>CDYK01018437.1_pt1 | contig 399340 bp, 352 predicted proteins | sample 554841 | NCBI WGS metagenome assembly CDYK01 (sample SAMEA3182102, study PRJEB8094) | gut metagenome | biome: human; feature: gut; material: Stool; isolation source: human stools | place: Canada | collected 2013-02-18
ATCCACGCTTATCTGTTAATCCTTCTTCACCTAGTGCATCATACTTTTTTACCCAAGAATAGACTTGATTGTATGAGACATCATAAGCACTTGCAGTTTCTTTATAATTACGATTATGTCCGATACAATACTTTACGATTTCTTTGCGTTCTTCAATGCTTGTTTTTCTTCTTGCTTCTGCCATATAGACCTCCGGTTTTGGACAATAGTCCCTAAGTTCTCTATTGGCATTATACACTGAAATCCATTTTCGTAGTTGGGTTGTAGAAGAAATATCATATTTTACAATCAGTTCCTCTAGTGAACCATAACCACTTATATATTCTTCCACTACTTGAATTTTAAATTCTTTTGTATAACTTTTGTTATATGACTTTTCCTGAAAAGCAGATACTCCGTACTTCTCATATTTTTTTAACCACTCACGGATAGTTTTCTTTCTGGTAGTTCCGAGAGCTATACATATTTCTTCTAAACTACGAGTTCCATTGTGATAGTCTTCACATGCTTGTACTCGCTGTTCTATAGAATACTTAGATTTTCTGGACATAAAAATACCCCTTAAATAGATTTTGGTTATTTACCATGTCTACTTAAGAGGTATCATATCAGATTTCAGGGGCGGTTCTTTTTTGCGTCGTGCGCTTTGGTAATGCAGTTTCTGTTTAGAAAATGTATTCTATATATCTGTCAAGATGCTCTCCGGCTTTAAGAACAGGGGACGGAAAGTTATTATGATGCATTGAGTCAGGGAAAAACTGAGGTTCAAAACATATGCCATGCTGATCGTTGTATGGCATATTGTATTTACCGGTACAGTTACCTATATAATTACCGTTATACAGCTGCAATCCTGGGAAACTGGTCTTTACAGACATGCTTATGCCTGCTTCTGGGTCGGTTACTTTAGCGGCATATTCATATGCATCAGAGAGGACGTAATTGATATCAATATAATCTGTTCCAACTCTTCTTGGATTACGGAAATCATACATTGTTCCTTCAACAGGCAGAATGTCACCTGTGGGGATATTGCTGCTGTCTACAGGGGTGTAGCAATCTGCTCCTATAGATACTATATAATTACAGACATTCTTTACTCCGGAAAAATTAAAGTAACTATGATTGGTGAAGCTACATACTGTATCCATATCTGATACTGCGTCATAATGCACAAGTATTGAATTCCTGTCAGTAATAGTAATTGTCTGGGTAACTTTAAGATTTCCAGGGAATCCATTCTCAAGATGCGGGCTGTTAAGCGTGAGGATGAGAGCCTCAGGATTAACATCATACTGCCACATACATTTGTTGAAGCCGTGTCCGCTGTGAAGAGTGTTATTACCTTCATTGGCAGGAAGATGCCAGTCTTTACCATTAAGAGTTATGCATGCCCCTGCAATTCTGTTGGCGAATCGTCCCATTGTCCCACCGAAGTTTTGCTGGTCATAATAATATTCTTCCGGGGTATCATAACCAAGGATTATGTCGTGTTGTGTGCCGGATGAATCAGTCACGAACATTGACTGGAATGTTGCACCATAGTCTGAAACATAAAGCGATATGTCATTATATGAAAGCTGAATAATATGACACATTGTACCATCGGGGAGAAGCCCCCATTTTTTCACATTATATTGCATAAATACTCCCTTCTGTGTATATGATTAATACGAACAATAAATATGAATTAAGTATACCATTTTATACAAAGAAGTTCTATGTTTTTATATAAAAATGTGATATATTTATTTATATGTCGGATTAATATATTTAACTTAGGAGTGCAGCAGATTATGCTATGGACAGATTTATTTTACATGATTGTCATAACTACATTTACAGGTAGCGTACTTACTGTTGCATGGCTTATAACTTCATATTTACTTGATAAGACAGGATATCTTAATATGTCATACAGACTTGGAAAAGTTGTTGTATTGTTCTGGATAATTCCGGTAATGTATTACGCGATAAGAATGATTGACCGCTTAAGGTTCGTGTGGAATGGTTACGCATTTGATACATCCCCGCTTATTATTAATGTGACAAGAGCTGTTGCTATTGTGTGGATAACAGGTCTGGCTGTTGCAATAATGATTTATGTGTTTAAGAGATTCAGAATTTTATCAATAAGGAAAGAATCATTTGCCTGTAATAAGGAGATGAACAGGATTTTCTATGAGATAAAAGAACAGATGGGACTTGGAAAATGTAAAATTACATTAAGGCAGTCATACAGAACAACTACTGCATATGTGACAGGAATACACAGACCGTGTGTTGTTGTTAATGCAGATCATTTTTCTGAGAAAGAGATGAGAGTTGTATTTGCACATGAACTTACACATGTGGTTCATAATGATATATGGTTCAGATATCTTCTTGCGGTGGCAAGTATACTTAATTTCTTTAATCCGGTTATATGGATTTTTTACAGAAGATTTATTAAATATGCTGAGTATGCATGTGACTATTCTGTATGTATGTCAGAGAATGGACTACATGAATATTATGAAACAATATTTAATCTTGCTGTGAGAAATAATAATCTTTATGACATGCTGTCTGCAAGTCTGTATGAAAATAAAAACAGTTTAAGAGAAAGAATGGAGCATGTTATGAAGAGTTATAATGTTAAGAAAAGACCAATGGCTGTTGCAGCAGCTATACTGACTTTATTTGTTGCTATGAGTTCTGTTATGGTGGCGGGAGCAGCTACAACCGTAACTGAAACATCAGTTAAGGTTGCGGAGGTAACTGCTGATGAAAAAAGAGAGCTACAGGTATTAGAAACAGAATATTATGAGGCTGCTGATTATGAAGATTCAGATGTTACAGACATGTATGAAGAAGATGTTAATCCTGATGAAATAATGCCATGCGCTTCAAATGGTACAATCTCATGGGATGTGTATGCCGGGGTAAGGAGGTCAACATCAAGCTTTCATGCATCTTCTGGACAGAGGATAGTTTTAAGTGTATTTTCGGTGGAACCATTTCATAGTGTCAGAGCAGGAATTATACAGCCTGATGGTTCGAAAAGATATATTATTGCCAATGGCAATGATTCACACGTATTTGAGCTGACAATGAGCGGATCATACAGAATATATATCCAGAATGAAACAACAGAGAGTGTTCATGTTGAAGGAGCGTATTCTACATATTAATTAGTATGTATTAGTTGAGGTTGAGAAGATATGAAGATTTTGCATTGTGCAGATATTCATCTGGATTCAGCAATGACGGCTAATCTTGATAAAGATAAGGCAAGAGAACGCAGGAGTGAGCTGCTGGCATCTTTTAAGGATATGGTCGGATATGCTGTGAAGGAGTGTATCGGGGTTATTATAATTGCGGGGGATTTGTTTGATACAAGGAACATATCAGTCGGAGCAAAGAAAGAAGTATATAATATAATAATTAACAATCCAGGTATTACATTTTATTATCTGCAGGGTAATCATGACAATGGAAGCTTTGTGTCGTATCTGGATGAGATTCCTGCTAATCTTCGTATGTTTGGAAAAGAATGGACAAGTTATAACGCCGGTATAATCAATAATGGCAGTATTACAAAGGATATTGTTATTACCGGCGTGGAACTTGACAGTGATAATGCGGGTAAGATATATGGAAGCCTTTCTCTCAATGCAGGCAATTATAATATTGTTGTACTGCATGGGCAGGAGGCTTCTCATGTTTCTAAGAATAACGCACAGATAATAAGTCTTAAGGATTTAAGAAACCGTGGAATTGATTATCTTGCACTTGGACATGTGCATGAATATTCAAGTGACAGGTTGGATGCCAGAGGAGTGTATTGTTATCCGGGATGTCTTGAGGGAAGGGGCTTTGATGAGGCTGGAGAGCATGGCTTTGTAGTGCTTGATATTGATGAAACTTCTGGAAGTTATGATACATATTTTGTTCCATTTGCAAGAAGAAATATTTATGTTGCACAGGTTGATGTTACAGGGTGTGAAAGCACATTTGAAATTGAACAGAAATTAAGCAGTTTTCTTAACAATGCAGGTTTTACGAAAGATAGTCTGGTTAAGCTTGAACTTACAGGTGAATTGGATGTTGAATGTGAGAAAGATACGGACTATCTGTGTAAGCAGTTTGAGAACAGGTTTTATGCATTTAAGATAAAGGACTGCACCGATTATAGGGTTGATTATATGTCTTATGAGCATGATGTTTCACTTAAGGGAGAGTTTATTAGAAATGTTATGGGGAGAGACGATATCAATGAACAAGATAAAGCTGTAATTATACGATATGGATTACAGGCATTGCAGGGGGAGGAGATAGTCTGATGAAACTTATCAGTTGTACAATCGAAAATTTTGGAAAACTGAATAATGTTACATATGATTTCTCTGGTGAATGTAATACGATATGTGAGGATAATGGCTGGGGAAAGAGTACACTTGCATCCTTTATCCGTGTTATGTTTTATGGATTTAAGAATGAAAGCAAGAAGAAATTAGTCGATAAGGAAAGAAATCGTCTTATGCCGTGGCAGAAGGGTGTTTATGGTGGTGAGATAGTATTTGAAACTGGTGGAGTGGTTTATTCACTTAGAAGAACCTTTGGAAAAAAGCAGGTGGATGATGAATTCCTGCTTGTAAGAAAAGATACTAATGTTGAATGTGATGATTTTTCGTGTGATATTGGAGAAGAATTGTTCAAGATAGATGCACAGTCTTTTGAGAGAACTGTGTTTATAGGTCAGAGTGATTGTGTTACGGCAACTACTGACAGCATAAATGCTAAGATTGGAAATCTTGCAGATAATACAGATGATATTAATAATTTTGAAACTGCTGTGGGAAGACTGACCGCGGTGCTTAATAATATAACAAGTACGAGGTCTACAGGATCTATATCTAAGAGGAAATCAAGAATAACAGAGCTTGCTGCCAGGATTAACAATTATTCACAGACAGACAGAATTATTGAAGAGCAGACAGATATAAGAGATAATCTGTGTGCTAAGAGAGAAGAGCTTAAAGCTGACAGAAAGAAAATGCAGGAACAGCAGAAGCATTTAAGTGTGCAGAAGGATATACAGGCATTGAAAGAGAAGTATCAGCTGCTTGATAAGGAATGTAATAATAAGAAGAACGCATTTGAACAATATGAACATTACTTTAATGGTGAACTGCCTGAAAAGGAAGATGTGCACAAGCAGATTGAAATCTTTGATGAAGCAGGAAGATTAAGTGGAAAATTCACACACATTGATGATGATGACAGTAAAAGGCTTGAACAACTTAGAGGTATGTTTGAACAGGGGGTTCCTGATAGTGAAACTATTGATGAATGGCAGAATACTGCCAGACAATTAGATGAACTTAAAGAAGCTGCTGCGAAGAACCGTTTGTCTGATGATGAACTGGAAAAGCTTGAAGGGTATAAGAAAAGGTTTGCAAGAGCAATTCCCGATGAAAACAAAGTCGGGAAGATTCATGATATCTGGATTTCAGCACAGAACAAGCAGAATTCTATTGTTGGCAAGGAAATGAAGCTGGATCTTGCAAGAGAGAATGAACAAGCAAGACTTGAAAGAGCTAAGTTATATAAAAATTCATGTGTGCCTGGAATTATAGCAGGAATCGTAATGGCTGTAATAGGCGGTGTGCTTGTTGTGCCTGTAATGGAAGTTGGAATTGCCATGATTATTGTCGGCTTGTGTATGGCAGTAGTATTTTCAGTGATTGGAACTGTGAAGAAGAAACAGCATGATAGTGAATTTATGAATATAAGTGCTGAATCTGATAATAAGATTAAGGCAATTGAAGCGGATATTAATGATGATAAGAATTTTATCAGCGGAACGGAGAATGTTGTAAGGCAGTTCTGTGAAGAATATGAGATTACATTTAGCAGAGATAATATTGCATGGGAGCTTTCGGGTTTATGTCATGATATAGAAGATTATCGTGAACTTGAGAAACGGGCGGCTGGTCAGGACAACGAATTATCTGAACAGATAAAACAGCTTGAGAACAGGCTGGATGTATTTCTGAAACGGTATAACTGTGCCGCTAATGGTAATAATTATAGTCTGGCAATTGAACGCATAAGAAATGACATTGCTGACTATAAAAGAATTAATCAAGAAATGTCTAAACAAGATATCTATAAAAACCAGTACGAGCAGAATATGTCAGGTATTAAATGCTTTCTGGAAAAATATATTAAAGGCTTTAAGGGCGAGGAAAGTATTGGAGAAACACTTAGAAACCTTGACAAAAAGCTTGATGGATATTATTGTGCTAAAAGTGAGTATGATAATGCAATGATGATTAAAGCTGATTTTGAGTCAGAGAATGATATCAGTATGTTTGCGGCACAAAATGATGCTGATAAGATTTCACTGGAAGATATAGCGTCAGATATGACACGGATTGACAACATGATTGAAGAATATGCACAACAGATATCTCAGTGCAATAAGCAGTTAGAGAATCTTCAGATTCAGGCTGATGAGTGTGAAAACTGCAGGCAGGAACTTAACCGGCTTACAGATATTCAGGAAAGCGAAAAGAATAAAGAGAGATTGCTGAAGCTTACAAAACAGATTATGGAGGATTCAAAGCAGTCTTTTACTTCTGAATATATGGGACCTGTTATGTCGGGCTTTAGGAAGTATTATACTATACTTACCGGATGTGAGCCTGATGCATACAATCTTGATGCAGATACAAAGCTTACTGTCATGGAGCAGAATATGCCAAGAGATATTGGATATCTTAGTGCAGGAAAGCAGGATCTGGTTGGCGTATGCATGCGAATGGCGCTTGTTGAGGCAATGTATAAAGAAGAGAAACCATTTCTTATATTTGATGACCCATTTGTCAATCTTGATGATAATAATATTAAGGGGGCTATGAAGCTTCTCGACGAGATTGCAAAGAATTATCAGGTTATATATTTTACTTGCAGTGAAAGCAGAATACACAATTAGTGTAGGATATACATTTATTAAGGAGAGATACAATGGAAGAAGTTATTCAGTATGTACCTAATCTGTATGCAACCTTCTGGGCACTTATACCACCGCTGGTTGCTATAATATTAGCATTAATTACTAAAGAGGTTTACAGTTCACTTTTTGTAGGAATTGTAATAGGAGGACTGTTCTATGGAAATATATTCCAGAGCGGGTTCAGTTTTGAAAAATCAGTTCTTCATATATTTGAAGATGGTCTTGTAGGAGTATTGTCAGATCCTTACAATGTAGGAATTCTGGTGTTCCTTGTTGTACTGGGAATCATGGTGTGCATGATGAATAAAGCAGGTGGTTCTGCAGCATTTGGAGAATGGGCTGGAAGACATATTAAGACAAGAGTTGGAGCACAGCTTGTTACGGTGCTTCTTGGAATTCTTATATTTATTGATGATTATTTTAACTGTCTTACTGTTGGAAGCGTTATGCGTCCAGTAACAGACAAGCATAATGTTTCGAGAGCAAAGCTTGCATATCTTATTGATGCAACAGCGGCACCAATCTGTATTATTGCGCCTATATCTTCATGGGCAGCAGCGGTAACAGGTTTTGTTGAGGGCGAAGATGGTTTTGGAATATTTATTAAGGCTATTCCTTACAATTATTATGCGTTATTTACTATTGCAGCAATGATTCTTATTGTAGCGTTAAAGGTTGACTTTGGTTCAATGGCAGTTCATGAAGCAAATGCAGCTAAGGGAGACTTGTATACAACTCCTGACAGGCCATATGCTAACGCAACAGAAGATGTAATTAAGGGACGCGGAAGAGTGTTAGATCTGCTGTTTCCAATTATTACACTTATAGTTTGCTGCATAATTGGAATGCTATATTCAGGAGATTTTTTCAAGGGAGTAGGTTTTGTTGATGCATTTTCAGGAAGTGATGCTTCGGTAGGACTTATGCTTGGAAGTTTCTTTGCACTTATAATAACAATTGTGTTCTATGCAGTAAGAAGGGTACTTTCATTCAATGAATCATGCTCATGCATACCGGAAGGATTCAAGGCAATGGTACCAGCAATCCTTATTCTTACATTTGCATGGACACTCAAAGCAATGACAGACAGTCTGGGCGCTAAGGAGTTTGTTGCCGGACTTGTAAAAGGAGTATCGGGCGGCTGGTTAAATATTCTGCCAGCAGTTATATTTCTGGTTGCGGTATTCCTTGCTTTTGCAACAGGAACATCGTGGGGAACATTTGGAATTCTTATTCCTATTGTTGTAAATACATTTTCAGGAACGAACCATACAATGATGATTATATCAATCTCAGCATGTATGGCTGGAGCTGTCTGTGGAGACCATTGTTCACCAATATCTGACACGACAATTATGGCTTCGGCAGGAGCACAGTGTAATCATATGAATCATGTGTCTACACAGCTTCCATATGTAATTGTAGTTGCAGTTATTTCTTGTGTGACATATGTTATTGCAGGATTTGTACAGAATCCTGTTGTTCCTCTTATTATAGGTTTAGTTATTCTTATAGGTGCATTTATAGGTATCAAATATATTAATAAGGGTAAGAGCAATGAATAATATAAAGGGAAGCCTGATACTGCTTCTTGTTGCATTTATCTGGGGAACGGCATTTGTTGCACAGACAAGTGGTGCAGGAGCAGTGGGAACATTTACATTTAATGCTGCAAGGTCTATAGTCGGAGCACTATTTCTGGCAGTCGTAATTATAATTAAAAATGTATTGGATAAAAGAAATAATTCAGGGAAAGTGATTAGTACAGAGAATGGAAGCCGTTTACAGACATGGCCACTGGGTGCAGGCATAATATGTGGAATTGTTCTCTTTGCAGCGATGACTTTCCAGCAGTATGGAATAAGTGTATATCCACAAGGGGTCGCGGCATCAGGAAGGTCGGGCTTTATTACAGCAACTTATGTTGTTATGGTTTCGGTAGTTTCGGTTTTTATGGGTAAGAAAATGCACTGGATAACCGGCGTTTCTGTTGCAGGATGCGTTGCCGGAATGTATCTTTTATGTATGTCTGGTGGTGTATCAGGAATATATCTTGGAGATGTCCTTGTGTTCCTGGGAGCAATATGCTTTACAATACACATTCTGGTTATTGATAAATTTTCAAGTGCTGACAGCATGAAAATGTCCTGTATACAATTTATGGCTATTGCAATTATTTCAACATTTGCTATGATATTTACGGAAAATGTTACATTTGCAGGAATTAAAGCTGCGCTTATTCCGATACTTTATGCAGGTGTATTGTCAGGCGGTATAGCATATACACTTCAGATGGTTGGACAGAAATATGCACAGCCTTCGGTGGCATCTATTGTCATGAGTCTTGAATCAGTGTTTGCAGTGCTTGCCGGATGGATTGTACTTGGGGAATTGTTAAAACCAAAAGAGATAATGGGGTGTGTACTTGTGTTTACAGCGGTTATTCTGGCACAGATACCAGGAATGAAGAAGGGTGATACGAAATGAGAAAGAAAATAATTGGGATAATATTACTTGTGTTGATTGTGTTTGGCGGATATAAACTTTTTGCAAATGTGTCTGCTAATAATGTTAATTCAAACAGTATACAGTTTTCCTATGAGGATATTCCGGCATATAATGGAAATAATCCATATGTTGTAGTTAATGATAATAAGCCATATTTTACAAGCTCTGAGATAGTTAAGGATTCCTATATAAAATATGGACCGCTTGACAGTATCAAAAGAGTTACTTCTGCAATGGCATGTTTAGATTATGATTCAATGCCATCTGAAGATGATAAGAAAGGTGAATCAAGAAGTATCTGTCCTACAGGATGGAATAATATCAAGTATGACAGTATTGCGGGAGATGGATACTGCCAGAGCAGAGTACAGAGTATTGCGTGGTGTCTTGGAGGTTCTGATACTGATAAGAAGAATTATATAACAGCAACTCCATATATGAAGAACTATATGAATGCATATGTGGTAAAGATTGCAAGATATCTTGAGAAAACTTCTAATCACGTTATGTACAGGACTACTCCGGTATTTGTTGGCGAAGAGCTTATGTGCCGGGGGGTTCTTATGGAGGCTTATTCTGTGGAGGACAGTGGAGAAGGAATATGCTTTAATATATTTTTATATAATGTACAGCCGGGTATTAATTACATATATTCAACAGGAGAGTCTGAATATACAGGAGAATTTCTTGATATAGCTGTACAGATGAAGGATTCTTCAATGGATTATAATTATATTCTTAACAGTAAAACAATGACATTTCATAAACCGGAATGCGAAAAGGCATCAAGAATAGGGACTAAGAATAAGATATATTCTTATGCTGAAAGAGAAGAACTTATTGGAGCGGGATATACGGCAGCGGAATGCTGTAATCCATAGTTTATAACTTTTTTACAATTGTTTATGATTGTTATACAGACATATAAGGATTTTTCTGGTAATATAAATCTATCGAATCATTATTTTAAGACAGAGAGGAGATAGGGGTATGAACAATAGCTTTGAAAGCTTTGAATTATCTACAGAACTTATATTTCAGAGGTTCCTGATGGATAAGGAGAGAAGAAAGAATTTTTACAATGGTCTTGAGCTGGCAGATTATATTGCGCTCAAGGTAATGGAGAAAGATTGTATTGATGGCAAGGATAAGACATATCTTAAGGATTTGTCTTCATTTATGAGAATATCAATTCCACAGACATCGGCAATCGCAAGCAGTCTTAAGGACATGGGTTATGCTTTATGGAAACATGATGGCAAAGGAACAGATGGTACATATCTCGTATTCACTGATGCCGGAAGGGATTTCTTGAAAAAAAGAGAGGACAATAACAGAGAATATTATGGTAATGTTATTGCTGAACTTGGTGAAGAAAGAACTACACAGATACTTAGTGATATGAGAACTCTTGTTGAAGCTATGGAGCACGCATCAAAAAAGATGCACCTTAAGGAGGCAGAATAATATTACAGAATATAAGGGAGAATAAAAGCAATGAGTAATGTTAATACTAAGAATAATGTGAGAACGATAGCGGTGACGGGTATGCTTTCAGCAGTAGCAGTAGTTCTTATGTATCTGGAGATACCGATTCCTATTATGCCAGGATTTATCAAGTTTGATTTTTCGGATCTTCCGGCGTTACTTGGTGCTTATGCACTCGGACCAGTGGCAGGCATTATAATATGTCTCATTAAGAATGTTGTACATCTGGCAGCTTCACAGAGTATGCTTGTTGGCGAACTTTCTAACTTTATACTCGGTTCCGTATTCGTGTTTACAGCAGGAATTGTTTATAAGAAGAAAAAGTCTAAGACAGGAGCATTGCTTGGCGGTTTATGCGGTGCCATGGCAATGGGTGTATTCAGTGTGTTCTCGAATTATTTAATAGTGTATCCTGTGTATTATAAACTGGCAATGCCAGAGGTGGTAATATTAAGTCTGTATCAGGCTATAATTCCATCTATGAAATCAATCATGCAGTGTCTGATATGCTTTAATCTTCCTTTTACAATAGTTAAAGGTCTTATAGATGTAGGGATATCAATGCTTATATATAAGCCATTATCACCACTTCTTAAGGGAAAACATTAATATAATAATATATAATACTAATATGCCGGAACTTTTGCTGAGTCTGAAGTTCTGGCATATTTTTTTGTTTTTGACCGATACTGAAAGTTATGAAGTTGATACACAATGCATATTTAGAGAAAGTATTTTGATGATAATTTGTGAAAAATGCACAAAAATAATCTAAAAATTTGTGAATGAATGTGATTGATTTTGAATGAATGTGATTGTATTATAATTATATCAAAAAGGTCGTGAAGCCAGAAAGGAGAGACAATGGTATATACAGTAACATTTAATCCGTCACTGGATTATATAGTGGAAGTTAAGAGTTTTGAACTGGGGATGACGAACAGAACATCATATGAGCATATGCTTCCAGGGGGTAAAGGAATTAATGTTTCAATAGTTCTTAATAATCTTGAATTTGATACAACAGCATTTGGTTTTGTAGCCGGGTTTACCGGAAAACAGATATGTGACATGGTATCAGAGTATGGCATTAATACAGATTTTATTCAGGTTGATAATGGTTTTTCAAGAATAAACATGAAGATTAAGAACATAGATGGAACAGAGATTAACGGAATGGGACCTCAGATATCAGAAGATAATCTCCATTCTCTTGTAAGTAAGATTGACAGACTTTCAAGTGGAGATGTTCTTGTGCTTGCAGGAAGTATTCCCTCATGTATATCAGACGATATATACAGAAGAATAATGGGAAGACTACAGGGAAGAGATGTTAAGATTATAGTTGATGCGACAAGCAGGCTTTTACTTAATGTCCTTGAGTATCACCCATTTCTTATCAAGCCTAATCAGCATGAACTTGGAGATATATTTGGTGTTAAGCTTGAATCTAAGGAAGAGGTTATTCCATATGCAAGGAAGCTGCAGGATATGGGAGCTGTCAATGTGCTTATATCGATGGGTGGAAAAGGCGCAGTTCTTATTGATGAACATGGAAACGTATATGAAGCAGATGCACCAAAGGGCGAGCTTAAGAATTCAGTAGGTGCAGGTGATTCAATGGTTGCAGGATTTATGGCGGGGTATCTTCAGACATGTAATTATGAAGATGCATTCCGGATGGGCGTTGCAACAGGAAGTGCCAGTGCATTTTCAGAAAATCTTGCAACAAAAAGAGAGATTTCAGAGGTATTAAAGCGGGTAGAGGTTACCTGTAAGAGATAATGTAAAGGAGGTATTTTATGAGAATTACAGATTTACTTGATAAGAGAAGCATTAATCTTAATGCTGCTCCTAAGACAAAGAGTGAGGCTCTTGATATGGCTGTAGAACTTATGGCAAAGAGCGGAAAGATTGATGATATTGAAAGCTACAGGGCTAAAGTATATGCAAGAGAAGAAGAAAGTACAACAGGTGTAGGAGAAGGAATAGCAATTCCTCATGGCAAATGCAGTGCTGTTAATGCACCAGGACTTGCAGCAATGGTTATTAAGGACGGGGTTGATTTTGAATCGCTTGATGATGAGCCGGTAAAGATTCTTTTTCTTATTGCAGCACCGGATACTAAGGATAATGTACATCTTGATGTATTAAGTAAGTTATCAGTGCTTCTTATGGATGAGGATTTCGTAGCAAAGCTTATGAAAGCCGGAAGCCCTGAGGAATTCATTGAAATCATAGATGGGGCTGATGAAGAAGCCAAGAGCATAGATGAAAGACTTGAAAAGGAAGATGACAAGCCGGCTAAGATTCTTGCAGTTACTTCCTGTCCTACAGGTATTGCACATACTTACATGGCGGCAGAAGGACTTGAGAAGGCAGCAGCTAAGGCTGGATGTGCAATTAAGATTGAGACAAGAGGTTCTGGCGGAGCTAAGAATGTACTGACAGATGCAGATATTGAATCAGCAGAGTGTATTATTGTTGCGGCAGATGCACAGGTTCCAATGGAGAGATTTGATGGAAAGAAAGTGATTGAGTGTCAGGTTTCAGATGGAATTAATAAAGCAGATGAACTTATAAGGAAAGCTCTTGCAGGAGATGCACCTGTATATAAGGCAGGAACTTCTGAAAAGAAGGAAAGCACATCAGCAAAGAAAGGCGGCGGAATTGGACATAAGATATATACACAGCTTATGAATGGTGTATCACATATGTTACCTTTCGTTGTAGGCGGAGGTATTCTGATTGCAATTGCATTTCTTATTGATGGACTTAATGTTGATATGAATGCACTGTCAGAGGCAGAACGAAGCAACTTTGGTACGATAACACCTGTTGCGGCAATGTTTAAGACTATCGGTGGAGCAGCATTTGGCTTCATGCTCCCTGTTCTGGCAGGATTTATTGCAATGGCCATTGGTGACAGACCGGCACTTGCACTTGGTTTTGTTGGTGGTTATATCGCAGCTAATGGAAAGTCTGGATTCTTAGGCGCTCTGGTTGCAGGTTTTGCAGCAGGATATATTATAGTTCTTTTAAGAAAGATATGTGATAAGTTACCAGAGGCGTTGGAAAAGATAGCACCTGTACTTATATATCCGGTAGTGGGTATTCTGGTAATAGGACTTGGAATGACATTTATTGTAGAGCCTGTAATGGGTGGAATTAATACAGGACTTAACAGCTTCCTTGCAGGAATGGGAAGTACAAGCATGGTTCTTCTTGGATTCATACTTGCAGCCATGATGGCAATTGATATGGGTGGTCCATTCAATAAAGCAGCATATGTTTTCGGAACTGCTTCCATTGCAGCAGGTAATTATGATATAATGGCAGCAGTAATGATAGGTGGTATGGTTCCACCATGTGCGATTGCTCTTGCAACAATACTTTTTAAGAATAAGTTTACTAAGGAAGAAAGAGATGCCGGTCCAACTAACTTTATTATGGGACTTGCATTTATAACAGAAGGTGCAATACCTTATGCTGCAGCAGATCCTTTACATGTAATACCAGCATGTATCATAGGTTCAGGTGCAGCAGGTGCTGTCAGTATGTTTTTCAAATGTACTTTAATGGCACCACATGGCGGCATTTTCGTATTCCCTGTAGTAGGCAATGCAATATATTATGTGATTGCACTTGTGGCAGGAACTATCATCTCAACAATATGTTTAGGGCTCTTTAAGAAGAAAGCAGCCTAAGAAAGGTGGTTTTTAATTATGAAGGAATTTAAGTACGTTATTACAGATGCAGAAGGCATACATGCTCGTCCAGCAGGAGAGCTTGTAAAGGCAGCTAAGGAGTTTAGCAGTAAGATTACAATTACTAAGGATGGCAAGTCAGGAGACTGCAAGAAAATCTTCGGTGTTATGGCACTTGCAGTAAAATGTGGAAATGAAGTTACAATTACTGTAGAAGGTGAAGATGAAGAGGCTGCAGCAGCTAAGATTGAAGAATTCATGAAGAGCAATATGTAGCAGTCAGGAGGTGCACATGAATAAATATACTGGAAAAAGTGTATTTGGAGGCATTGCTATAGGTAAGATAATGGTGTATGAGAAAGGTGAACATCAGGTTAAGCGTGTAAAGATTACTGATGCAGAAGCTGAGAAGAACCGTTATTATGAAGCTGTAGAAACGGCCTTTAAACAACTGGGGGAACTTCATGATAAAGCACTTCGCGAAGTTGGCGAGGCTAATGCGGCAATATTTGAGATTCATCAGATGATGCTTGAGGATGACGATTATAAGGAATCTGTTGAGCATATTATCGAGAGTCAGATGGTTAATGCAGAATATGCCATAGCCCAGACAGGGGATAATTTTTCACAGATGTTTGCAGCCATGGACGATGAATATATGCGTGGAAGAGCAGCAGATGTCAAAGATATTACAGAAAGACTGTTAGGAATACTTTCCGGTAATACAGGAAGCGGTGTAGATGCAGATGGACCTGTTATTATGGTGGCAGAGGATCTGGCACCATCAGAGACAGTCCAGATGGATAAGAGCAAGATATTATCATTTGTTACACAAAAGGGTTCAGTTAATTCACATACTGCAATTCTTGCAAGAACAATGGGAATTCCGGCTTTAATTGGTTCGGATATTGTTATTGATGAATCTCTTAATGGCAAGCTTGGCATTGTCGATGGAACTAACGGTGTCGTATATATTGAACCTGATGAGGCAACCCTGTCAGCAATGCAGGAGGAACAGCGCAAAGACAATGAGAAGAAAGCTCTTTTGCAGGAACTTAAAGGCAAGGAAGATGTGACTTTAGATGGCAAGAAGATTAAGCTTTACTCTAATATTGGTAATATTAAGGACCTTGCAAATGTTATTGCCAATGATGCAGCAGGAATCGGACTGTTTCGAAGTGAATTCATATATCTTGAATCTGATACATTTCCAACAGAAGAAGAACAGTTCAACATATACCGTACTGTAGCTGAAAGCATGGCTGGAAAACCGGTAATTATAAGAACTCTTGATATCGGTGCTGATAAGCAGTGTGATTATTTCGGACTGGATAAAGAGGATAATCCTGCTCTTGGTCTTCGTGCAATAAGAATATGTCTTACAAGACCTGAGATATTCAAAACACAGTTACGTGCCCTTTACAGAGCAAGTGCGTATGGAAACATATCTATCATGTATCCTATGATAATCAGTGAACAGGAAGTTGATAAGATTAAGGTTATTGAGAATGAAGTTAAGGCTGAGCTTACAGAGCAGGGAATTGAATTCGGTAATCCTAAGAGTGGAATTATGATTGAGACTCCGGCTGCTGTAATTATGAGTCGCCAGCTTGCTAAGAAGGTGGATTTCTTCAGTATCGGAACTAATGACCTGACACAGTACACGCTTGCGATTGACCGTCAGAATACAAAGCTTGATGATTTCTACGATGCTCATCATCCAGCCATTCTTGCCATGATAAGAATGGTTGTTGAGAATGCACATGCAGAGGGCATCTGGGCTGGTATATGTGGTGAACTCGGTGCAGACACAACACTCACAGAAGAATTTCTTAAGATGGGTGTCGATGAACTTTCAGTTTCAGCAGGCAAGGTGCTGGATGTGAGGAAGGTGATTCGTGAGACGAGGATTTCTTAGGAGAACTGTTGTAAGAGTACGTCGTATGGTATGAGGCAGGATGTATATAGGATCTGCGTCGGGCGAGCTTTTTCGAGTGGGTATTGTTGAGAGTTCTTTGGTTAGTGAGCGTTCTGGGCGTGCATTTGCAATTTTCCTATAAGAAACATATTTATTAAGCATTGATAGGTTAATTCACCAATAAAATTGAAAAATATGGAATAAAAAGCCTATAAGAGCGGTCAACTTGAGACATCTTATAGGTTTTTTTAATTAAAAACAAGACAAAGATAGCAGACATATATAAAATAAACCTATAAGTGTTGTAAAAATGCGACTATTGATAGGTATCATAATAAGGAGAATCAGTTAATGGTAAAGAAAATAGTGAAAGATCCATTCTTTCTGGCACAGAAATCAGTGGATGCAACAGAGTCGGATAAACAGGTGGTTACAGATTTACTTGATACATTAAGAGCCAATCTTGACCACTGTGTCGGGATGGCTGCTAATATGATTGGGGTCAAAAAGAAAATTATTGTGGTGGCAGCAGGACCATTTCAGTTTCCAATGATTAACCCGGTAATAACTAATAAGTCAGGAGAATACCAGACGGAGGAAGGATGCCTGTCATTAGAAGGTGTGCGTCCATGTACGAGATATCAGGATATTGAAGTGGATTATCTTGACCAGAATTTTAAGAAACAGCACAGAAAATATTCAGGTTGGACAGTGCAGATAATACAGCATGAGATTGACCATTGTAATGGGGTTGTAATATAAGATAATTGTTATATAGAGCAGGCACTTTTCTTTAAAGAATAGTGCTGCTCTATATTTTTGAGAGAAAAGTGTAATACACTAAATAAAGTGTAATATGTCATACACCTTTTCTCTGACTTTGACATATAATTTGACAGTTTTTTGAAATTTCACGCCGTATATCTTGCAGTGTTTTAAGAATATTTTTCAATAATTCTTAAAAATTCACAAAGTGTTACAGTAGGTACATCGCGTGTAATGCCATTCTTGTTTCCATCAATGCATTTTATTCGACAAATAAATCGATCAACATATTCTATAACAAACAGGTTGTTAGAGATAATGATGCAGCGGCCTCGTTTAATTTGATTTTTTTTAATTTTAGATATTTTTGCCTTAATACTGAAATCATTTTTGGGGATTTTTCCTGATAAAACTTGTTTTTCAGTTATACACACAAAGGTTTCATCAATAAACTTTTCTTGTAAGATGCCATGTTCATCAATAATTATGTATTTTTTCATAATTTTATTCCTCTCTCTTTCTTTTATAATACCCATTCTAATGTCAGTTTCTCCTTCAGTAATCTGATACTTTTTAAAATGGACATTATATATATGACAGAAAAATATATATTTTTTTTACACAGAAAATTTGATAGATATTTGATTTGAATAAGTGTGGTGCCAGGTTGACTTAAAGATAAAACCAATGATGACTTCATATTAATTTATAAAGACAGATGGTAAGTTACAACTGTAGTGTTTGGTTTCGGTATTATTACCGCGATAAGGATACCAAAGAAATTGATATTGTATTAGAACATGATGGAATATTGAATCCAATAGAAATTAAGAAAACTTCAAATCCAGGAACAGAATTAATTAAGGTATTTGGACTGCTTGACAAGGCATCAACACCGCGCTCTAAAGGAGTAGTTGTCTGTATGAAGCCTTCACTTGGTACAATTGATAAGGATAACTATATCGTACCAATTTGGATGATATAGGGTGAGTAAAAATTGCTATATTCACAATCCCCCCATAATATGCTATCATAATGAAAATTTACAAAGTGAGGTTTATTATGTGGGAGAAATTTAAGACATTTCTGAAACGCAAGGATATTGAAGTTTCAGTTAAAAGGTATGGAATTGATGCACTGGGTGCAATGGCGCAGGGATTGTTCTGCTCACTTCTTATAGGAACAATTCTTAATACATTGGGAACACAGCTGCATATTGGTTTTCTTACTAATACTGTGGCAACAGTGAGCGGTGTCAATTATACAGTTGGAGGGCTTGCGTCAGCAATGAGCGGACCGGCAATGGCAGTGGCAATCGGTTATGCACTGAAATGCCCTCCACTTGTACTGTTTTCACTTATAACTGTTGGATTTGCATCTAATGCGCTTGGTGGTGCAGGTGGTCCGCTTGCAGTATATTTTGTTGCCATTATTGCAGCAGAAGCAGGTAAGATGATTTCTAAAGAAACTAAGATAGATATTCTTGTTACACCGCTTGTTACTATAGGTGTTGGAACAGGAGTAGCGGCTCTTATTGCACCGGCTTTGGGAAAAGCGGCAATGAAGATTGGCGAACTTATTATGCTTGCAACTAATCTTCAACCTTTCCTTATGGGAATTGCAGTATCAGTTCTTGTTGGAATTGCACTTACACTTCCTATATCATCAGCCGCGATATGTGCTGCATTTGGACTTACTGGGCTTGCAGGCGGAGCAGCAGTTGCAGGCTGCTGTGCGCAGATGGTTGGATTTGCAGTTATGTCATTTAAGGAGAACCGATGGGGAGGACTTGTTTCTCAGGGAATTGGTACATCTATGCTTCAGATGGGAAATATAATTAAGAATCCGAGAATATGGATAGCACCGATAGTTACGTCTGCAATTACAGGTCCTATGGCAACATGCCTGTTTAAGCTGCAGATGAATGGCACTCCGGTATCATCTGGTATGGGAACTTGCGGATTTGTTGGACAGATTGGTGTATATTCTGGTTGGGTAGCTGATATTGCTAATGGAACAAAGACTGCAATTACAGGATTTGACTGGGCTGGATTGATACTTATATCATTCATTCTTCCGGCAGTGATATGTCCGCTTATTAATATGCTTCTTAAAAAGATTGGCTGGGTTAAAGATGGAGATATGAAGCTTTCTTGATTGGGAAAACTTAATTGGAGAAACTAGATTGGATAAAAAGATAGGTTTATATTAAAAATAGTGGCAGGACTTCAGGTATTTCTAAAGACTGCCACTTTTTATATGCATATTAATTAAAATGTTCTTTCAATTCACCAGAAAGCTTTAAGACATGCTCGATGCCATCGTCAACATTCGAAACGGCTTCTTCCTGCTGGCGGATGCTCTCTGAAATATTAGATATCATTGCAGCGTTCTCTTCAGAGGTAGCAACAAGCGTCTGAATGTCTGAGTTAACGCTGTCAAAAGCTGTCCTGACAGATTCGATTACCTTATACTGTTCCCTTACAAGATCGTGTGCAACTTCTGTTGAATCATTGATTCCGGTGAGGACATTGACAAGAGTGTCCATCTTGGAAACAACATCATTAGCTGATTCAGCACCTGCATTCACGCGGTTAGAAACTTCATCTGTCATACCTGAAAGACCGTTAATGATTTTGTGGATATTGTCTGCAGCTTCTGAACTCTGTTCAGAAAGATGACGGATTTCATCTGCAACTACAGCAAATCCTTTACCATGTTCACCGGCTCTTGCGGCTTCAATTGAGGCATTAAGAGAAAGAAGATTAGTCTGGGCTGCAATTGCATTGATTTCTTCAAGAATAGAAGTAATCTTAGACATCTCGTTCATAAGCTCAGACATAGCTCCTCTGGCAGAGCCAACAGTTTCTGCCATCTCCGAAAGAGTGTTTTTAACAACATTTACCTCGTTATTACCGGCTCTGACTGATGTATCAACTTTTTCAAAGCCAGCATCAAGCTCTTTGGAAAGCTCATAATTCTTATTGATTTCATCGGTGGCATCCTGAATTCTCTCAGTTACAGATATAGTTGCATTGGTTGTATCGTCAATAACGGTATTCATCTGAGAAGCAGCTTCATTTACCTTAGTTGCCTGTTCAGATAAGTTATCAAGACCGTTCTTACAATTTTCGATAGCTGAATTAAGATTGATGGCTATATCATTGGCTGCATGTGAATTGCTGTTAATTGTCGAGATTGTTTCTTCACTCTGGGAAAGAAGCTCACGACCTCTGTCAACAGCTTTGAATAAAACAACAGCAACAAGGTCAAAAAGGAGTACCTTTGTAAAGGCATCTACTCTGTCGTAATTAGCTCCATCAATAACGAATGGGAAAAATATGGCACATATAAGTGCAATATTTGCAACAGGAACAGAGTAATATATAATGTACTTCTTATCAAAATATAATGCCATCATTGATAGAAATACAAAATTGGCAAGAAATGCAACTGAGTTGCCGCCTAAAACAAAAGCATATACAAATGTAGCAATTGAAGGCGTAAGATTAATGAGCAAAGCTTTAATAAAATGATTCTGAATTAAGAACTTACCAATACCGGCAGCAATAAGACTGGCAAGCATTATGCCAATTCCGATAAATGCACGGATATTAATCCCTTCTGAAAAAAATGTCATAACTGATAATGCAATTGTTCCAACTAAAACAATAAGATAGTTGTGTGAATGTAATTTATCCATTAGTTCCTCCCTAAAAATAATATTAAATTGTTCGAAAATTAATATAGAAATAATAGCATTTTTAAATACAAAAATCAATGATTAACAGGTTGACATTATGTTAAATTTGAAATATACTTCTAACTAAAGCGTTGACGAGAAGAGTACTATGTTACGGTTCTACAGAGAGAAGCATATATGGTGGAAGTGCTTTAGAATACGGATATGGGAAAACCACCTCCGAGCGGCCTCAATACGGCACGGTGATTCCGTTATAATCATAATGAGATGTTCTCCTGATTGAGAGAATAATAAGGGTGGAACCGCGGATTGAATATTCGCCCCTTATACAGCAAGCTGGAAAGCCACTGTATAAGGGGCTTTTTTGCGCGAGTAGCGATGAGAATATACAGGGAAAGTCAACAACTGTGCTTGCACAGGGTGTGGACTTTGCATGGATATTCGAGGAGCACCGCGACAGTGACAGAGCGAAGCTCTGGAACATGAGCTACGAGCACAAGCAGCGATGAGAATAGCAACAAAAATATTAACACAAAAGGAGATTTATCATGGTTAATTTTAAGGAAGATGAAAGACTGAATACTCTTAATCATTCATGTGCACATGTTATGGCACAGGCAGTAAAGCATTTGTATCCACATGCTAAGTTCTGGGTTGGACCAGTAGTTAAAGAGGGATTCTATTATGATATAGACCTTGGAGATAATGTAATCAATGACGATGCTATTGAAGCTATCGAAAAAGAAATGAAGAAAATCTGCAAGGAAGGCAAGAAGATATACAGAAGAGAAGTTTCTAAGCAAGAAGCCCTTGAGATGTTCAAGGATGATATGTATAAGCTTGACCTTATAAGCGGTCTTGAAGATGGCAACATTACAGTATATGACCAGGGCGATTTCACAGACCTCTGTCGTGGACCTCATGTTGATAATACTAAGCTCTGCAAGAACTTCAAGCTTGTTAAATATTCTGGTGTATACTGGAAGGGCGATGCTAACAATCATGTAATGCAGAGAATCTATGGTGTATGTTTCCCAACAGCTGAGGAGCTTGAAGAACATCTTAAGCTTCTTGAGGAAGCAAAGGAACGTGACCACAGAAAGATTGGCAAAGAAATGGAACTTTTCATGTCAGATGACTTAATCGGCCGTGGACTTCCAATGTTCTTACCAAAGGGATATACAGTATGGCAGGAGCTTGAGAATTACATTAAGGACAAGGAAAGAAAGCTTGGATACCTTCATGTAATGACACCATGTGTTGGTACAGTTAATCTTTACAAGACATCAGGCCACTGGGATCACTACAAGGAAAACATGTTCCCAGCTATGGAAGTTGAAGGCGAATCATTTGTCTTAAGACCAATGAACTGCCCTCACCACATGATGATATATGCTAACAAAATGCATTCTTACAAGGATCTTCCTATAAGAATCGGTGAGATTGCACATGACTTCAGATTTGAGGCAAGTGGAACATTAAAGGGTATTGAGAGAGGAAGACATTTCTGCCAGAATGATGCCCATCTTTTCGTAACACCAGAGCAGATTGAGTCAGAATTTGCCAAGGTTGTAGACCTTATATTTGAGACATACAAGGATTTCAATATTACAGATTACCGCTGTGTTCTCTCATTAAGAGATCCAGAGGATAAGGTAAAGTATCATGATGATGATGAAATGTGGAACAATGCTGAGAACGCATTAAGAAAGGTTCTTAATGATATCGGAATTGAGTACACAGAGGAAATCGGAGAGGCTGCATTCTACGGACCTAAGCTTGATGTAAATGTTAAGCCTGCTATCGGTAATGAATATACATTATCAACATGCCAGCTTGATTTCTGTCTTCCATCTAAGTTCAACTTAACATACATTGATAAAGATGGACAGAGAAAGACACCTGTAGTTCTTCACAGAGCTATCCTTGGTTCTCTTGACAGATTCATGGCTTATATACTAGAGGAGACAAAGGGTAACCTTCCATTATGGCTTGCTCCTGTACAGGCTACAATTCTTCCGGTTAAGAATGAAGATGAAGAGTTAAATGCTTATGCTCATGGTCTCTATGATTATCTTGCAGATAATGGAATCAGAGTTGAGATTGACGAGAGAGCAGAAAAGCTTGGATACAGAGTAAGAGAAGCTCAGGTAAAGAAGATTCCTTACCTTATTGTACTTGGTAAGAATGAAGCAGCAGAAGGAACTGTAAGCTACAGACTCCACGGAGAGCAGAAGTCAACTACAGTATCTAAGGACGAATTTGTTGCAATGCTTAAAGATGAGATTGCTACTAAGAAGAATAATCCTGCAGCAGCTAAATAATCAGACTGACCTTACAGAAAGAAGCGTGACAATATGTAATGTTTTATGTATTGTCATGCTTCTTGTTTATATTTCATAAAACAATAGGAAAATAAATGGCTAGATATTACTATAAAAAGAAAAAGAAGAAATTCGTACCTAAAGATTTAGCAAGTCTTAAAGAACTTAAGATAAAGACTGCATTAATGGAGAGTATTCCTGAGGATATAACACAGCTGTATCCTGAAGCCAGAAATATAAAGAGACATTTTATACTTCATATAGGGGAGACTAATACAGGAAAGACACATGATGCACTAGAAGATTTTTATAATGCCGGTTCAGGAATGTATCTTGCACCCCTGAGACTTCTTGCACTTGAGATTCAGGAGATGAGTCTTGCAAGAGGAATTAACTGTTCGTTGACGACAGGTGAGGAGAAGGATATAAGAGATGGTGCAAAGCATTTATCCTGTACAGTTGAGAAAATGGATATGAGCAGACATTTTGATGTCTGTGTAATAGATGAGGCACAGATGGTAGCCGACTCAGACAGAGGCTGGGCGTGGACAGAGGCAATTCTTGGCGTTAATGCTGATGTTGTACATGTATGTATGTCGCCGAATGCAATACATATTGTTAAAATGCTTATAAAAATGTGTGGAGATACATATACGGATATAAGACATAAAAGGAATTCAAGACTAATAGTTGAAGACCATGATTTCATATTTCCAGATGATATACGGGATGGAGATGCTTTAGTAGCATTTTCACGTAGAAAAGTTCTTATGCTCGCAACCCTTCTAAAGAAGGAAGGGTATAAAGTAAGTGTTATATACGGTTCACTTCCATACAGTGTGCGAAAAGCAGAGGTTGCCAGATTCTTAAATGGAGAGAGCAGAATTGTAGTATGTACAGATGCTATTGGAATGGGAGTAAATCTTCCTATAAGAAGAATAATATTTACTGAGTCGAAAAAATTCGATGGCAAATCCAAAAGATTTCTTAACATGAGTGAGGTTAAGCAGATTGCCGGAAGAGCAGGAAGAAAGGGGATGTATGACCAGGGGTATGTCAACTCAATAGAGGACAGGGACCAGATAGGTGAACTGCTTCATGGAAGATATGAGCAGATAACAAGCTGCGTTATACAGCCGCCAAGAAAAGTTCTGGATATGCCATACAGCCTTTCAGAGATATTTAAGATATGGTTAAAGACGATTGAAAAGAAATGCTTTTCAGTTGCTGACTTAAAGAACAGGATTAAACTTGCTGAATACATTGAGAAAAAACATGGTGAGAAGATTAATAAATATCTTGAATACAGTCTTATTAACATTCCATTTGATGAGAATAGCGAGAAACTTAAATATTTGTGGCAGGATCTTGTTGATATGACAGCTGACGGTGAACCGGTAAGCAGGATGTGGTATTATGTAGATACTGAATCTGAAGATATAGAAGCCATGAAGCTGGATGACCTTGAACAGCTGTATAAGAAGATGGATCTGCTTAATTCATACTGTAATGCTCTTAATATATCAGAATATGATGAGCGTATCAGAATGCTTAAAGAGGAGATATCAGAACGCATAGTAAGAGAACTTACTAATGGTGAATTCTTCAACAAATGTAAACGCTGTGGGAAGAGACTGGAATGGAATCATAGATTTGGCATGTGTGAAAAATGTTACGAGATAAATAAGCTGGAAAGAATGCGCTATAAAGCAGATAAATGGAGATAAAAAGGTCTACATTTTGCTTTTTTATGCGAACATAAGCAATTCGAACTGACAATATATAGGGGATATGTTATATTTAATGCACCAAATATATGTTTTTATAAAATGTAGACATTTTTGGAGTAAATTATCGTTATTAAGTGATAATACATTATAAAGTAATAATTATTGGAAGAGGAAAATGCTATGAGTGAAAGTATTAAAGGTAGAATTCATCAGGTAGAAAGCTTTGGTTCAGTTGATGGACCAGGGGTAAGATATATTGTATTTCTTAAGGGCTGCCATATGAGATGCAGATATTGTCATAATCCTGAGACATGGAAAGAAGAAGGCGGAACATTAGAAACAGCGCAGGAAGTGTTCAATAAAGCTTACCGTTACAGAAATTACTGGAAGAATGGTGGCGGAATCACTGTAAGTGGTGGAGAGGCGCTTCTTCAGATGGAATTTGTGACAGAACTCTTTGAAATTGCGAAAAAGAATGGTGTGCATACAACTCTTGATACGTCAGGTAATCCTTTTAAGATGGAGCCGGAATATCTGGAAAAGTTTGACAGGCTGATGGCTGTTACAGACCTTTTTCTTCTTGATATTAAGGAGATTAATGATGAGAAGCACAAGGACCTTACAGGTTGGACTAATAAGAACATCCTTGACCTTGCAAAATATCTTTCTGACCATGATAAGGATATGTGGATAAGAAATGTTCTTGTTCCAGGAGTGACAGACGCACGGGAAGACCTTGAACAGTTAAGGGATTTTGTTGCCAGTTTAAAGACTGTTAAGAGATTTGAAGTGCTTCCATATCATACACTTGGAGTATTTAAGTGGGAGGAATTAGGAATTCCGTATACACTTTCTGATGTAATGCCACCTGATAAGGAACAGATAGCAAGAGCTAATGATATATTAAGAACAGCAGAATACACAGGATATCTTGAAAAATAAGATATTGGAACAGAAATAATAAGCCCTCGGACAAGATTGCGTCCGGGGGCTTAATGTGTTTAATGAAATTATTTGCAGCCTGACCTTAAACCGTCATTAAGGCCTTCAATATACGAAAGAGCCTTTTCCTTTCCTGAAGCATTAAGCTTCTTATAGTAGCCTAATAATCTTGTTTCGTTGTCGGATAAAGACTGAACCTGAATCATATTTCTGACATCAGATTTCATCATTATGTAATCCATGCTTGCATCTAATATACTGCTTAATTTCATAAGAGATGAGACACTTGGAAGATGCCTTCCTTGTTCGTATGCACTTATTGTTTCCTGGGCAACTCCAAGCTCGGTGCTTAATCTTACCTGTGTTATATGTTTTTCCTCGCGTAATTCACGGATTCTGTTATGATATTCCTGCATCTGGTATTCCTCCATAGTTTATCTGATTGCAAATCCACTATAAGAAAAATAACATTTTATAAGTCTAATATTAGTGGTTGTAATGGTAAAATATGGTAATTATATAGGTTGATATGGTAATAAATGGTAAAAAGATATATGGTAAAATATATGACATTGTGTTATTATTCTAAATAGCAGCATTGCTGTTGTAGAGAGGAAACAGGGGTATACAATTATGAGAAGAAAAAATGCAGCTGTATTAATGACAGCAGTCATTATTGGAGGACTGCTTACAAGCTGTGGCAGTGCATACAATAATGCTAATGGGAAGAATTCTGACAATACTGTAGAGACACAGACTACAGTAAGAACCGTTGTCAATGGAGAAACCAAAACTGATGGTAATAATGTTAAGACAGCTGATAAAGAAACCGGGGATTTTACACAGGAAGTAACCAGTGAAGAAAATAACCTGACAGATAATGATATTGCTGGTAATACAGAGGCATCAGAACAACAGGCTTTTGATGATTTGTCACAGGCAGGTGGTTATGAGAATAATTCCGGACAGGAATCATGGGAAGACAGTGATTCGGGAGATGATTACCAGAATAGTGATTGGGAATCATATGGTGACGGAGATTCATCGGATAATAGCGAAGAAACAGATATTCCGTCTGCAAGTGAAGATGTTAATTCTGATTATAACCTGCTTGCGCGTGCACAGATTAACACAGTTACATATAGCACATATGCCAATGAAGTTTTAAGACTTGTTAATATTGAGAGAACTAATGTTGGTGTAGCTCCACTTGTATTAGACGAAGCATTGTGTAATGCAGCTAATATGAGAGCTATAGAGATGGATTGTACAGGTGTGTTTGAACATAAAAGACCTAACGATCATAGCTGTTTTGAAGTGTATGATATATGTAATGTTGAATGGTGGAATGCATGTGGTGAGAATATTGCGTCAGGTCAGGCAACTCCTGAAGATGTTATGAAATCATGGCTTAGTTCAGCAGGACACAAGGCTAATATATTAAGTCCGGAGTATACAAAAATGGGGCTTGGATATAGTGAGGGACTAAGCAATGGTCAATATAGAGGTTACTGGGCACAGGAATTTGCTGGATAAAAAGAATATGTAAAATAGAAAGAGCCATGCCGGATAATCCGGTATGGCTCTTTCCGAGAAGGAAATTATATGAGAAAAATTAAGATATAGCTTTCTTAATAGCGTTGAATGATTCCTTGCTTATATCATGTTCGATACGGCAGGCATCTTCTTCAGCAACTTTAGGATCAACACCAAGCCTTATGAGCCATGATGTAAGGAGCTGGTGACGCTCATATATCATCTCAGCAATCTCTTTACCTGATTCTGTAAGATATATGTACCCCTCTTTAGTTACCGTTATATGATTAGATTCCCTCAAATTCTTCATCGCAATACTGACGCTTGATTTCTTGAAACCTAACTCATTGGCAACATCTATTGAACGAACCACAGGAAGCTTTTTGCTTAACATTAATATTGATTCAAGATAGTTTTCTGCTGATTCATGAATAACTGACATAATTATATCCCCCGATTACTTATAACGATATTGATACATAGATTATAACACGCATACATATTTAATGCAAATGTGCTGAATATAAATTAATCATAAAATTTATCAAAATACTTGGTAAAATATGGAGACAAAAGCTTATCGGTGTTGCAAATATACTGAATGCAGTTTAAAATGTAAAGAAGTGTATGTAAGATATTATTATGTTAGAGGGTGTTTTTTTGAAAATCAGCAATATAGAATGGATAGAAAAACTGGATTGCCTTACAGACCTGCATGTACATCTTGATGGTTCACTGTCGCTTGAATCTGTAAGACATCTTTGTGATATGCAGAATATAGAAACAGGTGATGAGATAGAATTGTCAGAAAAGCTGAGCGTATCATCAGATTGTAAGAATCTTAATGAATACCTTGAAAAATTCGAGTTTCCGCTTCAGCTTTTGCAGACGCGTGAGGCTGTTAAATATAGTGTGTGTCAGCTTGTTAAAGAGCAGGAAGAACAGGGAGTAATATACAGCGAGATAAGATTTGCACCACAGCTTCATACAAGAAAAGGATTGTCACAGCAGGAGATTGTTGAAGCAGCATGTGAGGGACTTGATGAATCAAGAAAGTACTGGAAGTCATATTCCTGTCACAATCTGATATTATGTTGTATGCGTTCGGATGATAATAAGGATGCTAATATGGAAACAGTAAGACTTGCTGCATTATATGCCGAAAGGGGAAGAGGTGTTGTGGCGGCAGACCTTGCAGGTGCAGAAGGACTTTATGCAACAGATACATTTGCAGATGTATTCAGAGATGCCGTTCAGAGAGGCGTTCCGTTTACTATTCATGCAGGTGAGGCAGCCGGAGCAGAAAGTGTTGAATGTGCATTGAATTTTCAAGCTGTAAGAATAGGACATGGCGTAAGAAGTACAGAGAATCCTTTAATTATGCAGGAGCTTGCAGACAGAGAGACTGCATTGGAATTATGTCCGACAAGCAATCTGAATACTAAAATATACGATACAATAGAGAATTATCCGATACAGAAGCTTATGAATAAGGGGATAAAAGTTACTGTTAATACGGATAATATGATGGTTTCTAACACAACAGAGGCGAGGGAACTTGCATTAGTTGCAGATACATTCAATATGGAGAAGAAAGATGTTAAGAAGCTGATAATGAATGGTGTTGAAGCTGCATTTACAACAGAGGGAATAAAAAACCGCTTAAGGGCAAGAGTGGAGACACAGTTTGCCAAAGTGGCTGGAATCAGAGGTTAGGGTATGAATGAAGTTAATGAATTATTTACTAAAGAAAATGTAGAAAAGATATATGTTCCGGATATTGTTAAGGATGATCTGCTAAGTATTATAGAAGAAAAGCTTAAGAAAGCAGGATTCTATTATAGGGTTGCATACAGGGTGAAAGCTCCTGATTCAATGCTTGATAAACTTATATTAAAGGATTATAGAAGACCGGGGACAGAGAATCAGGATAAAAAGATGCAGGATCTTATAGGAATAAGAATTATTCTGTATTATGCGGATGATGTTGAGATTGTTAAGAATTTTCTTGATACAATATTTTCTATGCCGGGCGTGTGGAATACAACAGAGGCTAATGAATATGAGTTCAGGGCAATGAAGATTAACGGCATATTCAAGCTGCCGGGATATCTTAGCAAGACCATTGTTAATCCGGAGCTTGGAGATTATGTGGATGATACATTTGAGATACAGGTAAGAACTAATTCTTTTGAGGGCTGGCATGAGATTGAACATGATATGAGATATAAAGGCTCAGCCTTTGGCACGGGTAATGAAGCACTTGCAAGAAAGATGAACAGTATTCTTGCAACACTGGAGTTATGTGATGATTCAGTTGTGGGGCTGATTGAAGATTTAGGTCATCAGCATTACAAAGACAGAAAATGGAACTATATGTTAAGATGTCATTACAGACTGAAGTTTACAAGAGAACCGCTGCATCCATATATTGAAGAGATATTTGATGAAGATACAGAGCTTGCCAAGAAGTTTTATAAATTTAAAAGAGAACCGTTACTAAGACAGCTATGGGATAATACAGGAGATAAAGGCCCGGAGATTACTGTTAACAATATTGTTAAGATAGTTAATCAGATAGGACCTGAGGATGAGAGACTCAAAGAAGCATTTGTAAAGATAGAACATGAGAAGAAGCAGGAGACAGAAAGCGTTGCCAAGAGAAGAAGATTTGAGCCGTTTAAACAGCTTGGTTCTTTTATGGTATTCAAGGCTGATACATATATAGACCTGAGCAATCTTGCAATGCCTGATGCTTTCAGAAAAGCCACGGGGTACATATATTCATGGGTTAAGTCAAGATATGAGGATGTATTCACAGATTTACCTGAGAGTGCAGAAACTTATGTTAATGCAGAGCCTGGATATTCAGTTAATCTTTCGTATGATGCAGAAAATGTGTATTTTTCTGAAAAAACTACACATCTTGATACTAAGATACCAACAAGAGTATGGATATCTGAAGCGGTTATATGCAGGGAAGGTGACAGACTGAAATTCACGGTATCTAACAGATATGCAGAGCCGGCAGACAGATACAGAGATAATGAAAATGTTCTGTTTTCAAGACCTAATTTCTTTGGAGAGATTGCAGATAATATTGGAATTGTTGATGTGGAAAGAATGAGGGAGTCTGTAAGATACGTTGAGGACAGCAAGGATTACGATGATCTTACAACACTGATTGCAGAGGAAGAAAGAACATTTCCTGTTATAGTATTTATGGCAAGTGATGGCAGATGGCTTGATAAATTTGATATGAACTATTTTGCTTATCTTGTGGGTTATTATGCGCATATCAAGATGATAAGAAGCCCTTATGAATCACGAAAATTTGCTAAGGATTATGGTCTTAAGATAGATGAATGTGCTGATTCAATTACAGTATTTTATCCGGGCAGAGAGCCTTATACAAGCTATAAGACAGATATATTCCATACAACATTTGAAGTTATTAAAGTTGAAAAGAGAAAATATTGGAATGAGAATGGCTGCAGGGCATACAGAAGAAAGCTTGTTTCAGAAATAAGAGAGAATAACGTACTTTAGTAAGTGTTAAATTAGGAGAGAACAGAATGGATAAATGTGTCCTGATAGTTGATGATAACGATTTTAACAGGGAACTTGTAAAAGATATTCTTGAAGACGAGGATATAACAGTTTATGAGGCAGAAGATGGCAGTTCGGCAATTGAACTGCTTGAAAGTGAACAGGCGGACGACATAGATGTAGTTCTTATGGACATGAGAATGCCGGGAATGGATGGCATAGAGACCACTAAGATTATAAGGACTAAGAATGGAAAATGTATGGAAGTGCCAATAATTGCAATGACAGCAGATGGTTTTGAAACAGATATAGGTATGCTGCAAAAGGCAGGCATGAACGGACTTATATCTAAGCCTGTGGATGTGAATACATTGGTAGAACATATAACAAAACTGGCAGGGTGGTAAACACTCTGCCAGTTTTGCGTGTATATTATCTTGATTCACCCATAAAGAAAAGTGCAACTGTTCCAGGACCAGAATGTGTTCCGATTGTAGGACATATATAATTAATCCATATGTTATCTATGCCGAATCTTTCTTTAACAAGACCTGCTACGAACTGTGCATCTTGTAAGCAGTCACCGTGACTGATGAATACAACATCATTCTTATCCCTGTATGAACCAATATGTTCCTCCATACGGTCAACTAAAGCAATAAGTGATTTCTTTCTGCCACGGACTTTTCCTATATTAATAAGTCTGCCTTCATTATCTACATGAAGGATTGGCTTGATGTTGGCAAGCGTACCGATAATGGCAGTAGTCTTAGAAACACGACCTCCTCTGTATAAGTGGTTAAGGTCATCAACCGTAAAATTATGTACTACATTAAGCTTATGATTGTTGACAAAATCTATTATTTCGTCCATAGATTTTCCTGATTTCTTCATCTCAACAGCTTTATACACGATAAGACCTTCACCCATTGAAGCAGCTAATGAATCTACTACAACGATTCTAGCTCCCGGATGTTCTTCCATAACTTCATTGGCTGCTATGCAGGCGTTATTGTAACTGCTTGAAAGTGCAGATGAAAATGCAATGTGAAGAATATCAAATCCCTCATTGACACGCTTTTCAAATATTGTCTTACAATCCTGCGGATTACATGCCATAGTTGTTGGCATATCGCCATTACGCATGCGGTCAAAGAATTCCTTCTCAGGCATAATGTTATCTGTTCCGTAGATTACTTCACCAAATGCATAAAAAAGAGTGTGGATATCAATGTTGTTTTCTTTAACATAACTTGCAGGTAAATCAGCAGTTGTGTCAGTTGATATAAGAAAATCTTTCATAAATGTCAGATCCTTTCTTGATTTATTTTCTGTATTATAATATCATTAATGAAGTGATATTCCAAGATATAAGATTAATTGCATTGTAATAAATTTTGCGAATAAATTTTAATAATGGGGTTGACATATATTGTTTAGGATGATATCATACAATGGTTGCAAAGCAAAGCAGAGTATCCACTCTCACCTCAGCGCATAGGGCGACTCGGGTTGATATTTAAGAATTACACATAATATAGGATTGTGTTTTGATTAAAGAAAGTGGATAGCTGTGCTATTCACTTTAATTTTTTATATGGGGGTGTACCGCTATTAACGAGTTAATGATTAACGAACAGATCAGATGCAAAGAGGTTCGTGTTATTGGAGAAGAAGGACAGCAGCTTGGAGTTATGGCATTAAGAGATGCTTTAAACATGGCTAAGGATGCAGGAGTAGATTTGGTAATGGTTTCGCCATCAGCTAATCCACCTGTATGCAGAATTGTAGATTATGGCAAGTTCAAGTACGAACAGCTCCGCAGGGAAAAGGAAGCTAAGAAGAAACAGAAGACAGTAGAAGTTAAGGAAGTTCGTTTATCACCTAACATCGATGTCAATGACCTTAATACTAAGTGTAACTCAGCAAGAAAGTTCATTGAGAAAGGTAACAAGGTTAAAGTATCATTAAGATTCAGAGGAAGAGAAATGGCTCATATCGACTCTACTAAGCATATATTAGAGGATTTTGCAGAAAAGCTTAGCGATATAGCTGTAATTGAGAAGGCTCCTAAGATGGAAGGCAGGAGCATGATGATGTTTTTAACTGAAAAACGTTAAAATAAATAACAACTAACAGACATTTTTAGGAGGATTATTATGCCAAAGGTAAAGACAAAAAGAGCAGCTGCAAAGCGTTTTAAAGTAACTGGAACAGGTAAGTTAAAGAGAATGAAGGCATACAAGAGCCATATTCTTACAAAGAAGTCAGCTAAGAGAAAGAGAAATCTTAGACAGGCAGCTATGACTGACGCAACTAATGTTAAGACAATGAAGAAGATTATGCCTTATCTCTAAGATTAATGGTATAACAACATTTATTTAGAGATATAGTTTAAGGAGGAATTTATAAAATGGCAAGAATTAAAGGCGGATTAAACGCAAAGAAGAAGCATAACAGAGTATTAAAGCTCGCTAAGGGTTATAGAGGAGCAAGATCTAAGCAGTACAGAGTTGCTAAGCAGTCAGTTATGAGAGCTCTTACAGAGAGTTATAAGGGCAGAAAGCAGAAGAAGAGACAGTTCAGACAGTTATGGATTGCCAGAATCAATGCTGCTGCAAGAATTAACGGACTTTCATACAGCAAGTTCATGTATGGTCTTAAGTTAGCTAATATCGATCTTAACAGAAAGGTATTATCTGAGATGGCTGTTAACGATGCAGAAGGATTTGCTAAGCTCGCAGAGGTTGCTAAGTCTAAGCTTGCATAATTGATTATATATTATATATCAGAGATAATAGGCTGTCGTGAAAGCGGCAGTCTTTTCTTTTTAAAATGTATGATATTTCTGTGAACTAATATGAACAGATATGGATAAAATCTCTTTTATGTGATATAGTATGAAAGTCAATTTTTTACTTCTGTATAAAGAAGTAAGAGCGGAGGTTTATTGTGAGAAAAAGTTTTTTAAGAAAAGCATCAATAGTTTTATTATCAGCAACAATGCTTATGGCAACTGCATGTAATAAAGAGATTGAAGTAAAATACGATTATAATGTTAATGATTATGTACAGCTTGGGAAATATGAGGATATAGCTGTAACTGTTGATAAAACATCTATAGAGAATCAGCTTGTTGATGATAAGATTGCTGAAGATATAGAGAATAATACTACTTATTCAGAAGTCAGCAGAGGTGCTGTTGATGGAGATCAGATACTGGTTACTTATGTTGCTACAAGTTCGGGTTCACAGTCAACAGGGCTGTCTAATACAGATGGTGTTACAATGATACTTGGCAAAGATAAACTTGGACTTGATATAGAAGAGCTTGATGAAGCACTCTATGGAATGAAGGCTGGAGAGACTAAGGTTATGGTAATCGACTTGCCGGAAACATATAGCAATACCGTATATGCAGGAACTAAAGTAGTGTTTGAGCTTACAGTGCAGACGGTTTCACAGCCTAATGTGCCAATGCTTACTAATGCATATGTTAAGGAAACATTTGGATATGATACAATTGAAGAATATAGAGCTTCTGTTAAAGATTCATTAGCATCTACAATCGATTCTAAGGTTGATGATGAGATTCAGAAACAGGTTCTTTCAACACTTCAGGATACATGTAAGGTAAGTGGTTATCCAGATACACTGCTCAGTACATTACGAGACAGATATGACCAGTCTGTCGGATTCTATGCTGATTTTACTAACCAGTCAAAGGAAGAGTATTGCCAGCAGTTATATGGAATGTCATATGATGATTTCATTAAGAAGTCAGCAGCACAGCAGCTTATTATGGAAGCAATCGTGAAAGATCAGAAGTTCTCTATGAGAGAATATGATTACAAGGGCGATCTTGATGAATTCGCAGGAGACAATGGATATTCTGATGAGAATGCATTTGTTGAGAAATTCGGAAAAGATAGTGTAGTTAAGGCTATGCTTGTGCAGAAGGCACAGGATTATGTTATTGAGCATGCCAATATTGCGTATAAGTAAGGCAAGAAAGAATTTAGGTTGTGTGTGGGAACCGGCAGCATATTATTGTGCGAGTCCTCATGGCGGCTGCACCTAGTGGGAGTAAATGCCGCTCTATACAGAGTTTATTACGGTGAGAGAAAACAAACGCGCTTCGCTTGAACGAGTTTTCTCTCACCGCTCTTTTGTATAGAGCGGCATAACTCCCACACGGTTCGCGCCTTAAATCGGACTCGCACAATAATATGCTGCCGGTTCCAATCTACGTTAATTCTTTCTTGCCTTGCTTATGCCTTCGGCATGTTGCAAGGCGGATTGTTGATGTGTGACCGGGGTGGCTATGAAATGTGGTGGGATAAAAAAATCCATCTTGCTTATGCCTTCGGCATGTTGCAAGGCGGGCTGTTGATGTGTGACTGGGGTGGCTATGAAATGTGGTGGAAAAAAAATCCATCTTGCTTATGCCTTTTGCATGTTGCAAGATGGATTTTTTTACTTTGTGCCTGTTGAGCCGAAGCCGCCTTCGCCTCTTTCTGTGTCGTCAAGCTCTTCTACTTCGTTGAATGATGCTGTGATGTATGGTGCTAAGACTATCTGAGCGATTCTGTCTTTTGGTTCTATGGTTACAGGTTTATCTGAATGGTTGTGGAGGGCTACTATGATTTCACCTCTGTAGTCAGAATCTATTACGCCTACTTTGTTGGCTGGGGCGAGCCCTTTTTTACATGCCATTCCGCTTCTTGCGTAGATGAGACCTACGAGTCCTGCTGGTATCTCCATTGCTATTCCTGTTTTGATGAATTCAGTTGTGCCTGGCATAACTGTTACAGCTTCTGGCATTCCTGAGTAGAGGTCTGCTCCGGCTGAGAATTCTGTTCCGTATGTTGGGATACAGGCGTTAGGATTTAATTTCTTAATATTAACTTTCTGTGACATTGTGTAAACTCCTTTATATTATTAATCGTACAGAAGTACGATATTACCTGATTCGAGTGATTCTTTTACAAGGATTGTCCTCTGATTAGATGAACCCTTGAACTGAAGCATCATATCCTTCTTGTCTTCTTCATATTTGCCGTCAACTATGACGTCAATGTATTGAAGCATTTCTTTAGTTTCTTTCCATTCATTGCACATTCTTCCAACAATATCCTTGTCAAACAGATATCCTGTAAAGCACCATATACTCAGGTCAGGATATATTCTGCGTACTTCCCTCAGCAATGGAAGGAGTCCCTGCTGGTTGCTGTGTTCAAATGGTTCACCTCCTAGAAGTGTGAGCCCTGTAACATAGTCTGGGGCAAGGGAATCAATGATTTCTTTGATTGTATCGTCTGTGAAGTCCCTGCCATAATTAAAGTCCCATGCAATTTCGTTAAAACAACCTTTGCATCGGTGTGTGCATCCACTTACAAAAAGAGATGTACGCACCCCTGGTCCGTTAGCAATATCACAGGTTTTTATCTCGGCATAATGCATAATATAAACCTTCTTTCTAAAAGTTGCAATAAATCTGTATTATTAGCAAATAATGACATCTTATCACATGAATTACAGAATTATGAATGCTATATTAAGACTATAGCAAATGATTTAAATCTGTTGTACAATTATAGCAGATTTGCTCGTGACAAACAATGGAGGGTACATATAATGAAAATTTATTTTGACAAGCTTTACAGGTATGACAGATTACAGGAACCGGCAGGCATAGCACTTCCTTTTAAGGAAGGAGAGTTAAAGACTGCTGACAGGATAGCTATTACACAGAATGGCAGAAAATGCATGGTTCAGCCGAAGGTTACATCGAAGCATGCAGATGGAAGCATAAGATACCTGTATGTGGATTTTCTTGCTGATATTCCGGCTAATAAGGGCGCAGTGCTTGAGTTTGAAAAAGAGTCTGATGGAAGCTGCGAAGAAAAGGGAGTATCTGTTACTCAGACTGGACAGGGGCTGTGTGTTGACACAGGCTGTGTTACATTTACAGTAAAGAATAATTCCCAGAATATATTTGAAACACTTGATGATGGAAGAAAACATTATAACGCTCAGAATTTTGAAGGACCATATCTGAAAGATGATATGGGATTATACGACATTAATATTGGCGAGTGGAAGATTATAGACGCAGGTCCTGTAAAATGTGTAATCAGAGCTAAGGGAAGTAACATTCTTAATAATAAAAAAGTTGATTTTGAGATAACACTTACATCATATGCAGCTAAGTCATGGATTGATGTTTCATACAGAATTATTAATACGACTTATGATGAACTTCATATCAAATCACTGGTATTTTATGCAAAGCCTGATGAGACAGTCACTGCAAGTGATGATTTGTTTGATATGCACATTAATATGGGTAATGATTCTACCGGATGTGGAGATGTACTTACGGATAATTCTAAAGAGAATGGACCTGTGTATCACACAAGAGGAACTGGGGAATTAGAGATGATATCTGGTAAAGCACCTGTTTCCAATGTAAGAACACTTGTTGGAAGCTCTAATTATAAGACTGATTTCTATATTGGAAGAGATGGAGTGCAGGTTAATAAGATTATCGATGATGCATATCTTGTAAAGGAAGCAAATGAACATTTTGCAGAGGTATTCTATGGTACATTTCTTGCAGATTATACTGATGGAAATGATGGATTGTGTATAACTGTATATCAGGCACAGCAGAATTATCCGAAGGCAGTTAAGGCATATGACGGCGGAGTAGCTGTTATGCTTGTTCCAGAGGATATTGGAAATGTTGTTATGCAGTCTGGTATGGCAAAGGAACAGAGATTCCTGATGCATTTTCATGAACCGGATATGCAGATGTGGGAGCTTGATAACAGAAGTACAATATACCAGATGCCTGACAGACCATGCATAGCACCAGAGGAATTCAAGAAGGCAGAAGTGTGTATGGATGTATTCCCTGAACATCTTGTGGATGAAGTTGAAATCGCACTTATTGCAAGGGCTGATAATCATTCAAGATGCTACGGCATGCTGAATTGGGGCGATTCTATTGATATGGGATATACTTTACAGGGAAGAGGCGGCGGAAAACCTGTATGGAGTAATAATGAATATGATTATCCGCATTCATGTGCTCTTATGTATGCAAGAACTGGAATCAGAAGATTCCTTGACTATTTAATAGTTTCAGCAAAGCATCAGATGGATGTTGATGTATGCCATTACAGCAAGAATCCATTAAGAATAGGTGGACAGTGGGAACATACAGCAGGTCATTGTAAGAATGGAATAATGGTATGCTCACATGAATGGGTTGAAGGAGTGATTGATTACTATCATTTTACAGGTGATGAGAGAGGTCTTGAGACAGCTATAAGTATAGGTGATAACATATTAAGACTTCTGGATACACCAATGTATGCAAAACCGGGAGAAGCCAATGCGAGAGAAACTGGCTGGGCTTTACGTGCACTTGTTGCATTATATGTGGAGACAAGAGATGAAAAATGGCTTGCAAAATGCGAGTGGATTATTGACAGCTTTAAGATATGGGAAGAGGAGTATGGCAACTGGCTTGCTCCGTATACGGACAATACTCTTATAAGAGTAGGATTTATGATATCAGTAGCTGCAGGAAGCGTAATGAGATATTACAGGGTATTCCCAAGAGAAGATATTAAGCAGATGCTTATAAGAGCAATTGATGATATTGTAGAGAATTGTACTCTTGACAATGGTTTGTTCTATTATAAGGAGCTTCCTTCACTTTCAAGGAATGGAAATAACACACTTCTTCTGGAATCACTGGCAATTGCCTATGAACTTACAGGTGATAAGAAATATCTTGAGTATGGTTTCAAAACATTTGAAACTAATATTAATAACACAGGAAGGGCAGGAATTGGTTCTAAAAAGGTTATAGATGATGCTGTTATTGTTTCTGGTGACAGTACGAAAGGATTTGCACAGAGTTTTATACCACTTGTTACATATTATAAGGCACTTGGAGATACAGGATTAATTAATAATGTAAAGCTGTATTGATAATTGAGATAAAGGTGCATACAGAGTTTAATACGGTGAGAGAAAGCAAACGCGTTTCGCTTGGGCGGGCTTTCTCTCACCGTTCTTTTGTATATAGCAGCATTAACGCCCTCACAGCTTGGAAAAGTCGCAGATATTTACTGGTTTTTTTATGTAATATATAGTATAATCTTTCAAAAGTGTTTGTAATTGACGGAAAGGTGGTTTTTTATGAGAATCGGAATAAGAGCACATGATGTTGCATACGCTCCATTAGAGGAGCTTATACCTAATATACATGCACAGGGTTTTCACTGTATGCATATTGCACTCAGTAAGTCTATTAAGGAGTTTAAGCCGGGCGTGGAGACTATGACACCGGGACTCGCTATGTATATTAAGGAATTATGTACAGAGAATAAGGTTGATGTTGCAGTACTTGGCTGTTATCTTAACCTTTGCAATCCTAATCCTGAGAAGCATAAGGAGATTGTTGAGAAGTATAAGGCACATATAAGATTTGCAAGTATTCTTGGCTGTGGAGTTGTTGGTACTGAGACTGGTGCGGTTAATGAGGAGTATAAGTATGAGCCAGCTAATCACAGTGAGGAGGCACTTCAGTGCTTTATTGATAATTTAAGGCCAATAGTTAAATATGCTGAACAGTTTGGCGTCATTGTAGCAATTGAGCCTGTATGGAAGCACATTGTATACACTGTTGAACGTGCAAGAAAGGTGCTTGACGCTATTGATTCACCTAATCTTCAGATTATATTCGACCCGGTTAACCTGTTATGTGTTGATAATCTTGCACAGCAGGATGAGATTATTGAGAAAGCATTTGAACTGTTATTAAAGGATATTGCTGTTGTTCACTGCAAGGATTATATTGTTGAAAGCAGTGAGCTTAAGTCAGTGGCAGCAGGTACAGGAAAGGGTAATCCGGTGACCGGAGGAGGTCTTAATTATCCACTTCTGTTAAAGAAGATTAAGGAGCATAAGCCATATGTACACTGTACATTGGAAAATACTGTTCCTGAGAATGCAGTGGCTACAAGAGAATTTATGGAAAGAACATATGCCAGTGTATAAATAATGGGCTTAAGAAAACTATAACGCTGGACAATTACCAGAGAATGGAGGCACGTATGCCAGAGAATATAGAGTTACCAGGCGCAAGCCATAACAAAACTAATCAGGTTGAAAGAGCGGTGGATACACCAGCAGATTTTACAAGTCCTGAGGAATTATATAAGGATCTTATTGCAGCTATAAAGAAATACCACCCATCTACAGATCTGTCTGATATCGAGAAGGCATACGAGACCGCAAGAAAGGCACATGAGGGACAGTTCAGAAAATCGGGTGAGCCATATATAATCCACCCTTTATGTGTTGCTATTATTCTGGCTGAATTAGAGCTTGATAAGGAGTCAATTATTGCAGGTCTTCTTCATGATGTTGTTGAAGATACAGTTATGACAACTGAAGATGTTGCAAAAGAATTTGGTGATGAGGTAGCACTGTTAGTAGATGGTGTAACAAAGCTGACACAGCTCAATTACCAGCATGATAAGATTGAGGTCCAGGCAGAAAACCTTAGAAAAATGTTCCTTGCAATGGCAAAGGATATAAGAGTTATCCTTATAAAGCTTGCCGACAGACTGCATAATATGCGTACAATGCAGTATCAGTCGCCGGCAAAGCAGATTGAGAAATCAAGAGAGACAATGGAAATATATGCTCCAATAGCCCACAGGTTAGGTATTTCCAAGATTAAGGTAGAGCTTGATGATTTATCAATGAAATATCTTATGCCTGATGTATATAATGATCTTGTTGAACAGGTCAACTTAAACAGACCAGGCAGGGAAGCATTTATAAAGAGCATAATTAAAGAAGTCGGCATGCATATAAGCAATGCCGGTATTGAGGCTGAGATAGACGGAAGAGTTAAGCATTTCTTCTCAATCTACAGAAAAATGGTCAACCAGAATAAGACGCTTGACCAGATATATGACATATTTGCAGTAAGAATCAAGGTTGACACAGTAAAAGACTGTTATGCGGCACTTGGTGTAATACACGAAATGTATAAGCCTATTCCAGGACGTTTCAAGGATTATATCGCCATGCCTAAGCCTAATAATTACCAGTCGCTCCATACAACACTTATTGCATCTAACGGACAGCCGTTTGAGATACAGATAAGAACTTACGAAATGCATAAGATTGCTGAGTATGGTATTGCAGCCCACTGGAAATATAAAGAGGGAAAAACTGGCGAGAAGGACAATCAGAGTGAGGAAGCAAAGCTTAGCTGGTTAAGACAGATTCTTGAATGGCAGAAGGAAATGTCTGATAACAAGGAATTCTTATCATCAATCAAGAATGACCTTAACCTTTTCTCAGACAGCGTATACTGCTTTACACCTACGGGTGATGTCAAGAACCTTCCGGCAGGCTCATGCCCTATAGATTTTGCGTACAGCATTCACAGTGCTGTAGGTAATAAGATGGTAGGAGCGAGAGTTAATGGAAAGCTTGTTACTATTGATTATGTTATTAAGAATGGTGACAGAATCGAGATTATAACATCGCAGAATTCCAAGGGACCAAGCCGTGACTGGCTTTCAATTGTAAAGAGCACACAGGCAAAGAATAAGATTAACCAGTGGTTTAAGCAGGAGTTAAAGGAAGATAATATCATTAAGGGCAAGGAAATGGTTGCTAACTACTGTAAGACTAAAGGAATTGTTCTTTCTGATATTACCAAGCCTGAATATGTTGAAAAATGTCTTAACAAATATGGCTTTAAAGACTGGGATTCTATTCTTGCAGCCGTTGGACATGGTGCACTTAAAGAGAGTCAGATAGTAAACAGGCTTAATGAGGAGCATTTAAAGACCAAGAAGGCAGAAGTTACAGACAAAGATGTGCTTGAGGAAATCGTTGCCGCTGAGTCTAAGGAAAAGGCAAAGAAGAAGGAAGGCAAGGGTGGAATTGTCGTTAAGGGAATCCATGATGTTGCTGTCAGATTTTCAAAGTGCTGTAATCCGGTACCTGGTGATGAGATTGTCGGATTCGTTACAAGAGGAAGAGGTATATCAATTCACAGAACAGACTGTGTTAATATAATCAACTTCCCGGCTAATGAACGTGCTCGTCTTATAGAGGCTGAATGGGAGCAGGGACAGACAGCAGGCGATACCTATGAGGTTGAAATCAACATATTTGCCAACAACAGAACCGGACTTATTGTTGATATATCAAGGATGTTCACAGAAGCAGAGATTGATGTAAAGTCTATGAACTGCCGTCTTAATAAGAAAGAATTTGCTACCATAAGTGTCGGTTTTGATATTCATGGCAAGGAAGAGCTTAACAGAATTATAGATAAATTAAGAAAGATAGACGGAGTTACTGATATAACAAGAACTGCCGGCTAAGAAAGGTTTGCAGATTATGATTAAGATAGAATCAAGAGTATTGGGACCGGTAGCTACTAACTGCTATCTTATAATTAACTTAGATAACAACGAGAGCATTATTGTTGACCCTGCAGATTCACCAGAGTCTATATATGATATGGTTGTGCGTTCAGCAAGCAGGCCACAGGCAATACTTCTTACACATGGACATTTTGACCATATAGGTGCGGCTAATGAGGTGCGTGAGCATTATGGAATTAAGATATATGCATCATGTGACGAGGAAAAGCTTCTTGCTTCACCTGCAAGAAATCTGTCGAATGCATACGGCATGAGTCTTAGGGTTACAGCAGATGTACTTCATAATGAAGGAGATATTCTTGAACTTGCAGGACTTAAGATAAAAGCAATCCATACACCGGGACATACAGCAGGCGGAACATGCTATTATATCGAATCAGACAAGACACTTATGTCAGGTGATACACTTTTTGCCGGTTCAGTCGGAAGAACAGATTACCCTACAGCAAGCTCTGCTGCAATGATGGAATCTCTTCATGACAAGCTCTGCAAGCTTCCTGATGATACAGATGTATATCCTGGACATGGAGAGTTCACAACGATTGGATATGAAAAGCAGAACAATCCGTTTATGTGATGCCCGCAAGAGAAAAGGAAGCAACGCGAAGCGTTATTTACTTTTCGCGGGGCATCAACGAGCAAACAGCCTGCAAAGCAGGCGGAGAAGCACGATAGTGCGGGTTTGCGAGTATGGAATCAGCAGGCGAAAAGAAACTGACGCGAAAAGGAAGCAACGATGATATATATTAAGATTGATAATGATGTATTTTATGATGATGCGGTTGTGCTTGTCCGTTCATTTTATCCAAGAACTGAGGTTATGGCACTAAAGGCAGATTCCAAACCGGAAGAGAAAGATGAGATTCTTTCAATAGAAGTTCCTGATGTCACAGGGCTTGATAAGAAGAATGCCCACGAAGTGTTTAAGGACAGCTTATATAAGAAGCTTTCAGAAAAGACAGGCAAGAAGCTTCCGTGGGGATATCTTACAGGAGTAAGACCAAGTAAGATTGCGTATACAATGCTTGAAGAGGGTGCAACCAAGGAACAGATTAAGAAACATTTTATGGACAAGCATTATGCAAGTGAAGATAAAGCTGAACTTGCGCTCACAGTAGCAAGGAAAGAACTGGATATACTTACAGATATGGATTATAAGACAGGCTACAGCCTGTATATTGGAATTCCGTTCTGCCCAAGTATCTGCCTGTACTGTTCCTTTTCATCATATGCACTTGGTGCATACAAAGATTATGTAGATAATTATGTGGATGCGCTTATTAAGGAGATAAGATTCGTCGCTGAATCAATGAAAGGCAGAAGACTTGATACAGTGTATATGGGTGGCGGAACACCTACAACTTTAAGTGCAGCACAGTTAGATAAAGTACTGACAGTGGTTGAAGAAGCATTTGACTTGAGCAGATGCCGTGAACTTACTGTAGAAGCCGGCAGACCGGACAGCGTGACACCAGATAAATTTAAGGTTCTTAAAGCTCATAATGTGGGAAGAATATCTATTAATCCGCAGACAATGAATCAGAAAACACTTGATTTAATCGGAAGAAAGCATACGGTTGAAGATATTAAGAATGCTTATGCAATGGCAAGAGAAGCAGGACTTGATAATATCAACATGGATATGATTCTTGGACTTCCGGGAGAGGGTGTAGACGAGGTTTACCATACACTTAATGAAATTAAGGAGATGCGGCCGGAGAGTCTTACCGTTCATTCACTTGCAATCAAGAGAGCTTCAAGACTTAACATATTGCGTCAACAGTACACAGAGCTTTCAATTAAGAACACAGACAGCATTATCGCAATGACTGAGCAGACAGCAAGAGATCTTAACATGCAGCCTTATTATATGTACCGCCAGAAGAATATGGCTGGTAATTTTGAGAATGTAGGTTATGCAGTTGCTGGACTTGAATGCATATATAATATTCTTATTATGGAAGAAAAGCAGACGATAATTGCGTGCGGCGCAGGTGCTTCAACTAAGGTTGTGTTCCATAATGAAGGAGATGAAAACCATTCTGTGCGTATTGAGCGAATCGAGAATGTCAAAGATGTCAGAAGCTATGTCGAGAGAATTGATGAGATGATTGAGAGAAAGCGGAAGTTCTTTGGGGAGAATGAGTTTTGACAGAATAATTGTTTGGAAATGAGGGCAGTATGATATTTGAAGTGAAAAATATAGGAAAAATCAGACATGCAGATGTAAAATTGGACGGAATTACAGTTATAGCAGGTGAGAATAATACTGGTAAGAGTACTATTGGGAAAATGCTGTTCTGTGTGTTCAATTCATTTTATATGAAAGAAAATCAAATCAGACTTCAAAGATTAAAATCAATAAGACGATTATTAATTAATTTTGTGCATGAAGTTAATGGGGTTGAGTTGCATATAAATATCAAATATGCAAATGAAATAGTGGACAAAGCTGATGAATACATTGAAGACAGACAGCTTCTTATTAATGACTTGAAAAAATGGTATCCAGATAGTGATGTAGATGAAAATGTATATATTGAAGTATTAAATCAGTTGGCGGATAAAATAATTTCTTATATGAAGATTCCGGATGAAAAAGTCATAGAAACTATGTTTAAACAAAGAATTAATGCTGAGTTTTCAATGAAGATAGGGCATCTTAATTATGAAGAGGATTCATACATTAATCTGTCTATCAAGAATAACACAATGAATATAAAAGTGAGTCATTCAGGAAATATACAGATAGATAATTGCATGAGTCTAATAAAGAATATTATATATATTGATAATCCATTTGTGCTGGATGAGATAAATGGCGGTATACATTACAGAATGCCGGTTGATCATAAATATGATTTAATAAATAAGCTTTCGGATAACAACAAAGATAATGATTTTGACGCTCTGGATAAGATACTGGTAGATGAAAAATTAAAAAATATATACAATGCAATTAATGATGTATGTGATGGAGAATTATCATTAAATGATCAGGCAACATTTGAATACAAAACAAGTAAGTTGAAAGAGCCTTTAGATATAGTAAATATATCAACCGGCATGAAAAGCTTTATTATTATTAAAACACTTCTTCAGAATGGAAGCATAGATGAGAATGGAATAATAATATTAGATGAGCCAGAAATACATCTGCATCCAGAGTGGCAGCTTAAATTCGCAGAGATAATTGTACTGCTCCAAAAAGAATTTGGACTTAACATATTACTCAACACACATAGTCCTTATTTTCTTAATGCAATTGAGGTGTATTCTAAAAAATATAATATTACAGAACATTGTAATTATTACATGACGAATGAAATTAATTCTGAAACATATGTCAAAGATGTTACAGATGATATTGAGCAGATATACGCCAAACTGGCAAGACCATTGCAGGATCTGGAAAATATGGAGTATGAATATGGAGATAAAAACTGATAAGCAACAGCTTTTTAAAGATAATGAGACAACATTAAAAGAAACTTCAAAAGATAACAGTAGCAAAGAATTGCTGTATATGACACAATCACAATTAAAAGCAGCTGACTTTGACAAGGTAAAATCTGCATATATCAGGGGAATGAGATTAACAGATACACCATGTTCAGCAGATGCGCTATATTGTGGAAAAGATAATAAAGTGTATCTGATTGAATTTAAGAATGGCGTAATGGATAAGTGGACCGTTTATAATGTTCAGGAGAAGATATATACAAGCTTGCTTATATATACAGATATTGCAGACACAAGAATAAGTAAATGCAGAGAGAACCTTAATTTTATTCTTGTATATAATGAGTCAAAGAATTCTGACAAAGTTGAAAGTGAACGTATTAAAAGTCAGGGCGATACTTCTAAAAGAAAGATTGGCAAGTATTTTACAGAGAAAGGCAACAGCAATTTTATAGCATTTGGTCTGGAAAAGTTCAAGAACATATATTTCGAGAATGTATATACATATACTGAAAAGGAATTTGAAGATAAATTTGTAAATGTGTATGAAAATTGAAGAGATGTTTGAGTAAAAGACTGTTATCAAGATTGATATTTGCCTAAATAGATGATATATTGCATATTAGAATATAATAATGTCTATTATGGCAATATTGTTAAAAAGAGGTGTGAAAATGAAATTAAGTATAAAGAATTTTGCTTAAATTTTAGAAGCTGATATTGATATAGATGGCATTACAATTATAGCTGGAAATAATAATACTGGAAAAAGCACTGTTGGAAAAGTTTTAGATTCTGTCTTTAATGCTTCACGTAATATTGATGAGAAAATGAAAAATGCAAGATTGGATTCTTTGGCATATAATTTGAGAAGAGAAATTGAAAATAACAGAGCAGATATGAATACACGCCTTAGACATTATTCTATGGAGTTTTATCATGAACTGGCTGATGAACTTTTGATTGCTGATGCGGGAAAACTTAAAGAAATCTGCATAGAATATCAGAATCGTATGAATTTGCAAAATGAAGCTGATTTTGTTGAACGGATAAAACAGTATTTAGAAATGAATAAAAAAATTTCTGATAAAGAATTTTGTAAAAAAATATATACAAATTATTTCAATGAAGTATTTCATGAAGATATTAATTCTCTATATGAATCAGAAAAACCAGCAGAAATTAAACTGACAATTAAATATAAAGATATTAAATTGAAATTTGAACAACATGAATGTTCATAAGAAGAAAGACAGATAGAACTTCATAATAACTCAATTTATATAGACGATCCATTTATTATAGATGAGATGAATAATGATTTTACATTTGGAATATTAGAATTGCCTATTCATAAAAGAAATATTTTGCAAAAGTTGATGCAAAAGGAAGAAAAGTCTGTAGAAGAAAAAGCTTTTTCGGATTTATTAATAGACAATAAACTTCAGGATATTATGAAGATAATTAATCGTGTTGCTGTAGGAAAAGTAGCTAAGAAATAGAAATATATGTATCTGTTAGATGATAATGATTCATCAAAGGATATAGATGTTGCATCATTATCAACAGGATTAAAGGCATTTGTTATCTTAAAACAATTATTAATAAATGGAAATGTTCAGGATAAGGATGTTATTGTGTTGGATGAACCAGAGATACACCTTCATCCAGAGTGGCAGTTGTTATATGCTGAAATAATAGTCAAAGGCAATTTAATTTTCATATCATTGTTACAACACATAGTGCTCATTTTTTGGAAGCATTGGAATTATATTCCCTTAAATATAATATATCAGATAGATGTAATTATTATATGTCAACATTGAAGGATAATGGTGCAGTTTTTGAAAATGTTTCAGATAATATAAGTAAAATATACAAGCAGATGGTTGATCCAACATTGTTATTAAGTCAATTAAGAGAGGAATTGGAAACGGAAGATGACTAATTATGATCAGATGAAAAACCTGATAGAAGCATTTGGTGATAAATATAATCAACATATATGTATGGAGTCAAGCTTGTCTATTGTATCAGAGGATAAAGATAACTCAAAAAATACAGGAGAAGTTCAATTTGTATATAATGGAAAGGCTGATATGTCAATAATAGATATGGATGAGATTGCACATAAAATGTATCGCGTTATCCGTAATCATGATTCGAAAAAAGACGATGAATCATTAGCTTCAGCCGATGTTTTTGTGATAAATTTAGAAGATATATGGTATTTTATAGAGTTTAAAAATCAAAAGATATCAAAAGCTAAAGATAGCGTAACTAAAAAGGCATATCAAAACTGGTTCTGGCTTGTGGATATTTTATATGAGATGTCAGAGAAGAATAATATGTAATATGATACATTTAATTATGATAATCCGATTTCATATGCAAGGAAAAAAGTTGTATTTATTTTAGTTGTTAGTGAAGATAAGAACATAGTTGATGCCGACAAAATGCGAAAGTGTATTCTTGCAGGTGAAAAGTTTCAGTATGATTACATAAAGAAACTCGAACAGTACATATTTAAAGAAGCATATATATACACCACAATTATTGGAAACTTATTTTGTAAAAAAATTTAAGCATCGAAGATATGTACTGTTATGAGCCGGATGGGCAGGAAATAGTTATTGATACATTAAAGTCCCCTTGACAATTAAATTGTCAAGGGGACTTTTGCTACAGAATATATAAAATAAAGATTGATAAATTTGGCAACATAATATATGATGTAAAACAAATGAAATGAAATTATGTAGGGGGAAATATGAATCAGGATTTACATGATACCATTATTATGTTTTATAATTCAGCTGATTATCAAAAAATTAATAGAAGAAATTATGAGTCATGTTATAGAGCATTTGAGGATTATTGTAATAAGATTTATGGGAATTGCTCAGTAAAGAAATTGTTTGAAGATAATATAATTATAACAAGTATAACCAATTCTTGCGTTGAATACTACAATTCCAGTAAAAGAGCCAGAAGTCTTGCGGCTGTAGAGAGGTATTTGATAGCAATAGATAATTTTTATCAATGGCTAAGGGAAATGGGAGTTAAGTGTGAAAAGTTAGAAGACAAGTGTAATAAAAAATATTTGAAGGAGCAGATATGCAGCCGGATAGGAATTCCAATAGAACATGAAGAATATATTCCTATATCTGATGAAATAGTAGAAAAAATTGAAAAAATGGTAGAACAGTTAAAGCCTAACAAGTTTTATCCGTATGGACAAAAGCTTATATTTGAACTGTTGATTAAATATGGATTTAAGACTCAGATTATATTGGGAATATCAAAGGATGCATATAATCCGGTGGATAGAACACTTGTTATAACCAACAAAGTATATGGAAACATAATATTAGAATTGCCAGATGAGTTTGTGAATATGTTTAATAGATATAATGAGTTACAGATATATAAAGACAGAGAATACATGTTTACTTATACAGATGGAAAGCAACTTGAAACTAACGATATATTTGATACTTTACAGGATAAAATAAGGATATCAGAGATTGGAAAAGTAAGTGCTATTAATATATCACTTAAGGGTGTTGAGAATATGATAAATAGGGGATTGTTTGTTAGTGAGATACAGAGAATCACAGGATTTTCCGCTAAAAAGATAATTGAAGTCTATGAACGAATGCATGCAGAGAAGGATATCAATAAAATTATTAATGAGAAGTTGAGATAAATGTGATGAGGAGAATAGAATGTTTAATTATAAAAACTTAAGCGATTATGAATTTGAAAAATTATGCTGTGACATAATGTCTAAAAAATTAGGGGTACAACTTCGTACATTTGCAAAGGGGAAAGATGGTGGAATAGATGCTACTGATGATGTTAGTACACATAATATTATTGTGCAGGCAAAACATTACATAAATAGTAGTTATAGTGCTTTATATAATACATTAAAATCAGAAGTGAATAAAGTAGATGATTTAAAGCCGAATCAATACTATGTGTGCTGTGCACAGGAACTAACACCGGGCAATATAGATGACATTTATAATTTATTTAGTGATTATATGAAGGACTCCAATAATGTTATAGATTTAAATAATATTGATAATTTTTTGAAAGATCAAGCTAACAACCAAACTTTCAGACTTTAAATCATTTCATCTATTGGATGCATTGAATGATTTTAAAAAGGCGGTGGTGGCTCTGAATTTAACGCCAAAAATTTGGATTAGTTTGGGAAAATAGTTTGTGAAGGAAGAACGAAAATTTTTATTGTATTACTAAATAAAATGGCATATAATCTGAATCCGAACATATTGCCATTATACACAGTTACGGAGCGATTGTTATCAATACCGATAATAAAATAATAACATTAGCCCATATAGGCAGGATAATATTGATAAATGAAAAATTTAAAAGAAAAATAAACATTACATCAAAGAAAACGTTCAACCCCATGTACATACAAATACCCTGAAAAATTTGATATAACCATAATAATCCAGTTGTACAAGTTGTACGATTTTAACGAATTGTACAATTTGTACAACTATCACAAATTTTTCAGGAGGTTATAATTATTGAGCGCTAAAGAGCTGGAAACACAGCACAATCTTAAAAAGTAGGCAGCTTCATTTGTGGAACTTCCTGTGCGTAACTATATAATTGGATATCATAGAACAATAAGTTCTCAGATACAAGCCTAGAAGTATCTGAAACTATGGAGATAAATGGAAAAAAGATATTTGGATATGATGAACCAATAGTCTATAAAAGGATATAAAGTTATTAATAAAAATTAAAACTATTTGGTAGACTATGCGTATTACATTGGATAAAAACGATGAGTAAAGAAGATTGCATAAAAGTTAAGTAACTTATTAATAAAATTATGTAATTTGATTTTCATAGAATTTCATCTCCTTTCTGATTATGTTTTTGTTATAGAATATAAAAAGGAAAAATACTTGCCAAAATAAAGAAATAAGTAGTCAAAAGTTGCTTAATGATTTTTTGTTATATAAAAACTAAGAAAATATATATTTTAAAAGAAATACATTAGATTGTTTAGGAAAATAATCAGCAGCAAATATGAGAATAGTTATGTTGTGATAAAAGTAGAAAAAAGCTCTGTGTGCAATGCATATGAGATTTTTTCTACTTTTTTAATTGCAATGTAAAAATTTCAGATTACTTGTATATGTGAATTATTATAGTCGTATCATTTAGTGCATACTTTGTATAATTTATGAAATTGTCTTTTACATATATTTGTTATATCTTTGATATAACAAAATTGTGGGAATAAAATAAATAATTGGTATTTTGAAAGGAGAATTTTCACATGGAAGAAAAGAGGTACCTGAAATTGTATAACAAGGTAGGTTATGGATCAGGAGATTTTGCAGGAAATGTTGTGTATGCATTTCTATCATCATTTGTAATGCTGTATCTGACAAATACGGTAGGTTTAAATCCTGGTATTATCGGAACGCTGATTATGGTATCAAAGCTGTTTGATGGAATCAGCGATATGTTTTTTGGAACCATGATTGATAAAACAAAAAGTAGACTTGGAAAAGCTAGACCATGGATGTTATATGCGTATATAGGTTGTGCCGTAACACTCATAGCAAATTTCGCGATTCCAGACAGTCTTGGGACAACTGCACAGTATGTATGGTTCTTTATAGCATATACATTGTTAAATGCAGTATTTTTCACTGCAAACAATATAGCATATGCATCATTAGTTACTTTTTGTACAAAAAACAGCAGGGAACGTGTAGAGATGGGATCATGGAGATTTATCTTTGCATTTTCGACAAGCTTACTTATTCAGTCTGTTACAGTACAGTTTGTAAGAGCAGCAGGCGGTGGGGCAGCAGCATGGAGAATGGTTGCCGTTGTATATGCCATTATTGGATTGATTGTAAATACAATTTCAGTTTTTTCAATTAAGGAGCTTCCAGAAGAAGAATTAAAAGCGGGGAAGAATCACACAGAAGAAAAGTATGGACTAATAGAGGTTGCAAAACTTTTATTTTCTAATAAATATTATCTTATGATTTGTGCAACTTATATTTGTCAGCAGATTTATTCAGCTATGTTAAATATGGGCATTTACTATATGATTTATATTTTGAAAAATGAAAATCTGTATTCCGTATTTTCATGGGCAATTAATATCCCTGTTATTATCGCAATGTGCATCACTCCTATGCTGGTGGAAAAAATGAAAGGTTTATATCGAATGAACTTTGCAGGCTATGTTCTTGGAACAGTGGGACGTGTCGGAGTCATCTTTGCAGGTTATATGGGAAGCGTTCCACTTATGCTTGCATTTACAGCGATTGCAGCACTTGGAATGGCACCGTGGCAGGGTGATATGGGAGCAGTTGTTGCAAGCTGTTCAGAATATACTTATCTTACAAAGCATAAACACATTGATGGAACTATGTATTCATGCACATCTTTTGGTACGAAAATCGGAGGAGGAATCGGAGTTGCATTATGTGGATGGTTGCTTGATGCAAGCGGATTTGTTAAGGAAGCAGCAGTGCAGCCGGCCTCTTGCTTAAATATGCTTCATATTATGTATTTATGGATTCCTATGGTATTGTCATTAATAATTACATTCATCATGTCAAGAATGAATGTTGAAGATGCAAACGAAAAACTTAAAAAACAGTTGGAGGAATGTTGATATGGAATATAAAGGAATGAAAGGATTGATACTTACCTGTAAGCATCACGACGGCTTTTGCCTCTGACCAAGCAAGTATACAGAGCACAGCATTAAAAACTCACCTTATAAGAATGAGAAAGGTGATATTGTGCGTGAAACAGCAGAGGCGTGTAAGGAATATGGTCTGAAGTTTGGTGCCTATCTCTAACCATGGGACAGAAATTATGGGCTATATGGAAAGTGAGGAAAAATATGAATGCTGATATGAAATGGCTGGACAATCCAGAAGTGTTTAAAGTAAATCAATTGGAACCACATAGTGATCATTGCTATTATCTGGATTATTCAGACATAAAAAAAGAAAAGAATCCATTATTACAGTCATTAAATGGTCAATGGGAGTTTGCTTACAGCAAAAATGTGATGGAAAGACCTGTTGATTTTTATAAAGATACATTTGATACATCAGAATTTGATAAAATTATGGTTCCAGGACATATTGAACTGGCTGGATATGATAAAATCCGTTATATCAACACTATGTATCCATGGGAAGGAAAAGAGTACCACAGAGGAGCCTATAGTATGGAGGCAACTGGAGCAGAAAAAGGAATGTTTTCAGAGGCAGAGTACAATCCGGTGGGTTCTTATATAAAATACTTTGATTTGCAAAAAAGCATGTGTGGAAAGAGAATCCATATCTGCTTTGAAGGTGTAGAAGAAGCTATGTATCTTTGGCTTAATGGTCAGTTTATAGGTTATGCCGAGGACAGCTTCACACCTTCTGAGTTTGATTTGACACCATATATTAGGGAAAAGGGGAATGTACTGGCAGTACAGGTACATAAGATGAGTACTGCAGCATTTTTAGAGGATCAAGACTTTTTCAGATTCTTTGGAATTTTCAGAAATGTTACTTTGAAGGCAATACCAGATGTTCATTTGGAGGATGTTTGGTTCAAACCAGTATTAAACCGTGATAATGTAAGCGGAAGTATAACTGTAAACATGAAGGTGTCCGCCATTGATGGTCAGAATGTAACTGCAGGCTTTATTTTAAAAGACAGGGAAGAAAATGTATTAGTAGAGAAATCCATACAGCTAAATAAAGATAATGACTATTTAGAAGGTACGATATGTGTTGATTTAGAAAATGTTAAACTGTGGGATAATCATAACCCATATTTGTATCATGCTTATGTTGAACTTAAAGCTGAGGATGGTTCCTTGGCAGAGGTAATCCCTTATGATATCGGTTTTAGACGAATAGAGATTATAAATAAAATAATTTATTTAAATGGAAAACGCCTTATTATTACAGGTGTAAACCGTCATGAGTGGAATGCAAAAACAGGAAGATGCATTGGTATAGAAGATATGAAAGCAGATATATCCTGTTTGTTAAGGAATAATATTAATTCTGTGCGTACTTGCCACTATCCTGATCAGATACCATGGTACTATATGTGCGACAATGCAGGTATTTATGTGATGGCAGAAACAAATTTGGAAAGCCATGGTTCGTTCCAGAAGTTAGGTGCAATTGAACCATCATGTAATGTACCAGGATCTTTTCCACAGTGGAAGGGTGCCGTAATTGATCGGGCAAAAAATAATTTTGAAACTTTTAAAAATCATACATCCATCCTTTTCTGGTCATTAGGAAATGAATCATATGCAGGTGACGACATAGAGGCAATGAATGTTTATTTTGCTGAAAAGCAGGATGGAAGATTAGTTCATTATGAGAGTGCTTATTATAATAGGGCATACGAGGATACAATTTCTGATTTAGAAACCAGAATGTATGCGAAGCCAGAGGATGTAGAGAAATATTTGAACAACAGTCCGAAGAAACCATATATTTTATGTGAATTCATGCATGATATGGGAAATTCCATGGGAGGACTTGGCTCGTATATGAAACTGATTGACAAATATGATATGTATCATGGTGGATTTATATGGGACTATATTGACCAGGCAATTATGGTAAAGGATCCAGTGACAGGAAAAGATGTTTTACGATATGGCGGAGATTTTGACGATAAACCAGCAGACTATGAATTCTCAGCAAATGGAATTGTATTTGCTGACAGGAAAGAAAAACCAGCGATGCAGGAAGTGAGGTACTACTATGGCTTATACAGATAAATTAAGAGTTGTCTATGGTGACTATACACTTGGTGTACATGGAGAAGGATATGATTATATTTTTTCTTATGCACAGGGTGGATTGGAATCTATCGTTAAAAATGGCTACGAGTGGCTGTATCGCTGTCCTAAACCTACTTTCTGGAGAGCATTGACAGATAATGACAGAGGAAGCAGGTTCCACATTAAAAGCGGTAGCTGGCTTTCAGCAGATATGTTTATTGACTGTAAAGAAGTTCAGGTTATCATGGATGGTAAGGAACAAAAACCTTATGCACCAGATAATAATAGCTATGGTTGTGATGTTTATGCTGATGAAATTGTCGTAAAATATACATATGAGACCATAACAACTCCAGCGACAACTGTACTTGTAAGCTATACGGTTGACGTATCTGGAAAGATTCGTGTGGATGTACATTATAATGGGGTACAGGGACTTCCAGAATTTCCTGTATTTGGAATGAGGTTTATTATGCCAACCCTGGCAGACAAATATTTATATAAGGGACTGTCTGGGGAAACATATCCTGATAGAAAGGCAGGAGCCAAAGAAGGAATCTATGAGATTAATGACCTGAGTCTTACACAATATCTTGTTCCACAGGAATGTGGTATGAGAATGGATACAGAGTGGCTTGAAGTTACAAGACATACAACACTTGATAACAGCAGGACGGACAGCTTATCTCAAATTTTACGAATTGAAAAAAATGACAAAAATTTTGCATTTTCTTGTCTGCCTTATACGGCATCGGAGATTGAAAATGCCCTCCATCATGAAGAACTGCCACCAGCAAGAAGAACTGTTTTATGTGTATATGGTGCAGTAAGAGGTGTTGGAGGCATTGACAGCTGGGGAACTGATGTAGAAGAGGAATATCATATCAGTGCAGAAGATGATAAGGATTATTCCTTTAGCATATGTTAATCGCGGGATGAGAATATGAAGTTTAAGATTACCAAAGACTGGGTAAAGAGTTTTTTTGTGATAACTATATTAATTGTGATTACATTGGGACCTACAGTGGATTTGGTTGGTCGAATAATTAAAACAAGAAGGGTAGTGGAGAAACAAGGATTATAAATAAAAGGAGTTGCTTGTAAGTGTTATTGGTATATGAAAATAAAAATACGGGATTATCATCCGAGTGGAAAGAACCAGTACATGTGCCGCCGCATCTGCATGAAGCAATAGAAGTTGTGTATGTAACGGATGGAGAAGTAGAGCTTGGAGTGGGACCTGAATTGTTCCATATGGATGAAGGGGATTTTGCAATAATATTTCCTAATGTAATACATCATTATCAAGTTTTTGGGAAAAAGAAGAATAAGGTAATATATTTATATCTTGATCCAAAACTATTTTCCTCATACTATAAAGAACTTCAGAATTACAGTCCTGAAAATCCAGTTGTGAAAAAAAGAAAAGTGCATCCGGATGTAGTAAATGCTATAAAATATTTGGCAGAAATAACAGATGGCAATCCAATGCTGATAAAGGCATATGCACAGATGATTTTAGCACATGTTTTCACAACAATGCCATTGATTGATAAAAGTGCAGTAGGAAGAGATGATCTGATTTACAATGCGGTGGAATATGTAGCCAAAAATTTTAGAGAAAACATCAGCCTTGAAAAAATGGCATATGAATTGTGTGTAAGCAAATATGTATTATCAAGAATGTTTGCGAAGACATTTCATTGTAATTTTAGTAAATATGTGAATGGAGTCCGGTTAAATTATGCAGTTGCAGAACTTGAAAACACGATGGATTCTATAACAAACATATGTCTTGATTGCGGATTTGAAAGTCAAAGAACTTTTAACCGTGTATTTAAGGATAGATATAAAATTACACCTAGAGAATATAGAAAAAGGATGGAACATGGTAAATAATATTTTATATGTTGATGGCCAAATTCCCCACAAATAATATGCATATTATTAGAAAAAGCAGAGAACCTATATTCTCTGCTTTTAGTTATATGTTTTTTCTGTATTCAGATGGTGATAAACCTTTTAACTTTTGAAATATTCGGCTGAAATACAGAGGGTTTTCATAGCCCACAATCCTGGCAATTTCGTTAATGTTATATTGAGGATTCTGCAGAAGTGCTTCTGCATTGTATATTCTTTTACGCATAATAAATTGTTTAGGTGTAATACCAGTATATAAGCGGAAATTACGAATGAACCAGCTTGTACTTATATTATTTTGCTCTGCATAGCTATCAATATTAATTTGCTCATTATAATGTTCACTAAAGTATGAAACAGCATTGTCTATTTCATCAGCTTTATGTGTATTATCATGAGATACAGAAGATAAAAAATGCCGATGTAGTCTTATAAAAATTTGTCGTAGATACATTTCTAGCATTTCAGGATATCCATTCTGACACATCTGCAGTTCTTTGATCATTTCACGAAACAGAATCTGATATTCAGATCCAGAACCACAGTAGAAAACTCTTTTGTCATCAGTTAATCCATAGGAACGAAGAAGATTGGTAACATTATTCCCAGTGAAATGTACCCAGTAAACTTCTACATTGTCTTTCGCATAATATTCATATTTTTGAGGTTCTTTAGGTCTGTATAATACCATATGACCAGCATGAACGATGGTTTCATCTGAATCATTATTAAAATGGAAGTGGGCTTTTCCAGATGCGATAAAAAGTAATTGGAAATCCAGTCTGCCACGCGGACGCCATGTAGGAAGTTTTGGCTTAGTATAAAGCTTATAGGTACCACACATGGTTATAATTAGTTCCTTTGATTTATCTTTCCTGTCAATAGTGGAATTGTTCAAGTATGCGTTATTGGTATACATATAAAGCCCCCTTTACGTGTAATTAAAAATAATATGCATATATACTGTTGTAAATATAAGAAATTATTAAATATACAATGTGATTTTATCATTTTATGCATATAATGTCTATTTACTTTAATAAAACAAATCATAAATGAAACAAACTAATGTAATGTTATAAATTATTTGAATTATAGGCTTTAAATGGAAAAGCATAATGGATTAGGAAAATAAAAATTATGCTTAACTGGGATGACTAATAATATTGTTTTGTGCATAATCTGTACAATTTATGATATGGATTTTTTGAGCTATTTTTTGTATATTATGTATAACAAGAATGCAAGGTGATTTTACGGATAATATAGGATAACAATAGGATTAATTCCTATTAGTAAGTATAATTGGATATGGTTGGCTGATAAAAATTATTCATTATTATATATTATCCGATAAATGTTGATTTAAGTGGGGTGATTGAGATGCAGACAGATATATTGATTCAAAGTTTCCTAGATGGCGTATATGATGAGAGGCTTTTAGATGTGTATGCTGATGAGACGAAAATTTATTATCAAAGAGAACGCTATATCAATGCAATAAAGAAATTTGAGCAGTGCTATAAGCCGGGAGATGTGGAATTGTTCAGTGCTCCGGGAAGAAGTGAGATAGGCGGCAACCATACGGATCATCAAAACGGAGAGGTTTTGGCAGCCTCAGTTAATCTTGATACTATTGGGATCGTTAAAAAGACGGATGATAATGTAATCAGATTGGTATCTGATAACTATGATGAAATCATTATCCGGCTTGATGATGTATCTGTAAAGGAAAAAGAAAAGGAAACAACAAAGGCTTTGATAAAAGGTGTGGTTTCTGGATTTCTTGAGAGAAAATATGCAGTTGGAGGTTTTCAGGCATATATAACAAGTGATGTGCTGATTGGTGCGGGACTTTCATCTTCGGCAGCATTTGAAACTTTGATTGGAACAATTTTATCAGGACTTTATAATTGTGGAACAGTTTCAGCAACAGAGATAGCCATTATTGGACAGTATGCTGAAAATGTTTATTTCGGAAAGCCTTGTGGTCTGATGGATCAGATGGCAAGTTCAATTGGTAATCTTGTACATATTGATTTTGCCAACCCAGAATACCCATATGTAGAAAAAATTGATTTTGATATGGAAAAGTATGGTTATAGATTATGTATTACAGATACAAAAGGTTCACATGCTGATTTAACAGACGAATATGCAGCAATTCCAAAGGAAATGAAACTGGTTGCAAAATATTTTGGAAAAGAAGTGTTGCGCGACATATCTATAAATGATGTATTGGATAATATTACTGATTTAAGAAAAAAATTTGGAGACAGATGTGTCCTTAGGGCATTGCATTTTATCTATGAAAATAAAAGAGTACAAAAAGAAGTAAGTGCATTGAAAGCAGAAAATATAGGAGCATTTCTAGATGATGTGAAAGCGTCAGGCAATTCTTCTTTTAAATATCTGCAGAATGTTTACTCAAATCAGGATATAAAAAATCAGAATGTATCTTTGGCATTATTTGTAAGCGAAATGTTTTTGGGACAAAATGGTGTATGCAGGGTACATGGAGGAGGTTTTGCTGGAACCATACAGGCGTTTGTGAAGAATGGATATGTGGAGAATTACAAATACGAAATGGATAAAATATTTGGTAAAGATTCTTGTAAAGATTTGAGAATAAGAAAATATGGTGGCATAAAAGTGTTATGAAATAGAAAGAATGTATTATTATGAGAATCTTGGTTTTAGGCGGGGCTGGTTATATTGGTTCACACACAGTATATGAGCTGGTTGATGCAGGTTATGAAGTAATTGTAGTTGATAATTTGCTTACAGGGTTTAAAGAGGCAGTACATCCTCAGGCAAAGTTTTATGAAGGAGACATAAGGGACAAAATATTCCTTGATAATATTTTATCAAAAGAAAAGATAGATGGTGTTATTCATTTCGCTGCCAGCTCACAAGTTGGAGAGAGTATGAAAAATCCACTGAAATACTATAATAATAATTTATGTGGAACAGAAGTGTTGCTTGAAAGTATGGTTGAGCATGGCATTGATAAGATTGTATTTTCATCAACCGCAGCTACATATGGAGAGCCAGAAAGTATACCTATTTTGGAAACGGATCGTACACTTCCAACAAACTGTTATGGTGAAACAAAGTTGTCAATGGAAAAAATGTTTAAATGGACATCTAAGGCGTATAACTTACGATATGTTTCACTTCGGTATTTTAACGCTTGTGGAGCACACCCGAATGGAAAAATCGGAGAGGCACATAATCCAGAAACACATTTGATACCGCTTGTTTTGCAGGTTCCGAACGGAAAGAGAGAATACATATCTGTATTTGGAAATGATTATGACACAAAGGATGGAACCTGTGTAAGAGATTATATCCATGTAAATGATTTAGCTCAGGCACATATCCTTGCAATGGAATACCTCTCAAAAGGCGGAGAAAGCAATATTTTTAATCTTGGTAATGGGGTAGGTTTTACAGTAAAAGAAGTTATTGAGACAGCAAGAAAGGTAACAAATCATACAATTCCTATAAGAGAAGAAGAAAGAAGAACTGGTGATCCTTCAGTGTTGATAGCATCCAGTGAAAAGGCAAGGAAAGTGCTTGGGTGGAAACCGCAGTATGCAGATCTAGAGACGATTATTTCAACAGCATGGAAATGGCATGTAAATCATCCGGACGGATACTAGGAGGTATAACATGAATGAACTTATTTCAGAATTAGTAGGTTACGGTATTGAAAAAGGATTGGTTGAGGAAGACGATAAAATTTATGTGATTAACAGACTTTTAGAGTTGTTTAGACTTGACAGTTATACTCAGACGGATAAAGCAATCAGACAGTTATCAGAAATTCTATCTGATATGACTGATTATGCAGCGGAGCATGGATTGATACCTGAAAATACAAATGTATACAGGGATTTATTTGATACTAAAATTATGGGGATTTTAACACCTGCACCCTCTGTGGTCAGAGCAAAATTTACAGATTTGTATGTCAAAAATCCCAAAAAAGCAACCGATTTCTATTATCAATTCAGTCAGGATACAAATTATATACGTAAGGACAGAGTTGCAAGAGATAAAAAATGGAAAGCAGACACACAGTATGGCAAGATAGATATTACAATTAATCTTTCTAAACCAGAAAAAGATCCACGGGACATAGCGAGAGCAGCAACTCAAGCAAAGAATGATTATCCTAAATGTTTGTTATGTGCAGAAAATGAGGGATATGCAGGAACACTCTCACATCCGGCAAGGCAAAATCATAGAATTATTCCACTAAAGCTAGATGGACAAGATTATTATATGCAGTATTCGCCTTATGTGTATTATAACGAGCACTGTATTGTGTTTAATGCAAAACATACACCGATGAAGATTGATGAAGCTGTTTTTGTAAAGCTATTGGATTTTGTAAGACAGTTTCCACATTATACACTAGGCTCAAATGCGGATTTGCCGATAGTAGGAGGTTCAATTCTTAGCCATGATCATTTTCAGGGTGGAGCATATACTTTTGCTATGGCAGAAGCTCCATATGAGTATATGTTTGAGATTGCAGGATTTGAAGATGTGACAGCGGGGTGTGTTAAGTGGCCACTGTCAGTCATAAGATTGCAGGGAATCAGCATTGGAAGACTTGCAAAAGTGTCTGACTATATTTTGCAAAAGTGGCGTGGGTATACGGATGAAGAGGCATTTATTTTTAGCGAAACAGATGGAGTACCACATAATACAATTACGCCAATTGCACGTATGAATGGAAATTTATATGAAATGGATTTGGTTCTCAGAAATAATATTACGACAGAGGACAGGCCATGGGGTGTGTATCATCCAGAGGAAAAACTGCATCACATTAAAAAAGAAAATATTGGCTTGATAGAAGTGATGGGGCTTGCAGTACTTCCTTCCAGGCTGAAAAAAGAAATGGATATACTTGCAAAAGCTATTATTGAAGGGAAAAATATTCATAATATAGAGGAAATAAAAATTCATGCTGACTGGGTAGATGAATGGCTGGACTCTTATGATATTACAACAGAAAATATAGAGAGTATTATTCAGAAGGAAATTGCAGATTGTTTTGTGCAAGTTCTGGAATGTGCAGGTGTATACAAACGCACAGAAAAGGGATTTGCTGCATTTAAACGGTTTTTATCAGTACTATAAAAATCTTCACAGTGGTTTTAATAGATCACATCATAGACTTTACAGTGTAAGAAATTCGTAAAAGTAAGCAGACAGAAAGCTGAGGAAAGTTGTAAAACTGTATTCAGATTTTATTTAGGTACTACGGATATAAACATTTATTGTAACTAAAGAAGTTCCGGCATCAACAGAATTAACTGTTACAAAAACGTAAATAAACGAAACTACACCTAGAGTTTTAACCTCTGAACCCCACTAATAGATTATTATAAAAAGTCCGAGATATGTCTCGGACTTTTTGTCGACTAGTGAATGATCTTGTGGCTGGCGAACCATTTCGATGAGTCTTTAGATTCCAGAGCCAGTAATGAGCCCTTATAGGGCTAGAACAAACCACCGGCTAAGCCGTTGGTTCTGATTGTTCTTTGGGAGATTTTATGGCTATGGTATTGAAGATTTATGATGAACAAATAGCACTTTTGAATTGAAACTAATATTAAAAATCTATGAAACTCTAATAAATTAATAACTAATTTAATATTTGATATTCAATGTCAGATAAGAAGTCGGGTTTCAGATTCATGCATATCTCATTATTTAAAGGTGCATGAATATATTCCATTATGGGGCTTAATATTATATTAACATTAGGAACAATCAGCAATTTTTATAAAGTTATGAATCAAAAAGAAAAACAGGAGACATCAAAAATATTTAAAATACAAGATAATGAACTTGAAAATATTTTGATGAAATATATATTGCAAAGTAAACACAAAGGAGTCATATATGTCTAAACAAAAAGATAGTTTTTTCGGAAGAAATAGATAGCAGCATTAATGGTATTGCATTGGGAACAGCATTTGTTATGCTATCTATAATTGTTGTTTATTTTAAGATATTTAATACTACAATATAGCAGAAAAATTTATAGCAGTTATTCTTTTGGGATTGGGAATAGCTGGAACTTTAACTGAAATAGGGCGGATAAAGAAGGAAGATATGAAAGGGCTGGATGATTTAATTGTAGGGTTATTATTAACAGTTGTTTCTGTTGTTGTTATTTTAAAGTTTCGAAATGTAGCATTAAATATTGGTTTATTTATAGTTCTGTTACTAGGTTCGTATGGAATGATTAGAGGAATATTAGAAATTCTCTATTCATTAAAGCTTCAAAGAAGAAAGAGTAATAATGTTAAAATAGAAATTATGAAGATTGTTGTAGCTGTAACTGAATTCATTTAATTAATAGTTGTGATTTTACAATTTGTAAAGGAATTAGTATAGATAAACAAGTTAATCTGTATTTACAATTTGTCAAGAATTTATTATGAAGATGCTGAATATATAAATACTGATGATATTGTTTTGTTAGAGAGGTTCTATTTTAAATAAATTATTATTTTGAGTACATGTAATTAGGAAAATGATAAATTTTTATATTGAAAATAAAAACACAAAATACGTTGATAAATTAAAAAAACAATGATATATTATATTTGTATGAGAAATAAAAACGAGTAATGTGTTTATAAATTTGGAGGTAGACATGAAACTTCTTCGTATTACAGCGGAAGGATTGCCGTTATTTAAAGAAAAACTGGACTTATCATTTTACGCACAGCAGAGAGTGTCTGAAGAGCAAAAGAATATTCTATATCCATTATTTTCAAATATTTATGTGAATTCTGCAACAGGCTTTATTGGCATTAATGCGTCTGGAAAGACCTCTGTCTTAAAGGTTATTTTACTTGCATTGGAAATACTCAATAATGAACCAATTAATCATATTGAATCTCGAGATATATTGGGAGACTCAAGCCAGATTAAATTAAATATGTTTTTTTATTCAAGTAATACAAAAGAAGTATGCCGATTGGAAACAATAATTATTGCTCAGAAGAATAAATCAGAAGGAATAAGGTATAGCATCGGTTCAGAGTCATTGTGGACAAAATCTGCGGATGAGGTTATTACCCGTAAGGCAATGCTTAATTTTGAAGGAAGAGAGCCTATAATGGTTAGAAGCAGCCAGGAGGATTTTTTATCAGATGATGTAAGTATTATGATTGCGAGGAATAAAAAGACTAAGGATAATATGCGTATTGTTAATCTTCTGAAATACACAAATGAAAACGTTTTGCGGATTTCTGAAGATATTCCAGTTGAAGTTATCACTTTTTTGGATCCGACAATTGAAAAATTACACTTTGATGAAAATGACAATAAGATATTAATTCATTTGCAATTCAGAGGCAAAGAGGAAATTCTTTTAAATAATCCGGCAGAGCTTAACAATTATCTTTCATCAGGCACTGTGAAAGGAATGATTATTTTTACATTGGCACAAGAAGTACTACAGAGCGGTGGTTATATTGTAGTGGATGAAGTAGAAAATCATTTTAATAAAGAAATTGTAACAACATTGCTGCGTTTTTTTATGGATAGCAAGCTGAATAGAAATGGTGGAACTCTTATTTTCTCTACACATTATCCTGAATTATTGGATGAATACGAGCGCAATGATGGTATATTTATTACCAGAAATAGAAATGGCATTACAGTAGAGAATCTTTCAAACATACTGAAAAGAAATGATATCAAGAAGAGTGATGCATACCAGAGTGGATTTCTTGAGGGAACAACTCCGACATATGAGGCTTATATGCAGTTAAAGAAGAGTATTGCCTCAACACTTGGGTAGGAGGTGCTGATGGAATTAGCAAATTATAAGGCATGTATTTGTGAGGGTTCAGCCGAAAATGCTATTATTGATATACTTCTGGATTATGATCTTATGATTTTCAAAAGAGAAGAGATGATTGAAGAAGAAGTACTTCGTTGTCGCGATGGCAAGAAGTTTGAACAAAAATATTTGAGAAAAGAGTACCTAAAGGAGAATACACATTATTGGACTTGTTAAGATAGGTATATGTGGATAAAAGGAGAACCCATGAAGGAATACGATAAATATCTAAAGTTATTAAAGGAAAAATATCCTACAAAACAGTCAGTTTACCGCGAACTTATTAACCTGAATGCAATTATGAATCTGCCAAAGGGAACAGAGCATTTTATGAGTGACCTTCATGGGGAATATGATGCATTTTACCATATAATTAATAATTGTTCGGGAGTAATTAGAGAGAAGGTAGCGATGCTGTATGGAGATGAACTTACTGTATATGAGCAGCAGGAGCTGTGCACTCTGATATATTATCCGAGAGAGAAGCTTTCTATTCTTATGGATGAGAATAAGGTGAATGATGAATGGTACAGAAATGTACTTAACCAGCTGATTCAGATTGCAAAGCTTCTGTCTTCTAAGTACACAAGATCCAAGGTGCGAAAAGCAATGCCTGTGGATTTTGCATATATCATTGATGAACTTATTCATGCGCAGAAGGATGAAGATGACAACAGGAGTGTGTACCACAGACAGATTATGGAAACAATTCTGAGCCTTCATAATGGCGATGAATTTCTTGTTGCTCTTACTGATCTGATTAAAAGACTGGCTGTGGACCATCTTCATATACTTGGGGACATATATGACAGAGGAGCACATGCAGATAAGATATTAGATCTTCTGATGGAACATCACAGCGTTGATATCCAGTGGGGAAATCATGACATATTGTGGATGGGAGCTTTTTGTGGCAATCCGGTGTGTATGGCACTTGTGGTCAGGAATAATATTAAGTACAAAACTATGTCAATTCTTGAGAATGGTTATGGAATAAGCCTAAGATTTCTTCTACAGTTCGCAGTTAATACATATTCAGATAAAAATGTTGATGACGCAGTCTATAAAGCTATTTCTGTGATTTTATTCAAGCTTGAAGGGCAGCTTATTAAGAGACACCCGGAATACAGAATGGAAGGAAGACTTCTGTTGGATAAGATGAATCTGGATAAAGGAACAGTAAGAATAGGGGATAAGGATTATTTTCTTAATACTAATGAATTTCCAACTGTTGACATGAATAATCCATATGAGCTTACTATGGAAGAAATGTTTCTGATGGGGAGATTCAGGGCAGATTTCATTAACAGTATGGCGCTTGAGAGGCATATCAATTTTCTATATGACAAAGGCAGCATTTATAAGATTCATAATGGAAATCTTCTATTTCATGGTTGTGTGCCACTTGATGAACAAGGGGTGTTTGATGGAATTGTTGTGGATTGCAAGTCGTATTCAGGTCGTGAGTATCTTGATTATTGCGAGTCAATGGTAAGGCAGGCAAGAACCGGTGATTCAGATGCAGTTGATTTTATGTGGTTTCTGTGGAGTAATATATTATCACCAGTGACTGGAAGGTGTATCAAAACATTTGAACGAACGTTCCTCGACAAGGATAGAAATGCTGACTATAAGAAGGCAATCGAAGAGGATAAGAATCCATACTATGTTCAGTATGAAAATGAAAGAATCTGTAAAATGATTTTAAGGGAGTTTAATCTTTATAATGAGAATGCACACATTATTAATGGACATACTCCTGTCAGGACAAAAGAGGGGCAGCACCCTGTAAGGGCTGGTGGAAAACTTATTGTTATAGATGGCGGTTTCTGCGAAGGATATCATGCTGCCACAGGAATAGCTGGTTATACACTTATTTATAATTCGCATGGAATGAAGATTAAAGAACATCATCCGTTTATGAGTATTAATATGGCAATTAATAGTAATAGGGATATTGAGTCTGAATCACAGGTTGTTTATGTGGAAAAGCAGCGGGTGTTTGTAAAGGATACTGATAACGGAAAGCAGATTGCGGAGGAGATTAATGATTTAATGAATCTGCTGAAGGTGTATAATTCATAAAATATGTGTAAATATGTAAGATATATAATGATTTCCACTTGATTTCTATCCCTAATAGAATGTAAAATTAAATGATAATCAGATTATTATTACAAGGAGTTGCAGCATGGAAATTTATGAAATGATTGATCTGCAGGATTGTCCAAGATGTTTTGGACCTTCTATATTAGAAGAGGAAGATCACTCTTATTATGTGATGTGTATGGATTGCGGCTGTCAGTCAGCATCATTTAGGTTTGAAAATGATGAAGACAGGCTTGATGCAGCTAAAAGAACAGCAGAATTGTGGAATAGCGGCAAGGTAATATTCACAGGCCGTTCGGAATAGATATTGGAGGGAGATTTTAATTTATGAAGAGCAAAGAAGAACTTTTTAATATGCCGATAGTTGAACTGAGAGAATATATGAATTCTCTTTCTAATCCGGAAATACAGGAAGTGGCAAAGATATTTGAGGAAGATGATATAGAAAGAGATCCGCTTGAACTTCTTACGGCGTCTAAGCTTTTTGATTATATGAAATATGCAAATGGTTCGGTGAATATTGAGTTTTAGTTGTTTAAGATTTTGAAATGATTTTTCATACGTTGTATGAGAATAAATATTAATCAGGAGGATTATTAATGAAAATAGCAGTAACATACGAGAATGGTCAGATTTTTCAGCATTTCGGACATTCTGAGAGCTTTAAGGTTTATGAGGCAGAAGGAAAGAATATTGTCCGTGCAGAGGTAATTGGCACTGATGGAGCTGGTCATAGCGCATTGGCAGCTGTTCTTAAGGATAAAGGTGTAGATGTTCTTATATGTGGCGGAATCGGTAACGGTGCAGTCACAGCACTTTCAGAAGCTGGAATTGATGTATATTCAGGAGCAGATGGAGAAGCAGATGCAGCAGTTGAGGCATATCTTAATGGCGATTTAACATCAGCAGGAGTTAATTGCGACCATCATCACGATCATGAAGAAGGTCATGGCTGCGGACACTGTGGAAGCCATGAAGATGAAGAGTCAGGTTGCGGACATTGTGGAAGTGATGAAGGTGAATCAGACTGTGGTAGTGGTTGTGGCGGCTGCAGCGGTGGCTGTGGTACATTTACACCATCATTTGAAGGACCTAATGTAGGAAAGAAGGTAAAGGTTCATTATAAAGGAACACTTAACGATGGAACACAGTTTGATTCTTCTTACGACAGAGGTGAACCGCTTGAATTTACTTGTGGAGCAGGAATGATGATTCAGGGCTTTGACAAGGCTGTTGCTACAATGAATGTCGGAGATGTTATTGATGTTCATCTTATGCCAGAGGAGGCGTATGGCGAAGCTGATCCAAGAGCTTTCATAACGTTGCCTATAAGCGAGCTTCCTGGGGCAGAAGAACTTAAAGTTGATGATAAAGTATATCTTCAGAATATGTATGGACAGCCATTCCCAGCAAGGGTTGCTGCTTTAACTGATACAGATATCACATTTGACGCTAATCATGAGATGGCAGGAAAAGAACTGAATTTCAGGATAGAGCTTGTTGAAGTATTATAATTGAATAATATTAAGATACCGGCTGATACATCTAAATGCAGTATCAGCCGGTTATTTTATTGTCTGGAAACAAGCTCTTTAGTCAACCGTATCCATTCTTTCAGTTCTTTCCGGTTTTCATCTTCTTTTCTGAAGGCGGCGGAGAATGGTATACGCATGTCTGGGTCGCCAACCTGTAATACAACTGAATCAGGTGAAAGCTTCATTGAAGTAAGATAACTGTTTAGTGTAAATGCAATTCCATATCCATGTTCAGCAAGTCGGATTCCTGCGTCAATACTGCTTATCTTATAGGTAAGCTCTGGCAGGACATCAGCATAGAAAAGGGCGTCCTCTTCAAGCTGTCTTATACTCTGGTTGCTGTGCTGCAGGATGAATCTTTCTTTTCTTACATGCGCAAGATCAAGCCATGGATAGATGCATGATTCTTTAGACTCTGCGAAAGATACAGCAGGGTGGCTTTTGGGAAGAATGGCAACAAGACAGTCTTCATATATGGTTTCATAGGAAAGTCTGGTGTTGCTCACGCTGTTATATCCAAAGAACATATCAAGGTCACCGACAAGAAGCTGCTCTTCATGGTCTGAGAGATGTCCGTCAATGGCATATACAACTGACTGTGGATACAGTCTGTTAAATGCAGTCATAACAGAAGGAAAGAGAGACTCAACCTGACGTACCATGTAACCAATGCGGAGTTTAACAGCCACATTTTTGCCAATATCAATCATGCGGTCCTCAAGTTCAAAGCATTTCATAGTAATATCTCTGGCAGATTTCACGAATTCCTCGCCTGCATATGTAAGAATCATGCGGCGACCTTTTCTTTCAAAAAGCTGTATGCCAAGTGAAGTTTCAAGCTGTTTAAGATGTATGCTCAAAGCCGGCTGCGACAAGAACAGAGCATTGGCGGCTCTGGTAAGATTTCCGTAATTAGCAATTGTAAGAACATATTGCATGTCTTTTTCAGTAATCATATGAATTCCCTTTCTAAAAATAGTGCATGTTGTAATCATAATATAATAATTATACATAATTAAAATGTATCAATCAATCGAAACTATAAATCAAATTTATACTTTCGATAAAAACATACAATTTTATTTTTAGTATGATTTATATTAAAATGTATAAAAATATAAATCTGTTATGGGAGAAAAAGTTCATGGAAACAAAAGCAAAGAAAAAATGGAAAACGCCACATACATTTGTAATACTTGTGGCAATTATTCTTATTGCTGCAGCGGCAACATATATTGTGCCGGCAGGTGAATTTACAAGGTTTAAAGATGCAGCAACAGGCAAGACTTTAGTTGAAGCTGGAAGTTATCACAGAATAGCATCAAGTCCGCTTAATCCGTTAAAGATTCCTTCAGCAATCTATACCGGAATTGTGAAATCAGCGTCAACAATTACATTTATGCTGATAATCGGCGGAGCTTTTCAGGTAATTACATCAACAGGCGCACTTACAGCGTTATGCAAGAAGTTATCTAAGACATTTTCTAAGCACAAATATGTTGTAATTCCTGTATTTTTGACATTATTTTCTATATTCGGATTCACAATGGGAATGTCATCAGAGGTTATGATATTCGTTCCTATCGGAATTACACTTGCGCTATTCTTAGGGCTTGATAAAGTTACAGGAACAGCAATGATTGCACTCGGTGCAGCGGTTGGATTCACAGCCGGATTACTTAATCCGTTCAATGTCGGAGTTGCGCAGGATATAGCAGAATTGCAGTTGTTCTCAGGAATGGCTTACAGAGTATTTATTCTTGTTGTGCTTCTTGCTGCTACAAGTGCATACATAATCTGTTATGCAAGAAAGGTTGCAGCACATCCTGAAAAAAGCGTAATATATGGAATTCCTGAAGACCAGGAGTACACATTTGACAATGCAACAGACACAATTACGGTAAGACAGATTGCAGTTCTTATTGTTATGGCACTTGGCTTTGGAATACTTATATATGGCCTTTCAAAGAAGGGCTGGTACTTTGAAGAAATGTCAGGCCTCTTCATATTTATGGGTGTAATATGCGGATTTATCAGCGGTTACGGTCCTAGCAGAATTGCAAGGGAATTCGGAGAAGGTGCAAAGGGCATTATCGTAGGATGTCTTATAATAGGAATTGCCCGTACAGTTGAGGTAATCTTAAGTGATGCCAATATTCTTGATACTATCGTGTACGGAATTGTTAATATTGTAAATGTTATGCCAGATTCAATTAAGGCTGTCGGCATGTTCTTATGTCAGTCACTTATTAACTGCGTAATCGTGTCAGGAACAGGTCAGGCAGCAGTTACAATGCCACTTATGGTGCCGGTTTCAGACCTTGTAGGAATATCAAGACAGACATCAGTGCTTGCGTTCCAGTTAGGAGACGGATTCTCTAACTCAGTACTTCCAATGTCATCATCACTTATGGGATATCTTGCTGTATCAAAGATTCCATACAGTAAATGGCTTAAGTTCATGATGCCACTGTTCCTTATATGGACAGCACTTGGATGCCTGTTTATGCTTGGTGCATTAATGATTGGATATTAGAATTGATTAGGAGCAGATATTATGTCAGACGATATTAAGAAGCAGCTTGGGGCGGTTATTGACAGCTATAAAGAAGATTTATGCCAGATGGCAGATGAGATATTCGACCTTGCGGAGATAAGCGGGGAAGAGTACAGGACATCTGATATATTGTGCAGTTATCTTGAAAAAGAAGGATTTGTGGTAGAGCGTGGAACAGGACTTGAAACAGCATTCAGGGCAACATGGGATAATGGAAGTGACGGCCCGGTGATTGGAATTCTTGTTGAATATGACGCTCTTGAAAAAATCGGACATGCGTGTGGACATCATCTTCAGGGACCTGCCGGGATAGGGGCAGCAATCGCAGTAAAGAACTGCCTTCAGGATTATCCATGCAGGCTTGTTGTGTATGGAACCCCAGCAGAGGAAACTCTTGGCGGTAAGATAATTATGCTCGATAAAGGTTATATGAAAGAGCTTGACCTTGCATTTATGTCGCATGGTTCGCCTAATACATCAGTAGATGAAAAATGTATGGCACTTGAGAATTTTGTGGTAACATTCCACGGAGTAAAAAGCCATGCTGCAATAAGTCCAGAAGAAGGACGCAGCGCACTTGATGCAGCGTTATTATCATTCCATGCAATTGAGATGTTAAGAGAGCATGTTAAAGATGACACAAGAATGCATTACACAATCCGTAATGCAGGCGGTCCTCCAAATGTAGTTCCGGACCTTACTGTTGCAGAATATACACTCCGTTCATACAGCACGAAATACCTTGATGAAGTTGTAGAGAGATTCTACAACATTTTAAAAGGAGCTGCGCTTATGACTGGAACAACATATGAAATTCAGAGAGACCTTCCATTCAAGAGCAAGGTTGTGTGCCATAAGGTCAATGACTTGCTTATGGCAAATGCAGCATATGAGAATGCCCCATCGATTGCGCCACCACGCGAAAGGACTGGCTCAACAGATTTCGGCAATGTGTTATATGAAGTTCCAGGCTCATGTATAAGAATTGCATTCACAGATAAGGATGCACAGCCACATTCAGAAGCCTACCTTAAAGCTGGAAAGAGTGATGCCGCGCATAATGCTATAGTATACGCAGCAAAGATAATGGCTGATTCAATATGCGATGTTCTTGTTAATCCTGAGCTTCTTGCACAGATAAAGCAGGAGTTTGAGGTGGCAAGAGAAAAAGGCTGATTAGTGGGTTTAGCGATAAAATTGAATCGAATTAATAGAGTTGTAATCAGGCGGCGGAGAAATCCAAAGCCTGATTTTTTATAATTTGTAAGCATAAAAAATTGTATAGACACAATATGTCTGACTTGAATGCTATTCTTAATATACAAACAACCTGTATTTACAGTCGATTTATGTACAGATGAAAGGAGACATTTATTATGGGATTTTTCTGGGCTAATGTGAAAGCTAATATTGAAGGAGCAGTTGCAAATGCAAAAATGCATTACTATGAGGAAAAGCTGAGGAGCGACGACTATGATGAAGATGAAGACGAGGAAGAAGATTATAATGAGGTGCAGGAGGAATATGATACGGACAGCATAGAAGATAGTCCCGTTGCTAATATCCAAAATAACTGGAAATCAATATTATTAGTTCTTCAGACAGAATATAATATTCAGGATATACAAATGAGTACATGGATTAAACCACTCAGGGTAGAAAATGTGGAAGATAATATTTTGAATTTATCTTTTAGAAATCCTGATGATAACGAACAAGAGCATAATACGAATGTAAAATATGTACAGAAAAGATTTGCAGAGTTATTATCAAATGCAATTGCTGAATATATGGATGCTCAATATGTAGTGAAGATTAATTAAATGGATGATGCATCAGGCGGAGGAGAAATCCAAAGCCTGATTTTTTATAAAATAAAATAATATGACAATAAGTGTCTGACATAACTGGTATTATTTAAAGGAAATAGGCTGGGAGTAATTATGTAGGCAGCTTGAACACCATAAATTATATACAGGATGGAATAATTATGCAGAATGAATTAGAAGGATTATATAACATGCTTGTAAGTCAGACAGATATAATGAAAAATGTGGATGAATTAGTAGAAAAACAGATTGAACATGAGCTGATGCAGTTCAAAGAACTGGCAACATGGAGCGATTATGAATGTGAGCGTGATAAATATATGGCAGTTGCTGAAGTTGCGAAAAAAGAAAGCTTCATGGCAGGATTTAACTATGCGGTGAGATTACTTGAGGGCACGCACAACCCTTAAAACACGTTCCTTTTCTTTATCAGAAAGAGACTGAATCTCTTTCATGATTTCCCTGTCGATTGAAGAATAATCTCCAGTATATTCACCTGATAACACATAATCCACAGTTACACCTAGTGCATTACATATATAGATAAGTGTAGGCAGGGAAACTTTCACACGGTTATTTTCAATATTGCTTATATGAGAAGTATTGACCTCAGCGGCACTGGCAACAGCGTCCTGTGGTAACCCTTTTGATAAGCGTATTTCTTTTAACTTCTTTCCAATACTTTCAAAATCAATATCCTTCATGAAATCCCTCGCTATAAAGATGATAAATACAATACACATAATTGTAATATTGATTAGCTGATGATATAATTATCTACAACTAAAACAAAATTATCCACAGGCAATAAAAATGTTTTTTAAAATAAAAAGACAAAATATGACACTAAGACATATAATGTCCAACCTGTTTGTTATCATTAATACATAAAAGAGAAGCAAAATGAGGAGGCATAAGATGAGCGACAATAATAATGTTGAAAATGATAACGAGAGTGATTATGTATATCTGAAAAGACCATATTTATTTAATATCAGGTACAATTCAAGACAGGTGTGGAACAAGCTGCCAGATGAGGAAAAAGCTCCGTATGTTAATTATGAAGAATATTATGAGGAATGCCGGCTTATAAAGTTGAGAAGCATAGGATATCCGATACTGGCAGGTATATATATGTTTTGCATGCTTGTAATGGTGCTTTATATTATATATGTGTTTTCGGGATTTAATATATTTTCATTATTTGTATAATGCACAATAATTAAAATATTAATTCGTAAAAATATTGCATAAAAATACACAAAAATTTTATTTTGTATTAGCATTTATTACAATAAAGTGCTAAAATGTTAATAGATTAAATCGTGAAATATTGCAATGTATTATCTTATTAGAAGAAACGAGGAGAACTACATATGGAAAATGACTACAATGATAAAGTAAGCCGAGTACTAAGCCTTTATCAGCGTCTTATGGAGGGGGAAGTAATAGATAAAGAAGCTGAGGCTGCAAAATATAGCGTGTCTGCGAGGTCAATCCAGAGAGATATAAGTGCAATTAATAATTTCTTTGAAAAAGAAGCGGAGAAAAGCGGAGTAATCAACACAATTGAATACGATAAGAAGAAAGGCGGACATTATCTAAGTCAGATACATAAAACGAAGCTGACAAACAGCGAGATACTTGCTATATGCAAGATATTACTGGACAGCAGGGCGTTTACCAAGAAAGAGATGACAAGCATACTTGACCGGATGATTGATTGTTGTGTACCAAAGGACAGTCAGGAACTTGTAGAAGACCTGATAAGTAATGAAGAATTCCATTATGTTGAACTTACGCATAAGTCAGAATTTCTTGATAAAATGTGGGACATCGGACAGGCAATACATGAGAGCCGTTATCTTGAGATGGATTACAAACGTACCAAAGACGGTGAGATTGTAAAAAGAAAAGTAAAACCAGTCGCAATAATGTTTTCAGAGTATTGTTGATTTTAATGAGGCGGTTGGCAATAATAAACCAGATAACAGTTATGTTAATGCAGGTGGACAGAAATATAATTATGAATACGTTATGCCACAGCAGCCGGTTCAGGCAGCAGCCGGACAGCCTGTAGAAGAAGATGTATCAATTAATATTGCAGGACATAAGATTAAGGGCAGACTTATAATGAAGATTGCTGCGATAGTGGCTGCAGCATGCTTCTTTTTTCCTATGTTTACAGTGTCATGTGCAGGGGTTAATGTTGGAAGTGTAAGTATGGCTGATTTAACATTTGAAACGGAAGATACAACTCAGGACAGCTATTATGATTATTATGACTCAGATGAAGAAGAAAATGGCACAGTAGGAATGATTGTATTCCTGCTTGCACCTATTTCAGCATTTTGCATATGCATGGTAAAGAATGAAGGAAAAGGCTGGGGAAAGGAGGCAGTTGCTGCATTTGGCTCATCTGCACTTGCGTTGATAAGTCTGTATTTTGTTATTACTAATACAATGAACGACGAATATGGTGGTTATGTTCAGGCAAAACCGATGTTTTCATATTATTTGTACATAATTGCTTGCGTTATAGGTGCGGTTGTGGGAATCATGATTATTAAGGAACATCAGAAAAAGATTACTGCAAATGTTGGAACTGTACAGCATGTGGAGAAGCCTAATGTATGGGTAAAGACCGCATTATATACAGTTGGAGAAACATTTGCAATATATGTATTGTTCTTCCTGCTTAGTGCGACTTTTTAAAATGTGATATTATCCCTATGGAATTTTCAATCACATAGTAATATAATATGTAAGCCACCAGTCCTGGGAGGGGTGCTGCGAAAGCGGTACTATCGGAGTCTAGGTTCAATCACTTTATTTTTCCCGTAGAACTCGCGATAGCTGGTGGCTTTTTTATTATTATGGAGTACAGATTTAACATGGAATTACTTGATATCGTTGATGAGAATGGAAAGCCGACAGGTGAGACTGTTGAGCGTAAGACTGCACATAGTGAGGGAATCAGGCATAGAACGAGAACGGCGCATGTGTGGATTGTAAGAAAGTCTGATGAGGGAGCAGAGGTACTGTTGCAGAAAAGGGCTATGAATAAGGACTCATTTCCTGGAAGATATGATACTTCTTCGGCGGGACATATTCAGGCCGGTGACGAACCGGAGGAATCTGCTATAAGAGAACTGCATGAGGAACTTGGAATTAAGGCTTCTGTTGATGATTTGCAGTTTGTTGATACATTTGTAATCCAATATGAAAAAGAATTTTATGGCAAGATGTTTAAGGACAGTGAGATTGCATTTGTCTATGTATACACGAAGCCAGTCAATATAGATGAACTTACATTGCAGAAGGAAGAATTGGACGGCGTTGAGTGGTTTAATCTTGAATATGTCTATGAAGAGTGCAGAAAGCATAACCAGAAGTTTTGTGCGCCGGTTGGTGGATTAGAGATTGTAAGAAGGTTTGTAAGAGGTACCGGATTATGATTTCAAGAAATATATATAAGCTGGCAGCTGTGTTAATGGCACTGGTAACAGCATTTACAGTGACAGGATTGTCAGGCTGTAAGAGCAGAACGGTGTCTAATGAAGTGACGACAGAGTATGACACACCAGATGATTATAATGATGAAAGACCGGGTGTAACATATGGAAATGTTGATGAGATAAGCTATTATTCACCCACAACCGGAAGTGAGCGCAAGGCTTGTGTATATCTTCCGAGAGATTATGATGAGTCACAGCGTTATCCGGTTGTGTATCTTTTGCATGGAATGAGCGGAAGTTATTCTGAATATAACAGAATTGGGGCTTTGTATGTTGCACAGAATGCAGTTGATGATTATAACAGGAATCCTGTGATTATGGTGAGCTTTACTGTATTCACAGATGCTGATGGTGGTCAGGAGTCAGATTATGATTTCTCTGAACTTACAGCAAAATATGATGCGTGTGAGTATGATGTTATTAATGCATTGATTCCATATATTAACGAGCATTATTCTACCAGAACGGGAAGAGAGAATACTGCAATAGCAGGATATTCACTTGGCGGAAGAGAATCGCTTTTCTTGTGTTTTGCACATCCTGATGTGTTTGGGTATGTAGGTGCATTTGCCCCGGTAGGAGGAGTGGTTGATACAGGAAGTGGAGAAAGAGTTTATGGAAACAGAGGATTTCTTCTGCCTGAATTTGTTAAGGATGGAGGGCAGCAGCCTTTGGTTACTCTTATTGTAACTGGTGACAGTGATCCTTACTGCAAGGAATCTGCTATTAACTATTCAGATTATATGTCAAGTCATGGAATTAACCACATTTTCTATATAAGACCGGGAGCGCATGAGGTCAGTGTATGGAATAATGGATTGTATAATTTTATCAGAAGAATATTCTGATGCTTGAAGTTATTGCTGATATGTGAGATAATGTGCCGGGTTAGTCAGGTGAAACAAATTGGCTGCCACACATAAAGACAGATTATGGAGGAATGTTTTATGTCAGATATACATAGTGTAGATGTTGAAGATGATCAGTTTGCATATCGTTATGATACACAGCTTCTTATTGACAGAAGAGATGAAGATTTAGATGAGGACGTTATTGCAGATTATATTACAGAGCATTTTGAAGGAAACTGCCTGATTGCAGCAGGTGATGAGGATCTTATCAAGATTCATTTCCATACTAATGAGCCTTGGAAGGTACTTGAGTACTGCAGTACTATCGGGGAGATATACGATATTGTTGTTGAGGATATGATTCGTCAGTCAGCTGGACTTCATGGCTGATAAGCAACTTGTTATCGATAAACTGTCTGTCGTAGATAAACCGATGGTCATCAATAAACTGTTTGTATAAGGCAGGATTTGACGTGATACCTATAGGTAGTCGTATTGATTATAGATTTATAGGTTGAATTTCAGCAATTTTTGATTTTTTAAGAAGATTTTATTATGAAATACCCATAAGATAGCATGTAAATGTTGTTTTATGGGTATTTTTGAGTTGCTTTTATTAATTTAGATGATTTTTTTAAGAAATGTGCCTATAAGACAAGCAAAAAAATAAAATTTATAGGAACGATGAGCAGCTAAACGATGAGCAACTGAATGCCAAACAGCCAAACCCAGATATTCAAAATATTTGTGAAATTTTACAACAAATTTGTTGACATATTTTCCTGAAGAAGATACTCTATATATAGAAAATATATGGAGGTGATAAATGTGGCAATAGCAACTAATATTTTACAATGTCTGATTCCAATTTCTCAATTTAATAAAGGTCAGGCTTCAAAGATATTTGACAGACTTCATGATGAAAAGGAGCTGATTGTTTTGAAGAATAATCAGCCATCAGCAGTTATTCTGTCACCAGAGGAATATACAAGACTAACGGAGATTGAAGAGGATTATTATCTTCTGATTGAAGCTACTAAGCGTATTGAAGATAATGGCAATAAAGAAACGGTTTCTATGGATTATGTTATGAGAAATCTTGGGATAGATGAAAAAGAGCTTGAAAATGCGGAGGATATTGATATCGAATGATATGGGGGATTGAGTTTTTACAGGAAGCAGAGAAGGATATGAAAAGGCTCGACCATTCCGTTCAGATTCAGGTTCTTAAGGGGATAAAAAAGGTGAGTAAGAATCCATTGCCTGTAAGTCAAGGCGGTTATGGAAAGCCATTAGGGAATAAAGAAAATACTAATCTTACTAACTTGATGAAGATTAAGTTTAGGGATATAGGAATAAGAGTGGTATACAAGATAGAGTATGTCGATGAGGTTATGAAAATAATTGTTATTTCAGCGCGTACTGATGAGCAGGTTTATAAAGAAGCGTCAAAAAGAAGAAAAGAACATAATATTTAACACAAATGCACCGTAAGTATGTTAGAGATATACTTACGGTGCATTTATTTATGCATAATTAATTTAAAATACCTTTAGCGTACAAAAAGATAAGCTGTATATCCCACATACATAAGAATACATGCAGCACCTTCCCATCTGCTCATTGTCTTCTTGGTAAATGCAAAGAGAAATAATACAATTCCACTGGCAAGAAGTATGATACAGTCAATAAGTGATTCGGAAAGAACGTGAAGAGGCTGTATCGCAGCAGACATACCTAAGATAAATAATATATTAAATATGTTAGAGCCTATTGCATTGCCAAGTGCGAGTCCGCTGTCACCTTTCTTTGTGGCAACTATAGAAGTTACAAGCTCAGGCAGGGATGTTCCGATTGCGACTATTGTAAGACCTATGAAATTCTGGCTTACACCAAAGTTGGCAGCTATGATACAGGCTTTATCTACAACGAGATTACCACCGAATATTACTGCTATAAGACCACCGGCAATATAAAGAAGACTCTTAGGCAGAGGCATTATTATACAATCCTCAGCTTCTTCCCTGTTTTTAAGTGCTGATATTATCATACATGTGATGTAAGCTGCCATTCCGGCAAGGAGAATAATGCCTTCAATTCTTGAAAGTCTGCCATCAATAAACATAAAGCAAAGAATAGCAGTTATTATGATATTAACAGGCATATCACGTTTGAGAATGTCACGGTTAGTAGAAAATCCTGCTATAAATGCACAGATACCCACAACGACAAGACCATTAAATATGTTAGAACCAACAACATTGCTGATTGCAATGTCATTACTGCCAGAAAGGGCAGCGTTAATACTAACAGATGCTTCAGGGGCACTGGTCCCCATTGCAACAATGGTAAGTCCGATGATAACGCTTGGTACTTTAAGGATTTTGGCAAGGGAAGAACTTCCCTCCACGAAGAAATCCGCGCCCTTTATTAATAGCACGAAACCGATGAGTAGTAACAAATATTCCATAATAAGCTCCTTTCTTGCGATAAAGGAATGGAATAATATAAAAAGAGACCTTTATCGCATCAAAAATGAATTGATAAAAGTCTCGTTAATTGTAATAATAACCGGCTGTTCAGCGTGATGACGATTACTATTGCACCAGATACGATGCTAACTACTCCCTCTTATTAACATTATACTAATATATATGTGTAAATGTGTCAATAAATTATTATAATCCGGAATATGGCCAGATGAAAACCGACTATAAAAATTTGTCGATTTATGTCGTACGAAAACTGTCAATCAGGTTAGTAATCAGCAGTTTTTTGTATTATAATAGAACATATTTTTAAATATATGTAGGAGAGGGAAAGTAAGTGCGTAAGATTAAAAGCTTTTTGATTATAATATGTCTGCTAAGCATATATGCAGCTTCTTTTTATGGCTGTGGAAAAAAAGAAAGGTCAGACAGCCCCAATAATGAGACAGAATTGCCGGAAATAGTCATAGGAAGTGACAATTATCCGCCATATAATTATGTTGATACAGATGGTAATGCTACTGGAATAGATGTTGAGCTTGCTACGGAAGCATTTAAAAGAATGGGCTACAAGGCCAGATTTATATATATTGACTGGGAAGATAAAAAGAATCTTCTTGCTGACAGAACAATTGATTGTGCATGGGGAAGCTTTAGCATGGACGGCAGGGAGGATGAATACAGATGGGCAGGACCTTATATGGTCAGCCGTCAGGTTGTTGCTGTGAATAAGGAAAGTGATATATATTCTCTTGCGGATCTTGAAGGAAAGACAATTGCTGTACAGACTACAACGAGACCTGAGAAGATATTTCTTAACAGAACTGATGAGCATATTCCGGCTGTCTGGTCATTGATAGCTTTGCAGAAAAGAGAACTTATATATCCTTTTTTAAGCAAAGGCTATGCAGATGCTCTTGCGGCTCATGAAACTGCAATATGCCAGTACATGAAAGATTATAATATTGAGTTCAGGATTCTTGATGAACCATTAGAGACAGTAGGACTTGGGGTAGCATTTGACAAAAATGATGACCGTGGGATTGAGAGGCAGCTTACAGAAGTTCTTAATCAGATGAGAAATGATGGTACAGAGAAGAAGATAATCAGCAGATATATTTCTGATGCGGATAAATATCTGGAGGTGGATAGTTATGGAAAATAATACCATTGCCAGAAAGAAGAGAAAAAGAATATGGCCGATTGAGATTATATCAGGACTGTTTATAATGATGATTGTGCTTTTGATTGCTGTAAATGTTGATATAAAAACTACACAGGAAACACTTTCAGATACAGCACATTATATTAATGAACAGTGCAATAGCTTTACAAGACATAATCTTGCATCAGAAACAAAGAGCCTGATGAGGGTTATTGAAAGTGCGCAGCAGATAAACCATAATATCACATATGAACGCAGACTTTCAGATAAAGATATATTTACAGAAGAATTTATTAAAAAGAATATGCAGGAATGTTATCTGTCAGCAGTTATAATCATGGATTCAAAAGGTGGACTTATAGCACAACAATATACAGATGGATATGGCGCAGATGCGCTTAACGAATATCTTGACAGTGCTTCACTTATTAATGTTGTTGAGCATCCTGAAAAAACATATGCGACAAGAATTAACTGTGAAGATGGTTCATATGTTGACCTTGCAGCATGTGGTATGCCAGATGAAAGTGGGATTGTTGTTGTCTATTATCATACTCCGGCAGAATATGTTGATAATTACAACCTATCATTTACACATATATTATCAGGTTATGATGACAAGGAAGATGGAAAGATTGTTGTTACAAAGGGAAATCAGATAATAGCGTCTAATGATGACAGTATGGTTGGTGAAGATGTTGACAAATATAATGTATTAAAAAAGATAAAGAAGACTGGTGTAAGTGGCAAAATAGTACATGCTGACAGTAACAGAAGGTGGGGTTCACATAATTATGGTCTTATGGAACGAGGAAGAGATTATTATGTGTATGTTTATATGCCGGAAAGAAATGTTTTTAAGACAACACCAAGAAACATGCAGTATACATTTGCCGTCTACATGTTTGCTGTACTTGTACTTAATATGATGCGCTGGAAAACAGTTCAGGTATATGAGCGCGAACAGTATGAAATGCAGCAACAGTATGCAAAGACGCTGCAGGAAAAAAATGAGCAGTTACAGGAGGCAGTACGCAGAGAGGAAAAGGCTAATGCTGCCAAGACTGATTTCTTATCAAGAATGACACATGATATAAGGACGCCGCTTAATGGAATAATAGGCCTGTTAAGAATTGATGAGAGTCATAAAGAAGATACAGATATGATTAATGCTAACAGAAAGAAGATGACAATAGCTGCTAATCATCTTTTATCACTTATTAATGATATTCTCCAGATGAGTAAGTTAGAGGATGGTCAGATTGAGCTTTCAAGAGAGGTCGTGGATCTTAACAAGCTTGCAAAGGATATTATTACTATAGTTGAACAGCGTGCCTCAGATTCAGGTGTCAATCTTAAGTATGACAATGTGGCAGGAAAAGTTATGTATCCATATGTATACGGAAGTCCTCTGCATTTACGCCAGTTATTTCTGAATATATACGCTAACTGCATCAAATATAATAAAGCTGGAGGAATGGTTTCAACATATTTTAAATGTATTGGAACACAGGATGGAATTGTTACATATGAATGGACTGTTACTGATACGGGAATTGGCATGAGTGAAGAATTTCTTGAACATATATTTGAACCATTTGTACAGGAAAAGACTGATGCCAGAAGTGTTTATCAAGGAACAGGACTTGGTATGGCTATTGTTAAGAGTCTGGTTGACAAAATGAATGGAACAATTAATGTCACAAGTAAGGAAGGGGAAGGCTCAACATTTGTAATCAGAATTCCTTTCGAGATTGCCAGTGAAACTGATGATATTCACAATAATAAAGAAGAACAGAAGGCTGATATTACCGGTGTTAATATTCTGCTTGCTGAAGATAATGAACTTAATGCCGAGATTGCACAGACACTTCTGGTGGATGAAGGCGCTAATGTTACTGTTGTCAGTGATGGTGAGCAGGCTGTCAGGGAATTTGCAAGGTGTGCACCACATACATATGATGTGATTCTTATGGATATTATGATGCCTAAGATGGACGGAATGTCTGCAACGAAGAAAATAAGGACAATGAACAGACCGGATGCAGCACAGATTCCTATAATTGCAATGACAGCCAATGCATTTGAGGAGGATGCCAGAAAATGTGTTGAAGCCGGAATGAATGCTCATCTGTCAAAACCTTTACAGATGGATGTTGTAGTTGGTACAATTGCAGAGTATTATAAAAGATAATTATGCAGATTAAAGGAGTATCTGCATAATACAATAACTGATAAAAGGGGATAGAGCTATGATATGCAGTAATTGTGGGGCAGATATAGGAGATAACGAGACTGCATGCCCATATTGTGGTGCGATGCAGTATGAGAATTCAGAACAGAAGTACATGAAAGATCTGTATAACCTGAATGAAGGAATGGAGTCTCTTGATAAGAATGCCAGAAAATACATCATTAAGAGTACTTTGAAAAGTGCAGGCATAGTATGTGCTGCAATTGCAGCAGCAGTTTTTGCCGGAAGTCTGTTTGGATATGGCTCATATACAAGCATGTATGATTCTTCACGAAACAGAAAAGAGATACACAAGTCATTAGAATGGTATAATGATAATATTAATGAACTCAATTCTTTATATGATAAGGGTGATTATGGACAGGTATCGGCACTTTTAAAGAACTATAAAGGTGATTTGAATTTGATTAGAAAATGGAGCCATTATTATTTGATTAATATCTATGACAGGTATTATAGTAGTGCTTCGGATACATACGATAAGACGCGCAGTCAAGAGAAGCTTACAGAATATGAATTTTCAAGAGGGCTTAGAGAGTCATTAGATATCATACATTTCTATAATAAAAAAGATTATGATTATAATTATTACATTCAGTGTTCATCAGATGAAAAGAAGCTTGTAGATGGATGGGTTGAAGAGGCAAAAGATTATCTGAGTAACACAGCAAAAGCCACTGACAAAGAGATAGAGACAATGCTTAATGAGCTATATCAGGACGGCTATTACGATTATAAGCTTGGAGAAAATTATGAGCAGTCGCTGTATCAGAGATATAATGAGGGAGGGAAATAAGCCATGAAATGTTATAATTGTGGTGCACCTATACAGATGACCCAGAAATTCTGCCCTAATTGCGGTTCGCCTAATGTTGAATTTAAGAAGCATATTGATGATATGGAGCAATATGATAAAAAGTTTAACAGAACACGTTCCAAAGTAATTGGCAACAGCAAATGGTTTGTCAAATACATTGCTCCGGTAACGGCACTTGTTATATCAATTATTGCTCTTGCACTGGCTGTTATAGGAAGCAATACTATGCTTGGTTATGATATGGCACAGAGAAAACAGCAGAAGTATTATGACTCGCATAGTGAGGAAATACAGACAAGATTAAGAAAGCTGCTGGAGGATGGAGAATATACAACTGTATATAGTATGTATTCTAATGGAGACTGTTCATTAAAAGATAATGGTGACAGATATGCATGGAATGATTTCTACAATGTTGCAAGTAATTATACATATCTCAGAAAAGGTATAATTAATATGATGGAGGAAGAAAATAATTCATACTACAGCAGTGAGTATATGAACACTATAGCAAGAGCAGTTTCTGAAATGGAAGATGATGTGGACAGATGTTTTAATTCATCTTATCACAATGTTTCAGAGGAAAGTGCAAAGTATATTAAGGATATGCATGAGAAGTCACATGAATTATTAAAGGCGTATTTTAATCTGACAGATGAAGATATATCAGGACTTGCTGATATGTCACAGACGGATATACTAACACTCATTACAAGGAGGGGAGTTGAATGAGAAGAATAATAAAGAAAAAGTTTAATATATCAGTTCTTTTCTATGTGATATGTGCGATTATGATTGTTATTATAATTCCATGCGCAGCTGATATATTTGAAGATATGTACAGAATTAATGGAAGAATGTCGGGGTATGAGGAAGACAGTCTTTATCAGGATTTTATTGATGGAAGTTATGACAGACTTCTTGAAAAGACAGAATACAACATTGGAATGGGTAAAGATATTGCTAATGATACACAGGATTATTATACATTTGCAGACGCTTACAAGAAAGCAATTGATTATAATGTGTATGTCAACAAAGGCGAATATGCCAAAGCAGAACAGATCGTAAAAGATATAGATAACACACAGTTTAATAATGTGTTATTTAAGGAAGTTCTTGAGAAAGTTAAGAATACATATATATTTGAGTTTTAATTGACTTTATAAAATAGACGTATTGTCAGAAAGAGGTTCACATATAGGAATAGAGGCTGAAGAAGATGAGTAACACAGAAAAGAATAATATCATGACCGACAGGGTGTCATATTATTTTAAATCCCAGTGGAATATACTTCTGATAATAACGATATCTGGTCTTGTATACAATCTCGGACTTCTTGCAGGTCCGTGGTTTGAAGGACGAATGACTGGCTGTCTTGTTAATATACTTGGTGGAAAATCAACATTTACAGATATGCTTATTCTTGTAATATTTTATGTGATTGCAATTGCAGTAGTGCAGATATCAAGGTATATCAAGAGATTCTATGTAAGAAGATTCGCTAATAATGTTAATAAGAACATGAAAGAGGTTCTATATAACAGCCTTGTACATAAGAGCAGACCGCAGCTGCAGGAAGAAGGAGCTGGAGACATTCTTACCAAAGCTATCCTGGATGTTGATGATTGTGCTGAAGGGATGAGAAAGTTCACAACTGAGATATTTGATACGGGTGTTGCACTGGCAGCATATGCTGGAATGCTTCTTTTCTATGACTGGAGACTTGGGCTTATATGTATGATATTTCCACCAATATCTTATATTATTGCAGAGAAGATGAAGGCTGTTGTACAGAAGACAGGTGCAGAATATAAGGTACAGTCCGGAAGACTTAGTACGGCAACGCTTGACAGAGCAGAAAATGCAGTTACATACCGCGTATATGGCTGTGAGCAGGAAAGAAAACAGGCTTATGAAGATAATCTAACTGCCTATGAAAAATCAGCAGTCAGGGCTAATATATGGGGAACAGCATTTCCTCCGATATACAAGGTTATAGCACTTGCCGGAGTTATATTTATATTATATTTTGGAAGCAGGAATGTTCTGGGAACAGGCTGGAAGAGCTGGGACATTGCTATTTTAGCCACATTTGTATCATGCTTTGCAAAACTTTCTGAGAAGTCCTCACATGCAGCAAAGCTGTTTAATGCAGTACATAAGGCACAGGTGTCATGGAATAGAATTAAACCGCTTATGAAGCATGAGAATTATAAATATGCGGATAACAGTGTAAAGTGTGACTCACTTGAAGTAAAAGAACTTACATTTGCTTATCCGGGAGGCCCTGATATATTCGAAAATGTAACATTTGAAGCAGAAAAAGGTGACATAATCGGAGTAACGGGTTCTGTTGCATGTGGCAAGTCAACTCTTGGAAAGGTGTTTTTATGCGAATATCCATATAAGGGAAGCATTAAGATTGCCGGCAATGAACTTTCAGAACTTGATGATGAGAAAAAGGCAGGGTTTGTAGCATATCTGGGCCATGACCCGGAATTGTTTAACGATACAGTTAAGAATAATATTCTGATGGGTGATGATAAGGATGTGGCTAAGCTTCTTAAGGCAGTATGCTTTGATGAAGAAGTAAATGAGATGGAAAACAGACAGGACACTTATGTTGGGAATACAGGCGTGAGACTGTCAGGAGGACAGGCACAGAGACTTGCACTTGCCAGAACACTCTGTCATAAGAAGCCGTTAATTATATTAGATGATCCATTTTCAGCACTTGATAAGGACACTGAAAGAGAGGTATTTGCTAATCTTAAAGAATACACAAAGGATTGTATTGTGATTCTTATTTCACACAGATTATATCTGTTCCCACAGATGGATAAGGTTATATGGTTGGAGAACGGAAAAACCATAGCCGGTACACATGATGAGATTATGAATAAATGCCCACAGTATGCGGTTCTTTATAATGAACAGAAGGGAGGCGCATCTGATGAAGAATAAAAGTGTTGGCAGAGTTATATTGAACACAATAAAAGAAAAGTGGCTGCTTACAGCAGGGATTGTAATTAATGTTGTTGGTGCAATTGTAACGGCACTGTTTCCACCACTTATTCTTGCAAAGATTATTGATACAATTACATCAGGTACAATGCCGGCATTTTATATGATTATTATGTATTTCGGATTTCTTCTTATAACAGGTCTTATGGAGAGTGCAAGAGAAACTTTTCTTACAGTATTCGGACAAAAGATTACACACTCATTAAGAAGTGCGTTGATGTATAAGTACAGCTGTCTTACAACAAGTGGTCTTACAAGTCAGGAACCTGGAACTGTTGTTTCAAGATTTGTTGGTGATGCTGATACAGTTGAGAATCTGTTTACATCAGGAATTGTCAGTATGTTTGCTGATGCCTGTAAGATAATAAGTATAGTTGCTGTTATATGGTTTAAGAATAAGGGACTTGCCATTGTGCTTCTTGTTCTTCTTCCTTTCCTGTTCATATTCACAAGAACTATTCAGAAAAATATGCTGGAAGCGCAGATTGAGAACAGAAGAGCTGTAGGAAGAGCATCAGGACACGTTCCGGAAACTCTTCATAATATAAGAACAATACATACTCTTGGCAAAGAGAATTATATGGCACAAAGATATGATGAGTATATATGCGAAAGTTACGCAGCAGTTGAGAAAACTAATTTCTATGATGCTGTATATTCACCTGTAATTCTTACTCTCAATGCAATTGTTGTTGCTGTGGTAATGCTTTTTTCAGCCTCAGGTAACCAGACAGTGCTTACACTTTTTGGTATGTCAGCAGGTACTGCAGTTGCGGTAATTAATTATATTTCCCAGATATTCACACCTGTTGAGAGCCTTGGTATGGAGATTCAGACTATCCAGTCAGCAATCGCTGGTGTACATAGAATTAATGAATTTTTCGAGATGGATGAATTATCAGTTAAGAAGGATTCATGCATCATAGGAAATACTGCCATGGAAGCTGATAGTGATGTGATTGTCGATTTCAATAATGTAACATTTGCATATGATGATAAAAATGTTTTGGAGAACTTAAGTTTTTCTGTTAAGGAGGGCGAGCAGGTTACTCTGTCAGGAAGAACAGGAGCAGGAAAAAGTACAATATTCAAGCTTCTTCTTGGGCTTTACGAGCCAGGTAAAGGAAGCGTATCAATTGCAGGACAGAAGGCTACGGCTATTCCGGATTGTGAAAAGAGAAAGATATATGGATATGTTGAGCAGACATTTCATATGGTTCCGGGAACTGTCAAAGACCAGATAACCTTGTATGATAGCGAGGTTACTGATGAAGATGTAATTGAAGCAGCTAAGACAGCAGGTCTTCATGATGCAATCATGGAGCTTGAGAAGGGCTATGATACTATATGTAAGCCGGAAGATTTCTCGCAGGGACAGTGGCAGTTATTGTCAATTGCAAGGGCTGCAGCAGCAAAGCCAAGATTGCTTCTGCTTGATGAGATAACAGCCAATCTTGATGCTGATACTGAGAAAAATGTACTTGAAGCATTGAACAGGGTAAGTGAGAACAGGACTGTTATATCAATATCTCACAGAACTAATGCAAAAATGGGAAGAATTATAGAAATAGTTTAATTTTATTAATGTTTCTACTGGCTTATTATGCATTAAAGAAGTATAATACCCATACAATATTATGTTCAAATGAGAAAGTTGGTATGTTTTATGAATAATAGATGGGTTAAATATTTAATGGCAGGTTCTGTTACAGTTCTTATGGTGCTGGTGATAATATTTATCATCAGGTCTGTTAAGGAGAACAGTCTTGTGGTGTCATGCCCTGATACTTTAGTTGTTGAGTATGGAAGTACTGATGATGAAGCGGATATTAATGAAACTATTAAGAAGAATGTGCTTGGAAAGAAAGATAATAAGACAGATATAGAGATTGAGGGAAGTGTTGATGTCACAAAGCTTGGAAAGTATGACATTAAGATTGTTGCGTCAAAAAAGAAGAAACATATTTCTAGAAAAGTAGCAGTAAAAGTTGTGGATACTCAGGCACCTGTTATTAGTCTTTCAGGAGATACAGAGATTACCATAGAAGCCGGAAGTAATTATGAAGAAGCAGGATTTTCTGCAGTTGATAATTATGATGGTGATATTACAGATAAAGTGGATACTTCTGCGGAGGTTGATACATATACAAAAGGTGATACTACAATTGTATATTCAGTTAAAGATTCTTCTGGTAATGAAGCATTTACAGAACGTGTTATACATGTAGAAGATACTATAGCTCCACAGATATCACTTACCGGCGGTGAGGTGTATTATATCAGGATGGGAGATACATATAATGAACCGGGGTATACAGCTGTGGATATATGTGATGGAGATGTAACTGATAAGGTATCAGTATCTGGGAATGTTGATACAGCTAATGCAGGAAAATATACAGTAACATACAATGTATCTGATAATTGTGGTAATGAATCTGAAGTGCAAAGAACTGTGAAGGTAGTTGCACCAATGTCAGATGATGCAGTTAATCCGGGTGATAAGGTTGTTTATCTGACTTTTGATGATGGTCCCGGACCATATACAGAAAAGCTGCTTGATATTCTTGACAGATATAATGTTAAGGCAACATTTTTTGTTACTAATGGAAAACCGGATTATCAGAATCTTATTGCACAAGAAGCACAGCGGGGACATACTGTTGCAATACATTCAGCATCACATGATTATGCAAAGATATATCAGAGTGTAGATGCATATTTTGCAGATTTTGACGAGATGAATAGTATTATAACTGCACAGACTGGAAAAGCAGCAGATCTTGTAAGATTTCCAGGTGGTTCTAGTAACACAATAAGTAAGAAATACTGCTATGGCATAATGAGCCAGCTTGTATGTGCTGTTGAGGAACGTGGATTCAGATATTGTGACTGGAATGTTTCTAGTGGAGATGCAGGTGGAACAACAAGCACATCACAGGTTGTGGCTAATGTTATAGAAGGAATTAAAAGTAATAATGTATCAGTAGTTTTACAGCATGATATAAAGAATTTCAGTGTTGATGCAGTTGAGCAGATAATACAGTGGGGGTTATCGGAAGGGTATACATTTTTACCTATGACATCAACCACACCAATGTCACATCATGGCGTTAATAATTGATTTTAAAGTGATTTGAATTATATATATTAATAACAGGTGGATTTGCTATTGGTATTGTGATATAATTCTATTATATTGAAAGTACGGATGTATATGAGGAGTGGAATCGTTATGGGAGGCTGTTATCTTGGAATGGCAGGGCATGATGTGTTTAACAATAAAGTGCGTGAGATTGTGAACACTAATGAACACAGAGTTGTTCTATTAGCTCTGGATATAAGTAATTTTAAGTATATTAATGATTTTTACGGCATGGATGAAGGCGACAAGGTTATGCAGGATATTGCAGACTTTTATTTTATTAATGAACCATTGTGCCTTGCTTCACACGGAATCGGGTTTGACCAGTTCAGGGGTGCTTATAAAGTTGATAATATGACGAATGAAGATGTGGTGGGATATATTGCAAGAAAGAATCGCATTTTTGAGAAAGAATTGTCAGAAAGATATCCGCTTGTGTATCAGCATGTTTATGTTGGATTGTATTTTTATGACGATCCGTCACTTGATGTACGTATGGCAGTTGACCGTGCTAATCTTGCAAAGAAATCAACAAAAGGAAGATTTGATATTCCGTGTTGTGTATATTCAGCGGATAATTGCAATGAATATCTTGAACATATGGATATGTCTAATGAATTTGTGAGAGCGTGTGAGGAAGAAAGAATAGAAATTTTCCTTCAGCCTAAGATATCAGTATCGCATAATTGTGTTGCAGGTGCAGAGGCACTTGTAAGAATGAAGACAAGAGCAGGTGAGCTTGTTTCACCAGCCAGATTTGTTCCGGTGCTTGAACATACAGGAATGATTGGAAAGCTTGATGATATTATGCTTGATAAAACCTTTGCTTTCCAGAGACAATGCATTGATAAGGGAATTAAGCCTGTTCCTGTCTCGGTTAATATATCAAGGCAGAGATTTACAAGTGAAGATTTGTTAAAATATATGCTTCAGTTGCAGGATAAGTATCAGATTGATTCAGCACTTATTGAACTTGAGATACTTGAAACGACATTTATTGATGCACTGGATGCTATGATTGATGTTATTAATGCATTAAGGGTAAAGGGATTTAAGATTAATGTTGATGATTTTGGCTCGGGATATTCATCACTTAACCAGATTGCCAATATTCCTGCTGATATTATTAAATTTGACAGAGTATTTGCGAGCAGGTCATTAAAGAACAATAAAGGAAGACAGGTTATAAAGTCACTGATTGAGATGCTTAAGATGGTAGAATATGAACTTGTATTTGAGGGAGTTGAGACTAAAGAGGAGCTCGATACAGTTGTTTCTTATGGTTGTGATGTTATACAGGGATTTTATTTTGACAGACCACTTCCTGCTAATGAATTTGTTGATAAATATTATACTGGCAGCAGGGAGATTACTTATGGGACATAGTACGGACATTAATGAGAATGAACATTTGCAATATATTTTTAATGATTATAAGAGTGGTATAGAACATGGGATTCTTGTTGCTAACCTTACATATGAGCTTGCTAAGAGACTTAAGCTTGATGAAAGGGAATGCTATGAACTCAAGATTGCCGGAATGATGCATGATATTGGAAAACTTAAATTATCAGAATACTTATATGGCAGAAATTCGGGTGAATTATCAGTCGAAGAGATGAAATATATGAGAATGCACTCTAAAATCAGCTTTGATGTATTGAAAAATTATGATTATTCAGATAATATAATGAAAGTTGTTCTCTATCACCATGAGTGTTTCGATGGAAGTGGTTATCCTGATAATCTTAAAGGAACAGATATTCCATTGGGCGCAAGAATTCTTAAGGTGACAGATGAATTTGCTGCGCTGATATCTGACCGGCCGTATAGGAAAGCATTTGACATTGATACGGCTGTGAATATTCTTATTGAAGAGATTAAGAATCTTGATATGAGAGTATTTATTGAGTTTCAGCGAATGATTCACGAGGAAGAAACATTTGAGATAATAAGAAATAGTAAGATAGATTTAGATAGTCTTAGTCTTGAAGATATTCTATCCTTCGCAGATTAGTATTTAATTACAGGAAAGAGGTAAAGTAAGATGGCAGAGTCAATGGTTGGCTTAAAGAGATCGCACAGATGTACAGAGGTTTCATCGGCTGATATTGGTAAGAAGGTTACTGTAATGGGTTGGGTTGCCAAGAGAAGAAATCTTGGTTCACTTATTTTTGTTGATTTAAGAGACAGGAGTGGAATTCTCCAGATTCTTTTTGATGAAAATATAATTGGCAAGGAAGGCTTCGACAAGGCATATACACTTCGTAATGAATTTGTAATCGCTGTTGAGGGTGAAGTTATTAAGAGAAGTGGTGCTGTTAATGAGAATTTAAAGACAGGTGACATTGAGATTGCTGCAAAGACTTTAAGAATTCTTTCAGAGTCAGAGACACCTCCATTCCCAATAGAGGAAAATATCCAGACTAAGGAAGATATCAGACTTAAGTACAGATGTCTTGATCTTAGAAGACCTGATATCCAGTCTAATATTATTATGAGAAGCAAGGTTGCAACTCTTACAAGAGCATTTCTTGCAAATGAAGGCTTTTTAGAGATTGAAACACCTATGCTTACCAAGTCTACACCAGAGGGAGCAAGAGATTATCTTGTACCAAGCCGTATTCATCCAGGTAAGTTTTATGCGCTTCCACAGTCACCACAGCTCTTTAAGCAGATGCTTATGTGTTCTGGCTATGACAGATATATGCAGATTGCAAGATGCTTCAGAGATGAGGATTTAAGAGCAGACAGACAGCCTGAATTCACACAGATTGATATGGAATTATCATTTGTAGATGTTGATGATGTAATTGATGTTAATGAAAGACTTCTTGCATATCTTTTTAAAGAAGTTCTTGATGTTGATGTAAAGCTTCCAATCCAGAGAATGACATGGCAGGAAGCTATGGACAGATTCGGTTCAGATAAGCCAGATTTAAGATTTGGTATGGAATTACAGAATGTATCAGATATTGTTAAGAATTGTGGCTTTGGAGTATTTACGGGAGCACTTGAGAATGGAGGTTCTGTAAGAGGAATCAACGCAAAGGGACAGGGAAGCATGCCTCGTAAGAAGATTGATGCACTTGTTGATTTTGCTAAGGGATATGGTGCAAAAGGTCTTGCTTATATTGCAATTCACGAAGATGGTTCATATAAGTCATCATTTGCAAAGTTTATGACAGAGGATCAGATGAATGCCCTTGTTAAGGCTATGGATGGTGAAGCAGGGGATCTTCTTTTATTCGCTGCTGACAGAAATAAGATTGTATGGAATGTACTAGGTGCTTTAAGAGTAGAACTTGCTGATCAGATGGGACTTCTTGATAAGTCTGATTATAAGTTTTTATGGGTAACAGAGTTCCCACAGTTTGAATGGTCAGATGAAGAAGAAAGATATGTTGCAATGCATCACCCATTCACAATGCCTATGGATGAGGATCTTGATATGCTTGAGACTAATCCTGGTGCAGTTCGTGCAAAGGCTTATGATATTGTTCTTAACGGAACAGAAATCGGTGGCGGTTCAGTAAGAATCCATCAGGCTGATGTCCAGAGCAGAATGTTCAAGGCACTTGGACTTACAGATGAAGTTGCTAATGAAAAGTTTGGATTCCTGCTTGACGCATTCAAGTATGGTGTTCCTCCACATGCAGGACTTGCTTATGGCCTTGACAGACTTGTAATGCTTATGGCTAAGAGAGATTCAATCAGAGATGTTATTGCCTTCCCTAAGGTAAAGGATGCAACTTGTCTCCTTACTAATGCACCTGATGTTGTAGATGCTAAGCAGCTTGATGAGCTTTCAATTAAGATTGAAGAAGAGAAAACTGAAGAGTAAGATATAATAAATGCCCTGCACTGATTTGAAAGTGCGGGGCATTATTTTATATGATATTTATAAAAATGTTATTTGATAGTAATCTGTTCAACAGATGTATCAGCACCACTTGTGCTTACTCTGTAAAGGACTCCCTGATCTTCATAATACTGGAAAAATGTGTATTTTGATGTGCAGTGAATGTTGGTAATATTGCCTATAGCAATAGTTTCAATCTGCGTTCCATCAATATTCATCCTGTAAAGGCCTGTCATTCCATCTGTGCTTTCCACCTGGAAAAATATTTTGTTTCCATACACATTATAATTAACGACTTTGTTTCCTTTTTCTCCATACAATAATTCAAGAGTTTTGTTAGATGTATTAAGTCTTACAAGTGAATAGTTCTTACTTAAGTCAATATAATATGCATAGCCGTTCTCAACATCTGCAAGATATGAATTGCAATCATATAATACAGAGGTTTTATCAGTTTTGGTATCGTAACTTAATATGTTGTGTTTTCCGACAGGATCAGAAAAATATATTGTTCCGTTATGGACGCACGCAGGTGAGTAAGGTGTGTCGGAAATTTTGGTATCCTTCTTTCCTGCAATGTCTACTTTATGGAAAGCCAGAGGCGTTGTATCACTATAATGCTGGTAATATAACGAGTTACCAGATAAGGCTATTGTTCCGGAAAGACTGTCGTATAATGCTTTCAATGACTCGCCGTTTAAGTTACAGCGGTAAACACCGAATAGCTGTCCCCTGAATATTGTTCCAATTGTTTCCTGCTTGAAATTATTCTTGACATAATATATGTAACTGCCACAGACATTGATGGATGCAACACTGTCATCATTTAATTTCATGGCATTAGTGCAGTCTGAATTCATTACATATAATTTGTTATAATCGTATGGATTGGCAAAATATATTTTGTCATTGTATTCGCAGAACAAACCTCCGTTATTGAGGTTACCTGCCGAATTGCCAATAGCATTATCGTTGTTGTATACGATTCGGCTGCTTCGTATAGATAAAAATATTAATACTGCGAGTAATAATCCTATTATAGTTATTACACTTATTGTGATGGCTTTTTTCATATGTTATCACTACTCCCTTATGAACATTATTTAAGAACGTTTTCTTAAGTATAACATAAAGTACATTTATTGCATATCATTAAAAATGTGATACAATAAGAACAATACATCGCTTTAAAGAGGAGAAGTAAATGTTAGATCTTAATGAAATACGAAATAATATTGATAAAATCGACAGTCAGCTTGTAGAACTGTTTGAAGAGAGAATGAAACTGACAACTGAGGTTGCAGAATATAAGATTGAGACAGGAAAGAAAGTTCTTGATCCAGCAAGAGAGAAAGCTAAGTTAGAATCTGTAAAGAAGCTTGTCAAGAATCCTGATAATGTGCATGCTATTGATGATTTGTTTGCACAGATTATGGCTAACTCAAGAAAAAACCAGTATATGTTGCTTGAAAAAATGGGACAGACTTTGAGAGAACCATATGAGGCAATTGATGAGATTAATAAAAAGAACTGTAAGGTTGTATATCAGGGGGTACCGGGGGCATATTCATATGCTGCCATGATTAATTTCTTTGGCAAGGATGTTGATAATTTCAATGTTCCTACATGGAGAGAGTGCATGGAGGCAGTTAAGCAGGGGAAGGCTGATTATGCTGTACTTCCTATAGAAAATTCCAATGCTGGAATTGTTGCTGATGTGTATGATCTGTTACAGGAATATAATAATTACATAATAGCAGAAACTTATGTTAAGATTGAACATTTGTTACTTGGACTTCCAGGAACTGACCTTGAAAACGTAACTGCTGTATATTCACATCCACAGGGACTTATGCAGTGTGACAGATTCTTAGATACTCACAAGGACTGGCAGAGAATCAGTCAGGCTAATACAGCACTTGCGGCAAAGATGATTTTTCAGGAGCATAATAAGACTCATGTTGCCATTGCAAGTAAGGAAGCTGCAGAGCTTTATGGTCTTGATATCTTAAAGTCTGGAATTACAGACCAGGAAGGCAATACAACAAGATTTGTTATTGTTACTAATACAAGAAAGTTTGTTAAGAATGCACAGAAGATGAGTATTGTGTTTGAAACAGCTAATGAAGCAGGCACTCTATATAATCTTTTAAGTCATATTATATATAATGGACTTAATATGAATAAGATTGAATCAAGACCTATTGAAGGGAATGTTGAAGGAAAGAGATGGAATTTCCGGTTCTTTGTTGATTTTGCTGGTAACATTGATGATCCAAGAGTTATGAACGCATTAAGAGGTATTGAAGAAGAAGCTGAATCTATTAAGTTGCTTGGAAACTATTAATATGTTAGAATTATAAAGATGTCGTCAGACAATAAGCTATTAGATAAGTGAGGGAATTAAAGTGAATTTAGAAGAAGCAAAGCTTAAGCTTTCTAAGTATGGTCAGGAACAGATATTAAGATATTATGATGAATTATCAGATGATGAGAAGGCAGCACTTCTTAAGCAGATTGATAAGACTGATATGGAAGTTTTATCGGCAATTGAACATAAGTCTGAGCTTGTTAAGAAAGGTGAAATTACACCTCTTGGTGCAATGGAACTTGATGAGATAGAAGCTGACTATGATACATTTAAGAATACAGGTGTAGAGGCAATTAAGGCTGGAAAGGTTGGAGCAATTCTTCTTGCAGGCGGAATGGGAACAAGACTTGGCTCGGATAATCCTAAGGGAATGTATAATGTAGGTGTTAACAAGAAACTTTATATATTCGAGTGCCTTATTAATAATCTTATGGATGTTGTTAAAGAGACAGGAACATATATACATTTATTCGTTATGACTAGTGAGAAGAATAATGATGCTACAGTTTCTTTCTTTGAAGAGAAGAATTTCTTCGGATATAAGAGTGAATATGTACATTTCTTCAAACAGGAGATGGCAGCAGCTACTGATTATGATGGTAAGATATACCTTGAAGAGAAGGGAAGGATGGCAACATCACCTAATGGTAATGGTGGATGGTATATCTCTTTAAAGAAGGCTGGATTAACAGAGGTTCTTGAGAAGAACGGAATTGAGTGGCTGAATGTATTCGCTGTTGACAATGTCCTTCAGAGAATTGCAGACCCTGTATTTATCGGTGCTACAATTGAAAAGCACTGTGCAGTTGGTTCTAAGGTTGTAAGAAAGGCAGCTCCTGATGAGAAGGTTGGCGTTATGTGTCTTGAAGATGGAAAGCCTTCCATTGTTGAGTATTATGAACTTACTAAAGAGATGATGGATGCTAAGAATGCAAAGGGCGACCCTGCATATAATTTTGGAGTTATTCTTAATTATCTGTTCAGGGTTTCTGATCTTGAAAGAATTGTTGGAAAGAATCTTCCATTACATATTGTTGAGAAGAAGATTCCATATATTGACGAGAATGGTAATCTTGTTAAGCCTGAAAAGCCTAATGGATATAAGTTTGAGGGTCTTGTTCTTGATATGATTCATGAGCTTGACAGCTGTCTGCCATTCGAGGTAGTAAGAGAAAAAGAATTTGCACCAATTAAGAATGCAACAGGTATTGATTCGGTTGAATCAGCAAGAGAACTTCTTAAGAAGAATGGTGTTGCAATTTAACATATTTTGTTGTATGTTATTAATAAGCGCTGTACAACTGGCGGAAGATGCTTAAATAGCATTGTGGGATAACCCACAGGGAGTACAGTTTATATTAAGAAAAGCCGACCGCCTGGGCAACGTTAAGCTATAAGCTGCGTTCCCAGATAGTCGGTTTTTTGCATTTGCCGCATGCGGCAAATTAGTAGTGATGGGAATAGGAGTGAAAATTCACAATCATGCTTGCATGGATTGGGGATTTTTCACGGATATTCGAGGAGCACCGCGACAATGCCAGAATGAAATTCTGGCATCTTCGCTACTCGCGAAAAAGAACCATGAGGAGCGAACGCAGTCATCACATTTAACAGGAGGTCAGTTATGACAATTAAGAACCTTTCAGAGGAATTATCAGGATGTGCTTATCCGGGCAGAGGAATTGTTGCCGGTATGTCAGAGGATGGTAAGAAGGCAGTTTCGGCTTATTTTATTATGGGAAGAAGCGAGAGCAGCCGTAACCGTGTATTTGTACAGGACGGAGAGGGTATCAGAACAGAAGCTTTTGACCCATCAACACTTTTAGTTGCACCAGAGCTTATTATCTATGCCCCTGTAAGAGTACTTGGCAATAATACTATAGTTACTAATGGAGATCAGACTGATACGGTTTATGATGGTCTTTCAGAAGGAAAAACATTTGAAGAATCTTTAAGAGTAAGAAAATATGAGCATGATGCACCTAACTATACACCAAGAATTTCAAGTGTGCTTCATATTGAGAATAATGAATATTCATATGCAATGTCTATATTAAAGAGCCATAATGGTAATCCTGACATATGTGAAAGACACACATATACATATGATGCAGCATTTGCAGGAGAAGGGCATTATATCCATACATATATGGGTGATGGCAATCCACTTCCAAGCTATGAGGGAGAACCTACTTGGGTTAAGATATCTGGCGATATTGAAGAATTCACACAGATGATCTGGGATAATCTTAATGCAGATAATAAGGTTTCACTTTTTGTAAGATATATTGATATTGCTACAGGTGAATACGAAACAAGAATTATTAACAAGAATGTAAAATAATTAAGGAGAAAGAATATGAACGAATTTCAGTTAAAATACGGATGCAACCCTAATCAGAAGCCTTCAAGAATATTTATGGAAGACGGAAGTGACCTTCCTGTAGAGATTCTTAACGGCAGACCAGGATATATTAATTTTCTTGATGCATTTAACGGATACCAGCTTGTTAAGGAGTTAAAGAAAGCTACAGGACTTCCAGCAGCTACATCTTTCAAGCATGTATCTCCAGCAGGTGCTGCAGTAGGACTTCCTCTTACAGATGTTGAGAAGAAGATTTACTGGGTTGACGAAGCAATCGGAGAATTAAGCCCAATCGCATGTGCATATGCAAGAGCAAGAGGTGCAGACAGAATGTCATCTTTCGGTGATTTCATATCATTATCAGATGTATGTGATGTTGCTACAGCAAAGCTTATCCAGCATGAGGTTTCAGATGGTATTGTTGCACCTGGCTATGAGCCGGAGGCATTTGAGATATTAAAGGCTAAGAAGAAGGGTAACTACAATATCATTAAGATTGACCCTGAGTATAAGCCTGAACCAATCGAGAGAAAGCAGGTGTTTGGTGTAACATTTGAACAGGGAAGAAATGAGTTTGTTATTGATAAGGAACTTTTATCAAATGTTGTAACAGAGAATAAGGATATTCCAGAGTCTGCTAAGATTGATATGATTATTGCACTTATAACACTTAAGTATACACAGTCTAATTCTGTATGCTATGTAAAGAATGGACAGGCAATCGGTATCGGAGCAGGACAGCAGTCAAGAATCCATTGTACAAGACTTGCAGGTCAGAAGGCTGATAACTGGTATCTCCGCCAGAATCCAAAGGTCCTTAATCTTCCATTTAAGGAAGGCGTAGGCCGTGCTGACAGAGACAATGCAATTGACCTTTATATTGGTGATGAGTATGAAGATATTCTCAATGACTGGGAGAGAGTATTCACAGAGAAACCATCTGTATTTACAACAGAGGAAAAGAAGGAATGGCTTGCAGGCAATACTGATGTAACAATCGGTTCAGATGCATTCTTCCCATTCGGAGATAATATAGAAAGAGCTTATAAGTCTGGTGTTAAGTATGTAGCACAGCCTGGTGGTTCTGTAAGAGATAATCAGGTTATAGAAACAGCCAATAAGCGAGGAATGGCTATGTGCTTTACAGGAATGAGATTGTTCCATCATTAATACAGAGCCAGTACATAAAAATGTTGATAATTACTCATATTCATTGACTTTAGAGGTCTTATTTGTTAAAATTTACTCAATCAATACATGTGACAATTGAAAAAGAGGTGGTTTAAGCATGAAGATTCAAGATTTTGCTGATATGGAGAAATTTGAATCAATTATGTCTGACTGGGCTGTGGCAACAGGATTAGCCACGGTTGCAGTTGGAGCTGATGGAAAGTATATTTCCGAATGTTACAACTTTACAGATTTCTGTATAAAGCTTACCAGAGGAAGTAAGGAAGGATGCAGAAGATGTGAGAAATGTGACGCTGAGGGACAAGGTGTATATCATTGTCATGCTGGACTTGTGGATTTTGGTATTCCGCTTAAGTTAAGCGATGGTACAGTGCTTGGCTCTGTAATCGGAGGTCAGGTTTTACCTGAGCATCCGGATGAAGAGAAATTCAGAGGTGTTGCAAGAGAACTGGGTATTAATGAGGATGAGTATATTGAGGCGTTAGGAAAAGTTACAGTAAGAACAGAGGCAGAGATTAATGCGGCAGCTAACCTGCTAGGAGCAGTACTTAATAATTTTATTAATTCAGAATATAATTCTAAGTACAATGGACAATTGATTACAAAGCTTACAGGTGGTGTTAAGAGCTGTGAAGAGTATGTGAGAGATATCAAGGAGAATACCAAGCAGCTTGATGGCATACAGAGAAAGCAGAATATTCTTGCACTTAATGCATCTATTGAGGCTGCAAGAGCCGGTGAGGCGGGAAAAGGCTTTTCAGTTGTAGCATTAGAGGTAGGAAAGCTTGCTAAGAGCTGTACAGATCTTAATAACAGAATAACCTCAACTGTAGAGAATATATCTGATGTTATACATGATATGGCAGATATAGGTAAGAGATAAAGAATACCAGCGGGTAATTACATATGGCGAATGTCAACTGCAAGGCACAATTTGTTGACATTCGCCTTTTTCAGTTCTATAATCTAATAAATATTTTTCAAAAGAGGTATGTATATATGACACCATTAGAACTGGCAGAAGAGATTATTAACGGAAGAAGAATTAAAAGACAGGATGATTTGACATTTTTTCTGAATTGCGATTTGGATGAACTTTGTGAAGGGGCAGACAGGATAAGAAAACATTTTGTTGGAGATAAGGTTGACTTATGTTCTATAATTAATGGAAGAAGCGGCAAATGTCCAGAGGATTGTAAGTACTGTGCACAGTCTGCACACAATCACACTGACTGTGAGGTATATGATTTTCTTCCAGAAGAGGATATTGTAAAGGCGTGTAAGCTGAATGAGTCAGAAGGTGTTGACCGTTTTTCGATTGTTACAGCTGGAAAAGCTCTTACCGGTGAGGAATTTGAAAAGGCTGTTCATGCTTATGAGACTATGAATAAAGAATGTGATATTGAGCTGTGTGCATCTATGGGATTTCTTAATGCTGAGCAGCTTCACAGACTTCATGAAGCAGGTGTTACAAGTTATCACCATAATATTGAGACTTCAAGAAGAAATTTCCCTAATATATGCACTACACATACATACGATATGAAGATTGAAACTTTAAAGCTTGTAAAAGCAGAAGGTATGTGGGCATGTTCAGGTGGTATAATAGGAATGGGCGAAGACTGGGAAGACAGACTTGATATGGCAATAAGTCTTGCGGAAGTTGGAGTTGACTCTATTCCTCTTAATGCACTTATGCCAATTAAGGGTACACCTCTTGAGAATGAGAGAAGACTTACTGAGCCTGAGATATTAAGAACAATAGCATTCTTTAGATATATTAACCCGGAGGCTGATATAAGACTTGGTGCAGGAAGAGCACTTCTTACAGGAGATGGAATCAAGGCATTTCAGTCTGGTGCGTCTGCTACTATTACAGGTAATATGCTTACTACTGTTGCATGTGCTACAATTAGAAGCGATAAGAATATGTTAAAGGAAATTGGAAGAGAGACAAAATAATGAAATTAACAAAATATTTGAAAAAAGGAATGGCTGTGTTACTTACAGCGACATTTTGCATGGGATTATCAGCAGGGATGACAGGCTGTGGAAAAGATACAACTAAAGAAGATTCTAAGGATATTGATACATTCAGAATAATGATTGCACCGTATCAGGATGCTGATACGCTGCTTACAGGACTTGAGCCTCTTGGCGGCATGATTAAAGATGAACTTGCTACACAGGGGTATAATGTAGGCAATGTTGAGATTACAGTAGGAACTTCTTACAGTGCAGTAGGAGAAGCTTTAAGTGCCGGAACAGCAGATGCAGGATTTATTTCTGGCGGAACTTATGTTACATATGATGATGACTGTGATGTTCTGCTTACTGCACAGAGAAAAGCTATTAACAAGGATTCTCTTAATGCCAAGGACTGGAATGACGGAACGGAGGAAGCGTTTACAGATAATTTTACAACATATTACCGTTCAATAATTCTTGCAGGACCAAGTACTAAGGGACAGGAGCTTGCTGCCAAGGTTAATGCAGGACAGAAGCTTACATGGGATGATTTGAATGGTGCAACATGGGCTGTAATGGGTGCTTCATCAGCATCAGGTTATATATACCCAAGTCTGTGGCTTTACAATAATTATGGGAAGCAGATAAGTGACCTTGCCAATGTCGTACAGTCTGATTCATATACAACATCTATGTCAAGACTTGCAGCAGGACAGGTTGATGTTATTGTTGGATTTGCACATATGAGAGCAAAATATGCAGCTAACTGGATGAGCAAATTCGGTGGTACAGATGATTGTTATAAACAGACTGCAGTTTTGGCAGTGACAGATCAGATAATGGATGATACAATATGTGTTAGTAAGAATTCAGATATTATGTCAGAAGGCTTTAAGAAAGCATTTGCAGATGCTTGTATTAATATAGGAAAAAGTGAAGACGGACTTAAAGTTTTGAATGTATTAAGCCATATTGGATATCAGTATGCCCAAAGCTCTGATTATGATGCAGAGCGTGCGGCGCAGAATATGTTAAAGAAATAATTCACCTTTAAGCTGTCTGGGAGGACAATATACATGTTACAGATAGACAGTGTGAGTAAATTATATAAAGGTGGAGATAAAGCCCTTGATAACATTAGTTTTTCAGTAGAACAGGGCGAATTCATATCAGTAATTGGAAAGAGTGGTGCTGGAAAGACCACTCTTTTTCGCTTGCTTAATGGAATGATTAAGCCAACTGCAGGCCGTATTATTATTAATAACCAGGATTTTACAAAGCTTAAGGGAAGAAAGAAAAGAGATATTCAGAAAACAATAGGCACTATATATCAGGATTTCTGCCTTGTTGATACAATTACCTGCTTAGACAATGTGCTTAATGGGGCATTGGCAGATAGAAATGCTTTTCAGGCACTTTTTGGTATATTCACTAAGGAACAGAAGGAATATGCAAGAAAGCAGCTTGAAGCAGTGGGATTATCTGAAAAAATGTATTCATATGCGGGAAAACTTTCGGGAGGACAGAAACAGAGAGTTGCAATTGCAAGGGCACTAATGCAGAAGCCTGATATTATTCTTGCGGATGAACCGGTTGCTTCTCTAGACCCATATAGTGCAGAACAGATTACTGATATTCTTGTACAGCTTAACAGGCAGTACAATATAACGGTTATTATGAACAGTCATTCGGTAGAGCTTGCATTGAAGAAATCGGACAGAATTATAGGAATTGCTGACGGCAGACTTGTACTTGATAAAAAGTCGTCAGAGGTAACAGATGAGAATATTGAATTCATATATGGTGGTGCGTATGAAAAGTATGAATAGAATGAAGGCTATAAGAAGAATTACTACACTGGTAATGCTTTTTATAATAATATTCTGTTTTGCTGTAACAGGCTTTGATATGAATGTAATTATAAAGAGAGGCAGTCAGGCTGTATTATTCATAAAAAGAATGTTCCCACCGGATACAGGATATTGTGGTAAGATTATTGAACCACTTATTAAGACTGTGCAGATGTCAATTGCTGGTACATTTATAGGTGCTGTGTTTGGACTTTTTACTGCATTTTTATATGCAGGCAATCTTATTAAGAAATTATATGTAAGGATTGTGGTGAGAGTTATTGTACAGTGTGTAAGAACAATACCTGTGCTTATACTTGCACTTGTAGCAACATTTATATGGGGGCTTGGTGCGGCAGCAGGAACTATTGCAATAGCTGTATCGACATGGGCTGTAATGACAAGAATTGGTGGTGAGGATATTGAAGGCCTGACACTAAAGCCATATGAAGCAGTTACAGCTATAGGAGCAGGAAAATTTAAAGCATTTTCACGGACAGTTATTATTGAACTGCTGCCGGGATATCTTAGCAATTCGCTTTATGTACTGGAAGCTAATATAAGACATGCGGCAATACTTGGCTATGTAGGTGCAGGTGGAATAGGACTACTGCTTAATGAAAAGATAAGCTGGCGTGAATACAGCAGGGTTGGAATGATTCTTGTTATGCTTTTTGTCGCAGTGCTTGTGATTGAGGGAATAAGTACATTCCTGAAAGCATATCTTGATGGACGTATTAAGAGAAATACAACTGCAAATGTGATTATAAGTGTATGTATCATGGCACTTTTTGTATACAGTCTCAGTGCAGTTAAAGATGTATCAACATCAAAGCTTGGCATTAAGGTTGTTGGTGCGATTATGCACGGAATTACACATCCGGACTGGGAATACATGTTTATGACCGGAAAGAGTGGCGTTATGTATCTTATGCTTGAAACTATTGCAATCGCAGTTGCGGGAACATGTGCCGGAGCAGTGTTTGCAGTAATACTTACATTGATTAATTCGAGAAAATTCATTCCAGCACCTATGGCTTTTATTGGCAGGCTTGTTGTTATGGCAATAAGAACTGTACCTGTGTATGTGTATGGGCTTATATTTATAAGGGTTACGGGACCTGGCAGCTTTGCCGGAGTGCTTACAATGATGATGTGCAGTATCGGACTTCTTACAAAGAGATTCACAGTTGCAGTAGACAACTGGAATATGGCGGCATGGAATGCGTGCAAATGTGCAGGAACGGGATTTATAGCAAGATTACGGCATGTGGCGGTGCCTGAGCTTAAGTTCCAGTTTAAGGATGCTGTGATGTACAGACTGGATGTGAATGTGCGGTCGGCAAGTACATTAGGACTTGTTGGAGCAGGCGGAATCGGCACCCCACTGATTGTCTACATGAACAATTACAGATGGGACGCCGTTGGCTCAATTCTTATTGTATTGTTTGTTGTAGTTCTTCTTATAGAACTTCTTTCAAAATGTTTAAAGAGAATCCACTAAGCTTTCTTTAAACAGCTGTAGTCAATAACATATATGAAAATGTAAAGAACGATATAAAGAATTATTGCTCCGATTACATCGACTACAGAATGCTGCTTTAAAAATACGGTTGCAAGACATATAAGGATGCAAAGAATGGAAGATAATGTCTTTGTTATTATATGTCCTTTTAAAGCTTTGCAACGCAGTAATGCAAAATTAACTGCCAGTGAGTTGTATACATGTATACTTGGGAATACATTTGTTGAAGTATCTATTGTATATAGTGCATTGATTATCTTTCCACAGAAGTTATCAGGGATATAATCAGGTCTTAATGTAAGACCATTAGGATATATCATGCATATAGTAAGAGAGAGTGACATACCGATTATGAGTGATAACGCAAACTGTATGAATTCTTTATTATCTGCCTTAAAATACATATATATGCAAGCTGCAACCACATATAAAAACCATAATACATATGGAATTATAAAGTATTCACAGAAAGGTATCATATTATCAAAAGGAATATTGATGATATGAAGCCCGGGATAATCACTGTTAATTACTTTTTCAAGAGTTGAAAACCATGGAAGGTATATAAATATATATGCTGCAAAGCATATTCTCCAGCCTTTTCTTTTAAAAAAATCTTTCAATACTGTACACCTCTACATTTTTTTATATTATTAGCAAAATTTTTCAAGATTATATCATTGTTGCTGAATAAATGCAATATAATAAGGTTTTGAAGGTTTACAAACCAAATAAATATGTAATATAATGATATGACACATTGGATGCAGGAGATTTATAAATGTTACATTTGAATCATTTGAAGAAAAGTTTTGGTAAGAACGAAATTCTTACTGATATTGAATATACATTTGAAGAAGGAAATATATATCCGGTTCTTGGCGGTGCAGGAGCAGGAAGAACAACTCTGTTTGAGTGTATCGCAGGAGATATTGCTGTAGACTCAGGCACTGTTGAGACTAAGGAGAAGTGCACGCTTTTCTTTGCTGCAAAGCAGAGTGTTCTGCCTATGCTTATTACAGGATATCAGTTTATCAGTATGCTCTGTGATATGAATAAGAACAGCGAAAAGCCTGAATATTATCTTGATAAAGTGAAGCTTACAGGGCTGATAAGAGACAGACATATTGCAGATTACAGTTTTGAGGAGAAGAAGAGGCTTCAGTTAGCAGCTTTTCTTATTCAGAAACCATATGTAATGATGTTTGATGAGGCACTTGATTATTGTACTGATGAATATATTGATGATATGCTTTCAGTTCTTAATGAATATAAGAATGACCATATAATTCTTATATCAACAGGTTTGTTGGATATTGCACATAGAATATCAAAGGATGTGCTGGTTCTTAACAATGGTGAACTCAATCCTATATCACATGAAACTATGCAGATTCCAGAGATAAAGGAAGCTGTATTAGACATACTTGGGGAGGCAGACAATGAAATTATTTAGAAAGCTGTTTGCTGAGAAAATATTACGATATTATGAGGGAACAGAGGCAGGAATTAAGATGATAAAGAGTTTTCCTGTAATAAGGAAACTGGTGAAGGATGATGCTTTTGGTGAAAAATCAAAAAGCAGGGCTATCGTTGGAACTATGGCACAGATATTTATGCTTGCATGGGAATTTATAAGAAAGTTCATGTATGTAATTCTTCTTATATATGTTCCCTATACAATACTTGCATATTTCTTCCCACTAATAAGGATTCATAAGGATATTTCTATAATATATCTGTTTATAATGCTTTCAACTATATGTGGAAGTCTTGCTAATACAACAATATTTGCAATGGGTGACAGGGATTATCTTATGATTCGCATAATGCTTGTTAGTCCGTATATGAATTTTCTGGGAAAGCTTATATATAAGATAGTAACAGAATTTGTATTCTACTTTATTACACTTATAATACTTGGAGAGCCGGTATTTAATGCACTTATGTTGTGCTTTGTTACAGCATGTGCAAGACCTGTGGGTGAGATGATGGCAATTATAACATTTGACCACTTCAGAAGTGTGTACGAAAACAGAAGTGTGCTTAATGGTACAATAATGGCTATATGCGTAATACTTGCGTATGGACTGCCTGTGCTTAATGGCAGAATTGCAGCAAGCTGGATATATGCAATACATCCGTTTGTTGTCTGTGTTATGCTTCTGGTTGGAGCAGGTGCAATGTATTTCCTGTGGTGGTATAAGTATTATCGTGTGATAATAAGAGAGGCAATGCATAATAAAAGAGAATTTTAATTAAAGCAGGAGGGTGATTATGTATCAGAAAAGCAGAAGATTTCAGACAAAAATAATTACATATGCAGTTCTGGTTATATTCAGTCTTCTTGTTATAGGAGTGTTTGTATACAGCTATGTATCTAAATATCAGGAAAATAAGCTGGATATTAAATCACGTTATACATTTTCAATAAGAATTGATGATCAGTGGAATGTTGTATCTGATGATTATGTATCTGATTATGATAATGATAATGTGTCTAATTTTACTAATCCGGATATGGTTGGGCTTGGAACTAAATGGCTCGAAAAATATATCTCACAGTACAGACAGAAATATGTTCCATATTCAAAGTATATTGTAAAATCAGGTATTGATTCAGTAAGCGTGCTTGACCTTTCAAGCAATACAGTTCTTCTGTCCTTCTGGGTTATTCCGCAGAATCTTAATTCGGATTATTTTTCTTCGTGGGAAGGTATTCAGGATGACGGAAGAATAAAATGTGAGTGGGTGGTTTCATTTTATCTTGATAACAACTATGATAATACTGCGAAGCTTTATGTTACTTCAGTCATGAGTTCAGAAGACTATGGACTGAAACAGTATTATGCACAGCAGGGAATTGATTCAGGCGGAGATACAGAGATTACAAGTAATTCTAACAAGGATCAGCTTGCTAATTATTCAATAAAGGATAATTCACTTCTTGTCACTTATGATAGAGAAAAATATATTTCGGTTCCTGTATCTTATTCTTATCTGTTGTATGAGCCTAACAGTTCAACAACACTTAAAGAAGGCAGTTATATGATAACCACAGAAAAAACTGCTTTTGTGTATGGAGGAAAGACAGTTAATAACACTAAAATTCCGGTTACTGTTGTTTATTCGGATGATAAAGGTGAAAACTGGACAACATGTGAACTTGATAAGATATATACGGCTGATTATTATTATGTAAAATTCTTTGATTCTGACAATGGTGTGATTGTCTGCGGATATGCAAAGAGTAATGATACTAATGAATCATCAAGGATATACAGTACAAGTAATGGTGGAGAAAGCTGGGATATAGTTGGAAGCGGACCGGCTACTAATATAATTAAGGGTGTTGTTTATGTATCATCAGATGTTGGCTTTTTCTGTTATGATTACGTTGAAGGTATGGATAGTAATCTTTACAAGACAGATGATGGTGGTAAAACATTTGCAAAGGTAATGCTTGAGGAGCAGGAACTTGATAGTTCAGCTGCGAATCCACAGGGGCAGGAGACCGAAACTAAGACTGATTCCGGAAAAAACGGTATAGATTCTTCAGAACAGTTAAGATGGAGCGATGTATATAAGGAAGCTCTTACACCAGTTGTAGATTCTACCGGAATTATAACAATATATCTTACCCAGGGCAAAAATGCTGTTTATAATGATGGAAAAACGGCTGCAAAATATCAGTCATCTGATAAAGGAAGTACATGGAAATATATTGGCCAGGTTGAGATAAAAGATTAAATGCTTATTAAAGTGTAAAAAGTATTTGAATAATATAAACATGCATGGTATTATAATTATAGCAAAAGGAATTATAATACCACGCATGTTTTTTTGATATATGCATTTTCTTATGGACATGGGACGTGAATGAGGATTATTCATAAGGAGATTGTAATATGAAAAGCAGACATGGAAAGAAAAAGCGCCTGACAGCAGCGGTTGTATTATTAGGTATACTTGTTATTGGCTGGGCGGTGATATCATATGCAGCAGAAGACGAGTATAAGGTTCATCATAATATTACTATTGATCTTGGTGGAGGAACATGTGATAAGATATATTATCAGTCGCAGATTGATAATGGAGATAATGCCGGACAATGGAATGATGATCTGAGAATTGGGGAATATCTTGCTGACCGTTATGGAGAATACCATACTATTATTGATTATAAGGCATCTGTGCCCAAAGCAGATGCGGTAACATCTAATTATTATGACTGTGTAGGAGTTACACCATATGTAAGAATTGGTGCGGTAAGCAGGGATGGATATATTCTGAAAGGCTGGGAAGTTTCAGGAGACAAAGGATGGCATACTGATTATGGAAAGAATGGCATTCGGGTTGAAATAGGGGCTTATACGGAAGAAGATATTGTTATCAAAGCAATATGGGAAAGACAGACATTTACAGTTCATTATAGCGCAGGAGTTGCAGCTGACAGAGGCATTAAAGCTTATCTTCCGGATGATGAGGATGCTTATTATGGAAGAGGGGATGAACTGACAGGTTTTACTGAGGGTGCATCTGCTGATAATGGACTTATATTTACCGGATGGTCCTTTGACAGATATGGTGACTCTGGCATATTAGAACCGGAAGATCTGAGTGATTATAACAAAGATGTGACTGTCTATGCTATATGGGATTATATAATTACATTTGATAATAACACAGACGCAGAGGTTACCGGTTATATGGAGAATATTACATCAAAGCTTGGCAGCAGAATCAGACTTAAAGGAAGCAGTCTGTCAAGAAAAGGGTATTATTTGTCTGGCTGGAATACGAAAAGTGATGATACAGGAAAGTTTTATTCAACTATGTCTGTTGTTGACCTGACGCCTGATGATAGCGGAAAGGCTGTTCTGTATGCGATATGGCAGCCGATTTTTTATGAAGTACATCTGTATTGCAATAAGCCGGAAGAATCAAGTGAGATGATGAAGATTATTGATAATTCAGACTGGGACTGGTATGAGGATGAAGGTTATTACAGCAGATTCTATACATATGATGAAGAAGATGAACTTCCGTGTGTATCGCAGCTATATAGTCTTACCGGTTGGACAGGTTTAGGCTGGGAGACAGAAGACGGCACATATGTTGAAGGCGGCGTGCATGGAAAGCTTAATCTGGCTGATAAGCTTGGTGCAGTTGTTGATATGTCAGCTGTGTGGAAAGAGAATATATACAATATTAATATTGATTCTAATGGTGGATATGATGCCGGTTCTACAATTATCACAGGATATGAGAAAGAGAATGAACTTCCGGATCCGCCACTAAGACCTGGATATGATTTTGATTCATGGAACACTGAAGAAGATGGAAAAGGGACAAAGTACGAAAATAAAGATGTAGTTTCGAAGCTTGTTGAAGATGATGGCGGTAATATGACAATATATGCTCAATGGAAGAAGAAGAAAAAGTTGTGTCTTAAAGTTTCTTCTAATTCATATCTTAAATCATTGATTAATCCCGCAGCAGAAGCTCTTGCAAAGAACTGGTTTGGAAAGAATAATAATACATTGGTGGAAAATATGATGAATAAGTCTGATAAAGACTGTGTTCAGGTGTGGTCAGTAAGCAGAGAAGGAATCTCAAGAACGAGATGATATAACAGAAGATTATAGATGACAGCCTCCTGTTTTGTGGGGCTGTTTTTAAGGTATGTATTTTTATGCAATATATAGATAAATATTTGCTTGAAAATTACATTTAATTATGGTAACATATTGTAAAGTTTGAGAGAAAAAAGGCATTTTTGTGTCTTTTTTTTTGCGCAAAAGTCATTTAAGCGTCTCTTGGCATATGATTAAATTAAATAAACGAAAGGAATTAAGGTGGCATTCATGAAAGCATTTTTGATACTTGAAGATGGAACGGTCTTTGAAGGAACCAGCATAGGTTCGACCCGTGAAGTTATTAGTGAGATTGTCTTTAACACATCTATGACAGGATATCTGGAGGTGCTGACTGATCCTTCATACGCAGGACAGGCAGTAACAATGACATATCCTCTTATCGGTAATTACGGAGTGTGCTATAAGGATATGGAATCCCAGAAAGCATGGCCAGATGGATATATTGTACGTGAGCTTTCCAGAATGGCAAGCAACTTCAGAAATGAAGATCCTATCCAGAAATTCCTTCTTGATAATGATATCCCAGGTATTTGTGGGATTGACACAAGAGCCCTTACTAAGATATTAAGAGAAAAGGGTACTATGAACGGTATGATTACAACTAATGAGAATTATAATCTTGATGAGGTACTTCCTAAGATTAAGGAGTACAGTGTTAAGGGCGTTGTAAGAAAGGTTACATGTTCAGAAAAGTATGTTCTTCCAGGAAAAGGACCTAAGGTTGCTCTTATGGACTTTGGTGCAAAGAAGAATATTGCAAGATCACTTAATAACAGAGGCTGTGAAGTTACAGTATATCCTGCATATACTAAGGCAGAAGAGATTCTTGAATCTAATCCTGATGGAATTATGTTATCTAACGGTCCTGGAGATCCTAAGGAATGTGTAGAGATAATTGAAGAGATTAAGAAGCTGTATAACAGCAATGTACCAATATTTGCAATCTGTCTTGGACATCAGCTTATGGCACTTGCTACAGGAGCTGATACTCACAGACTTAAGTACGGACACAGGGGTGCTAACCATCCTGTTAAGGATTTAAAGACTGGCAAATGTTATATATCATCACAGAACCATGGTTATGTTGTAGATGAAAGCACATTAGACAGTAAGGTTGCAGTACCTGCATTTGAGAATGTTAATGATAAGACTAATGAGGGACTTGAATATGTTGGTAAGAATATATTCACAGTACAGTTCCATCCAGAAGCCTGCGCAGGTCCACAGGATACAGCGTACCTGTTTGACAGATTTATGGATATGATGAAGAAGGAGGACTAAGAACATGCCAAAGATTGAGAGTATTAAGAAAGTATTAGTTATAGGTTCTGGTCCAATCGTTATTGGTCAGGCAGCAGAATTTGACTATGCCGGAACACAGGCATGCCGTTCTCTTAAAGAGGAAGGAATTGAGGTAGTACTGGTTAACTCGAACCCTGCTACTATCATGACAGATAAAGATATTGCTGATGAGGTATATATTGAGCCTCTTACAGTTGAAGCATTAAAGCAGATTATCTTAAAGGAAAAGCCAGACAGCATCTTACCTACACTTGGTGGACAGGCTGGACTTAACCTTGCAATGGAAATCGCAGAGACAGGCTTCCTTGAGGAGCATAATGTAAAGCTTATCGGTACAACTGCACTTACAATCAAGAAGGCAGAAGACCGCCTTATGTTCAAGGAAACTATGGAAAAGATTGGTGAGCCATGTGCACCATCACTTGTTGTTAACAACGTTGAGGATGGCGAAGCATTTGCCGCTAAGATTGGTTATCCGGTAGTTCTGCGTCCAGCTTACACACTTGGTGGAAGCGGCGGTGGTATCGCTAACAATGTGCAGGAATTAAGAGAAATTCTTGAGAATGGATTAAGACTTTCAAGAGTTGGCGAAGTTTTAGTTGAGCGTTGTATCGCCGGTTGGAAAGAAATTGAATACGAAGTAATGCGTGACAGCAACGGAACATGTATTACTATCTGTAACATGGAGAATATCGACCCAGTTGGTGTTCATACAGGTGACAGTATTGTAGTAGCTCCTTCACAGACACTTTCTGATAAGGAATACCAGATGTTAAGAACATCTGCATTAAGAATTATTGATGAATTAGGCATTACAGGTGGATGTAATGTACAGTATGCACTTCATCCAGACAGCTTTGAGTACTGCGTAATTGAGGTTAACCCTCGTGTAAGCCGTTCATCAGCATTAGCTTCTAAGGCTACAGGTTATCCTATTGCTAAGGTTGCAGCTAAGATTGCACTTGGTTATACACTTGATGAGATTAAGAATGCAGTTACAGGAAAGACATATGCAAGTTTCGAGCCAGCACTAGATTACTGCGTAGTTAAGATTCCTAGACTTCCATTTGATAAGTTTATCTCAGCTAAGAGAACACTTACAACACAGATGAAGGCTACAGGTGAGGTTATGAGTATTTCTGATAACTTCGAGGGTGGTCTTATGAAGGCTATACGTTCTCTTGAACAGCATGTTGACAGCCTTATGTCATATGACTTTACAGGACTTACAGATGAAGAGCTTCTTGAAGAGCTTGCAATTGTAGATGATAGAAGAATCTGGAAGATAGCTGAAGGTTTAAGAAGACACATTTCTGCAGCCAAGATGCATGATATTACTAAGATAGACTTATGGTTTATTGATAAGCTCCAGATTATTGTTGATATGGAGAATGCTCTTAAGAGAGGACCTCTTACAGAGAGCCTTTTAAGAGAAGCTAAGAGAATTGAATTCCCTGACAATGTTATCGGCGATTTAACAGGTCACACAGAAAGAGAAATCAAGGAATTAAGAGACAAGTATAATATACATGCAGCATTTAAGATGGTTGATACATGTGCTGCAGAGTTCGCAGCTACAACACCATACTATTATTCAGTATATGGCAGTGAGAACGAAGCTGTAGAGACTAAGGATAAGAAGAAGGTTCTTGTACTTGGTTCTGGTCCAATCAGAATCGGACAGGGTATCGAGTTCGACTTCTGTTCAGTTCATTGTACATGGGCATTCAAAAAAGAAGGTTTCGAGACAGTTATTATAAATAATAACCCAGAGACAGTTTCTACTGACTTTGATATTGCTGATAAGCTTTACTTTGAACCACTTACAGCAGAAGATGTTGAATCAATTGTAGATTTTGAGAAGCCGGACGGTGCAGTTGTACAGTTTGGTGGACAGACAGCTATCAAGCTTACAGAAGCACTTATGAAGATGGGAGTTCCTATTCTTGGAACTAAGGCAGAAGATGTAGATGCTGCTGAGGATAGAGAGCTTTTTGATGAGATTCTTGAGCAGACACAGATTCCAAGAGCTAAGGGACAGACTGTATTTACAGTTGATGAAGCTCTTAAGGCTGCCAATGAGCTTGGATATCCTGTGCTTGTAAGACCTTCATATGTACTTGGTGGACAGGGTATGCAGATTGCTGTATCTGATGAAGATGTAGTTGAATTCATGAACATCATCAACAGAATTAAGCAGGATCACCCAATCCTTGTTGATAAGTACCTTATGGGTAAGGAAATCGAAGTTGATGCTGTATGCGATGGTCAGGATATTCTTATTCCTGGTATCATGGAGCATATTGAGAGAGCCGGTATCCACTCAGGAGACAGTATTTCAGTATATCCAGCTAAGTCTATATCACCTAAGATTGTAGACATGATTGAAGATTATACAGGAAGACTTGCAAGAGCTCTTCATGTAAAGGGCATGATTAACATTCAGTTTATCGTATATAATGACCAGGTATATGTAATAGAGGTTAACCCTCGTTCAAGCCGTACAGTACCATACATCAGTAAGGTTACAGGTATTCCTATTGTTAAGCTTGCAACACAGGTTATTATCGGTAAGACAATTAAGGAATTAGGATATGAGCCGGGACTTCAGAAGGCAGCAGATTACTATGCAATTAAGATGCCTGTATTTTCATTTGAGAAGATCAGAGGAGCCGATATCAGTCTTGGACCAGAGATGAAGTCTACTGGTGAGTGTCTTGGTATATCTAAGAGCTTTGATGAGGCACTTTATAAGGCATTCGAGGGAGCTGGAATCAGACTTCCAAAGCATAAACAGATTATCATGACTCTGGCAGATAAGGATAAGCAGGATGGTATTGATATCGCACAAAGATTCGAAGCATTAGGTTATAAGATATATGCTTCAAGAGGAACAGCCAAGGTTCTTAAGGAAAATGGCGTACATGCAATTCAGGTTAATAAGATTGGACAGGAAGCACCTACACTTCTTGACCTTATCTTAGAGCATAAGATTGACCTTGTAATTGATACACCAGAGAATGGAATTGAGAGAGCCAAGGACGGATTCCTTATCAGAAGATATGCTATCGAGACAGGCGTTCACTGCCTTACAAGTCTTGATACAGCTCATGCACTTATATCAAGTCTTGAGCATGCATTCAATAATCAGGAATTATCTATAGTTGATATTGCCAAGATTGATAATCGTGGTAATAACTAATCTGATAATAATTAAATAATGTAATGAAAATAAGGGGTATCATATCATTTTGATATGATATCTCTTATTTTTTATGGGAATAATATAGCATGTTATTTGCATTAGTTGCAGAGTTATCTGTTATCATGCTCTTACTTTACAAAGATATTTCAACAACAGGATAAGTGAATCAAACAGGTGTATTTTAATAAAAACGTAGGAAAAAGGTATGGTGTTTTTATTGACAGATAAAAAGAGGATGATATAATTCTATCTGCGAAGTTAGCAGATGCTAACCTATTGACACATTAAACAGGAGATTTTTGATTATGCCACTAAATCTTGCAGATAAAAACAAAATATATATAATTCAGAGAATTGTTGGAAACAAAGATATGGTACACAGGCTTCAAAGTCTTGGATTTGTTGTGGGTAGTAAGATAAGTGTACTATCTGAAATCAATGGAAATTATGTAGTAGTTATTAAGGATATTAAAATAGGGCTTGCTAAGGAGTATGTTAAGCGTATTATAGTTGCCTGATGTAAAGGAGAGAATTATGTCTAATAGGAAATATATTAAAAGCTTACTCCTTGGAATGAGTGTCATGATGACTATATTGATAGCTATACAGATATATATTACTGTTTATGTGCTAAAACATAACGAAATGCTTCCGAGGATTCTTTCGTGTACAGCACTGATTCTTGATATAATCATACTTGCTGTATTCTTTGTCAGTTCAAGGATAAACGCAGATGTTGACAGTATGGCTTATACAGATGTAACAGGGATTAATAACAAGCTGGCATACCAGAATCATATAAACAGACTTAATAATGCAGATGATACTTTTTTAGTGGGAGTTATAATGCTTGATCTTAATAATCTGAAAAGAGTTAATGATACTCTTGGACACGAGATGGGGGACAGATATATTGAGAGCTTTTCAGCTATACTTGCAGGCATGCAGAATGAACGTATTAGTGCGTACCGTATAGGTGGTGATGAATTCTGCGTTATTCTGGAGAAGACAAATGCAGTAGAGATACACCAGATTCTGGATAGTCTTGAAAGAAAAATAAATGTTTACAATGAAAAAAACAATATTAAGATTTCATATGCCAAGGGATGTGAAATAAGCACAAGAGAGCATTATTATCTTATGGAAGAGCTTACTAAGCGTGCAGACAGCCGCATGTACGAAAACAAGCGGTTAATGAAGGGAAAAAGATTGGATGGCAGAAGGTTAAACGTATGATAACAGGAATTGTAGTAGCATTATTATTAGCAGTAATAGTGTTTCAGTATATGACTATAAAAATAGACAAGGATAAAAGACATGAGGCCGGACATGATAAGCTTACTGGATTATGCAATCCCGAGCATCTTATGCAGAAAATGAAAGAACTGCCAGATAAGAAAAAGAACAGACTTATCATTTATTCAGATATAGCAGAATTCAAGCTTATTAATGAAATATTTGGAATAGAAAAAGGTAATGAAATATTGCTTAAGCAGGCAGATATAATAAAAAAACATGCGGTAGATGGATATTTATACGGAAGAGTTGGTGAAGATCATTTCGTAGTGATTGCAGATGAAGATACATTTAATGAAGAATATCTTTATGAATGCAGGGAGACATTACAGAATGTGCTTTCTGATTCAGTATATAATGTCAGAGTCTGTTTTGGGATATACAGGACTGATAATATGAATGAATCATTATCATTTATGTGTGACAAGGCTTCATTTGCAGTAGCCTCGATTAAGGATGATACACATAGCTTTATTGCTTATTATGATGACACAATGCTTGAAGCTGCTATTAAATATAAGACAATAGTTGATGAATTTGATGATGCTATAAAAGCCGGTGAGTTCAAGATGTATCTTCAGCCACAGATTTCTGCAAAAACAAGGAGGCTTACAGGTGCAGAAGCTTTAGTAAGAAGAATAAAGCCAGATGGAACGATTATTTCACCAATAGACTTTATACCTGTATATGAGAAGTCTGGGCTCATAAGCAGACTTGACAGATATATCTGGGAGCAGGCAGCGGCTAAGTTAGGAGAGTGGAAGAAAGCTGGTATCAATATGAGCATATCGGTAAATATATCTCCTAAGGATTTTTATTATATTGATATATTTAACACATTTGCAGGTCTTATAAAAAAATATGATATAGAACCATCTAATCTAAAAATTGAAATCACAGAAACTACGATTATGTCAGATGTACCTAATCTGATGGGAGAGCTGGAAGAACTAAGAAAAGCAGGATTCACACTTGAAATGGATGATTTTGGAAGCGGTTATTCATCGCTTAATACATTAAAGGATATTAATGTTGATGTATTAAAGGTTGATATGGGCTTTATAAAAGAGACTAAGAATGTTAAGAAAAGCCGCATAATACTTGCTTCTGTGATAAAAATGGCAAAGGAGCTTAATCTTTTGATTATTACAGAGGGGGTTGAAACAGAAGAGCAGGTTGATAATCTGACAAAGCTGGGATGTGATGTATTTCAGGGGTATTATTTTTCTAAAGCTATTGATGTTAACGAGTTTGAAAAGAGATATCTATATAGGAAAAAAGCTGGGTGAATATAATTATAAAACATATATTATTCTGGAATTACACAGATAAAGTAAAGTCATAACATAAAGAGAAAGACAGATAAAGCCAGATAGATGTGAGGATGTGGGAGAAAATCCTGCGTCCTTTTTTGTCGCTTTACATCATTGGTGCAATCGGTGAAGCAAGTGAACCAAAGTGTATTAAAGCAGAATGTGACAACAAACAAGCATCTGGCAGCAGTTATTCGACAAAGAGTCATTCTTCTAGCAATAAGAGCAATCCATATGCTTCTTATGATAGCGGATATGATTCTATCTATGATGATGGAGATTATGACTGGGACAGATATCAGAAAGATAAGGACTATGCTGATGGTGTAGATGATGCGATGGAAGAGCTTGATGAGGACTGGTAAGTATGGCAGGTAACTGGAAAGAACCGGAGTTTGATTTTTCAGAGCGTTCAGATAGAGTGACATTAAAACTGGAAGTTGGATAGGTTGTTTATATTCCGGGTGCGGCAGATATTAGAAATGAAAATACAGATCAAGCGGAACTAAAGTCAATGTCGAAAGAAGAAAGAATATTAGAGTATATCAGACAGAATGGAAATATTTCAACGCAGAAGGTTATGGATTTGTGCAATTACAAGTCTAGAACAGGTGCAAGAAATTTATTAGAGAAATTAATAAAATCCGGCAAGATTGAAAAAGTTGGAGAGAATACAAATACCATTTATACAATATTGGAATAGAGATAGTGGTCAGTGCTGGTCATTTTTATTTAAAAGTGACCAGTAGGTGGTCACTAATATATGATAAGTGACCAGTAGTGACCAGTAAATGACCAATAGTATCCGATAAGTGTCCGATTAGTGACCACCTATCGGACATTCGTAATCACTAGATTAAATAAAATGAATTTATGCAGACCGTCTGCACAAATTGGATTAGGAGCATATATATGGATTTACAAAACATACAAGACCAATTAAATACTGAGTTTGCCAAGGACAGCACGAAGTATATCATGCGTCACAGATATAAGAGATAAGAATGAATTTGAAGGTGAAATCGTGAAAACTCATAAATATTGGGCAGTGGGTGCATTAGCATGTATATTTCGGTCAAAGGTGCAGTTAAGAAAAGTGAAGAAGTAGAAAAAAATTAGAATATTTATGCAATTTGGTAACATATGTTACGGAATATGGTTTGCCTAAATACTATAATACATACATAAGATAAATAAAACAGAATCTGAAAGGAGATTTTTATTATGAAGAAATATGTATGTGGACCATGTGGTTATGTGTACGATCCAGAGGTAGGAGATCCAGATGGAGGAATTGCACCTGGAACACCATTTGAAGATATTCCAGATGATTGGGTATGTCCAATCTGTGGATTGGGTAAAGATGTTTTTGAAGAACTAAGCGAATAAGAAGACTAGTTTATTCGATATAGAGTAAAGCCTCAGCATCAAGAATTTTGATTGATTTCCTTGAAGACAGATGAATAAATCCGTCCTCCTGAAGTGATAAAAGCGTCCTTGAAAGGGAAGGTCTGGTTGTATTCAGATACAGAGCCAGTTCTTCTCTATTCATGGATAATGATACAAGATTGTTGTTATCTGCATGCTCTAATAGGTATGTGGCAATGCGCTGTTTGAGATTACCGCTGGTAAGGACTTCAAGCTGTTGGTTATTTTCATCAGTTCTTTTGGCAAAGAGTTCCAGCATATTAAAAACTACTTTGCTGTGATGAGAGCAGTTTTTTTCACACCTGCCACCAAAGAAGTCCTTTGCAATCTCAAGAAGCTTTACATCAGTTTTTGCTTTTGCATATCCGCTATAGCGGTCTTTATTAAGAAAAAGTTCAACTTCGCCAAAATCTTCCCCTTCGGAAATGTTGGTAATACGAAGAACTTTACCATTAACATTGATGGAGCCAAGTTCTACTTCACCATTGAGAATGAGGTAGAGCTTATTGGGAACATCACCCTGAAAGAATATATAATCGTTTTTCTTATATTCATGAATGACGGACTGAGTACAAACGAGACTTTTCTTAAATTCAGCGTCATCCAGATTATGGAAAATAGACAGGTCTTTGATTTGCATATAAGTACCAGCTTTCTATTATAGTAACATTTATTTTAACATATATGAGGTGGATTGTAAGGAGGTTTTTATGACAGTAATTACATTTGATGATAATTTAATAACAGGCAATAAGACAATAGACGAGCAGCATAAGGAGCTGATTGATTGTATTCAGCAGTTTGTGAGTGCATGTGAATCAGAAGATGCAAGAGTAAAGGCAATTAAAATGCTTGATTATCTTGATGAATATACAGAATTTCATTTCAAAGAAGAAGAAAAACTGCAGAAAGACGTTGATTACCCAGGCTTGGAGGAACATATAAAGAAGCATGAGGAGTTCAGGCATACTGTTAAGGAACTCTATGATTATCTGGATGAAAATGAGGGACCAGATGAAAAGTTTATGGAGCAGGTAAAAATCAATGTTATTGACTGGCTGTTTGGTCATATCAAGACATTTGACAGATCTGTAGCTGAATATATAAATATATATGATAATCCTGAAAGATTATAGAACTGTTTGTTACGCAATTATATTTTAATAAAGTATGCCCCAGTCAGACAAAATAACTGGCTGGGGCAATCAATAATCTTTAACTTAAAAAAGATATTTCATTATTGATGAAAATTATAGTATCACCAGCACAGAACATAGCGAGAATTAATTCTATGAATCTGTATAAACTACTTACACCTACTGTTTTGGTTATGTATTCAGAGACGAAATTTCGTCAGGTAATGAATACATATTTGAAAGAATTGTAGAATAACAAAAGGAAGGGATGAGTGAATGAATAAGAAAAAATCAAATTCAAAAAAGGCAGTTATGATAGGCTGCGGATTCGTAGGCTCAGCATCTGTATTTGCGCTTATGCAGAGTGGATTATTCACTGAAATTGCCTTGATAGATGCGGATAAGAATAAGGCAGAGGGAGAGGCTATGGATATCAGTCATGGAATACCATTTGCCAGCCCAATGAAAATATATGCTGGTGATTATGATGATGTGGCAGATGCTGCAATTGTAATTATATCAGCAGGTGCAGGACAAAAGCCAGGAGAAACAAGACTTGATCTGGTAAATAAGAATGTGGCAATATTTAAGTCCATTATTCAGGAAATTACCAAAAGAGATTTTGGAGGAATCCTTCTGGTTGTAGCAAATCCTGTGGATATTCTGACACAGGTTGCAATCAAACTGTCAGGACTTCCGGAGGAAAGAGTTATCGGCTCAGGAACAGTTCTTGACAGTGCAAGACTTAGAAGCAAGCTTGGACAGCATTTATCAGTGGACAGCCGAAGTGTGCATGCATTTATAGTAGGAGAGCATGGAGACAGTGAAGTTGTGGCATGGTCATCTGCCAATGTATCCGGTGTTCCGCTTAGTGACATGTGTGAGATGAGAGGACATTATAACCATAAGGAAAACACGAAGGAAATCGCAGATGCTGTCAAAAACAGTGCCTATGAGATTATCAATAAGAAGCATGCGACATATTATGGAATTGCAATGTCAGTAAAACGTATCTGTGAAGTAATTATGCGTGACGAAAAATCAATACTTCCTGTATCGCACATGATACATGGAGTATATGAGATTGATGATGTTGTATTAAGTATGCCTGTTATTGTTGGTGCAGACGGAATTGAATCTGATATACCGATTAATCTTAGTGGAGAAGAAGCATTGAAGCTAAAAGAATCAGCAGACGCATTAAAGAATATAATTGAAACATTAGAGCTGTAGTAAGAGTAGATAATATACCAGCTTATGTGTAGATTGGAGGAAACGTTATGTTAGAAGTAGGAACAAAGGCACCGGATTTTGAATTACCAGATCAGAATGGAGAATTGCATAAATTAAGCGAATATCTTGGAAAGAAGGTAATTCTGTATTTTTATCCAAAGGATAATACATCTGGATGTACAAAGCAGGCTTGTGGTTTCTCAGAAAGATATCCGCAGATTCGCGAAAAGGGAGCTGTTGTACTCGGGGTGAGCAAGGATTCTGTTGCATCCCACAAGAAGTTTGAGGAAAAATATGGACTTGCATTTACACTTTTATCTGACACTGAGCGCAAAGTGATTGAGGCTTATGATGTATGGAAAGAAAAGAAGAATTATGGAAAAGTGTCAATGGGAGTTGTCAGAACAACATATCTTATTGATGAGAATGGTATCATAATAAAGGCAAATGACAAAGTAAAAGCTGCAGATGATCCGGAAAAAATGTTACAGGAATTAAGCTGATGAAGATAATATTATCACCTGCAAAGAAGATGAAAGTGGATACTGACAGCATAGATACCATGAGTAGTCCGGTATTTTTAGAGAAAACAGAAGAAATTCTTGGGTGGATGCAGGGAAGAACGGAAGAAGAATTAAAGAAATTGTGGAAATGCAATGATAAAATTACGACAGAGAATATTGAACGGATTAAGACAATGAATTTTCAAAAGCAGCTTACTCCGGCAGTATTGGCATATGAAGGGATTGCTTATCAATATATGGCACCAGCTGTATTTGAAGATGGGCATTTTGATTATGTGCAGGAACACCTGAAGATATTATCAGCATTTTATGGAGTATTAAAACCTATGGATGGTATCACACCATATAGGCTTGAAATGCAGGCAAAGGCAGCGATAGGTGATTCCACGAATCTGTATGATTTCTGGGGAGATAATTTGTATTGGGAAGTTATAGATGACAGCAGGATTATTATTAATCTGGCTTCAAAAGAATACTCTAAATGTATTGAAAAATATCTGACACCTGATGACAGGTATATAACTATTTCATTTTGTGAGCAGTCTGGTGGCAGGCTTATCACAAAAGGCACATATGCCAAGATGGCTCGTGGTGAAATGGTACGATATATGGCAGAAAATCATATTGAAAATCCAGATGACATTAAGGAATTTGACCATCTTGGATATGTGTTCAGAGATGATATATCATCGGATAGAGAATATATATTTGAAAGAAAAACTGTAAAATAAAAACATGGTTGATTACTGGATAAGATAATTGCGAAGGATAGAACAGGAGCAATAAGGGGAAGAAAAATTTTTGAAGTATAAAGTTACGGAGGAAACAGAAATTGAATACAAAGAAAAAATGACTGATTCCACTTGGAATGTGGCTTGTATTTGAAATTGTTGCAGTTACATTATGGTTGACCAAGGATAATCTGTTTTATCTTCTGAATTTCAGTTATATAGGCTCGGCAATAGCGTTAGGGCTGTTACTTTTTCAGTTAAACTATAGACATGCCAGAAGAATCGGTTTTATTCGATATATCACCTTTACCGCATCACTTGTTTTTGTGGGAGCACTGTTTTTATGCCACGTGGAGAATATCGAGCAAATTATGTTCTGGGCATTTCTTGTTGGCAATATCCTGTATTATGCCATTGGAATCATTCTGGTATTTGCGTTTCGGGATAATAGGGCATTCTGTAAATATATCTGCCCAATTACCGTATTCTTAAAGCCTATGAGTTATTTTAGCCTACTTCGTGTGAAGTGTGATAAGGAAAGATGTGTTTCCTGTGGAAAGTGCAAGCGAGTATGTCCGATGAATGTTGATGTAACAGATAATTCCCGTAAAAGAGAAAATGGAACAGAGTGTATTCTGTGTATGGAATGCGTCAAAGCATGTCCTAAGAAGGCATTATAGTGACTAAAAATATGTATGTACAGGAGACTCTATAAGAGCTGGGTGGCATCTACCCAGCTCAATCGTATGGAATTATATTGATAGTTATCGGTATAATATTGGCTGCTCTTCATTTTATTGTGGCTGGAGATGGTATCAGAGATTTATCCTGATAGTGTTCGGCCACTTCCGACCACCACGTAACAACATTTTCTATATTTTTATCACTTGGGTCATTTTTGAATGCATCCGCCTGATAAGCTATAATGGGAATAATCCCATTATCAAGGCAGTCCCGAATCTGCCGGTCAAGTCCCTCCAACAGTTCTTGGTCCACTTTGTCCGCAATACGGATTCTTACATGCGAAATCCCCGCCGCCGCAAAATCCACAGCCGACTGTCTGTTATAGTATTTGCGCCCCTGATTTGTTTTTGACCAATCCACATCCATTCCCTTTCCCAGAAGGGTTTTATACCCTCAAAGAGAAGGTGTTTTTCTTGTAAGAGAGTACACCTTCTTTTTGTAATTTACTCAATTCACTAGATAGAGCACTTCGGTCTGCATTCAGATAATCTGCCAGCCCTTGTCTATCGTAAGGGATTGTAAATGTGTTAGAGCCAGCGTGCATAGATTCGCTAGACAAGTAATTAAGTATCTTGTCACGTAAATTTTTCTTAGAAACATGATCTATTTTGTTCATCAATCTTACATTTTTTCGTGCTATTATCTCTAAAAGGTTATGAATCAATCTTGTATGGAAACTACAAGATGAAGAACAGGTTGTAACAATATGATTTATATTGAAAAGCATGACAGTGAGATTTTCATTAGCAATAACACTGATTTGAGCAGGAACACTGCTGATGCAGGCATAGCTTTCGCCATAGAGCATTCCTGATGATAGCTCTGTAATAATATTGCGATTTCCCCAAACATCATCATTTATTATGAGAGCCTGACCAGATAGAATCATGCCGATAGTTTGTATCTTATCTCCACTTCTTAACAGATATTCGCCTTTTGAATAATTTTTAATGCTGACAGATAGACATTTAAGCATTGGAAGAATTTCTGCTTCTGAAATTCCTTGAAACAAAGGTGTATTCTTTAAAATGTTAATATATTTTTCCATGAGATTTTTCATCCTTCTTTTTATCTTTTCCTTAGTATATCACAAAAGTTGAAAATAATACGAAAATGTTGCCTAGACAACAGAATGATTAATGTAAGTTTGATATAGTTCCATTAAGCAACAAAAGATGATGAATAAAGCAATAGAAAAGGAGAAGAACATGGAAAATAAGATGTTTTGTTATCAATGTGAACAGACAGCAGGATGCACAGGATGTACCGGAAATACAGGAGTATGCGGAAAGTCTGCCAATACTGCAAGATTACAGGATGAGCTTACAGGAGCATTAATTGGACTTGCTCGTGCAACTGAGGGTAATGAGCAGCTTGTAACTGAAGAGATGAATCAATTAGTTCTTGAGGGATTATTTACAACTATTACAAATGTAAACTTTAATGATGAAACATTAAAGCTTTTAATTGATAAGATAGAAGATACAAAAAAGAAATTAGTACCAAATTGCTTTACATGCTCTGACTCATGTGGAAGAAACAATAATTTTGATATGAGTACTCTCTGGACTACTGATGAAGATATTCGTTCATTAAAATCCTTAATACTTTTTGGAATTCGTGGAATGGCTGCATATGCATATCATGCAAGTGTGCTTGGATATACCGATGAAACAATCAGCAAATTCTTCTATAAGGCACTTTTTGCAATCGGAATGAAAGATTGGGGAATGGATAAACTACTTCCTATCGTATTAGAGGTTGGAAAAGTTAATTTAAGATGTATGGAGCTTTTAGATCAAGCAAATACTACAACTTATGGAACTCCTGTACCAACAACGGTACCTCTTACAATTGAAAAAGGACCATTTATTATTATTACAGGTCATGATTTAAAAGATTTACAACTTTTATTAGAGCAGACAAAAGATAAGGGAATCAATATCTATACACATGGTGAAATGCTTCCAGCACATGCATATCCAGAACTCAAGAAGTACTCTCATCTAAAGGGAAACTTTGGTACAGCATGGCAGAATCAGCAGAAAGAGTTTGATAATATTCCTGGAGCAATTCTGTATACAACGAACTGTCTTATGCCTGTAAAACCAAGCTATGCAGACAGAGTATTTACAACAGAAGTTGTATCTTATCCAGAAATTGTACACATAGGAGAAGAAAAGGATTTTACACCAGTTATTGAAAAGGCACTCGCCTTAGGTGGATATACCAAAGATCAGCATATGACTGGAATTAATGGTGGAATACAGGTAACAACTGGTTTCTCACATGGAACTGTATTATCTGTAGCAGATCAGGTGATTGAAGCGGTAAAGAATGGAGATATTAAACATTTCTTCTTGGTTGGTGGATGTGATGGAGCCAGAGTAGGAAGAAATTACTACACAGAGTTTGTAAAACAGTCTCCTGCAGACAGCATTATTTTGACGCTTGCATGTGGAAAATACAGATTCAATGATTTAGATTTAGGAACAATCGGAGGACTTCCAAGAATCATGGATATGGGACAGTGTAATGATGCTTATAGTGCAATCAAGGTCGCAATCGCTTTAGCAGAAGCATTTGAATGTGATGTGAATGAACTTCCGCTATCGATGGTACTTTCATGGTACGAGCAGAAGGCTGTATGTATTTTACTTACGCTTCTTTATCTTGGAATAAAGAACATTCACATAGGACCAACATTACCAACATTCATTTCGCCAAATGTGCTGAATTTCCTGGTAGAGAATTATGGGCTTTCTCCAATTAGTACACCTGAAGAGGATATAAAAAAGTTATTAAATAAATAATCATGAGGGAACCAAACAAAATAGGTGAAAGGTGGTAAAATATTATGAATAAAAAAATGAATTTAAACTGGTCGGTGGATGAAATTACTGGTAATATGCCAGATATTTCTTCTATGAGAAGCAAAGAATTTCAAGTCAAAGAGACTAGCAATACAGAATTGCTGAAGGATTATTTAAAGAGACTTGGAAATGGAGAAGATTTAGAAAGTGTTAAAAAAGATTTTGTTCAAAATTTTTCTGATGTAGAAGCTTCTGAAATCATGAAGGCAGAGCAGGAACTTATAAAAGAGGGAACACCTATTACAGAGGTGCAGAAACTGTGTGATGTGCATAGTGCATTGTTTCATGGCTTAACTAAAGAAGAAAAAATAGCAAATGCTGAAAAGGCAGTCGAAGAATCTTTAAAAAAAGAAGAAAGATCCGAAATGAAAATTATGCCGGATGCGTATGTCAGAAAACATGAGCTTGCAAAAGCACTCAGAGAAACAAAGGGGCATCCTCTTTATTCTTTTACAGAAGAAAATGAGAAGTTTAGTAAAGAAATATCAGATATTAGAGGTGCACTAGAAAAGGGCGAAGATGTAAGCAAAAAAATATCAGATTTTAGACAAATAGCAATACACTATGCAAAAAAGGGTGATTTGATTTATCCACTCCTTAAAGTTCGCTATGAAATTTCAGGGCCATCGGATGTTATGTGGACTGTTGATGATGAAATCAGAGATGAATTAGCAGCAATAGATAAAGAAAGCAATCATGACGAAGAATGGATTAATAGAGTACAGGCTGTTTTAACAAGAGCGGATGAAATGATTTATAAAGAGAATAATATATTGTTCCCTATCTGCGCAGTGAATTTTACAGTCGAAGAATGGTATGGAATCTATGAAGATGCCAAAGACTATGCATTAGTGTATGGCATTGAGAATAGATGGGAAGAAGCAGAAAAATATGTGCAGGATAAAAAGAATCGTCATAAGGCGGCTATTAATGAAGGTGAAATAGTAATGGGAGGTGGACATATGAGTGTAGCACAGCTGGAAGCTATGCTTAATACATTGCCAATAGAGATTACATTTATCGATGATAATAATATAAATCGTTTCTTTAACGAAGGAGCGAAAGTGTTCAAACGACCTGGTATGGCAATTGACAGAGAAGTATTCTCTTGTCATCCGCCTAAGATAGAGCCAATGGTTCGTTCCATTATAGAAAGTTTTAAAAATCATACTAGGGATAGCGTTCTGGTCTGGATGGAAAAGCAAGGAAAACCATTTTTAGTAACTTATTATGCAGTGAGAGACAAAAAAGGTATTTATCTTGGAACTGTAGAAGTGGTACAGGATATGCAGTTTGCAAAAGAGCACTTTACAAGCATTTGAGGCTAAGTATATTATCAAAAATAATGTTATTCCAATGTATATATTGTATGTAGAGAAGACTAATATGATGTAACGCTTTCCTTGACCTTATATAGATTATTAGGTATAATTTATAAGTATATTTAAAAAAAAGGGAAGGTTATGAAATGAACGAAAATCGTAATTCATTCAAGGGCTCTATAGGGTTCGTCCTTGCGGCAGCGGGTAGTGCTGTAGGACTTGGTAACATATGGAGATTTCCTTACTTGGCAGCTAAAGATGGAGGCGGATTATTCCTCGTTATTTACATTGTTTTAGCATTAACATTTGGTTTTACTCTACTCACAACAGAAATTGCTATTGGACGAAAGACAAAGCAGAGTCCGCTTACAGCTTACAGCAAGTTAAAGAGTAAGTGGAAGCCACTGGGTATTATTGCGTGTATTGTACCTATAATGATATTTCCATACTATGTAACAATCGGTGGATGGGTACTTAAGTATCTTCTTGTTTATATTACGGGTAATGGACATGCAGCAGCACAGGACGGATATTTCTCAGGATTTATCGGTCAGACAGCAGAGCCAATCATAATGATGCTTGTGTTTACAATAATTGTTGCATTTATTATATTCCGTGGTGTTAACAGTGGTATTGAATCATCATCAAAGATTATCATGCCATTACTTATTGTGCTTGTTCTTGGTGTATCTGTATATTCACTTACAATTTCATATACAGACATTGATGGCACAACAAGAACAGGTTTACAGGGATTAGGTGCTTATGTAATTCCTAACATGAAAGGAATTACTGTTAAGCAGTTCTGTACAGTTCTTATGGACGCAATGGGACAGCTTTTCTACAGTTTAAGTGTTGCTATGGGTATTATGATTGCATATGGTTCATATGTAAGTGATGATGCTAACCTTGGAAAGTCAATTAATCAGATTGAGATATTTGATACGTTAGTTGCATTTCTTGCAGGTGTAATGATTATTCCTGCTGTATTTGTATTCATGGGAAGAGACGGAATGACAGCATCAGGTCCAAGTCTTATGTTTGTTTCGCTTCCTAAGGTATTTGATTCTATGGGATTTGCAGGAAATGTAGTTGGTGCAATATTCTTTGCAATGGTATTCTTTGCAGCCCTTACAAGTGCAGTTTCAATTATGGAAGCTATTGTTTCAAGTTTTATGGATGAGTTTAAGTTAAACAGAAACAAGGCTACAGCAATAGAGACCGTAATTGGTATAGCTGTTGCAGTTATCGTATGTTTAGGATATAATAAACTGTTATTTGATATTAAGCTTCCAAACGGAGTACATGCGCAGGTGCTTGATATTATGGATTATGTCAGCAATAATGTACTTATGCCAATAGTTTCTATAGGAACATGTATCCTTATAGGATGGATACTTAAGCCAAAGACTGTTATAGATGAAGTAGAGAAAACAGGGATTAAGATGGGAAGAAAGTGGCTTTATACTGTTATGGTAAAGTGGATTGCTCCAATTCTTTTATTCCTTCTCCTTCTTAAATCGCTTGGAATTCTTACTATAATCTGAGAAGTAAGATGTTACGGCAGAGGTTAACAAGAGGTTTTATGTATGATTAATAAAAAATGTTGTATAATCGCAATGGTTTCACTTATGTCAATTCTGACACTGACAGGATGCAGCACAATGTTAAAGAATCCGATGAAATATATTCTTTCGCAGGACGAAACCAGACAGGATAATGCAGATAAAGATAATGAGACAACATCAGAAACTGTAGACGATAACAAAGATGACAGTAACAGTGAGCCTGATATACGTGTATATGGAACAGAAGATAATACAGATTATTCCATCGATGGAATGCTGGCAATAGCTAAAGACATTAATTCAGATATGAATAATAAAGATGTTAAAGGAGTTGTTCTTGTTCTCAATAAGAAATACTCAGAAGATGTCAGATATTTTCTGTCGCTTACAGTTAAGGATGATAAACCTCTTGTGATAATACCATATGATTATAACAACGGCAGTCCGGATTATAAGGTAGCGCAGGCAAAGAAGTATATTGATAAAGAACTTGATAAGACAGATAATGCCGATAATCAGTTACCAGAAGGATTTTTGGTTAATGTTAATGATTATATGATATTTGATATCGCGGACACTAAGAGATTAGACAACATAGATATTGTATATGATTATGTTGGAATTGATGCAGATGCATTATATAAGAAAATGTATCTTAATGATGCTATAGTTATAGTTTCTTCAACTGCTGATGGAGAACTTTCAGAAGAACTTTCAGAAGCTGTATCAGGAAAGAATGCGGGTATTGTAGTAGTATCATGTAGTGAAGATGCATATATGAAAGGTGATTTTGCAAACTGTGGAGATAGTATCTTCTATACAGACATATCGCCTACTAAAGCGAGAATTATGCTGGCATTATTGATAGATAATAATAGTGATTCAGACACATTTAAAAATGCTTTTACCAGGAGGAGAGTTTAATGGATTCAATTAAAGCACAGGACATTATAAGACACATTTTTAAGGATGAAGACAAGGGTGTTGCGTATGTAACCGGACTTTCAATTACAGACGGAGTAGAAGTTCTTACTAAAGTTCTTCCAGAGCTTATCAAGAAGGCACAGGAAAAGAATAATGTCAATGATGAAGGATATTTTAATGAAATAGGTAATGTGTATAGAAAGATTGTTGTAGATAAGCTTCTTAATGCTGACCACTTATGGACAATATATTGTGACAGCACAGGTTATCCATATATGGTTGATGATGATATAGTTGTATTATATGATTATACTAATCATGCCAGAGTAGAAGAACAGCTTGGAAAATATGGATATGACATTTCATATGGTATTGAGGATAAGGATTCAATGCAGTATGAGATAGCACATTTATATCGTAACGGATGCAGAAATATCAGATTTACAGATGGCAGGGATAATGAGCTTATTGTTTCAAGAGAAGAGATTGGAGCATATGACCAGTATATAAGAGAAGATTTTGTGACTAATCCAGGACTTCAGAACGCACTTATCAAGTTCTTCCAGGAGTACAGAAAGTCAGGAGATTCAACAGCTAAGGCGGCAATTTTAAGAGATAAAGAAGCAGAACTTAAGAAAGCTATACGTAATGCGGATTACATGGTTCCTTGTACTAAGGAAGAGACAGATGAAGAGGTATCAATTTCACATCCATATGTTGATATTACTGATAAAGTAAGCCACAAAGAAGGTGAGAAAGTTCTTGCACTTCCAGTATTTACAGATGGTTTAGAGATGGAAAAATGTTATGCAGGTAAACATGAGGATATGCTTTACACATATATGGAACTTCTTAAGACAGTAAAGGAATTGGGTGCTTCAGGGATAGTTATTAATCCTTTAGGAGTAAGTTATTACGTTCCGGTTGATATAATGAAGCAGCTTATAACAATGTAATAAAATGTATATTTTAAAGACACACTGGTATCGTAATAACTGGTGTGTCTTTCTGAAATTCGGGAAGGAGGATGTGATGGAAAGAGTATATATTGCAATTGATCTAAAATCATTCTATGCAAGTGTTGAGTGTGTTGAACGAGAGTCAGACCCGCTTACCACTAATCTCGTTGTAGCTGATGAATCTAGAACAGCCAAAACAATATGTCTTGCAGTTACTCCTTCTCTTAAGAAATATGGACTTTCCGGACGAAGCAGGCTTTTTGAGGTAGAACAGAAGGCAAAAGAAATTGAAGAACGCACAGGAAAGAAGCTTGAATATACTGTAGCAGTTCCAAGAATGGGACTTTATATAGAATATTCGTCGAAGATATATTCTATATATCTTAAATATTTCAGCAAGGATGACATAACTGTATACAGTATTGATGAAGTATTTATTGATGCAACAGATTATATGAAGCTGTATAATATGACGGCAAGACAGCTTACCGCAAAAGTTATTGAGGATGTGTATGATACGACAGGAATAACGGCTACTGCAGGAATTGCACCTAATCTGTATCTGTGCAAGATAGCAATGGATATAGTTGCAAAGCATATACAGGCAGACAGCAAGGGTGTGCGTATCGCGGAATTAAGTGTTAATGATTACAGAAAAATGTTATGGGGTCATACACCTCTTACTGATTTCTGGAGGGTTGGACCAGGAATATCAAGACAGCTTGAAAAACATGGGATAAAGACTATGGGGGATATTGCGAGAATGTCTCTTGAAGATGAGGACTGGCTGTATAAGCAGTTTGGTGTAGATGCAGAGATTCTAATAGACCACGCATGGGGATATGAACCGTGTACAATTGCAGATATTAAGAAATATAAGCCCAAGGCGAGCAGCCTGTGTTCAGGACAGGTGTTAAAAGAGCCATATACATTTGAAGACGCAAGAATAGTAGTTGGAGAGATGGCAGATGAGCTTGCATTGGATTTAGTTGATAAAGGTTTTGTGACCGATTCGATTGCGTTAAATGTAACTTATGACAGGGTAAATGTTGATAAAGGAACTTACAAGGGTGAAATCCATGTGGACAGATATGGAAGGGAAGTTCCACAAGGACTTAATAAATCTGTTTCACTTACGACATGTACATCTTCATCAAAACAGTTAAGAGAAGCTTTTCTTGATATATATGATAAATACACTGACAGAAAGCTGTATATCAGGAAGTTAAATCTTACAGTTGCCAATCTTACTAATGAGGGGTTTCAGCAGTTTGATATGTTTACAGACCAGACACAGCTTGAACGCGAAAAGAAGATGCAGCATGCAATGCTTGATATTAAGAAAAAATATGGTAAGAATGCGGTGATGAAAGCTAATAACCTGCAGAACAAGGCGACTGCAATTGAAAGAAACGGTCAGATTGGAGGTCACAGGGCATAGCTTATGGGAAAATATGATGATATAATTAATATGAAATGGCCGGTACCGAGTAAAAGACCAAGAATGGATATGGAAAGCAGAGCTAAGATATTCCTTCCTTTCTCAGCATTAAAGGGGCTTGGCAATGCTATTGATGAGCAGAATAAAACCAAAGATAATATGAAAGAATACGAATATTTTGACGAGGAGAATAAGGGAGAAGAATTTTATGAGTAATACAATGAAAGAAAATAAAATGGGTACAATGCCTGTTAATAAGCTGCTTATTAATATGGCGCTGCCAATGATGATATCAATGCTTGTACAGGCACTGTATAATATTGTTGACAGTATATTTGTTGCAAGAATAAGTGAGGAAGCGCTTACAGCGGTTTCAATGGCATTTCCAATGCAGAATCTTATGATTGGTGTTGCAGGTGGCGTGGGTGTAGGTACTAATGCGCTGCTTTCAAGGGCATTGGGAGAAGGAAGGCAGGAAGAAGCTGATAAGATGGCTGTACAGGGTATATTCATAACAGCCTGTAGCTATATAATATTTCTTGCCATAGGGCTTTTCTTTGCCAGAGAGTTTTTTGTTATTCAGGGCGCTAATGAAGTGATAGCTGACTATGGTTATGATTATCTTTCGGTTATTCTCATAATCAGTTTTGGCTGTCTGTTCCAGATGATATTTGAGAGATTATTACAGGCTACAGGAAGAACATTTTACAGCATGATTACACAGGGTACAGGTGCTATAATTAATATTATTCTTGATCCGATACTTATATTTGGTCTGCTTGGTGCACCAAGGCTTGGTATAGTAGGCGCAGCAGCAGCCACGGTTGCAGGCCAGATTGTTGCAGCGATTATGGCAGTGATATTTAATATTAAGGTTAATAAAGAGATACATATTACTTTTAAGGGATTCAGACCATCAGGAAAAAGAATTGGCAATATCTTATTCATAGGAATTCCATCAGTTATTATGATGGCGATTGGTTCGGTTATGACATTCTGTATGAATAAGATTCTGGTTGTATTCACATCAACAGCGGTTGCTGTATTCGGTGTGTATTTTAAACTTCAGAGTTTTGCATTTATGCCGATATTTGGTATGAACAGTGGAATGGTTCCTATAATTGCTTTTAATTATGGGGCAAAGAGAGAAGACAGAGTTATACAGACACTTAAGCTTGCAGTAATGTATGCAGAGATAATAATGGTACTTTTCATGATTGCAGTTCAGATATTCCCGGTTCCAATGCTGTCAATATTCAGTGCATCGTCAGATATGATACGAATGGGTGTTCCTGCTTTAAGGACGATATCAATAAGCTTTATATTTGCAGGAATATGTATTATATGCAGTTCATTTTTTCAGGCACTTGGAAGCAGTATATACAGCATGCTTGTATCATTTGTAAGACAGATCATATTCCTTGTGCCATGTGCTTATATTTTTTCCAGAACAGGGAATGTTAATCTTGTATGGTGGGCATGGCCGATTGCGGAGCTTGCTTCAGTTGCATTAAGTGTGTTCTTCTTTGTGAGAGTCAAGAAGAAAAAGTTTGGCTTTATGGAACAGTAATGAGTAATACGATAAATAATGAAGGATGAGGAATGAGTATGAACAGACATATAGAGAAAGCTAAGGAACTGCGTTCACCGCAGAAATGCTATAATTGTGCCGAAACTATTATGATGGCATATGCTGATGATTTAGGTTTAACTGAGTCACAGGCAGAATGTCTTGGCTGTAATTTTGGCGGCGGTATGAAATGTGGAGGAACATGCGGTGCAATCACCGGGGGACTTATGGTACTCGGCGCACTTGGTGTAAGCAGTCCGGGTGCTGTCGGAGCATTTCAGAGAACAATAAGGGACAATCACAATGGAATGACTAACTGTGCTGACCTTTTAAGAGACAATGCTTTAAAGGGTGGTGAGAAGAAGGCTCATTGTGACAGTATGATTATGGAATCAATAAGGCTTATTGATGAGTTGACAGGTAAAGACAAGTAAAAATGCAGTTTGTTTATTGATAATATTTATCAATAAGATATAGTGAATTATATAGTGAAATGTGATAAAGTAAGCGGGGTTAGGGCATTCTAACCTACGCTTACTTTTTTTGTGCCTGTTGATGATAAATTTTCACCTATTGACACAAAATTAATAAGTGCTAATATAATGAATATATGAACGATTGTTCATATAATGATATGAGAGGGCGTGCCCGAAGGAGGTAAATATGTTTTTAGAGATTAAGGGAATCAAAAAGCATTATGGAGAAGGCGAAAGCCGGGTGGAAGTACTGAATGGAATAGACATAGAGGTTAATAAAGGGGAAATCGTTGTATTGCTTGGTCCATCAGGTTCTGGTAAATCAACACTGCTTAATATTATCGGTGGTATTGATGATGCAGACGAGGGTTACATATCTATAGATGGTGAGAAGACAGCGGATATGAATGAAAAGCGTCTTACACAGTACAGAAGAAAGCATCTTGGATATGTTTTTCAGATGTATAATCTTATACCTAACCTTACTGTAAGGGAAAATATTGAGGTTGGTGCTTACTTAAGTGATAAGGCACTTAATACAGATGAGATTCTTAACACATTAGGACTTTCAGACCATGCTGACAAGAAGCCTAACCAGTTATCGGGTGGTCAGCAGCAGAGAACTTCAATAGGAAGAGCACTTATCAAGAATCCTGATATCCTGTTGTGTGATGAACCTACAGGAGCGCTTGATTACAACACATCTAAGGATATATTAAAGCTTATTGAAGATGTTAATAAGAAGTACGGTAATACTATAATAATAGTTACACATAATGACGCTATCAAGAATATGGCAGACAGAGTTATTACATTAAGAGATGGCAGAATCCGTAAGAACTATGTTAATGATAACAAGATAACGGCAGCAGACCTTGAATGGTAGGAGGAAATGATTATGAGAAATCCTTTAAATAAGCGTCTGCCAAGAGAATTAAAGCATGACTTTGGTAAATATCTTGTTATATTCTTATTTATGGTTATGATGATTTCCTTAGTAAGCGGATTCCTTGTAGCAGACAACAGTGTTAAGCACTCATATGATGAGGGCTTTAATAAATATAATCTTGAAGATGGACATTTTACATTAGATAAAGAGCCTGACAGTTCTCTTATAAAAGATATTGAGAATAAAACTGACAGCAAGCTTTACGACTTAAGATATTTTGAGGAAGATGAGGCTGACAGCGGTGATACAATCAGAGTGTATAAAGACAGGACAAAGGTTAATCTTGAGTGCGTTATGGAAGGCAAAATGCCTGCTGCCGATAACGAAATAGCACTTGACCGTATGTATGCACAGAATGCAAAGATTAAGATTGGCGACACAATTAAGCTCGCAGGAAAAGAATTAAAGGTTACCGGTTTTGTTGCAGTTCCTGATTACAGCTGCCTTTTTGAGAATAATTCAGACATGATGTTTGACTCAACTAATTTTTCTATTGCTGTTATGACTGATAATGGCTTTGAAAATGTTTCAAGCAATCATGTCAAATATAATTATGCATGGAAATATAACAAAGAGGTTTCAGGAGATAAAGCAGAAAAAGAGGCTTCTGAAGATTTTCTTGAAAATCTTGGAGATGTTATCAAAGACTATGATACAAAGCTCATGATGAGTGGTAATACGGATATTATCAGTGTTTCTGATTATCTGCCAAGATATACTAACAAGGCTGTTAATTTCACAGGAGATGATATGGGTTCAGATAAGGCAACAATTATGCTTTTTGACTATATTGTAATGGTTGTAATTGCATTTGTATTCGCTGTTACAACATCTAACACAATCAGTCAGGAGGCAGGTGTTATCGGAACTCTCCGCGCATCAGGTTATAAGAGAAGTGAGATTGTAAGACATTACATGGTCCTTCCTGTTGCTGTAACACTGGTCGCTGCTGTTGTTGGTAATATACTTGGCTACACTCTTCTGGAGAAGTTTTTTGTAAATGTGTATTATAACAGCTACAGCCTGTGTACTTACACGACACTGCTTAATGCAGAAGCATTTGTTGATACGACAGTTGTTCCAATTATTATTATTTTTGTTGTTAATCTTATTGTGCTTGAGAAGAAACTCCGGCTTTCTCCACTTAAATTCTTAAGGCATGAGCTTACTAACAGAAAAAAGAAAAAGCTTATAAAGTTAAGCCACAAGCTTCCTTTCATGACAAGATTCAGATTAAGAATAATGTTCCAGAATATACCTAATTATCTGACATTGTTCTTAGGAATACTGATTGCAGGTGCACTTGTTGTATTCAGTATCATGTTCGAGCCGCTTATTGATGATTATGCTGATGTTGTTAAGAAGTCACAGATATGTGATTATCAGTATGTGTTAAAAAGTCAGGCAGAAACTGATGTTTCTGGTGCAGAAAAATACTGTGTGACATCGCTTGATACAACTGATGAAAAATATATGACAGACGATATAATGATATATGGTATTCAGGATAACAGCAGGTATGTTGATGTGGATATCAAGGATGATGAGATACTTGTATCTAATGGTGTAATGGTCAAATACGGACTTAAAAAAGGTGATACATTTAAACTGAAGGATCCGTATTCAGATAATGAGTATGAATTCACAATAGCAGGAAGTTATAAATATGACGCTGCGCTTGCAGTATTCATGACAAGAAAAAACTTTATTGCTACATTTGACAAGGCTGATGATTACTTCACTGGATATTTTACAGATAAGAAGCTGACAGATATTGATGACAAATATGTTGCTTCAATAGTTACATATGAAGACCTTATCAAAGTGTCTAACCAGATGAAGGTTTCAATGGGCGAGATGATGTATATACTGAAGTATTTTGGAATTATAATGTTCGTACTTCTTATGTATCTGTTATCAAAGCAGATTATTGAAAAGAATGCACAGTCAATTTCTATGACTAAGATACTTGGCTTTAAGAATGGAGAGATTGGCGGACTGTATATAGTTGCAACTTCGATTATGGTAGTTATATCACTGGTTGTTTCTGTACCTATAGTAAATGCTATGCTTAAATGGACATTTTCATCATATCTGTACACTTCGATGACTGGATATATTCCATACATGGTAAGAAGAAGCTGCTTTGTTGAGATGGTTATTCTTGGAATTGTATGCTATACGGTTGTTGCTGTGCTTCAGCTTGTGAAGATTTCTAAGATTCCTAAGACGGATGCATTGAAAAATGTAGAGTAAGGGTTTTATGGTGTATTGCACTTCAGACACGCTCCCGCTCGTGGAAGTGCGCAGCGGTACTAAGTTCACTGCTCCCTTCGGGAGTGCGTTCACTAAGTGCCGGCGCACTTCCAACGGTCTGAAGCTGCAACACACCATAAAACAGGCCTGCCTGAGTGTGTGCTTGTTCCCCTTCGGGGAACATCGCTTCATTGATGACCGGAAGACTTTGTTGTGGAGTGGGCTTGTTCCCCTTTTGGGAACATCGCTTCATTGTTGCCCAGAAGGCGTGTGGGCTCGTTCCCCTTTGGGGAACATCGCATTTTTGATGTGATACCTATTTGTAGTCGTATTATCGGCGGATTTATAGGTAGAAATAAGGAAAAATCATGTATTATTTTGATAATTATTCTGTAAACACCTATAAGACAGTTCATAGGACTCGTCTTATAGGTGTTTTTTGCTGGAAATTATTGGAATGAGTGAAAAAGTACCTATATGTGCTTATGAAAAATGATATTTATAGGAACGGTAATTCCACATGAATAAATCTATACGAAAATAAAAATCACATAAAAGAATCCACATGAAAATAAAAGCAGCATAAACCAAGACGTAACCAGGAGATACAGAGACGGTTACATGAAAATGCAAATCGAGTTATATTGAAAGGAAAATAGAGGATTACAAGCAAAATCAAACCGGTTTCACAACGATAAGCAGGAATCTACATAGAAATCAGGTTGACATCACAAGAATATACATATATAATTACCACTGGTAATTATCGGAAATAATTAACAGAGGTAATTAATGAAATGATTGCCTCTTATGGCTATATAACTTAAGGAGACGAATGTGTTATGAAACCGGACAAGATTAAGAGAATGCTGGATGCCTGTTATCTGGCTAAGAGGATTAGGGAACTGCTGCCAGAGCTGCCATATGGGGTTGCACCTGCTTATATCCAGTATATTGATGTGATTCATCATCTGTTGGAGACTAATGATTGTGTCAAGGTTTCGGACATCAGTGACTGGCTTAATCTTCCAAGACCGGGTGTTACCCGTACTGTCAAGGAAATGGAAGCTAAGGGATATCTTAAGAAGACTACTTCACAGGAAGATGCAAGGATAACTTATATTACGGTTACAGATAAGGGTGAAGAGTTGTCTAAGAAATATGATGCTGACTATTACAGCCGACTTAGCAAATATCTTACGGATATTAGTGATGAAGAGGCTGATTCTATGATTGAGACTATTAACAAATTCTACAAGGTGATGAGCGAAAGGAGAGTTGACATTGAATAATTCAGAATCAGATTTTACACAGGGAAGTATATTAGGAAAACTGATTCCTTTTATGATGCCAATACTTGGGGCGTTAATATTACAGGCGGCGTATGGTGCAGTTGACTTGCTTGTTGTTGGAAGATTCGGAACTACTGAAGGCCTTTCAGCCGTATCGACAGGAAGCCAGGTACTTAATTTAGTTACATTTGTTATAACACAGTTTGCAATGGGTGTTACAGTGCTTATTGCAAGATATATTGGTGAGAAGAAGCCGGAACAGATAGGAGCTTTGATTGGCGGAGCTATTGTTGTGTTTACAATGATTTCAGTGGTGCTTTTCATTGTTATGATTGTCTTTTCAAGACAGATTGCAGTTATAATGCAGGCACCTAAAGAAGCAGTAGGTCTTACATCTGTATATGTAAAAATATGTGGCTCAGGAATATTCTTTATAGTTGCATATAATCTTCTTTCAGCAATATTCAGGGGACTTGGAGACAGCAAATCACCTCTTATATTCGTTGCAGTTGCATGTGTTATTAATATTGTAGGTGACATTGTTCTTGTTGCAGGGTTTAACATGAATGCTGCCGGAGCTGCTATTGCGACAGTCGCAGCACAGGCGGTAAGTGTTGTATTTGCACTTGTATTACTTTTTAAGAGAAAACTTCCGTTTAAGATAACTAAGAAAGATTTCTCAATTAACAGACATTGCAGGAGAGCATTAAAGGTCGGACTTCCACTTGCATTACAGGAATTTCTTACACAGATTTCATTCCTTGCTTTATGTGCATTCGTTAACAGACTGGGATTACAGGCATCGTCAGGATATGGTGTTGCATGTAAAATAGTTAATTTTGCAATGCTCATACCAAGCTCACTTATGCAGTCAATGGCGTCATTTGTTTCACAGAATGTCGGTGCAGGCAATGAAAAGAGAGCAAAGAGGACGATGTTTGCCGGTATTGGTGTTGGACTTGTGATAGGCTGTATAGTATTCCTGTTTGTGATGTTTAAGGGTGACCTTCTTACAGCAATATTTACAACTGACGAGGCTGTTATACAGAATGGATATGATTACCTTAAGGGATTTGCATTAGAGACGATTGTTACTGCGATATTATTCAGTATGATTGGATATTTTAATGGTCATGACAAGACGGTATGGGTAATGATTCAGGGCCTTACACAGACACTGCTTGTCCGTCTGCCATTTGCATATTATATGAGTATACAGCCTGATGCGAGCCTTACTAAGATTGGTCTGGCTGCTCCGGTTGCAACTATTTTCGGAATTGTATTAAATGTGGTATTCTATATCTTGTGTGACAGAAAAGATAAGGCAAAGCATGATGGTTAATGATAAAATATATCAATAAATGAGTTTTGTGATGTGAAATATTGACATGAAAATATAAAGATAATATACTAATAACGATGTTATATAACACTGTTATAGATAGGAGGAGTAAGTGTCTAAGGCGGTTGAAGGTGTTACTGAAAAGATAGAAGAATATGCCCGAAAAGAATTTAAGAGTAAAGGTTATGTTGATGCTTCGTTAAGAACAATTGCGATGGAAGCTGGAACTACAACTGGTTCAATATATTCACGATATGGTGGAAAAGAAGGTCTTTTTTCAGCATTGGTTGAGCCGGCAGCAAGGGAATTTACAGAAATCTTTGAAGATGTCCAGAAGAAATTCCATGCGATGGAGAGTGAGATGCAGACAGAAAGCCTTGATGAATATTCAAGAAATGGGATGATACAGCTTGTTGAGTATATGTATAACCATTTTGAGGAGTTTAATCTTCTGGTGAATTGTTCTTATGGTACGAAGTTTCAGAATTTTGTTGAACATCTAGTTGATATTGAGACAGATTATACATACAAATATATGGAAGCGGTCGGACTTAAGTTCAAGGAGGGCAGACCTTTGACAAAGGATTTCATGCATATTATGAATACCGCACTTTTTGAGAGTTTTTTCGAGGTGGTAAGACATAATATGTCTAAGGAAGAGGCAATGGAGTATATTGATCTGCTTGAAAAGTATCACAGTGCAGGCTGGAGCGTAATATACGATGAATGTAAATAATAATATATGGCTGTCAGTAATGGCAGCCTTTATTTAAAGGCACAGGTTAGCAATATCTTACTCTGAATAGTGTTATATAACGAAGCAGTAAAGCAAGGAGGATAATTATGGCAAAGAAAGAGGAAAAGCCAGATACAATTAAGCAGTTGTTTGAATATGCCGGTAATTACAGGTATCTGACAATTGCGTCATGGGTACTTGCTACGATAAGTGCTTTCGTTGCACTTGTACCATTTTATTTTATATGGAGATTAATTAAAGAGGTGCTTCGTGTTGCACCTGATTATGGCAATGCGCAGAACCTGTCTGTATATGGCTGGAGTGCCGTTGCATTTGCAATAGGAGCAATGCTTATTTACATAGGTGCATTGATGTGTTCGCATCTGTCAGCATTCAGGATTCAGGCCAATATGCGCTCTAAGCTTATGAGACATATACTTACACTTCCGCTTGGATTCATGGACGAAGAGGGAAGCGGTAAGGTAAGAAAGATTGTCAATGAATCAAGCGCTGCGACAGAAACCTATATTGCACACCAGCTTCCTGACAAATGTGTTGCAACAGCCACACCAGTCGGGCTTGTGCTTCTTCTTTTAGTGTTTGACTGGCGACTTGGACTTCTGTGCCTTATTCCGGTTGTAATCGCATTTGTAGTAATGAGCTGCATGATGGGCGACAACATGAAAAAGAAAATGGCAGAGTACCAGAATGCATTGGAGGAAATGTCGAGCGAGGCGGTTGAGTATGTGAGAGGAATTCCTGTTGTCAAGACATTTGGACAGTCAGTATTTTCGTTCAAGAGATTCAGGGATTCTATCAAGAAATATGAGAAGTGGACTGTATCTTACACAAAGGATTTAAGAATCCCGATGATGGGTTATACTGCAGCCATTAATGCAGTATTTGCAATACTTATTGCGGGAACATTCCTTTTCGGCGGAGTTAAGAGCGGCACGGTAAACAACACATTTTTACTGAATCTGATGTTTTATATAATTATTACGCCTATTATTACAGTCACACTTACAAAGATGATGTATGCAGGCGAGAATACAATGGTTGTTGAGGACGCACTTTCGCGAATTAACAGTATTATAGAAAGAAAGCCGTTAGAGCAGACCGCTGATAAGAAGCACCCTGCAGATACATCTATCACATTTGAAAATGTTTCATTCAGATATCCGGGTGCGGTAAATGATGCACTGCATGATGTCAGTCTTAAGATAAATGCGGGTGAGCAGGTCGCATTTGTCGGACCTTCCGGTGGTGGAAAGACAACGCTTGCAAGGCTTATCGCAAGATTTGCAGATGTCACAGAGGGCAATATATTAATCGGCGGTGTAAATGTTAAGAACATTGATGAGAAAGAGCTTATGGATACAGTATCTTTCGTATTTCAGGACAGCCACCTGCTTAAGATGTCTATACTGGATAATGTCCGTATGGGTAATAAAAATGCTACAAGACAGGAGGTTATGGAAGCGTTAAAGAATGCACAGTGCGATGATATTATCGAGAAGCTTCCGGACGGAATAGACACGGTAATCGGTTCGAAGGGAACTTACCTGTCAGGCGGCGAAGCCCAGAGAATTGCTATTGCAAGGGCAATGTTAAAGAATTCTCCTATGCTTATACTTGATGAAGCAACTGCATTTGCTGACCCTGATAACGAGGCAAAGGTTCAGGCAGCATTTGAAAGGCTTTCACAGGGAAAGACAGTTATTATGATTGCCCACAGATTGTCGTCAGTTACTGGAGTTGATCGTGTATATGTATTAAAGAATGGTCAGATTAACCAGAGTGGAAAGCATAATGAACTGGCAGAGTCAGGCGGATTGTATGCACATATGTGGGAGGAATATAATAAATCAGTAAACTGGAAAGTGGGTGTGTAATATGAAAGAAAAGCTTATGCATAAATATGCCCTTTCAAGTCAGGGCGCTAAGGATATGATTAAGGCATTCATATCAGTTACAATATCTGATTTGATACTGATGATACCTGTGTCTTTATTGTATTTTCTTGTTAAAGATTATATGGAAGGGAATCTGGCAGGAAGAGGCGGATTCTATATTGCCGGAGTTATTATTACACTTGTATTGATTGCGATATCAACATATATCCAGTATAATGCAACATTTTTATCAACATATGTAGAGAGTGGTGTAAGACGAATTACACTGGCTGAGAAGTTAAGAAAGATTCCGCTTTCATTCTTTGGAAAGAAGGATTTGTCTGACCTTACAAGTACTATAATGGCTGATTGCGCACAGATGGAGACTGCATCATCACATTTTATACCGGAGCTTGTCGGAGCGTGCATATCTACAGCATTTGTAGCAATAGGACTATTCTTCTTTGACTGGAGAATGGCAATAGCAGCACTGTGGGTACTACCGATATCATTCATTATAGTCAGCTGCTCTGGAAAAGTTCAGAGAAAGCTTAACGAAAAGCAGGTGGCACTGAAAATGACGTGTGCAGATGGTATTCAGGAGTGCCTTGAAAGTGTCAGAGATATTCGGGCATATAATACTCAGGAAGAGTATATGAAGGGACTTGATGAGAAGATTAAGGCAGTTGAGAAGCATGCTGTAGCTACAGAACTTGGAACTGCTGTGTTTGTTGGAAGTGCACAGATGATTCTCAAGCTTGGTATTGCAACAGTTGCTTTGGTAGGCGGAGCATTATTAGCCAGTGGAAAGCTGGATGTCATCACATTTTTTATGTTCCTAATGGTTGTATCAAGAATATATGATCCAATGCAGGTATCTTTACAGAATCTTGCGGCAATTATCGCATCAGATGTACAGAGTGCAAGATTAGACGAGATACTTTCACATGATGTGCAGGAAGGTTCGGAGAAGCTTGATAACAAGGGGTATGACATAGAGTTTTCTAATGTAGGATTCTCATATGATACAGGTGATGTTGTATTAAATGATGTATCTTTTACTGCAAAGCAGGGGGAGGTAACAGCTCTTATCGGTCCGTCAGGCGGAGGAAAGACAACAGTTTCACGACTTGCAGCCCGTTTCTGGGACGCTGATAAGGGAAAGATAACAGTTGGTGGAATGGACATATCAATGATTGACCCAGAGACACTAATGTCGCTTTACTCTATAGTATTTCAGGATGTTACACTGTTTAATAATACAGTTATCGAGAACATCAGGATAGGAAAAATGGATGCAACGGACGAAGAAGTTATCGCAGCAGCAAAACTTGCACATTGTGATGAATTTGCTGAAAAATTATCAGACGGCTGGAACACAATGATTGGAGAGAATGGCTGTGAGCTTTCAGGTGGTGAAAGACAGAGAATATCCATAGCAAGAGCGTTCTTAAAAGATGCACCAGTAATACTTCTTGACGAGGCAACAGCTTCCTTAGATGTTGATAATGAAACAATGATACAGGAATCATTATCACAGCTTATAAAGAATAAGACAGTAATGATAATAGCTCATAGAATGAGAACAGTAGCAGACGCCGACAAAATAGTAGTATTAAAAGATGGTAAAGTAGCAGAAAGCGGTAAACCATCAGAACTTATGGCAAAATCCGGAATATACGCAGGTATGGTAAACACACAGCTTACAGCTGCTAACTGGAGTCTATAACTATACATTTATCAGATAACTTACACTTGATATATGCATGTTGACAGATTGTCACGAAATATAATGTATGTTATAATAACTGACATTAATATAAAGGAAGATTTCTGCAAAAGAAACAAGGTCAGATTATGTTAACATACTCGTTTGAAAACATTGGAAAAGAATCAATATATGAATATTTATACAAATGTATCAAAAAAGATATAATAGAAGGCAGACTTGTTAAGGGTGAGCATCTTCCTTCAAAGAGAACGCTTGCTGTCAATCTTGGAATAAGCACCATAACAGTAGAGAATTCATATGGACAGCTTATGAGTGAGGGATATATATATTCTGTTCCTAAGAAGGGCTATTATGTATCAGATATTTCAGGTGTTGCAAGGATAAAGCCAGTAAAATATGAAGTTCCCGAAATAACCGCAAAGAAGACTGGATATAAATCGGATTTATCATCAAATAGGACAGATCCTGGAAGCTTTCCATTTGCAACATGGGCTAAGCTTATGAGACGTGTTATAACAGACAGGCAGGATGATCTTATGAAAATATCTCCGGGAGAAGGAACATGGGAGTTAAGAAAAGCAATTGCTAGGCATCTGGCTTCATTTCGTGATATGCAGGTAACCCCCGGACAGATAATCATTGGCGCCGGAACGGAATATATGTATAGTCTTCTTATACAGCTTTTGGGAAGAGATAAAGTGTATTGTGTTGAAGATCCGGGATATTCTAAGATTGCCAGGATATATGCAAGTAATAACGTGAAATTCTGTTATGCCGGTATGGATAATGAAGGAATGAAACCGGAAGCGGTAAGAGAATGTATGGCAGATATTGTTCATATAAGTCCTACACATCATTATCCGACAGGTATAACAATGCCGGTAAGTCGGCGTTTTGAATTGCTTGCATGGGCTAATGAAAAGCCGGACAGATATATAATAGAAGATGATTATGATTCAGAATTCCGTATGACAGGAAAGACAATTCCAACCATGAAAAGCATAGATATAAGCGAAAAGGTTATATATATGAATACATTTTCAAGAACACTGACCCCAACAATCCGAATCAGTTATATGGTTCTTCCACCACATCTTGCAGCAACATATCAGGAAAAACTTGATTTTTATGCATGTACTGTATCTAATTTCGAGCAGTATGCACTTGCTGCATTTATAGAAGAAGGATATTTTGAGAAACATTTAAACAGAATGAGATTGTATTATACGAAACAGAGAGAGGCTGTTCTTTCGGTACTTAAAGAGGATCCGTTCAAATGTGTTGGAAGAGTAAGAGAGGCTGATTCAGGGCTGCATTTTATTCTTGAACTTAATACATTACTTTCTGATAATGAAGTAAAAAGAAAGCTGGAGGCAGAAGGCATCCATATAAATGCGTTATCGGAGTATTATCATAATAATACAGATGAATACAGCCACAGATTTGTTATCAGTTATTCTGATATGAAGATAGAAAACTTCAGAAGTGCTTGCAGTAAAATGTCAGAACTTACACCTTTATGATGATTATTTATGATTGATTGTGAATGAATATAACAGTTGCAAAGAATGTAATAAAGCGGTAAAATCTGTTTATATGATTTGTAAATAATGTGAGAGGGTATTGACAAAAGTATGGTAGACTACAGCATTTTTCCGCTCGATGAAGAGATTAAAGACAAGCTTGCAAAGCTGGAAATAAGTTATGCATTTCAACCTATATTTTATCCGAATGGCATGGATATATATGCATATGAGGCTTTAATGAGACCTAAGAATATTGGTGTTATGGATTTAATTGAAGAGTTCAGGATAAAGAATGATTTGCATACACTTGAGGTCGCAACTATATTTGGAGCAGTACAGTGTTATGCAAAGCGAGGATACCATTCATATATAGCAATTAATTCATTTCCTGCGGAATCATTTACTGCAGAGGAGCAGGCTGTTTTTGATGAATTCTATGCCGATGTTCTTGGAGATAAGGGGATAATAGAGATTTTGGAATACACAGCACTGGACATTGACAAATGGCAGTCTAAGAAGAATTCAATTAACAGAAGCAGATTCAATATAGCACTTGATGATTTTGGAACAGGCAATAATAATATGATGGCAGTGGATATATTTGCACCGCATATTGTAAAGCTGGACAGAAGTCTGATAACAGATATTGAGAATGATGTTGATAAGCAGGAGTATTACTATTATTATAGAGACAGCTTCCATAAAAGAGGCATCAAAGTGCTTGCTGAGGGTATTGAATCAAGAGAAGAGTATGAATTCTTAAGGGATAATGGTATTGATTTAGTGCAGGGATTTTATCTTGGACGACCGGAATAAGATGAATGCCAGTTTATATTTTTTTTATAAATGCTTTATACAATATATATTAACATATCACAAAGTATGTTGTATTATGATGGAGTAAAGAAAACATTTTTTCTCCCTCATATTTTTTTAAAAAGAGCGATGGCAGAGTTAATTTGCCGTCGCTCTTTTTTTGCGCGGACAGCGATGAGAATGTACAAGAAGAAGTGACAGCCATGCTTGCATGGGCTGGGGCTTGTTCTTGTATATTCGGGGAGCGTCGCGACAATGCCAGAACGCAGTTCTGGCATATGAGCTGTCCGTGCGGACAGCGATGAAAATAGATAAGAAAAAGTGGCAGCGATGAGTATTTCAAATTATATATGGCAAACACTGCCATATTAGTGATATAATAATTAATATTTTCAGTATTTCAGGTTCAGTGATATCTAAGGCAATGAGACTGGAATAATATATAACACAGAATAGGGAGAAAATTATGGGAAAGAAAATTGCCAGAATTATAGGCAGAGTATTACTGGTGGTACTTGTTACTATAGTAATGCTGGTGGGAACTTTATTCATTATGATTAAGAGAATATGCAGCGATTCAGCACCTGCAGCCAGAAATCTTTTTATATCAACAGTTCTTGAATCAGGTCAGATGAAGTTTCTTGCTTCGTGGTTCTGTACAGATGCACAGATTAATGAGGTAATTAATGCTAATAAGATGGAGTCGATGGATTCAGATATTGATACATCTCTTATTAATATATCGTCAGACACAGATACACAGACGGTTGACAATAACGGAGAAGTAGAGCAGTTTGATGGGAATGGAATAAGAATGGTTGAGATTTCAGGAAGGTCATTCTTTGGAAAAATGCTGATTATAAAAGATCCGTCACAGGTTAAGGTCGGAACTACATACCCATGGGGGGATTACGGTAAGGAGCTTCATGAGATTGTAAGCGGAGCAGGAGCTGTTGCAGGAGTTAACGGAGGTCTGTATGTTTCATCAGGAAACAGAGGCGGCTCACCACTTGGAATTGTAGTGCAGGACGGTAAGATTACATATAACAGTCCTTCAGCACTTTCAGGTCTTTACTTAATTGGACTTAATAAGGATAACCTTTTAGTTGTTAAAGATATAGATGGTATGTCGGCAGCAGATTTTGAAAGCTATGTAAATGAAGCCGGGATCAGGGATGCTGTTGCTTTCCAGGAGGAAAGCTCTGATTCTAATAATCATTTTGTTCCGCTTATTATTAACAATGAAGCAAGAGTATTAAAAGGTCAGGGAAGCGGGGCTAACCCTAGAACAGCAATCGGACAGAGAGCTGACGGAGCAATACTTCTTTTAGTTACAGATGGAAGAGGTGCTTCAGGACATCTTGGTGCAACTGCGTCAGACCTGATATCAGTCATGCAGGAATATGGAGCAGTCAATGCAGCCAACCTTGATGGCGGAAGTTCTTCAACAATGGTATATAACGGTGGCTATGAGATGACAAGCGTAACATTTTATTATCAGAATTCATCATGGAAGCTGCCAACAGCATTTGTTGTAATGCCTAAGTAATTGGAAGGAGAACTGTGTAGATATGAAAAATAATACTAAGAAGTCTATAAATATAGGCAAAATCAATATACCATTAAATTACTGGACAGGGCTTGCCGTATATGCAGTGATTCTTCTTATTCTTGCAATCTGTATGATTGCATATACAGGTTCATGCCTTAAGAAATATGAGAATTCACAGTCGGACAAGGTAATGAATGATTTCATTAATGACTTTACAAAGATGGCTGCTGATAAGACATTGGCTGATAATATTGAGCTTCCAGCCAGCAGTGAATTTGAGGGAAAAGATACATTTGTCAATATGTACATGTCCGAATTAGATGGTACAACTGACTATACATATAAGAAATCAGAGGGCAGTTATAATACAGAAGAGCCTATGTATGACATATATGCTGATGACAAGAAGGTTGCCAGAATGACTCTGGAAGCTAAAGACCAGCATGTTGTTCTTGGGATACTCACAGTGTTTGACTGGAAGGTTAAATCAATTGAGCCTGTATTTTCAGCAAAGACTAACGATTATACTGTATCAATTCCGGAAGGGTATACATTTACAGTTAATGGAATAACTGTGTCAGATGATTACAAGACTGGTAAGGTTATAGATAATCCTGATTTTGTGAATGTTTCTAAATATGTTACAATGCCAAAATCAGTAGAATATAAGCTGACAGGATTTGTCAACAAGCCGGAGATTAAGATATATAATGCATCAGGCAGAGAAGTTACTGCAAATGTAGATGCTAAGGGAAATGTATCTGTAGCTGCAAGTGGCAATTCTGCCGATATGCCATCAGAAAGAAAAGAAGAAGCTCTTAATATGGCAAAAATATGGGATAATTTCCTTACTAATGATTTAAGTGGTTCAGGTCATGGACTTGCAACAGTGCAGCAGTATCTTATTGAGGATTCTTATTACTGGAATCTTGCGAAAGATTATGCTTCAAGTGCGGATATTACATTTATCAGTGACCACACATTGTCGGGAAATCCGTATACAGGAGTGACAGTTGATAATTATATTGAATATAATGATGACTGTTATTCATGTCATATTGCATTTACAAAGAATATGACACTTACCTCAGGCGGCGCGAGAAAAGATGTTATTGATTCGACATTCTATTTCGTGAAATATGAGGGCAGATGGGCGATTGCGGATATGATTGCGACTACTAAGTGATTTATTCCATGCAGAAGAGAAGTAGAATATTAAGAAAAATGTGCAGGATGCCAATTAAGGGGTGTCCTGCACTTGTCATGTGTGCTACAATGATTATTGAGAAGAATTATCAATAATGATTTGGGCAGATTATTTAGAAAAGGAAGACACACATGAAGTTAAATGAACTTAAGATTGGACAATGTGCAAGAATTACCTCAGTTGGCGGTGAAGGCGCATTAAGACAGCATTTTCTTGATATGGGCGTAATTCCCGGGGCGGAGGTTACGCTTGTAAAACTCGCACCTATGGGTGATCCAATGGAATTACAGATACATGGCTATGAACTTACACTTCGAGTTGCCGATGCAGGAGAGATTACTATTGATCCTATAGATGAGCGTACAAGAAAACACGAAAGACCAGACCGAATATATAAGTCTGACCATCCGGGACTTGGTGAAACTGGTAAATACCATGCTAAGGGAGATGGGGAAAAGCTTCCTGAAGGAACAAAGCTTACATTTGCACTGGTTGGTAACCAGAATTGTGGAAAGACAACTCTGTTTAATCAGCTTACCGGTTCTAACCAGCATGTCGGAAATTTTCCGGGAGTTACGGTTGACTGCAAGAGCGGTATGATTAAGGGACATGAGAATACATCAGTTACGGATTTACCGGGAATATATTCTATGTCTCCGTACAGCAGTGAGGAGATTGTTTCGAGAAATTTTGTGCTTAATGAGAAGCCAAAGGCGATTATTAATATTGTTGATGCAACTAATATTGAGAGAAATATGTATCTTACAATGCAGCTTTTAGAGATGGATGTGCCTATGGTTCTTGCACTTAATATGATGGACGAGGTAGTAGGCAATTCAGGTTCTATTGATATTAATGGCATGGAAAATATGCTTGGAATCCCGGTTATTCCTATATCTGCTGCCAAGAATGAAGGCGTTGATGAGCTTATAAGGCATGCACTTCATATTGCAGAATATCAGGAAAAGCCGGAAAGAACTGATTACTGTGATGAGAATGATTTCGGAGGAGCAGTACACAGATGTATACATGCAGTAATTCATCTTATAGAGGATCATGCAAAGAGAGCTGATATTCCAGTAAGATTTGCAGCAAGTAAGATTATTGAGGGTGACCCTCTTATATTAAAACTGTTGCAGCTTGATGAGAATGAAAAAGAAATGCTTGAGCATATTGTACTTCAGTTGGAGAATGAGAGAGGTCTTGACAGAAGTGCGGCAATCGCGGACATGAGATTTACATTTATAGAGAAGATATGTGAAGCTAATGTTGTTAAGCCTAAGGCAAGTAAAGAAAGAATACGAAGCCAGAAGATTGATAAGATTCTTACTGGGAAATATACGGCAATACCTTGCTTTGTAGCAATTATGCTTGCAATATTCTTTCTTACATTCAATGTGATTGGTGCATTTTTACAGAATGTTCTGCAGATGGGTGTTGATGCACTTACTGGCGTTGTTGACAATGCACTTGCAGCGGCAGGCGTGAATAAGGTTATTCACAGTCTTGTAATAGATGGAATATTTGCAGGTGTCGGCTCAGTGCTTTCATTCCTGCCGATTATTGTTACACTGTTTTTCTTCTTATCACTTATGGAGGACAGTGGTTATATTGCAAGAGTTGCATTTTTTATGGATAAGCTGTTAAGAAAGATTGGTCTGTCAGGAAGAAGCATCGTTCCTATGCTGATTGGATTTGGATGTACTGTTCCTGCAGTTATGGCAACAAGAACACTCCCAAGTGAGAGAGACAGGAAGATGACAATTCTTCTTACCCCATTTATGAGCTGTTCAGCCAAGCTGCCAATATATTCATTCTTTGTAAGTGCATTTTTCCCGGGAAAGGGTGCATTTATAATGGGTGCATTATATTTCTTTGGAATTATTATGGGAATTCTTGTGGCATTGCTTTATAAAGGAACATTATTCAAGGGCGAAGCTGTTCCTTTTGTTATGGAGCTTCCTAATTACAGACTTCCAGGCATGAAAAATGTTTTGCAGTTATTATGGGAAAAGGCCAGGGATTTCTTGCAGAGAGCATTTACAGTTATATTTGTTGCAACTGTAATTGTCTGGTTTTTACAAAGCTTCAATCTGCACCTTAATCTTGTTACAGATTCAAAGGACAGCATACTTGCACTTATTGCGGGAATAATAGCCCCTGTATTTGCACCTTTAGGATTAGGTGACTGGAGAATATGTACATCTTTGCTGTGTGGTGTCATGGCAAAGGAAAGTGTCGTATCAACAATGCAGATACTTTTCGGGACAGGCATACGGGCAGCACTTTCAACAGCCGGTGCAGCCGCAATGCTTGTATTCAGTCTTCTGTACACACCTTGTATCGCAGCAATTGCCTCGGTAAAGCGTGAGCTTGGTGGAAAGTGGGCTGTTATAATGGTTGTGTGGCAGTGTCTGATTGCATGGGTGATGGCATTTGTTGTGCATGCTGTTGTGATGCTATTCTAGAAAGCATTTATTTTATGTGACATTACTGGTGAAAATGTGGTAAAATAATCTAAGATTATGCTAAAAGCAAGGAGCGGATGGTTATGAAATACATTTTTACTAATGGATATATCCTTGATGGAACTAAGGATATGAAAATTTTAGATGGTCATTCTGTGCTTGTTGAAGATGATAAGATTACTGGTATTGTGAAGGGTAACGCTGTACCGGATGGGTTTAAGGAGATTAATCTTGAAGGCAGATACCTTATGCCGGGGCTTATTAATATGCATGTTCATCTTGCAGGCAATGGGAAGCCACAGAAGAAACAGAGAGATAATGAAAAGACTGTTAAGATGCTTATGGGAACAGCACTTTCAAGAGCTGTGACATATAAGGTTGTAAAGGATTTTGCAAAGACAGAGCTTATGAGTGGTGTTACTACTATAAGAACTGTCGGAGGTCTGGCTGATTTTGATACAAGAGTAAGAGATGATATCAGAAACGGCAAGGCTGACGGACCAAGAATACTTGCAGCTAATGAAGGAATTTCTGTACCAGGTGGGCATATGGCTGGTTCAGTTGCGGTAGCTGCTAACAATATAGATGAAGCACTTGTTCAGGTTGATATTGCAAAGAGTCAGAATGTTGACCTTATCAAGCTTATGATTACAGGCGGTGTGCTTGATGCCAAGGCTAAGGGCGTGCCGGGTGAACTTAAGATGCAGCCTGAGATGGTAAAGGCAGTGTGTGATAAGGCACATGCGCTTGGATATAAGGTTGCGGCACATGTTGAATCGCCAGAGGGCGTAAGGGTTGCACTACAGAATGGCGTTGATTCAATAGAGCATGGAGCAAAGCCTGATGATGAGATAATACATTTGTTTAAGGAAAATAATGCGTTTCTTTGTACAACATTATCTCCGGCACTGCCATATGCGCTTTTTGACAGAAGCGTATCTAATGCGTCAGAGGTCGAGCAGTACAATGGTAATATTGTGTTTGAGGGAATCAAGGAATGTGCCAAAGCTGCAATTGCCAACGATATTCCGGTCGTACTTGGCAATGATGTGGGATGTCCATGGATTACACAGTATGATTTCTGGCGAGAACTGTATTATTTCCACAAATATGTTGGCGTAAGCAATGCATTTGCATTATACACAGCAACTCTTAACAGCGCTGTAATGGCTGGCATTGGGAATGTGACAGGTTCAGTTGAAGCCGGCAAATGTGCTGACCTGATTGTGACTAAGAATAACCCGCTTGATGACCTCAGGGCACTTCGTAATGTAGATTTAGTCATGGCGCGTGGCAGATTGTACAATAATCCGAAGTTCAAAACGAAAAATATTGTCACTAAAGAACTGGATAAATTTTGTGATTTATGTTAATTTTATTAAAGAATTTTACTTAAAGGAATAAGATTATGAAGATAGGATTTGATAACGACAAATATTTAAAAATGCAGTCTGAGCATATTAAGGAGAGAATTGCCAAGTTTGACAATAAGTTATATCTTGAGTTTGGCGGAAAGCTGTTCGATGATTATCATGCTTCAAGGGTTCTTCCAGGATTTAAGCCGGACTCAAAGCTTCAGATGCTTTTACAGTTAAAGGATCAGGCAGAGGTTGTTATAGCAATCAGCGCAGAAGATATTGCAAGCAACAAGATTCGTGGTGATTATGGTATTACTTATGATCAGGAAGTTTTAAGACTTATTGATGCATTTACAGAATATGGACTTTTTGTTGGAAGCGTATGTATTACAAAGTATTTCCAGCAGCCGGATGTTGACAATTTCATTAAGGTTTTAGACGCACATGGAATCAAGAATTTCAAGCATTACAAGATTGCAGGATATCCTAATGATGTTGCTAAGATTGTAAGTGACGATGGTTACGGAAAGAATGAATTTATTAAGACTACCAGACCACTTGTAGTTGTTACTGCACCTGGACCTGGAAGTGGAAAGATGGCTACATGCCTTTCACAGCTTTACCATGAATATAAGCATGGTGTTAAGGCTGGATATGCCAAGTTTGAGACATTCCCAATATGGAATATTCCACTTAAGCACCCTGTTAATCTTGCTTATGAGGCAGCGACAGCAGACCTTAATGATGTCAACATGATTGATCCTTTCCATCTTGAAGCATATGGAAAGACAACAGTTAATTATAACAGAGATATTGAGATATTCCCTGTACTTAACGCAATGTTTGAGCTTATTGCAGGAGAGAGTCCATACAAGTCACCAACAGACATGGGAGTTAATATGGCCGGTAACTGTATTGTTGATGATGAGGCATGCCGTTATGCTTCTAATATGGAGATTATCAGAAGATATTACAAATGTTTATGCGACCAGAAGAGAACTGGTGTAAACAGTCAGGAAATATATAAGATTGAGCTTTTAATGAATCAGGCAGGAATCACACCATCTTCAAGACCTGTTGTTAATGCTGCACTTGAAAAGTCAGCAAAAAGCGGTGACAAACCGGCGGTTGCAATTGAGTTGGAAGATGGAACTATTGTTACCGGAAAAACAGGTGATTTGTTAGGTGCTGCGTCATCAGCATTGCTTAATGCATTAAAGCAGCTTGCTGGAATAGATGATTCAGTTGACCTGTTATCACCTGAGTCAATCAGTCCTATCCAGACTTTAAAGACTAATTACCTTGGCAGCAGGAATCCAAGACTTCATACAGATGAGATACTTATTGCACTTTCATCATCAGTTGTAGCCAATCCTTTAGCTGATAAGGCATTAAAGCAGATACCTAAGCTTTATGCATGTGATGTTCATTCAACAGTTATTCTTTCAGCGGTAGACAAGGATACATTTAAGAGACTGGGCATGAATCTTACATGTGAGCCTGCTTATGAGGAAGAAAAGAGATTTCATAAGAATTAGTTATTGACACACATGCACGCATTTGATATTATTTATCAAGTAATTAAATATTCCATGAGGGAGTAGTTAGCGCGAAAGTGTGATTTGTCAACATTCTGATTATAATTAAAGAGTATAATCTGGCAAATCTTAAATAATGAGACTCATGTATATCAATTAACAGTTAGTGTTGTACACGGCAGGTAGTTGATATACATGAGTCTTTTTTTATCTGTTGGATATAGTAGTGGCAGAGTTTTTAAGCTGACGACACTTATTATGGAGAGAAAAAAAGGAGGAAAACATGGAAAAATTCATTAACAATGCACCATTTGCTCTTGTACTTGTATGTCTTATAATCGGTTTTGTTCTGCTTATTAAAGGTGCAGACTTTTTCGTAGAAGGAAGCTCAAGTGTAGCAAAGAGACTACATGTTCCGTCTATTATTATTGGACTTACAATTGTTGCAATGGGAACATCGCTTCCAGAAACGGCGGTCAGTGTATCTGCATCAATTACAGGCAACAATGAGCTTGCAGTAAGTAATGTAGTCGGTTCTAATATATTTAACCTGATGGTTGTTATTGGCGTGTGTGCAATGATTGCAACAGTAAATGTTGCAAAAGAAACAATAAAAAGAGATATCCCATTTTCACTTATCTGTGCAGGACTTTTATTGATTTTAGGAATCCTTGGGGTTGGTGATAAGTCAGGAATGATGCTTGGACATTTTGATGGTGTAATATTTATCGGTGCATTTGCAGGATACATTTTTTACATGATTAAGATTGCACTAAAGGCAAGCAAAGAAGGCAAAAAAATCGAGATTGAGGGCGGTTCTGATGAAGATATTAAGTTGATTTCAGTTCCGCTTAGTATTCTGTTTATTATTGGCGGTGCAGCTGCGATTGCAGTAGGCGGAGATATTACCGTAGACGCTGCCTCAAGGATAGCGAGTGACCTCGGAATGAGCCAGACACTTATTGGGCTTACAATAGTTTCAATAGGAACATCACTTCCAGAGCTTGTAACTTCAATAGTTGCAGCCAGAAAGAACGAAGTCGATATGGCACTTGGTAATGCGATTGGTTCAAATGTATTTAACATACTTATGGTACTTGGTATTGCATCAGCAATCAGCCCAATCAGCATAATTACAGAAAATATTATAGATTTGTGTGTGCTTATTGTATTTACAATATGTGTATGGATATTTGCTGGAACAAAGAAGAAAATCGGAAGAATCGAAGGTTTTTCAATGGTTGCACTTTATGTGATATATGCAGTTTATATCATAATAAGATAAATGAGGTAACATACAAATGCTGTTGTTTTTAAAAGTGTTTTTTACTGAATTCATAGCTGAGATGGGCGATAAAACCCAGCTCATGCTTATTGCTCTTACTTCTAAATATAAGTTAAGAGATATTATATCAGGAACTGCTGTAGCAATTCTTGTACTTAACGGACTTGCTGTTTTAGCAGGTGGGCTTGTCAGTGAATTTATTCCTGACTGGCTTATAAAGACTATTGCAGCACTTGCATTTCTTTATTTTGCTGCATCAACTATTGCAGGGGATGATGATGACGAAGAAGAAGGCAGCGGCAAATCAAAGATTAAGTTTGCACCACTTGCAGTTTTCTTTACATTTTTCATTGCAGAACTTGGTGATAAGACACAGCTTACAGCCATAACATTTGGTGCTAATGAAGGTATGAGTGCAGCTCTTGTTGTATGGATAGGATGTTCACTTGGACTTTTTGCGGCTGACATTCTTGGTATGTTAGTCGGATATCTGTTAAAGAGCAAGACTCCGGACGGACTGCTTAATACACTTGCATTCGCAATATTCTCGATATTCGGTGTATATACACTTTATCAGGGACTTAAGCTTATAAGAAGATATGTCTGTCCGATTCCTGTATGGCCAATACTTATAGCTGCAACTGTTGTTTTTGTTGTTATATGTGTCTGTCTTTTTATAAGAAGAGAGAAGGAAAAGAATGATTAGAATGAAAGTAATCGTATCATTTTTTATGTGATGCGATTATTTTTTTTGTAAATATGCCGATATAATATTAAGAAAAGTCAAGGATGACTTTATCCAATACATTTACATTCAAGGAGGAATGAATTATGAGTAGTATATCTTCAGGGAATTTTTCCCAGATAGCCGGTTCGTATGCAGATACAGCGGCTGTTTATTCTAAGTCAGAGACAACTAAGACCGATGAGACAAGCGGAAAGAAGAAAGTCAGTGGTCAGACTATTGGCAATCCCAAGTTAAGCGAGAAAGCAAGCAAATATTATGAACAATTAAAGAAAAAGTACTCTAATATGAACTTTATTCTTGTAAGTGAGGATCAGAAAGAGAATGCCAAGGCTAATGCTGCAGGTTATGCTAATTCCAATAATATGGTTGTCCTTATTGATGAGGATAAGATTGAAAGAATGGCTTCTGATGAGAATTACAGAAAACAGTATGAAGGAATTATTGCAAATGCTGCCAGTGGAATATCACAGCTTGCAAGCAGTCTTTCAGCAACAGGAACTAGTGTAAAGGGCTTTGGAATGCAGGTTAATGATAATGGTACAGCATCATATTTTGCTGTGCTTGAAAAGTCAAGTGCTGCACAGAAGGAGCGCATTGAGAAGAAGGCTGTAGAAAAGAAAGAAGCTAAGAAGACAGCACAGAAGAAGGCAGAAAAGAAAAAGAATGAGGAGCGGCTGGAAAAGAAACGTAAAGAGACCGGGGATGTCGATGATACTGACGATACAGAGACCGTAACAGTGACAGCTTCATCAATAGAAGAGCTTCTTGAAAAGATAAAAGACCAGGAACAGCTTTTCTTAAGTGATACAGTAAAAACTCCACAGGAGAAGAATGTGGGTCAGAATGTTGACTTTTCTGTATAATGTCAGGGGGTGTGCCTAGTGATATTATCAGGAACAATAGCAAGTACCGTACAATTGCAGATGCTTAACAACAAATGGATGCAGAAAAAGGAATCTGGCAATGTTTTATCTAAGCAGGAGTTAAACGAGCGTTCTACATGGACATCCGAGCAGTTTATGATTGCAGATTTTCAGGACCAGTTAGAACATAATCGAGAAACACAGAAGCGTCAGAAAATTGATAATAAGATTATGTCAGGTGGGAGTCTTTCGCCTGAGGAAATATCTTATCTTGAAAAGAATGATCCTGTTGCTTTAAAGAAATATCGTGAAACTAAAGAAGAAAAAGAAAGCTACAAGGAAAAACTCAGACAGTGTAAGACTAAGGAAGAGGTTGACCGTGTAAAGCTGCAAAAGCTTGGAGAACTGGAGAGTTCATTAAGCAGTGTCGTTAATGACCCGACAATACCTAAAAGTGCCAAGTTAGCGAAAGCCCAGGAAATACTTGCAAAGACTAACAACATTGAGGCTGCACATCTTGAGTTTGTCAAATCCGCAGATTATCAGAGTATGCCAACTGATGACGAAAAGAAAGAACAGGATGCAGCAGATAATGATATATCAGATGAGATAACAGACAGTGAGAAGGCTAATAATACTGAGAGTACTGACACTACTGATAATACACAGGATAAAGCAGATAATGTAACTGATGATAATAATAATCAGGTTTCTGATATTGAAAATCCAGATACCGTGGATACAAATGCATCTGAGAAAACATCTGAAAAAGATAATCACAAGAAAGAATATAGTACTGAAATTAAGAAAGTTACCCGAAAGCTTAAGAAAGGTTTTGAGGCGGCTGACATGCATGTTGATATAATTATATAATTATGTATGATTGGGAATCCACTCGGATATGACGAAGAATAGTTATGTCTGAGTGGATGTTATTATAAGAACCAATTTTTTTGTGTCATGTGGTGCTCACTTCGTTAAACAGCAATTTAGCGAAGTAACTGAAATGTGTACTTTACTACTGTAACGAGCAATTTTTAAGTAAAAGAAGATGATTTCAAGGATTTTCCAGACGAAATTAAAGACCAATTTAGGCACTTATTTGAATAACTGTAAAACGCCGATAAATCCTGATTTATCGGCGTTATTTTATCTATTATTATCTATTATCGACCTTTTCTGGATACATATCATGGTTTGCCATTCTGTTAAATGCTATCTCCTCCCATTTTGTTCCTGGTTTTCCATAATTACAGTAAGGATCTATTGATATTCCACCTCTAGGAGTAAATTTTCCCCATACCTCTATGTATTTTGGATCCATAAGTTTTATCAAATCTTTCATGATAATATTCATACAGTCTTCATGAAAATCACCATGATTTCTGAAACTGAATAAATATAATTTTAATGATTTACTTTCCACCATTTTAATGTTTGGTACATATGATATTGTAACAGTTGCAAAATCTGGCTGCCCTGTTATAGGACACAAACTTGTAAATTCTGGGCAATTAAATTTTACAAAATAATCATTACCCTGATGTTTATTCTCAAAAGTCTCTAACATCTCCGGTGCATAATCACATGGATATTGTGTTTTCTGATTTCCCAATAATGTTATATCTGCTGTTTCTTCTTTACTTCTTCCAGTCATAATTTTCTCCTTTTTATTCCATAGCTGGATCATTAATTCCGTTTAACTCAAATGCTCTGGCTCTATCTATACATGTTCCACACTTTCCACAAGGTTTTTCGCTGCCTTCATAGCAGCTCCATGTGTACTTATAAGGTACATTTAGCTCAAGCCCCTTTTTTACAACCTGATCCTTTGTTGCATTGATAAATGGTGCTACAACCTTAATCTGCTTTCCACTTCCAAGATATATAGCCTCATTTATTGCATTATTAAAATCACTGCTGCAGTCAGGATATGCACTTCCAGCCGCATCATCCGCATGTGCCCCATAATATATCTCACTGCAGCCTTTTGAAATTGCTATACTGGCAGCACTTGATAAAAATAACCCATTTCTAAATGGAACATATGTTGAAACAGGAGAACCATTTGTGCTCTTAATCTGCTCATCATATGATTCTTTAGGTATTTCCTTATCAGAATGTGATAATAATGAACAATCACTATATTGAAATATTTTTGCAAGGTCAAGATAAATATGTTCTACATTATAGTATTTTACTATTTTATCTGATGCTTCTATCTCTTTTGTATGTTTCTGTCCATATGATATTGATAATGCAATAACATTTTCTGGACCATATTTTTCTACCGCCATACCAAGGCATGTTGTACTATCTATTCCACCACTGAACAAAACCATTGCTTTCATTGTTAAATCTCCCTCTTAATGTTTGTGTATATGTTTTTGTGTTAGCTTTTTTAATTCCTCTTGCGGTCATGCAGCTATGACATCCTTCAATAAATACTGCTATATCTTTGGCACCAGTAACCATATGCATAATATCAGCAATATCACTTCCTATTCTTTCCTGAAGCTGCAGTCTTTTAGATACCATATCTGCTATTCTTGCTATCTTACTAAGACCTATTACTCTTCCATTTGGAATATAAGCTACTGTTACCTTCATATCATACATAAGAGCAAGATGATGCTCACAATAACTGAAAATATCTATATCTTTTACCACTACCATATTGGAAGTTCCGCTCTGACCATTACATTCTATTTGTCCAGACTCTTCTTCATCCATATCCAGTGCAAATGTTTTGTTAAACATATCTGCAATTTCTTCATTTGTATAATTCATTCCATCAAAAACTTCTTCATACATTTTTGCAACTCTTTTAGGTGTATCTTTTAAGCCCTCCCGTTCAGGGTTATCACCCAGAGCCTTAAGAATACCAGCTATATGATATTCAATTGCCTTAGTGTCTATTTTCTTATGTTTTTCCATGTCAGACTCCTTTTTTGTCTGGTGACCATATAATTTTATGTAACTGAATCTGCATATTAACATCATTCATTACATTTTCTTTCATAAAATTAACAATTTCCTCAGGTTCTATCATTCCAAATACCGGACTTATATAAAGGTTACATTTTCCATACAGATTGTATTTTTCTATAATCTGTTTTGCCTTTATAAGATCCTCTCGACAACCAGCTACAAATTTGACAGTATCATTGCTATTTAAAATATCAAAATTATCCAGATTCATGGCAGCTTCCATACCACTGCATGAAAGCTTATAATCCATTGTAAAAGTTACATTCTCTTTGTGAAGCTTACGGATTTTATCAAGATAAACACTGCCGTTAGTCTCTATTTCAATGTTCAGATTGTTTTCTGCAAGAACTGTTATAACATTTTCAATACCCTCTCTTAACAGTGGTTCACCACCAGTAAGAGTGACATTTTTTACTCCTGTTGATAAAACATAATCAAGAATTTCTTTTTCTGTCATTGGTTGAGAAGGTGTCCCCTGCTCATTAGCCCATTTGGTATCGCAGTATTTACAGTTAAGATTACAGCCCTTAAAGCGTATAAAAACCGCTAGCTGCCCGGCTTTAGTTCCTTCACCATTAATACTTACAAACTTTTCCACTACTTCGTATTTACTCATATATAAATCCTTTCAGATTAAAATTATTTAAAATCATTCCATATAAGTTGCACTATTAGCAGGAGTTTCATATACAGTTACAGTTCTCATGTTGTATCCAAGTATTTTTATTTTTTCATAAAAATATTTGGCCATATTCTCCGCTGTCGGTCGGAAATCAAGTTCAATAATTTTGAAATTCTCGCTTTTTAAAGCTTCAAATGTAGTTTCCTTCAATGAATTTCTTTCTATAATTAATGCATGATCCATTGAATCTGCTATGTTTCTTAAATCTTTTTTCAGTTCTCCAAAATCAACATACATACCCTTATGCTGAACATCTTCCTTTAGTTCCTCAGTTTGAACTTCAAGAACAATCTTCCATCTATGTCCATGAAGATTGCTGCATTTTCCATTGTATCCTGCAAGAAAATGTGCCGAATCAAAACTAGCCTCTGTTTTTAAAATATACATAAATCTTTTCTCCATTTGCTTATATTGCATAAAAAAACACGGATACATCTGTACCCGTGCCTTATAAGATTATTTCCCTAAAATTTCCAATTATGAATTATAAAAATAATAGTCCTGGTTTTATTTAGAGACAGGATGGTACAAACGAACTGTCTTATTTATTTACCGTGCAATGATATCAAATGATTCACAGATTGTCAATTAAATACTCATGGTTATCTTCACAAGGGAATTTTACGCTTAAGTTTTCTCAAATTGCCTAATGAATTACTGATTTTTAAAATCGTTGTATTCCTTTTTTATCCATTTCATTATTACATCAACAAGATAATCCTGCTGAATCTGCGTTAGCTCTACACCAGGCTTCATCTTATGCCACTTTCTTATGCATTCCCTGCAGCAGGTAGCTGTTGCATGCTGTGCAATAAATACAGAATGCCCTTTCATCGGAGTCTGTTTCCCATCATTGGGTATTACCGCTGGGGCTTCCCTTTTCATTAGCCTTGATGATAATACCCTGCTCATCAATAAGTAGTCTGATGCTAAATACTCTAATTAATACCTACACTATACCACATAACCCCGATTCTATGATATAATATCCTAAGAAATTTCTCCGAGGAGGATAATGTATGGAATACGATGTTATTATTATTGGAGCCGGACCGGGCGGAATCTTTTCTGCGTTCGAGCTTATGAAAAAGTCACCCGAAACCAGAGTGGCTGTGTTTGAAGAAGGCAACACATTAGAGAAGAGAAAATGTCCTATAGACGGCAAGAAGGTTAAATCGTGTATCAAATGTCCAACATGTGCGATTATGAACGGATTTGGTGGTGCTGGTGCATTTTCAGATGGTAAATATAATATAACTAATGATTTCGGCGGAACTCTTTATGAGTATATCGGCAGGGATCAGGCAATCAATCTGATGAAGTATGTTGATACAATCAATACATCACATGGTGGCGAAGAGACTCACATGTATTCTACAGCAGGCACTAAGTTCAAGACTTTATGCATGCAGAACAAGTTAAAGCTTCTTGATGCGTCAGTAAGACATCTTGGAACAGATATTAACTATGTTGTTCTTGAGAATATGTACAATGAGATGAAGGACCATATAGACTTCTACTTTAATACTCCTGTAAGCAACATTGAGGTGATAGATGGCGGTTACAGAGTATTCTATAAGGACGAGTACATGGATTGTGACAAATGTATTGTTTCTGTTGGCCGAAGCGGAAGCAAATGGATTGAAAATGTCTGTCAGAAGCTTGAGATTCCAACCAAGTCTAACCGTGTTGATATCGGTGTGCGAGTTGAGCTTCCGGCTGTTATATTTTCACATCTTACAGATGAGTTGTACGAAAGCAAGATTGTATACAGAACAGAGAAATTCGAAGATCTTGTAAGAACATTCTGTATGAATCCTAATGGAATCGTAGTTAATGAGAACACTAACGGCATTGTAACAGTTAACGGACACAGCTATGAAGGTGCTGAGAAGCAGACAGAGAACACCAACTTTGCGCTTCTTGTTGCAAAGCATTTTTCAGAGCCATTCAAGGACAGTAACGGATACGGTGAAAGTATTGCAAGACTTTCCAACATGCTTGGCGGAGGTGTTATTGTCCAGAGATTTGGCGACCTTATGAGAGGAAGAAGAAGTACAGAAAAGCGAATTGAGGAGGGGCTTGTAAAGCCTACTCTTGCTGCTACTCCGGGGGATTTAAGTCTTGTACTTCCTAAGAGAATTCTTGATGGAATTATTGAGATGATTTACGCACTTGATAAGATTGCACCGGGAACTGCCAATGATGATACACTTCTGTATGGCGTTGAGGTTAAGTTCTACAACATGGAAGTTGAGATTGATAACAATCTTGAGACAAGATATAAGGGCTTATACATAATTGGCGACGGAAGCGGCGTTACACATTCATTATCACACGCTTCTGCAAGTGGCGTATATGTTGCAAGAAAGATTATTGAAGAAATGTAGTCACATAATATTAACAAGGGAGATTGCGATAAGACAGTCTCCCTTTAATAGTTTAATTAATATTTTTATCAAGCTTTATTATTTCAGCCCCTAACAGATTAGCATCATCAGTTCCATGCGTTGCAATAAGCAAAGTACGGTTATTACGCATTTTTAAGATATAGTCTATTACATTTAACTTAGTATCTTTATCTAAACCTGTAAATGGTTCATCAAGTATTATTAATTTGCCCGGATATGATAATGCTCTTGCAAGTGCAACCCGCCTTTTCATTCCACCGGATAATGAACTTACAGGAATATCAAGACTATCATCTGGAAGAATTGATAACAGATTATTACGGATTTCATCCCTATTGTTTTTTCCACGAAGCACGATTCTGACATTGTCTATTGCAGAAAGATAAGGAATAAGCCTGTCCTCCTGAAACATACAAGATATACTTTTGATATCTATACCGGATATACTGCCGGAATCAGCATGTTCAAGTCCCATTAGAATTCTTAAAAGCGTTGTTTTTCCAATTCCGGAAGCTCCCATAAGACAATATATAGAATTATCTTTAAGGGTTATATTGACATTTTTAAGAATTTCATTGTCATCAAAGGTTTTGCATAAATCAGTGATTATAATACTCACAATAATTCTCCTGACATTTTAAATTTATTGGATAGAAAGCAGGCTTGTAACACAGTAAAGTGTCTGTCCGTTATATACAACCCTTGACCAGCCAACCTCAGTATTATAACCGGTTCTGGTAAAAAGCTCGCCTTTTTTAGCAGTTGCAACAACAACAGAATCTGCATCTGTCACACTAGGCTTATTCCTAAGATTAACCTCTTCCTTAGGAGTTACAGTATCGTTACAGTCTGTGAATTTCGTGTTAAATCCGGTTGTAGGACTTTCTGTTGCTTTAGGTGTAAGGTCTGTTGTTAAGTAACTTGTAACAGCGTATACAGTCTGTCCATTGTATACAAGTCTTGACCAGCCGCTGCTGCTTGTTCCAGTCCGTGTAATTGTTTCACCATTAACAAGAGTTGTAATTACTGTTGCATCTGTATCCTGACTAGGCTTGTCACGAAGCCTTACTTCATCTTTGGCAGTAACGGTATCATTAACAGACGTGAATACCATGCCTGCTTCTACATCTGGCGATGCGGCAGCTGCAGTTTCACCACTTAGAGAGCTGTTACTTTCAGAATAACCAAAATATGCAACGTTAATATCAACATTTGTACCAATTCCTGCTACCCTGCCCTGATTAGTATACTGCCACATGCTGTATGTTCCTGCATATGATGTGGATGGAGTCTCTGGATAAGGCGTTGACGGATATTGTGCAACCCATATCTTAAATGATTTTTCAAGACTTGCAATGTTCCACTGGCTGTTATTGGTAAGTTCAGAGCAAGCGGCATAGAACATAGGTGTATAGCCTTTATCATATATTTCCTGTAAAAATGCAACAGCTACGTCAGTTCTTTCAGCCTTAGTCATGCTCTTCTGCCTGCTTTCAGATGTGTTGAAGCCTTCACAGTCAAATGCTACAGGGTAAGTTATACTGTAGTCTGCTATGAAATCAGCAACCCAGTCTGCTTCTTCAATAGCTTCAGCTTCATTAACTGCTGATGAGAAGAAGTATACACCAACTTTAATTCCGTTGGCTGCAGCCTGCTGCATGTTGTATTTTGCATTGGTGTCAGCATAGATAACACCTGTCTTCTGCGCTCTGTAGCCAACTCTTATCATTGCAAAATCAACACCTGATGAAGCAGCCTGTGCCCAGTCGATAGTTCCCTGAAATTTAGAAACGTCTACGCCAATAGTTATATCTGATGTTTCATTAGTGCTGTTAGAAAGAATTACAGAAGCACCATTACCGGCTGACTGATTCATCGCTCCATCATTGTCGGAATACTGCGGATCCTGTTCTTTCTCATCTTTATCGCTTAAAGTATTATTGCCGTCGGTATCTGTTTCACTGACAGACGAAGTTTCTTCGGTTGAAGATGCATTTGCAGGTACTTTTTTCCCTCTATGACCGAAAGAAACAATAAGTACAATTATTAATGCAATTACTGCTGCTGCAACAATTATGATTGCAGGCAGTAATTTCTTCCAGTTAATATGAATAGAATCATCAAGATATCCAAAATCATCGTCATCAGAATTAAACAGCTTAGACATGTACATCGCCTCCTAATTTAAATAATCGCTGCACAGATAATTAAGAAGCAGAGCTGCACCATTACTATCCATTGCAGTACCATTTAGTCCCATATAGTTAATTGTCCAGTAACTAATGGATTCATCATATGTGAATTGAATCTTCAATGAAGAATTCGTGTTATTATATACTACTTTACCGTTGAATTCTACAACCTTTTTATTATCAGTAGAACTGAAAATAGTCCATTCGGGGTCTGTACATTTGTTATCCAGACATTGACCAAAGGTTATAGATTCATCCTGAAATATCTGCTGTTCTTTTACTGTATCGATTCTTGAATCCTGCATTGCGCTGGCTTTAGTACCAATGCCTGCGCGTGTCACACCGATAAAACATATTATTAATGTGAGTATGACAGCAAGAAGTGTTGAAACTGTTCCTGAAAATGCACCATCTAAACTGTCATGGTACAGAATGAATACAAGAATACCACCTGCTATCCCACCACCGAGATGACCGAGGATATCTACATTTGCACCATTAGATATAAGAGCATATACAACAATTAACGCAATAGATACGATTACAGTTGTCTTATTGGAATCAGTTTTTGAACTGAAATTAGTAAAAAGTGTTGCACACATTACACCGAATATTGCACCTGATGCACCTGCAGCAAAGCGGATTACATCGGGATTGATAAGGTGTGATACATATACAGATACAAGGCCTGATGCAAGTCCTGAACCGAAATATATAATTGCAGTACGAAGAGAACCGACACGGGGTTCAAGTCTTGAACCGAACAGATACAGTGCAACCATATTATTAATAAAATGTGGCAAATTAGCATGCAGGAACATATAAGTCAGAAGCCTTATATATTCTTTATTATTATGAATATACTGGTAATTAAGTCCACCTGTTTCAAAATGATCACTGCCTGCTATTATGCACATAATGCCTGCAAGCAGATTGGCAAGGATTATAATAAGCACAACAGGCATGTTCCTAAGACTGACTTCTGAATATCGTTTCTTTTGACTGTGTTGATAAAAATCTTCAGGATTAATTCTGTCAGATTTAATCTCGTATACTTCATCATCAAGATGAAGGTCATCAAATCCATTGGGCTTAAACTCGCTTTGATAGCTGTTATGATAGTTGTTATTGTAATCTGGTTCCATAGAATATTTCTCCCCTCATGTTAATTTTCCACTCTACAAAAAAAGAATTCAGCATTACACTAAATTCTTTTTCATTATAACATATTGGGTCAATATGTGTTATTTAATATGAAGCTGTGCTTTAATAATAATTCTTTGAGAACCATCCATTTTGGCTTTAATACTTCCGTTATGCTCGGAAACAATAGCCTTTGCAATTGAAAGACCAAGACCATATCCGGTTATCTTAGCAGATGTTGAATCAGCCCTGTAGAATCTGTCAAACATTCTGTCAGTAAGATTCTTATCAATATTATCAACATCATTGCTTACGATTAAAACAATATAGCTTCCTGAAGAATATAATTTAAAGTCTATGTTACCTTTACCTGATGAATATTTAAATGCGTTATCAAGAAGAATTGTAAATAGCTGCCGTACTGATGATGAGTCACCGCAGCATGTAAGGTCAGGTGTAATATCGTAGGTAAAATGTTTACCTGAATCAAGTGCAAGTGCATTATAAGAGTGCACAGCTTCTTCTGCAAGGTCAGAAACAGGAAAAACCACACGTTTTATATGACCGTTGCGCTCATCCATTCTTGCAAGTGATACAAGACTGTTAGTCATAGCTGTAAGATTTTCTGCCTGTTTCTTTATATCTTCAATCCATTCATTATCAGGATTATCCATCTGTAATATATCTGCATCAGCTCTTATTACTGTAATCGGAGTCTTAAGCTCATGACTTGCAGATGTTATGAATTCTTTCTGCTTGCGGTGTGCTTTTGCAATAGGCATGACGATAAGCTTTGAAGTAAATATAAGAATCAGGAGCATAACCGCAATACCCGCACATGATGATTCTATAAGCGAAACAGCTGTTTTCTTAACATCATCTATCATATTACTTCGAAGTACGAATACAGCAATTGTACGTTTCTCTTTTTCATATATGCAATATCTGTAACCATTGTAAAATCCATCAAGTTCGCCTGTCTCATATGCCTCATAATATATTGCCAAAGCCTCATCTTCAGAAATATCAGATATGTTATCGATATTAATGGTTCTGGGGCGGTTATATTTACCAAATGTAATATAGAAATACCTGGCATCTGCTTTAATTGGCTTCTTATCTAAAATATTAATATATATAGATGAAACAAGATGGTCGGATTTAGCGACCATCTTATTGTATGTGTTTCTGACACTTGTATACACTATAAATCCCTGCATAATTATTACAACTGCCATTGAAAGAACTATAAATTGTATTCTTAAGCGGGTAAGCATTTTCTCATTATAAGTAGATGCTTTATTATTTTTTGACATTATATACCTTCTTTATATTAGTTGTTATTTTTTAAATAATATCCCATATTTCTTCTTGTAGCAATAGAATAATCAGACTTTAAAGCTTCAAGTTTTCTCCTGAGATAAGATATATAAGTCCATACGGTGCTGATATCAGAATCAGATTCACTGTCCCAGATTTTCTCCATAAAATGTTCTGCCGAAATAACCTGAGTTTTATTATTCATGAACATCAGCATCATCTGATATTCCTTATTAGTAAGAAGAAATGAACCTGAAGGAGAAGATAATTCACATGTAGTTGTGTTGAGCGAAATATTTCCAAGTGTAATAACATTATCTTGTTGTTTTTCAGAACGTGTAAGTACACGGATTCTTGCAAGCAGTTCCCTTGTGTCAAATGGTTTGGTAAGATAATCGTTAGCACCATTATCAAGCCCTTCTACTTTATCATCTATTTCAGTCTTTGCAGTAAGCATAAGAACCGGAATGTTGCTGCCGCGTTTTCTTAAATTCTTTAAAGCTGTAATTCCATCCATTACCGGCATCATAATATCCATAATTACAGCATCATATATATCTTTTTCTAGATAATCAAGGGCCGTCTGACCATTTTCAACGCAGTCAACAGAATAATTATTCTTCTGTAATATAGTTGAAACTGCTCTTGATAATGAGCGGTCATCTTCAACTAATAATATTCTCATATATAATCCTCCAGTCGAATAATATTAATTCCAGTAGCCAAGTTCTATACCCTTTAAGTATATAGCTTTGGCTTTGGAATAATATCCATAAGAGTTAAAATGTGTGAAATCAGCACGAATCTGTTCAGGAAGATTGCCTGTCTGTATATCAATTATATCATTTTCGGTTGGTGTAAGTCCACAGTCAGATAGTGCATTTTCCATAAGATAAAGTCTTGTGTTAAGGAAATGTTCTCCAAATGCATCATACAGAGCTTGTTCCCATAATGTTGCATGAAGTCCTGCATAATTACCATTATTATCGTATACATCCTGATATGTGTCAGCTGATTCTCCCGGATTATCAGTATCACCAACAATTATATAATCAGCATAATAGCTGTTATCAATTATATTCTGATATTGTTTTATAAGTTCATCATAATCATTCTCCCAGCCACCATTACTTCCCATCTCAAGAATAAGAATATCATTGCGATGGTCATAAGCTGCTTTAGGAATAACCCTTGTCCATGCGTTAATATACATTTCAGTTACAGAATCAAAGTCTGCATCAGAACATATAGAAATATATAAGCCTTCATCAGCTCTTTCGACACAACATAAAACATCATTAATATATACTGTGTCTGGATATGTGTTATCTTCATATCCATATCCGCTGTAGTCATCCATAGTGATTGTTTCTTCATTTTCATCAACAAATTTTACATAAGCTAATGAGTGGTCGGTTATATAGATATCACGGTCAGTGTATATTGGAATTCCGCCCGCACGTAAAGAAATCTGAAATGAATTCTCACCACCTACACCAAAGTTGTAGGTATTGATTGATGTAAAATATTGCAGAGCAGATGGAGTTGTAAAGTAAGATATGTCTTCAATACCATTATCAGAGTATATATATGCTTCGTTACATCCAGCTCCCTGCATCATACTATCACCCCAGCATGTTATGCTGCGTTCAGGGATTTCATCATCTAATACTGATTCATTAGTGTAAGACTCAAGAACAATATTATTGTTATTAGATAAAATGCATTCGGGCTGAGAGCTGTTTAATGTTATCTTAGATTCTTTTCCAGAACATCCTGTTAAGAACAGGCTTAATAATATAGTACATATATTTAATAAAGCAAAAAGGTTCTTTTTCATATGAATTTCTCCAATCTGATATCTTTTATCTTTGTTCTGACATTAATATAAAATATCAACCTAAAATTAATTTAAAAAATATTCACTAATCATCAATAAAATGGTAAAATATTAAAATATGTTTAGATAATGGAGGCAGATTATTATGGATTCAACATTAAGAAGAACATGGGCTGAAATAGATATGGATGCACTTGCACATAATTATGAAACATTACGGAAAAGAATTGGAGAAAATGTTAAGTTTTTAGGCGTTGTAAAAGCGGATGCTTACGGACATGGTTCTGTACAGGTAAGCAGACTTTTACAGGAGTCCGGAGCAGATTATCTTGCAGTAAGCAGTATAGATGAAGCTGTAGAATTAAGACACAATGGTATTACAATGCCGGTTCTTATACTTGGACATACACCTAAGGAAGAAGTATCTGAGCTTATTAAGAATAATATAACACAGGCTGTAACATGCAGGGCTAAGGCACTTGAATACAGTGAGGAAGCTGTTAAATGTGGTGGTACATTAAAGATTCATATTAAAGTTGATACAGGAATGTCAAGACTTGGATATCTGTGTGACGGAGATTATTTTGAAAGTGGTGTTGAAGGAATATGTGAAGGCTGTACTCTTCCAGGTCTTGATGCTGAGGGAATATTCACACATTTTGCAGTATCTGATGAATTTGGAGAAGAATATGAAAGCTATACTAAGCATCAGTTTGAATTGTTTACCAGTGTGATTGATGAAGTTGAGAAAAAACTTGGAAAGAAATTCAAGATAAGACACTGTGCCAATACAGGTGCTGTTGCAAGATATCCTGAAACATGGCTTGACATGGTAAGACCAGGACTTCTGCTCTATGGATATGGAGATTTTGCACAGGAACTTGGACTTAAGCCTGTTATGTCACTTAAGACAACAGTAAGCACAATCAAGACTTACCCTGCCGGAACAGCAATAAGCTATGGAGGAATATACAAGACTGACAGAAAGACAAGAATGGGAGTTGTTCCTTATGGATATGCTGATGGATATTTCAGATGTCTTTCTAACAGATATGAGCTTATGACAGAAGAAGGTCCTGCTCCACAGAGAGGCAAGATATGTATGGATATGTGCATGATTGATCTTACAGATAAAATGAATGTTGACGTTGGTAGTGAAGTAGAGATATTTGGTAAGGCTAATCCTATTGAGCATATGGCACAGCTTGCAGGAACAATTCCTTATGAGCTTACATGTGCAGTAAGTAAGCGTGTCCCTAGAATGTACATAAAGGATGGCAAAGTTTATGAAAAAGAATTATTGTTAAGAGGATAAATGGATGAAGAAAATATTATGTGTATTAATGTCCTGTTTATTGTTTGTGATGGCAGGATGTAGCGGGCATAGTAAGAATTTGAAATTTGGCGCAGCAGATATAGGCGGAGTGTATTATTCATTTGCAAGCACGTTTACACAGCTGGCAGATAAAGAGATTGATGGATATACATTTGAAACAAAGACCACTGCTGGTTCGGTTGCTAATTTAAGGCTTATATCTGATGGGTATATAGACCTTGCTATTGCCCAGGCAGATCTGTTAAGTGATGCATATAATGCAACTGGTACATTTGCTGATAAAAAATACCAGAAGGGTTACAAAGCGGTTGCTTCCCTTTATACAGAATGCTGCCAGATTGTTGTAAGGAAAGATTCTGGAATCACAGGTATTGATGACCTGATTAATAAAACTGTAAGTGTCGGTGCATCAGAGTCAGGATCTGAAAAGAATGCAGAGCAGATATTAAAGATGAGTGGAATTACTGACGAGCTTATTAATAAGGTCAATATGGATTATACAGAAGCTGCTGAAAAACTTAAAGCTGGAGAAATTGATGCATTTTTCTGTACAGCAGGAACAAGAACAGAAGTTATTGGACAGTTATCTAAGGAATGTGACATATGTCTTATAAGTCTTGATGACAAATGCATAGATAAGATGTTATCAGCGTATTCTCTCTGTGAAAAATATACTATTCCGGCAGGAACTTATAATGGTCAGGATTCTGATGTGACAACTATTGGTGTTAAGGCAGTTCTGATTGCAAAGCAGTCACTCTCAGACGATGTTATTAAGAATGTGACTAAGACAATATATGAGCATGCTGATGATTTTAAGTATGCTACATCTCTTGATATTTCGTTTGATATAAATACGGCGGCTGATGGAGTAGATATTCCGTTCCATTCAGGTGCAGCAGCTTATTATACAGAGCGTGGCATCAATGTTTTGACAGAATAATTCTGTATATCAGGTTAATGCTATAAAGAATGGAGAAATTTAATGAAGGTTCAGTTAGATATGTATCAGACGCTGGCTATTGCGGTACTTGTACTGCTTCTAGGCAGCTATTTACGAAAGAAAATTAAATTCCTTGAAAGGTTCTGTATACCGGCACCTGTTGTAGGAGGACTGTTGTTTGCTATATTTACATGTATATGTTATGTTACTCATATACTAGAGTTTTCATTTGATGACACACTTAAAGAAGTATGCATGGTATTCTTTTTTACATCCGTAGGATTTCAGGCTAATCTTAAAGTACTTAAAAAGGGCGGAAAGTCTATGGTGATATTTTTAGGATTAGTTATAGTACTTATATTTATACAGAATGGTGTTGCAGTAGGTTTATCTAAGGTTATTGGGCTTGATTCACTTATAGGAATGTGTACAGGCTCAATACCTATGGTTGGCGGACATGGTACTGCGGGTGCATTTGGACCGGTACTTGAAGATTTTAATGTTAAGGGTGCAACGACAATATGTACTGCTGCAGCTACATTTGGTCTTATATTTGGAAGTCTTGTAGGAGGACCATTAGGCAAGAGACTTATTGAGAAGAAAAACCTTTTAGATACAGCAATTCCAGAGGATGACAGTCTTCTTATTGAAGACGAAAAGAAGCATGAAAGACATTCCAGAATGTATGCATCAGCCGTATTCCAGCTTATTATTGCTATTGGTATAGGAACTATTTTTTCATGGGCTCTTACGAAGACAGGACTCACTTTTCCTATATACATCGGGGCCATGATTGCAGCTGCGCTTATGCGTAATATTGCAGAATATGCAGGAAATGGAAAGCTTGTTATTCATATGGGAGAAATTAACGACCTTGGAGGTATAAGTTTATCATTATTTCTTGGAATGGCTATGATTACACTTAAGTTATGGCAGCTTGCATCACTAGCTCTTCCGCTTGTTATACTTCTTGGTGCACAGATAATTGTTATTGTTTTATTTACATATTTTATTGTATTCAATATTATGGGAAAAGATTACGATGCAGCAGTTCTTGTTGCAGGTACATGTGGATTTGGAATGGGAGCAACGCCTAATGCCATGGCAAATATGCAGGCAGTATGTGACAAATATGTTCCATCAGTTAAGGCTTATCTGTTAATACCACTTATAGGAAGTCTTTTTGCAGATTTCCTGAATAGTCTGGTTATAACTTTTTTTATCAATATATTATAATTATAGAGGAGTTAAATATGTTTAATATATTCAAAAAGGTAAAAAATAAAGTGAATACATCTGAAAAGGATTATAGTCTGTCGTATGATAATCTTGCTATTCCTGAGATACACAAGAAAGATTCAGGAAGTGAAGAAGATGATGCGGATATATCATCAGATATTGTTCCGGATGATAATAGAGATAAGCCACATGTTACATATGACAGTCTGGCAGTTCCAGAAGTGCATTTTAGAAAGAATAAATAAAAATAATGGGATGATATCACTAAAGGTATCATCCCATTATTTTTTATTAACCCTCAAGAACTTCTTCAATATTCTTAAGAATCTCTTCTTTATCAAATGGCTTGGTAATAAAACGTTTGGCACCAAGCTTAAGAGCCTCAATTACTTTATGCTGCTGTCCGGCAGCAGTTATCATAATTACTTTGGCATTAGAGTCATAAGCCTTAATTTCTTTAAGAGCTTCTGTTCCATCCATGTTAGGCATTGTAATATCAAGTGTAATTATATCAGGGTAATATGTCTTATAAGCAAGTACGCCCTCTAATCCGTCAGTTGCTTCAGCTAATACAGCGTAACCGGCTTCTTCAAGAATATCACGCAGAATCTTTCTTGACATTCCAGAATCATCAACGATAACTACTGTTCCTTTGCTGTCTAATGTCACTTCTCCACCTGCTTTTGCCATAATCTTTCTTACAACAGGCATATCTCCAGCTTTGGTTTCATCAGAGGCAGATATGAAAAGCAGAACTTCACTGTCATGGATATGAATAGGGAGTACATAAGCATCTCCTTTGGCAAACTGGTTTTCATAAGCAAACTGTGGAGTAATCTCCAACATGCTGCCCTTCTTAGAAAGTGCTGTTGCAAATAATCCGCTTATACAGTTAGTAAATTCACCTATAGCATCGTACACTTCTATTCCAAGATTAGCTATATTACTATGAGAGAATCCATTAGCTATATCAACTATAGCTGTCTGTTCACCAACACTTGCAAAACCAACAATAATATCAAGGTCACCTTCTAATTTCTGACCAGCAAGACATCTGTATTCAAGCTGTGAAATATGCTTAATTCTATCTATATAGAAATCAGAGGTTACAAATCTTTCTATATTAGAAAGTGCAAGCCTGCATATATCAGTTACATATGACTTTGATGAAAAGGCAAATATCGGAACAATCTGTTCTAAATCATCATTCTTAAGACCATCCATATCCTCATCAGTAAAACCATGCTCCTTCTGGAATTCCTTAAGAAGCTCATCAACCTTCGATACCGATATATCTGCTGCTTCTGAAAGAACAGAAAGGAATATTGCATAGGCACTTCCCTGCTTTTTAAGAAGAACATCTAACTGTTCTTCAGTAATATAACCCTCTCCAACAGCAATTTCACCAAATCTTGCATCCTTAGTTGTCTGTAAATGATTAATTTCATTCGCCTGTTTCTCAGTAATAATGCCATCAGCTACAGCAATTACACCAAGCTTCGCTCTTGATTCTGCAAGCCTTTCCATTATAGAATTGTACTTATTCTTATCTATAACCTCTTTTTCGATAAGAAATTTACCAAATAATTGACAAAACATTACATATCCTCCTAAACATTCACGATTTATTAATTAAATACATTTTATCAGCATTAGTCGGATATGTAAAGAATGTGTCGATACAAATTATTGTAAAGCCTTGAATGCTTCATCAAGATCTTCAATGATATCATCAATATTCTCTGTACCAATTGAAAGTCTGATTGTGTTAGGCTTGATTCCCTGATCAAGAAGCTCAGCTTCGTTGCACTCTGAATGAGTTGTGCTTGCCGGGTGGATTGCTAATGACTTAACATCGGCAACATTAGCAAGAAGTGAGAATAACTCAAGGTTATCAATGAACTTCTGTGCCTCAGCAGCACCGCCCTTGATTTCAAATGTAAAGATTGAACCACCGCCGTTAGGGAAGTACTTCTTATAAAGAGCCTGCTGTTCTTCGTTAGTAGAGATTGAAGGATGATTTACCTTCTCAACTAATGGCTGATCCTTTAAGTACTGAACAACCTTTAATGCGTTCTCTACATGTCTCTCAACTCTGAGTGATAATGTTTCAAGTCCCTGAAGGAAGATGAATGAATGAACTGGAGAAATTGTAGCTCCTGTATCACGAAGAAGGATAGCTCTGATATATGTAACGAATGCAGCAGGTGCTGTATCCTTTGCAAAGCTAACACCGTGGTATGATACATTTGGCTCAACAAGCCATGGGAATTTATCAGCAGCCCCTACCCAGTCAAACTTACCACTATCAACGATTACACCGCCAAGTGTTGTACCGTGACCACCGATGAACTTTGTAGCTGAATGGATAACGATATCTGCACCGTATTCGATAGGTCTTACAAGGTAAGGTGTTGCAAATGTGTTATCAACAACAAGTGGAATGTTGTGTGCATGTGCAATCTTAGCAATTCTTTCGATATCAACAACTTCTGAATTAGGATTTCCAAGTGTTTCAATCTGAACAGCCTTAGTATTAGGTTTGATTGCTGCTTCAATAGCATCATAATCAAAAGGATCTACGAATGTAGCTTCAATTCCGTAATCTGGAAGTGTATGTGCAAGAAGATTATATGTTCCACCGTAGATATTCTTAGCTGCTACGATGTGGTCTCCTGCATGAGCAAGTGCCTGAAAAGCATAAGCTAAAGCTGCTGCACCAGAACCAACAGCAAGTGCTGCTACACCACCTTCAAGTGCTGCGATTCTTTTTTCAAATACATCCTCTGTAGGATTAGTAAGACGTCCGTAGATGTTACCTGCATCCTTAAGACCAAATCTGTCAGCAGCATGCTGGCTGTTATGGAATACATATGATGATGTAAGGTAAATAGGTACTGCTCTAGCATCTGTTACCGGATCAGGCTGTTCCTGTCCTACATGAAGCTGTAATGTTTCAAACTTTAAATTTCTTTCAGAGTAAGATTTCTTTGCCATAATTAATTACCATCCTTTTTAATTTATTTCAAAAATGTATTGCTTTCTTGATGTTGATGATAATATAAACCCTTATCCCTACTATGTCAATAGGTTTGTATGATATTTTTTGAAAATATTTTGGAAATGTGTATTGGTTGTGCTTTGGGATGTGTATTTGGATTTGTTTTGCAGTGTGTATTGGGAGGTGTTTTAGAATTGGCTGTATTATTGTATGAATTTTGCTGGAGTCCTACTATACTCTGATAAGATAATAAAATAGTAGGCTTTTTTTTCATGAATTAATCTTTGATTATCTGCAGAAACATACTAGAAGGGAAGTTAATATATGTTTCGTGGGTTATTTTGAAGAAAAAGTGTTGCAAATGTGCTGATAAAATAGCTTAGATAGCGAAAAAGACCCACTAAAATATATAGAAAAGTTGTATGAGTGGGTCTTTATGCTATTCAACAGAAACATCAGCTGTAATAAAAACCTACTCAATTAAGAATTCATAGTTGGTTAGTAGGTATTCCAAATAATTCATGCTAACTAAGTTGTTATCCATTATCAGTGCAGATTACTAGCGAAGTATACTTTGGCAGGTTATCCGCAAAGTCTACCTACGCAGCCTCGCAACAGCGGCTTTCAGTGCATCTATTGCATAGTCAGCATCTTCCTTGGTTAAATCCTTATCTATGCTTAATCTTAAAGCACCTTTAGTTTCACCTTTGCTTCGTCCGATAGCAAGAAGCACATGTGAAGGGTCGATTGAGCCTGCAGCACATGCTGAACCGCTGGATGCACATATACCGTTCATATCAAGCATAATAAGTAAAGAATCACCCGAAACATCTTTAAAGCAGAAATGCATATTAGACGGAAGACGCTTCAGGCTGCACATGGGCAAACCTACCGAAACAGCATTGACATCGGCATTAGCATCAATACAAGGTCCATCAAAAGTAACGTCAGGAATCTCACCAAGAATTCTGTCAACAATATAATTACGCATATTAATAATTGTATGTGTATCTTTATCAAGTGTACCTAAGGCAAGCTTTACAGCCTGACCCATGCCGACAATGCCTGGAACATTGCTTGTTCCGGCGCGTCTTGCACGCTCTTGTGCCCCGCCATGGATGAAAGGCTCTAACTTAGCGGTATTCTTCATGTACATGAAACCGACGCCTTTAGGACCGTGAAACTTGTGTGCGCTTGCACTTAACAGGTCAATATTCATCTCTGTGACATTAATTGGGACATGACACATGGCCTGAACTGCATCAGTGTGAAAAAGAATGCCATGCTTATGTGCAATCTCACCTATTTCACGGACAGGTTCAATAGTTCCGATTTCATTGTTGGCAAACATAACACTTATAAGAATTGTTTTGTCAGTGATTGCATTCTCGACATCTTCTAATGAAACAAAGCCCTCGCTGTCAACATCAAGGTAAGTTATCTCGAATCCATTCTTTTCAAGATATGCACATGTATTAAGAATTGCATGATGCTCTATTTTAGTTGTTATAATGTGGTTTCCTTTATCTCTAAGGCCGAATGCTGCTGACTTTAAAGCCCAGTTATCAGACTCGCTTCCACCGCCCGTAAAATATATTTCATTGCTTTTAGCAGCACCAATACTGTCAGCTATAATTTCCCTTGCATCTTCAATAGCCATCTTGCTTTTCTGGGCAAAATTATATACAGAAGAAGGATTGCCGTAATATTCAGTAAAGAATGGAAGCATTGCAGACACAACCGCTGGTGCGGTTGATGTAGTTGCTGCGTTATCCATATATATAAGTTTATCCATAATATTGTCCTTATTAATTAAAAAATTAAATAATAGTTCCGCCGCCAAGTACATTGTCCCCGTCATATAATACAAGTGCCTGACCTGGTGTTACGGCACGAACAGGCTCGTCAAATGTACATTCAAGAGTATTCTCATCAAACATTCTTATAGTACACATAGAACCTTCATGGCTGTAACGGATTTTGCCTTTGGCACGCATTTCACCCTCAAGTGAAGGTATTGACATGAAATTAAGGTTATTGGCGTAAAGCTTAGGTGAGAACACGTCTGAATTATCACCGATTACAACCTCGTTGGTTTCAGGTCGTATAGCAACAACAAATGCCGGTTTCCCAAGAGCAAGTCCAAGACCCTTTCTCTGACCGACAGTGTAGTGTATTATACCCTGATGTTTTCCGATTACATTGCCATTGACGTCAATGAAATTACCGGGAACAGAAGTATAGCCTGTTTCGCGTGTTATAAATCCTGCATAGTCATTATCAGGAATAAAGCATATTTCCATACTGTCAGGCTTCTTGGCAACAGTAATACCAATCTTAGATGCAATTTCACGGACCTGATCCTTAGTATAATCACCAATAGGAAGAAGTGTGTGTGATAACTGTTTCTGTGTAAGATTATAAAGTGCGTAAGTCTGGTCTTTCCTGGCAGTTACTGAATTGCATATAGTGTATCTGCCATTAGGAAGCTGGTGGATTCTTGCATAGTGTCCTGTTGCAATGTAATCTGCTCCTATTTCAAGACTTCTCTTAAGAAGAGATTCCCACTTTACATAACGGTTGCAGGCGATACATGGATTAGGTGTACGGCCTTTTTTATATTCGTCAACAAAATAGTCGATTACATTACATTTGAACTCATTCTTAAAATTCATTACATAATATGGGATGTCAAGCTGACCTGCAACACGCCTTGCATCATCAACAGCACTGATACCGCAGCAGCCGTTCTCAGCGGCTTCTGTTGCATCGTCCTGCCATATCTGCATAGTCACACCTATTACATCATATCCCTGTTCCTTTAATAGATAAGCGGCAACAGAGGAATCAACGCCCCCTGACATGCCGACAACAACTTTTTTCTTCATTACTAATCCTCAATCATTTCTTATATCTCTTATTTCGTCTGCAAGTGCGCAGATTTCGTTCCAATGCTTCTTAGAATCCTCATCATATACAGCACATATCTTAAATCCACCCTGTCTTGCAGATTCAATGCCGTGAAGAACATCTTCATATACCCATGTATCTTCCGGTTTAAAATGCATTTTTTCAGCGATAAGCTTGTAGCTTTCCGGATTCTTTTTATTATACGGAATGTCATATACTGTAAAAATGTTGTTAAAACAGTCAGCTATTCCGAGATGGTTAAGTGCAGCGTCAACGCAGCCTCTGTCAGAGCTTGTAAATATGCACATGCAAGAACCGGCTTCATGCTCACGTCTGATTAATTCAAGCATTCCGTCTTTAGCCGGAATATCTGTGCTGTAGTGTCTTGTCATAATATCCACAGCAGTCTGTCGCATAGTTGCTGCATCAGTGTTTATGCCTAATTCATCACGGAAATAAGCAGAACATTCATCAAGGTCCATTACATAAGTACGCTCGTCAAAGTCATCAGGTAACTTATCAACATACTGCATGGCGTATTCCTTGGAAACATTTCTCCAGTAAGGCATAGAATCAAGAATAGTTCCGTCCATGTCAAATATGAAATCCCTGTGATAATTAAATACACGGCCAGTCTTTAAGTAAAGCTCTTTCGTAGCAAGTCCAGGATCATCAGCGGCAAATATAGCTGAAACAACAGCAATCCCGTCAACACCAGTGCCTGCAAGCTCACCGCAGTTGTCGTAATCAATACCGCCGATTGCAACGACAGGGATATTAACTGAACCTGCAACCTCAATCAGTCGCTCACGAGGCATGTATACAGCATCCTTTTTGGTACTTGAGCCAAATACAGCACCAGTTCCGATATAATCTGCACCAAGTCTTTCAGCTTCTTTCGCTTGTTCTACTGTCTTGGCGGTCATGCCGATAATCTTATTATCTCCAAGAATACTTCTTGCAGTCATATAGTCAGTGTCACTCTGTCCGATATGTACTCCGTCAGCGTCAGCTTCAAGTGCCGCCTGCACATCATCATCAATAACGAATGGTACTCCATATTTTCGTGCAATTGGCTTAATTGCTTTTGCTTTTGCAACAATTTCTTCATGTGTCGCATTCTTTTCTCTTAATTGTAAAAATGTAGCTCCATTTTTTAATACATTTTCAACAACATTAATGAGACTGGCTCCGTTAAGCCAGCTTGTATCTGTGATTGCGTATAGACGCAGTTGTTCTTTTCTAATCATAATTAATTCTCCTGAATCAAGTTCAATATGTATAATAACACATCTGCCTATACCTTTGGCATACATTTTTTGACACATTTTAAAAAATTCTATAAAATATTCTGAAAAATGTTGTAACGAAAATCCATTTCGTGCGTCTAACCTATGTAAGACGGAAGGAGGTGACCAGTTCTGAATTACGAGAAATTGTACAATTCCTATTATATGCAGGTGTATTCTTATGTGGTTACTATAGTAAAGAATCAGTCTCTTGCTGAAGAAATCACACAAAATACTTTTTACAAAGCCATGACTGCCAAACGTCCGTATGAGGGCAAGGCGGGTGAGCTCACATGGCTTTGCAGTATTGCTAAGAATCTCGCAATTGATGAATGCAGGAAAAATAAGAAGTTTTCTGAGCTTGATGAGACTTTACCGCAGCAGACGGCTGATCTGGCGGATAAAGTTTCGGATACAGATTCTGCTTTGCAGATTCATATGGTTCTTCATGAACTACCGGAGCCGTATAAAGAGGTATTTCAGTTGAGAGTTTTTGGAGAACTCACATTTGCACAGATTGGAATGGTATTTGGAAAAACTGAGAACTGGGCCAGAGTAACTTATCATAGGGCCAGACTAAAAATAAAAGAAAGGATTGATTAGATATGAGTAATAAAGAATGTGAAATCGTGCAGGACTTACTGCCCCTTTATTATGACAAAGCCTGCAGTGAGGCAAGCTGCAGCTTTGTTGAAAAGCATATGGCAGGCTGTAGTGACTGCCAGAAGATATATAATGAATTACAGGAAAACAACGTTGATGAAGTGCTTGCAAAGGAATCAAAAGGAGTACTTGAAAGACATGCAAAAAAAGAGCGTAATGCAGCATACAGGGCAGGAGTTGTGATTGCCGCAATACTTCTACTGCCAATTGTCATTACATTTATAGTACAGCTTGCAACTGGTATGGGTTTAGGCGTATTTTCGGTTGTTACTGCTTCTATGATGCTTGTTGCAGCACTTACGGTAGTTCCGCTTATGTCCACTAATAATCGTCTGTTAAAATGTATTTTTGCAGGAGTTACTTCGCTGATGCTTATACTGTTCTTCGTTGACCGTATGAATGGTGGAGGAAACTTCCTGTTATGGGCTATACCTACAGTATTTGGTATATCAATAGTATTGTTCCCGATAGTGATATGTCTGGTTAAGCTTCCACCGGTACTTAGTGATAAGAAGGCACTTATAACAATGACATGGGATACTTTGTGGCTGTTTCTTACAATGTTTATAGTGTATTATCATTCCGGGATGGCAGGAATCAGGGAAGGATATACTGTTGCCATTGTACTTATGACTGGCGTGTGGGCAGTATTCCTTGTAATCAGATATCTTCCGGTTCATGGACTGATGAGAGCCGGAATTAGTACGATAATTTCTGTAATATGGGTTGTTTTTGCTAATGATTTTCTTGAGTTTATTCTTTATAAAGATAAGGCAATTGCTATAAGTAATATGAACCTGTCTGACTGGAGCACAGATCTTAGTATTAATGGAAACGTATTATTCATTATTTTATTATCTGGCTGTATAATCGGTGTCGTACTTATAGGTATTGGTGCGTTGCTTATGAGAAAGAAAAATGTTTAGAAGATGAGAAAAGAAAAATCCATGCACAAAGTTATAATTGCTTTGTGCATGGATTTTAATTTATACTTTTGATATATGCTCTGTAATTCTTAACAAGCAGAGGTATTTCTGCAATAAGCATGCCAATCCAGCCAGCAAGATAAGAGAAAGGAAGTGCTTCTATTCCCATGCCTAATGCAAATACAAGTGGTATGGCGGCAAGTACACGGACACCCATATTGATAAAGCTTGAAAGCAGGGTAATTTTTAAGTCGCCGATTCCTCTGAAATATCCCTGAATACCATTAGTGATGGCAGGTAGTATGTACATTACAGAAATAAGCTTAAGGTAGATTACACCGTGTCTTATAACCTCCGTATCCGAAGTGAACAGCTTCATAAGTGGTCCTGCAAATACGAAACATACAAAGAATATGAAGATTCCATATATTATCTCAAGAATAATACCGGCTTTAAAGCCTTTGATTACTCTGTCGTCTCTTCCGGCACCTTTGTTCTGTGCCATCATAGCTGTCATTCCGTGTGCAATATTCTGCTCGGGTGTATATGCATAGTCATCAATTCTGTTTACTACTGCAAATGCGGCTGAAACCGAAACGCCCATAGTGTTAATAATAGCCTGTATTCCTATTTTACCAAGCTGTACAGTAGCCTGCTGCATAGCAGATGCCCAGCCGTAGCTTATAGTTTTCTTAAGCAGTGAGCGGTCAAATACAAGCCACTTCTTGCCAAGACACAGAATCGGTACTTTGAATTTAATATATATCATGCAGAATACACAGCAGAGAGCCTCGCTCACTACAGTTGCAACTGCACATCCATTGCTGCCGGCTTTCAGGACAACAACAAAGAAAAGGTCACCAAATACATTTAAAACTGCACTTATGATAAGAAAATACAGTGGTGTTGCACTATCTCCCAATGCCCTTAAAGTGCTTGAGAAAAAGTTATAAAGGAATGTGAAGATGAGTCCTAACATGATTATTCTTAAGTACTGGGTTGTAAGTGTCATAATTGATCTGTCAACCTGAACAAGCATAAGAATAGGTCTTGTAAATACTATTGCAATCAGTGTAAGTGCAAGTGAGAATATCATACCTGATATCATAGTTGTACTTATCTGGCGGGAAAGTGTGTCCATTTTCTTACCGCCGAAATAATTACCCATAAGAATACTTGCACCCATACATAATCCGTTAAGGAAAAGAATAATGAGTGTAGTTATTGGATTGCATATTCCAACAGCAGCCAGTGCTTCTTTTCCAACAAATCTTCCGACAATAATAGAGTCAACCGCATTATAAGTAAGCTGAAATATATTTCCTAGTATAAGTGGAATTGTGAATTTAATTAACATAGGCATAATTCTGCCCTGAGTTAAATCTTTTGCCATAATTGATGAAACCTCTTGTGTGAATTTCGTAAATGATACCGTCCAAGTGCTTGATTTTAATGCTTATTTTTAAATATGTCAAGAAACATGTTATTTACAATTACAAGCCGCAAATTAAGATAAAAAATTAATAACCTGTAATAACAGTACTTAGTCTGCACTTACGTTCATAATCAAGAGATGTCTCTTGTCTGTGACCAGGGTATATTTTATAATCGCCAATTAAAGTGTTCATCATTTTTTCTATTGATGAAATAAGTAATTTCTCATTTCCGCCAGGTAAAGAAGTTTTACCATGTTTTTCAAACATAATGGTGTCACCAGAGAAAATATTATCATTAACAATGATTGCCATTGAACCGTCTGTATGTCCTGGCATACCTAAGAAAGAAAATGATAACTCATCAAGATTAATTATATCGTCTTCACAAATTAATATATCGGCTTTTACAGCTTTATAAGGTATTTTAACATAAGGTCTTTCATTAATAAGTTCTTCGTCTTCAAGTCGTCCGGCATCAATTTTAGATATAATAACAGGTACATTAAAATATTCTTTCACTTCTTTTAATGCTAAAATATGATCTGTATGACCATGTGTTATAAAAATGTATTTAAGACACAATCCATTTTCTTCAATTGTTTTAATAATTTCAGCAGCATTATCTGCTGGGTCAATCAGAATTGCATTTTTCTTATTCGAAGAAACAATATATACATTTGTGCTGCATGCACCCAATACTAGTTTTGTAATATTCATAATTCTTTACACACCCCATTTTTATGAGAATATATTTATATTGATTATATCAATTCTGTGTATATATAAATACGAAAAAAACACATGATGATATTTAAATCACATATTTCTATTCAAGAATTTCCTGCTAAAACTTTGATTATAAAATCACTATTGACAACCACATTATCTCATGATACTATCACATAAAGAAACTTTGAATATCAAAGTATATTAAAATCTTTAAAGGAGTATGATTATGTTAAGAATTATTGCTGACAGCACATGTGATATATCTAAAGAAGATGCAAGAAAGATGGGGATTCAGATTGTTCCAATATCTGTAAGGTTTGGGGATGAAGAATTCTTAGATGGAGTTGAGATAACACACGAGGAATTCTATACAAGACTTGCTGAATGTGATGAATTACCTAAGACTTCACAGCCAAGCCCTGATACATTCATGAAAGTATTTAATGAAGCTGTTGCTGCCGGGGATGATGTACTTGGAATATTCATATCTTCTGATTTATCAGGAACATATCAGAGTGCCTGCCTTGCTGCTTTAGACGTTGAAGAAGAAACAGGAAAGAAATTATACATGGTAGATTCAAGAAGTGCATCAATTGGAACAGCCCTTTTAATCAGAGAGGCAGTAAAGTTAAGAGACGCTGGTGTAAATGTATCTGATATCGCTGCTGCATGTACAGAGATGTCAAAATACATCAAGCTTACAGCAGTTGTTGGTTCACTTAAATATCTTAAAATGGGTGGCAGACTTTCAGGAGCTGCTGCATTTGCAGGAACAATGCTTCATATAACACCGGTTGTAAGTATTGAAGATGGAAAAGTTGTTGTGATTGGAAAAACAAGAGGAAAAAAAGCAGCTGAAAAACTTATGCATGATAAGCTCATCAAAGACGGATTAAGTCTTACAAGAGATTTCATGTTTGGTCATATCAACTGCTCTGAATCCTTAGAAACATTTATTAATAAGAGTCTTACTTATATATCGGATGTTAATGGAAATGTTGGTGTAAGCTCTATTGGTTGTTCTGTTGGAGCTCATGTAGGTCCGGGAACATACGGAATTGCTTATGTAGAAGCTGCTGAATCAGGAATGAATCGTGAAAGCATCGTAAAGACGGCCTGATTCTTATAGCGTCGCTGTTCTGATGGAACGAATCTGTCAGAATTAACAAGCTCATCAAATTCCTTATATGGAACATACATGTAGTCCATGGTTTCTCCTTCCTGAAGGGTAACATGGACTTCTTTTTCTATTAAATTAAGGTAACTGTGATATATGGCATGTTTAGGCTTATCCACATAGCTATAGAGCGGAATAAGGTCATCAGTAGAAATCTTAATACCAGTCTCTTCATATAACTCACGAATTGCACCTTCAGCCGCTGTTTCGCCTTTAAGTATAGAACCACCTGTAACTTCCCACTTAAGAGGGTATGTTTTATTTCGTGAACGTTCTGTCGTAAGAAGCTTACCATCCTTAGTCATAGTATATACATTGACAATGACATGATACACCCCATCAGGTAAAGATTTTGCCTGGCTTCTTTTTAAATCGAAGCCTAACAGCTTTTCATTCTCATCATAGGCGTCCCATAATTCCTCGTCAACTATTTCAACAAAACTGTCGTAATACTGCTCTTCGAAATATATCATTTCTTCAATCTGCTGGATTGTGTAAGATATATTTTCAGGTGCTATTATCCAGACTGTTTCAGGATCATCACGGCGTCTTGCTACAGCAATAAGCTCGCCGATATATTCATCAACGGCAACATCTACACCTAACAGATAAACTCTCTGCTTATCAAGCTCAGAAAATCCGGCTGTTCTTTCGACATCTACATAGCCACAATTAATAGGATAGACCACCGAGGGGTTATCTTCATCAGTGCTACCTAATGGGTGGTCGATTTTCACGGTTACAGTTTCTTCTCTCATTATATCTCCTTGTTAAATGTTTATTAATTTGATATACAAATATGAATATACACCAATTAGAACAAAGGTGCAACCAGTCTTAATATACATTGTCCGATTCTCAGGATTCTCGGCTTATTGATGTACTTGTCGGTTACTTCCTCACTTCTTCTGAAAATGTTGTAGAAATCATTAAGTATGTCGGCAGCAGTTTCCCTGCCGTATACATATGCAGCATTTTCAAAGTGAAGGTAAAGACTTCTGAAGTCCATGTTGATTGTGCCGACAACAGATACTTCTCCATCGCTTACCCACTGTTTTGCATGAATGAAGCCCGGTGTGTATTCGTATATTCTTACGCCGTATCTTACGAGATCTGCATAATATGATCTTGTGAGGCTGTAAGTAAGCTTCTTATCAGGAATACCAGGTGTTACAATTCTAACATCAACACCTCTCATTGCTGCCATTGCAAGCTCTCTGGACATCTCTTCTGTAATAAGCAGATATGGTGTTGTAATGTAAAGATAATGCTTGGCACTCTTAATAATATTAAGATAAACATTTTCAGCGACCCTGTTATTATTAAGCGGACTGTCAGCGTAAGGAACAACATACTGATTATTATTAACAGCCTTGTATCCGTAATCAGATGCCTTGATATATTTAATATAATCATCCTGAGGCTCGTCTGTTTTCTTAATAGAGTTCCACATAGAAAGAAACAGCATTGTAAGAGTCTTAACGGCATCGCCGGTCAGTTTAAGACCGGTATCTTTCCACTCACCATATGGATGTGTTATGTTAAAGTACTCGTCAGCAAGATTATAACCGCCTGTGAAACCGACCTTACCGTCAATTACGGTAATTTTTCTGTGATCACGGTTATTCATGAACATATTAAATGCAAGCCTAATAGGATTGAATACGCGGCAGTCAATACCATTGGCACGCATTTCTTTGATGAAATCCTTGTTAAGGAAGAAGATACTTCCTACATCATCATAGAATAATCTGACTTCAACGCCTGCGGCAGCTTTTCTTATAAGTACATCTTTAATTCTGTCAAAGCTTGAAGCTTCTTCAATAGCATGATATTCCATAAATATGAACTTTTCAGCTTTTTCAAGTTCTGTAAGCTGTGCTTCAAGTCCTTCCTCACCTATGGAATAGAATTCAATATCCGTATTCTTATATACAGGATATCCTTCATGATTACTCAGATAATGGAACTGGTTATATATATAGATATCCTTATCTTTAACCTCATTAAGAATGTTTTCATCCTGAGAAAGAGATTTTTTATAGGATTCTTCTATTGAATTAAATCTTTTCTTTACATTTCTTGTAACAATGGAACGTCCAAAAAGCAGATAAATAAGTATACCAAGTATAGGAAATGCAAGAATCACAATTATCCATGGCATTTTCATGGCTGAATTAGTAGATGTTCCGTATATCTTAAGCACAAGAATAATTGCAATAAATGTGCTTAATAATGAAATCCATGCGTAGTCCCTGTAAAAATATAATAAAAGATAAGCCAGCCACGCAACCTGGATAAGTACAAATATACCTGTAGCCAGAAGCCGTCCAAAACTGTTTTTTACGGCTGTTTTCTTTTCGGTTCTCATATGCTTGCGATTATCCATAATTTTCTTATCTCCTTGTCCTATTAATCAGATTGCCTTTCCAGCAAACTGTGTCATATACAGCTCATAATATCTGCCTTTAGCAGCAAGCAGAGACTCATGATTACCTGTCTCGACAACTCTTCCATTATCCATAACAACTATGACATCAGCGTCCTGAATAGTTGACAGACGGTGTGCAATAATAAGGCTTGTTCTGTTCTTCATAAGATTAGTCATTGCATCCTGAATCCTTTTTTCTGTTCGCGTATCAACACTTGAGGTTGCTTCATCGAGTATAAGAATCTTAGGACTGGCAACAAATGCTCTTGCAATTGATAGTAACTGGCGTTGTCCCTGTGACAGATTCTGTCCATCTTTGGCGAGCATGGAATCATATCCATCAGGAAGATGCATAATCATATTATGGCAGTTAGCCTTCTTTGCAGCAGCAATGATTTCAGTATCCGTTGCATCCTGTCTTGAATATAGAAGATTATTCTTTACAGTGTCGGCAAAAAGAACAGTATCCTGTAAAACAATTGCAGTATTCTTCCTAAGATTCTCACAGTCGATATCTTTAATATTAACACCATCAATGGTTATACTGCCGTTGTCAATATCGTAGAATCTCATAAGAAGATTGACAACAGTAGTCTTGCCGCTTCCGGTGCTTCCTACAAGTGCAACCTTCTGTCCTGCTTTAACCTTAAGGTTGAAATCATGTAATACTTGTTTCCCCTGAATATAAGAGAAATCAACATGATTAAATTCAATGTTGCCAGTAGAATTATCCATTGTAAATTCACCTGATTTGTCCTCGGAAGGTTCATCAAGAACAGCAAATACTCTTTCAGCTCCGGCTATGGCAGTCTGAATCTGACCCCATATATTGGCAAGCTCGTCAATAGGTCTGCCAAACTGCTTGGCATATACGATAAATGCTGATATTACACCGATGGATACATATCCTTTAATAGCAAAATATCCTCCAGCCCCTGCAATAATGACGAAGCCGGTATTGTTAATGACATTCATAACAGGTCCCATAGAACCACCAAGAATCTCGGCTTTAATACCAACCTTGGTAAGTTCATCAGATGTATTATTAAAATCACTGCATACATTTTCTTGTCTGTCAAATGCTGTAACAGTCTTGATGCCAGTGACCATCTCCTCAACAGTACCATTAAGCTGGCCTAAAAGAACCTGCCGTCTGGAATAGAATTTCCTCATGGCTTTAGATAAATTCTTAGTCGCAAATATAGTAAGAATTACTGTTGTGCAAGAACATAATGCAAGCTGCGGGGATAAAGCAACCATCATAATGACAGTTCCAATAATAGTGAGAACACCTGAGAATAACGAACTCATGGACTGTGATACAGTGTTGGAGATATTCTCAACATCATTAGTCATCCGGCTCATAATGTCGCCATGTGAATGCTGGTCAAGATACTTGACAGACATGCCGACAATCTTATCAAAAAGATCCTGTCTCATATGCTTTACAATTCTCTGGCTTAATATGGCACTTAGTCTTGTCTGTATAAATGTACATATACTGTATATTATGTATACCACCAACATGAAGATAAGTATATGGTTTAAATTATTAAATTTTCTTAAAGAAATATAATCAATTGCCTGACTCTGAAGCTTTGGAGCATAGACAGAGCATACAACCATTACAACTACAGCGATGAAAAGAGCGATAATCACAGGTATTTCTTTAGCAAAATACTGCATAAGGCGCATAAATGTTTCCTTGCCGTTGACAGGCTTTTCGACAGCTGCGCCCCTGTTTCTAGGTCCTCCCTTCATGCCGGGAATTTTCATATTAACTTGTGAAGTATTCTTATCCTCAGCCATAATATTTCTATCTCCTTGATTAGATTCTAACTTACATTTTGTAAAGCCTACTTCTTATTCAACTGCGAATTATATATATCCTGATATATAGCACTGTTTTTCAGCAGCTCCTCATGAGTACCGACAGCACTTATATGTCCGTCATCAAGAATTACAATTCTGTCAGCATCTTTAACAGAGGCAATTCGCTGTGCAATAATAATCTTAGTAGTGTCCGGATATGCATTTTTAAGCATTGAATACAGATTAGCTTCTGTCTTTAAGTCAAGTGCACTTGTTGCATCATCAAATATAATAATCTCTGTCTGTTTAAGAATTGTACGGCTTATGGCAACTCTCTGCTTCTGACCGCCGGAAAGACTCGTTCCCTGTTGTGTTACAAGAGTGTCAAATCCATCTGCTGAAGTACTGATAAATTCCATAGCCTGTGCGATAGAAGCTGCATTTGCAATGTCATTGTCAGTTGCGTTTTCACGGCCCCACTGGATGTTCTCTTTAATAGTGCTCTGGAATATTTCACTTTTCTGCAGAGCGACAGATATACGCTCACGCAGATTCTTAAGGTTATATTCCCTTACATCAATATCATCAACAAGTACGCTTCCTTCGCATACATCATAGAATCTTGGAATCAGGTTAATAAGACTTGTTTTACCACAGCCGGTTTCACCAAGAATACCGATAGTTTCGCCGGGATTGATAACCAGATTAATATTATCAAGAATCTTCTTATCGCCAGTTAATGGATATGCAAATGTTACATTTTTAAATTCAATTTTACCTTTAATAGAAGTTGTGGCGTTAAATGAACCATCTTTGATAGAAGGCTCGCAAGCAAGCACTTCATTAATTCTTCTGCCTGAAGCAATACCTCTTGATGCGGTCTGGAACATATTAGTCATTCGCATAACTGCATTAAGTGACTGCGTGACATATGTAATTGCTGCCATGACATTACCTGGTGTTACAGAACCGTTGGCAACCTGAATACCACCGACCTTGATAACTGCAACTACAGACAGGTTGAGAATAATATTCATAATTGGCTGCATATATGAGAAAATCATCAGCACATTAAGCTGAGTATTTACAAGGTCGTCATTGGATTTTCCGAACCGCTCTTTTTCGTAATCTTCTTTAACATATGCTTTGACAACGCGGAAACCTGATACATTTTCCTGCATTACATTATTAACATTATCAAGCTTTTGCTGCAGTTTTGAAAAAAGTGGATTAGCTTTAGAAAGAAAATATATAACACATATGGTTACAAGCGGCAGTGCACATGCGATAACTGCACCAAAGCTTAGATTAAGGGATAACATGCATATTATGCCGCCGGCAAAAAGCATAAATGTCCTTATAAAACCACGCATACTCATCTGGATAAAATTCTGTAACTGTGTTATATCGTTGGTAACTCTTGTGATAAGTGAACCTGTAGAGAATTTGTCAGTCTGTTCGAAGGAGAAAGACATAATATTTTTAAATATATCTTTTCTTAAATCATTACCAAAATTCTGCGATGCAATATTAGCACACACACCACATAAGATACCGGATAATCCGCCAAGAATTACGAATATTATCATCTTAAGTCCTTCGGTAAGTACAAGATTCAGATTACCAACACCGTTATTAGATAAACCTAAAACACCTTCATCCACGATGGTGCTCATTAAACGAGGCTGAACGAGGTCCGCAAGAACCTCGCCCACCATGAATAAAGGTGCAAGAATGGCAAAAAGCCAGTATTTTTTAAGATATTTCAGCATATAAAAACTCCCTGTCTTTAAATTAATTATTCAAAAACCTTCCTTATGCTGTCGTAATGAAGAAATTCTCCTCTGTCAGCGATAGCCTTGATTTCTTCTGCTGTAGCAAATCTGAAACCGGCAGTCTCTTCTGTCTGTAAATGTATATCTGCTTCTGTAATATCCATGTTAAACTTATAGATATCAACAAAATAATTATCCTTTTCTTCAGGATTATCTCTTCTGTAAGAAAATTCAAAGCCGCCATCAGCATGTGATACATCAACACCGGTTTCTTCTAAAACCTCACGGCAGACAGCCTGAAAAGATGTCTCTCCAGCCTGGCATGCACCGCCTGAGACTTCCCAGTGCCCTGGTGCCCATGCTTTAGTTAAGACTCTCTGTGTTATTAAAAATGTATCATCAGGTCTTTTGATTATGCCAAGAACAGTTAAGTGATAGTCACCATCCTTCATGTTCCAGTCATTACGTTTCATAGTACGGCCTGTAAGCTGTTTATTGACATCATAGATATCCCATATCTCGCCCATTATTAATCGTCTCCTGTTAAACTAATTATCTTTATGTTTTTTCAGATAGTCAAGTACGCTGTGTACAGCAACATTTCCTTCACCAACAGCCTTGGCATACTGATAAGGTCTGCCTGTACAGTCACCTGCTGCATATACACCATCAATGTTAGTCTTCTGAGTTCTGTCAACAATAATATGTCCACCAGCCATATCAAGTCCTGATAATAATACACCCGGATTGATAGAATCCTTTAAGAAGAAAACTCCGCTTACAGGGATAGCTTCTCCCTTGAAAGTTACTGAAGCTACTTTCTTATCTCCGTCAACACTTGCAGGAAGTCCGTTAAAATGCGTTATGTTATCATATTGTAACGTGGTTTCCTTATAAGGTGTGAAAAGATATATATGATTAGCAAGTCCTGCTAAAAATGTTACTTCATCCTCGAATTTAGGTGATGCACATATAACAGCAATATCCTTATTCTTATATAATGCTCCATCACATGTAGCACAATAACTTACGCCACAACCTAAAAGCCTTGCTTCACCTTCAATCTCTCTTGTTGTTGTCATACCAACAGTCATTATGACAGCTTTGGCTTCATATATCTCATTATCAGCACCGGCTGCAAAATAACCGCCGCAGTCATATATGGAATTAACCTGTGACTCTGTTATAGTAATGCCACAGTCGTCAATCTGCTTTAAGAACACAGACTGCATTTCGCTTCCTGTAACAGCAGGAAGTCCAGGATAATTCATGATTTTCTCGGCTTTCTCTATCTTAGTGCTTAGTGCTCTTGAACCAAACCATATAAAGTTAAGATTTCTTGCTTTAGCAGTGAGTGCAGCAGATATTCCCGCAGGTCCGCTGCCGATTATCATAAGGTCATACATATTACATAGCCTCCTTATTATGTTGACTTATAAACTAGTATTAATTAAAGGAAACGGCTTATACGCTCTTTCATCTGCTCTTCACCCATGATATGAACAATAGTCCACAGATCAGGAGTATTAGCTCTGCCGGTTACAGCTATTCTTACCACCTCTGCAACATCTGATACATTACCCTTGAAGTTCTCAGGATTAGCCTTGTAAGCCTTCATATCAGAAGCATAGCCGTTCTTGTCAGCTATTTCCTTAAGCTTGTTAAACCACATGCTGTTATCATCATTATGGTCATAAGCTGCAAGGTAATCATTAAGAATAGCCTTAATCTCGTCATCAGCTAATCTGAATTCATCTCTTTCACCTGATTCGCCATCAAAGAAGAAACTGATAAGTTCAAATATCTGCTTAGCATACATGAAGTCTTTTCTTCTTCTCTTGGCACCAACACCCATGTAAAGTCTTAATATAGCAAGTAACTTCTCTTTGTCAGCAAACCATACCTTTTCCATCTCAGGTTCATTCTCTAATGCCCAGTTGTGAAGGAATTCGTATAAATCATCCTCTGATAACTTAGAAAGCTCATTCTTACAGATGTTATGAAGCTTTTCCTTATCAAATAAGGCACCTGAAACACTCATCTTATCTACAGAGAATGGGAATTCATTGATATCCTTGTCAGGGAACTTCTCATGCCATTCTTCAAAGTTAGAGTTAAGGAGTGTAAGAAGATAAACCTTCATTGTGTATGGATGATATCCGTCTTTTCTGTAGTAATCAAGTGAAAGCTCCGGATCTTTTCTCTTAGATAACTTTCTCTTTCCGCCTGTTTCCTCATCAAACTTCATAAGATGTGCTGTATGTGCGTATTTTGGCATCTTAAAGCCTAATACATGGAATAATTCATAGTGGATAGGAACAGAAGCAAGCCATTCACCGCCACGTACAACTGTAGTAGTTCTCATAAAGTGGTCATCAATTGCGTGTGCAAAATGATATGTTGGAATACCATCTTTCTTAAGAAGAACTACATCATGGATATTCTCTGGAAGCTTAATCTCTCCCTTAATGCTGTCTGTAAATGTTATTTCATTCTCAGGACTTCCCTGTGAACGAAGTCTTAATACATAAGGCTTTCCTGCCTTAAGATTTTCTTCGATAGTCTCTAAAGAAAGGTTACGGCATACAGCATATTTGCCATAATATCCAGTAAGAACCTTGTCAGTCTCCTGCTGTAATCTTACAGCCTCAAGCTCTTCCTCTGTACAGAAGCAAGGGTAAGCAAGACCTTTAAGTACAAGTTCCTTTGCAAATGTATGATAGATATCAACTCTCTGTGTCTGATAATATGGTCCGTATGCATTAACCGGGTCAGAATCCGGGAAGCCTGCACCTTCATCAAATTCAATATCAAAATATCTTAAAGAATTGATTACAAGGTCAACAGCACCTTCAACAGTTCTCTTGGCATCAGTATCTTCAATTCTTAAGTAGAATACACCGCCGTTCTTATGTGCAATTCTCTCATCAGCCAAAGCACTGTAGAGATTGCCAAGATGGATAAAGCCTGTAGGGCTTGGACCTAATCTTGTTACTTCTGCCTTATTAGGAAGTTTTCTATATGGGTATTTCTCCTCATAATAATCAGGTGTCTTATCCACATCAGGGAATAAGAGCTCTGCTAATTTCTTACAATCCTGTTCGTTCATTATTAATCTCCTTATATTGCTAAATAAATCTCATAATATTTTACACATTTTGCAGACGCATTTCAACCTTGAATATTAATCTGTGTTAATTCTGGGCTTTTTATTGTATTTAAAATGCATATATGCCTGTCTATAGCTCACAAGCTCCGATTTCCTCGCTTAGTATGAGTAAATACCGATATCTACATAGTTTATTACGGTGTGCGAAGTCAAACGCGCTTCGCTTGAACGAGACTTCACACACCGAACTTTTGTATATAGCGGTATTAACTCATACACAGCTCATCAATAGTCGCTTGTGAGCTATAGACAGGCATATATGCATATAACTATATTGAAAAAGCCCAAGATTAACATATATTAAGTATATTGCGGAATGCGTATGCTACGCCGTCTTTATCGTGGTGCAGCGTTACGTGGTCGGCTATTTGTTTCAGGTGTGGGGCGGCGTTTTCCATTGCTATTCCTACGCCGGCGTATTCTATCATGTCTGTGTCGTTGTCTGCGTCACCGAAGGCTGCTACATTTTCACGGGACAGACCTAGGTATTCTGTTAAGAACTTAACACCTGATTTCTTGCCGGCGTCTTTATATGATATCTCAAGGAGCTGGCTTATTGAACTTGTCATGTAGACTTCGTCTGTGGCTTTTCTTATTCTGTCCATTATGTTTTTCTTTAATTCTTCATCGCCGACTACTATGTCAATACTGTCTAATTCATGGCAGTGTTCAAGTATGAAGGATACAATGTCGTCTTTAAGAATTCTTGTTTTCTTTACATAGTTAAGTGAGTGTTCTGTAGCACCGTATTTTTCAGGATGTGCAGTATATTCTGTTGAAGCGAAGGCCTGTCCTTTTATAAATGCTTCATATGTCACAATATCATTCTCTGTGAGTTTAAGAATTGTCTTTACTGATTCCGGTGTAAGAACATAGGATTTAAGGCACTCTTTGCCTGCAATACGGTAGATGGCAGCACCATTGCTTGTTATTGCATATTCAATTCCGGGCACAGATATGACATCCTCAGGCAGTGTGTCAAATGCACGTCCGCTTGCGATACATACATGTACTCCGTTGCTTATGGCATCAATTAATGCCTGTCTGTTTACTTCTGACAGATGGCTTTCTGAATTAAGAGTTGTCCTGTCTAAATCAAGAGCCACAAGTTTAATATCTGTATTCATAATAATCACCTTGTTTCCGTACTTTTCATTGTAATTGCCATTATAAATAAGGCTGTCCCTTTAAGGACAACCTTATATGTATAGTGATGATATGTCAATATTTTAAGCGGATTTTTTATCATCTTTCGATGGCTTAATCTGTCCCTGAACGATTTCGATAATTTCATCAGATAAGAAATTAAGCTCGTCTGCATCGTGGCAGGCAATTATAATTAAAGCACCTCTTTCCCTGTGCCTGATGAGTATGTCACGAATCTGCTCTGTACCTGTATCATCAAGTGCATTGATTGGTTCATCAAGGATAATAATATCAGGATTCTCCATGATGGCAGCAGCAATTCCAAGTCTCTGTTTCATACCAAGTGAGAACTTATGGAAAGTTCTTTTATCATCAGGATCAAGACCAATCTCGGTAAGAGTCTCGCGTATGCGGTTATCATCAATACGTCTGCGGATAGATGCAAGTGTTTTAAGATTCTCAAATGCAGTGTAATTATTAATAAAAGACGGATTTTCAATTAATAATCCGATACTTGGCGGAAACATAATATCTTTTCCGATAATCTGTCCATTAATATCAACAGTACCCTTAACCTTGATAAGACCTGATATAGCTCTCATAAGCATAGTTTTACCACAGCCGTTCTTTCCCTTGAAACCATATATTTTGCCTGATTCCATGCGCAGATTGATATCTTTAAGGATATCATTGCTCTTAATTTTCTTTGAAACATTTGTAAGCTGAATATACATATTAATCCCCCTTAGATAAAGTCTTTTTTCTTTGAATAAATAATACCGGCTGCAACCAGTAATATATTGATTGCCAGCATTAAGCACAGACCGTACGGCCATCTGTTGTATACATGAGGTATGCGGATAGTCATGAAATAATTATAGAAAAAGAACCATTTCATACTGCATATACTCACAATAAAGAAGAACAGATTAACAACGAATCCGAATACCGCATTGCTGATATAAGCAAGCAGAAGGCTTATGCCCGTCATAGTTACGAGACATACAAAACACAGTATAATAACCAGAGGCATATTGAAATCAAGTTCAAGCTTAGTCTGTAAAAATATTCTTACTGCCTCGGTGCCTGTAATGTTAAGTGACATTGAAAATCTGCTGCCAGTCATAATCAGACCAACAATTGTGTTAGCAGCAAATATACCTGCCATATATATAATTACAGCCAGTAACATAGTGATATATTTGCTGAGCCACCAGCCGGAAGCTGAACCTGAGATAACAAGAATATTCTTTCCGACAGCTTTCTGGTCAGTCGTTATGTAATAAGTTATTATAAATGTGATATACAGCACTATAAGAATCTCAAACAGCGGAATGTCAATCTGCATGCCGGGAGAGAATTCTTTTGCACCTCTGAATACATACAGCAGGGAATCTCCAAGAGAAATACTGCTGATTCTGGAATTCTTAATACATCTGTATACATTTGAAAAATACGATACAGCCTGAAATACGCAATATATATAGAAAACCATATAGAATTTCCAGCACATCGACCAGAAGCGTCTGATATCAGCCTTTAAAATACATAAGAAAGTATTCATTAATTCTTAAGCATGTCCTTTCTATAGAATTTAATTACAGCCCAGCTTATCAGAATCATATCAATCCATATAATAAACGGAGTTATAACATCATCAGCATAATAGATACCGGATATGTACACATCTGACTGGTCAAGACACATCTTTCTATAGAAGTTCTCAAAAGGCAGAACAGATACATAAGTAGTAAATATACATGCGTAAGTGATAATAAAATCAGCAACCGGATTTCTTATAATCCAGTGCAGCGCACAGATTGTAAGAATTGTTATCTGAACACGCAGAATATCAAGCAGGAAGCAGATAAGAATTATTACAAATGTGTTCTCAGTCGTAATATTTCCATTAGGTATAAAATTTCTTGCAACACTGCCCTCTTCCAGCCAGTTACAGTTAATAACTGAAGGATAAGATAATGCACAGCCTGTCAGTACCACTGAATTAATCAGAGGAAATACAATACTTATCCATGCACATTTTTTTACACAGTTAAGCCACAGCTTCGACATTGAAGAATACAGCACAACCCTGAAATCAGACATTTCATATCTGATAATGGATATAATCATGAAAGCTGCAACAACAAGTTCGAGATTGCATAGAAAAATGTTGTTTGGAAAATCATAAAAAAACAAAAAGAAATCCGAAACACAAGGTACTGCGTTATCAAAATATCTGCTTGTGTATGGCAGAGTCCTGATTAATATTGCAATTACAATTGTATATATAATTAATATTTTAATATAATGTTTATGTCGTTCTTTAATCATAGGCAAGCCTCTTATCAATGACGGTCAAATACAATGCGCAGCCTTTTTGGATAGAAAGAATATACAAGACTGATATCAGAAGAATCTATCTTGTCAAGTTTACTTTCTTTAACCATGGAACTTCCTAATGTGCATTGCAGGCGCACTTCTTTCTTTTCACCGGGAACAACTACAATACGTGAATCTTTTGATGAATACATAGTTACTCCGTTGTGTGCATTAAGCTCGTCAGACAAAAAAACGAATATTGATGGTGAGAAATTAACAACCTTATCGGATACATTTTCTAATTCTATAGTCATAACCACAATACGGCTCTTACGGGCAGTTTCCTCACGCATATTAAGCTGCTGACCTGATTTCTCGCGGTATTCGTCGATTGTATATACATTATAATCAACAGGAGTAATCTTTAAACCGTCAATAATAGGAGGATTATCAGATGTGTAAGTTACATCTTTGGCATTAGGAAAAATCATATTGATTCTCACGGTGAATCCTATAAATATTGCAATAAGCAGAGTTATTGCTCCAATAATTATTATTCTATAACGCTTCATTATTCTTTCCTTTCATAAAAAATATAATTCCACATATAACACAGATGATAATTGGTTCACATATGTAGGCAAATAACATTCCGTCCTGTAGCTTGGTTGCAGGTGAAAGCAGAGCCATAGGATTGAATGAATAAATATTCATTACGCTTTTACATAAAGTAGAGATAATACCAAGTCCGTAATAGGTAACGAATGGAGATATTATTACTAAAAATGTATTGTCGATAAAGAATGAAACCGCAAGTGAAACAAGTGCAAATGAACCGCCATATATAAAGAACTGTAATACATATATCAATACATAGATAAGCGGATGTTCACAGAAAAGATTTCCCATTATATACGCACCTGAATGAATAAATAAGCCGTTGCCGGATGGCTTCAATGCAGGAATAAACATCATAGTTGCGCATAGATTCAGTAAAAGAGGAAGCATAGTTACAAGTCCTCCTGAGATAAATGTTGCAATGAATCTGGCAGCATGAATCTTATTCTTTGACATTCTGCTGTAATATTGCAGAATGTACTGGTTCTTGTTATCTCTGCAGAAGAATCCACAATACGGAAGTGCTGCAAGCAGCATAAATATATACAGATAAGATGTAGATATAGGCTTAAGCCCCATAAACATTCCCATCCACGAATTAAATACAGAGAACGGATATGTTTCCACTCCCCCATTAAAGCCGTTAGTAATATTAAGATGCGGCTTCGCACACTCAATAAATCCTCCAACAGATAAGGCAAGTCCTATAAAAAGACTTACATAAAATAATTTGCTTTTAAATAATCGTTTAAGTTCTATTCTTAACAGAATTAAAATATCGTGCATAATCCTCCCCCATAAAAGTAAGTGTAGTGATGTTAGTTATAAAAATGTTTAATCAAGTTCAATTAAATTATTTAGTTCAATTAAGTAACCATTATAACTGTCATGGTCATTATAATTTTGAAAATCACCCTGAATATAATAAGTGTTGTCATTGGAATATGTTCCTAATACATGATAGAAAAACCATAAATCGTACTCTTTTCCAGGTTCAAGATATAAAACATCTTTTTCTTCATTTGCTAAAGCTTTATCTATGAATTCAAGTAAACCTGGATCATACATTAAATTATCAGTCTGTCTTGAGTATCCAGTTGTATAAAAGGTCATATTAGTTGGTTGAGAACCAGTATATTTCAAATGAATTTTTACACAGAAAAAAGAATTTTTCTCATTAATTAATTTTCCTGTATCTTTTGAAATATATCGTCTTTTGAATATTTCTTTTTCCAGAGCTTCGTAATATTGTTCATCAACTAATGTATAGAAAAAATCAGAAGATATTGTTTTATAAGCTTCTGTTACGGTACATTCATAATTTCCTTTTGAAAATGTTTCATTCATTTTTATGTATATAATAGCGTTTTTATTTTTGAAATTGACAGTTCCTTTTTCAACATTTCTGGATTCATTCAAATCAACGGATGGCTTTTCCTCATGATAAGCTGTGCTTAACTCTCCATTAGGTTCTGTTTCATAATAATAGCTGTATAGATATGTTTTGGTTTCTAACATGTTATTGGTATCATTAGAAGGCTGTGCTGTGCAGCCGCACAACACAGTTAATAATAGTAAAAAGAAAGTTGCTTTTTTCAGTTTCAATTATTAAGCCTCCTAGATATCCGGATACCAGTAACCGCCAAACCATGCACCATGGTAATCATCTACAGAATATGCTTCACATCTTATAGCAGCGCGTGTATAGCCTTCTTCATTTACCCAGTTAAGCATGTTATGAGTTTCGTTGACATCAAAGTAATATTCATATCCATGTGAGACATCAACCGGATCGTCATTGTCATCAATTGCGTATACTTTACCATAGTAGTATGAACCGTCTATGTCCTTATCAGTGCATAACATCTGAACAGATGAAGAAGTCCATTTTTCTTGTGTACCTGTAAATGTAGTTTCACCATCTACACTAAAAGCAACACCAAAGCTGTTGCCTGCTTTGGATATTAATGGGGTTGAATTAATACTAACAATTAGTAGCATTGCTGTGAATATGACAGCATTTTTAATGGCTTTTTTACATGTCATATTTTGTCCTCCTGTTAAATTATTTTGAATAAGTACTTATCTCTTAAAAACAGAATAACAGCCCAGTACTTAAAGCACAAGACTGTTATTTTGCGGTTTGTCGTAAGATGCATGTTTAACGACGTAAGTTACATATTTTATTAGTATAGTTGCGGAAATATATCTTCTTAAAGTTGTAAGACTAATCTATTTCAGTCAATTCATTTAGTTCAATTAAATAACCATTGTAACTATCATTATCATTGTAATTCTGGAAATTTCCTTTTACATAATAAGTGTTTTCTCTTGAAAAAAGAGAAAGATCATAAAAGAACCACATTTCATATTCTTCATTAGGCTCTAGATAAATATTATCGCTTTTATTTATATTAAATGATTTGTCTATAAACATTAAATGACCAGACGAAAATATTTGATTATCAGGATGTTTGCTAAATAATACAGAATAAATATCCATATTAACAGGTTTTTGTCCAGAATATTTCATATGAACTTTAACACAAACAAAACGAGAAGTATCACGAATATGTTTTCCTGTTTCTTTTGAAATATATCGTCTTTTAGAAATTTCAGTTGATAATATTGTATGATATTTTTCATTAACTAAGGTATAAAAGTAATTTGAATTTGAAGTTACAATTGCATCTGTAATTGAACATTCACAATTCCCAAATGAATATTTTTCATTCATTTTTATGTAGGTAATAGAGTTTTTATTTCTGAAATTAACAGTTGCTTTTACAACATCTCTGGATTCATTCTGATTAACGGATGGCTTCTCTTCGTGATAAGCTGTACTTAATTCACCATCAGGCTCAGTTTCATAATCATAACTATATAAGTAAGTTTTTGTTTCTAACATATCATCAGTATTATTGGAAGTCTGTGTTGTGCAGCCGCACAACACAGTTAATAACACTAAAAAGATAATTGTTTTTTTTGCTTTCAATTATAAAGCCTCCTAGATATCTGGATACCAGTAACCGCCTATAGGTGCTGAGTTAACCCCGACAATTAATATCATTGCTGTAAATATAACAGCATTTTTAATAAAATGTTTGTGAACCATTTCTTATTCTCCTGTTAAATTATTTTGAATAAGTACTTATCTCTTTAAAACAGAATAACAGCCCCGTACTTAAAGTACAAGACTGTTATTCTGCGGTTTGTCGTAAGATGCATGTTTAACGACGTAAGTTACATATTTTATTAGTATAGCTGTGGAAACAAGCAGAAAAATGCATTTTACCATCGTATTTCACAGTGAAATTCATTCTCTGTTTCGTAATAATCACATGTTCCATAATTCCTTTTAGCAAGTGATTTTACAATGTTAGTTCCGAGACCATGGGAGTTCTTATCCTCTTTGGTTGTAGCAAGACCAGAGTTCCTGTCGAGAACTGTTTCATTAATGTAATTGCTTACATGGAATACCATTTCTTCATCGTCCCAGTATGCCTGAATATGAAGCTGGCGCAGAGACTCTTCCTCGTGAAGCTCTGCTTCTATTGCGTTATCTATCACATTTCCAATAATAGAACACAGGTCATTGCCGGTCATAGGTTTGATGTCTTTAGTAATATCAATTGCTGTTATTATATTTTCGCTTTTGGCATATGCAATTTTGCTGTTAATTAATGTATTGATGACCGGATTATTGGTGTTAATATAATCAATTGTTTTTTCAAGACCGATACCGTACTGTTTTAAAAAATCTGATGCTTCATTAAATTGTCCGTTATTAATAAGCCCGCTTAACACCTGAAGCTGATTGTTCATGTCATGTTTTATTGAGCGTATCTGACGGTCAAGCATGCTTACATTTTTGATGTAATCTTCTCCCGATGTTAATTGCTCCTGAAGTTTATCCGCATATTTTTTATTGCTGTTTGCCATATATAGTGACAAAGCCAGTTCGTATATAAGAAATATCAGTATGCACAATAAAAGAAGAATCAGCAGACTGCCCGATGTAAGCTGCATTTTCATAGTCACTGTAAATACGGCACATACGGTAATCAAAGTCAATGCAAGAATTATGATATCACGAATATTAAACATGCCGTTTCTTATTGACGCGAATGATTTAAGGACAATAATTAACAGAACATATATTATAAGTGAGAATATGACATATGGCATTACTGGATATGAATATATCGAAAGCATTTTCTGTGCCTGATATGTAAGCAGCGGTACTGCAATCGTTACAATAAGCTGGATTATATATGGATATACTCTCTTCTTTTTGCCGATTATATTAAGCGAATTATTGTAAAATATTATTGCAACAGCCAGTAAAAGAATGTATTGCGAATAATTAAATGAAATGTATGGAAACATAGTATGTTATCTTACATTGTACGGCGGTATTGTACAAAGCCTTTCTTAAATGTATCTTTATAGGAGCGTCCGACTTTTATCCTGAAGCCGTCTTTCATAATAACTTCTGAACTGACAGCATCGAATCTTCTTACATGCATGTAGTTAATCAGGCAGCTTTTATGTACTCTTATGAAATTATATCCGGCGAGTTCATTTTCAAGGTCCGAAAGCTTTTTCCTAAGTTGATAATTTCCAGAGGTTGTATATATATTGAGCATATGATCCTGACTGACCGCGTACTTGATACTTACAGAGTCAATGCTTGTGATTGAACCGTTTTTTTCAAGATGAACCGAAGTGGTGAGCAGGTCTGTATGTGTAAGTTTGTTTACAAGCTTCTTCACACCGTTTTCATAATATTTCTTTCTGATAAAGTAGAATGGTGTATATTCAAATGTATCAAATACAAGTTCTTCATGTGAAGTTACGAAAACTATTCTTGTATCTGATGAAATGGAACATATAGATTGTGCTGTGTCAAATCCGTTAAGCGGAGTCATGTCTATATCAAGCAAGGCGAGATTATAATGCTTTTCTTTTGCAGCCTCAATTAATACATCCCCTGATGAATAGTAATCAATTGTGGCTTCAAGATTATGCGCATGAAGTTCATTATTAAATGCCTCCATTATCTTACTGGCAATTTTTTCGTCATCGTCACATAATGCTACTTTGTACTCCATATATACCCCCTGATGTATGTACTAAATGTACTAATAGAATACATTTTTAAAATGTGTTTTTCAAGTAAATATACATTTATAAGTTAATATATTTTTCACTAGATAATTCGTTATATTCGTGTTACAATGATAATAATATATCGGGATGGAGACGTGAACTATGATTATATCAGAGAATCATTTTGGAAAAGAGAATTGTGTTGCATATTGTGATGTTTTAATCAGAAGAAATTATGAAGTTATTAATGCGGATGAACATTTCTATCATTTTGTAGAAAAACTTGTTGGTATTAATTTTCTTGATATTGTTCATCAGGATAATCTTAAGGATTTTAAGATGGCTTTTGAGACGATTAAACCAGGTGAGAATTGTAGAATGCTGATTCTGTTAAGAAATGGAATTGGTGAATATTACTGGACAGATATGGTGATTTCTAATAATGGGAAGATTCTGTCAGGTGAGAATGTAATTGAAGTCAGATGTTATTTTCTTTCAGCAGTTGAGAGCAGGTATCTTTTGGCTTTGGACAATGTCAATAAGTACAGGACAATACTTTCTACATACAGAAATTATTTGTTTGATTATAATTCTTACACGGATATGTTTACAATATATCTGTATCGTGGTAATCAGTGCAATGCACCTATTAAGGGAACTTTGGAACAGTTCAGGGAAAGAATGTTAAGAATATTGCGGTCTGATTCAGAGCGTAAGGAGTTTGCTACATTTTATAATTATTTAAAGAATGGTTCTAACATGTTCAGCTGTATGGTTTACCTGCCGCTTGACGAGCATAACGATGAACTGTACAAGTTCAAAGTGAATGGCGACAGCCTGTTTTCAATAAATAAAACGTCTGTTGTTGCAGGTTATCTTGAGACTGTTGATGGATGTGTTTCGGATGTTATTCCTTATTATGCAACAAGTGAAGCTGTTGATTCTGCCACTGGACTTCTTAATAAACGTGCATGCATGGAATATACTAAATCGGTAATTGCATCCAAAGATGATAAGATTCATTATATGATTATGTTTGATGTTGATAATTTCAAGAGCATTAATGATACATATGGTCATCTTTTTGGTGATGAAGTATTAAGTAAGATAGCAGGCATTATTAATGCTAACCTTAACGGACGAGGAATTGCTGGAAGATTTGGTGGAGATGAATTCTATATATTCACTAATAATATTAAAGACGAAGAGGCTTTGAGGATTCTTCTCACAACTATGCGTAAGGAATTACAATATGCATTTGACAGCAGAATTGAAGATTTTGGAGTTACTCTTTCTGTTGGTGTAAGTCTGTTTCCTAAAGATGGAACGGATTACGAGGAACTTTTCAGAAAAGCTGATAAATGCCTGTACCTTGCAAAAGAAAAAGGACGAAACAGATTTATTATATATAATGAAAGCAAACATGGTTCACTTGAGAATAATAGCAGGCATATTCATAAAATTCTTGATTTGTCTGATCATTCAGAATATATGTCAGGCGTGGTATCTGACATAATTCTTGAACTTGTATCCAGAGGAAAAGATGCAATTGATGATGTTGCCAATAATATTTTAGAGCAGTTTGAGATTGATGGACTGAGAATATATAATGATAATTCCGAGCTTATATATTCTTGTGGTGAATATAAGAGAATGCCGGATATGACGAATATTCTTAATGATAAGGCATTTTTATCTAGATATAATAAGAATAATTCTATGTCAATCGGTATTGTTTCATCTGTGGAGGCATGGCATAAGGAATTATATAATGAGTTATCAGACAGTAATATAATGGCATTCATCAGTGCATGGTTTGAATTTAAATATAGAAGATATTATTTCTTCTACGATGTGTTTAATCATAAAAGCCGCTGGAATGATTCTGATAGGAACTTTGTTCTTATTATAAGTAAAATCATTGCCAGCGTGCTATAATATCAGATATAATTATACTGTTATTATGTTTGGCAGCTTTGCGAAGCTGCCAATTTTTTTGTCTGTAAGTATTGTTGCTTCTCCTATATTACCAAATGTTACGGCGCTTGTCTCCCCGAACTTTGAGCTGTCAGCAAGAATATACTTGAAGTGACAGTGGTTGAATGCAGTTTCCTTAACGAGTGCTTCATTAATATCAGGTGTAGTAAAACCTGATTTTTCGGTAATACCATTAGTTCCAAAAAATCCTTTGTTAAAATTCATTCTGTCGATTGTAATAATTGCCTGATTTCCTACAACAGCTTCTGTTAATCCTTTAAGTTCACCTCCAATTAGTATTACCTTAAAGCCTGCAATTGCAAGTTTTCTTGCATGTGTTACTGCGTTGGTAACATATGTTGCATTCTTTTCTTCAAGATAATCAATCAGATATTCAGTAGTAGTTCCGGCATCAATATATATGAAATCATTAGGTACTACAAGTCTTGCAGCATACATTGCAATTTTTTTCTTTTCTTCTGTGTTTACATCAGCTTTTTGTGAAACGGATAATTCGGTAGTAGATACACCATTGATCTTTTCAACAGCTCCTCCAAATACCTTGGTAAGCCGGCCCTGTTCATCAAGTGTATTAAGATCACGTCTTATTGTTGATTCAGAAGTATTAAGAATGTCTTTAAGTTCAGTTACGGTAATGCTTCCTTTTTCAGATAGCAGATTAAGAATTATTTCATGTCTTTGTTCTGTAAGCATATTGTTATAACTCCTTTTCCATAAAATTTTTTACATCAGTAATGTTTTTATAATGTGCCAGCGACCACATGAGTTTCATTGTAAGGTTTTCAATTGTCATTGATTTTCCATTTATGACATTTTCCTTTGTAAGATTACGCCCGACTTCATATATCTCCCAATTAACACCTTCATAGAGACATTGAGTTGTAATAACAACACATATGCCATTAGTTGTAAGTCTGTGAATGTATTGTGTAATATTATCTGGCATTCCTCCAATACCAAAACCCTCAATAATTACGCCTCGGCACGATGAATTAAGATAATCAAAAATATTATAATTCATTCCAGGAAAAAGTGTGATAACTGCTATATCAGTACACATATCAGTTTTGATATGAAATCCATTGCCTGATGTCATTATATTTTCAAATGTATTAATGTTATATTCAACGATGTTGTTTCTGATTGTTGCAATATATGGAAAATTAATACTTTCAAATGCATCAAAACTTTTTGTCTTGATTTTCTTAGCACATGTTCCTTTTATAAGTTTTTCAGAAAATGCAAGAAATACTCCAGAAATGTCTTCACATGAATAAATAAATGCATTTGTTAAATTCATGACTGCATCAGTTTTTTCCACATCAATGGGTAACTGTGAACCGGTAAGAATGACAGGCTTTGAAAGATTTATAAGCTGATATGATAAAGCAGCTGCAGTGTAAGCACATGTATCTGTTCCATGTGTTATAACAAATCCATCATAGTCATTATAATTGTTCATTATGCATTCTGAAATGGAACTAATGTGAGATGTATCCATATTACTACTATCGATATTCATTAATGATATTCCGGTAACATGACATTTTTGTCTGATTACCGGAATATAGTCAAGTAAAATATTAACATCAATTGATGGCGTAAGACCATTGCCATTATCTTTTGAAGCAATTGTGCCGCCAGTAGCTATCAGTAAAATATTCTTCATTTTACTTTACCTTCTCCATTAAAATAATCTTTTAAAAGCTGTACAACGGTGTTTGAAAGCAGGAATACTGCTATTAGATTAGGAATCACCATGAGTCCGTTAAAAGTTTCAGCAATGCTCCACATAAGACCTAAATTCATTGTTGCACCAACTACAGCAACAAGTGAGTAAGCAGCCATGAAAGGTTTAGTTGCTTTAGGACCCAAAAGAAATTCTATGCATCTTTGACCATAGAGTCCCCATCCTATAACTGTTGAAAAGGCGAAACAGCACATTGCAACAGCTGTAAATATTGATACCCAGCCTCCATATGTAGATGTAAAACCTGATATTGTAAGTTCTGCACCAGCAGCCTGACCATATCCTACCGGAACACCACTACATAATATAACAAGAGCAGTCAGTGTACATATTACAATTGTATCTACAAATACTTCAAATATTCCGAAAAAGCCCTGCTTTACGGGTTTACTTGTATCAGCACATGCATGTGCAATAGACCCGGTACCAAGACCGGCTTCATTAGAAAAGATGCCCCTTGATACTCCTTTTTTCATACTCATAAAGAAGCTTCCAACTGCACCACCAGTAACTGATGCAGGAGAAAATGCACCTTGAAATATTGATTTAAATACAGCAGGAACATTATTAATATTAACAAGTACAACTCCGATGGCAAGAATTATATATAACACGGCCATAAATGGTATGAGTTTTTCTGTAACTCTGCCAATTCTTTTTATTCCACCAATCATTATAAGTGCAATAAGTATCATAATTATTATTCCGATTATAAGATCAATCACATGAGTTGAATCAGCAGATATTATGTTATAATTAATTAATGCTGAATCTAAAGCAGCTGTTATGGTATTTACCTGTGTTGCATTACCTGTTCCAAATACAGTGAGAACACCGAGTGCTGAGAATAAATAAGCAAGCCAGTGCCAGTGCTTATTAAGACCATTTTTAATATAGTACATCGGACCGCCAACAAGCTCACCATTATTATTAGTTTCTCTGAAATGCACAGCAAGAACTACTTCGGAGAATTTAGTACACATTCCAAGTATTGCGGATATCCACATCCAGAATACAGCCCCAGGACCACCAATTGCAATTGCTCCAGCAACACCGGCTATATTACCGGTACCTACAGTTGCTGCTAAAGCTGTACAGACAGCCTGAAATGGCGTAAGGGCGCCGTCAGAAGCTTTACGCTTCTTAAGCATGCGCCCGATAGTTATTTTCATTGCATAAGGAAATTTCCTTATCTGGATAAATCTGGTTTTTACACTTAAGACAATTCCTACGCCGATAATACATATCATTGCAGGAAGTCCCCAGATAAAGTTATTGATTACGCTGTTTATTGATTCAATTGTTGAAAGCATTAATTAGTCCATCCTGTTATATAGTTGTCATTATATGTTATTTTTTTCTTGACCCAAAGAATTTAGATAGCAGCCCTTTTTCCTTTGTATCAGAAGATTTATCAGATACCTCATCTATAGTAGTATCTGTTTCATCAGTATAATTAAATGTTAAACCTGTTAATTTACTGAATTCATTAAGTGCAGAGTCATATGCTGATTTTGCAGAATCATAATCAGCTTTATTATAATCACTTCTTGTTGCTTCATAATTTAATTTATAGAATACTTTAGAAAGCTGGTTACATATGCTGTTGCTTTGGGTATATGTATAATTGGCTTTTTCATATTCTGTTTTAGCATTGTCATATGCAAGCTTTAATGATTCAGAAGTACGTCCTTTTTCATCAGAATTAGCCTGGGCTTTACCAAGTTTTTCTTCAGCTTCATGTAGTTTAAAGCGTATCTGATTGATGTTTTCTTTTGTCTGGTTGATTTTCTTGTGGATATTCATCTCATCTGCAAGAGCATCTTCCATTGCTTTTTTCTTAGCTTCTTCATCAGCAATACATTTGTCAAGTTCATCCTTAACCTGAGGCATATTTGCTGCAGTATTCTGTTGTGCAGCAATGACTTCATCATATTGTGCTTTGGCGTTCTCATATTCAAGCTTTGCATTATTAAGAACAGAAGCTGAATCATCATCAAATGCTTCAAGTTTTTTTATATTATCTTTGGCATTGTCAATATCATTAAGAATTTTATCTACACTTTTTCTGGCATTTTCATATTCTATATTAATTGAAGAGGTTGTAGAAGTTACTCTGTTATATTCTTCTAATAATGCATCAGCTTTCTGTTTATACTGTTCATAGATTTCATATGCAGCAGCAGCAGCTTTGGCAGTTTCATCATATTCAGTTTTAGAACGATTTACCATAGCACGCTGTGTATTAAAATTCATTTTTATTGATTCAGCGTTCTTTACAGCTTTTTCGTATTCTGTCTTAAGACCAGGAACTGCGGCTTTTCGCGTTTCTAAAGTTGCAGCTGCATTATCTGTGGTTGTTTTTGCTTTGTTATAGGCAATTTCTGCATTATTAATATCGTCCTGAATAGATTTCAGGCTTAACTGGTAAAGATCTGTTCCATTCAAAAAATCCTTTTCAGTAAAGAATGGTTTCTTAATAATATGCGACATATCTGATATGTCACATTCACATATATCAATTCTGTTATCAGAATTTTTTTTGCATTCACATGAATAATTAGTTTTATCAGAGATCCCATTTTTTGTGAAACTTACCGGTATATATGCAAGTCCGGATAATCCCTTAAGATTAACAATCCATTCTCCAAATGATATGTCTTTGTAATCATGTACTGTCAGATTATAAAGAATCAGGTGCTTGCAATAATCCTGAATATCGGGATTATTAATTGTAAAATCAGTTATTAATGAAATGCTCTTTTCTTCAGCTCTAAGATTATCAAGCACAGCATCATAGTCATAATTGTGAGAATCTCTGCCAATATCTACCTGCGAGTTATATTTTTTTTCTTTAGCAGCTTCATCATTGACAGCATTGTCATATGCAGTACGTGCTTCTTCTAATAATTTTGCAGCATCTTCATATTCTTCTTTTGCATATTTCTCTGCGTTGACAGCTTCATCATATGCTGGCTTAAGGCGGTTTTGTGCCTCTATTGTACGGTCATATGCAACTTTTTTAATTGTTTCAATTGAATGAATCTGTTCATAGTCTTTTTTCTTATCAGCTTCTTCAGCCTCTGCTTTTTCAAGCATCGTCTTTCTGCCTGATATTAATGAAGAATTACGATTGTATTCTTCCTGTAAATCCTGAATAGAAGCTACAGCCTTATTATATTTATCTTCCAATTCTTTAAGCAGGGCTTTTGCTTCGTCTATCTTATCCTGTGATTTATCAGCCGCATCAATATACTCATCATATACGGCTTTTTTTGCATTGAGATTCTCTTCTACTTTGCTGATACTGTCTTTAAAAGTATCAGCTTTCTTTTTTATATTATAGAATCTGTCTCCCATTTCAATTGTCTTCTGTTTAGCCGCAGAATGAACTTCTGATGCTTTTTTAGAAGCTTCTTTAGCATTATTAATCTCATCATTAAGTGACAAAAGGGATGCCTCTGCTTTATTCAATTCAACTTTTATAAGATCAACCGAAAGTATATATTCATGAATACCAGAATTATCTGATGATACTGTGTTGATATTATCATCATAATCTTTCTTTGCTTCTTCAAGCTTAGCTTTACTATCGTTAATCTTCTGTTTAAGGACAGATAAATGTGCTTTTGCTTTAGCAACGTCCTGTTCAGCTTTTGTTATAACAGCGAAATTGTTCATAAAAACACCCTCTTTAACTATATTGTTATTTCATTATCATAATGAAGAAATACTTATTTAAGTGCATCAGCAAGCTGGTCTAATGCAGGAATATCAGTTTCTTTAAGAACTGATTTAATTGTGACAACAGGTTCAACAATTGTTATATTTTTCATTGTTTCAAGTATGTTTCGCATTGTTTTTGCAGCTGTAGGTGCCCATGAGCCATTCTCAATAAGTCCTACTGTTCTGTTCTGGAATGCTTTTGCCTGAAGGTGATGAAGGAAATCCTGCATAATTGGGAATACACCTGCATCATAACTTGCGGCAGCCAGAACCATTCTGTCATATCTGAATGCATCTTCTACTGCCTCAGCAATATCACATCTTGAAAGGTCAGTAATAACAACATTATCAACGCCTTTGTTGCGAAGCATTTCTGCAAATTGTTCGGCAGCATATGCAGTATTGCCATGAATTGAAGCATAGGCTATAAATACACCTTTGCTTTCTGGCTGATAACTGCTCCATGTGTTATATAAGTCAAGGTAATATCCGAGGTTATCTGATAATACAGGACCATGTAATGGACATATAGTCTTAATATCAAGTGCCGAAGCTTTTTTAAGTAAGGTCTGGACAGGAGCACCATATTTACCAACTATGTTAAAATAATATCTTCTTGCTTCACATGCCCAGTCCGCATTCTCAGTAAGCGACAGAGCCCCAAATTTTCCAAACCCATCAGCTGAGAACAGAACCTTCTCACTGCTTTCATAAGTTACCATAACCTCAGGCCAGTGAACCATTGGCGCCATGACAAAAGTAAGAGTGTGGGAACCAAGATTAAGAGTATCTCCTTCTTTAACAGTAAGAGAATTCTTAATGTTAATATTCTCAAAGAACTGGTTAATCATTACAAATGTCTTAGCATTACCTACTACAGTGATTTCAGGGAAAAGTTCAATAAGTCTGGCAAGGCTTCCAGCATGGTCAGGTTCCATATGCTGTATAATTACATAATCAGCATTCCTTCCATCCAGAGCATTAAGAAGATTGTTTTCCCAGTCTTTCATTCCACGCTTGTCGACAGTATCCATAATGGCTGTTTTGTCATCAAGAATTACATATGAGTTATATGAAACACCATCTGGAACAGCATACTGGCTTTCAAAAAGATCTAATGTTGTATCATCAACTCCGATGTATTTTATTTTATCTGATATATTCATAATTAGTACCTCACTTTCTTGTTCTGAAATTAATAAATTGCATAAAATCAATTGTTATAAGTATAACATTTATCTGACAGAAGATAAATGGTAATTGTTTATAAGAAATCATGATTTTATTATGCTTTTTTTATAAAATCAACTTGTTATTATTTTGTCATAGTAGTAAAATATAGTCAACTTTTAAAAGTGAATAATTTTATATTTATGGAGGCGTTTTTATGGCACAGAGATTTATTTTGAATGGAACTTCTTATCATGGAGCAGGTGCAATCCAGGAGATTGCAACAGAAGTTAAGTCAAGAGGGTTTAAGAAAGCATTTGTATGCTCTGATCCTGATCTTGTTAAGTTTGGTGTGACAGCAAAGGTTCTTAAGGTTCTTGATGATAATGGTTTTTCTTATGAATTATATTCTAACATCAAGCCTAATCCAACAATTGAGAATGTACAGACAGGTGTAGAAGCATTCAAGAATGCTGGAACAGATTATCTGATAGCTATTGGTGGTGGTTCTTCTATGGATACAGCCAAGGCAATCGGTATTATAATCAACAATCCTGAGTTTGCTGATGTAAGAAGTCTTGAGGGTGTTGCTGATACAAAGAATCCGGCAGTTCCTATTATTGCAGTTCCTACTACAGCTGGTACAGCTGCAGAAGTTACCATTAATTATGTTATTACTGATGCAGAGAAGAATCGTAAGATGGTATGTGTAGATCCTCATGATATTCCTGTTGTTGCTGTTGTAGATCCTGATATGATGTCAAGCATGCCTAAGGGTCTTACTGCTGCTACCGGTATGGATGCCCTTACACATGCTATTGAGGGTTATATTACTGCTGGTGCATGGGAATTATCTGATATGTTCCATCTAAAGGCAATTGAGATTATTGCCAAGAGTTTAAGAGGTGCAGTTGATAATACTCCTGAAGGAAGAGAAGGAATGGCTTTAGGTCAGTACATAGCTGGTATGGGATTTTCTAATGTAGGTCTTGGTATTGTTCATTCTATGGCTCATCCACTTGGAGCACTTTATGATACACCACATGGTGTAGCTAATGCTATTATTCTTCCAACAGGCATGGAGTATAATGCACCTGCTACTGGTGAAAAATATCGTGATATTGCCAAGGCAATGGGTGTTGAAGGCACAGAAAAGATGACTCAGGATGAATACAGAAAAGCTGCTATTGATGCTGTTAAGAAGCTTGCAGCTGATGTTGGAATTCCTGCTGATCTTAAGGATATTGTTAAGCCAGAGGATATTCCATTCCTTGCACAGTCAGCATATGATGATGCATGCCGTCCAGGTAATCCAAGAGAAACAAGCGTAGAAGAGATTACAAAGCTTTATGAGAGTCTTATCTAAGTAATATATGTATATGTAAATAATAAACCGCGGTATAGTAAATTGCTATATCGCGGTTTATGTATATTATTAATTTTCTGTCATATCAATAAACATTACATTTAATTCTGGTAAAGATCTTTTTAATGATACAGGACAGCCTGATGTATCAAGGAAGCAGTGTTCACTTTCGCCAGTACATCTTACTTCTCCAGTCTTTTCATCAATCACAGTATATTCAAGCGTAATCTTTACACCATTGTATTTAATAACCTTGACATTAATAATAACAGTATCATAGTAATGAGTCATAGATTTATATCTGGCATTAACTGATAATACAGGACTTATTATGCCTGACTCTTCCATTTTCTTATAGCCAAAGCCATTCTCTTCAAGAAGATATGACCTTGCTTCCTCAAACCATCTTATGTAATTAGAATGATGAACTATTCCCATCTGGTCTGTTTCATAATACTGAACCAGATGTTTGTATGGTTTATATATCATAATATCCCTCCTGACATGTTTTTATATAATCATAGTTTTAATTTATCAAATCATTATTCATTATTATAGTTATTCAGATACATTCTTGTCAATTTTAGATGGATTGATATTAATTACATTATAATTAGCAGCGACATTTATAATATTGTCAGCGATTATTTTATCATATCTGTTCATCCATTTTCCTGTTACTCCAGTGAATGAAGCAACTTCATCTTTTGATGCTCCTCCCATTAGCATATAGCTTATAGCTGCATGACGGAGTGTCTGCATTGTATAATGCTTCCGCAATTTTTTGGCTTTCACAAGCTTATCTGTGTATGAAGCAAGAAGACGTTCTGTATCGCGCATTTTAATACGGTTTTTCCGTATATTTGTAAATAATGCACCGCTCTGTATATTCTCAGCCACAATATATGTATCAAGAATTGTACCAAGGTCATCAGGTATAATAAGAAATCTGCTTATATGATTCTTTGGTGGCATATTAATACACAAATGCCCTGTCTGATTTCGGCATATATATTCTTTGTTCAGATTACATATTTCCTGATTGGTAAGTCCCATCTTAATTACAAGTGAAAATATTAAAAATGCTTTATTGTCATTGGCATCTAATGCCGCACTCAGAAGATTATCAATTTCTTTAGCATCAGGTATTGCATCTTTTGGCAATATTTTATCCTGTTCTGGAAGAGACATACTTTCAAAATGATTAACATATTTTCTGCCATGATTAACAGTATATGTTTCTATAAATGTGCATACAGATTTCATAACGGAAAGACGCATTACTGCAGTATTATATGACAGTCTGCCAGAGTTAACTTTCTCTATAAGGCTGTTGTAATAATTCATTGCCTCTTTTCTTGTTAATTTAAGTGGGTCATGTCCTGTTAATTTATCAAAGCTTCTTATAACATTCCAATATTCTTTTCGTGTTCTTGGTCGTAAATTTGTCTGGAAATATATCCATATCTCATCTTCAAATTTTGTTGAAATCATATGTTTTCCTTTCTCAAAAGCAGTGGTGTAGTATAGTTTGGTCATGTATGACGACATATGTCTAAATCACATACTAATAATACCATCCCTCCACCAAAAAATCAAAATAAAATAAATAAAAACCCAAAATAATTAAGAAAAGCTTCCTGACTGCACTCAGTTCACATTTGCTTTTTATGTCGAAAGTCCGTATAATGTATTTATATTTATATTGAAGGAGTTAATATGGAACAGTATTCTAGGCGATTTATAGAAGAGCTTGCCAAGCATATCAACCCAACGATTCTCGAATTTTTTAATAAAAAGAAAAATCTGATGAACTTTCCTACTGATAATGCTGCAGAGCTTATAGACGAAACATTGATGGAGTATCTTGAAGGTAAGACGAGCCGTGAAGATTTAATGCCAATTATTAATAAGATAAAAAAGTCGCGTCTTCAGAAACGTGCCAGATGGTATAAGGCATATAATAACGATATTGATAATATGAATCTGGATGATCCCAAGCACCCTCTCGCCAGTTTTATTTCTCTGGCCAGATCTTTAAGACCTGACGAGTATGCAAAACTGTATGGTGATAAAGAACTTGATGATATTATCAAAGATAAAAAAGAAGCTGCTAATGAATGGAAGAACGATTCCGGAAGTCTTCTGATTGATTTTCCAGGACTCTACTCTTTCACTAATAATTCAATATATAATTCTCTTAAGAATGATTTAATTATTAGTGCATGGAAGTATATTGAAAGTGAGTTGGCTGGTAACATTGATTCTTACCTAAGAATGTATCCAGTTGACCTTGTTGATAAACCATTATTCAGCCCATCTTCTTTCACTCTGATGATGGAAACAGCTTCCAATAATTTGTTAAAAGAAATTATCACAGATGATGATGGAGATGAACTGTTAGAGGTTACCGTGGATAATGGTAAGCTTACTCCTCCTAAGTCTATGGATACTGATGACCTTAAGCTGGTCAATGCATTTATCTCTAATATTAACATGCAGGAGTTCTCTAAGGAGAAATCTGTTGTTGTCGATCTTAATACTCTGGGTAAAGAGGTTGTAGATTATCATGTAGGTAAGAACGTTCTTAACAAGATAAGTAATTCCTGCCGTAAACTGGTAGAGTATAACTTCTCCTATGAAGCTGAAGGCAGTAAAATATATTTCAACTTATTTGATAATATTGTTATTAAAGAAGATGCTGAGCGTCCATATGCAATAGCACAATTTGGAGAGATTCTAAGCAACGCAATTATTCAGAAGAAGCTTATCTCTATTACTTCTGCTTCTTATGATGTTCTTGATAATAATCTTTCAAAGATTATATGCTATGCGATAAAGCGTGAACAGATTGCTAATCAGGAAACAAGAGTTAATGAATACAGTTATACATACTTCCAGAAGATTGTAAGATTCAAGCTGAAGAACAAAAAGAAGAATCTGCAGCTTATCCAGGAAAGTCTTCAGGAGTTTGTCGATAACCATATTGCAATAGAAAAGTTTGAATTAAAGAATGGTGTATTTATTATAACTTTCCTGCCGTTGTCTGATGCGGAGATAGAAGATCTTAATTCTGACAATGATAAGAATGACAAAGGACTGTTGATTGACACCCTTGGATAAATGTCTACATTTTTGTATTTAAAAAATTGATGTAGATTAATGAAGGATAATTGATTAATTTCAATTATCCTTTTTTTATTTGGCTTAACCATGCGATTTATTCACATTTTGTCGTTTATTTTTATTTTTTAGTATAAAAAATATGTTCTACTCCCCTATTTAAGGCATTTTAACAAAATTAAACAAAATAATTGATATTCTTATGTAACCTGCTTCTAAAAAATGTAGATATATTTGGAGTAAATCAGTAATACTTTACTATCAGAGTGTAGATAATTTTGGAGTAAATTAATAAAATGTAGACAATTTTGGAGTAAATTAGTTCATTTTTATAAAAAAATTGCTCCAAAACTATGCTTATTGGTATATTAACACTACATAAAGAAGTGTTTTTCTACATTTTTTTTTCAGAAAATCATTGTCAATGTCTACATTTTTGGCTTAAACACTAGATATTCGGGATTTAATATACATATATATGAATCAATAACACCTAAATGTAGATAAATTTGGAGTAAAACATACCAAATATATAATTTGACGTCTACAAAAAAAAATCACAAGAAATTTCGTAGATAAAAACGGAGTAAAACAAGTATTTTTTTCAAAAATGTAGATAAATTCAGAGTAAAACAATATAGAAATAAATATAATGTGGACAAAAATGGAGTAAAAAGGCGAATTTGATTTTAGCCCCAAATACTGTTAAATTATGGTCTAAAAGGGGGTGAAATGTTTGGATAATTTTGCGAATATTGGCAAAGCAGCTATAATCCAGTCTTTAGGTATTCAGAAGAATTACACAGAAGTAATTGAAACTACTGTAGATGCCATTGATTATAGTAATACAGCTTGTTCAACATGTAAATACAAAGCTATCATCAATACATTTGATAAAAATAGCAAGCCTTATGCTGATGCCTGTGCTTCCTGTGCAAGTTGTCCACATAAGACATTGATCCAGAAGAACGTGTATAAAAAAATCTACCATAATGAAAAAAACCGTTATGGTTACAGACCTATGCTTAAGGCTAATGCCATTAAACTGTTTTTGTTATTGCATTTTTATCACCCTGATAATAACGGAATTGTATATAATCTGGAAGCATGTGAACTTGCGTCTGTTATCGGGTGTAATGTAAGAACTGTATGGAATAATCTTAAGGTACTTGAAGAATATACATATATCTCATATTCAAAAAATGAGTATGGGCTTATTAATGTTATCCTCAATGATTATGAAAATTATTACCTTCCTGCCAATAAAGGTGGGCGAGGTTTTCTTGTCATGTCAAAGGAGTTGCTAACAAAACTTAATTCAACAGATTCCCTGGTATCACTCCGTATCTTTATAAGGGAACTTTTAAGTCTTGATTCTCCTGAATTAAAAGGTGTTGCAAGTGTTGATTACAAGAACATACGCGATATACGTAATACGCTTCCATCTTACTGCAAGCCTTCGGTTATTAAAGCAAAGCTTACGAAAAACTCCGATATATTCAATGTTACATTCAAAGATGATGTTGTCCGGTTCGAGATCGATAAAGCATATATCCCAAAGAACCAGAAAGCTTATGTACATGAGGAATATGTAGGAATCCTGCAGAATTTTATATGGGAATTTAATCAGAATGTTGCTTATGTTAATTCCGGTGAAACTGTTTCTGCAAAATTCAGCTCATTTTTTAATATTAATACTTCAGTTGCTTCTTATAAACTTATGAAGCTCACTAATATTGAAATTGATGATATTGCAAGTCTTTCCTTACACTATTCTTATGAAATTGTGATGAATGCTCTGTCTGTTGTTTATAAAGAATATTATATGTACGAAAAGACTGTAAATAATCTTGCAGGTCTTATGTCAACAATAATACGAGCTCAATTTAATAATCTTAAAAAGGCTGCCTGAAAACAGTCTTTTTTCTGTGTCTTTTTATCAAAACTCTTCATAAATTATATAAAGATTCTTCCTCCCCCCTTACCTGATCTTCGTTTCTTAAGTTAAATATATGTCATTTATTAAAAATTATGATAAAAGTTATTATAAAAAGTGGCAATAATGACTAATATATTAATAATTTATGGAAAAAAAAAGACGATAATTGACTAAAAAAGACTAAATACTTAAAAAAAAACCTTTTTCTGAAAAAAAAATTCTTATAAAAATACAAAAAGACTTTTTTAAAAAAAATTATATGTTTGATTTAAATAAAAATTCATCTTTTCTGAAAAACATATACGTCTTAATTATCCTCAAAATCAGTAATCATCTGTCTTTCCAGATTTCTCATTTATCAATATATGTTAATTTGTTAATAATATATATATACATCTATATAAAAAAGACGGATATTAATGCATAAATAGTATTTCATGCATAATATCCGTCAAAAATTGACTTTGTCATTTGACCATACAACGATTTTTATGATGTCATAATACAAATATGTATCTATATCATAAAAAGTCATATATGGTCATATTAAAGGTTTTCAATTAAATCAACGATTCTGTCCTTTAAAATTTCAACACGTATTTTTAATTCCGTATCGTTTTTTATGATTGATTTATTATTTTTTAGTACATCAAAATTATTTTCTAATAAACTAAGTGACTGTTCCAGTTTTGCAATCGAATTAATTCTTTTAAGTTCAGAATCGGAGATTGAAGTCTGACGTTGTTCCTTTTCCTTCTGCTGCTGCTTAAGTTTTTCAACCTGAGCTTCCATCTTTGCTTTTTCTCGTTCTGCTTTTTCTTTTGCTTGTATTGCAAATTTAACCATCTCGTCTTTATCAGGTCCTTTTTCTGTAGAGTTACTATTGCTTTGAAAATCATTTATTCTTTGTTCCAGTAATTCAATTGTATGTTTCTTATCTTCTATTTCTTTTGTAGCAGAATCAAGCTGCTTTTTATACTGTCTCGCTTCATCTGCTCTTTCTTCAGAAAGTTTCTTAATAGATTGGAACTCAGCATTTTCAATTGTACCGTTTTTCTGAATAATTGAAAGTATTGTCTTCTGAGCATCTTCATCAAGTTTACCAAATTTATCTGCCTGATTAAGATCAATGCCATTAGAATTAAGAAGTTCAGATAATTCTGGAATCAGTTTTTCTGCTGTTGTGTATTTTCTTGCCTGTCGTTCAGATATGTTAAGCTGGCTGGCTATTTCAGCATGAATATTCTTAATTTCACCTTTAAGTTTCTTGGCTTCATAAAGCTCTAATAGTCTGCTTACTTCCCATCGCTTCACTTCCATGCTTGATTCTCTTACATCATGATTTGCAGAGATAAGCATAATCTCTTCGTCAATATCTGATATATCGGATTTCTCTACTTTACAAGGAATTCCTGCAGGAAAGTTATCACGATATTCTTTATCTGTCATCTGGCATATAGCATGGTATCTTCGTTCACCAGATATAAGACGATATTGATCTGTTTCTGCATCATATAAAACTGAAAGGTTATGACGGAGGCCATTAACAAGAATACTTTCTTTAAGTGCTTCTATTCCGTCTTGTGTATACTGTTCATTCTTAGGATTAGGAATAATCTTATCTTTAGGAATATATTTAAAATTGTATTGTGTCTTAGCTTGGATTTCTCTGAGTTTTTCTCCACCATCATTATTAAGTACACCAGATTTTGTTGATCCAGCACTAAAATTTTTCTTAGCCATATTACTTCTCTCCTTTCAGATATCTTGCAAGCTTGCGGTAATGAGCTGTGTCCATAAGTCCAAGATAGTTTACAAGTTCAACGTAATCAAGAGATGCAGGACACTTTTTATCGTATGATAATAATGGTTCAAATGTCGTATTTGATTCATTAACAGCTATACAGTTTCTGATAGATATTGGAAGAAATCTATCACCGAACATATTTTCATAACTCTCATACATCTGTCTAAAAAGAGTTGTTCTTCCTGCCACCCTTGTCATAAAGATACCGGCAAATTCAATACTTAAAGCATATTTATCGTTTAGTTCTTCTATAGTATCGAAAAGTGACATAAGACCATCATACGAGAAATTATCTACACAAATTGGAGTAATAATCTTATCACTGGCACACATTGCACATGATGTTAGATATGATTTGAACGGAGAATTATCTATAATTATGTAATCAAACTCGTCCTTAATTAAATTCAAGTTATAGCGTAAATATAATTCAACATTAATCTCTTTCATTTTGTCATATATTTTGTAAATAAGACTGTTAAGTTCTCGTGATGCTGTAAGTATAGAAATGTTTTTATATTCAGTTTCAGTTATGTAGCTCATTACTTCATTTTTATTTTTTTGTTTTTCACAAAACAGACGTTCGTAATCTATATCTGGATTAGCTTCTGCCTGACCATACATTTTGGTTGTATTCATCTGTGGATCAAGGTCAATAAGCAATACTTTGTATTCTGAGATAGCAAGAATCTGTGCTATTGTAATTGCTGATGTTGATTTGCCTACTCCACCCTTTTCATTAATCAAACTAATTACTTCTGTCATAGTTTTTCCTTTCGCATATTAATATAAGTTTATTATACAACATTTTGTCTTCTTTTCAATTGCTTTTAGAAATGTTTTTGAGAAATATTTGAACTGAGTTCATTTTTTGACATAATTATACTTTTTATAATAACTTTGCACTAAGTTCAATAATTAATATATGAATTAATTTTTAAGATAGACATATTATATCCTGAAATTTATGCCTTAATTAATAATTATATAATAAAGATTTATTAAATAAAGAATCATATAAGACAAGATAAGTAAGAACACAAAAGATATTATTAAAAAATTCTGAACTGAGTTCAAATTATATTTATAATAAAAAAGTGCTAAAGTATTATTAATCAATAAACTTTGAACTCAGTTCAAAATATAACTAAATACTGGTATATTAAAAAATTATATAAAAAATGAACTGAGTTCAAAGTTTATAATAAACACAAGCAAGCCAAAAGAACATAAGTTCTGCATGTTTCATGTGAAACATTATTACTATATATAGTGCTTGAGGGGATCTGTAACCACAATTCTTTATTACATCTCTTGAGTTATTGTAATTGTGACTGTATAATTAATAAAAATATTGAATATTAAAAAACAAATTAATGAGGTTATTATGGTATTTAATCATACATACAGAATTGGACTTGAAGATTGCGGAAAAGAAAATGAAGCTACTAACAAAGCAATTCTTACAATTCTTGAGGATATTGCAGGCTTACATTCAGCAACAGTAGGACTTGGGCTCAATGAAATTAATAAAACAGGCTGTGCGTGGGTGATTTTGAAATGGAAGGTACAGATTATCAAGCGTCCAGAATATAATGATGAATTAAATGTTTTTACATGGTCAACAACTGCAAATAAGCTTTTTGCTGATAGAGATTTTAAAGTGCTTGATAGTAATGGTCAGACAGTTATTATTGCAACTTCACGATGGATATATATGGATATTAACAAAAGAAGACCAGTCAGAATAACCGCTGAAATTATGGATAGGTATGAATCTGAGCCAGAAAGACGTGTGTTTTCAGAAGAAATTACTAAAAATGAGATTCCCGATACAGAATATAAAGAGATTTCGTATAATATTTTAAGAAGAGATGTCGATTATCTTGGACATATGCATAATATAAGTTATCTTGATGCGGCATATGAGATTATGCCAGAAGAATACTTTAATGGTCCACAATTTAACTATATAAGTATCGATTATTGTAAAGAATTATTGAAAAATGACGAAGTAAAAGCACATTTTTACCGAATTGACAACGGATGTATAATATCATTAAATACGGAAAAGATAAATTCAGTAATTACACTGAAATATTAGCGAAAGACAGTTATATAAAACTGCTGGAATCCAGTATATATTAGTTATATTGGGGATTAGCTGCTTTGAAAGGAGTATTTTTATGAGTTTGATTAATAAAGAAAAGGTTTTAAATGGTGTAGGAAAGGCTGTAGATGTTACTAACAAAGCAGCAGATAAGGCTTCTTCCTTTGTCAAAGAAAAGGAAATTGACAAGAAAGCTATGAAGGCTGCGAAAACTGCCGAAAAAGGTATCAAAATAGCAGGAAATAAGATTGGAGAGGTTGCTGGAGAAATCGTGGCAGGTTATAAAAGTAAGGCGGGAGGTACTTCTTCAACAGGCAGCACAGCACCAGATATCATTGTAGATGCCAAAGATATTAAAGAACATGTAAGTGATGAGGAATAGTAATGCAAAGTGATTTTTCACAGGGAAAAGTCTGGAAAAATGTTATTAATCAGGCAATTCCGCTTATGGTCGCACAGCTTATACAGATTCTGTACAATGTTGTTGACCGGATATACATTGGGCATCTTCCTGTTATTGGAAGCAATGCTTTAACAGGAATAGGACTGGTTTTTCCTATTACAACACTTGTTGCGGCATTTACTAATCTGTTTTCAACAGGTGGTGTGCCGCTCTTTTCTATGGCAAGAGGAGCAAAAGAAGAAAAGAAAGCGGAACTTATACTAGGACAGGTTGTATCACTGCTTTTTATTACATCGCTGGCACTTATGGCGTTATGCTATATATTTAAAAGACCAGTACTGTTCCTTTTCGGAGCAAGTGAAGAAACTTATGTGTATGCTGACCAGTATCTTAAAATATATCTTCTGGGAACGATATTTTCAGTGTTTTCAACCGGACTTAACGGATTTATTAATGCACAGGGATATCCTAAAAAGGGCATGATGACAGTTATGCTTGGTGCAATTATTAATCTCATTCTTGATCCAGTGTTCATATATGGGCTTCATATGGGAGTTTATGGTGCAGCAATAGCCACAGTAATAAGCCAGGGCGTGTCTTTTATGTGGGTTTTAAGTTTTTTTATGGGAAAGAAAACATTTTACCATATAAAAAAAGAAAATCTGATTCTTAAAGCAGGGATGGTTGGAAAGATTACATCTCTTGGAATATCAGGATTTGTTATGCAGGGAACTAACTGCCTCGTACAGGTTGTATGTAATAAAATGCTGTTTATGTATGGCGGGGATATGTATGTAGGAATTATGACTGTAATTAATTCAGTCAGGGAGATTCTTTCTGTTCCCGGTAGTACGCTTGGAAGTGGTGCACAGCCTGTTCTTGGCTACAATTATGGTGCAAAGCAGTATGAAAGAGTCAGAAAAGCAATTAGATTCACGGCGGCAATAGGATTTTTATATATGCTCATTGCGTGGCTTACTGTAATTATATTTCCGAAAGAGATTCTGTCGGTATTCACGACTGATAAGGCTATGATAGTTTTAGGAGAACATGCGTTAAAGCTGTATTTTTTTGGATTCTTTTTTATGTCATTCCAGTTTGTGGGACAGTCGACATTTACAGCACTTGGCTGTGCAAAGAGGGCGGTATTTTTCTCGATATTCAGGAAAGTAATTATAGTTGTTCCACTTACAATTATTCTTCCTATGCTTGGACTTGGAGTTGAAGGAGTGTTTATTGCCGAGCCAGTATCTAATGCAATAGGCGGTCTGGCAAGCTTTACAACAATGTATTTTACACTTTACAAAAAACTGCCGGAATAGTATTCTAAAGACAATGATAGCAAAGGTGCCATCGCTTCTGTATAGGGAGCGGTGGCTTTTTTAAAATCTTGGAAAGAAGGATAATTTATGGATATATTTGACATAATAGGACCTGTGATGGTTGGTCCGTCAAGCTCACATACAGCAGGTGCTGTCAGAATTGGTTATATTGCAGGAAAACTTATGGGAGAGCCAATTGCAAAAGCAGAAATCCTTTTATATGGTTCGTTTCTGGCAACAGGAAAAGGACATGGAACAAGGAAGGCACTTGTTGCCGGACTTCTTGGAATGAAACCGGATGATATGAGAATTCCGGACAGTTTTGAGATTGCTAAGGAGCATGGCATAGAGGTTGCTTTCGGAGAATCAGCATTAAGAGATGCACATCCGAATACAGCCCAGATTTTCCTGACATCTGTAACTGGTAAGAAGCTTGAAGTTGTTGGTGAATCACTTGGAGGATCACGAATTAATATTGCTCAGATTGACGGAATATCTACGAATTTTTCAGGTGATTATCCGACACTTGTTGTGCATAACATGGATCAGCCTGGACATGTTGCAGAAGTTACATCAATGCTTGCACACAAATCAGTTAATATTGCTGCCATGCAGTTGTACAGGGCTGGCAGGGGCGGCAATTCAGTTATGGTGCTTGAGTGTGACCAGGAAGTGCCAGAGGAGGGGATTAACTGGTTAAGACATGCAGAAGGTGTTGTCAAGGTGACTTATCTTGGCTTGGAATAATCATAATGCAGAATTTGATTAGCATAATTATTGGTGAAAAATGGAGGATTTATGGCAGAATATCATTCAATCAGTGACCTTGTGAAATTAAGTATTAATAATAAGCAGGAATTATGGCAGGTTGTTCTTACGGGACAGGCACATGACAAGCTTATGTCTGAAAGAGATGTATTTGCACAGATGAAAAAGATGTATCAGGCTATGAAGAGCGCAGATGAGCAATATGACCAGCAGTTGAGGTCACCAAGTAAAATGGCTGGTGGTGATGGATATAAAATGCGCATTTATAATGAGTCTGGCAGAAATATATGTGGTGATTTTATTGGTGTGGTTATGGAAAAAGCATTAAAGATGGGGGAATCGAATGCATGCATGAAGAGAATTGTAGCAGCTCCTACAGCAGGTTCATGCGGTGTTATTCCAGCTGTATTACTGTCTTATGAAAAATGTTTTGGTGTTACAGAAGATGAATGTGTAAAAGCGTTATTAATTGCGGCAGGAATAGGTGCGGTAATTGCTGAAAATGCATCTATTGCAGGAGCAGCAGGTGGCTGTCAGGCAGAGATTGGTTCGGCAAGTGCAATGGCAGCGGCGGGACTGGCTTATATGCAGGGAGCAGATAGTGAAGGATGTGCAAATGCCCTGGCACTTGCTTTAAAGAGTATGCTGGGGCTGACATGTGATCCGGTTTGCGGATTAGTTGAGGTTCCATGTATAAAGAGAAATGTTTCTGGGGCAGTCAATGCAATTACGGCGGCACAGATGACAATGGCAGGTATAAAGAGCGTAATTCCTGCAGACGAGGTTATAGATTCCATGAGAAGAATCGGTAATGATATGCCGGTATGTCTTAAAGAAACAGGTGAAGGGGGACTGGCAATAACACCAACTGCAAAAGTGTATAAGCAAAAGTTAAATAATATTGACAACTAATGTCACAAAAGTTGACGAAAAACTGACAAAAAATACTGTTTTTTTTAAAAATATGGCAAAAAATCTGTTGATTGACAAAAATAATATGCTATAATATAGATGATTGTAAAAGAGATTGAATTTGTTTGAATGAATTTGAATGATTTTACAAGTAACATTACACACAGATATAAGGATAACTCCATAATTCCTTATATTTGACTATATTTCTATCCCCTCTACTCATCCCCGGTTCCCCCAGAACCGGGGAAGTTTTTTATGCGCGGATAGCGAGGAGAATATAAAAATGCGCTGTAATCATGCTTGCATGAATTGAAACTTTTTTACATGTGGGCATCAGTATATGCTATAATTAAACAATATGTTTACATTCAGACAATACCGGCTATGAGTAAATAAATAATCAGAGGATGGAGTTAGTTATGACACGAAAAGAACTTAATGAAATTAAATCACAATATACATTAGAGGACTGTGGAATATTAAGGTTATGCGGCTGTTATGTTGATGGCGAGCGAAATAAGATAACACAGTTTAATGAGAATTTTCTTAATCTTCCGGAAGAAGAGAAGCATAAATATTTTGATATATTTAAGAAGACTCTTTCAGGAACACCAGGAAAGAATCTGGTTGATATGAAGTTTAATGTCGATGCGTATGCTGATGAGGGCGCAAGAACATTTTTAATGAACTTAAGAGACAGCGGACTTAAGGATGACAGACTTCTTAACGAATTCTATGACAGGATTATCAATAATTATAGCTATGTAGGTAATTATCTGATTCTTCTAATTAATCAGGTATATGATATTCCGGCGGTTACTACTGATAATATAGAGATGGATGATGCATCTGATGAGGTTTACAGCTACATTTTATGCAGTATATGTCATGTGAATCTTTCTAAGCCGGGGCTTGGGTATGATGAGGAGGACAATAATTTCCACGATAAGAAGCAGAATCATATGGTAGATGTACCGGATGTGGGATTTCTGTTCCCGGCATTTAATAAGAGAAGTGCAGATGAGGATATGACACTTTTCTATACTAAAGATGTCAGTGAGTTTGAGGACGGGCTTATCGACTGCCTGCTTGACTGTGCGGTTCCGCTTCCTGCAAAGCAGCAGAAGGAAACATTTACATCACTTGTTAATGAGGCACTTGGTGAAGAGGCTGACCTTGAGATTGTGAAGAATATTCATGAAAATCTTGAGCAGATTATAGAAGAGAAGAAGCAGGAAAGTCCGGCACCGGTTATGCTTGATAAAACTGAGATGAAGGATCTGTTGGAAAAAAGTGGTGTTAAAGAAGAAAAGCTTGAGAATTTCGAGGAGCACTTTGAGATGGCTGCCGGTGAACATGGAAAGCTTGTTGCATCAAATGTTTCATCTGGTAAGAAATTTGAAGTGAAAACGCCGGATGTTGTCATAAAGATTAATTCAGATAAGACAGATATTGTGAGTACACAGGTAATTGATGGAAGACAGTGCCTTGTAATTCAGATTGACGAGAGACTTGAGGTTAATGGGATTTCAGTTAATCCTGATACAGGTGAGGTTATAGACAGAACCGCTGAGGGATATGTAGAAGAATGATAATGGAGGATGAGTCTGTATGACATTGAAGAAGTTGCTGCATAATTTCAATGGGCATCTGCACACGGTTAATTCCCACAGAAGGCTGGTGAGAAAATACTGCTTTAAGCTTGGATTATACAGGCAGGGAATGATGCATGATTTGTCAAAATATTCGCCATCGGAGTTCATACCAGGGGTTAAGTACTATCAGGATGGACACAGAAGCCCTAATAATGCCCAGCGTGAAGATGAAGGTGTTTCAAAGGCATGGCTGCATCATAAGGGTAGGAACAAACATCATTTTGAATACTGGATAGATTACGATGTCGATGGTAACAGCACTATTCTTGCAGGAATGAAAATGCCTGTGAAATATGTTGCTGAGATGTTTTGCGACAGAGTTGCAGCGAGCAGGATATATAATAAAGACAAGTACAAAGATTCAGATCCATTGGATTACTATATTAAGGGGCTTGGGCATTATATTATGCATCCGGAAACAGATGAGCTTCTTCACAATCTTTTGAAGATGCTTGCTGATAAAGGGGAAGAGTATACATTTGCATATATAAAAGCAAATGTGCTTAAGAAAAAGAAAACAGGCGGATTATAGCAATTTTTTGGTGAAACTTTAATATTTTGACAAGAAAAAGGTTTTTAAAATTGGCGTAATGGTGTATAATTTAAAGAACAATATGAACAAAAGAATGTTCTGGTGAATAATTAAATAAGAGGAAAGGGAGGTCTTATAATGGGGATAATGCATACTAAGGCCGAAAGAACTGAAAAAGTTGAAGAGATTAAGGCTGAGAATAGGAAGAAGGTAAAAGAGATCAGGGCAAAGAAGAAAGAGCTTGATGCTGAGGTTAAGAAGAAAGCCAGACAGGTTGCCGCTGATAGAAAGAAGAGAAGAGCGGGTATTACATTCAGACTGTTTATGCTTGCTATTGTACCGGTAATTGTTATGGTACTGGGGCTTATTACAACTACAGTATTCAGTCTTAAGTCAGGACTGGAAGAAGAGGCCATGGATGGACTAGAACTGTTAAGTGGGGCAGTACAGAGTTCTTATGAGGATATTAAAGGTAACTATGAATATAAGAACGGTAAATTATTCAAGGGTGGCGAAGAATTGACGATTAAACCGGCTGCACTTGATATATATGTCAAGAACTCCAAGAATGATGTCCAGGTTACACTTACATATGGAACCAAGAGAGTTCTTACAACGCTTACTGATAATAAGGGAGCAAGATTAACGGGAACAGATATATCAAGTGAAGTGTGGGATGTAGTTAAGACGGGAAAGACATATAGAGATACTAATTATAAGGTAGATGGAAAGAGATACTGTGCAGTATATGTGCCACTAAAGGATAATAACCAGGTTGTAGGATGTGTATTTGCAGGACAGCCTACATCAGATATTACAAACTATATAATGCAGAAGGTTGGAACAATGCTTATAGTTTCTGCAGTAGTACTTATATTAGTAGGAATTGTGGCAACATTTATAGCACAGAGTATTTCAAAGTCGATTAAGAGAGCAAGTGTATCTGTAACGAAAGTTGCCGGAGGAGATCTTACAGTAGAGGTTGATAAGACTGTACTTAAGAGACAGGATGAAATCGGAGACATGGGCAGAGCCCTTGAAACTCTTATAATTAAGTTAAGAGAAATTGTTGGAAGTCTTGCGAAGTCTGCAACAGATCTTGGTGAGTCAGGTAATTCAATTGACTCTATGGCTTCACAGTCAAGTGTTGCTGCAGGAGAAATCAGTACAGCAGTAGAAGAGATATCTAAGGGTGCAGTATCACAGGCAGAAGATATTGAGACAGCAACTAATGAAATTATGACAATGGGTGAACAGATTACTCAGATAGTTAATAATATTGCTGACCTTACAAAGACATCTAAGAACATGGAAGAAGCCGAAAGTGCTTCACAGGATACAATGATTGAATTAAGTGATGCAGTCCAGAGAACTACTGATGCAGTTGCAAGAATTGCAAAACAGATAGAGACAACTAATGAATCGGTAGATAAGATTGGCAATGCTGCTTCACTTATTGCAGATATTGCAAGCCAGACAAGCCTGTTATCACTGAATGCTTCTATTGAATCTGCAAGAGCAGGAGAAGCAGGAAAAGGATTTGCAGTTGTTGCATCAGAGATTCAGAAGCTTTCATCACAATCTGACAGCACAGCAAGTAAGATTCAGGAGATTATTACAGATCTCCAGAATGATTCGAAAGAAACACTTGAGGTTATGAGAAGTACAGAAGTTCTTGTAAGAGAGCAGTATGAAAAGCTTGCAGCAACTAAGGAAAGATTTAAGGAAGTTGGTAATGGCATTAATGTTTCAAAGCATGGAACAGATGTTATTAAAGGCAATGCCGAAGTATGCGACAGTTCAAGAGTTACCGTTGTTGATGTAATATCTAATCTTTCTGCTATATCAGAAGAGAATGCTGCTTCAACACAGCAGACAACATCTTCTATGCAGGAGCTTAATGCAACTATTAATATTCTTGCAGAAACAGCAGCTAAGGTTAAGGAAGTATCAGACCAGCTTAATGAAGATATGAAGTATTTTAAGATGTAATCAGAATAAAAATACCGGTTAAGTTTGTATATATTAAGAACTTAACCGGTAATTTTTTATGCTTTTTCTAGTACATTTATTAATTCCTTTAGCTGTGCCCGGATTTTCTTACGATTGATATCCGAATAACCAATTTCGTTGGCAATCTTGTAAAGATATTCCTGAAAGTTCTGTACAATCTGCGGGTGATTGAAATCAAAAACCATGCTTGGCAGGGCTGTACGGATAAGCATTGCCTCTGATCCTTCGTTAACAATTATACATATGTTATCATCTGGATCATATTGTATCGGAACAAAGAAATAGTCAGCATGTGTATCCATAATTCTTATAATATTCTGCAGATGCTTTGCATAAGAACGGGGCGTGTAATATACAGCTGTCTGTTGTCTTACAACAGGGAAAATAACCGGAACATGGCCAGCTATAACTTCTTCAGCAGTTGCCAGTGGACATATATCAACATTGCGTAAATCATCAAATACAGTGGATAACTGGTAAGAGGTACGCAGATTTACACCAAGGCTGTCAGGATTATTATTAAGAAACTCTGTTATCAGCTCTTCCGGCATGGCTGCTGGAGGAAGGCTCAATCCCTTCTGGATATGGTTTACATGGGTGTTTAAGATACGGTGGAAACACTTAGAAACATCCTCTGCTGATTCATATATATTCATGGTTGGCCTGCAGTAGGATAAAAAAGTTTTGAATTCGTTTTCTTTAATAGAAATAACTGCAGGTTCGGTTGTCATAACAGTAAATGAATTATCACTTACCGTTGAAAGGCAGTCAGAGTAAACTGCAACATGCGGAGGATAAATTATGCTTATTTTTGAAAACAGATTATCACGCATGCGAGGATAGTAGTAAGATTTCACCCGTCCGGTAATATATGCCGGAACCCAGTAGAAAAACTCTTCAAAAAACTGAGTGGTATTAACAGGAGAAGGGGAAATCTGGCATATAGTATATCCATAATCTATCAATCTGAGCAGAAGCTCCTGTATAGAATTAAGAATTTCTTTATTATCAAATATACTGTAAACATCATCATCAATCCATACATATACTGTACCATGGTCTTCAAGGGTAAGAAGATGGTTGATAAAACTGATAACAGCCTGTTTTTTTCCTTCGGACTTATAAAGAATACTGGTAGCATTGGGAATTACGTCAATGGATTTTATTCCCATAATATTATTAGTGCCTGATGAAGAGATATTTTCATTAAGAATGCCGTCAACCAGTGTATTGGTCTGAGGAAGCTCATCCGCCAGCCACTGGTAAAGCATATCTGAATATTCAGGCAAAGGTCTGGAATGATTGAATCTGCTATAATCAGATGCAAGAGCCAAAGCCTTTCTTTGATAGCTGAGTTTAATTGAAGAGGCAAAATAGTCCGACATTCGTCTTAAAATTTCCTTATTACGAGGACATTTTCTCTTACCACTGCGATACAGGCTTACAGCAGAATTATCGATGCCAACAGCACCAGCCAGAGTTGTGTTATTAGTGTTTGTTATATCCATCAGAAACTTAAATTTGTCATTAAAAGTCATAAGCTCTCCTTATGCAAATGCGTGAACGCCAGAAATAATAAGCGTTGTAAGTGTGCGTGCCATTTCATCAAGAGTAATACCGTCAGGGTTAGTTATCCATTCATAATACGCGGAAATCATTCCGCCAGCGACAAAGTTAGAAATAAGAGGATATTGTTCAGCAGGAACATTCATCTTAATATCCTTGTCTACCAGCTCTTTGAGAAGGGTCTCCTGCAATGCTTTCTGGAGTCTGTTAAAAAGCAGGCTTCCGTTGTCTGAAGCAAAAAGGTCTCTTGCAATATCTGCATCAGACATAATTGTATTAAGAAATGCAAATAAAGTCTGAGGTGAGAACATATTATAATCCTCAGACATAGCGCACAAAAGATCTTTAAGAGATGTTATAAGCTCATTAATTCCTTCATCAAGAACATCATTGACAGTTGAATAATATGTGTAAAATGTTTTTCTGTTAATGTCAGCCTGTGCAGCAAGCTCAGTAACTGTTATTGAATTAAGCTTTTTCTTCTGCATAAGCTCAACAAGTGCTTCGTAAATCGCTTTTTTAGTCTTTAGAATTCTGCGGTCAGCTTTAATTTCATGTGCAGAAGTAAAACTGATTTCTTCAAATTTTGCCATAATAAACTCCTATTAATCAGATTATAAAATATATATAAAATTGTTATGAAAATACTATGAAAAATGTATTTTGCAGTTAACTATATTGTACAACATTTGCAAATGATAGTAAACAAAATACGACAAAATGTTACATAAGTGCCAAAAAGAAATTAATTGACCTTTGAAAATATTTGTTAAAAAACATACAATGCTGATTGGAAACATATTGTATGATATTGGAACGTTTGTGTATTAACTTGTGATTAAATAGTAATACGCGGATAAATGATTTGACAGCAAGAGGTATCAAATGAGAAAGAAAAATGCATTTATTAATGTAACAGCCAGTATGGGGAGAGGTCTTTTATACGCTTACCTGTATATTATGTTCAGACCTAAGATATGTTATCAGAGCAGAAAAGCTAAAGAGGAAATTGAAAAAGGCGGAGTCATATTTATTGGCAATCATGTGGGACATAATGACGGACAGATGTTTTATATGCTGTTTAAGAACAGTGTCCTTATAATAGCCAAAGACTGGGCTGATAAGAAGATTCTAAAGTGGCTTACAAGCGGTGGTAAGTTTATTTCTGTAGACCGCTTTGGAACAGATATTACATGGATAAGAGGAGCATCGGAGCATCTTCGTGCAGGAGATAATATGATAATTTTCCCAGAAGGACATACTTCTAAGACAGGGGTTATGGATGAATTCAAGCCGGGCTTTGCAATGTTGGCAGTTATGTCAGGTGCAAAAATTGTTCCGGTATATAATGACGGAGAATATCATAAGCTGTTTGGGAAGAGACTTAAGCTGTATGTTGGCGAGCCGATGGAACTTACTAAAGAGGGAAAGGGGCTTAATGCGGAGTATCTCGCAGGTGAGTGTGCGAGGTTCCGGGAGGCTGTGGAGCAGCTCGGAAGGTAGTGACAGGACGGACGGGGCTGCGGCCGGCTGGGAAGCGTGCGGACTGCGGGGGTATGGCGTTTTGAAACGCGCTCCCGCTCGGTCTCGGACGCAGCGGTACTAGGCTCATCTGTGTAGGGAGTGCGGGCTGTTGAAAGCAAGCTTTCACCGCCCTTCCTACACACGGATTCGCCAAGTGCCGGCGTCCTCAAACGGTTTCAAAACGCCATACCCCCTCAGTCCTTCGTTCCCACCCGGCTCGCAGCCCCTGTGGTGCGGTCTGGATGCCGGAGGCGGGCAGCAGTGGAGGGGTGAGTACCCACCGGACGGGCTGCCTCCTGCGGAGGGACGCCCTGAGGTGCGGTCTGGCCGCCGGAGGCGGGCAGCAGTAGTGGGGTGAATGACAGACGAACGGGCAGCCAGCCTCCGGCTGGCGACCACGCATTTAGTTAATAAAATCCGGAAGGTGTCAGTCGTAGGTTCACGGTTTATGGGTTTGTGCGGAAAAAACCGTCTGAGGACGCCGGCACTTAGCAAATGCGAGGTGAGAGGACGAAGTCCTCGCACCGAAGCAGGAGCTTAGTGACCGCTGCGTCCGAAGCCGAGCGGGAGCGTGTTTTTGGAGCATAAACCCATAAACCGTGAACTGTCCGTCGTCTGCACACCCCACCCACCGGATTTCATAAAATAAATCAAAAGGAGACAAAACATGAATAATTATTTTTATAACATGGTAGACCCTGATGAAATGACGACTCTGGAATATATTCCAACTATTCCAAAGTTTCTTGAATTTATTAAGAAGCAATATTCTGATTATCCAGCCATAAGTGACAAGGTTACTACATATACATATGAGGAGCTTGTTTCAAGAGTTGCTAAGAGAGTTACATTTATTAAGTCATTAGGACTTGAGAAGGGTTCTAACATAGCAGTACTTGCAAAGAACAATTTTGATGCAATGGAGCTTTTCCTTGCAATTCCAGCGGCTGGACATGTACTTATTATGCTTCCTAATGCACTTAACGATAAGGCACTTGCAGGAATCAGCATGAAGTTTGACCTTGCTGGTATGTTCGTTGGCAGGGAATTTACAGAGGTTACGGCTAATCTTCCTTGTAAGACATGGCCAAGCACTTCTATTGGTGAGACTGAAAGCGCATTTGCAGATGTTGAAAAGGATACTACAGCAGCCATTTTCTTTACAGGTGGAACTACAGGAGCGCCTAAGGGTGCAGTTCACAGCCACGGTTCTATTATGAGAGGCTCATTTAATGGAGTATTTGGACCGGGAAGTATTCTCCATAAGAGATATATAGCTATGCTTCCTCTTTCACACATATTTGGGGCAATTATGGGATATATGGCTAAATTGTATACAGGTTCGCTTATATATACATGTGTTGATATGAGAGCCGGTATCGGTGATATTCCTGTTGTAAGACCTACAACGCTTGTACTTGTTCCTGGTCTTGTTGAGATTATCCTTAACATTGCCAGGCTGAAGGGAAGAGCATTCTTAGGAGATCTTGAGCTTATCATGTGCGGAGCTGCACCTGTTCCTCCAAGACAGATGGCAGAGTGCCGTGAATTAGGAATTACATTATGCGCGGGTTATGGACTTACAGAGTGTGCTAACCTGACATCAGGCAATTGCGATACAGATAAGAAGCCTGAATCTATGGGACACATTTATCCAGAACAGCAGGTTAAGGTTGTTGACGGAGAACTCTGGATTAAGGGTGATAATGTAATGAAGGAATATTACAAGGATCCTGAGCATACAGCAGAAGTATTAGAAGACGGATGGTTTAAGACAGGTGACCTTGTTGAGTTTGATGATAATGACTGGATATACATAACAGGTCGTATCAAGAATCTTATCATTCTTCCTAATGGTGAAAATGTATCGCCAGAAGAGATAGAGGAATTGTTCTACAAGCAGTCGCTTGTAAAGGATTGTCTTGTACAGGAGATGGAAATGAATGGAAACACTGTTATCGGTGTTGAGATTATTCCATATATGCCTGAATTAGACGGGGCATCTGAGGAAGAAATCCAGAACAGATTGCAGGAAACTGTTAATGAGGTTAATAAGGAACTCCCACCATTCAAGAGAGTGCTTAAGCTTAAGGTGCGTACAGAAGATTTTAAGAGAAATGGCGCAATGAAGATTTTGAGGAATCAGGCGTAAGGTTGTGGTGGTGCCCGGAAGGTAGTGACAGGACGGACGGGCAGCCAGCCTCCGGCTGGCGATCCCGCATTTAGTTAATAAAATCCGGGAAGGTGTCAGTCGTAGGTTCACGGTTTATGGGTTTGTGTGGAAAAACCGTCTGAGGACGCCGGCACTTAGCAAATGCGAGGTGAGAGGACGAAGTCCTCACACCGAAGCAGGAGCTTAGTGACCGCTGCGTCCGAAGCCGAGCGGGAGCGTGTTTTTGGAGCATAAACCAATAAACCGTGAACCGTCCGTCGTCTGCACACCCCACCCACCTGATTTCATAAAATAAATCAAAAGGAGATTTTATCATGGTATTTGAGAAATTAAAGGAAATTTTTGGAAGGGTTATGCCACAGTGCGACCCGGCAACTATTAAAATGGACAGTGTTCTTGCAACAGATTTAGGAGTTGATTCTCTTAATATGATGTTACTTGCTATTACTGTTGAGGATGAGTTCAAGATCAGATTCAGTTCTGATGCCAAGCTTGAAACTGTTAAAGATATTGTTGATTATGTAGAAGCTAACGCTAAATAGAGGTCACCTATGAGTGAAGTAAAGACAGGACTTGTACTGGAAGGCGGGGCTATGAGAGGTATTTTCTCAGCCGGAGTTCTTGATTACATGCTTAAGAAGGACATTTATTATGACTATGTTATAGGTGTGTCTGCGGGGGCAGGTAATGCGGTAAACTATGTTTCCAGACAGGAAGGAAGAACGAAAAAGATAATTACCCATGAAAATGCTGAAAGCTATTATGGAGTCGGACAGCTTTTCGAGAATAAGAAGATTCTTAATCTTGAAATGCTGGTAGCCGAATATGCGCTTAAAGATATTCCTTATGATTTTGATACATTTTTCGCATCTAAGACAGAGTGTGAGAGTGTTGTTGTTAATTGCGAGACTGGAAAGGCTGAGTATAAAGGAAATTTTAAGACGAAAGATGAATTCCTGAAGTGTCAGATGGCAAGCTGCTCTGTGCCATTTATATGCGAACCTGTTGAAATTGACGGTTATCATTATCTGGATGGAAGCATTATTGATTCAATACCGGTTGAGAGAGCAGTTGAGAAAGGGTGCGATAAGATTGTTGTTGTACTTACCAAGCCAGAGGGTTCTAAGCCTACGGATTATTCTAAGGTAAAGAAGCTTATCGAGTGGAGTTACAAGAAATACCCAGAGCTTTGTGAGGTTATGGCACACAGAAGGCAGGCTTATGACAGGCAGGATAAGTTCATGAAAAAGCTTGTGGAAGAGGGGAAAGTCTTTGTTATCCGTCCGGAGGAGCAGATGATAAGACACTTTGAGAATAATAATGAAAAACTTCTTCAATGTTATCAGTATGGATATGACACGATGAGAAAACAGTTTAAAGCATTTGAGAAGTTTATGGAGGACAAATCCTCTCCTCGCTAGAGAGACTCGGATTTTCCTGCGGAAAACAAGGAGGATTAATAATGAAGGTTTTAGTAGTAAACGGAAGCCCTAAAGGACCTAAGAGTAATACTATGCAGATGACAAATGCGGTTCTTAAGGGACTTAAGGAGACTAATCCAGAAGCAGAGATTGAGCTTCTTACAGTTAAAGATATGGATATTAAGCCATGTATGGGATGCATGAGCTGTTGGGGAAAGACAGCGGGACAGTGCGTTATCAATGATGTTATGCAGGATGTTCATGTTAAATTCATGAATGCAGATGTGATAATATACAGTTTTCCTCTGTATTTCTTTGGCATGCCGGGTCCAATGAAAACATTTGTTGACCGAATCATGCCACTTATGGAGACTTACAAGGGTAAGGTAAGAGATATCGGTGATGATGCATTTCACGAGTTCCGTTATGATATGGGTGATAAGAAGTATTATGTTATATCATCATGCGGATATGGAAGAACATATGAGATATATGACGCACTTATCAAGGAATTTAATTTTATCTATGGCAAAGGCAGATATCAGGCTCTCCTTTGTCCACAGAGTGAAATGTTTGCAATTCCACCAATGGTAAACCAGATTAATGAATATCTTAAGAGATATACAGAAATTGGTAAGGTTATGGGAAAAGGTGAGGATATCCCTCAGGATATGATTGACTACGCTTCGCAGCCAATGATTCCACAGAGAGCATTAGAGAAGCTTATGAACAATTACTGGGATGCAGTTACACCAGAGAATCCTCTTCCGGCTCCTAATTTAAGATAAGAGGCGGGTTATGAAAACATATTACATGTTTGGTGACTCACTTATGCGAGGAGTTATGCCGGATGAAGCATGGAATTATCACAGCTCAGATGCAATCGGTTTTGAGAAAATGCAGGCACAATATAATATGAAGTTTTTAAATTTTGCAATGCCGACATTCACATCAGAGAGAGTAAAAATGTGGCTTACACAGATAATATCAAGTCATCCGGTACCTGATGTGGCATTTCTTGAATGTGGCGGTAACGACTGCGACTATGACTGGAAGTCGATATGTGAGGGCAGATGTGATTATGAACACAGGCACAGAGTTGCCCCACAGGATTTTAAGAAGAATTATGAGGATATGATACATTTGTTACAGGAAAAGGGAGCAGCTGTAACAGCAGTAATTGCACCACCGATTGCTATTGAAGTGTATCTGTCACATCTGCTTGAAAGTGGAGTAGATAAAGATATTATGTCAGAATATGTGAACTCAGTTCAGCAGATGCAGGATGAGTATGCAGAATATGGCGATATAATGAGAGCTGTTGCCAAGGAAAACGGCTGTGAAATATTAAGTCTTCGTGAAAGCTTTCTTGCACTTGGCGACATGAAGGCATATTATAGTAAGGATGGAATGCATCCGAATGAGGCAGGATATGCACTTATTCGTGGTGATTTCGAAAAATATTTTGCATCTGCAGCAGGTATTATATAGAAAGATGAGGAATTATAATGTTTAATCTGCGTTTCAAATGTACTGTTATATCAAGCTGGCACATGGTGCTTCATGCTGTACCTAAGGCTAATAAAATGATTGCCAACAAGAACCGTTATTCAGAAACTGAACGGTTTGTGTATGCCAAGTGGATTATTAATTACATGAGAAAGCATGCCAGAACAAGAACCAGGGTGTATGGCAGAGAAAATATTCCGACGGACAGCAATTACATAATGTATCCTAATCATCAGGGCAAATATGATGCACTGGGAATTATTCTTGCACAGGAAAAGCCGTGTGGTGTCCTTTGGGGGAAAAAGCAGGCTGAAAGACTTATGAGCCGTCAGGTATGTGGTCTTATTGATGCAGTCGTTATTGATCTTGATAATAACCGTGACAAGGTAAGGGCTATTATGGATGTTACCAGACAGGTCAAGTCAGGAAGGAATTTCCTTATATTTTCTGAGGGAGGTTACACTGACAATAAGAATGAACTTCAGGAATTTCAGGCTGGCTGCTTTTCGTGCAGCTTACAGACTAAGACACCTATCGTTCCTATAGCACTTTTTGATTCGTATAAATCCATGAACAGCAATACATTTGAAAGAGTAGATACACAGGTACATTTCTTAAAGCCAATTCTTTATTCAGAGTATGGCGAGCTTAAGAAAAAAGAGGTCGCCAAGCTGGTTAAGAGCAGGATTGAGGAAAGAATGGCTCAGATTAAGGCTGGGGAAATTAATGAAAGCTATGAATTAATTGGATAATAAAAACACAGGCTCAGGGAAATAATATGTTCCCTGAGTTTTTTGACCAAATTCTAAAATATTCGTTTCAATGGTTGACATGTTCTAAGTACATTGATAAAATATTTAAGGTTTACTTAATAATAAGATAGTATAAGGAATAGTATGTTGTTTGGTAATAATAAGAAAAATGCAGAGTATATCGTTGATGTACATTGTCATATAATGCCAGGGATAGATGATGGTTCAAGAGATATAACAGAAACTCTTAAGATGCTTAAGATAGCACAATCAGAGGGAATTACACACATGATTGCTACTCCACATTTTAAAAGTGGGCATCGTAATGCTTCACCGCAGAATGTTAAGGAACTTATTCAATCTGTTGGAAAGGAAGCAGCTGCACAGGGAACAGATATTAAGCTTTACCAGGGCAATGAGATTCTGTTTCATGATGAGATGTGTGAGGAACTTGATAATGGAAGAATAAGCAGAATAAACGGAACTGATTATGTTCTTGTTGAATTCATGCCATCTGATCCATATCAGTATATAAGAAATTCTCTTGATGAGATTATGAGTGAGGGATATCAGCCTGTTATAGCACATGTTGAAAGATATGGATGTATGGTTGATGACATTGAGAATGTCAGGCGACTCAGCCGCATGGGGGTAGAGATTCAGGTTAATGTATCAAGCATTACCGGAGATACAGGTAAAGAAATTAAGAAGTTTGTACATAAGCTATTAAAAGAACAGCTTGTTGATTATGTAGGAACAGATGCCCATCGTTGCGAGGGCAGCAGAACACCTATGATGAAAGAGTGCAGCAGGATGCTTTATAAAAAATATGATGAGGGGTATGTTGACAGTATATTATATGGCAATGCATTTGACAGACTGTTAGCAGATACGAATAATTAAAGGAGAATTAATGATGGAAACTAATAAGAGTACAGATGAGATTGAAATCAATCTTGGAGAAATATTTGCGTTATTGCTTCATAAGGTGTGGATTATAATACTGGCAGCTGTTGTATGCGGTGCAGTAGGATTTCTTTACAGCTATTTTCTTATAACACCTCAGTATCAGTCTACAACTAAGGTTTACATCCTTAATAAGCAGAACAGTACATCAGTTACTTATAGTGATGTACAGCTTTCAACAACTCTTTCTAAGGATTATGAACAGCTTGTTACAAGCCGTTATGTTATAGAAGGTGTTATTAAACAGCTTAATCTGGATGAAACTTATGAAAGCCTTGTGGAAAAGGTTTCTGCAACTAATACAGATGATACACGAATAATTGCTATTACAGTAATAAATCCGGATCCTGAGCAGGCTCAGAAGATTGCTAATGCGGTAAGAGATCTTGCAGCACAGCATATTACACAGGTTATGGATATTGAGGCTGTTAATGTGGTTGATTCAGCTAATCTTCCAACAAGCCCTGTTTCACCATCAGTTCCTAAGTGGACACTGATTGGAGCTGTTATTGGTATTATAATTGCGGTTGCCGTTGTTGTTATACAGCATTTGCTTGATGATTCTATTAAGAGTTCTGAAGATATCGAAAAATATTTAGGTATCAGTACACTTGCACTTATTCCTATGAATCAGGCTGAGGAAGAAATTGCCAGCAGAAGGAGGTCTCCCCGGAAAGGTAAAGAGAAAGTAGTACTTGGCACTGATGATGAGAAGGCAAGAAGTTTTAAATCATCTGATATTAATAAGAACACTAATAACAAGAACAGTAAAAGAAATGCTGATGGCATAGAGTTTATGGAGGACTAGAGATGCAGGAGTTTTCAGTAAAACAGAGCAACCTTGATTTCAGGACCAGAGAAGCTTATAAGATGTTAAGAACTAATATAGAATTCTCTGGTGATAATAATAAGGTAATATTTATAACAAGCAGTACACCAAGTGAGGGAAAGAGTACAGTATCTTTTGAGCTTGCTATGTCTTTTGCACAGAATGGTATGAAGACACTGCTTATTGATGCAGATACAAGAAAGTCAGTTATGAAGAACAGAGGCAAGAAGGGTAAGATTAAATATGGGCTTACTCATTATCTTTCAGGTAAGAATGAACTTAAGGATGTTATATGCGTAAGTGATGTTCCTAATTTCTGCATGATATTTGCAGGACCTGTACCACCTAACCCAAGTGAGCTTGTCGGTAATGACAGATTTGCCAAGATGGTAGAAGAAGCAAGAGCTACATTTGACATGATTATCATTGATACACCACCAATAGGAAGTGTTATCGATGCTGCTGTTATTTCTAAAGTATGTGATGGCGGAATTCTTGTAATCGGAGCAGGTGATATAAGCTATAAGTTTGCAAGAAAGTCTAAGGAACAGCTTGAGATGACAGGGTGCAAGCTTCTTGGCTGTGTACTTAATAAAGTTGATATGACAGGAAATTCTTATTATGGTAAGTACTATGGCAAATATTACGGTAAATATTATGGCAAGTACTATGGACATGAGGATAATAATTAGTTATGGATATGAAGGCGGCACATAAGTCAAATGTGCCGTCCTTTTTAGATTAAAGGAAGAAAGGATGTATGTATGAAGAAGATATTAAAATATACTGGACTGTTAATAAGTATTATTATGCTTACAGTATCTGTGGTGTTTATAGCTCTTTTAATAAATGTCAGGGTTGTTCCAGTTAAATATTGCATCATTGCTGCAGTGGTGCTTGTTATACTAACGGCAGTAACAGCATTTACACAAAAGTGGTTTGTTCCAAGAATTATTACGAAGATAATTGCCATTATTATGATTGTTGTGCTTATTATGGGAAGCATTTACCTTAATCAGACAAGACATATGATAAACAAGATTACAACAACTCAGGAAGAAAAAATTGTTATGGGCGTGTATGTCCTTAACGACAGTGGATATGACAGTGTAGATATGCTTAATAATAAATCTATTGGTATAGGAACAGCTGTGGATCGTGAAAGTACTGATGAGCTTATTAAAAAGATGGGTGCAGGTGGATTTATGGCGGAGTATCCAGAGTATTCTAATATAATGGAGCTGGCAGATGCTTTGCTGCATGGACAGATTGATGCTGCCATTATGAAAACAAGCAGTATTGAAATGATTGATGAGATGGGAGATTTCACCGGGTTTGCGTCAGATGTGAAGCTTATATATAGTGGTGAATTTACAATTAAAGTGGCAACGACAGAAGAGAATGTTATAGATAATTATCTTTCAAGTGATGATGTTATAAATGTATATATATCAGGAATTGATTCAAGAGGCGGTATTAATGAGGTGAGCCGTAGTGATGTCAATATTATTATGTCTATTAATAAGAAGACACACAATATTCTTATGATTAATACGCCAAGAGATTATTATGTTCCACTTTCTATATCCAATGGTGTCAGGGATAAGCTTACACATGCAGGTGTTTATGGAATTGAGTGTTCCAGAAATACTCTGGAGATGCTTTATGGTATCCAGATTGATTATTATGTAAAAGTTAATTTCAGTGGATTTGAGAAAATAATTGATTCACTCGGAGGTGTTGATGTGACACTTGATTATTCAGCAACTCTTAGTCAGGCTGGAAATCTCACAGTACATAATGGTGTTAATCATTTTAATGGTGAGCAGGCACTTGCATTTGCAAGAGAAAGATACGCATATTCAGATGGGGACAGACAGAGAGGCCGTAACCAGATGATGATAATGGAGGCAGCAATTAAAAAAGCTTGTTCTCCGGCAATTATATCAAATTATACATCTGTATTATCAGAAGTATCTAAAAATGTAATTACAGATATGAGTTACGACTTTATTGCAGATCTTGCACAGACACAGCTTAATGATATGGCAGCATGGAATATTACACAGATAAGTGTTACGGGAGTTGGAAGTTATTCATCAACAACATATTCAATGCCAGGGTGGTCGTTATACATAATGGTACCTGATGAGGAAAGTGTGGAGAATGCAAGGGAGCAGATAAGAGATAATTATAATTAATATTTTAACGAAAAACATAGAAACTTATATGAAGGTATGATATTATTTTATTATGAAACATACGTGTTAATTGAATAGAGAAAGGAATTGACTATATGAGAATTAAAAGGTTATCAGCGTTATTATTAAGTGCACTTCTTATTACAAGTCCTATTGGATATATGACTGTAAATGGAGACACAATTGACGCAAAAGATTATTCGCAGCAGGTACAGTCTGTGGATTCTGCGTATATAGGAAGTTACATACCAAGTAGTCTTGATAGTGATGCTCCGGTATATGTATCGGATATTGCAACATATGCACAGAGAAATGTACCATCGGCATACCCAGAGGATGTTTCTTCATATAAGAAGGAACACCCATCAAGAAATCAGAATCCTTATGGAACATGTTGGGCATTCTCGTCTATAGGACTTGAAGAATTTGACCTTATAGCTAAGGGTCAGAGAGATTCTAGTGTTGACCTGAGTGAATTGCAGCTTATACATTTTACATTTAACTCAGTTATTGATCCGCTCGGTGGAACCAAAGGGGATTATTCTAAGTATTATAATAATAATACCAACATGTCATATCTGGAAAAGGGTGGTAACTACGAGTATGCAGTAAAGAGACTCAGCCAGTGGGTAGGAGCTGTCAATGAATCAGATGTTCCATATGCTGATGCCCAGGCAGTATATAATAATGGTCTTGATAACAAATATGCTTATGATTATGATGTGGCACATTTACAGAATGCATACAGGATTAATGTTAAGGAGCAGCCAGATGTTGTTAAGCAGCAGATTATGGAGCATGGTGCTGTTGGTGCAAGCTATACTCATTATTATGCAGGAGAGAACCACCTTAATAATTCATATTATGATATGCAGGGAATTGTAAGCTCAGGTGGTGGACATGCAGTTATGATTGTAGGTTGGGACGATGATTATTCCAAGGATAATTTTGCGACAACTACAAAGCCTTCAAATAATGGTGCTTGGCTTATAAGAAACAGCTGGGGAGACTATTTTGATTATTTCTGGATGTCATATGAAACTTATTCGCTTGCAGATACTGTTTGGGTATTTGATATGTCAGCAGAGGATGGACTGGATAATAATTATCAGCTTGATGGCGGGCTGCATACAGCAACAGTAGGATATTATACAGGTGCAGCTAATGTATTTTATGTATCAGAAAAAAAAGGTGTTGCATCTGAAACTCTTAAGTCAGTATCTTTATCTTTTACACAGACAGCAGATGTTGGATATACAATTGATATATATACTGACCTTAAAGATGCCAGCAACCCGATAAGCGGGACTAAGCATGCTGAGGCGAGTACAAGCGGAAGAACAACTTTTGCAGGAATACACACTATTCCTTTGGAGGAAGAAGTGATTCTCAATCCTGGAACTTATTATGCAGTTGTTGTTAATATTGATAAGAAAGCATTTGAAGTTGAATATTCGTATTCAGAGAGCACTAATCCGGGGAAAACTGATGATAAGATGGTCTGGGAAAATGTAGTAAGCTATGATTCTGACTGTGAAGGAAGTTATTATTATAATGGTTATGGCAGATATGGAAAATATTATTATAACTTCTGTATAAAAGCATTTACATCAAATAATGTTGATTTGGGTGATGTATTAGAAGGATATACATTAAGCATGGACGGAAAGATTGATATGAATTTCTACATGAATCTTCCTGATAAACTGGTTAAGGACAGCAGCACGTACATGGAATTTACTATGCCTGATGGAAATGTGTCAAAGGTTATGTTAGCCGATGCAAGAAAGACAACCGATGGTTTGTATGTGTTCTCTTGCGGAATAGCAGCAAAGCAGATGGCTGATAAGGTAAATGCCAGAATCGTAAGTAATGGCGTTAAGGGTGAAGTTCATACATACTCAGTAACAGATTATGCTGAATCTGTAATTAATGCTGCAAGTGGAGTTTATTCTGATAAAGCTGTAAATGCAGTTAAAGCAATGCTTAATTATGGAACAGCTGCACAGCAATATTTTGGATATAACACAGATAATCCTGCCAATTCTATAATGACGGATGATGATAAGAATATGGATATGGTTGGATTCAATACATATACAGGAAAGCTGGTTAATGCAGACAGTGTTTCAGGAATAAGCTATTATGGAAGTTCTCTTGTTCTTGAATCAGATACAATATTAAGGAATTATTTTGAGTTGTCAGACGGATATAGTATTGATAATTATACATTTTATGTGAAGGATAAAGATGGAAACAAGAATATCATTGTTCCACAAAAGACAGATGCTTCATTATATTATATAGATATCAGTAATGTGAAAGCGTATGAGCTTGCTGATAATGTTAATATATACGTTCAGAAGAATGGAGATAGTGAAGATAAAATAATGATGCTTGAGTATGGTGCATATGTTTACGCCAGATATGTCGATAAATATTTAGATAATACAGCACTAAAGAATCTTATGACGGCAATGTATCATTATTGCAATGCTGCTACAGAATATGCAAATATATATTGATATTTTTAATATGTGACTATATAATAATTAGCAAGGCTCATTTTGAAATATGAGCTGATTAGCGTATTTCAGTTGGGGAAAGTATATTTTAATATGAAGTATTAATACACGACTTGTTATGAAAAGTTAAAAAATAGCGGGGAGGGTAAGACCAATTAACGTATGGTTAATGTAAACAAAACCAAAGAGAGTATTCAGAATGTTTTAATATTTATTACAGATGCAATAGCGCTTATAATGTCTTATTACATGTCTGGTTTTATATGGCTGATGGAAATAAGAAATAATACATTTTCATATGTAATGAAAGTGCTTAATGGCAATATAGTCACAATTATTATAGCTGTATTAATAGCTGCTTTATTCTGTAACATTAAAGGCGATGTACTTAATCGTGGCAAATTTGAAGAACTTGCTTCTGTTATGAAGAAAAGTCTTATTTCATCAGCTGTTATAGCTGTTTATGAACTTTTGAGTAAAACTGCACAGGGTGTTCCAAGAAGTGTGTATGTAATTACATTTTTTATGGGAACAGTGCTTATGTTTTTATTAAGGATGCTTGTCAAGGTATATATGAAGCATCGTAATGGAGGAAAGCGTACCAACAGTATACTTGTTATCACTATTAAAAACAGGGCGGAAGATACACTTTCCAAAACTGCGGCAAGGAATGACTGGATGCGTCGTATAGATGGTATTGTAATTACTGATGAAGATATGACAGGTCAGTCAATAGAGGGATTTCCTGTAGTTGCTAATGTACATTCAATGATGCGTTATATTAAGAACGAGATTGTTGACGAAGTGTTTATTGATGTGGACTACAAGACCCGCGAAAGTATCAAGCCTATGGTTATGGAACTTGAGGATATGGGAGTAATTGTTAATCTTAAGCTTGAGATTCTTGACAGCTATAAGGATTTTGACAGTAAGCTGGGTTACATAGGAGCAGTTCCTGTCATTACATTTGCTAACAGAATATATGACTGGAAGGGAATGCTTGTTAAGAGATGCATAGATATTCTCGGAGCAATTGTAGGACTTATAGTTATGTTTATTGCAATGATTTTTGTAGGTCCTGCTATTATGATAGAATCGCCAGGTCCAATCTTTTTCAAACAGAAACGTGTTGGAAAGAATGGCCGTTATTTTGAGATATATAAGTTCCGTTCTATGTATATGGATGCTGAAGAACGAAAGAAAGATCTTATGGCACAGAATGAGATGAGTGGTCTTATGTTTAAGATGAAAGATGACCCTCGTATAACTAAGGTTGGCAAGTTCATAAGAAAGACAAGTATTGATGAGCTTCCGCAGTTCATTAATGTTCTTAAGGGAGATATGAGTCTTGTTGGTACAAGACCACCAACGGTAGCAGAGTTTAAGCAATATCAAGGACATCATAAGAGAAGGCTTTCTATGAAACCAGGCATCACAGGAATGTGGCAGGCTTATGGAAGAAAGACGGTTAGCGATTTTGAAGAAATTGTTAAGATGGATCTGAATTATATTGATAACTGGAGCATTATGCTTGATATTAAGATTTTGTTTAAGACAGTTCAGTCAGTATTAACTACTGGTGGACAGTAGAATAATTACCCCCCTGTAGTATCATCAGATACTGCAGGGGGTAATTGTTTTATCTAGACATTATGTACATTAATACTGGATAATTATAGCAGAATTGCACAAAATTCGTTGGCAATATAGAAAATATACATAAAAATTAACCATAATGCTTATTGACGCAAATCGGCGGTTGGGTTAAAATGATAGTAACTTTTGGTATAGGGGACATGCTGTAGTGCAACATGTCGAAAAGAACATGTTATATGCTGTTAGTAACAGGAACTTTACTATGCCTACAATATAATAAGGAGGATTTTATGAAAAAGGGTAAAAGAATTTTAGCCGCTTTTTTAGCAGTGCTGATGGTTGTTGCTATTATGCCATTTACTTCATTTAGTGGTATATTCACAAGCAAGGCAAAGGCTGCAGAGAGTGGCAAGAAGTACACTTTTGAGGGTACTGAACTTGAAGCAGCAGCGGCAGGAAAGTATACAGATGGTCAGGCTGTTACTGCAGGAACTGATGGATATTTTACTTTTTATATGAGTGCAAAAACTAAAATCGACTCAAGTGATAAAACATGGGAAGATGGTTACGCTTGTAAACAGAGAGTAAACTTTGGTGGTAAAGCAGATGTTGCTAATATGAAGAATCTGGTTTCTTTCAAGACATCTAATGCTGCAAAAGTAAAAGTATATTGGGTAGAAGGTGGAACAGACAATCGTCAGATGGCAATCTTTGGTTCTACAGGAGATGTAGTAACTAAGACAGAAGTAACGGCAGCAAAGAATGATCCAGTAGTTTCTACATTAGAATTAGCAGATGCAGGAACATATTACCTTGGGGGTCTTGAGAATAACAATTATATTTTCAAGATTGAAGTTGAGGAGACAGCAGCAGTTGAAGAGCCAGTTGTTAAGGAATACGAACTTGATGGTGCTAAGCTTGAGACGGCAGCAGCAGGAAAGTTTACAGATGGACAGACTGTTGCAGCAGGAACAGATAATGCATTTACACTTTACATGAGTGCAAAGACTAAGATTGACTCAAGCAGCAAGACTTGGGATGACGGATTTGCTGGAACACAGAGAATTAACTTTGGCGGTAAGGCTGATATTGCTAATATGAAGAACTTTGTTTCTTTCAAGACAGAAGGAACAGCTAAGGTTAAGATTTACTGGGTAGAAGGTGGAACAGACAATCGTCAGATGGCAATCTTTAATTCTACAGGAGATGTAGTAACTAAGACAGAAGTAACGGCAGCAAAGAATGACCCAGTAGTTTCTACATTAGAATTAGCAGATGCAGGAACATATTATCTTGGAGGACTTGAAAATAACAATTATATCTTCAAGGTAGTTGTTACAGATACAGTTGGTGGTGATGCACCAGTTGTTACAAGAAAAAATTGGTCAGAAGTTGCTGCACCAGTAATTGGAGAAGTGGCTCAGGACGGAGCAAATGTAACTGTTCCATTTACAATGGTTCTTGGTAATGATGGTGCAGATAAAGTAAGCGTTGTTATGACAGATGCTTCAGGTAATACAGAAACAAAGGGATATGCACTTGAAGGTGAAGGCGGAAAGGTTTCATTCTCTCCAGCTTCTTCAGGTGAGTATACATTTACAATCACAGCTTCTAGAGAGAATGAACAGGATAAGACTGGTAATACAGTTAAGATTAACTTTGCTTATCCACTCTCAGCACCATCTATCAGCAGTGCAACAAGCATGGGTAATGGTACAGTAAGTCTTGTATGGCAGTCAGTTAAGGAAGCTACATCATACAATGTTTATGTTGGCGGAACAAAGGTTGGTTCAACATCTGCTACATCTTATGATGTTACAGGATTAACTGTTGGTACAAAGTATGATTTTGCAGTTGAAGCAGTTAGAGAGACACCAGCTGCTGTATCTGATAAGTCAACAATATCTGCAACAGCAACAGCTGAAGCTAAGCAGGTATGGGGATATATCGTATATGGTAACGGTGCAAGCGAGTCTAATTCAGCATATGAAGGAAACATTAATGAAACTGGTTCAGTTACATTAAGATCTGGAGCAGTAGATGCTAATGGAGTTCTTAATGGAAGCGGTAATAATGGAAAATTAGTTCCAGCATCATTCGATGGTCTTAATTTCTATTATACAGCAGTACCTACATCACTTAACTTTACATTAAGAGCTAAAGTAACTGTAGATCAGTGGAGTTTATCAAACGGTCAGGAAGGCTTCGGTCTTATGGCAGCAGACAGACTTGGTGGTTCTGGATGGAACAATTCTTATATGGCTGTAGTTTCTAAGACAGAATATTACTGGAATGAAGAAGCTGGTAAAGTTACTAATGATACAACAGCACTTAAGGTATCTCAGAAGATCGGTATTGCTTCACAGGAGAAGAAGGGTCTTACTAAGGATAACATTGCAGCAATAGAGGCTAATGATACTGAAACAGTAAAACAGTTCCAGAGTGCTATGTATCCTCTTGAGCAGAGATATGCACAGAATGTAAATGTTATTGGTAATGCTGTTAAACCAGTTGATGCAACAATAGAGAATCCTGTTACTGAGATGTATCTTACAATTCAGAAGAATAACACAGGATATTTTGTATCATACGAATCAGTAGATGGAACATATTCAACAACTAAGAAGTATTATGACACTGAAACATTATCACAGCTTGATTCTGATAATGTATATGTAGGTTTCTTCACAAGTAGATATGCACAGGCAACATTCTCAGATGTAACATTTACAACAATTAATCCATCTGATGATGCTCCAGCAGAAGAGAAGCCAATTGAAGAATTAGTAACTAATGCAGCATTTAATTCTAAGACTGCAACAGGTTCAAGTGATTATGAATTCAGATTCACAGCTAACTGTGATGGTGTTCTTTCTATCTGGGATAGTGAAGATAACGCAATTGCTACAGATGTAGCTGTTGCAGCTAATACAGTTGTTAAGCCTGCAACAACAACACTTAATGTTGGTAAGAATTCATTTAGATATGTGTTTACACCAGATGCTGGCTATATTCCAGAAAAGGATATGGTTATGTCATCATATGAGCCTATTGAAGGCACATTTACTGTAACATACAGAACATATGGCGTTGAAGGACAGTCAATTTATGTAGCACCAGGTAAGTATGGTGTTGGTACTAAGGAAGATCCAATGAGCATCTATGATGCTGTTAAGTATGTACAGCCAGGACAGACTATCGTTGTTATGGAAGGTACATATTACCTTGAGAAGACAGTTAAGGTTGAGAGAGGTGTTAATGGTACAGCAGATAAGCCTATTCAGATGGTAGCTGATACAGAAGCTTCTTCAAGACCAGTATTTGATTTCCAGGGATTATGTGCAGGTATGGTACTTGCAGGTGATTACTGGTACTTCCAGGGATTTGATGTAACTAATTCAGCTAATGCACAGAAGGGTATTCAGCTTTCTGGTAAGTATAATACAATGGATAACATTATGACTTACCACAATGGTAATACAGGTCTTCAGGTTAGCAGATATCTTACAACAGATGAATTTGATATGTGGCCAGCATATAACTTAATTCTTAATTGTACATCATATGGTAACGCCGATGCAGGTTATGAAGATGCCGATGGTTTTGCAGCTAAGTTAACAGTTGGTGATGGTAATGTATTTGATGGTTGTATCTCATACAACAACGCTGATGATGGATGGGATCTTTTTGCTAAGGTTCAGTCAGGTTCAATTGGCGCTGTAACAATTAAGAATTCAGTTGCTTATGGCAATGGTTACCTTGAAGATGGTACAAATGCTGGTAACGGTAATGGATTTAAGCTTGGTGGCGACAGCATGTCAGGCAAGCATGTTCTTGAGAACTGCGTAGCATTTGATAACAAGGCTAAGGGTATTGATTCTAACTCTTGTCCAGATATTAATGTAATTAACTGTACAACATTCAATAATGAGTCTTATAATATTGCTCTTTATACAAATTCAGCTAAGAATACAGATTTCTCAGCAACAGGTGTACTTTCATACAGAACATATATGAAAGATAATGTTGAGCAGTTTAAGTTACTTGGAACACAGGACAAGACAAAGGTTGATAACGATACTAACTACTTCTGGAATTATGAAGGAACAGCTAAGAATTCAGCTAAAACTGTAACAGATGACTGGTTTGAATCAGTTGATACAGCAATGGATCATGCAACACATGTATATGCATCACATAAGGTAACAAGAAATGCTGATAACACAATCAACATGAATGGTCTTCTTGTACTTACAGACAAGGCAGCAGCTAATACAGGTGCAAGAATGACAGGTACTCCATCAGCTAAGATTGAAGTTCCTGAGGGAATTAAGGGACATAAGACAATATCTATAACAGGTAAAGATGTTGTTAAAGGTAATACAACAGATGTTGCAGTTATTCAGGGAACATCTACAGATATTGTGTGGACAATCGATGCAGATGCATCTACATTTGATTATATTATGGTTGATGATGTAGTTCTTGATGCTTCTAAGTACACAGTAGTAGCTAATGGTAACACAACAGTTGTTACATTCAAGGCTTCTTACATTAAGAGCTTAAAAGCAGCAGAGCATACATTCAGAGCATGCTTTACAGATGGTTATATTGCAGAGACTAAGCTTGAGGTTCTTCCTAAGACAGGTGATTTCTCTAGAAATATGATAGCTGTATATGCAGGAATTATGCTTATGGCATTACTTGCAGCAGCCGTAGTTCTTTTCGAAAAGAAGAGAAAGAGAGTTTAGTGTAAGCAAATAGTATAATAAAACATATGAATGAGGTCTGGTTATCCAGACCTCATTTTTGTATATAGATATATGATAATTATTGTACAATTATTACAAAGTAATATCTAGTTTTAACGACTTTCAGAAAAACATTTACTAAAAGTGTTATTGACTATTTGTTCTATAGATGGTACTCTTATTACAGATTTATGAAAAGGAAAAGGAGGCTTTTTTCATGAGAAAAAGAACTAAAAGAATGTTGTCTGTTCTTATGGCAGCTTTAATGGTTGTTAGTATTATGCCGGTTACCGGCTCTAATAACATTGTTGCTAAAGCATCGACAGCAAGTGCAGAGTCTTCTGTTGTGACATGGTCAGCAGCAGATATTCTTGCAGCACAAGAAGGAGACTCAGGATTAGTGTTATGTGGCTCAGGCTGGGCTAATAATAATGCTACAGATGACAAGACATTTGAAGACGGTTTTAGTGCATTAGGAGACAATGCCAAGGCAGGATCTGCAAAGGCACAGACAGATGGAAAGACAGCAGCAGGAACAGTACCAGATAATGGATGCTATGTAAAATATACAGCACCTGTTAATGGAACTTTAGCTATTAATACTAAGATAGGAAAGAACAAGACTTTCTATGTAATAGCAGAAGATGGAACTAAGGTAGCAGAAGTAAAAAATGGAACTTCTGGAAGTACATATAATACTGTTAAGGCAGAAGTAGAAGCAGGAAAGACATACTATGCATACCTTGGAGGAGCAACAGCTCAGATTTGGCAGGTATACTTTACACCTGCAGAAGCAGAGTGGTTAGCTGCAGATATATTGGCTTCAACAACATATAATAATGGTTTAACATTATGTGGAACAGGCTGGGCTAATAATAATGCCACAGATGACAAGACATTTGATGATGGGTTCAGTGCATTAGGAGATAATGCTAAGGCAGGATCAGCAAAGGCACAGACTAATGGAAAGAATTCAGCAGGAACAGTACCAGATAGTGGTTGTTATATAAAGTATACAGCAGCAGCTAATGGAGAGTTAGCAATTGATACTAAGATAGGAAAGGGCAAGACTTTCTATATAGTAGCGGAAGATGGAACTAAGGCAGCAGAGGTGAAAAATTCCACAGATGCAAGTACATATAATACTGTTAAAGCAAAGGTAGAAGCTGGCAAGACATATTATGCATACCTTGGAGGAGCAACAGCTCAGATCTGGAAAGTATATTATTCACAGTTAAATAAGAAGACTGTAGTTGACTGGGAATCAGTAGCAAAGCCAGTTATCAGTAAAGTAGAAGCAGGCGCAGATGGTTTTACTGTTACTGTTGAAGGAATTGTGGATGAGTATAATGGGGCTGAAGATATTGTGGTAACAATGCTTCATAATGATGGACAGGCTGGAGAAGCTGTTATAAAGAGATCAGAAGGAACAGCAACAGTTAATTTTACAGCTCATGAAAGTGGTGATTATACATTTGTAGCAACAGCACAGAGATTAGGTTGTGCAGATAAAGCTTCAGATGTTTATGAAGTAAAAGATTTCATACTCGGTGTTAAGATGCCAACTATTACATGGGCTGAAAACAAGGGTAATGGAGAAGTATATCTTGACTGGGTTAATATAAGCGATGCAAAGGATTATACCTTAACATATAAGGTTAAAGGTTCTGATGAAAGCACAGCAGTTAAGATTGATGGAATCACAGAAGGTGATTATACAGTTAAGAATTTAACAGTTGGAAGTACATATGAATTCAGTGTTGTTGCAAATAGAGCAGATGGATATTGTTCAGCTGTTTCAGAAAAAGAGTTATCAGTAACTGCAGACACACAGAAGAACTGGTATGTGTCAACTGTTGGTTCAGCTCAGGAGACTAAGGCAACTATCACAGAGGCTGATGGTAATGCACAGGTTATAAATATTGCTAATGGTGATACAGCATCTAAGAAAGTTGCTACAGTTGAAGCAAAAGATATTACTAATACAACAGGAAGTATGGAAATTCAGGCTAAGGCTTCAGGAAAGATTTCTGATGATGAAGATGGATTCTCATATTACTACACTAAGGTTAATCCAGAGAAAGAGAACTTTGAATTAACTGCAACATTTACAGTAACAGATGCATCTCTTACCCCTGATAATCAGACAGGTTTTGGTGTTGTAGTTGCAGATACATTAGGTGTTAATAACTGGGGTACACCAAGTTATGTACACAAATATTTTAACTACTTCTCATCAATGATGTACAGCTCTAAGATTAATGCACCAACAATGCGTTATATCACAGGTTATACATCAGCAGATACATCAAACAAAGATGGTGTAGACAGAGTTAATAATAATGTTAAGTTTAACCAGTTAACAGGAACAAATATGTTCAAGGTTGGAGCTGAGTATACATTTACAGTAAGAAAGACTAATGATGGATACGAAGCAGTTGCAACAACAGAGAATGGAACACAGACACAGAAGCTTACAGCTAATGATTTTACATCAGTACAGGAAGATGGAACAGTAGTTGTAGGTGTTATGGTAGCAAGAAAGATTGGTGTTAAGATTACTGATATCAAGTTTACTACATCAGAAAGTAAGGGACTTGCAACATCTGAGGCCGTAGAAGACAAGGTAACACCATCAATCAGAGTATATTCTTCTAACACATGTGGAGCAGGTGAGTATGAATACACGGTAGTTCCTAATTGTGCAGGAACTTTAAAGGTAACAGGAAGTGCTGACGGTAAGGCTATTTCTAAGGAAGTAACAGCTGATGAGGTTGTAAGAATTCCAGTTGCAGTTAATGTTGGAAGCAATACTATTAAGGCAGAATTTGAACCAGCAGCGGCAGCTAATATTACATCAACTAAGACAGTAGCAAGCGAAACAAATGTTACTCGTAAGGTATATGGTGAGGCTGGACAGACAATTATTGTAACTCCAGATGGTAAGACAACTGGTGACGGAACTGAAGAAAGTCCATTAGATATTAATACAGCAGTTTCATATGCACAGCCAGAACAGACTATTCTTATGAAGAATGGTGTATATGATAAATGGATTACAATTAACAGAAGTGTATGCGGAACAGCAGATAAGCCAATTAATCTTGTTGCAGAATCAATCTCAACAGATGGAACTGATGGTGTTGTATTGTCAGGCGCAGGTCTTACAATAATCGGAAGTTATTGGCATGTATATGGTTTATATGTAAAGGATTCATCAGGGGTAGGTATTCAGGTAAGCGGTAACTATAATACAATAGATATGTGTACAGTAAATCATGCGGCAAACAGCGGTATTCAGATAAGCAGAAATGGTGGAGCTGATAACTATGCAGGAATTCAGGGTAAGTTATGGCCAACAGGAAATCTTATCAAGAACTGTGAGTCATTTGATAACTGTGATGCAGGAAGAAATGATGCAGATGGATTTGCAGCAAAATTAACATGTGGTGAAGGCAACAGATTCTATGGTTGTATATCACATAACAATATTGATGATGGCTGGGATCTCTATGCTAAGTCAGTATCTGGTACAATTGGTTCAGTTACAATTGAAAACTGTGTAGCATACAACAATGGATGGCTTACAACAGATGATGTAACTGCAGCAGGTTATAACTATGGTGAAGGTAATGGATTTAAGTTAGGTGGTGGATACCTTAAGGGTGGACATAAGCTTATTAACTGTGTTTCATTTGGAAATCATGCAAAGGGAATAACAAGTAACAGCTGTCCTGATATCTCTATTACAAGATGTACAGCTTATAACAATGGTAATGCAGATTCATATAGCATAGGTCTTAATACAATGGATTCTATGCTTAAGGAGTGGAAGGTTAGCGGCCTTATATCTATGTCTAAGGCAGATTTAACTGCTAAGGCAGACCTTATTCCATTCTCACAGCACGGAGATGATAACTACATTTATAATGGTTCAGAATCATACAATAATCTTGGTCAGAAGGCTACAGATGAGTGGTTCGAAAGTGTAGATACAACAATTAGACCATCAAGAAATGCAGATGGAACAATTGATATGCATAATCTCTTAGTTATTAAGAGCGGTGTATTAAGCGATAATGTTGGTGCAAGACTTGATACAACAAGTGAAGAAGCAATAAGCGTTAAGCCACAGGCTGGCGAAGTTGTATCTCATGTATTTGAGTGGACAACAACTAAGGAAGCAACATGTACAGAAAAGGGTGAAAAGCATGGAATATGTACAGTATGTGGACATGAAGAAACAAGAGAAATCGAAGCCCTTGGACATGAATTTGCCAACGAGTTCACAGTAGATAAGGAAGCTACTACTACAGAAGAAGGCTCTAAGTCACAGCACTGCTTACATGCAGGTTGTACAGAGAAGACTAATGTAACAGTTATTCCTAAGCTTACAGCAGGCAGCGAAGAGGTTAATCCAACACCTTCAACACCTGATAATAAGGATGATGCAAATGTTCCATCAACAGGAACAGATTCATCAGAGAAAGCACCTGCAGCACAGACAGGAGATACAATGCATGCAGTACCATTTGTATTGGCAATGATTATCTCTGCAGGAGTAGTTGTTATTGAGATTTCTAGAAAGAAGAAAGCAGTAAGATAATAACAGTTAAACAGATAATAATAATGGCTGGTGATATGAGTGAATCATATCACCAGCCAGTTTTTATATAAGCATTTTTATCTGTAATTCTGCAGAGTAGGTGTTGAATTAACTCCAAGAGGAGTTGTGACACCAGCAGCGGTTGTTACTTTGTAAGTAATTGTAATGTTCGCACCAGGAGCAATTGAGTTGCCAAACATATATGCAACATCAAGGTTGTGGTAAGTACCTGTATACATTCTTCCGCCATTGCTAGTTTTTATATCTGAGATTGTTCCACCAGCAGGAGCAAATATATGGATATAACCAGTGATTGTTCCGCCGTAGCTTCCAAGTATATAATTTCCAGCATTAACTTTGTCAGTATTGCTTAATACATTGCTATAAGTAGCTGTTACATCATATGTTCTTGTGCCATCATCATTAACAACCGGTTCACCGATTTCAGTATCAATATCTAAGAACCAGCCAAGCTTACAAGGATCAGAAATGCTAAAGTAAACACCGGTTTCCGGATTTTCCGGCTCTTCGTTAAGTCCACCGGAGCAGCCTGCATTTTTAACAAGTTCCTGTTCTTCCTCATCTTCCATCCACATCATGACTGTACGGTTTTTAGCACCGTCTGAGAATACCTTATAATAATCACCAGCCTTCTTGACGTCAAAATCAGATACAAGCTTTGACATAGTAGCTTTGGCTGTTTCTGCAAATAAATCATCAACATAATCTCCAGCAGTAGCAGAAGCATTTGCATTAAGATACTTGTAATAAAGGTCATACTGCAGAACCTTTGTAGCATTTTCACTTGTTAATTCTGTGCCATCTGAAAGTGTTACATTACCTATATATTCAAGCATTCCCTGAATAATAGCTGGTGTGAGAGAAACAACACCATTAACGTGTTCGGAATTTTTCTGTTCGTATGCGAGTGCCCATATATATGCAACTCTTTCAAAATCAGGGTCAAAACATGCATCTCTTGGGCCGTTCATCCATGAGCCGAAAAGCTCTTTTTCTTCTGCTGTTATATTAGCAGCGGAAGGTGTATAGGAAGCGAGAACCTTGTATACGCTGCTGAAATTACCAATTGTAAGTACCCCATCACGAATGCGGATTGTACCTATAGAACCAGGGAAACCGCCAGAAGCACGGATTTCTGATGAATTCTGTGCAGCAAGCAGATATGTTCTGTCAGAGCCGTCTCCTATAAATGTTTTGAATAGAGGAAGGAACTCTTTGAGATTATCATATGAACCTGTCATTGAAGCAATCTGTACAGAATAGTCTGCAATCATGCTGTTAAGTCCCATTGGGAGATTAACCTGATTCATTGCTGTAACTATATGGTCTATCTTAGGCTTTATATCTTCAAGAAGTGAAAGATATGCGTTGATAGTGGTTATGCTGAAGCCATCATCAACTTTAAGTCCTGAAAGCGGATAGTCATTAAGTACAGCAACTGTTGGACGTGCAATATCTGAGGAAGCTTCCTGAACGAGATTAAGAAGTTCTTTGACAGAATCAATATATCCTTTGAATTTAGGGATTTTGTAAGCTGTCTTCCATATTTTTTTGTCAAATGTTTTATTAATATCTTCAATTGCAACATCAAGCTGGTCACATGCAGTTTCTGTGGCAACAGGGTCCTGTGCTTTAAGTCCTGCCATAACATTTTTAAGGTCAGCCTTAAGAGTGTAAGCCTGTTGTTTAACATCAGCGACCTCGCGTTTAGCAATCTTGTAGCCATAAGCACCGCCAACACCAATGGCAATCAGCAGACATGCGACAATGCTCAAAGTAATTATAAGTATGCGATTTCTGCGCTTGCGTTGCTTAGAGTGTCTATGTGAACCATGATGATGTGAGCCATGATGTGTTCCATCAGAATGGTGATGCGAACTGTGATGTTCTCCATCAGAATGGTGATGTGAATGATGTGAACCAGATTCCTTGGAATCAGAATATAAAATTTCAAAATCTTCTGACATGGAAACCTCCTTTTGTTTGGATTATTTTGTAAATGTGTGTATACAAACACAACTTCACATTTTAACAGATGTTTAAGGTATTTACAATAATAGCCATAATATCTTATAATATTTTAATAAATTTATTAAAGAAAAGGATATCAGATATGAGTTTACTTACAGTAACCGGACTTACACACGGATTTGGCGACAGAGCGATATTTAACAATGTGTCTTTCCAGCTTAACAGGCTTGATAAGATTGGATTAGTGGGAGCCAACGGCGAAGGTAAATCCACATTTATGAATATAATAACAGGCAAGCTTATGCCTGACGAGGGAAAGGTTGAGTGGGCAAAGAATGTCAGAGTTGGATATCTCGACCAGCATGCTGTGCTTGAGAAGGGCATGACAATCCAGTCAGTGCTTGCATCAGCATTTGACTTTCTGTATGACATGGAGAATCAGATGAATGAGATATACGCTGGGCTTGGCGACGCATCACCAGAAGAGATGGACAAGCTGATGGCGGAAGCGGGAACTATTCAGGACCTTCTTACAATGCATGATTTCTATATGATAGATGCGAAGGTTGAGGAAGTTGCAAGAGCATTGGGACTATCTGAGCTTGGACTTGATAAAGATGTAACTGAGCTTTCAGGCGGACAGAGAACTAAGGTACTGCTAGGCAAGCTGCTTCTTGAAAAACCGGACATCCTTCTTCTTGATGAGCCTACTAACTATCTTGATAAGGAGCATATTGAGTGGCTTAAGAGATATCTGCAGGATTATGAGAACGCATTTATACTGATATCGCATGATATCCCCTTCCTTAACAGTGTTATAAATGTTATTTATCATATGGATAATCAGGAACTGAACCGTTATACGGGTGATTATGATAATTTCCAGAAGGTGTATGCTGTGAAGAAGGCGCAGCTTGAGGCAGCTTACAATAAGCAGCAGCAGGAGATTGCGGAGCTTAAGGATTTCGTTGCAAGAAATAAAGCACGAGTTGCCACAAGAAATATGGCGATGTCAAGACAGAAGAAGCTTGATAATATGGATATTATTGAGCTGGCAGCAGAGAAGCCAAAGCCAGAGTTTAATTTCAAGACAGCGAGAACACCTGGAAGATATATTTTCCAGACACACGACCTTGTAATTGGTTATGATGAGCCGCTTTCAAGTCCGCTTAACTTAGAGATGGAGCGAGGCCAGAAGATTGTGCTTACAGGTGCTAACGGTATCGGTAAATCTACATTGCTAAAGAGCATATTAGGACTTATTAAGCCTCTGTCAGGTGATGTTGAGCAGGGAGATTATCTTGATATAGGATATTTCGAGCAGGAGACTCCGGCTGGAATTGAAACTACATGTCTTGAGGAGATATGGCAGGAATTTCCAGGATATACACAGTATGAGGTTCGTTCAGCCCTTGCCAAATGTGGTCTTACAACCAAGCATATCGAGAGCAAGGTTAAGGTTCTTTCTGGTGGAGAGCAGGCAAAGGTGCGTCTGTGCAAGCTGATTAACCGGGAGAGTAACATTCTTGTACTTGATGAGCCTACTAACCACCTTGATGTGGATGCCAAGGATGAATTAAAAAGAGCCCTTATGGCATATAAGGGCAGCATACTTATGGTCTGCCACGAACCAGAGTTCTACGATGGTCTTGCGACTGATGTGTGGGACTGCGGAAAGTGGACAACACGTATTTAATCATTAAAGTACTCAGGGAACATTTTCCTGATTGCATCAATATTTTCAGAATATCTGCTCATATGTCTCTGTGATATATGGGCAGCTTTTTCTTTATCTTTCTTCTCGATGGCGGCTACAAGTTCTCCATGGTCTTTCAGGATTCTACCTGTTTCTTTGCATCTGAAACTTAATATTGTAGTTCTGTCAAAATGTGGTGCCATGCTTTCTACAAGGTTGTACCATACAGTTTTGCCACACATTTTATACAGACTTCCGTGAAATTCTTTATCAAGTGTGAAAATCTTTTCTTCATCACCGCGTTTGATATACATTTCCCATAAAGCTACATTTTCATATAATGAATCAAGCTGGTTCTTTGTCAGTATATCGCATGCTTCAACTGCAAGCTGTGCCTCAAGTACACAGCGTAAGTCGCGGAGCTGTTCTACAATATCTGAATTAACATATGATACAAATGCTCCAATTTTAGGCTTTATCTCTATCAGTTTTGACTGTGCAAGTTCTAATTCTGCTTCGCGTAAAGGATTATTGCTGACATTCATAAGTGAGCAGAGTTCAGGTGCCTCAAGCTTCTGACCTGGCAGCAGGTTAGTGTGGACAATGTTGTAAATAAGCTGTCTGAGTACATAATCTTTAGCTGCTTCACCTTCTGATTTTTCTGTAATATTTAACATAAATACCTCCAAAAAAATGTTAATGATATATATTTTATAGCACATTTTTATTAAACTGTCGATTTTTTAACATTTGACATTTTGTAATATGTCAGTTGTTAAGGCTACACTTATATTTTCAATTGCAACATATCTTGATGTAATTCTTAATCCTTTGATGTGTTTTATTACAGACAGTTTTTACAGAACTAAGCTTGGAAGGAAGTTTGGACGAAGAAGATTCTTTATACTTACAGGTATTCCGCTTATGCTTCTTCATCGGAATGCTTGGCAAGGATTCACCACTGCCATTCTTCTATACAGGTGTAAGATTGTCATTGACGAGCTTGACAGAGTCCATGCAGGTGGTAGAAAAGAGGACGTTTCTGAGGAAACAAGAAATGTAATTGAGAAATTAACAGGTATTTCATATGACAAATGTTTTGGTAACAATAATATTGGTTATAAGGAATGAGAAATTGAATAATAATTGATAGGAAAGCCCATAGAAGCAGATTCTATGGGCTTTTGTGTTAAAAAATCATATCAGCATCATAATCAGATATAATCTGACACATACGGAATTCTATGGAAAAGTATGTCATCCAGATGTTCAACAGCTTCATCTGATGCCTGTATCTTGTCCATGACGTGAAGCTTTTCAGCAGTCTTGTAACCAAGCATTAATGTAGTTAATGTGCCGATTGACATGGATACTTCGTAATCAGGCTGCTGTTCGGTTTCAATACATTTTCCATTATCAAAAAGGTATGTAAAGTAACCGTTGTTCCATGCAAGGAGGTCATCTTCAATGTAGAAGCGTATACATACAGAAGGCTCGTCCGGGTCGCATGCATATTTGGCAAAGAATTGTCTGATATCAATAATTCGACCCATTGTGTATGGGCGGATTGTCTCTTTAATATCGCTGTCATCAAGTTCAAATGCGATTGGCTCACTGTAGTAGTTGTTTCCACGGACCTCGTCAATCATTGAATCGTGGGCATGTATGAATTCCCACAAGCCAAGCTGTGCCTCGCGGTTAAGATAAATCATTTCTTTAACATGCATGACATCAGAACTTATCATGTATACCATATATCCGTAAGGAACATCGTCCTTAGAATAATAGATGGCAACAGAAGTGTCGTCCTCGTCCCAGCGCCAGTATTCTTCCCATGCAAGGTTGTTTCTATATAGACAGCCATGTGTCTTTTCAGCAAATTTGGTATGAAGCTCTTTAAATTCTTTGTCGTCCCATGAAACTCGTCTGACATAACCAGGCTCATTAAGCTTTCTTGGAATCTGTGTATCCTTGATTGTATAAGTCATCTTGTTAGAGATAATTTCCCAGCCAAGACCACGGTATAATGGAATTGAATATGGATACAGCAAAGCAAATGATTTGTGAGCATCTCTCATTCGTATAAGGCTCTGAATCATCAGTCTTTTCATAATTCCATGTCCTGTGTATTCAGGATAAGTACATACGCTTGTAACAAAGCCTACGCTGTATTTAACACCGTAAATGTTCATATCAAGTGGATACACCGCAAACTGTGCAATCAGATCATTACCATTGAAGCAGCCAAGTACATCAGCTCTTTGAAGAACTGGGAATTTGGACTGGGTAATCTCATCATCCTTCCAGCCTGTCTCAGCAAGCTCCTGTTCAGTTACCTGAAAGGCATATCTTAAAAGTGCATTGTATTCTTCAGCGTCATCTATAGTGAGAGGACGCAGTGTATAATTGTTTTCATCATTTCTGCTCATTGCGTTTGTTCCTTTTCTGTATGCGCGTTTTTTGTACATAATATAGCACTGGGGGCGGTTGTGGTCAAATACGGATGAATACTATACTTAATAAAATATTTATATATGATATATTAAATATGATATAAAATAATGATAATATACATATACAATTACATGAGATAATTTTGAAATAGATTGACACCGTATATGACACCATATATAATATAGATAGGGGGTATTTGTAATGTCCAAATGGGATAAATTATTAACGAGAATATCTAATTTATCAAAGGATATCCGCTTGTTGAAAGTGAGGCAATGAATAATGAAAACGCTTAACGATTATATGGCAATGAATTATCGTATGGAAATTATAGAGGATAGAGAAGAAGGCGGATATGTAGTTTCGTATCCAGAACTTCCGGGATGTCTTACATGTGGTGAAACTATTGAGTCAGCAGTAGCAAATGCTATTGATGCCAAAAAGGCATGGTTAGAGGCAGCTTTGGAAGAAGGAATAGAGATACATGAACCGGATAGCTTAGACGAATATTCAGGGCAGTTTAAACTTAGAATACCTCGAAGTCTGCATCGTTCTCTTGTAGAACATTCTAAGAAAGAAGGAATAAGTATGAATCAATATTGTGTATATCTTCTTTCTAGAAATGATGCATTATATTCTAAGTAAAAAGGAGGCACACATGTCAATAAAATCAGAAGCAAAGCTCACCACATTTGAAGCAATAAGCATGATTGTAGGAAACAGCATTGGAACGGGAATAATAGCAGTTCCGTATCTTGCAACGAAGAACAGTATGATTGATGTTATCTGGATGGTAGGAGCAGCTTACATCATTAATGTAATTCTACATCTTATAATTGCGGAACTTTCGTATAACAACGGTGGTGTACAGCTTGTAAAAAGCTTTGAGGGCGAGCTGTTCCGCGGAGTTATGAAGAAGGTATTCAGCTGGATTGTTTTTGTGGTGTATGGGCTTGCGATTATGATAGGAGTGAGCGGCAATATTAACGGTGGGGCACAGATATTTGTGAACTGGTTCGGACTGCCGTTATGGCTGGCACAGGTTATATATTATGTGATTGCCGGAATTGTTGTATTCATGGGAATGAAGGCGGTAGGAATTGCACAGAAATACGCTGTAATACTTCTTATGGGAATAGTTGCAGTTATGACAGTAGGAACATTTACACATCCAGTTAATGGATTCTATACAGCATCTTTCCATTGGAATAATCTGCTTGCGCTGTATAGTATGGTTGTATTTGCGACATCAGCTAATCAGGCGGTTATTCAGGTCGTTAAAGGGCTTGACGGCAATCCGGGAAAGATAAGGAAATCAATATTCATAGGGTTTGGATTATCGTCTGCATTTGTACTGGTTGTGACACTGACTGTTCTTCTTGGAACTAAGGGAACAATAGATAAGGAACTTGCTTATATGCAGCTTGGAGAAAGCATCGGAAAATGGGCAGTTATTCTTGCAGGTATCTTTTCGCTTTTTGCACTGCTTACAACATTCTGGAGTAACACACTTGCTTTAAGAGATGTCGTGCATGAGCAGGTTGGAATCGGCAACCGTGTAAGCTGGCTTATAGCGACAGTTCCATGTATATTATTTGCAATATTCGGAGTGAGCAGCTTTATAATACTTACAAGAATCATGAGCGGTGTAGTTGTACTGGTGAGCATAATGCTTGTTCTGACATATGGTAAATCAAGAAAGAAAGCAGGAGCAAGTCCTATATGCGGAGTGATAGGAACGCTGCCATTTCAGATTCTTATGGTAGTATCGACAATAGTTTCGGCTATAGGAGCATTAATACCACTCAGCTAAATATATAACAGGTATTAACTTTAGTGCCGGAAAGAAAGGTGTGACAGTATGTATAAATCAGACAATTTAAAGCAGACAGACAATGAAACATTTACATATATAATAGATAAACATAAAGATTTTAAGATATTGCAGCTTACAGACCTTCATCTGGGATTTGGTTTTATATCAAGAAAGAAGGATAAGCTGGCGCTAAATGCAGTAACAAAGATTATTCATAAGGCAAAGCCTGATATGATAGTGCTAACTGGGGATTCTATATTTCCATTTCTGCCAAAGGCGGGGACGCTTAATAACAGAAATCAGGCGTACAAGCTGATGAAATTCATGGACAGTTTTGCAATTCCGTATACACTTGTATTTGGTAATCACGATTGCGAGATGGGTTCGACTTGCAATAAAGAAGAGCTTGCACAGATTTATAAGAAAGGGAAATACTGCATATTTACAGAAGGTAGGAAAGAGCTTACAGGTGTAGGAAACTTCTTTATTAATCTTACCGGCTCAGATGAAAATGTTTTATTGCCACTTGTTATGCTTGATTCTAATATGTATGGTGAAGGAGGCTGGTTTTACAGCGGATTTGACCGGATACATGATGATCAGGTGGAGTGGTGCATGAACAGGCTTAATGACTTGAAAAAATGTAATTCGGATATTAAGGCGATGGCATTTTTCCACATGCCGCCTGCGGAATTTAAGGAAGCATACCGTAAGATGAAGCTTGGTGATAAAAGCGTAATATATCAGCATGGCAGTATTGCTGAGAAGAATGAGCATTTTGGAATTTCAAAGTTTGAAGGAACATTTTTTAACAAAGCAGTGCAGAATGGTGCTATTAAATGGATGTTTTGCGGACATGACCATCTGAATACACTTTCACTTATATATAAGGGAATCCAGATGACATATGGAATGTCGATAGATTATCTTGGATATAAAGACATTGATAAGAGTTATATACAGAGAGGTGGTACACTGATTACACGAAAAGCTGATGGTCAGGTGACTGTAAATATGGTTCCTTTAGGAGCTGTAGTATCTACAAGGGTAAGAGGTGTAAATACACCCCAAAATGACGAGAAATAAAAAAGGCCTACCCAAGGAAGAGGGTAAGCCCTGCAATGATTTGAGCAAAAACCATTTACATGTCTAATATAACACACGGATTATAACAAAACAAGCAATACTTTGATTGTATTAGAACTTTACAATTCTACTAAAAAGGTCACAAAGTCAGTGTTTATCAGCTATTCAGATAGTTGGACACTGGCTTTGTTGTGATTGTGCTTTTTGAAGTACAATTTTAATGATTAAGTGAAAAGCATTAAATATTAGAATTAAGTGCTACATAATCTTCATTCATATCAATAACGATATCCTTGCCGCTGTTAATCATGAACAGCTTAACATAGTTGGTAACAAATGCATATCCAACGGAAGTAATGAAACTATAGTCATTATCGAAGCCCTGCTCGTTAGCAGCATACTGTTTGTGGTTAGTTATGAGATAATCTAACATTCTGTCAGCAGACACACCGCGACCATTATTAGATATCAGAGGTTTGTTAATATCGTTCTTGTTTTCTCTTATATAATTCATGAACTTAATTTCATATAACACATGCTCAGACATCGGTTCTGGATACCATGAGTTATGTGGAAATGTAAAGTAATCTTCTATGTAATGTAAGGCATAGCCTAAAGACAAAAAAGAAAAACAGTTCATTCTGCCATGTCTTTCAAGACGCTGCAGCCTTCTTGAAACTTTATTGTAGGAAGAATCCCATGTATGTCCCTTAATATATGTATGCAGAAGAATATCCGGCATAATACTTCCAAGTCTCAAAGCAAAATCATGTCTTTTCTTAAGCTTAGGGGTAAGTCTTTTGGTTACGGTTACATGTCCGTACTTGTTCATTAATTTTCCTTTCATAAATGCTTTATATCCGAATAATAAATCCGAATATAAATAGTCCTTTAGTCCTATAAGAAAGTAACACCTTTTAATACATTTGTCTAGCACATTATGGAAAAGAATGCATGAAATTTATGTAAATTTATTTTGATAGTCAGGTAAATAAAAAATCTTACGAACATATTACAATCAGCAGCACTTGTTTATGTATATAGATTTTGGCACAGTTTAGTTCTGATTTTTACAATTTATAATATAAATGAGGTCGTACAATTCAAAGCATACAATTGTTAAGGCAAAGGCGCCCAGTACAGCGGAATCCGCTGGCTGGGCGCTTTTCCTGTATATCGGACAGATTGCGGGCAGCCAGAAAGAGATGTAGAAAGGATGGTAGTTATGGGAGCAAGAATTGAAGAACATCCAATATTGGGAAAACAAGAAAAAGGAAGGCTTGTAACATTTTATTTTGATGGAAAAGAACTGACAGGCTATGAGGGAGAACCAATTGCAGCGGCTCTTAAAGCACAGGGAGTTATGATACACAGATATACAAAGAAAGAGCATAAGCCAAGAGGAATATTCTGTGCGATAGGAAGATGTACAGACTGTGTAATGGTTGTTAATGGAAAACCAAATATCAGGACTTGTGTTACTCCTTTAGAGGAGGGTATGAAGGTCCAGACACAGTATGGAGTGAGTGATAAACCATTTGAAGAGCAGTAGATGAAAGGAAGTGTGGATATGAAGCGATTTGATCTTATTATAGTTGGTGCAGGTCCGTCGGGGTTATCAGCAGCAATAGAGGCAGCTAAGAGAGGACTTGAAGTAGTTGTATTTGATGAAAATGAAAAACCGGGAGGACAGCTTTTTAAGCAGATACATAAATTTTTTGGTTCTAAGGAGCATAAGGCTAAAATAAGGGGTTTTAAGATAGGTGAAGATTTATTAAAGGAAGCAGATGAAGCAGGAGTTAAGGTTGTTCTTAATGCAACAGTCTGTGGAATGTATCAGGACAAAGAGATTACAGTAAGAATTGGCGATGAGATACATCATTTTAAAGGAGATTCAATAATAATTGCTACAGGCGCAGCAGAAAATATGGTTACATTTCCGGGCTGGACATTGCCGGGGGTTATTGGTGCAGGAGCAGCACAGACAATGATGAATCTTCATGGAGTTAAACCGGGAAGCAGAATTCTTATGCTTGGCTCAGGAAATGTAGGACTTGTTGTAAGTTATCAGCTTATACAGTGTGGCTGTGAGGTTGTGGCACTTGTTGATGCTGCACCAAGAATTGGCGGATATGGAGTGCATGCAGCAAAGGTAGCACGTACAGGAGTTCCATTTTATCTGTCACATACGATAGTAAAAGCAGAAGGAGATGACCATGTTACTGGAGTAACAATAGCAGAGGTTGATTCATCTTTCAAATTCATACCAGGTACAGAAAAACATTTTGATGTAGACACAATATGTCTGGCCGTTGGACTTTCACCTATGTCACAGCTTCTTAAAATGTCAGGCTGTAAGATGGAGGATAATCCAAAGCGTGGAGGACAGGTTCCTATATGTGATGAATATGGAAGAACTTCTATTCCGGGGGTATTCGTTGCGGGAGATGTTTCAGGAATTGAAGAGGCAAGTTCAGCTATGATTGAGGGACGTATGGCAGGAATCGCAGCAGCTGAGTATCTGGGATACATAGATAAAACAGAATTAGATGAGAATTTAAAGAATCTTGATGTAGCACTTGATGGTTTAAGACAGGGAATGTTTGCACCAAAGAACAGAGGTAAGCTTATAGAAAAAACAGAGGAAGGAATCGATATTTCTACAACACTTCTTACTAAAGGATATGTTGCAGATGATGAGATTGAGAGATTTCCGGGTGTGACAAGAAGACCGGGAGTTCATCCTGTAATGGAATGTACCCAGAATATACCTTGTAATCCATGTCAGGATGCATGTCCTAAGAAATGTATCAAGATAGGAGAAAAGATTACTTCACTTCCGGCTGTTGATGAAAGTGCAACATGCGTTGGTTGTGGAATGTGCGTGGCTTCATGTTCAGGTCAGGCAATTTTCCTTGTTGACGAAACATATGAAGAAGGCTTTGCAAGCGTTACGATGCCGTATGAGTTCTTACCTTTGCCAAAGACGGGTGACAGAGGAATAGCTCTTGGACGTAATGGACAGAAGGTATGTGTGGCGGAGGTTATCAGTGTGAAGTCTTCACCGGCATTTGATAAAACCAATCTGCTTACTATAAAAGTTCCTTCAGAATATGTTATGAAGGCAAGATTTTTCAAGAAAGAGGCGTAATCCTCCCCTCACCAGGGGCTGGATTTTGCTACGCAAAATAAGGAGGATTGAATATGCATGAAGTAAATGACCGTTCAAGGGATATAGGAGAATTCGTTCCGGCACCAGATGACGATATGCTCATCTGCCGCTGTGAAGAGATTACAAAGGGTGAGATAAGAAAAGCTGTTCATGAGGGGATGTGGACAATGACAGAAATAAGAAGATATTTAAGAACAGGAATGGGACTATGTCAGGGACAGACCTGTGCAAAGCTTGTTAAGGGAATTGTTGCAAGGGAATTAGGAGTATCACCTGCAACACTTGAACCGGCAACAAGCAGAGCACCAATGAGACCTACAGAAATGAGAATTCTTGGTAATGAAGCAGAGGACAACAAGGAGGTGTAATTATGGCAAATACAGCAGATGTAATTATTATAGGTGGCGGAATTATAGGTAATGCTATAGCCTATTATCTGGCAAAGAAAGGCACTGATGTAATTGTTCTTGAAGGCGGCGACCATATTGGAAATGGTGGCTCGTCAAGAAATGGCGGAGGTGTCCGCCAGTCAGGACGAGACCCGAGAGAACTTCCTCTTGTCATGTACGGAATAAAGAACCTGTGGCCATCACTATCAGAGGAACTTGAAGTTGACTGTGAATATCATCAGGATGGAAATTTAAGACTTGGAAAGAATGACAAACATAAACAGATCCTTGAAGGGCTTACCGAAAGGGCTGTCAAGGTGGGACTTGATGTAAGAATGATAGATGGAGATGAAGTACGCCGTATTAATCCTTATCTGTCAGATGAGGTAACATGTGCAAGCTGGTGCCCAACAGATGGTCATGCCAATCCGCTTACAACAACATTAGGCTTCTATAAGACAGCAAGAAAGCTTGGAGTAAGATTTATTACGGGAGAAAAGGTAATAGAATTAAAGAAGATAAAAGGCCGATTAAAACAGGTAATCACCCCTAATAATATATATGAAGCAGATACAGTTGTTGTGGCAGCCGGCTATGAAAGCAAAGAAATTCTTGGTACAGTAGGAATAGATGTGCCTATGAGCAGAGTACTTATTGAAGCACTTGTAACAGAAGCTGAGCCACATATGTTTGACCAGATGTTAGGAACAGCAGAAGCTGATTTTTATGGACATCAGACAAAGCATGGTTCATTCGTATTTGGTGGCTCATCAGGTTATGAGGCAGTCAATAAGGATAATGGAACCCCGATATGCAGTAGCATTACTGCTCCTTGTATATGCAGAGGTATTATGAAATATTTTCCAGATCTTGCGGATGCAAAGATAGTAAGGACGTGGGCAGGCTGGGCTGACCAGATGAAAGATGGTGTTCCTGTATTAGGAAATGTATCAGAGGTTCCGGGGCTTGTTCTTGCAACAGGATTTTGTGGCCACGGTTTTGGAATAGCACCCGCAATTGGTCATGAACTGGCAGATTTAATAGTAGATGGAAAAACATCTATAAATATAAATGCATTGCGATATGATAGATTTATGGCTAAAATATAAATAATATGGCTTGGACTTTTGGTGGAGTTATATATCTGCTAAAAGTCCAAACTTGTCGTTGGCTTAAATGTAGGGGAAAAGAGGAGGCAATATGGAGTATAAAACAGACAAATTAAGACCAACCCAGCCTTTTCTTGTATTGGAGACGCAGGATTTTAAGCAGGAAATATATCTTAATCAGGGGATATCACATTTCTACACATTCAGACTTGAAAAAACAAAGGAAATAACTACAGTTCCTGATAGTTGTGTAGATATGCTTTTCGAATATGGAGAAAATGGAATGACCGCTTATGCAATTGGTAGTCCTATTAAAGCATTAGATGTAGAGTGGCAGGGGAAGAAAGAGGATTTTGGAGTAAGGTTCATGCCTGGAAGAATGCCGGTTGGACTCAATGTGACATTGCGGGATCTTGTTGACTGCAGATTCTATCTGGAAGATATACTTCTTGATAATAATGGAACATTTGTAAGTGGGATGGGAAAAAAGAAGACATTCAAAGACAGAATTAATTATTTTCTTGAAGAATATACTAAACTGGAGATGAGACAGGAAAAGCCGTTTGGTAAGATGGAGATACTTATGGCGGTTAAAGAGCTGGCATATAATTCAGGAGGCTTGATGAGAATTTCAGAAATGGCTGACACAGTTGGATATACAGAAAGATATATTAATAAGATTTTTATTGAGCAGATGGGTTTTTCCCCTAAGGTATTCTGCAAGATAATACAGTTTCAGAGAAGTCTGGAATTCCTTAATTATGGCAATGTGGATAATATGACGGAAGCAGCTGTTAATCTTGGGTATTATGACCAGCCGCAGTTTATAAGAGATTTTAAGACATATTGCGGAATGACACCTAAAAGATATCTTATGCTTACTAAGAGAATCAGATACAACAGCCTTGTTGAAAATGTGTCATAAAATATTCATTAATTAAAATGTTTATAATAAGTAATATAATTAAGTAAAAAGTGACTTTCAACGTTAAATATGCTACAATATGCAGGCAAATATAAGTGAACGGGGAGATTTACATGTCGCAGTTGACAAGAAAAGCAATAATGAAGTGTACACTTGAACTTGCTGAAAAAAAATCACTGAAGAAAATCACAGTTAAAGATATAGCCGATGAATGTGGTATTACGAGGAGCACATTTTACTATCATTTTTCTGATATATATGATGTATTGGATGGTGTTGTCCAGGCAAAGATTGATGAATTCAATGAAGAGTACAATGGTGAAATGGACAAGGTTCTTATGAGATTTATTGAATATAGTATAATCCATAGGAAAGTATGGGCTAATCTTTTTGATGCAAGAGGAAGAGAGTGGCTGGAAAAATATGTTAAGACACGAATTCATTATCTGGCACTTTTGCAGATTAGAAAAATGTCTGAAGGATACATACTTTCTATTAAGGATGTCGAGATTATATGTAGTTTCTATGAAGAAGCTATATTTGGATTGCTTATAAGATGGATTATTAAAGAAGAAAAGGCCAAGACTGTTGATGAAATCAAGGATACCGTTGAAAGAATCGAGAAATTATTTGAGGGTCAGCTTGACCTTATTATATCTAATATGAAGAAGTAATTGTCGGGAGTGCATCAATGGGGAATATTTTAACAAAACAGTTTTATAGGCAGAGGAAAGATTTTGAAGATTCATGCGCAGGAAGAGATGCAGGATTAACATTTCCGGAAGGAGTAAGATGCAGTACTGACATTGCATATGCTGATGATGGAATTAAAGCACATGTGCTTGACATATACAGACCGGAAGATTCACAGGAAAAGATTCTTCCTGTAATTATTAATGTTCATGGTGGAGGACTTATAATTGGGAATAAGGAGTTCAACAGATATTTCTGTGCACTGCTTTGCAAGAAGGGATTTCTTGTATACAGCATAGAGTACAGGCTGATTCCAGACTGTCTTATATATGACCAGATATCAGATGTTTTTATGGCAATGGATTATATAAAGGAGAGACTGGCAGCAGATGGCGGCGATTCGTCACATGTGTATATGGCAGGTGACAGCGGCGGCGCATGCCTTATCACATATGTCAATGCTATCCAGAATAGCACTAATATAGCGAGGGCAGCAAATGTCACTCCTTCAGGACTTCGCATTAATGCGCTTGGGCTCATAAGTGGAATGTTCTATACATCAAGATTTGATAAGATTGGACTTTTTCTTCCAAAGTATCTGTATGGCAGGGATTACAAGAAAACTCCATTCGCAAAGTATGTTAATCCTGAAAACAGGGAGCTGCTGAACTCACTTGCACCAGTCTGGCTCGTGACAAGCCATAATGATTTCTTACGAAGATATACAACAGATTTTGAGAAGGCACTGACAAGAGCAGAAAGAGAGCATGAACTTGTAGTTTTTCCTAAGAATAAAAAGCTTACACATGCGTTCAGTGTGTTTGAGCCTTTTATGCCAGAGAGCGGTGCGGTTATTGATATGATGGTGGAGTATCTTAGGAAGTTCTGATAATGTTGTGGAATTGAAAGGCAGAACTGTGTAGATAATTCAATGCTTTGACGATAATATTTGGACACTTTAACGAAAATGTCCGAAATTAGTACAATTATAGAACCCGTGTAGCGTTTTCAAACACTACACGGGTTTTGTTATGACAAATTTTTACAAAAAAATATATAATGTGTAGGTGCTTTTTTAGTGGACGCACAATATGATTAAAGAAAAAGGATGGAATATTATAATGAGCACTAACGAAATTATGCCAAAGTTAAAAGACTTTTTATGTGAGAATTTAGGAATTGACGCAGATGTTTTAGAGTTTGATACACAGCTTTTCGGAGATGGTGAAATCGGACTTGATTCAATTGATTCGCTTGAAATCATTGCTTATGTTGATGATGAATTCGGTGTTCAGATGACAGGTGTTGGCAAAGAACACTTCTACAGCATTGAGACAATCGCTAAGTATATCGAAGAAAATGCATAATATATAAAATGTGGCGGGTGTCAGATGACTTTTCTGGCACCCGTATTAGTTACGGATATAAGTTGTGGTTGATTGCTTGGATGTTGCTGACGGATTGGACTTTTAGGCTGGAATATTGCTTACAAAGTCCAAACGGGAATGCTAGAGTCGATGGATTGGACTTTTTGGTGGAATTGGATTCCTGAAAGTCCAAAACAGTGTGACGAGATTGACAGATTGGATGTTGTGGGCAGAAACAAGACTTGGAAAGTCCAAACCGACGCACCAGAGCTGGAAGATTGGGCATAACAAGCAAGAACATGCCTCACAAAGTCCAAAACAAAGACAACTACACACTCCCCCCCCCAAAAAAAAGTATTATAAGAAATTATGAAAATAACAATAAAGGAGCAATTATGACAGAGAATAATAACCGCGCAGTCATTACAGGTCTTGGAATGATATGTGCTATCGGTAATTCAGTAGATGAAGCATGGAATAATGCCATTAATTCGGTTTCAGGAATACATAAAACAACAACACTTGATACAACAGACTGTTACGCAGACCTTGCAGCAGAAGTTAAGTGCGACACACTTGGAGATTTTGAGGGAAGCGAAGATGCAGACCGTTCAGCACAGCTTTGTATCAAGGCAGCTGGCGAGGCAATGAAGGACGCAGGACTTGATGATTTTGCAGGAGATCCTAAGGCTTCAGTTATCATCGGAAGCTGTGTCGGTGGTGCAGTCAGCATATCTGATTATTATGAGCATGGCAAGAAAGCAAGTGATGTAACTAAGATGCCAATCTCATCAATAGCACCTCAGGTTGCAGGTCAGTGCCATGCAGGCGGTGTTGTTACTAATATTGCAAATGCATGCGCAGCCGGAACAATCAGTATCGCATACGCATGCGAGCTTATCAGAGCAGGCAAGGCAGATGTAGTACTTGCAGGTGGTTCAGACACATTTGCAGCAGTACCATATGCCGGATTCTTATCACTTCATGCACTTGACGCAGATGGCTGCTCACCATTCAACAGATGTACAGGAATTACACTTGGTGAAGGTTCAGGTGTCGTAGTAGTAGAAAGCTACGAGCATGCTAAGGCAAGAAATGCAAAAATGTATTGTGAAGTATTAGGTGCTGGTGTCAGCAGTGACGCACACCATATCACAGCTCCTAGACCGGATGGAGAAGGTCAGATGGAGGCTATTAACAGAGCAATTAAGAATTCAGGATTGAAGAAATCGGACATCGGATATGTTAATGCACATGGAACAGGAACAGCTAAGAACGATGATGCAGAATTCTTATCATTACATACAATATTTGACGGCGAGAACGATAATCTTTCAGTAAGCTCAACAAAGGCTATGACAGGACACTGCCTCGGTGCAGCAGGAGCAATTGAAGCAGTATTTTCAATCAAGGCACTTACAACTAATACAGTAGTTCCAACACTCGGATTTAAGGACGAGGATATGGATAAGCTTGCTGAAAAGGCCGGAAAGATAGATTTCTGCCCTAATAAGGCACATGAAAAAGAACTTACAAGCGTAATGAACAACTCATTTGCATTCGGCGGTAATAACGCAAGTATTATCTTTAGCAAAGAGGCTGGCAATGTGACAGTTAAGGAAGAGAAGAAGCCTCTTGTCATCACAGGTATTGGTGTAGTTACACCAAGCGGCAACGGTGTAGATACATATGTTGCAAATGCAGTAAAAAACGAAGCTCTGACAGAAGCTAATTTAAGAAGTTCAGTCGGCAAGGAAGATTATGATGCACTTGGACTTAAGATGTCATTCTATAGAAAGCTTGATAATTTCAGTCAGCTTCAGGCAGTATCAGGTATGGAAGCACTTAAGGACGCTGATTATGCAGTAACAGACGATAATGCAACAGATATTGGAATAATTGTGGGAACGTCAGAGGGTGCACTTGGAACATGCTGTGATTTCCAGAGAATGATTACAGAAAAGGGCAATGCTTCAGGAAGTGCATTCAAATTTCCTAACACTGTATACAATGCAGCAGGCGGATATCTTTCAATCTGCTCAGGAATCAAGGGCTACAATGTAACAGTTACTAACGGTGCACAGTCTGGTCTTGCAAGCATGGCATATGCAATGAGCGTACTCCGTTCAGGTCAGGAAAATGCTATGTTAGCCACAGGTTCTGATGAGAACAGCGACATAATGACAGAGCTTTTCGGTAAATTAGGTGTCACATCTGAAAAAGTTGTAGCTCCATTTGCAGGAAATGACGGATTCGTATTAAGCGATGGCAGTGCTTCAGTTCTTATTGAGGATGAGAAGACAGCCAGGGAGCGTGGTGCAAGAATCTACTGCCATGCAGCAGGATACGGAATGGCTCATTCAAATGTTAAGTTCGGAACACTTACAGGTTCAGAGACAGGCCTTACAAATGCAGTTAATAACGCATTAGCAGACGCAGGAATGACAATTGATGATATAGATGTAGTATTTGGTTTCGCAAACGGAATGAAGGCTGTCGATGATGTAGAAATCAAGGGATTGACAGCAGTATTTGGTGACAAACTGGCAGAAAAACCGGTTGTGGAATTAAAGGAAGTTCTTGGTGAGTCAAGAGCAGCAGCAGCAACAACAGCAGCAGCACACGCAGCACTTATGTTTGCTGGAAAGATACCTTCACAGGAAGCATACAGCATTGCAGCAGACGGAAGCGTTTCTAAGACTAATGTTGAAGCTTCTAAGTTAAACAATGTACTTGTAGTTGCATATGGTGCAGGCGGTTCATACACAGCAATCGTACTCAGCAAGTAATGAAGCATGGGCAGATGCCCATGACAAAGAACTGACATTTTCTTAAAGAAAGGACACACATATATGAAAGTAGCATTAGTTACAGGAGCTTCCCGTGGTATTGGAAAGGCTTGTGCTATACGTCTGGCAAAAGACGGATATGCCGTAGTCATCAATTACAGCCATTCAGAGGAACAGGCACAGAAGGTTCTTGAGGAAATCGTGGCAGCAGGCGGAACAGCCATAACATATAAAGCAGATGTTTCAGACCTTAATCAGGTTAAGCAGATGGTTAAAGATGTAAGTAAGGAGCTTGGCGGAATAGATGTACTCGTAAACAACGCAGGAATTGTAAGAGATGAGTACCTTCTCATGCTCAACAAGGATACACTTGATACATGCATGGACTTAAATGTTAAGGGTTACTTCTACTGCGCACAGCAGGCAGTACTTAAAATGTTCAGAAAGAAGAGCGGTGTCATCATCAACATGTCATCAGTCAGCTCAAAATTTGCACTTCCGGGACAGTCTGTATACAGTGCAACAAAGGGTGCTGTTAATTCAATGACACAGACAATGGCTAAGGAGCTTGCGGGTTACGGAATCCGTGTAAATGCAGTAGCACCGGGATTTATAGAGACAGAGATGCTGGATGCAATTCCAGAAGAGAAGAAGAAAGAGTATTTAGACGCAATCCCAATGCATAAGTTGGGAAAGGCAGAAGATGTTGCAAATGTTGTATCATCACTTTGCTCAGACGCATTTTCATATGTAACAGGTCAGGTTATCGTGCTTGATGGAGGATTATCATTATGATGAACATATTTGAGATTAATAAAAGAATCGGACAGCGCCCACCTTTCCAGATGATTGAGAAAGTGTTAGAGCTTGAGCCTAATGTAAGTGCCAGAGGTATTAAAAATGTATCAATTAATGAACCATATTTTATGGGACATTTTCCTGACGCACCTATAATGCCGGGCGTACTTATAATTGAAAGCTGCGCCCAGCTCTGTTCACTTGTAATCGATGACGGTGGAAAGAGCAGGGAAGAGGGCAGATTATATGTGCTTCTTAAAGTAGACGGATTCAAGTTTGTAAAGCCTGTTATTCCAGGAGATACACTTGATATTACAGTTACAGCTACAAGAATCAACAAGGTTCTCGCATCATTTGACGCAGTAGTTAAGGTAGATGGCAATGTGTACGCAAAGGGAAGCATGACATTTACAACAGTAGACCGCAAGGATATATATGGAACGGAGGAATAAAGTAATGGGAAAAATAGCAGTATTATTTTCAGGTCAGGGTGCACAGTATGTAGGAATGGGCAAAGACCTATACGATTCAGATTCTGATGCAAAGAAATTATATGATTTGGGGGAGTCGCTCCGCCCGGGAACAGTTAAGGTGTGCTTTGAAGGAGAAGGCGAGGAGCTTACCAAGACAGAGAATACACAGCCGGCACTTTTCCTTACAGACCTTGCATTTGCCAATGCGCTTAAGGATGCCGGAATTAAGGCTGACGCTGTAGCAGGATTTTCACTTGGAGAGATTCCGGCGCTTGCTTATGCAGGAGTTTTATCAATAGAGGACGCATTTAAACTGGTAGTTATCAGAGGAACCAAGATGGGTGAGCTTTCTACAAAGTATGCAGGCGGAATGGCAGCAGCACTTAAGCTTGCTCCAGAAGTTGTTGAAGAGACATGTAAGGAATTCAAGGAAATCTGGCCAGTTAATTATAATTGCCCGGGACAGATTTCATGTGCAGGAAGTGCTGACGAGATAGACGCATTCTGTGAAGCAATCAAGGAAAAAGGCGGCAGGGCAGTTAAGCTTGCAGTAAGCGGTGCATTCCATACTCCTTATATGAAGGATGCAAGTGAAGAACTTGAGAAGGCACTCAAGGCAATGACAATTAATGCTCCACAGACAGAGATATATGCCAACAGAACAGGAAAGCCTTATCCACAGGATACAGCACAGATTATAGAAACAATAGCACTTCAGGCTTCTTCAAGTGTAAGGTTTGAGGACACATTAAAGAATATGTGGGCTGACGGAATAGACACATTTATCGAGGTAGGAGCAGGAAAGACACTTACAGGATTTGTTAAGAAGACACTTCCAGAAGCAAAGATGTACACAGTTACAACAGTTGATGCGTTGAATGAAACAATTGAGAACATCAAGGCAGGAGAATAATAATGACAGTCAAATGTAACAAATGTAAAGAAGAAATCAATAAAGAGGATTTGGAGAAGAATTACTACATATGCCCGTTATGCGGGAAGCTAAACCGCATGCCGGCAAAGAACAGACTTCAGATGCTTACAGAAAAGTTTGATGTAATGTTTAATGATCAGGAATTTACAGATCCTATTGATTTTCCATCATACAAGGAAAAGTATGAGTCTGCCAGAGAAAAGAGCGGTGAGACAGAGGGCGTTGTATGCGGCAGAGGAACTATCGGTGGGAATGATACATGTATATTCATTATGGAGCCTAACTTCATGATGGGTTCTATGGGAACAGTTGTTGGGGACAGAATTACAGCACTTTTTGAATATGCTACAAAGAACAGACTTCCGGTTATCGGATATACAGTTTCAGGTGGTGCAAGAATGCAGGAGGGTGCACTGTCACTTATGCAGATGGCAAAGGTTTCAGCAGCAGCCAAGAGACATAGTGACGCAGGACTCTTATATGTTGTATGTACAACAGACCCTACAATGGGCGGTGCTACAGCAAGCTTTGCAATGCTTGGAGATATAATCATATCTGAACCGGGTGCAATGATTGGATTTGCAGGAAAGCGAGTAGTAGAGCAGGTTACAGGTGAAGTGCTTCCGGATAATTTCCAGAGCGCAGAGTTCCAGTTAAAGAACGGATTTATAGATGATATCGTGCCAAGACAGGAACAGAGGGCATATCTTGCTAACATTCTTGCAATACATGCAGAAACAGTAAGTGCATAACAGTATTGCATTGCAATATAAGGAGAAAGATTAATCATGACAAACGAGAATTTAAGTGTTTATGACAGAATCTGCCGTACAAGAAAGAGCGGCAGAGCAACTGCATCGGATTATATAAATGCTACAATAACTGATTTTGTAGAACTTCACGGTGACAGATGCTTTGCAGACGACCATGCCATTGTTGGAGGTATCGGACGACTTAACGGAAAGCCTGTAACTGTAATCGGAATTGAAAAAGGAAGAGATTTAAACGAAAGACTTTTAAGGAATTTTGGCTGCGTTCTTCCAGAAGGATACAGAAAAGCATTAAGACTTATAAAGCAGGCTGAAAAGTTCCACAGACCTGTTATCTGTTTTGTTGATACACAAGGTGCTAACTGCGGTAAGGGCGCAGAAGAAAGAGGACAGGGACAGGCAATTGCCAACAACCTGTATGAGCTTACAGATGTTAAGACACCTATTATATCAGTAATGATTGGTGAAGGCGGGAGCGGCGGCGCACTTGCACTTGCTGTTGCGGATGAAGTATGGATGCTTGAAAATGCATATTATTCAGTAATCACACCTGAGTCATGTGCAAGTATTCTATTCAAAGATCCTAAGAGAGCGCCAGAGGCAGCAGAACATCTCAAGCTTACAGCCGCTGACCTTAATAAAATGGGTATCGTAGAAAAGGTTGTTGAAGAACCGGAAGATTTTTCAGAAGAGAAAGAAACATCACATTTTATGAAAAAGCTTGCTGACGACCTTTCAAAAGAAATAAAGCAGTTAGAGAAGAAGCCGGTTGATAAGCTTCTTGATGACAGATATGAGAAATACAGAAAAATAGGCCGTTACAGCGAATACAGTGAGGCAGTAGGAGAGGTTCCTGGAGCAGCACAGTTACTTGGTGTATCACAGGCTCCTGCAAGAAAGAGAAGAGGATTATTTGGACGTGGCTAAGATATTAGTTTTAAATGGAAGTCCACATAAGAGTGCCAGCACTACAATGGCGGTAACCAACGCATTTGTAAAGGGAATGTGCGAAGGTGGTGAATACGAGTCGGAGATAATTAATATCTCCGACTTAAATGTTACTCCATGCATGGGCTGTCTTTCATGCTGGGCAAGGACTGAGGGCGAGTGTGTTATCAAAAATGATGACATGCCGGCAGTTAAGAAAAGAATAGAAGAAGCAGACATTATAATTGAAAGTTATCCGCTGTATTTTTTTGGCATGCCAGGACAGATGAAGCTTTTCACAGACAGACTTTTAAGCATGATGTGTACTTACAGGGGACAGAAGCCACCTGAAAATGGCGAGTCATTTCACGGCATAAGAAATCCAAAGACGGGACAGAAATTGGTTCTTATATCGGGATGTGCTTATTCGGAGTCAGAGTCAGTCTATGATTCGCTTCTTAAGGAATATGAGTGCATATGTGGTAAAAATGGATTTACAGCAATTCTATGTCCACAGTTAAAGACATTAATTGAACTGGGTGCAAGTTCAAGACTTGACAGATATTTATCAAAGTATGAGGCGGCTGGAAAAGAGTTTGCTGCGACAAAGCATTTGTCAGAGGAGACAAAGCAGAAGCTGTCAAAAGCTCCATTTTCAGAGGCAGTGTATAAGAATCTGCTTGATAATTTCTGGAGGGAGCAGAAGGAGGGCTAAATCCTCTCCTCGTCAATGGACTCGGATTTTACTTCGTAAAACAAGGAGGATGAGATTTGATAAAGATAGTTGTAGATTTGCTTGGTGCTGACAAGCCGCAGACAGAGCTTGTTTTGGGTGCAATCAGGGCAATCAGTGAGAATAAAGATTTGTATGTATATCTGATGGGAAGGAAGGCCGAGCTGGAGGATTTCCTTGCCAATGTAACTTATGATGAATCGCAGCTTGAGATAGTGGACTGCACACAGGAGATAACTAATTATGATGACCCGGTTGACGCTTACCACGATAAGACTGATTCGTCATTAATCAAGGGACTTAAAATGTGCCGCATGAATGAGGATATCGGTGGATTCGTGACATGTGGTGCAACAGGAGTTGTGCTTATAAGTTCTATCCTTATACTTGGCAAGTTAAATGCGACAAGACCGGCACTTTCAGTAGTTCTTAATGGCCGTAATGACAAGCCATTCTGTATAGTTGACTGCGGTGCCAATATTGACTGCAAGGCAGACCGTTTTGTCGATTTTGCAAGACTCGGTGTAGCTTACATGAAGACACTCGGAATTGAGAATCCGACAGTTGCAACACTTTCTAATGGCATTGAAGCTGGAAAGGGAAGTGATGTTATTAAGGAAGCTCATGAGCTTTTAGAAAAATGTGGTTTTAATTTCACAGGTAATATTGAAGGCAAAGAAGTGTTAGACGGCAACGCAGATGTTGTTGTATGTGATGGATTTGCAGGAAATGTGCTTCTTAAATCAATCGAGGGAACAGCAAAGGTTGTGTTTGATGATATAAGAAGGGCAGCAGCAGATGCATCTGATACCCAAAAGGCACAGCTTGAGGCACTTATTGGCAGACTTGAGCCAAAGTTTGATTACAACAATGAAGGCGGAGCAATTCTTCTTGGTGTTAAGAAACCGGTTGTCAAAGGACATGGAGCAGCAACGGACAAAACAGTGTATAATACAGTTAAGATTGCTTATGGACTTGCAAAGAATAATCTTGTGGAGAAGATAAGCGAGGAATTTGAGAAAAAGTAACATCCATTGAGGTGATTGAATAATGCAAAGAGAGAAAAACAACAATTTTATTCTTGATTTCACAGGTGTATATGATGATGAATTTGCTAAGGAAAAAACATCACTTACATGGATAGACTGCACTGATATTACAGGATGTGATATGTATGTATCAGACGAAGCTGAAAAACAGATAGGTGAAAGAGTTGATTCTGTTGGAATTCATGGAATACATTTTATTGATTCGGGTAACTACCATTATGTTACTAAGATAATGACTGACAGAATTAAGGAACCGTTTTCTTTAGTTGTATTTGATCACCATACCGATATGCAAAAACCTATGATTGAAGGATTAACAAGCTGCGGAGACTGGGTAGGAAAGGTGATTAAAGACAATCCGTATATTTGCCAGCTTATTCTGGTGGGACCAGAGAAGAAAGATATTAATGCGATTGGGTTAAGAAGTAATAAACTTATAACATATTCAGCACAGGAGATAAGAGCCGAAGCAATGGAATCTAAAACAAACCAGATTGATTTATCAGTTCCTGTATACATATCTATTGATAAGGATGTTCTTGATGAAAGCATAAGTGAAACCAATTGGAGTCAGGGACATATGAAGCTTGGGACATTAGAGCATATGCTTGGGATAATTATAAGAAACCAGAAGGTTTTAGGTATTGATATATGTGGAGAATGTGATACAAATATGCCGCTTCCTGAATATATGGAAGATGAGGAAAAGAACGGAGAACTTAATAAAGAATTATATAATTTTCTTTTGAAACGACTGAAAAAATATAGTTTATAAATATTTTATAATTCCGCAATCCCATGTAAATACTGGGGTTGCGGGATTTTATAATTGGAAAATAAAAAAAATTAGCACTCACCACTTGACAGTGCTAATAAAAAGGTATATAACATAGCCAAGAACAAAGGAAGGGAACCAAAAGAGGTACGAAAGTAAAGGAAAGTACCTCAAGAGGTTACTGAAACATCCCGGTTCCAAAGAAACAAGGTAACAAGATAATGATATATGTTAAAGGAGGAATGACTTATGTTGATGCCTAGTATTTTTGGAGAGAATTTATTTAATGATGATTGGATGGACTTCGGATTTCCTGAAGTTGACAAGGCTTTATATGGTAAGCATGCAAATAATGTAATGAAGACTGATGTTAAGGAAACTGATACAGGTTATGAAGTTGATATTGATCTTCCAGGATTTAAGAAGGATGAAATTAATGCACAGCTTGATAACGGTTACCTTACAATAAGTGCTGCTAAGGGACTTGATAAGGATGAAAAGGATAAGAAAGGTAAATACATCCGTAAGGAAAGATATGCTGGTGCTATGAGCCGTAGCTTCTATGTAGGTGAAGGTGTCACACAGGAAGATATCAAGGCTAAGTATGAAGATGGTATCTTAAGACTTTCAGTTCCTAAGAAAGAAGCTAAAGCAGTTGAGAATAAGAAGTACATTGCTATTGAAGGCTAATGACTAATCATTTATTATTGAATTAGAAAGGGAGCGATTGTTATGGATAAGAATCCAAAGCATCCATTAAAGAAAAAGAAAGTACATCAGAAGATGAATGTTGCAGACCACAGTGTCGAGGAACAGGCAGCTTTTGGTAAGCATAAGAAACACACATATGAATAAATGATTTTAATCCCGTGGCGGTTGTATGACTGTCGCGGGATTTTTATTTAATCAGCAATTGCTAAATATGAAATTTTAAGAATATATGCCATTGGAAGCCGCGTGTGTGGTATTATAGAAACTGTTTAAAAATATGTGGAAAGAAGGCAGGGTTTATATGTCATTAGAAAAAGCACTTGGATATCTGGAGAAAGCAGGATACAGAGAGCATGTAATACAGCTTGGTGAATCAACGGCCACGGTTGCAATGGCAGCGGAGGCACTTGGAGTCGAGCCAGGAAGGATAGCCAAGACAATGTCTTTTCTTCAGGGCGACAAGGCAGTATTGATAATCACAGAAGGAACTGCGAAGATAGATAACAGAAAATATAAAGACACATTTCATGTAAAAGCAAAGATGATACCATTTGAAGAGGTTGAGAATATAATCGGACACGCTCCCGGTGGAGTCTGTCCATTTGGCATTAATGCGGGCATTGATGTATATCTTGATGAAAGCCTTAAACAGTTCGATATTGTGTATCCGGCAGCAGGTGACGACCATTCTGCGGTGAAACTTACAATTGCTGAGTTAGAAGACGCTTCACAGGCTAAGGGCTGGGTTGATGTGTGCAAGGAGGCGGAAAATGTTTAACAGAGAAGATAACACATATAACGAAATCAGGGAAAAGTCATTATTCCAGCGGCTTGATGAGATGGAAAAGCATGAAGACATAGCGGTTCGTGGAGGTGTTAAACTGACACGGGAATATATACAGCATTTAAAAGATGAAAATAAGAGGCTTGAAGAGCAGAATAAGCTGAAAAATGAATATCTTAAGAAGGTTGTGGGAAGATAAAGCATTTACAAGGTAGAATCATGAACATACAGGTAATAAAATCCAGAAGAAGAACAATAGGAATAGAGGTTCACGCAGATGGGAAAGTGATAGTAAGAACTCCATTGCGAATGTCATCAGCAGCGATTAACCGATTTATAGAAGAACATGATGAATGGATCAGGAAGAAACTGGATTTTGTCAGACAGAAATCAGATAACAGACACGGTACAGGTGCGCCGGGTATTGAATGTCTGTCGAATCAGGAACTTGATAATATAAAGGATACATTTGAAAAGAGAGTACAGTATTACTGTGATATAATGAATGTGAGCGTTGGAAGAATAACTATCCGTAACCAGAAAACAAGGTGGGGAAGCTGTAGTTCTAAAGGCAATGTGAATTTCAACTACCAGTTGTATTATATGCCGCAGGAGCTGATGGATTATGTAATCGTGCATGAGCTTTCGCACAGAAGGCATATGAATCATTCGGCACAATTCTGGTCAGAGGTTGAAAAGTACTGTCCAGAGTATGGAACATGTAGAAAGCAGTTAAAGGAATATGAACTTACTTAGAGGAGGTATATGATGATAAGGCACATACTTTTTTGGAAATATACAGATAATATAAAGGCGGAACACAAGGAGGAATGGGCATTACATTTTCTTCAGGATTCAGTTACAACTATGGACGGCAAGGTAGATGGACTATTAAAGATTGAGATAGGACCTAATATGGCAGGTGGTGACTATGACCTTGTATTCTATGCAGAATTCAGGGACGAGGAGTCACTTAAGGCGTTCAGGGAACATCCGCTTCATGTTGCACACAGGGAGCGCTGTAAGGATATAGTTACAGGAAGATTATGTGGAGATGTTAAGGATTATTAATTGTTTTAAAATAGTACGGGTATAATAAATTATTTAATGATACAATCCAGATATACTCCTGTCTTTGACAGTAAAATTGTGAAAAAGTCCAACAAACGGCTTGGTTGAGCCATTGTTGGACTTTTAGTTCATTCGGTGGATGCGTAATGTTTGTTTTTTATAATCCTTTTGATTTTCTGGTGAGACCTTTTAGGTTCCTATCGGTCATATATTGATAATCCGTATTAAATCTAAATGTATCATGAAGAGTATCTGTAAGTATTGTCCTTGTATAGGCAGGGATAAATCCGTTTTCTCCAACAGTTGTCACATTCATATTTCTAATTGTTGATATTATCTCATCACAAGTGAATTTATCATCAAGTTTCTTTTCGAGCAGCCTGTATATAAGCAGTGAGATAAAGCATGTAAGGAAATGAGCCTCGATTCGATTATCATCATGCAGATAAACTGGACATGCTTTGAATTCTGATTTCATGATGCGGAAGGATTCTTCGATTTCCCACCTGTTATGATTGATTTTAGCAATGACAGCGGGATCGTCATCAAGGTTTGTGCATACAGCATAGAATCCATCATACTTTGCTTCTTCTGCAATAGTATCAAGATCAAGGGCATAGACTTTCTTTTCAGCAATCTCACCATCATCGGTAACGGTTGTCTTCTGAATAAATCTTTTGTAATCGTTTTGTCCGATTTTTTCAATTTTGGATTTGTTGCTAATAGCATTTTCAGCATGTTGAATCTGTCTTGCTCTGATGTTTGTCTGATACTCTTTGTACTTCAGAGAGTATGTAACAATTAGTGTTTGATTGAATTCGATATCACGTTCTTCATCATACCCCTCAATCAGTTTTTCTTTATAAAAAGTTTTCTTTTTATTCTCAGGAGTATCTTCAAGCTTGCTAATGTCATATTTCTTTTTATGCCCTTCTAACGACCATCCTGTAGGATCAAGGCACCATTCTTTGAGATTATTATTCAGCTTTTTAATGGACTGTGCTGTGATGAAGCTTCTTTCACCAAAGTTATTGAACTTGCGATTGCTCTCGGATGAAAGTACAGCATCGGTACAGACAACAAACTTAGAAAGTTCAAAGTCTTTCATAATCTGTTGTTCCAATGGCTTTAGTGATAACTGTTCATTCTGGTTGCCTGGATTGATACAGAATGCAAGAGGAATACCTGACATATCCATAAACAAACCCATCTGAACGATTGGATTAGGCCGATGTTCCTTACTTACCCCGTACTGCTTTGAACCATCCTCGGAATCAATGTCAAAAAAGTAGTTTGTACAGTCATAGTAGAGAACACCGGTTTTACGTTTAATAATTCGTTTGGAATTCTTATACAGTGTTGCCTGAATGTTATCAGATTCTTTTGCAAGGACATCTAAGGCCCTGTATATATGCTGTAATTCAAAGTCAGGCTGCTCATAAAGCTTTGTTGATTGCTCATAGCAGGAAAGTTTGGATGAAGGGAAAAGAATTCGTCCATAGATTAGTCTGGACAGCAAAGCTTTATAATACTTATTATGTCATAACATACGGCATTACGGAAGAAAAAACATAAAATGTACAAAAAAATAAGACCATTACTGGTCTGCGGGATTTATGACTGTCAAACTATGGAGGTAAAGAAATACTACGATGCATTGTGTTCGGTAGCTTCCCAATTAGGAAATTCACTTTAGGTATTTGCACTTCGGTGTCAAATATAATATAGTTTAAAGGAGAAAATCCAAATGGTAGCACGTATTACTATTACTTCGGAGGAACTCAGAACTGCTTCTACTAACTTTGCAAACAAAGCTGGTGAAATCAGAAAGATTCTTGAGTATCTGAGATCTGAGGTAAACCGTCTCGAAAGTACTTGGGATGGCGCAGCGCAGGACCAGTTCTTCATTCATGACCTACGAAGAAATGGCAAAAACAATGGCGCAGTTCCCGGAAGTTGTGGATGGCATCAGCCAGCAGCTGAGTGCCGTTGCGCAGACTTTGGAAGAGACAGATCAGGCATTGACCGACTCTCTCAGAGGCTAATTCGGCAAGGTCAAATAGCCGTTGAGCTATTTGCAACACGGCTATTTGATTCGTTTATCAGGAGGGATTTTTATGGGCTTATTATTGCAAATATTAGGTGTTCTTGTTTTGATTGTTTAGTTGGTTTGTAGCATAATTGCCATCATTAATGAAGCATCTAAAACTGTGGCGATTTTGCTATTAGTTGCCGGTGCATCATTGATAAGAATTGGTAGGGCCATCTATAATAATAACCATAAAAAATAATCTCATTTTATATAAACAGTAATGAAACTAGTGCCCATACCAAATTTATGCGGGGTCACTTTTTCATTTTCAAATTGGGGTAATTGATATGCCAATAAAAATTGTTAGAAATGACATTACTAAAATTGAATGCGATGCTATCGTTAATGCTGCCAACCCTTCCCTTTTGGGTGGAGGTGGCGTTGATGGTGCTATACACAGAGCCGCTGGTAAGGGGCTTCTTTTGGAATGCACAAAGCTCGGAGGCTGCAAGGTCGGGCAGGCGAAGCTCACAAAGTCCTACAAGCTCCCTTCTAAATTCGTAATACATACAGTCGGCCCTAAGTGGAAAGACGGTCAGAACGGCGAAAAAGAGCTTCTGGAGAGTTGCTACCGCGAAGCATTGAGAATAGCATCAGATAATAACTGCGAATCGGTTGCATTTCCGCTGATTTCTAGCGGTGTATACGGTTATCCAAAAGATCAGGTGTTAAAAGTTGCAGTTGACACTATTACGTCATTTCTGATTGAGCATGATATGCTCGTATACATTGTTGTGTTTGACAAGTCGGCATTCCAGATCAGTGAGAAGCTGTTTTCAGATATTGCATCCTACATTGATGACAAATATGTCGATACACATTTTATTTTTAATCGTTCTCGCCGGGATGAGTATGGTGAGAGCACAGTGTTAGCAGAAACTCAAATTCTACCAGACGAATTTGAAACCTGCAATCTGCAAGCTCCTTGCTGCCCGTCGATGTCTGCTCCAAAGGCATCCTCCCTTGCAGATATTGTGGAACAAATCGATGAGAGCTTTTCGCAAATGCTACTTCGCAAGATCGATGAAAAAGGCATGACAGATGCCGAATGCTATAAGAAGGCCAATGTTGATAGAAAATTGTTCTCGAAGATTCGCAGAGATATATATTATCGCCCCAGCAAAACAACGGCAATTGCATTTGCGATTGCGTTGGAACTGAGTCTGGATGACACAAAGGATATGCTGATGAAAGCGGGTTTTGCGCTTTCACATAGCAATAAGTTTGATATTATCATTGAATACTTTATCACCAATAAGAATTATAACATCTTTGAAATAAACGAAGCGCTATTCGCTTTTGACCAGGGCCTTTTAGGCGTTTGAATTTATGATTTATACTGTCGAGAAAAGAAAAATATTCTGCAACAATCAAAATGCTGACAGATTAAAATAATTGTCGCTTTTCATGCGACCATACCTCCGCAGGTAGAAATTATAATGTAGTTACAAGGTAAGAAGACTTTAGTACACATTATTGGAGGTAACTCACATGAAAGCGAAAAACAATATTACAGAACTGGTGTTTATTCTTGATCGAAGTGGCTCGATGTCCGGCCTTGAGGGAGATACAATTGGTGGCTTTAACGCTATGATTAAGAAGCAGAAAAAAGAAGCTGGTGAAGCCTATGTATCTACCATACTATTTGACAACGTAAGTGAAGTATTGCATGATAGGATCAAACTGAAGGATGTCCCAAAGATGACAGAAAAAGATTATACAGTTGGAGGCTGTACTGCCCTTATTGATGCAATTGGCGGAGCTATTCATCATATTGGGAACATTCATAAAAATGCTCGACCGGAAGATGTACTGGCACATACCATGTTCATCATCACAACCGATGGGCAGGAGAATGCAAGCCATCAATACAGTAGCGATGAAGTTAAGAAAATGATTGAGCATCAGAAAGAAAAATACGGATGGGAGTTTCTCTTCATCGGGGCAAATATCGATGCGGTTGAAACAGCAGCGCGTTTCGGCATCAATCGCAATCGTGCGGTCAATTATAATGCTGACAGCAAAGGAACGCAGGTATTATACGAAACTCTTTCAGCACCTATCAGTGCGATGCGTGCAGATGCAGCTATTTCTGATGACTGGTGTCAAAATATTGAGGAGGATTACAATAGCAGAAAGTGAGGATAAGGTATGGGAAAAGAAGAACTTATAGCTTGTTTTCAGGATACAGTTGAAAAATCAAATGACGGAAGTTTGAAACAACGGACTGCAAGGGCAATTAGGTCAAATCGTGTCTACAAGGAAGGCTTTGTCTCCAAAGTTAAACATCGTAGCGAGAGAGCATCTATTGATGTATATTCCGGAACCACGTTCGACATTGCTAAAAGATATCGCTCACGCGGTAAAATTGCTGTGTTAAATTTTGCGAATCCTGAATGCCCCGGTGGCGGGGTGCAGATCGGTGCAATGGCACAGGAAGAATGCTTGTGCAGAAGCAGTAATCTGTTTGCTTGTATTGCTAATCGTAATGTGTATGATGAATATTATGTCTATCATAGAAACGGTCGAAGCCATTTCTATACGAACAGATTGATATACACGAAGGATGTCACTGTTTTTAAGAATGACAGTTTAATTCCTAAAATGCTGCCTGAAGACGAGTGGTTTAATGTTGATGTAATTACTTGTGCAGCACCTTATCTTGCAAAGAGAAAACATACAAATGGGGCGGCTCTTTTTGAACTATTCAAATCAAGAATAAAGAACATTTTTGAGGCAGCCAGAGATAACAAAGTGGACTACCTTATTCTTGGTGCTTTTGGATGCGGTGCTTTCAAGAACCCTCCTCTTATTGTTGCAGAAGCATTTCTTCAGACTATAAAGGAACAGAATTATTTTAGAGATTTCAAGCAGATTGTTTTTGCCATTAAACCAACTGGAGAAGATTGTCCTAATCTCAGCACATTCAGTCGTCAATTTGATAGCTATGCTCTTGATGCTGGCGAAAGATGTGTTCTTCTTTCGGAACCGCTAGAATGGAGGCTGCAAAGAAATCCTAAGTTGACTACAGAGAGTCGTTTTTCCGACAATAGGGAATTTAAATCATGGCAACTGGAAAATAGATATTTTGGAAAACAATTTTCTATTCTTGGTGACTCCATAAGCACCCTTGATGGCTATAATCCAAAGGGATATAAAGTGTTCTACATGGATGATAATTGCGTAAAATCCGATGTTATCGAAGTCGAGGACACATGGTGGGATAAGGTTATCGGTTTCTTTGGCGGCGAACTTTTGGTAAATAATTCGTGGTCAGGTAGTCGTGTAACTAAGTTGGAGTATAACGAACAATTATTTCCATCAGGGTGTTCCGATGAACGTACTTCAGCGTTACACATTAACGATGTAAGACCGGATGTAATATTGGTCTACCTTGGCACGAATGATTGGGCTAACGGAGTACCAACTTTAAAATACTGGGAAAATAGCGGGGATTACGAGAATTGGCTGGGGACCATGCTACTTCCAAACGAGAAATGTTTTGATGTGGCCTATGAACAGATGCTCACTAAACTAAGAGCAAACTATCCGAATACAGAAATTTTCTGTTGTACGCTCTGTGAGACATTTATCTCAAAACGCCCGGATTTCAAGTTCCCGCATAAATATGCTGGTACTCATATTGAAGAATACAATGAAATCATTCGTAACATTGTGAGACGAAACGGATGTAGATTAATTGATTTGTATTCTTATAAAATAGCATATGATTCCATAGATGGCTCTCATCCAACTTCAGACGGAATGAATACATTGGCAACCCTGATGATTAGAAGTATGTCAGATGAGCAAGGTGGAAAATTCCTTAATTGTGAAGAAAACGAGCATGATTATATCGTGATAGATGAATTTACCGGTAATCCCCAATATGTATGTAGAAAATGCGGTAAATACAAACATTCTGAAACTTACAATTATGTCCTCGATTCTAAAGCTAAAATCGAGAAAATGGAATTAAGCTACGGCGACTTTCCAATACATAATGTGAAATATGAAAGTGGTAAGGTTACATATTATAATCGAATACATGGAAGCAGAGATGGTGGACGCAACTATCCTGAAAAATTTTTCGATGAAAAAACAATGAAATTGACCGATGCGGAAATTGAAATCCTTAATGTGATATTAAACAAAGTTAAGCTTGCAGAATATGTGACTGATGCTTTTCCTGAAATCACAGCTTGTGGCGCACCTTCGCGTGAAGATAAATATCTGAAACTTAGTAACGGAAATGAATATGAATTAGAAAATACAAATTTGTTTGCTAAGTTCTTTGATGAGTTATGTGAATTTGAAGAGTATCTTTTGCCTGAATGCGATAATGAAAAAGTTTTAATTGATGGTGTGGCTGGTGGCAGAACAGAGGTTTTATCTGATTTACCAAGCGATAACAATATCGTGACTGGGGAAAGAAAAAGAAAGTGCGATACGCCCGAAAACCTAATCGGAAAAGAAATAGGCGGTCGTTATAAGCTATTGAAACTTGTTGGACGCGGAGGTATTTCAGAGGTCTATCTAGCAATAGATATGAGGCTCAATAAAACATGGGCAATTAAAGCGTGTAGAAAAATAGATTGTTTTGCCTTAACTGCTGTTTTATCTGGAGCTACAATGATGAAACAACTGAATCATGAAGGACTTCCAATGATAGTAGATATTATTGATGAGGAACAGTATCTGTTTATTGTTATGGAATATGTTGAAGGTGTAACAATAGATAGAATAATCAGAGAATATGGTCCTCAACCAGAAGAAAATGTTGTTGAATGGGCAAAGCAAGTGTGCGGTATATTAGGCTATTTGCATACACTAAATCCGCCTCATATTCATCGTGATATCAAACCTGCTAATCTTATGCTTACTCCAGCTGGAAAGGTTAAACTGATTGATTTTAGCATAATGAACACTTATGACCCCAATAAATCATTTGATGAAGTAGCACTTGGTACAGTTGGGTATGCTTCTCCTGAAGGATTTCATGGACAAACAGATCCTCGGTCAGATATTTATTCTCTTGGTGTAACAATGCATGAAATTCTTACAGGTGTTGATCCAAAGCAACCGCCGTATGAGTTGAAATCGATTAGTCAGGTTAATCCATTGTTATCTAAGGGGCTTGAATATATAATTAGTAAATGTATTGAACTTGATCCGAAAAATAGGTATCAAAGCAGTTTTGAGTTAAATGCAGATTTAAACCAATATAAAGATTTACCGAAATCCAAAAGTATTTTCGGTAGATTATTTGAAAAATTATTTGAAAAATAAACGAAAATATCAGATTCATAAAAAAGAACAGCCTGTTTCGATATGTATAACCCGAATGATATGCTCCCTTCTAGGTAGACAAGTGAAATAATAAAAACTTGTCACTTAGAAGGGAGCATATTTTATGGGAAGAAAAGCAAAATTCTCTTTTGAAACAAAAATAGATAGTAAGTGCTAAATAGGTTACTATACAGCAATACAATATGCTAAAAAGGCGGGGAAAAAGGTTATCAAATTATAAAAAAATAGACGTCAATATCCAAGCAGATATTGACGCCATTATTTGCGTAGAACTACGGGTTCATAACATATATAATACTTATTATTAGTTTAAATTTAGCACTTGACCAACTGTTTGTCAATTCATTTTCTTGCCTTTTTCGACTGAAATCAGTAAAAATCGAAAGAAATTTTGATGAATTCAGTAAAATAATATATTTTATAGTGGTCAAAAAAATGGTCTGTTTTATGTACAAAAGGAGAAAGCAAAATGCCAAAACAAGGAAATAATATACGAAAAAGAAAAGATGGTAGATGGGAAGGACGATATAAAGTTGGAGTTTTACCTTCAGGACAAACAAAATATCGATCTGTATACGGAAAAACATATTCAGATGTAAAATTAAAATTGATTTCCGAAAAAACTAATAATACTTACAATACTCACATCAAAAAGAGACTAAGATTTAATGAGCTGATAGAGAAATGGATGGCTTCAAGCTCAATAAGATTTAAAGGTGCTACAGAAAACAAATATTGGACAATCATTGACAGACATATCAATCCTATATTAGGCAGATTAGAACTATCACAGATAACACCGTCTTTAATAAATGAATTTTTAAATCATAAATTGAATAACGGCAGAATAGACGGTAACGGAGGATTATCACCTTCTTACGTTAACACTATTCGTATCATCATATTATCTGCTGTTCAATATGGTATAAATGAAAAATTATGTGAACCTTTAAACGCAAACATATATAAACCAACTATAAACAATAATGAATTAACAGTATTAAGTGAAAAAAGCTGTGAAAAGTTAGAGAAAGTCTTAGTGATGAATTTGGATTGCACTGCTTTAGGTATGTTAATATCTTTACACACAGGATTACGCATTGGTGAAGTTTGTGCCTTAAAGTGGTCAGATGTTGATATTGAACGTAAAATATTGACAGTTAGACAGACGGTAGCAAGGGTAAAAGCTAATTCAAATGATAACTGCAAAAGTAAATTAATCCTTGATGCTCCAAAAACAAAAAATTCTTTAAGAGAAATTCCAATTAACTCTTTTCTTCTTCCTTTATTAGTTAAAAAGAAATCTGAAAGTGTATCTGACTTTGTCATATCAGAGCAAAAAACATTTGTCAGTCCACGGACATTTGAATATAGATATCACAAAACTTTGGAACGATTTGACATTGAACAAGTAAACTACCATTCTTTACGACACACATTTGCTACACGATGTATAGAAAGAGGAGTGGATTGCAAATCTTTATCAGAAATTTTAGGACACGCAAATGTAAATATTACGCTTAACACATATGTGCACTCATCTATGGAGTTAAAAAGGATTCAAATAGAAAAATTAATATGAAATTTATCGTGGTCAAAAACGTGGTCATATAAAACAGAAATTCCTTTAAAAAGGTCTATTTATCTTAAAATTGTGCTGAACCCGTAGTTCTACGCAAATAATGGCGTTTACACTTATTTATATTATTTTTGTTTTTGGAAATGATATACGCAATGAAAAAGGTGATTTTTTGGAGGATTTGACGGAACGTCAGAGAAAAATGATAAATACGCTTACACAAGCGATGCCTTACTTGAGAAAAGAACTTGGAGTTTCACAAACAGTATTGGTCACAAAAGTCGAAATGAGCCGACAAATGATATCACTGATTGAAAGAGGTAAGCAACCAAATGTTGTTGAGCAACTATTGCTTCTAGAGTCAGATATAAATTACTATGAAAAGAGAAGGCAGATCAAATGATAATAAACCTGATAAAAGCCGAACAAATGTTTAACTTAACATTGCCCAATAAAGTTAAAGGTCAATATTGGTTAAGCGACACAGACACAAATGGAAAACCGCGCGATTTGATTAGTGTTGAAGCTGTAAATGGTGAATGGGTTTTAAAGAGTAATAAGAGAGTTTCTGTTCTTAATTCTAATAATGAGCCTGTAAGCAATACTGCTTTGCGACCGTTAGGATTTTTTAATCTGAAAATTACTGGCGATGATGATCGTGTTATGCTATTCGCAGAAAAAATTGATGATACACGACATACCTTTAGAAAGGTTTTAGTAAGAAAATCAGATGTTTTTAACATCGGAAGGACAAACGATAATAATTTCTGCTATGAAAATAAATTTGTATCAAGCAAACACGCAAGAATGTCATACGATGGAAAAAATTGGTCTATTGTTGATTTAGGAAGCACAAATGGTACATATGTAAATGGCTATAGAGTAGATTCATTAAATTTAGTCCCTGGAGATTTTATTTATATAATGGGATTGAAAATAATTGTTGGATGTAATTTCTTGGCAATTAATAATCCTGATGGACTTTTAAAAATCAACTCGGCAAGCCTTTCAGAATATCATCCGCAAATAATTAAAGAGGATATTGAACCTACAGAAATTCCTGAAAAAAATTATTTTTTTCGCTCTCCTCGTTTCCACAGAGAAATTGAGCACTCTGAAATAAAAATTGACCCACCTCCTCAATTGCAGAAATTAGATACAGTGCCATTGGCACTTATGTTAGGCCCATCAATAACTATGGGAATGACATCATTAAGTACAGGTCTATTAACATTAAACAATGTTATTTCTAACGGAGGTGAAATAACGCAAGCACTGCCGACTTTGATGATGTCAGTAAGTATGTTACTTGGTACAGTTTTATGGCCAATACTTACAAAAAAATATGAGAAAAAGAATAAAATTAAAAATGAAAAGAAAAGACAAGAAAAATATTTAGCCTATTTAGATAGTATTCGAGATGAAATAAAACGAAAGTCAAAAGAACAGAGTGATATACTGCAAGAAAATCTTATTACATTGGAAGAATGTGCCGACCGAGTTGCAAAAGAAAGTTCTAATTTATGGGAAAGAGCACTTGGACACGCTGACTTTCTTAAGTTAAGGCTTGGACTTGGCGATATTCCGTTAGATGCAGATTTAAGTTTCCAGAGAAAAAATTCACTTTAGATGATGATAACTTGCAAGATGCTATGTTGTCACTTGGTTCAGAACCTAAACAGTTGGTTAATGTGCCGATTAGTGTATCTTTAGTGGATAATATGACAGTTGGAATTTATGGCGAGTATATTCAGACTGTTTATATGATCAAATCACTTATTTTACAGATGGTTTCTTTACATAGCTACGATGAACTAAAAGTAATTTTAATCTGTGATGAGAGTGATGAAAAAGAGTGGAGTTTCACTAAATTTATTCCTCATTTTTGGGATAATGACAAAACCATTCGTTTTTTTGCTACAAATGCAGATGAAGTTAAAGAGATTTCTGCATTTATTGAAAAAAACATTTTATCACGTGGTGATGTTTCAAACCAAGACTATTCCGAGTTATCTCCTTATTATGTTGTGATTTCAACGAGTAAGATACTAAGTGAAAAATGCGAATCGATGCAACAGTTGTTGAAATATAAAAACAATAGGGCTTTCAGTGTTTTACTGTCAGCGGCTGAATTAAAGGATTTACCGAAGGAAACAAAAACTGTAATCTTTGCTAATGGGGAAAACTCCAAAATGTTTGACAGAGAGGATACTACAGGTAAGGATGTTCCCTTCTCTGCGGATATAGTTAATGAAGCGGCAGTAAACAGCATAGCAGAAGATTTAGCAAATATTGAACTTGATTTAAGCACACAAAGATACTCCTTGCCATCAATGATTACATTTCTTGAAATGTTTAATGTTGGTAAAATTGAACATTTGAACTCGTTAACTAGATGGAAAGAAAATAATCCAACCATTACGTTACAAACTCCAATTGGTGTAGATTCCTATGGTGGAATATTTAATTTAGATTTGCACGAAAAGTTTCACGGTCCGCACGGACTTGTCGCTGGTATGACTGGATCAGGTAAGTCTGAGTTTATTATAACTTATATTCTTTCACTTGCAGTTAATTACCATCCTGATGAAGTTGCATTTATTTTGATTGACTATAAAGGTGGCGGACTTACAGGAGCGTTTGAAGATGATAGAGGAATAAAATTACCGCATCTTGCTGGAACAATTACTAACTTAGATGGTGCAGCAGTTAAACGTTCTCTTATTTCGATTCAAAGTGAACTCAGGCGCAGACAGGCAATCTTTAACGAAGCAAGAAAAGTATCCAATGAAGGTACAATGGATATATACAAGTATCAGCAACTGTACAGAGATAAGGTGGTTAGTGAGCCAGTTCCTCATTTGTTTATAATTTCAGATGAATTTGCTGAATTGAAAACTCAACAACCTGAATTTATGGAACAGCTCATAAGTGCTGCTCGTATTGGTCGAAGTTTAGGTGTGCATCTGATACTTGCAACGCAGAAGCCAAGCGGTGTTGTAGATGATCAGATTTGGAGTAATAGTAAATTCAGAGTTTGCTTGAAAGTTCAAGAAAAAGCGGACAGTCAAGATATGATTAAATGTCCTGACGCAGCAGAAATATCACAAACGGGTAGATTTTATTTACAAGTTGGTTTTAATGAACTGTTTGCTCTTGGACAATCGGCTTGGTGTGGTGCTGAATACATACCTACTGAGACTGTTGAAAAGTCTGTAGACAATAGTATTCAAGTAGTTGACAATCTTGGTCGAACAATGATGAAAGTTAAGCCAAATAAGAAGAAAATCTCAGGCGGAAGTAAGACAAAACAAATCGTTTCTATTGTTAAGTATTTGTCTGACATTGCCTCTGAAGAAAATATTTCTGTGCGGCCACTTTGGCTTGATCCAATTCCTGGCTATATTTTTGTTGACGAAATAGAAAATAAATATTCAATTAGTGAAGCGGGTACGACATTAAATCCTGTAGTTGGAGAATATGATGATCCGTTCAATCAGAAACAAGGGGGACTTACAATACCATTTTCTGAAGAAGGCAATTGCTTAATATACGGTGCCACAGGAAACGGTAAAACAACATTTTTGACAACTCTATGTTATGCCTTGATCAAAAATCATTCTGCTGAAGAAGTCAATATCTATATTATGGATTTTGGCTCAGAAACATTGAAAGTGTTTGATAAGGCACCTCAAGTTGGTGGCGTTATTGTGTCTTCTGACGAAGAAAAAACAATCAACTTCTTGAAAATGCTTCACAGCGAAATGGAAAAAAGAAAGGGATTGTTTTCTGAGTTTGGCGGTGACTATGCAGGGTATTGCAGAAACAGCGGGAAAACCGTGCCTAATATCGTTGTACTTTTAAATAATTATTCGGGATTTTCAGAGCAATTTGAGGATTTGCAAGAATCTTTCGCCCTCCTTACAAGAGATGGCGTGAAATATGGTATTTATTTTGCAGTTACGGCAGGTAACACCAATGCTGTCCGTTACAAAACTCAGCAAAACTTTAAAATGATGCTTACAATGCAATTGAATGATGCTACTGATTATTCTCTTGTTGTTGGAAAGACGGACGGATTGATTCCATCAAAGTATAAAGGCAGAGGCTTGGTTTCTCTTGATAGAGTTTATGAGTTCCAAACCGCATACTGCAAAGAAGTTGATGATATCCAGGATTATTTACGTACATATTGCTTTGAGCTTAGAGAAAAAGCTGAGACATTTGCTAAACCTATTCCGGTATTACCAAATACAGTTGATGTTGAATATGTTAAACCGGCAATTAAGGATATTAAGAATATACCGATCGGTGTAAATAAAAAATCTCTTAACATTGCTTCTATTAAACTTGCTAATAAAGTTGTATTTCCTGTTGTTGCGCAGGAAATATATGAAGCGGCGAACTTTACTGAAGAGTTAATCCGAGTATTGGCATTGACAACTGAAACAATTGTAGTCGATGTTGAACAATTATTCGGTGAGCAAAATTTTGGCGTTTCTATAGTGAATGGCAATTATGAGAAGTTTGTTCAAAAGCTATTTTCTGAGATGGCAGAAAGAAATAACACATATAAAGATGCTAAGATGGACATATCATCTCTTGATAAATACGATGAGCGTGTATATGTATTTGTCGGCTTTAAGAGAATGTGTGAACAGTTAACTGCTGATGGTAAAGAAAAACTCGGTTTGTTGTTAGAAAAGGCAGAGAGCTTTTATAAGCTACATTTTGTAATTGTTGAGTCGCTTACACAATTAAATACATATTCTTATGATACTTGGTATAAACGACAAATTACCGGAGCAGATGGATTATGGATTGGTGATGGTGTAGCTGATCAATATATGCTTAAAATTAACAAGATTACAAGTGATCTTTACGATGAAAACGGAAATGAGTACGGTTATGTCATCGTAAGAAACAGACCTACGCTTATAAAACTTCTTTCACCAAAAACTGAAGAGGAGGTTGAATAATATGGATAAAGTGTTAGTAGAAGTTTTTGTGCCTGTATTAGACCATTCTTTTGATGTTTTTATCCCTTTACAATCGCCTATGTATGAGGTTTTAGAACTAATAAAAAAGGCAATTGTCGAAATGTCTGGTGGTCGTTTTATCGCAAATGAAAACACTACAATATGCTATCGAGAAGATGGTTCAATTATTAATATTAATTTATCGGTTTATGAACTTGAAATCCGTAATGGTTCAAAACTGATGTTAATATAAAAAATTTAAGGAGGTCATTATTATGGCAAGAAACATTCAGGTAACACCTGAACAGTTGGAGTCCGCAGCAGGAAGAATCGAAAGTTTAGCTGGCGATTACAAAACACAGTATGACCAGCTTTACAGCGAAACAAGTGCTATGGCTTCAACTTGGAACGGAAAGGACAATACCGCATTTGTTGATCAGATTGCAGGCTTCAAAGATGACTTCGAGAAGATGCATACTCTGATGCTCAACTATGCAGATTTCCTTAGAAAAAGCGCAAAAGCTTATCGTGACACTCAGGATACAGTAGTTTCTGAGGCAAGAAAATTAGTAAATTAAGGAGGGTAATAAAATGGCAGACGGAATTCAAATTTCCACACAAGTATTGCTTGATACGGCAGAAAAGGTTCGCACAATCAATACTACATTAGATTCAAAACTTGCTGATATCAACAAGAATATGAACGATTTGGAAGCAACTTGGAAAAGTGATGCTGCTTCCGATATCAGAGCTGCAATGAACGCTCTCAAACCTCGTTTTGAGGAATACAAAAATATCGTAGAATCTTACGCAAAATTCCTTGTAAATACTGCTCAGAATTATGAGACAACTGAAGGTGCTATTCAGAGCAACGCAAGTGCATTTAAATAATGCAAAACCAATGCAAGTGGGTGTAATCTTGCACCCACTTGCCTAAACTTGAAATCAAAAGGGTTTTCCTTTTATATAGAGAGAATTTAGGAGGGATGATTATGAAACGTTTTATAGCATTAATACTTTCATTATCAATGTTGCTATGTTCCTTGTCTTTATTTTCTGGATGTTCATCGTCTAATAGCGAAAGCATCAAACTTGGTCAATGGCTTTCTATGATAAATGAGGCCTTCGGAATGGATTCGTATGTGCAGGAGAAACCGTATTTTGCAAATGTTACCAAAGAAGACACATATTTTAAAGAAGTTCAGATAGCTACTGAGTGGGACATAATCGATGCTTCTCAAATAATTGATGTTAATAAGTGCATAACATGGAAAGAAGCTTTGCTCTCCTTGGTTAATGCGGGCAACTTCATTTCTGCTGATAGTACAGATGACGAAAAAATAGATTGTGCTATAAAAAAATTTGATTCCTCTATAAGAAAATACTGGATGAATAGGGATATTAAGTACACGGATGCAGTCTTATTGCTTGTTACTGCACAAAACCTATGGGCAAATCGAACCTACAACGAAAGAACTGAAAAAGTTAAATATAAGGACGGCGTCAAGGACTTTTCTGAAAATAAATGGATTGCTGATAATTATATGGTAAATGGAGATACCACCATTTTTCCTGCTACGAATGACATCGATCTTAAAGTTGGCGATGTTTATGTTTTGCCGAGCAATGATAATTCGATTGGAACAAAGGTATACAAAGTAGAAAATATATCACAAGAAAATGGGCAAGTACATGTAAAAAATAACACTGATGTGGATCTGTATGATATTGCAGAAGATATTTTTCTTCAGGAAACCATAGTGCCAACAGCACAAAATACCGTTTTCTATGATGGAAATGGGAATATTCTTTCCGATAATGTAGCTTCGATTATTCCACAAAGTAATACGGATTCTGAAGCTGTAGCTACAACGTTATTAGCAACAAATTCGGATGCAATGGTACAAACATTAGCATTATCAAAAATTAAGCATGAATTTAAAGTCGGCGAATGGAAAGTTTCCCTCTCCTATAAACTTGATGGTTCATTAGATCTTGATGCCACTGTGGGAAAGTCTGTAAAAGATGATTGGGAATGGGAAGTAGGTGTTGGCTTAGATAATGTTAAGGTTACCAATGAAATTGACTACAGTTGGTTCAAACTCAACTCGGCATCTGTAAGGGTTGATTATGAAACGAAGTTATCTTTCAAGGCAAGTACTGACGAAAAAATTGTTAATAAGGTGTGCGCTCCGTATAACAACGGCAATGGAAAGGGACTGACTAATTTAAAAAAAGCTGCATTCAAAAATGCAAAAGAAGCTGGAGGCAATGGTGCTCAAACAATTAAACTGTTTAGTATGGATGTTTGGTCAGTAGGAGTTGCCCGCGTATGTTTAGATGTAAACTTTGTCGTAAAAGTTGATGGATCGTTTGAGATTACAATTACAAATCATGACTCTAAAGGAATCGAATATAAGAATAACAACATCCGTTTCATTAATATGAGTGACAAAGATATTGATATTTCAGCTAAAGCAAAAATAGAAGCCACCCTCGGAATCGGTCCGGCATTGTATACAGTTGGTTTAAAAAAGCCTATAATCGGTGTACAGGGAAAATTTGGTGCGGGTGCTTCTGCAAGTATTGTGCTTCATTTAGTTGATTCTGAAAATCATCTTATCGAAGAAGCTTCGGCGGAAGATTATCCCCCTGATATATATAAGACATTGATGGATGCGGATATTACGACAGATGTTGACTCTATTAGACGAGCTGCTGAAGCACAAGGTGGTACATATTCTGCTGAAACCAGTGGCGAATTGAAATTGCATACAGACGTTTGTATAAATATATGTATGTATTGGATTATTCGCCTTGAAGTAACTGATAGTAGTTATGCAGCTGAGTTGTTAGGTGGGAAAATCAAATTAAGCAAGGAGTTTTTAGGAGAAAAAAATGGAAAGTTTGGCTATGCTCATATAGAAAACTTTGATTTCATTTCCGGATTTTCTAATGCTGTATTCGGTTCAGCAGCTCTAAGTGCGGACCAATGTACAAAGAAATATAAACCGTTTGATGATGCAAAAGAAAATAAAGAGGAAGATGTTAATGATGAAAATCGTGAAAATGACTCTATCCTAAAAGGAGATCAGATTGTGCTTTCGGAAATGCGTGCAAGCATTGCTACCGGTCAAAAGTATTATGTTATAGTACAGCAAATTCCTAAGGGCTATGATGTTAAGGATCTGAAAATCAAGGTAGAGAACTCAAAAGTTGCTTCAGTAGACGAAAGTGGGATTGTTATAGGTAAGGAACCGGGTAGTACGGTCATTACAATATACACATCAGATAATAAATTTAGTGCTTATTGTGCGCTCACGGTTACAGAACCCTCGAATGTAAAATTTGAGCCATTGTGCGTTTTGACATAAAGGTGATGTTATGAAAAAATTAGATACTATTGCTATTCTAAAAGAACAAAGGTTTTCATCAAGGATTTTTAATGGTTTAGTTTTTACTTTAATAGGCGTTGTTGCATCGATTTCTCCACTGATATATCTGCAATCTTTAGATGCAAATGCCGTCATAGGTATTGCTGTTTGCTTTCTTTGCTTTGGGATTCCTTTTGGTTTCTTATTTGGTTTAAGAAGATTAATCCCTGCCATAGCACAAAAGAAAGCTCTTTCTAAAGGAAATTTTAAGATTTATGTTGATGTGGTGAAATCAACAAGAATGCTTTCGCAAGGGGTAAAAAGCGAAAAAGGAGATTATTATTGTCAAATAGAGTTTGCAAAGTATTCAAGAGTAACTGGAAATTATTACACAATATCGCGAAGAATGTTTAATAAAACTAACGATGGCGATGAATTTTATTTGATTAGTCTTGGAGATATAAAGAAAACAATATCTATCTTCCCAAAGAAAGACTATGAATTATCCAATGATCTACAGGAAAAATTGGTTAATAAATGATTTCGATTGGAGGTGCCTAAATGGCCATCAATGTTAATACAGCCAATACACAAGCTGGACAGTTGGCGGTATATGCCGATCAACTTGTCAGTGCAAAAAATCAGTTGAGCAGTTATAAGTCGTCAATTTCAACTTATTGGCAAGGACAAGAGGTATCATACATTGTTTGTGGTATCGATCAAACAATTGCGCAGATTGATAGTGTAATTAAACAGTTGAATAGTCTAAGTTCAGACATAAAAAGCACAGCGGCTACTATCAAAAGAGAAGATGATGCTGCCGCCGCTGCTGCACGAGCAAGAGCATTAAAGCAACAGCGGATTCAAGCGGCTCAAGTAAACTATAACAGAGCAGTTGATGAATGTGACAATCTCTATAAAGAAAGAGATCAATTGCAAAAAACACTGATGAAAGATCTTTCCTCAAAAAGCAGAGCATCCTATCAAAAGAAGTTTGATGAGATAATGAAAAAAATTAAAGAGGCAGAAAGAAAACGCAATTATCGCTATAATGCGTTGAATGCGGCAAGAAGGTAATTAGTTGTATGAACAAGGTTAAGATTGTAAAAAAAATGGGCACTAGCCAGTTAATGATAAAGAGTTTAAAGGGACAACAGCTAAGCGAACACGAGGTGTACTCTATTAATAATAATGAAGTTCGTGGACTGCTGCATCTTGATGTTGTTCAAAAAAATAATTCTTTTAAGCTCTTTTATAATGTTACCGGATTTGTTTCATTTAGAGAGTTCCTTCGCACTCCATTAACAAAGGACACATTTGCCAAAATGCTTCAGAGCATACTTGACTGTTTACTTGCTTTAAAAAAAGCTTATTTTCATCAGCAAAATCTTTTAATGGACTTTAACAGAGTAATGGTTAATCCTGCAACGCAAAGTATATATTTTGTTTATGTTCCTATTCAAGGATTTGAAAGTGGAGACTCTTTACGAGATTTTTTGCTGAACATCATTCAATTTTGTACTTTTGCTCCAGGTGATGATACAAGCTATATTAAAGAATATATTACTATTCTTAATAGCGGAATAAACTTTTCGGAGTTTGAACTTGAAGAATACATAAAAAAATTGATGGGACAGAAATCGGAAAATACAAAAGAAATCGAATGCCCCGTATGCCATATTATACTATCAAAAGGTACCAGTTATTGTAGTCACTGTGGTAGTAAAGTAACCGGAAACACAGGTAGAACAGGAAATGGTATATATGATCCTCTAAAGCAGAATGAGGAACAAGAAAAAGCAGATAATCCTATAAGAGAAGAATCAAAATCGCGAAAAGGCAATACTCAAGGCTTAAGTGATGGAACGACGGTCTTGGGGGCTGATCCCGGCGGAACAACTGTGTTGGGGTCTGAAGAATTAGAAACGCCTAATTATCCCTATCTTATTAGATATAAGAATGATGAAAAAATAATGGTTAATAAACCGACATTCAGAATAGGTAAGGAAAAGAAATACTGCGATTATTTTGTCGTTGACAATAATGCTGTTAGCAGAAGTCACGCAGATATTATAACAAAAGGAAAAAGATATTACATAATAGATTTGAATTCAACAAATAAAACATATGTTGATGGTCGTGCTATTGCCATTGAAAAAGAAGTGGAAATTTTTAACGGAACCAAGTTGCGCTTAGCTAATGAGGATTTCGTTTTCTATATTGATGATGTGAAAGGCGGTGAGTGAGTTTGCCATTTAAAGTAGAAATGCATACAGATATTGGTATTCGTAAAGAAACTAATCAAGATAGTATGTGTGTGAAGGAAGCACAAACTGACAAGGGTAATATATTATTTACGGTAATCTGCGATGGAATGGGCGGATTGGAAAAAGGCGAAGTTGCCAGTGCTACTATTATAAATGCTTTTTCAACTTGGTTTGAAAATGAACTTCCCTATCAGCTTTCAAAAAGTAATGCTTATGATGATATACGCTATTGCTGGGGAAGAATGATTAAAGAACAAAATCAAAATATTGCTGATTATGGCAGAAAAAATCATATTCAATTAGGTTCTACTATAACTGCAATGTTGTTCTTTGAGGACGGAAAATACTTAATTGGTCACGTGGGCGATTCAAGAGCATACAGAGTTACTGAAACTGTTATTGAAATGTTGACACAGGATCAGACTGTCGTTGCAAGAGAGATTAAGTTGGGCAGGCTTACCCTGGAAGAGGCAGAAAGAGATCCTCGTAGAAACGTTTTATTACAATGTATAGGTGCATCAAAAATTGTTGAACCTGATTTTGTAGAAGGTAATTATGCATCAGGTGAATGCTATATGTTGTGTTCTGATGGGTTTAGACACGTAGTATCAACAGATGAAATAAAAGAGGCCTTCGCACCTTCTCAGAATACAGATGAGAAAGCAATGAAAGAAAATATTATCCGATTAATTGAATTAAATAAGGAAAGAGAAGAAACGGATAATATTTCAGCAATTCTTATCAGAGTGATTTAGGAGGTGTAGTTGTGGCATCAATCGGACAAGTTATTGACGATAAATACGAAATACTTAAATTAGTAGGGCAAGGCGGTATGTCAAAAGTTTATCTTGCAATGGATAAACGATTAAATAAGCAGTGGGCTGTTAAGGAAATTGAAAAACGAGCAACAGACAGAAATAATGAAATCGTTATACAAAGTGCTATTGCTGAAGCCAATTTAATTAAACAGCTTGACCATCCTGCTATTGTTCGTATTGTAGACATTATTGACAACGGTAATGTTATTTATATTATCGAAGATTATATTGAAGGTGAAACGTTAGGTACAATTCTTGAAAACAATGGTGCACAGCCGCAAGAACTTGTTATTGAATGGGCAATGCAAATCTGCGAGGCATTGGAGTATTTACATACACGTAAGCCTCCAATTATATACAGAGATATGAAACCAGCAAATGTTATGCTGAAGCCAGACGGTAATATTAAGGTTATTGATTTTGGTATTGCTCGTGAATATAAAGATCAAAGTTTAGCCGATACGGTAAGCCTTGGTACAAAAGGTTATGCTGCACCAGAACAGTTTGGCGGTAAAGGACAAACAGATGCACGAACAGATATTTATTGCTTGGGTGTAACGCTCTATCATCTTTTGACAGGTCAAAATCCTTGTGAGCCACCATATGAAATATATCCGATTCGACATTGGAATCCTCAGCTTTCGGCAGGTCTTGAAGCTATCATACAAAAGTGTACCCAACTTAATCCTGATGATAGATATCAATCTTGTGCTGAGTTGTTATATGCATTGCACCATTACGAAGAATATGGTGCTGCATATCGAGCAATGCAAAAAAGCAAATTAAAGAAATTTATTGTTACTGTTTCTGCTATGGTTATATGCCTTTGCGTAGGCGTTTTTGGACTTCTAATGCGAACTGCTACAAATAATGCAGACTATACACAAAATATTTTACAAGCTGAGAAAGCATCAACTTCTGAAGAAAAAGCAAACTATTATGCTACTGCAATTGATATAAAACCACTGGAAAGTGAAGCTTATATTGGAATGATTGAAGCATTTAAAGACGATGCAGCTTTTTCGACTGATGAAGAAGCTTTGCTTAAGCAGAAGTTAAATACCAATATTGCTAATTTAAGGAATCAAGAGGATTACGCAGAGTTAGCTTTTGAGGTTGGAAAACTATACTGGTATTATTATGACTACGGTAAAAGTAATGCAGCTGACAATCAAATTACTAGGATGAAGAGTTCCATTCAGTGGTTTGAGGATGCTGCCGAGTATGGTGGCGAATCTTCTGATAATTATTTAATGTCAACGATTTATAGAGATATTGGTAAATTTAACAGAGATATAAATCTAAATGTTGAAGAAGCCTCAGATAAAGGCAAATATGCTCCGTATTGGGGAAATATAAAAAATTTAGTATCAATGATTTCATCTAAAGAAAATGAAAGTGAAATTATTGAACTTGAAGTTTATAGACTTTCAATGTATTCAATAGAAAACTATGCCAGAAAGTTTAAAGCTGATGGCGTAGAACAATCAGATATGATTGACTTATATAACAGAGTGAAAAAGGCTGTTTCTGGTGTTGCCACAACATCAGATAAAACAGAAACACTGAAAAAAGATGTGATGGGACGATTTAGTTCAATTGAAGGTGCAATAGAAAATGCGTATAGAGAGTAGGTGAGAATTTAATGAGTGCAACAACATGGTTGATAATAGCAATTATTGGATTTTCACTTGCCGGAATTGCTTTAATCATTGCAATATTTATGTTTGTAAAAATGAATATACCGTCTATTATCGGTGATTTGTCAGGAAAAACCGTTGCTCGTGAAATAAAGGCAATGAGAGAGTTCAACAATGCTAACGGAGATAGAAGATTCCGACCGAGCAAAGTTAACCTTGAACGAGGTGTTTTGACGGAAAAAGTTGAAATCTCTCAAGACAATAGGAAAGCTATGGCTGAAGCACACGCTTCTAAAAGATTAGATAATATTAAATCGGGCGAATTGCCAGAGAAAAAAACTTATAGTAGTGGTAGCGGTACAGTTGGATTGAATGATTTTGAAATTAATCCAACAGAAGCGTTGGATGAAGGCAACGAACCAACAGAAATGTTAAGTGACGGCGAAACAGAAGTTTTGAACGAAAATGCAACTGAGGTATTAAATGAAAATGCAACAGAAGTATTATCGAATGACACTACTGTTTTAAACGGAACAACTGTACTAGGTAAAACAGAGAAACTTACAGAGGAATCCGAAGTTATCCCTGTTCCGTTTAAAATCACTAAGTCTGAGATTGTCATTCATACAGACGAGGTGATTAAATGAGACAATTAATTTTTAAATTCACGCGTTTGGTAAATACAGCAATTGTCTGTTCGTTTATATCAAGCTTTGCATTGTTATCGTGTATATTCATTGGTATGAATGATATCTCAGATAAAATTATCGGAATAATTTTTCCTATTATATTTTGGCTCGGACTGATTGCAGAGCAGATTTTAATTTGGAAATCAAATGCAGTTAGAAAAGAAATTGAAAATACCGGTGAAACTCGGAAATTTCGAGGGAGACCAGAGATTATTAATATATGGAAAAACCGATATGGTGCAATAGCTGATATAGTTTGCATAGTGTCTCTTTTGCTGTTGGTTGTATTTATGATAATTGGCATTGGAGAAAAAGCTATTCAGTACATTCTTATTTTTCTTTTGGTTTTGTCTTTTAGATTGCATTGCATTTTGAATGGGCAAAACTTTAGATATAAAAAAATACTTGTAAAAGAGGAGGGTTAAAAATGATATTTAGCAAATCCAAAACAATGGCATCAAAAATTTTAGCTGGATTTTTAGCTCTGATTATGCTTGTGAGTGTAATTCCTCTGGGAGCACTCGTTACAGCATTTGCAACTACAATTGATAGCTATACCGTGAGCTTGACTGATGGTGCTGACATCATTGCACTTGATGATGTAAAAATTACTATCAAGAACAAAAATGATGTTGAAAAAATATTGTCGCAGTCATCGAAAAACGGCATTGCAACATTTAATAATTTTATCGAAGAAGATGAAACATATATAGTTTCTATTGATTCGATTGTTGGATATAAAAATGTTGCTGATTTTGAAATAACGCCAACTGCTGGAGAATCCAACAAAGATGTTGCGTTGACTGCTATTGGTAAAATTACAATCAGCGGTAAAGTAGTTGATGAAAATGATGTAGCATACAGTGGTGCATCCGTTGCTATCTCAGGTTATACAAATGTAACTACAACCACAAATGCTTCAGGTGAGTATTCTTTTGAGGCTTATGAAGGTCAAAATTATACAATAAAGGCTACAGCAAAAGAAGCAAAATATGAAGAAAAAACTACAACTATCACTAATCCTACAAAAGACTATACCTGCGATACGTTAAAATTTGCTGTTAAGCAGTTTACTATTGCAACAACAGCAGGTAACAATGGTACTATTACACCTACTGAATCTGTAGAATATGGTTCAAATAAGGTTGTTAAGGCTGTTGCAAACGATGGATATCGCATTGAAAGCTATAAAGTGGATGGTCAGGAGCAGTCTGCTGCCAAGGGAGAAAAAGAGTACGCATATACTTTTTCAAATATAACCGAAGCCCACAAAGTAGATGTTTCTTTTATCAGACAGACATATAAAATTACATTTACAGTTAGCGAAAATGGTAAGGTTACTTATAACGATGGTACAGCTCAGGAAGTAGCTGGCGGTTCGGTAAATATTGAAAAGATTTTTAATGAATCCACAGATTCTGCGAACCCTACAAAAATTGAATTAACTGCTACACCAAACGCAAATTATCGTGTATCTCAAGTTATTGTAGATAATGGAAAGTCTGAAACTTTTTCAGAGAATGATAAGACATATACAAAAGAGTTTGAAATGACTAAAGACCATTCTTTTGTGGTTGAATTCAAATTGAATACATATATTGTTAAAACAATTGATAGTGAAAACGGTTATTCCACAGTAGATAAAACAGTTGTTGATTATGATGGAACAGCTATTATCACAATTAAACCGGAAAACAATAGTTATAAAGTTGATTCTATTACAATTAAGACAGACGATGATTCTAACGGAATACTTGTTGATAAAGCAACAGATATTAATTATGTCGAAAATGAAGATGGTTCAGTTTCTTATACTTTGCAGAGTATTCGAAATAATACCACAGTAGATGTTAAGTATGTTGCTATTCCTGTTGAAGTAAGTGAATGGGCAGAAAAAGTAACTATTGAATCTAAAGAAGGTACTTTGATAAAGCAATACAATGATGATCAAGGAAATTATGTTTTGGTTTTTTCTAATGATGCTGTTGTAAATGTGAAAGCCAATTCACCTTATAGTCATACCGATATGAAATTCACTTCCAAATCAAGCTTCGAGGGTTGGAAGAGTAATGATAGATGTAAAGATTATAACGATTCGTTTGAGATTGAACGTTTACAAGTGAAAAATGGAAAACGAGGCAACGAAACCGAAATAGGATTAAATGGAAAAAAGATCATTGTAATTATCGATAAAGATGTTCCTGTTGTGGAACCTGATAATGATGTTATGGATTGGACAAACAGCAATCAGGTGACAATTACAGGTAGTGTTTCTGATTCTAATACATCAGCAAAACCTTCTTCTGGTCTTTCTCATATAATTTGGATTAAAGACGCTACCATGAGCAAAGACGAAGTTCTTGCTGCAACATTTAATAAGGTTAAAATTGAATCTGATGGCACATATTCGTTTGATAGTGTCGAAGGTGAGCAGAATTCAATCTACTATATCTATGCAGTAGATATTGCAGGGAATGTTTCTGACGCAAAATCTGTTAGTGTACGCATTGATCAAAAAGACCCAGCCGTTACTGCTTTTACATATAGCATAAGTGAGACATCAGTTGTAGAAAATTTCATTAAGTTCCTTACATTTGGAACTGTTTCTTCTAAATCGATATATGTAACTGTAACAGGTTCTGATGAGGATATTACATCCGGCTTGAAAGAAATTACGCTTTACAAGGGGTCAGATGTATTTGAAACAAAAACAACAACAGGAAATACCGCAACATTCAAATTGACTGAAGCTGAATTTAAGAATGGTGCGGAAATTTCTGCAACAGTAACGGATATCGCTGGTAATGTTTCAAATAATACGAAACCTACCGATGAGGGTGTAACAACTAAAGCAAAAAATAATACTGTAAAGATTGATACAGCCAAGCCTGAAGCAACTATTCAAACTGATGAGGCTGTATATACTGATGGCGATGGTAAACTTTGGTATAACGGAAATACCGCACTTAACATTGTTGCTACTGATAACAATGCAGGTATTTGCTCTGTTGAAATTAAATTAAATGGCGAAAGTCTTAAGACAGATATCGAAGGGAAAGCAATTGATACAGATTTTTCCGCTGCGTATACCACAAGCGAAAAATTTGTGATAAATACAGCTCAAAATGCCGTCAACGGTGAAAATGTAATTGAAGTTATTGTTACTAACAATGCAGGTGTTCAAAGCGAAAGCAAAATTCAGAAGGTTTATATTGATACAACAGCACCTGATATAACAAATTTTGAAGTAACAAGAGTTGGTGGTAAGGCACTTGATAAAATACTTAACTTCTTGACATTTGGTATATTCTTTAATGATCAGGTCGAGGTTACAGTAACAGCTGCTGATTCTAATGCTACATCTGGCGTAAAAACTATTACCCTTTTTGCCGGGGAAAAAGTATTTGAGACAAAAAAAGTTGAAAATGATAAAGTAACATTTGTAATCCCAACTGACGCTATCACTGATGAAACTAAGCATTTTGATGCTGTTATTTCTGCAAAAGCAACCGATAATACTGGCAATACAACTCAAACCACTGTTGAGCCTAATACGGAAAATTCAAATGTTAAAGACAGCGGATTGATGATTGAAACCATCAAACCTACTATTGATGTGGAATTCCCTGAAGCAGTAACGGGTAAAAATACTAACACAGCAACCGCAGGAGATTGGTATAACTCTGATGTGAAATTTGCAATTACTGCAAATGACGCTGATGCAGGTTTGAGAAATGTTCTTATCACTATTAACGATAAAGAACTTGTCAATGACAACCTTTATGCTTCTAAAAAAATCACGTCAAAAGAATATGAGGTTAATACAGCTGATGCTGTAAGAGCTGATGATGGTTCGTACACTTTAAAGGTTATTGTTACAGATAATGCCGGAAATGTTTCTGATACATATTCAAAAACAATCTTTAAAGATGTTGATAAACCTTACATTACAGGCTTTGATTTTGCTCTGGATAAGTATATAGAAGGTAGTGAAACAAAATCAACCGTGGAAGTAACAGACTATGGCTTCTATTTCAAGGCTGATACAAAAGTTACTATTTCTTCAAAAGATGATGCTCCGACGGCAGGTGTTAAATCAATCACTTACTATACTGTGGATATTGACAGCGGTAAGAGTGAAGAAATAACAGAATTAGTAAATAAAGATAATTGCATTGATTTTACTATCAAGGCAAATTTCAAGGGACAGATTTATGCTAAAGCAACGGATAATGTCCTGAATGTTGCTTCCGATTTCGTAAATCCGGACAGCGCAATTGTTGAGAGTCCTGAAAAGCACGAAAAAGAGGAACATATTGCTTTCTCTAAGAGTTCAACCGAATACAAAACACAAGATGAAACAGAACTCTATGCAAAAGATGTTTCGGTAACCCTTACTGTAACAGATACATATTCAGGTATCCGTAATATTGAATGGGAAGTTGTTGCACCATATGATACGGAAAACAATCAAAGCGGTAAAGTATCAGTAAACAATGACAAAACATTTGCGGAAGGCAGCGATACCGATTGGAAACAGACCAAGACTGAAAGCAACTTGGTTACTGAGATGCAAAAAACAATTACAGTTAACAATAACAGTAATGACATTGTTGTGTTGGTTAAAATGACTGACCGTGCAGGAAACACATCTGAAAAGCAGATTAAGTTCAGCATTGATAAAACAAACCCTGTAATTGAGGTTAAGTACGATAATAATGTTCCGGACGAAACTTATAAAGACATTTTCAAAGCAAGTCGTACAGCTACAATCAAAATTACAGAACGTAATTTCAACGGAAAAGACGTAATCCATAGAATTACCAATACAGATGGTGTAATTCCTGCTCTTTCAGCTTGGGAAGAACACAAAAACACAGAAAATCCGGATGAAACCTATTACACTGCAACTATTGCATACACAGCGGACGGAGACTATACATTTGATATTAGTTATTCTGATCTTGCTGATAATGCAACAGAAAAATTTGCACAGCATAAGTTTACAATTGATAAGACCATTCCTACAGTGGTTGTTTCTTACGATAATAACTCTGCACTCAATGGAAATTATTACAAAGCAGACAGAACAGCAACGATAACTATTGTTGAGCACAATTTCGATTCTTCAAGAGTAAATGTTGTTGGTACGGCAACAGATAATGGTACCGCTTTGAGTTTTCCTGCAACAAGCACTTGGACAAGTAATGGGGATACGCATACAGCAACCATTAATTATACCTCAGACTCTAAGTACACATTTGATATCGAATTTTTAGATATGGCGGGTAATCCGATTGCCGACTACACAACAGAAGAATTCTTTGTTGATAAGACAGCTCCTACACTTGAAATTTCAGGCGTAGCTGACAAATCTGCAAACAATGGTACTGTTGCACCTGTTGTTACATACACGGATACAAACTTTAATAAAGATGCTGTAAATATTGAACTTTCCAGTGTAAGTAATGGCAAAGTAAATTATGCAGGCTCAGCTGAGGATATTGCAAACGGTCAGAAGTTTACATATGCAGATTTTGAAAAGGTTCAAAATGTAGATGATATATATACATTAACTGCTACTTTAACAGATATGGCAGGAAATGAAACAACAAAGTCCATTGTATTTTCTGCTAATAGATTCGGCTCTGTTTATACCTTTGATTCCTTCTTGAAATCTATTGAAGGCAAGTATACTAATACAGAGCAAGATGTTGTGTTTACAGAAACAAACGTTGACACACTTGATCGTGAAAGCATAAAACTCAAACTTGTTAAGAATGGTACTCCTTCAGATCTTAAAGAAGGTAATGACTATACTATAACTACATCGGGTGGTAACGGTCAGTGGAGTCAGTACAAATATGTTGTAAACAAAGCCTTGTTTGCTGATGATGGTAACTACAGATTGACCATTTACTCTATGGATGCTGCCGGAAATGTTAATGAGAATATCGACGAGTCTAAGAAAGCAGAAATTTCTTTCGGTATTGATAAAACGAATCCTGTTATTGTTCCGATTGATTTTGAAAGCGGCAAACAGTATCCTGTTGAAGTAAAAAATGTAAAAGCTGAGGTTAAAGATAATCTTGTTCTTGAAAGTGTAAAGATTTATCTTAATGGTGAAGAAGTCGAATATAAGGTCGAAGGAGAATCATATACATTTGATGTTCCTGAAGCTAACGAAAAACAGAATGTTGAATTTGTTGCAGTTGATGCGGCTGGCAATGAATATAAACTTCAGGTTGATGACTTCCTTGTTTCTACTAATATCTTTGTTCGTTGGTACAATAACACACCTTTGTTTGTTGGTTCAATAATCGGTGTGGTTGTTCTTGCTGTTGCTATTACTGCATTTATACTCTTCGGTAAAAAGAAGAAAAAAGACGAGGAAAAATAATTCTTATATGAAAGCTCCAGTGAACATTTATGCTCACTGGAGCTAATCCCAAAGGAGGTAGAATGTATGTATCCTGAATTTATACCAATTTATATAGGTTTAGTGGTTATAATCGGACTGGCTATTGCAATACTTATATTGTTGATCTGTTTGTTAAAAGATAAAGGTGATAAAACGGTTACGCCAACATCTTATTCTGACAAAAATGGTAATTCTCCAATAAAAGCAAATCAGACAAGTGGTAATATGGCATTTTGTAAGAAATGTGCTACTCAGTTTGATGCTTCTGAACGATTTTGTCCTAATTGTGGAACGCCACGATAAGATGGATGCAATGTTTGTTTAGGAGGTGAGCCAATGGCACAAATAAAAATTAATGTAGGAGCAGTTATAGGGTTAAGTCCAACTGCAACTTATGCCAAAAACACAGTGGCAAATGTAAAATCTTACTTTAACTCAACACGAAACCAAGTAGACGGTAGAGTGTTAAATAGAAATAATCTCGGCAACAGGATGTCAAGTGTATCATCCCAATTGTCAAGTATTGAAAACCGAATTATATCTATTAAAAATATGGTCGAAAAAGGTGCAAATAACTACCATAGCACTGATGTTCGTGTTATGGGAATGAAAAATGCTTTAACAGGAAAAATAAGCGGTCTGGGTATTATTGGGTTGGGGCTTGGCACAACTGGTGGCTCAGAAATGAGTAAGCAAGCATCAAACAAGACTCAAGTTGATGACAAGTACGGAACAGATAGCACATTCAAAAAAGTTCTTAAAGATGACTGGAAAATTGAAGGTGCTGTGCTTGGAGGAAAAGCCACAACTGAAGGTTCAGTTCTTGGCTTTGATTCATCAGGATCAGCTGAAGGAGATGTAATCGGCGGCTCAATTAAAACTAAGTCGAGTGCCAAATGGAATCCAGGGAAAGGTGACGCTGGCATTGAAAAAAGCGTTGAAGCTGAGGGGCATCTCGCTAAGGGAAAACTTAAAGGCAATATTGGCTTAGTAGGCGGAGAAGTTAGTGGCACAGTTGGTACTGTCGGTGCTACTGGTAAAATTGGAGCAACGTTGTATAAGGACGGTAAGTTTTCACCAACCTTAGATGCAAAATTAAAAGCCGAAGCTGTGGCAGCTAAGGGAAGTGCTGAAGCAAAAATTGGAACAGATGAAATCAATGGGCATATTAAAGGCAGCGGTACATTATTAGGAGCTGAAGCTGAAGCTAGTGGCAGTGTTGGTAAGATAACCTATAAAGACGAAACAACGGGGCAAACTAAAATGGAACTAGGAGCCAAATGTAAGGTTGGAGCTGAAGCATATCTAGCGCAAGGAAAAGTTTCCGGAGGGTTCACAATCTTTGGTATCAATATTGATGCTGGAGTGACTGGAAAAGCTGGTGGAGCTGGTGTGAACGCCGAGGGAAAAGTTACAACCGGAGGCGTGTCAGGCAAAATAGGTGCTGGCTTAGGCTTAGGAGCCGGAGTAGAAATTAGTATTGATTGGAGTAATTTTTCGCTCTGGTAATTGAAAAAATGCAATAAATTTGATATAACTAAATTAACGATACGGAGGTAAAGATATATGCATAAAAATTTATTACCTATAGGTTCTGTCGTTCTGTTAAAAGGCGGAGACAAAAAGATAATGGTGTGCGGTCGCATTCAGGCTAAAGAAGGCGAAAATACAATATATGATTACTCTGCTTGCTATTATCCAGAAGGGATTGTTGACCCTTCATCAATGTTTTTCTTTAATAGAGATGCAATTGATACTGTATATTTTCTCGGATTTCAAGACAAGGATGAGTTAGATTTCAGACAAAATGTGTTAGATAAACTTGGAGAACTTGAAATTAAGGACGGTTCAATTGTTCCAAAAGAATAAGGTGAAATTATGATACTTGATGTAATACAAGTTTCAAAGGATTTGTTTTCTGCAAGTTTTACAATTGAACGTGAAAATACTCAAATAGGAAACTTTTCACTCCAAGGTAGATTGGGCTCAATGGAGGCAGAGATACAAGGAACAATTCACGATCAAGCCTTTAAGATGGTTTATGGGAAAATGGATAATTTAGAAGTTGATCATCCATTTCGACCATATTTAATCTATAAAGAAAGTATCCTTAATGGAACTGTTTATCAAACTAAATTCAATGGTGGATTATTCAAAAAATTTGATTATCATCAAATGAAATTGAATGGAATGATATTTGATCTTTTCCCTATTGGTTTTGGTAATGAAGGAAGCAAGTCACCCATTTATAATGGGAATAAACAGATTGCTCAAATAGAAAAGGATTGTATTGTATATAACGATTTACACAATTACAGAATTTTTGCAGAGGATTCATTTGCCTCACAAATAGCGATATTATTCTGTATTTATATGTATATCAATGTTGGGTATAAGTCAGGAGAGAAAGTTATAAGTTCTAAAGTAAAAGTAGTTTCAATTACTACCAATAAATTACTGAAAGAAAAATATAATCCTGAATTTATAAAAAGTATAGATAAATGATTGATAAGGAGTTTGTTTCATAGCGAACTCCTTTCTTTTGTTTTATAGCTATGCTATAATTTAGAAAGTTATTATGATTTTTTTGGTGTGGTTATGTCTGAAAGCAAAATAGATTGCTATATATTCTTAAATATTTGTGGGAGTGTACCAATGAAGAACATCAGGTTACGACAATTCAGCTGATTGATATTCTTCAGAAAGAATATGGTATTTCTGCGCATAGGAGCACATTCGCTAAAGAATTAACCGAGTTGCAAGAGAAAAGTCCTTAAAAATGGCGGCGAGGTTTACGTTATAAGTCCATATCATCTTGTTTGGAATAATGACTTTTACTATGTGGTAGGTTATTCCGAGAAAAAAGGGAAAGTGGTAACTTTCAGAGTGGATCGTATTGCAGCTCAGCCGGAAATTTTAAATCAAGCTGCTTTGACAGCACCGAATGACTTTGTGCTTGCTGATTTCACCAAAGAGGTTTTCTCTATGTATGACGGACAAGAAGTAGAGGTTGAACTTCTATGTGATAACAGCTTGATGAAAACGATGATTGACCGTTTCGACGAAGATGTAAAAACAGAAAGCTATAACGATACGGCATTTAAGTTGACAACAGAAGTGTCTGCAAGTCCTACATTTTTCGGTTGGATATTTGGATTTGTCGGTAAGGTTCAGATATTTGCACTGCAGGAAGTCAAAAAACAATATAAATAGATGATTATTCAGGCTTCAGAGAAGTTATCATAAGGTACTGCTCTTATAGTGAATAATTTATTTTCTTTCGCCCACACTTAAGGCGTTTAGGGAACATCCGCTTCATGTTGCACACAGGGAGCGCTGCAAGGATATAGTTACAGGAAGATTATGTGGAGATGTTAAGGATTATTAATTGTTTTAAAATAGTACTGGTATAATAGATTATTTAATGATACAATCCGGATATACTTATTTTGATTAACAGACAACACAAAAAGGAGAGACTATGAAAGAGTTTATTTTTTTGATTGTGTTGTTTATAGCTAATATAATACAGGCAATCACAGGGTTTGCTGGAACAGTGCTTGCAATGCCTGCTTCTATGTTTTTGCTTGGAATTGATGATGCCAAAGTAGTGCTTAATGTGATGGCATTAATATCAGGGTTATTAATAGCAATTTCAAGTTATAAGAGCATCAATAAGAAAGAATTGTTGAAAATATGTACAATAATGATAATAGGAATGTGCATAGGTATACAGCTGTGTAAGGTGATTTCATCTGAATGTCTGTTAATAGTATATGGAATAATTATTATTGTAGTTGCAGGAAAGAATCTGCTTATACATAAGGAGCATCATTTACCGGGAATACTGTTGTTATGTGTATTGATTATTGCAGGAATAATACATGGAATGTTCGTATCAGGGGGAGCTTTACTTGTTGTATATGCGACTCAGACATTTAAAGATAAAGATGAGTTTCGTGCCACAATAGCACCTGTGTGGGTGGTTCTTAATTCATTTCTTATTACATCGCAGATTCACAGCCATCAATTTAACATTAATAATATAAGACTTATACTTATTAGCATTGTACCATTAATGATTGCTACATGGATAGGCAAAAGACTTGCACAAAAAGTATCACAAAAGCTATTTCTTACTATTACATATATTTTGCTGATGATATCAGGAATATCACTTATAGTGTAAATGTAAAGGAGGAATTGTGGGATTAACTATAAAAGAAATTATAAAGCTTGTAGATCATTTGGAAATGAAACTGGTTGCAGGTGAAGTAGGAACAGATAATGAGGTAACATGGACACATATGGTGGATAGTGATGCAATTTCTGCTTTTCTGCAAGGAAAAGAGCTTGTTTTTACTACGGGAATAGGGCTAAATAAAGATTTCTCGCTTATAGAACTTGTAAAAGATGTGTATAGGGACGGGGCAAGTGGAATTGTTATAAATATTGGACCATATATAGATGCTATTGGACAGGATGTACTTGATTTTGCTGATGAAAAGGGATTTCCTGTTTTTGAGGTGCCATGGCATGTACACATGGCCGAAATTATGAGAATTATATGTTATGAAATTACAAGGCAGCAACAGAATGTAATAGAAATAACAGCAGCACTTAATAATGCATTTTTATGTCCTATGCAGGAGGATTTATATGTTCCTACTCTTATGAGAAAAGGGTATATGCCAGATGGCAGTTATTCAGTAGTTATGCTGGACTTTTATGCTTCACATGGTGAAGTATCACAGGACAGGCATTATACACTGGTTTCGCAGCTTAGCGGACACATCAGAGTCAATTATAAGAGAATTCTTTTATGCACACAGGAAAAGATTATATACTTAGTTGTGAATAATTATTCAGTTGAGGAAGAACGTCAGGTATTAAAAGAGATATTTGTAAGAATATGCAGTTGGCTGAGAAAATCTGAATTTGTTATTATGACAGCAGGCTCTGATAACATCAGTCTTAGTAATATACATAAAAGTTACGAACAATCAGTTATGATGAGCAAGCTTGCAATATCAGGAGTTATACAAGGAGAGATTACTGATAATAATAGCAAGCTTTTATTTTATACTGATATTGGTGTATATAGAATCCTTTTGTCATTAAAAGACAAAGATGCAATGGAAGAATATGTAAGGGAAACAGTGTATCCTTTATTGGAATACGATAAAATCCATGGAACAGATCTTTCGGGGGAATTACAATGTTATATAAGGCATGACTGTAGTTTGCAGGACACGGCAGATGAACTGATGGTACACAGAAATACAATTAATTACAAAATTAACAAGGCAGCAGATATACTTAATATGGATTTGACAAGATTATCGAACCGATTTGAAGTTGCAATGGGTTTTCTGGTAAATAAAATGCTGAATCTATAATGTTTGTACTCAAGCACAAAAATAATTAAACTTTGTTACATTGAAAGACGTTTTTTTGTATGCTAGTATAATGGCAGATGAGACAAAGGCGTCCATTCACAGAATATGTGAGTGGGCGCCTTTTTTTATCCCAAAAGTCTGTTTATCAAAATAAGTAAATTAAAAATGTCAGGAGGATAATATTATGAGTTTAACAGGAAAAGAAATCGCACAGATGCATAAGGATTATGTAATGCAGTCATGGTCAAAATCAGGAGTAGATGCATTACCGGTTGAAAGAGCAGAGGGAATATATTTCTATGATTATGATGGTAATAAATATGCAGATATGGCTTCATTGCTTGTATGCTCTAATCTCGGACATGAGCTTCCAGAAATTGTTAATGCAATAAAGGAGCAGGCAGACAAGATGTGTTTCATGGCACCAGCATATGCATCAGAACCTAAGAGTGTTCTTGCAAAGAAGCTTGTAGAACTTGCAGGTGCAGATACTTATAAGAGAGTATTTTTTACAAATGGTGGAGCAGAATCTAATGAAAATGCAATTAAGATGGCAAGAATGGTTACGGGAAGAACAAAGATTTTCTCATGCTACAGAAGCTATCATGGAGCAACACTTGGAGCTTCTAATGCATCAGGTGACTGGAGAAGATATGCTGCTGAAATAGGTGGTGCTAATGGATTTGTTCATTTTATGAATCCACAGATGTATAGAGACGGATATACAAAAGGTGTTGATGATGCTGAGGTAACAAAAAAGTATCTTGATGCTCTTGATTTACAGTTAAGATATGAAGGACCACAGAATGTTGCTGCTATTGTAATGGAATCAATAGTTGGCGCTAATGGAGTAATTCTTCCACCAGATGGTTATATGGAAGGTGTAAGAGCACTCTGTGATAAATATGGAATTCTTCTTATATGTGATGAAGTTATGGCAGGATTTTACAGAACAGGAAAAGCATTTGCATTCATGAACTTCGATATCAAACCGGATATCATTACTTTTGCAAAGGGCGTTACCTGTGGATATGTACAGTTAGGTGGATGCATAGTAAGTAAGGCTGTGGCAGAGTATTTTGAAGAAAATGTATTACAGTGTGGTCTTACATATAGCGGACATACACTCGCATGTGCAGCAGGTGTTGCAGCATTAAATTATTATAAGGATCATGATATTGAAGGACATGTAGCTAAGATGCACGCTATTGTGGCACCATTTATGGATGAAATGGTTGCTAAGCATAAGTGTATTGGAGAGGCAAGATGCATAGGATTATTTGGAGCATTAGAGGTAGTAAAGAATAAAGAAACAAGAGAACCTATGCAGGAATATGGAGTTCCAGGACCAGTAATGCCATGGATATTTGCAGAGTTAAAGAAGAGAGGCTTTGCAACATTTGGAAGAGAAAACTTTATAGAGATATGTCCACCACTTATTATTACAGAGGAGGAATTAAAGGAATATCTCCCTATTCTGGACGAAGTACTTACTATGGTTGATGAAAAATATTGTGATTAATACATGCGAGGTGAGCTTATGAATTGGGATTATATCCAGCCGGTAGAAATACATTTTGGAAAAGGCCGTGTAAATGAAATAAAAAATATTGCATCATCTCTTGGTTGTAAAAAGGGAATTCTTGTTGCAAGTCCGTTCTTCTTTAAAAGCGGACTTGCAAAGAAGATAATGGAAGAATCGGATGATATGCTTGTGGCATCATATGGAGATGTTTCACCAAATCCGGATGTCACTGAGGTAGATGCATGTGCTGATATAATAAGACAGAATAATATAGAATTTGTAGTTGTTATAGGTGGAGGAAGTCCTATGGACTGTGCCAAGGCAGCAGCAAGTGTAAGCCTTACTAAAGATTCCATAAGAAAGTATCACGGAACAGGAATTTCCCTGCCAGACGAACATCTTCCACTGATTGCAGTTCCGACAACAGCCGGAACCGGAAGTGAGGTAACGTGTGTATCTGTTTTATCTGATCACGCAAATGGGAAAAAAGCACCGATTGTATCTAATGGATTTTATCCTGTTGCTGCTATTATAGACCCTGAGCTTACGTATACAATGCCACCGGCAGTTACAGCAGGAACAGGAATTGATGTGTTGTCACATGCAATTGAAGGCTACTGGAGTAAGGGACATCAGCCTATATGTGATGCACTTGCTATACATGCAGCATCGCTTGTATTTAAGTATTTGTACAGAGCATATACCAATCCAGATGACGAAGAGGCACGCGAAAAAATGTGTGAAGCGAGTGTAATTGCAGGATTAGCGTTTACATTGCCGAAAACAACTTCTTCACATGCCTGCTCATTTCCACTGACTAATATATATCATATCCCTCATGGAGAAGCCTGTGGACTGACACTGGACTATTTTGTAAGAATTAATTCTAAGGGCGAAGGTGCAGAAAGAGTTGAATATCTGGCAGACAGATTAGGATTTAAAAATGCTTCAGATCTGGCAGATGCAATATTTAGTTTAAAGAAAAAAATGGGACTGCGCTGTGATTTAAAAGATCTGGAACTGGATGAGAAGCAGATAAAAGAGCTTGTAACAATAAGCCGTCATCCTAATCTTTATAATAATCCGGTAGAGATTACTGATGAGATGTTAGACGAAATGTACAGATATCTTGCATATTAATAGGAGGTGCACTATGAAATTAGTAACTGCAATTGTTAGACCGGAAAAGGTCATGAATGTTATAAAAGCATTGGAAGAAGAGGGATATTTTGCATTTTCCAAGTGGTCAATTTCTGGAAGAGGCCGTGAAAAGGGAATTCAGGTGGGCGATGTTTTATATCAGGAAATGGCTAAATGCATGCTTTATATTGCTGTTGAGAATAAGGAAAAGGATGAAGTAGTTGATATAATCATAAATAGCGCAAAGAGCGGAGATAGTGGACATTGTGGAGATGGAAAAATATTTGTCTCTGATATAGGTGAAGCCTATACAATAAGTGAAGAAACAAGGGAAGATGATGAATAGTATATGATGAGGAGTTGGTATTTATGGCAGAAAAGAGAGTGAAACTTAAAAAATCAATGGGAGCAGGATCCATATGGGCTGTAGCTTTAGGTTCTATAATTGGCTGGGGCTGCTTCATACAGGGAGGCCTATGGACACAGAGAGCCGGTGGACCATTACCTTTATTTCTGGGCTTTCTTGTGGGCGGACTTCTCATGATAGTAGTGGGATACAGCTATTCTTATATGATAGCTAAATTTCCTGTAGCAGGAGGAGAATTTGCATATGCCTATAAGGGATTTGGAAGAACAGCTTCTTACATATGTGGCTGGATGCTTTCACTGGGATATCTGTCTATTGTTGCACTTAATGCCACAGCTCTTCCAGTACTGGCATCATATATATTTCCAGGAGTATTTAATAAAGGATACCTGTATACGATTGCCGGATATGATGTATATATGGGTGAGGTTGCCATAGCGTTATTTTTTATAATTCTTTTCGGTATAATGAATTATATGGGAGCTAAATCTGTAGGAAAGTTACAGCTGGCAATGGTTCTTATCATGTGTGCAGCAGTTGTAATATCAGTTGTGGGAACAATTGTTACAGGATCATTTGATGCATCAAATCTTGCACCTGCATATGGTGCAGGAGGCAAAACATTTGGGGGTGGATTTATATCAATTCTGGCATTAGCACCATTTCTCTATGTTGGCTTTGACTGTATTCCACAGTCTGCTGAGGAGTATGATTTTCCACCACAGAAATGTAAATTACTGATAATATCTGCATTAATAATTGGTGCAGTTATATATGGCCTTATGGCATTGGTTACAGATAGTGTAATTCCATGGCAGGATGTACTGGCATTGACAGATGCGTCTGGTGCACCAGTTAAATGGCATACAGGAGCGGTACTTGAAATGGCTATGGGAAAGATAGGTGTAGTATTTGTTGCAGTTGCAGTGTGCATGGGAATATTTACAGGAATGAACGGATTCTTTATGACATCAAGCAGACTTCTTTTTGGAATGGCAAGAGCAAAAATGCTGCCAGCAGCATTTGCAAAGATTCATCCAAAGCATAAAACACCATCTGTATGTATTATATTTGTCATGATTGTCTGCTGTATATGCCCGTTCTTTGGCCGTGAGGTAATAGGCTGGGTAGTTGATATGTGTTCTGTAGGTACAGCATTTGGTTATTTCTTTACATGTGCAGGTGCATATATTCTTCTTAAGAAATACGGAGATGAAAATGATACAAACAGAATTCATCCAGTAGTTGCACTTGGTGGCTGTGTAATATCAGTTGTAATATTATTATTGCTGATAGTTCCAGGTTCTCCGGCATTTATGGCACCACAGTCATTTGTTGCACTGGTTGCATGGATTGTACTCGGAGTAATATTCTACTTCTGTTCAAGAAAGAAGTTCATGGTAGTTACTAAAAGAGAAATGGATTATCTGATTCTTGGAAATGTACAGGTTGTACGAGGTGTTAGAAAAGGTCAGAAACAAAGTGATATTGTTCAGGGAAATATAGTTAATCCGAAATGATTTGTTATATCTTCTAAGACATAGAAAATGAAAAAGAATAAATAAAATGATTAGGCGCAAGAGAAATCTTGCGTCTTTTTTAGTGGAATTGAGTGAATTGTCACTCAATTTTATCATATTTAATCAAATGATAAAATTGAATTGACCACGATGAATATGTTATGTATAATGATTACATAAATAGTGACAGGAGAGATTGATGAGAAGTTTTGATTATAAAGAAGAATGGAAAAAACTGCTTACTCCAGAGATAGTAATGTATTTAACACGGATTCATGAATTTAAGGGTGAGCAGACTTTATTTATAGAGGCAAAAGCTGATACATTATCGCAATTGGTTGATATAGCTAAGATTCAGAGTACAGAGGCTTCTAATAAAATAGAGGGGATATATACATCAGATGAACGGTTGAAGGCACTTGTGAAGGACAGTACAAGACCCAGAACGCGCAATGAGCGAGAAATAGCGGGGTATAGGGATGTATTGAATACTATTCACGAGAATCATGATTATATTCCTCCCAAACCTTCAATTATTTTACAATTGCACAGAGATTTATATAAATTTGAAGGAATGGATATCGGGGGCAGGTATAAAACATCTGATAACATTATTGAAGAACAGGATGCAGAGGGAAATAAATCTGTCAGATTCAGACCGGTGCCGGCATGGGAAACACCGGAGGCAATTGAAAAATTATGTCAGTCATATGATGAAGCATTAAATTCGGAGAATATAGATGCACTTATTATTATACCAATGTTTGTTCTGGATTTTCTGTGTGTGCATCCATTTAATGATGGGAATGGAAGACTTAGCAGATTACTGACTTTATTATTGCTGTACAGGTCAGGATATATCGTAGGTAAATATATAAGTATAGAGAAATTAATTGAGCAGACTAAAGAAATATATTATGAAAGTCTTCAATTAAGCTCAGCTGGCTGGCATGAGAACAAGAATGATTATGAGCCATTTGTTAAATATATGCTGGGAGTTATTGTTGCAGCATATAGGGATTTTTCATCGCGAGTAAGTCTGCTGACTACACAGGGAATGTCAAAGCCAGACAGAGTTAAAGAAATTATCAGGGCAACTCTAGGACCTATAACCAAGACAGAGATATTAGCCAAATGTCCAGATATAAGTCAGGTGACAGTTCAAAGGGCACTTGCGGATCTGGTTGATAAAGGTGATATTGTCAAACTTGGTGGTGGAAGATACACCAAATATATATGGAATAATTAAATAACAGGAGATATGACGAATGATTACAGGTGAATTAAAGAATAAAATTGATGGATTATGGGATATATTTGCAGCAGGGGGACTGGTTAATCCGCTTGAAGTAATTGAACAGATTACTTATCTGATGTTCATACATGATTTAGATGATTCAGATAATACAAGAGCTAAAGAAAGTGCGATGCTGGGACTTCCATATCAGAGCATATTTGCGGAGGAAGTGAAGATAGGTGACAGAGTAATTGAAGGTACACAGTTGAAATGGTCAGTATTTCATGATTATCCAGCAGATAAGATGTATACGATAATGCAGGAATGGGTTTTCCCATTTATCAAGACATTACACAGTGATAAGAATAGTGCTTATTCTAAATATATGGACGACGCTATATTTAAACTGCCAACACCACTCGTATTGTCAAAAGTAGTTGATTCTTTAGATGACATTTATAAAATGATGAATGAAGTTCAGACAGCAGATGTCAGGGGCGATGTGTATGAGTATCTTTTGTCTAAAATCGCACAGTCAGGACGAAACGGTCAGTTCAGAACTCCAAGACATATTATCAGGATGATGGTTGAGTTGATGGATCCATCAAGTGATGAAGTCATATGTGATCCAGCATGTGGAACATCAGGATTCTTGGTTGCTTCCGGAGAATATCTCAAAGAGAAGAAAAAAGATGAAATATTCTTTGACCGTCAGAAGAAAGACCATTATATGAATCATATGTTTTACGGATATGATATGGACAGGACAATGCTTAGAATTGGCGCCATGAACATGATGACACATGGAATTGACAATCCATTTATCGAATACAGAGATAGTTTATCGGATCAGAATACAGATAAAGATAAATATACTCTTGTGTTAGCAAATCCTCCTTTTAAGGGAAGTCTTGATGCAGAATCTGTATCAGGCGACTTGTTAAAAGTATGTAAGACAAAGAAGACAGAGCTTTTATTCCTGGCATTATTTCTTCGTATTCTTAAAGTTGGCGGACGCTGTGCTTGTATTGTACCTGATGGAGTATTATTTGGCTCGTCAACAGCACATAAAGCTATAAGAAAAGAGATTGTAGAGAATCAGAGATTAGAAGCAGTAATCTCTATGCCATCCGGAGTTTTCAAGCCATACGCAGGAGTATCTACAGCGATTCTTATATTTACTAAAACAGAACATGGTGGAACTGATAATGTCTGGTTTTATGACATGACAGCAGATGGATTCAGTCTTGATGATAAGCGCTCTCCTATATCTGACAATGATATTCCAGATATTATTGAAAGATTCAGACATCTTGATAAGGAAGCAGACAGAAAGAGAACAGACAAGTCATTTATGGTTCCTAAAAAGGATATAGTCGATAATGAATACGACCTTAGTATTAATAAATATAAAGAAGTTGAGTATGTAGCAGTTGAATACCCACCAACAGAGGAAATTATGGCTAATATCCGTGAACTTGAGATGCAGATTGGCACGGAGATGGACGAGTTGGAGAAGTTGTTGGGGTTATAAAATAAAGAAAGGTAATACAAATTCGGATTTGTAGGGATGAAGTGGATGAAGCTAATGTTGAAAGAACTTGGTGAAATTATTACGGGCAATACACCAAGTAAACAGATTGAAGAATTCTGGAATTCAGAAGATATATGTTTTATTAAGCCGGATGTTATAGCAGATAGTGGAGTAAATGAGATAAGTGAGTCTAATGAATATATTTCAGAAGAAGCTAGAAAAAAGGCCAGAGTTGTTTCAAAGAATGCAATTTTTGTGACATGTATTGGTAGTATAGGAAAGATTGGAATAGCTATGGATGGAGAATATGCGTTTAATCAACAAATTAATGCAATTATTCCCAATGAAAAGATAGATTCAAAATATCTGGCTTATAACTTATTGTTTAATAAACAAAGATTGATAGGAATGGCAAATGCACCAGTTGTACCGATAATTAACAAGAGCCAATTTGGAGAGTTTACTTTAAATATAGAAATAGATTCTGATAAGCAGTCTGAAATTGTGAAAGTGCTTGATAAATTAATGGATATTATCAAACATAGGGAAAATGAATTGTTTGCATTAGATGCGCTCATTAAAGCCCGATTTGTCGAGATGTTTGGAGATCCAATTATTAATTCTTTTGGATGGAAGATTGTTAATATTTTTGAAGTTGTAGGAGGCAAAGTATCAAACGGATTCTTCTCAAAAAGAGATGATTATTGTGATGATGGTAATGTCTCTGTATTAGGAGTTGCAAACATTGTTAATCGTATGTATTCAAAGGTTGATGAGCTTCCTAAGACTAATGCGGATTTAAAAGATATTGAGAAATATGAAGTTAAATATGGTGATATGCTATTTTGTAGATCTTCATTAGTAGCCGAAGGGATTGGAAAAGCTTCTATAGTGCCAGAGGGCGTGCACGATAGAGTTTTATTTGAATGTCATGTGATAAGGTTGCCATTGGATTTAGATAAATGCGTTCCAGAATTTATGCAGACATTATCAACGATGGATTTCTTTAGAAATCAAGTGATTGCGCAGTCAAAAACTGCGACAATGACAACTATTGGTCAAGATGGAATACTTAAGTCGAATATAATTCTTCCACCAATAGAAAAGCAGAGAGAGTTCTATGATTTCATAAAACAAGTCGACAAATCAAAATTCATGAAATCCTTTTGAAGCCATTTCACACGGAATTTTGGGAAAACAATAACATCGTGATACCTATAAGTAGTCGTATTTTTAAAATATTTATAGGACGAAAGCAGCACTTGACTATGATGATAGTCGATGATAAACATATAAAATGAAAATATTAAGGTGATTTATAGGAATTTTTATTAGAAAATATGATGATACATGAGAAAAAAGTCAGAATAAGCCTATAAGGAAAAAGATATTTCTTAATTTATAGGAAACCAACAAAATTTTAAGCAAAAAATTCATTCAAACAGGATTTCAACCAAACAGCTATAATTCCAGAAAGCAGATTTTTGCGTTTCATTGAGTTTATATTATGATATAATGCAATAAATAGAACGTGTCAGGGGGATAAGGAATGGTTACTAATTTTGATTATCTAAAAAAAGAACCTAAGTTTTCAGGCTTTGCAAATGTGGCTATTTCTGCCGAGAGAATAATTCTTATGGATCCGGAGGCTAGTATTATTAACAGCCGAAGGGCAATGGAGTTTGCAATAAAGTGGATGTATTCAGTTGACTCTGCCTTGGAGATGCCTTATCAGGATAATCTGTATAGTCTGATGAATACGGATGAATACAGACAGATAGTGGGTTCGGATATATTAAGAAGAATGGAGTATATCCGCAGATGCGGGAATAACGTAGCACATGGTACCAAGAAGTTAGGAAGAGATGAAGCCATGCTTTGTCTTGAAAATCTGTTTATATTTATGGATTTTATGGCATGTTGTTATTCTGCTGGATATGAGGAACACACATTTGACAAGAATCTGATTAATGCAAGAATAGAAAAAGTTAAGAATTCAAAAGCAGCAACTGATACTATTAATGAAGAACTTGCCAAGGTACAGGAAAAGACTGCACAGCAGGAAGTTGACCTTAAGAAGTTAATAGAAGAAAATGCTTCACTTAAAGAAGAATTGTCTGCACGCAGGCGTGAGCAGCAACAGACATATGTGCCTAAGCCACTGGATTTATCTGAATATAAGACAAGAAAGTTGTATATTGATGCTATGCTTGTTGATGCTGGATGGACAGAGGGCAAAGACTGGCTTAATGAAGTTGAACTTGATGGAATGCCTAATAAATCAGAGACTGGATATGCAGATTATGTTTTCTATGATGACATGCACCGTCCACTGGCTGTTATTGAGGCTAAGAGAACCTGTGTAGATGTTTCGAAAGGACGCCAGCAGGCTAAATTATATGCAGATATATTGGAGAGAAAATATAAAAGAAGGCCAGTGATTTTCCTCACAAATGGTTTTGAAACACATATTATTGATGGACAGTATCCGGAAAGAAAATGTTCAGTTATTTATTCAAAAAGAGACTTGGAGAAGTGGTTCAATCTGTTGACCATGAGGACAAGTCTTAAACACATAACTATAGATAAGAATATTGCTGGGCGATATTATCAGGAATCAGCAATTAAAGCAGTATGTAATAGTTTTGATGAAAAGAACCGCCGGAAGGCTCTGCTTGTTATGGCAACAGGTTCAGGAAAAACAAGAACAGTAATTGCATTGTGTGATGTTTTATTAAAAGCAGGATGGGTTAAGAATATTCTTTTTCTTGCAGATAGAAATTCATTAGTAACACAGGCAAAGAGAAGCTTTGTAAATATGCTTCCTAATCTGTCATGCACTAATCTTGTAGAGGAGAAAGATAATTATTCCGCACATTGTGTATTTTCTACATATCAGACAATGATTAATTGTATAGACACAATTAATGATGATAATGGCAAGCTGTTTACATGCGGGCATTTTGATCTTGTTATATGTGATGAAGCACACAGGTCAATTTATAATAAATATAAAGACATTTTTACATATTTTGATGCTCCGCTTGTAGGTCTTACGGCCACGCCTAAAGATGAAATTGATAAAAATACTTATGAAGTATTTGAGTTGGAAAAAGGAGTACCTACATATGGATATGATTTGGCACAGGCAGTTAAAGATGGTTATCTTGTAGATTATGTTTCGGTTGAATCTAAGTTAAAATTCATTGAGCAGGGAATTGTATATGATGAATTGTCAGAGGAAGACAGAGAAGAATATGAGGAAACATTTGAAGATGAGAATGGAAGGCTGCCGGAGGCAATTGGTTCATCAGCTTTGAATACATGGATATTTAACGAAGATACAATTAAAAAGGTGTTAAATGTCTTAATGACTGAGGGCATTAAGATTGACTATGGACAGAAGCTTGGAAAGACAATTATATTTGCAAAGAATCATGATCATGCAGAGAAGATATTAGAGATATTTAATAAAGAATATCCACATTTACCAGATTATGCAAAGGTTATTGATAATTATATGACTTATGCACAGAGTGCAATTGATGAATTTTCTGATGCAAAGAAAATGCCGCAAATAGCGATATCTGTTGATATGCTTGATACAGGAATAGATGTTCCAGAGGTAGTTAATCTTGTGTTCTTTAAGAAGGTTATGAGTAAAGCCAAATTCTGGCAGATGATAGGAAGAGGTACAAGACTTTGTCCCGGCCTTTTGGATGGAGAAGATAAGGATAAGTTTTATATATTTGACTTCTGTGGTAATTTCGAATTTTTCCGTATGAATAAAGGAAAAGCTACAGCTAATATGATCGCACTTCAGGGCGCAGTATTTAATCTGAAATTCGAAATATCATATAAACTTCAGGATATTAAGTATCAGAATGACAGACTTATAATGTATAGAAATGCATTAGTAAAACAGATGAGTGAGAAAGTAAAAGAGCTTCCGAGAGATAATTTTGCGGTAAAACAACATTTAAAATATGTTGAATTATATTCAGTAGAATCTAATTATCAGACACTTACATATGAGGATACTTTAATTGTAAGAGAGGAGGTTGCACCTCTTATATTACCAGAAGAAGACGAGGCGAGTGCAGTCAGATTTGATGCACTCATGTATGGTATTGAACTGGCAAATTTGTTAGGGAATAAATATTCAAGAGCACGCAATGACTTATTAAAGAAGACAGCAGGCGTTGCAGGCGTAGCCAATATTCCGGAGATTCAGGCACAGTCAGATATTATTAATAAAATTCTTAATACTGATTATGTTGATAATGCAGATATTAATGATTTTGAAGAAATCAGACAAAGACTTCGTTCATTAATGAAATATCTGCCTCGTGGACCTGTACAGAAATATCAGACTAATTTCACAGATGAGTTACTCTCAACAGAATGGAAAGAGTCAGAGTTAGAGAATGATGAGTTAAAGAATTACAAAGCTAAGGCTGAATATTATATCAGACAGCATCAGGATAATATTGTTATTGCAAAGCTTAGGTCCAACAAGCCGCTGACATCAGACGATGTGAAGGCATTAGAGAATATCCTGTGGGAAGAAGTTGGAACAAAGACCGATTATGAGCATGAGGTTGGAACTAAACCTCTGGGTGAATTTGTCCGTGAGATTGTTGGGCTGGATATGAATGCAGCAAAAGAAGCATTTTCAGAATATCTGACAAATACTAATCTTGATAGCAGGCAGATATATTTTGTAAATCAGATAGTAGAATATATTGTCCATAACGGAATGATGAAAGATTTTTCAGTATTGCAGGAATCTCCATTTACTGATTATGGAAGTATAGTAGATATCTTTACAGATATGACAGTGTGGATGGGAATAAAGAAGGTTATTGATACGATAAATGCTAATGCCGCGGCTTAAATGATTAGCACAGCGGAATTACCAGACTATGCATATTGAGCGGAAACATTGGTAACTATAATCAGAGAAAAGAGGTATACATATGGAATTACAGGCAGTAATGGAGAAAAGAAGAAGCATAAGAAATTATAATCCCGAGCGAAAGGTTACTAAGGAGCAGCTTGAGGAACTTATTAAGGCAGCATCATATGCACCTTCATGGAAGAATCTGCAGACATCAAGATATTACTGTGTTTTATCTGAAAATGCGGTAAAAGAACTTAGAGAAAAATGTCTTCCGGAATTCAATCAGGCTAATTCAGACGGAGCAGGTGCATATATAGTCACAACATTTGTAAAGGGAATGGTTGGTTTCGATAAGAATACAGGCAGCCCGGTTAATGAAGCTGGTGACGGCTGGGGCTATTATGACCTTGGTCTGCAGAATGGTAATCTGCTTCTTAAAGCTGCTGAACTGGGGCTTGATACTCTGGTAATGGGTATTAGAGATGGTGAGGCGTTAAGAGAATTGCTTAATATTCCAGACAGTGAAAATGTTGTGTCTGTTATTGCTGTCGGCCACAGGGGACAAGAGCCACCTGAAAGACCTAAGAGAAAAGAGCTTGATGCTGTCGCAAAATTTATATAATGATTATAAATCTAGAACTGGAGCAAGAAAGCTAATAGATAAAATGATGAAAGCAGCACAATACAAGCAGGCAGGCTTTGGAGTTGTAAATGATGAGCATATTTAAAAAGAAACACACACAATCCTATGATAAAATGAATAAGAAACCCGTACTGAAAACAAGCATATGCACAGGGGAGCAGGTTGCGGGATTTCAGGATATCCATACCGGTAAGATAGAGGAGATAATGCTGATTAAGCAGGCCGTGGATATAGATACATTTAAACAAATGTATGGAATTGATGGAGAGATACCAAAGGTATACTAAATATTTACAGGTAAAGAGGACTATGAACATACCAGAAAGAGCAACGAAGGAACAGACAGAGGCAATAACACAGACAGAAGGCAACATAAGGGTTGCGTCAGTTCCAGGTTCGGGAAAAACATTTGTACTTATATATAGAATAGCATATCTTATAACAGAACTGTTTGTTGAGCCATCATCTATTGTGGCGCTTACATTTACAAACAAGGCGGCTTCGCAGATGAAGCACAGATTAAGGAATATTGTTGGTGATAACGCCAACTGTTTTACAGGAACATTTCACGGATATTGTAACATGTTTCTTAAAGAGGAGATTCACAGGCTGACATTTCCCAAGACATTCACGATTCTTGATAAGAAGGCAGAGCTGGAGATGATTAAGGACGTGGCAGAGGATATGGGAATATCGCTCAAGGACAATACTGCGAAGAAGATAATGAGTGATATAGACATAACCAAGCAGGATATGTCCTATGTTGAGCTTATGGCAGGCGTTGATAAGACAGAGCTTAAAAGAAGGGCTTCCAGCGAGAAAAATGTGGATAAAAAGGTTTTCTATAATTATCTTAAGAGACAGTGTGACAATTATGCTCTGGACTTTGAAGACCTTATTAATTTCACTTTATATATTTTAAACAGGAATGAAGATGTGCGGATTCGCTGGCAGGAAAAGTGCCAGTATGTACTGTGCGACGAGTATCAGGATGTCAATATGAAACAGGACATGCTGCTTCACATTCTAAGTGGATTGTATCAGAATCTGTTTGTGGTAGGTGATGACGACCAGAATATATATACATGGCGTGGTTCTGACCCTGAGTACATGATTAATTTTGACAGGACACATGAAAATGTGCAGGATTATTCACTTACTGAGAATTTCAGAAGCACTCCTCAGATTGTAAATGCAGCGAAATCCCTTATATCAGCTAATCAGAACAGGCTTGAAAAGCAGATGATTTCTAACAGACCAGATGGCAATAAGCCGGTGTTTAATGCACCTGACACCGAGGAGAATGAGTCTTTGTGGATAGCGGATACTATTCTTAATAATGTCGCTAAGAACATGAAGTACAGCGACCATACTATACTGGTGCGGGCTGCTTCACAGACAAGGTCGTTAGAGGAAGCATTTATAAAAAGAAAAGTTCCTTACAAGATACTAAGCGGTGCGAAATTCTATGAAAGCGAAGAGATAAGAACGGTGCTTTCATACATGAGAATGGTGTACAGCCTTACGGACATGGATTTGTTGTATACTATATCCAGACCGAGAAGGGGCTTTGGTAAGAAGTCTGTTGAGAAGCTTAAAAATGCAGCAGCACAGAACAACTGCAGTCTTTTCAAGGCACTTGGAAAGCAGATTGACGATGGCGATATAACACAGAAAAATGTTATAGAATATTACAATGCAATCAGTGAATTGCATGATACATATGTTGCTTATACCTGTACTGATATAGTAAACAAATGTCTTGATATGGGATATCGTCAGGCATTGGAGCAGGATATCGACCAGACCAGACTTGACAATGTGTCAGAGCTTATCAGGACTATTACGGCATTGGAGGAAGATAATCAGGAGAAGGTTGAGCTGGCTGATCTGTTAAGCCATTTTGCATTATTTTCAGCGCAAGATGAGGACGGAGAGTATAATGTTGTAAAAGTAATGACAATTCATACAGCAAAAGGGCTTGAGTTTGATACAGTATTTGTACCAGGACTCGTTGAAGGACAGTTTCCAAGCAGCAGGCTTCGTAATGAAGACGAATATGAAGAGGAAAGAAGATTATTGTATGTTGCGATGACAAGGGCGAAGAATATGCTTTACCTCAGCACTTATAGAAAGAAAGATGGCCGTTTCGCTGCAAGACCATCAGCATTCTTAAGTGACATTGATACTAATCTTCTTGACTGTATCAACAACAGCAGAGTATTAATCAGAGGTGTGACTGAGCAGATGCTGCCAAAGGTTGTATTCGAGGTTGGAGATAAAGTCAGACATAAGGTATTTGGAACTGGCGAGATTGTTAAGGTAGATAAGGTTACACAGACATATGAAATCCAGTTTGAGAATATCAGGGGAACGAGAAGACTGATGTTTCGGGCAGAGCTGGGAAATGTTGAAAATTAAAGCAGGTTAGAGAATGGAAAAATAGGGGACCCCCCTATTTTTTCATTCTTGACTGCAGAAAAGTAGGAATGACAAGTTCATTTTCTTTCTTTTCTGACTTAGCTAAAAGATTATTTATGTCAGAGGCTTTAACGGTATTATAAGTATTTTTCATAGGCAGGTTGGTAAGGATGTGCATAACAATATATTACAAAGAACAGAAACACATATGTATGAACAGGTTTTTTCATCTGATAAAGAAAATGATGAAAGAAGTTTTGATGAAATATGTGATGAGGCTCTAAAATTATTTAAGTCACAATGTGATAATATTCATTTTAAAGCTATAGATGATAGAGATGTTGAACTTTTATCAGATGACAAAGGGCATAATAAATATAATGTTATTCTAATAGAACATTTCAGGCTTTTGCAGAGCAGATACACCACATACAAAAGCATGAGTCAGGAGTTGTATAAATATTGTGTACAGTATCTTCATGATATGGGAAAAAATATGGATATGTGATTATTGTTGGCATGCACATTAATAACACAGAAGAATGGCTGAATAACTGGATGAAAAAGATTTAAGGAGGATAATAAGACATGATAAATAAAACAGTATTAAGAATGATAAGCAGAAATAGAAGGAGCCAATTCAGAGATTTTTGAAGTTTCAACAGTAATTGCATATCGTTTATCTGAGGCAATTTTAAAACAGAATTATTTGAATCCGGAAAATTATCTGTACATAGAAGATGATACAATGATACTTCGATGCGTGGTAGACGATGAAGATGTAAGATACAGATATAATTTTAATGATGGTGACTTTTCAGAATATAAACAAATGATAGATGATGATTTCTTAATATAATTACAGTGCGGGATTTTATTGTATAAGTGATATAATTAGCGTAGATAAAATTCACTGAAAGGAAGGGTTATTTATGGAATTTTCAGATGTAATTAAAAACAGATATTCATGTAAAAAATTTAGCAGCGAACAAATAGGAAAAGATAAATTAGATGCTATCTTGGAAGCTGGAAGAGTAGCGCCTACAGCAAAGAATCTTCAGGAACAGCATATATATGTTGTACAATCTGAAAGTGCATTAGAGACTATTGATAAATTAACGCCTTGCCGATATAACGCACCTACAGTCCTAATTGTTGCTTATAATAAAAATAATGTGTTCACTTACCTAGGAGATAAAAGAAACTCTGGAATAGAAGACGCAACTATCGTTGCAACCCATCTTATGTTAGCTGCATACAATGAAGGTGTTGACAGCTGCTGGATTAACTTCTTTAATCCTGATGAACTGGCAAAAGCTTTTAATTTACCAGAAGATGAGGAAATATTAATGCTTCTTGATATTGGTGTTGCTGACAAAACAACTACTCCTCTCCCTAATCATAACAGCAGAAAAGCATTAACAGAGACAGTATCGTTTATTTAATTAAAATTATATATGTCTTTTTGACTATCTTTTTATATCTTCTTAAATGTCCGCAAAGCCTTATTTTATCGGCTCTACGGGCATTTTTCTTTTGTGGTAAACCTCACATATCTAGGTCTATCTTCTTATATTTTCGCTATCAAGCGTGGTTAAAATCGTGGTAAATACTTCTTATGCGATTAGACGCTGAACCTCTGATTTTGCGGTATCTATGGACGCATGAGCATAGTAGTATGCAAGTCTTTTTATGAAAATAATTTTTAAAAATTATTGACAAGAAGCATTTCTTAGCTTAGTATTTAACCGTAAGGTTAATTAACTTTTTGATTAAATGAAAGGGGTGTGAGTGTGGGAAGTGTTTTTAAAGCTATTAGTGACCCAACTAGACGAGAAATTTTGAAACTATTGAATGAGAAAGATTTAAGTGCTGGAGAAATAGCGGAACATTTTGACATATCGAAACCTGCTTTAACAAAACATCTGAATATCTTACGAGAAGCAGAGTTAGTTAGTTCAGAAAAGCAAGGAAACTTTGTCATTTATTCAATCAATGTAACAGTACTTCAACAAGCATTGTCTGGATTTATGTCTATTTTTGGAAAAAAGGAGTGATTTAGAAATGAAGAAATCAATTTTTATTTTAGATATATGTATATTTGGGTTATCTATCACAGCACTTCTGATCGCCTTTTTCAAAAATTTAAGCAATGTTAATTTCCTTATAGGAGCAGGTTTGATTAGTTTAATGGGTGTTGCGCAAACGAGAATGGCAGTTATTACAAATTTATCTAAAGATAATCCAAAAGTGAAAACAATGCGTCGTATGAATAGATTGACGGTAATATTGGCAGTTGCACTATATTTTGTTCCGCTAATAGATAATGATTTCATCGTCAACATTCCAACATCATTTATTTTTGTGGTTACCATTATGCTTTTTACTGGAAATGTTTCAACAAAACTTCCTTTAAATAAGTATATGGGATTACGATTACCTTGGACAACGACAGATGAAAAGACATGGAAAATTGCGAATAGATTATTAGGATATATTACATTTCCATTAGTTTTCATTATGTTGATTTTATATTTTATAACAGAGCAATCAGAGTTGGTTTTGTTCATTGGGCTTGTTATTTGGGTTGGAATTCCTACAATTTATTCTTTTATCAAACAAAAAAAAACAAATTAGGAGAGTGAACTATGATTAAAAAAATATTAAAAGATGTCTTAGGAGAAAATTTTACTGAGAATAATGAAAAGTATGCTAAAATCAATTTTATTATTGTTATTCTTATGTTTTTGGTTTCCGCAATTATGTTATTTTTCTTACCGGAGAAGATAAATATTTTGCATAATGGAGATACCTATTATCCTATCCCTAGTATTTTGGGAATATGGCTTGTTCCTGTTATTTCTTTGGTACTGAATTTTACTTTTATCAAGCAAAAAAAGTTATCATCATTAAATAGTATTATCATGGGATTACTTCTCATTGGAAGTACCATATATTATATTACTTTGATATAGTAAAGGATAAGACCAATGAAAAAAACACTTAACATCATTCTATTTGGAAGAAAAAAATCATATTTTGTCAAATGTACATTAACTTTAATTGGACTGTATCTAGGTGTTTTGTTTTGGTATTTTTATGTGGATTATCTAGGACAGCCAATACAAAATGCTTTAGTAGTGGCTGTTTGTAGTTTGATTTGCATATCTGTTCTTGTAGCTTTGTATCGAATTCCAGAACAACTATGTGTAAATTCACAGATAGAAAAGTTACTATATTTTCCTGTTAATCCTACAAATATTATTTATATGGTTATAATTCGATTATTTAAAATACAAATATTGTCATTTATCTGCTGTTTTTTATCAAGTATATATTTTTTTAAGTGGAATATTTTACCGTTAATTTTAACTACCATATTATGTGCTTTGATATTGATAATAATTGATTTATTTATCTTTTCAATTTCTATTGTTATATCGACAGTTAGTGAAAAATATTGCGGATATATTTTACTTACTTTTCAATATGGTGGTTTTCTTTTTATAATGTGGGGGATTGTACGTTTACTTATATTTGCATTTGAAAAACCGCTGATGATAAATGGAATATACCATCTTTTTGAAAATAATTATTTGATAAGTGTTCTTATTTTTATAATGATTATATTTCTGAGTTATATATATACTATCAAAATAAGTGCATCATATTTTCTTAGGTGTTACCATTATTTAAATTGTTTTACCAAACCTAGATTTCATGCAAATATATCTAAGTATTTTAACAAAAATCCATATATTTTGAATGAATGGTGTTGAGTTTCAAGAAATAAGGAATTACTTTTTTACTCTAATTTAAAAAGTGTGATAACTGTGTATCTTTTGGTAAATCTTTTTTCAAAAAGAATATCTGGAAGTTATATAGAAATTCAAAGTGTACTAAAAATTCTTGTAATGGTATTATGCTGTGCTATGAATACAATTTCCAGCACATCATATACCAGTGATAAAAATATCTCATATTATAACCTATTTCCAGTCAAAAACAGTAGGATATTCTTTTCTAAGGTATTGATAAGCTCTGTTTTGAATGAAATTGTCATCATTTGTGCATGGATTGTTTGCAGTATTGGTAAAAATGGGCTATTTTTTGATATATCTTTATTGCTGTATGGTACATTTACGAATATACTTTGCTCTTTTATGGGAGTGTACTTTGACTATAAAATGCCCAGAACTGAAATCACACCTAATACATTATTACATGGGAATATGAGCAAGATATTTGTTTTAGTCATGATTGTGGCTTTAACAATTTTAGAAATGTATTTTTGGAAAAAATTTTCCTTTGTTAAATTTTCTATTGGATTATCAATGATGAATATCTTGATTTTATTATTGATAGGTGTGGTTATGTATATGAAAAGAGGTCTTTCAGATGATAGAAATAAATAATTTAAGTAAGTCTTATGGTATAAATAAAATTTTTGAAAATGAGAGCATTACTTTAACTAATTCCTGTATATATGCTTTAGTAGGGGTAAATGGTATTGGAAAATCGACTTTTTTAAATTCGATTATCCAACCTAGCACATTGGATAAAGGAAGTGTAAAAATAGATGATATTCCTTCTACCGATTTTACAGCAAAATATCACTATGCTTTTGTTCCAGATACAAAGGATATGTTTTTAAATTTGACTGGAAAAGAATATTTACAATTTGTTAGTGAACTTTATAATCAAAAAGAAAAGTTTGATGAACTGCTTGCTATCTATATACCAAAATTGAAGTTGGAAAATTCATTAGAACAAACTATTTCCAGTTATTCTCTTGGAATGAAACAAAAAATATATCTTGCAGGAGCTTTCATGTCAAATGCTCAAAACATTATTTTGGACGAACCGTTTAATGCGATTGACCCAGAAAGTACTTCCATTATCAAAAAAATATTATTTGATTTAAAAGATACTGGAAAAATGATTTTATTTTCTGTTCATAATTTAGATTTAGTATCAAATTTCTGTGATAAAATTATTTTTATAGATAACAGACATAGCATTTTTGAGTGTAACAACCCAAAAAACTTTGATGTATTAGAAAAAATATTTTTTGACAAATGTGTAATAAAAAAATAAATTTAATGACTTAGTGCTAGAATACTGGGAGAATTTTATGAAATGAATGAGAAAGAACTAACTTCTAGTTTTAAGGCTCTCTCTTGCGAAACTAGAAGAAAAATTATTTACCTTTTAAAAAGTAAATGCTTATGTGCCGGAGATATAGCCAAACATTTTGAACTCACTGGAGCTACTATTTCACATCACTTAAAAGTATTAGCAGAGGGAAATTTGATAACATCTAAAAAAGTGGGTTTAGAGATATACTATTCTCTCAACATTGAGAAATATAATGTATTGAGTAGGTGGTTTCAATTTCTGAATGATATAGAAAATTTCAAAGAGAAAGGGATAAAATGAACACTCCAAAATATCTAGAAATTGCAGAATTGCTTAGAATAGATATATTTGTAAAACATGCAAAAGAAAATCAACTAATTCCCGGTATCAGAAGATACGATCAGATTTACAATGTCAATCCAAAGATTGGATTATTCTGATGTGGAATTTGAAAATATGATAACAGAAGAAGTTATAAAAAGGTAGGTGTTCTATTATGATTGGACTTAAAAAACGAGATATAAAAAGGCGTTAAAGTTTGAAATCAAATGAAGTAATCAACGGAATAAACAAAGAAAATATAGGGAGATTCACAGTTATTTGTGCTATCTCCCTTAGTCGTTTTATCATCATATCAAGGCTCATTCAATCGTGGTAAATCTGTGGTAAAATGAGTATTTCCTATACCTCAAAATGTTTAAAAGTGTAGTGTTTATGCGGATAATCTAAAATTAAATATAAAATTTAAAATTACATAATATATACATTTATGAATATAATAAGCCCTATTTCATGCTTTCTCCCCAAAATTTGAATTTGAAAACCACAATTTTATAAGTGGTTATTAACCCCCACAGGGTTTTAATAAAATCCTCCAAAAGCCTTGAAAATAAAGGATTTATCGCAAAATGCTCACCTTAACTTATTATACGATTTCACACTGTTTTATTCTTCCCTTGGAAGCTGATAAGGGTAAACACAAGGGCAAGAAAATCTGATAACAAGATATAACAGAATGTGGCAATCGGAGAACTGTGACGTATGTGCGAATATATTATACTGGAGGATTTATTATATGGACAAGTACATTTTGAAAGTATGGAGGGGATTACGGAATGAGATTACTTTTATTCTTAGTCCGACAGAGAAATGGGGAACCAAAACAGAGTATACAAAGCTTAAAAAGTTTTTACATAAAGATGGCTATTTGCGAATTGCACCGGAAGTGTATATGCGGATAGTGCAAAACCGGAAAGCATCCGAAAAACATTTCAGACGAATAGAAGAATATGCACCTAAAACCGGAACGGTGAGACTTTTACGCTTAACAGAGAAGCAATATAATAATATATATTTGGTGACGGGTGAACCGGATTATCAAGAAAAAATAGTTGGAACAAATAGTCATATTATGCAAAAATATGATTTGTAACAGAGCACTTATCTATATTTAGAAAATAAATAAAACATTGCACTAAATATAGTGGTTGAATGCCCCTCCAAAAATGGTGTATCGTTCAACTAGACCAAATTATTAATAAAAATGATATTGTGTTAGTAATATTTATGTGGTACACTAGAAAAAAAGAGGTGATAAAAATGGAAGGCAAGTTTAATATTTGGCAAAAATGCTTAGAAATTGTATGTTTTGTATTGATTCTGGCATCTAGTATATATAAAGGACTTTTTTGTGATGGAGATATGGGTGTAGTAATTACTTTGTCCTTTGTTGCAATTTTATTATTTATAATTTTTTCAATTGCAGCGTTATTTCCAGCAACATGGAGAATGACTGATCGAGAGAAAGAGAAAATTAGTGATTTAAAACGATACCAAGAGAAATACACTAGTATATTTGTTATTGTAAATTTAGTGTTGAGTATTTTTATGGCTTTGCTAATGTTAGTAATAGGATGATGCGTTGTTATAAAAATAGAAAATAGAGGAAATGATGAGATATTATTGTATAAAACAGCACGACATTACTGATTGTGGTGTCGCATGTCTTGCGACCATTTGTAAACAGAATGGTTACAAGATAGGTATTACCCAGATTTGTGAAGTTGCAGGAACAGATAAACAGGGAACTAATGCATATGGTGTAATTAAAGCAGCAAAGCACTTGGGTTTTAGTGCAAAGGGAGTAAAAGGGAATAAGGAATCATTCTTTTCAGAGTTTCCCTTGCCCTGCATTGCTGTTGAATGCCCCTCCCAAAATGGTGTATCTTCAACTTTCATGAACAGAATAATGAAGACAATAAATAAATCAAATTTAAGTGGAAAATATATAAGATAGTAAAATGTTACTCCCGTTTCTTTTGTTTTTCTCCCAAAATATATTATAATTGGTAGAAAAATGTAACGTTTGGGAGAAACACGCAACAAAAACTGGAAAGAAGACCAGTGCTTACGACATTGTAAAGTCATTCACAGAAAATACGCTTGGAAAGTTTTCAAAACAGGATGCCTTACTTTCATGTCCTAGCCTTAGCAGTTCCTCTGTTAAATCTGCACTAAAAAACTTGTAGAAGAAGGAGCTATTATAAAAACCGGAGTCGGACGCAAGACTATGTATATGAGAAACATCAATTAATACATTTATTATGTATCATACTAAAATATCATTATATTCTTGCGTTTAGTTTATACCCATGATAACTTCATATTATATCAGTAATTCCTATTTATTCTCTTGTTGAGAATTTGTCATTTGTATGGACTTGTGACATACAAATCAGGAGCTATTTATTCAGCATGTATTAGCACGGATTTTTCCGTGCTTTTTTTATTGCTTAAATCCACGCTGATATCAGGCATTTTAAAACTTGAAGATTAGAAATTCAAAGAAGATGCCACCCATCAGGCTTAACAGCGTGCTTAATAACGATATTATTTTTGTATGCAATACATACTACCAAAAGTTGCTTGAATATAGAAAAATGTGAAAAAAGTACTAAAAAACTTATGGGGAGGATGAAACTTTTGTAAAAAAAATAGAATATAAAAATAGTGCCTGAAAACTGTTGACTAAAAAAATATATTCTGTTATAAACATTTGAAATAAATATAACAATTAAAGAAAGGAAATAACAATCTATGACACCACATATAAATATGATGAAAAAGAAATTGGAAGATATGCATTTGCAGGAAAGGATAAATTATGGCTACAGAAAAGTTATCATTATGATGCTGGTTTCCGGGCTGTTTTCTATAATAGTTATAGGTGTGTTATTTGCTAATATGTTTAACTATGCAGAAAATGTTTCGGCTGCAGATAAGGCGGTTAAAATGTGCAGAATAAATGTTAATGCTGCTGCAAGAAATATAAGAGAAATGGCATTAAATAATGATACATTTTCTTATAATGACTATGAACTTACAGTAGAAAAATTGCTTACGGATGTTGATTCCCAGCTTCAGATTATAAAGAAAAGCGGGGTTGTTTCGGAGGCAGATTATAATGAATATTCATCTTATCTTTCTCAGTGGGGAAACATAGGTTATTCGATTATAGAAAATATTAAAAAAGGAAACAAGGATAAAGCAACTGAAGAAATTCTTAATAAATGTACTCCTGCATTGAATAAGGTTGTTGAAAAAGCAATAAGCTTAGATGATATTGCAGATAAGGAGAGCCGTAAGACAGCTATAGTTACATTTATATTTGCGGTTGCAGGAGTTGTATGTATTATTGTCTGTCTATCGACTGCGTGGGTACTGGCAAAGAGGATAAGTAAGAAAGTGCTGGCAACGATTATTGCACCATTAAAGTCAGTAGAAAATACTGCAGATGAACTGATGAAGGGAAATCTACACAGCACATTAGACTATAAGTCTGATGATGAGCTTGGCAGACTGGCACACAGCCTGCGTAACTCTATTGCTATTCTTGGAAGCTATGTAGATGATATAGACCGTGTAATGAAATTGTTTGCAGAAGGCAATTTCGATGTCAAACCGGAAGTAGAGTGGAAGGGTGATTTTGTCGGAATACTGAATTCTTTCATGTTGTTTGAGGAAAGCATGGCAGAAACTATTAAAGGAATCCAGAGAGTTTCAGATGAAGTATCAAGTGCAGCAGAGCAGGTTGCTTCAAGCTCTAATGAATTGGCAGATGGAGCAACGAATCAGGCGTCTGTTGTAGAGGAGCTTACAGCAACTGTTGAAGGTGTTGCGGAGCAGGTAGAAAGAAATTCACAGTCTGCAAAGCAAATCAGCAACAGAGTTGGAAACCTTGGAGAAGCTATTTCTGAGAGCAACAGTAAGATGCAGGAAATGGTTGCCTCTATGAAAGATATTAATGAGGCATCAGAAGAGATTGACAAGATTATTTCAACAATTAATGAAATTGCCTCACAGACTAATCTGCTTGCCTTGAATGCATCTATAGAAGCAGCGAGGGCAGGAGAGGCCGGAAAAGGCTTTGCAGTTGTAGCCAATCAGGTAAATCTTTTAGCAGACCAGAGTGCTAAGGCAGCAAAGGAATCTGCTGTACTTATTGAAACATCGGTAAGGGCTGTTAAGAAGGGTATGACGATTGCAGATGAGACTGCAACACAGTTAGAAGATGTTGCTGGTAATTCTAAGATGATTACAGAGGAAGTTGCTGATATTGCTGATACATTAGAGCAGCAGACGGTAGAAATCCAGCAGGTTAATGAAGGAATTGAGCAGATTAATGATGTTGTACAGACGAATTCAGCAACATCACAGGAATGTTCAGCAGCTAGCGAGCAGATGAGCAGCGAAGCAGAGAATCTGCGTGAAATGATACGAAGATTTAAGGTTGCAGACTTTAAGAAGAAATAACAGAGCAGATGACTTGATTATTTCTGAAAAGTATAAGATTGTATTTACAATCTCTAACGGAAAATGTGGATAACTAAATCGCATATACAGATGCATTGTTTATTGTATTCTGTATATGCTTTTTTTAAATTGATTATCCACATTTTTTCTTGTTTTATAGTTGTTACAATCGGCCAAGAACTTTTTATAATTTTTTAAGTTAGTATTTATTTTCGCCAGAAAAAGATGTAATATAGTTAGAAAGAACTAACATATGATAGATGCATGAAATTACTTCTGGCGAAAGGAATAGAATATGATTGTAGAGTTTAAGGATGTTGTGAAGGAATATGGAAGCAAAGAGGCAGCTTTTAAGGCTGTCGATAATGTGAGTTTTGGAATAGAAGAAGGGGAGTTTGTCGTGATTCTCGGTCAGTCAGGAGCGGGAAAATCGACTGTACTTAATATGCTTGGAGGGATGGATGTGCCAACAAGCGGAAGTGTAATTGTAGATGGAGCAGACATATCTGGCATGAATGACAAGCAGCTTGGTAATTACCGTGCAGAGAAAATTGGCTTTATTTTCCAGTTTTACAACCTGATTCCAAGTCTTACTTCTTATGAGAATATCGCGCTGGTTAAAAGTATTGTGAAGGGTGCAAGGGATGCGGATGAGCTTTTGAAGCTGGTGGGACTTAGTGAGTGCAGAAATAAATTTCCAGCCCAGATGTCAGGCGGAGAACAGCAGCGTGTCTCAATTGCGCGGGCACTTGCAAAGAATCCAAAGATTCTTCTCGGTGACGAGCCGACAGGCGCACTTGATTCAGAGACAGGTGTAATTGTTCTTGAACTGCTGCAGAAGCTCTGTAAAGAAGAAAAACGCACAGTTATTCTGGTAACGCATAATGCTGACATAGCAAAATGCGCTGACAAAGTAATCCGTATGAAAAACGGTAAGATTCGTGAGATTTACAGGAACGAGAATCCACTTTCTGTTAAGGAGGTGGAGTGGTAATGCTTGCAAGAAAAATGTTTCGTGACATGAAGCATAACTTTGGACAGTTCTTTTCGGTATTCATTCTCGCAATGCTTGCAATGGCAATGTATGTAACATTTGAAGGACATGTGTTAAGTGAGGAGAATGCAAGAAAAGTATTCCATAAAGAATGTAATACCGCAGATCTGTGGGTGTATGGTGAAAGTTTCAGTAAAGAACAGTTAGAAGACATAAGAAATTTATCATTTGTAGAAGATGCACAGCTTCGTACGAAGTTAAGCGGAAGTGCTCCGGATTGTGGTGATGCACAGGTGGATATCTATCTGGCTGATGAGAATACTGTCAATAAAGCATACAGGATTTCAGGGGAGGAATTCAATCCGTCTGATAAGGATAGTGTATGGCTTACAGACGCATTTGCACAGAAACGAGGCATCAAAGTCGGAGATGATTTTACGGTTAAATATGCAGGCGGGACATTTACCAAAAAGGTAAAAGGTCTTATCGAATCGTGTGAATATGAGTACCGTCAGGCTGATGGCGATGCCGATGTTTACATAGAAAATATTGCATTTGTATATATGTCGTATGATGCGATAGATATACCAGTTCCACACACAGAGATGGATATTGTGACGAAAGATGGTGGTGCGCTTGCACATGAGGATGCAGTTGCAGAAGCACTGAACCATAAATATTCTGCAATCATAGACCGTAAATCAGTACAGGGACTGGCGCGTTTTGACAGTGAGCTTAAACAGCATGAGAGTTTTTCGTATGTATTTGCACTTATATTTATAGGTATTGCTGTATTAGTAATAGCTACATCGATGAGCAGAATGGTTGAAAAGCAGCGTACACAGATTGGAACCATGAATGCTCTTGGAATGAAGCGTTCAAAAATATTATTTCATTATATAAGCTTCAGTCTTATCGCATCGGGACTTGGAGCAGCTGCTGGTATGTTTTTGGGTGTATTTTTAGGAGCGCCGTACATGCTTGATTTATTTGGAGCATACTATATTGTGCCGGGAAGAAAAAGCGAATTTAATATGATTTACTTAGTAATCCTGCTGGCAATTGTTGTGATATGTGCATTTGCAGCATATGTAAGCTGCAGGAAGCTGTTGAAGATAAAGCCGGCGGAAGCACTGCGTCCGGCAGCACCAAGGGCGGGAAAGAAATGTCTTGCCGAGAGACTGCCATTCTGGGGGAAATTATCATTTTCAGCACAGTACAATCTGCGTGACATCTCAAGAGGCAAAATGAGGGCATTTATGAGTATCGCAGGAACTGCATTTGGAATGCTTCTTATGGTGTATGGAGCAGGCTGCAACGGGCTTCTGTCAGAGATGGAGGCTATAGTATTCGACAAGACAACACCTGCACAGTACCAGATTAAACTTGTTGAGGATGCAGATGCTGATGAAGTTAAGAAACTTGCCAGTTCGCTTGATGGTGAACTTATCATGACAAGTGCATTGGAAGTATCAGCAGTTAAGAATGCGACATCTGGTGAGAAGCAGAAAGGCGTGTTGACGGTTACGGAAGGAAAGAAGCTGTATAATATTCTGGATCTGGACAATGAAGTAACGGATGTAGAGCCCGGAACGGTTGCACTTTCAAGAAAATTTGCTGATGAGCTGAATCTGAAGGTCGGTGACACTGTTTACTGGCATCTGTATACAAGAAATGAATGGCATGAGGCAAAGATAGGTGTAATCTACCGCAGTTCTGAAACACAGGGAATGACTATGCTGTATGATGATTATAAGAACACCCATGAAACCTATCGGCCAACAATGCTTATGTCAGATAAGACACGGGATAATCTTAAGTCAGATGCATGCGTAACCTCAGTAAATACCAAAGATCAGATGAGAGAAGCGTATGAAAACAGCATGGAAGTTGTCAATATGCTTGTGTATATGATGATGATTTTTTCTGCAACATGCGTGGTTGTTGTTCTATACAATTCAGGATCACTTTCATTTAACGAGCGTGTCAAAGAGCTTGCAACGTTAAAGGTTCTTGGATTCCAGAGTGGTGCAATCCGTAAAATGATGTCGCAGCAGAATGTGTGGTTTTCAGTCATAGGAATCATACTTGGAGCACCATTTGGAAGGGCTTCATTTAACATGATGATGAACAGTAACGGTGAGAATTTTGATTATAACCTGTCGATAAGACCAATAGCATATCTGGAAGCCGGAATATTTGTACTTGTTGTATCGGTATTGGTAAGCTTTATGTTCTCTAAGAGGATTAAGAAGCTTGATATGGTTGAGGTGCTTAAGGGAGTGGAATAAAAGAACAACTGAAAAATAATGCTTGAATTTGAACTTTATTTTTAGATATGACATTAAGAACTTAAAAAGAACTTAAATTGCATAAATGTAATTTAAGTTCTTTTTAAGTTGTTTTTTGAGTTACTGCATATTATTTGAGATTCTTGCATATAAATAAAATAAATGATAAAATTGAAAATAAAAATGGAGGAACTTAAATGACAGAGGATGAATTAATAGGAAAACTCAAAGCAGTCCAAAAGATGAAATCAGAATCAAATACTCTTGAATTAAAAAGTGCGGAAAATGGATGTCCACAGCATTTGTATGATTCTTTGTCAAGTTTTTCAAATCAGGATGAAGGTGGAATCATCATTTTTGGAATTGATGAGAAGCAGGATTATAAAGAAGTGGGAGTTTATGACCCACAGGATATACAAAAAAAGATAAATGAACAATGCTTGCAGATGGAGCCAATAGTGCGAGCATTGTTAACAGTCGTGGAAAAAGATGGTAAGTTTTTTGTTTCAGCCGAGATTCCAGGTGTTGATCTGGCTGACAGACCAGTATTTTATAAAGGTAAAGGACGTCTTAAGGGTTCATATACGCGAGTAGGGGATAGTGATGAACCGATGACAGAATATGAGGTTTATAGTTATGAGGCGTATCGAAAGAAGTATCAGGATGATATACGCGGAGTGCAGCGGGCAACATTGCTGTCTTTAAATCAAGAGAAGTTAGCTCTATACATTGACTTGCTAAAAAGAGGTAAACCTAATTTATCTAACATGGATAATGCAAGTATTTATGAGTTAATGAGTGTTACCAGAAATAATGAAGTAACATTGAGCGCAGCTATGATTTTTAGTCCATATCCACAGGCATATTTTCCACAATTATGCATTACTGCAATTGCTGTACCCGGAACAGAGATTGGATGTCTTGGGGGGGCGGGAGAACGCTTTTTAGACAATCAGCGAATTGAGGGCAGTATTCCAGAAATGCTTGAAGAAGCAATCAGCTTTGTGAAAAGAAATATGAAGAATAAGACTATTATTAATCCGAAAACAGGAATACGTGAGGATAGAACGGATTATCCCATTACTGCAATAAGAGAAGCTGTTATTAATGCATTGGTACATCGCGATTATAGTATTCACACAGAAGGAATGCCAATACAAATTATTATGTATGAAGACAGAATGGAGGTAAAAAATCCAGGTGGTATATATGGGAGAATAAAAGTTGATCAGTTAGGTAAAATGCAGCCGGACACAAGAAATCCTGTATTGGCTTTTGCGTTAGAAACATTGCATGTTACAGAAAATAGATATTCTGGCATACCGACAATTCGTAGAGAAATGGAAAAGTACAATCTAAAGGAACCTAAGTTTGAAGATGAGAGAGGCAGCTTTATTGTGACATTTTATAAGGCAGATAATATCAGTAAAACGAAACCAGGATTGGAAGAGACAAATAATCTTTTAGTGTTCTGTAGGACGCCGCGGACAAGAAAAGAAATATGTGAATATCTGGGATTGTCATCTATTACTTATGCTATCCAGACATATGTTATGCCACTGGTAGAAAGTGGAAAGATTAAAATGACCAATCCTGACAAGCCCAAAAGCACAAAGCAGTTGTTCTATAGTGAGTAGGCAGGGCAGGTAACTAATCATATCCAAGTTTGGCGGATTTCCACTACTTTGAATACCATAGCTTAAAACTATGGCAAACTCATATTTATATGTATTATACACACGAATAACTTAATGATAGGATATCTGTAACAGCATTTGCTGTATATAGAAATTATCAGGGAGGTTATCATATAATGAGTACATTAAAAACACCATTCAGATATGATTTTGTAGGAAGCTTTTTAAGACCAGAGAAGTTAAAGGAAGCTAAGAAGAACTTTGAAGAAGGAAAGATTACGCAGGATGAACTTGACAAGATTACTGATGAGTGTGTCAGTGAGGTAGTTGCAAAGCAGAAGGCGGCAGGATTTCATGCTATAACAGATGGAGAATTCAGAAGAAAGTTCTGGCATCTTGATTTCATGTGGGGATTCGATGGAGTTGAACATGAGAAAGATGGCGGCGGAGTACAGTTTAACGGTGAGGTTGCTGACCTCGAAGCAACTTACCTTGTTGGTAAGGTTAAGGCTAAGGCTCATCCGTTTGTAGAATACTTCAAATTCCTGAAGCAGTTTGAGGATGAGAACACTGTTGCAAAATATACAATTCCGGCGCCAGCCCAGATGTATCAGCAGATGATTGTTCCTCAGAACATTGAACAGACAAGAAAGTTCTATGCCAGTGATGATGAATTAATTCAGGATATCGGATTAGCATATCAGGATGTAATCAGACAGTTCTATGATGCAGGCTGCCGTAATCTGCAGTTAGATGACTGTACATGGGGAGCAATTGTAGGAGATGCTGCAAAGCAGAGATACAAGTCGCTTGGTCTTGATATCGAAGATGTAAAGGCTCAGCTTCTTAAGGTTAATAATCTTGCATTAGAGGGCAGACCAGAAGATATGACAATTACTTCACATATCTGCCGAGGTAATTATCATTCAACATATTTTACAAGCGGACCATATGATTCAGTTGCTGACTATGTATTTGCACAGGAAAATGTAGATGCTCTGCTTCTTGAATATGATGATGCAAGATCAGGAGGTTTCCTTCCTCTTGCAAAGGTTTCACCGGATAAGAAGGTAGTTCTTGGACTTATCACAACTAAGAAGCCGGAACTTGAGAATAAGGAAGATGTTATTGCAAGAATTCATGATGCATCAAGATATATTCCACTTGAGAGATTATGCTTAAGTCCACAGTGTGGATTTGCTTCATGTGAGATAGGTAATAAGCTCACCGAAGAACAGCAGTGGGCAAAGCTTGCATTAGTTAAGGAGATAGCAGAAGAAGTCTGGGGATAAAAATAATAATCCTGGTTATTAACAGCAGATTATGTTAATAACCATGATATTTTTGAACATAAGAAAGGCAGATAAGTCTTTATTGGAATAGCAGTTGAAGCCGTAAAGAATGGATTAATAGATTTTGCAGTTGTATCTTCACCAGTTTATGTGGATACATCCTTGAAGATGGTTCTGCTACATTCTTTTCAGGAAATACTTGTAGGCGGAACTACGTTTACAGCTGCTTTGCGAAACAATATGCAGGCAGTATTTAATTAGAATGAATAAAGCTGGAAAGATGAACCCGGTATTTGAAAGAATTGGAAAATACTATTATGATAATCCATCAACACATACTAATCTACAAATATGTTTTTATATCACGGTCAGGATTTGATTGTGATAAGATGGAAAATGTAGAGTTTATTAATCTGGAGGAACTATACAATGGCAGGATAGATATGTAAAATAGTACTCGAGGATACCCATCCTCTTTAAAAAAGTAAAAAAAATGATGCGGTATGGGTATGAGAAGATAATATTTGGCTTATTAATGAATTGTATAATTAGTCAATATAATCAGAATCATCAAGTGTGTTGAGCGCTTCATGTTCGATTGTAACAGACTGGTGAGCTTTACGGGAATCTGGGTAACTTTTTTAATGCGGAATAATATTTAAAGTGATATAATAAACAAATATTTACAAATCAGCAGTTTGGAGTGAATGAGATGCATTTTATAAAGAAAAATATTATTATTTCACTAGTTGTATTTATAATCGGAATGAGTGCTGTGGCAGGTATTGTATGCAGCATAAATAACGAACAGAATAAGCAGAACAGGACAATGGCGAATCTTAACGCAATGACTTATGCCGAGCGTATGAAGACAGATATTATGAAAGGCATAGGCGTTTCGGACACATTAAGACAGATAATTATAAGTAATGATGGACAGCTTAATAAATTCTATGAGATAGCAGAGGAGATGATGACAGATTCTGTTCAGAGTATACAGATTGCACCAGATGGTGTTGTGACAGATATTTATCCTCAGGAAGGTAATGATGCGGGAAAGATTGATCTGTTAAATGATAAAGATCGTGGTGAAATATGCCGTTATGGAAGAGATAATAAAGTTGTTACAATGCAGGGACCATTTCAATTAAAGCAGGGAGAATATGGTATAGCTGTAAGAAAACCTGTATACATTGAAGAAAACGGACATGAAGATTTCTGGGGATTTACAATAGTTATAATCCGTGTTCCTGAGATTTTTGCTGATTCAATGAAGGCACTTTCAGATTTTGGTTATAATTATACATTATATAAAACTGCTTTTCCGTGGGAGTCTGAATTTGAAGAAGTGTATGGCTCGGAAGAAGAGTTAAAGAATCCTGTTTCGTATACATTTGATATAGGAGACAGCAAGTGGAAGCTTGATATAATGCCATATAAGACTCAGTCTGAAAGAATATATCTGTATGCGGTTGGAATAGGCGGAATTATTATTGTACTGCTTCTTACAGGGTTTACATGTGCTCTGCTTGTGCTTGACGAACACAGAAAGAAGTTTAAGAAGCTGGCTATAACAGATGCTTTGACAGGAATAAATAACCGTCATGGATATGATGAAAGAGTAACAAGGTATCTTAAGCAGAATCCGGATAATCACTGTGTAGGAGTAGAATTTGATATTGATGATTTTAAGACTATCAATGATATGTATGGTCATGCTTATGGCGATGTGGCACTTAAGGTATTGTCCGAGGGAATGCAGAAGTTTTTTGATAAAAATGTGCTTTTAGGACGAAACGGTGGTGATGAATTCTGTATTTTCCTGCCAGATTGTACATGTGCTGATGTTAAGGAAAAACTGGAGGAATTCACAAAGTTAAAACGGTCATTTAAATATGAAGGTGAAGAGCATCAGTTCACTATATCAGTTGGATATGCTGAATATCCGGTTCATGCTGACAAACCATCAAAGCTCATGCGTTGTGCTGATACTGCACTTTATGAGGTGAAACTTCGTGGAAAGAATGGCTGCATGGCATATAAGAACGGACTCAGAAAGGATATTCGTACACAGCTTGGTTTTGCACTTAAAGATGTTTCTGAAAATCTTCCAGGAGCATTTATCATATACAAAGCAGATAAGAATGATGATGAAATTCTTTTTGCAAACCGTGAATTTATCAGATTTGCAGGCTGTAAGAACATGGATGAACTGCTTGTATATACAAAAAGAAGTTTCCGTAATATCATTAGAGTGGATGAACGGGAAGCTGTTATAGCTGATATATGGAAGCAGATAGATGAAGGACATACTAATGGTTATACGCATTTTTATATGCAGAAAGCAGATGGCGGTCATATACAGGTGTTTGACCATGGAAGAATTGTTGAGAATGGACGATATGGAAGAGTAATATATGCATTGATAACTAATCTTGAAACAGTGAGAGAAAATTATGGAAATTCAGAATGTAACAATTGAAGATGCAGAGGAACTTCTCGATATATATGCACCATATGTTAAGTATACAGCGATAACATTTGAATATGATGTGCCTTCTGTAGAAGAATTCAGACAAAGAATTGTGAATATTTCAGACAGATATCCATATATCAAGGCAGTTGACAATGGACAGATTGTCGGTTATGCATATGCCGGATATTGCATGCCCTGTAAAGGAAAGCAAGTATCTTAATGATGACAGTATACGCTTCCATAGCAGATTGGGATTTTCAGAAGTTGGTCGTTTTCATGACAGTGGGTATAAGTTTAACCAGTGGTTCGATATGGTGTGGATGGAGAAGATGATTGGGGAGCATAACGCAGAACCGAAAGAAGTCTGGGGATAAATATATAAAAACATAAAACTGCCGTCCGTTTAACATTAAGTTTAGCGGATGGCAGTTTTTATATGGAATGTTTAGTTATAGGCTGTGTGTATCAAGAACTGTTCTGCCGGTTACCGGATCAGTAATACCAAGCAATGCCATGATTAGTGCCATTCTTATATATTTACCATTCTGGACCTGGTCAAAATATGCAGCTCTTGGATCGTCATCGACATCAAGGGAAATCTCATCGACTCGTGGCAGAGGATGAAGAACAGGCATATCTTTATCAGCCAGCTTTAACTTTTCTTCGTCAAGAATGTAGACATCTTTTAAACGGAGATATTCTTCTTCATTGAAAAATCTTTCTTTCTGTACTCTTGTCATGTACAGAACATCAAGTTTAGGAAGAGTATCTTCAAGGCTTGACACTTCCTCATAAGTTGAATTAGATGGATTTAATACATCGTCTCTCAGATAATCTGGAATCCGCAATTCTTCGGGAGATATGAAGTAGAATTTATTATCAGAGAAACGAGTAAGGCTGCTGACAAGGGAGTGTACCGTCCGTCCGAATTTCAGGTCGCCACAGAAACCGATAGTCAGGTTATTAAGCTTTCCTTTACGCTGTCTTATAGTCATCATATCAATAAGTGTCTGTGTAGGGTGTGCATGACCGCCGTCTCCTGCGTTTATTATAGGAATGCGTGAATATATTGATGCCTGCAGTGGAGCACCTTCTTTTGGATGTCTCATCGCAATTATATCTGCATAGCAGCTTACAACTCTTACAGTGTCAGCAACGGTTTCACCTTTGGAAGCACTTGATTGTGTTGCGCTGGAAAAGCCCAGTGTCTGTCCTCCAAGACTTAACATAGCGGATTCAAAAGATAGACGCGTTCTGGTACTTGGTTCGTAAAAAAGTGTAGCAAGCTGTCTGCCATCGGCAACATGCTTATATAATTGTGGTCCAATGGATATCCGCTCCGCAAGATCTAATATATTCATAGTTTCTTCAACGGAAAGATCCATAGGGGTTATCAGATGTCTCATAGCCACTCTCCTTTTAATAAATATTCATCTCTCTTAGCACCGACAGATATAAAGTTGATTTCTGCGTGAAGCATATCCTCAATTGTTTTAATGTAATTTTTTGCATTAGCAGGAAGCTCGTCAAATGTCCTGCAATGTGATATATCTTCTTCCCAGCCGGGAACTTTGTATATAACAGGAGTGCATGAATCAAGGTTATCAGTTGGGTCAAATTCAACCAGAGAGCCGTTTGGGTCATTGTAGCCTGTAATTATAGGAATTTCTTTCATAGAGCTTAATACATCAAGCTTGGTTAGTGCGATTTTGTCTGCATGCTGGCATCTGAGTCCGTATCTGCTTGCGACTGCATCAAAAGGACCAACACGGCGAGGACGGCCTGTTGCAGCACCGAATTCACCTCCGGCTTCTCTTAAGTCCTGCTGCCATTTTTCTGAAACAGCATTTTCAGCAACAAATGGGCCTGCACCAACGCATGTAGAATAAGCTTTAAGCACGCCAACGACATGGTCAGCGTGTCTGCCGGGAATTCCTGCACCGATAGGACCATAGGCAGATATAGTTGATGAACTTGAAGTGTAAGGGAAGATACCGTAATCAATATCTCTTAATGCACCAAGCTGAGCCTCAAGAATAACTTTTTTACCACAGGATAATGCTTTGTCTATAAATGTGCCTGTATCGCATATGTATTTGCTGAACTTTTCAGCCTGTTCCCTGCACCAGTCAAGAAGTGCCGGATAAGACATTGGCTCCTGATGATAGCAGCCGGCAAGCTCAAGGTTCTTGGATTCAAGAATAGTTTTTAGTCTTGCCTGTACAGCTGTATCATCTAAGTGAAGCAGGTCGCCGAGACGCAGAGTTTTTTTTCTGTATTTGTCACTGTAGGCATATGCTATGCCTCGTCTTGTAGAACCGAAAGCAGAGCCGGTTCGTTCCAGTCTGTTTTCTTCAAGTTCATCCTGTATCCTGTGCCATGGCATAGATATTGTAGCTTTTTTAGATAATTTCAAATGTTTTGGATTAATCTGTATTCCTCTGTCTTCAATCTGTTTTATTTCATTGGCAAGATGTTCAAGGTCAACAACCATGCCATCACCAAGAATGCATATTACATCTGGGTGAAGAATTCCTGATGGCAGTAGATTAAGAACGAATTTTCCCTGATTAGTTACAACGGTGTGACCGGCGTTATTGCCGCCCTGATACCTGACGACTATATCTGCATTTTCAGCAAGAAGATCAATTACACGACCTTTGCCCTCGTCGCCCCAGTTAATACCTGTTACAGAAGTAAGCATAATAATAATTCCTCCTTATATAAATGTATAGTTAATATTAAGTGCAATAACGGAATGTGCGGTCCGTAATAATTCTGGCAAATATAAGTCCGAGCGGAAGTGCAACAATTATCAGAATTGCTGATGTAAACCATGAGACTGCTTCTGTCAGGGACATTATGCCGAAATTGTATATTGCACGGTATAAATAAAGTCCGGGTACCATAATAACTATGGAAGGAACTGTAAGTGATATTCTAGGATATCCATTATAATTTTTAATAAATGAGGCAAGGAGTCCTGCAGTGGCAGCACCAATAAATGCGGCAGCAGCGGCAGGCATGCCTGTAAAATCAACTAGTTCAAGACGCAGGGTATTGGCAATACAACCGATAAGAGCCGCCATTGCCGCCATTGGAACGGAACTGTTAAACATAATAGAGAATCCGAACACACCGCAGAAGCTGGCAACAAGTCTTAATATCAGATGTAACATTTTTCCAATATGTAATGTTGTAAATTCTTCTGGCTGTAAATGTAGTAATAAAGCCATAATCCATGCAAACACAGTAGCAACCAGTACAATAATTATTGAATATGTCAGCCTTTCAATACCTGATCGCAGGTCGAGCTTTGCAAGGTCAATGCCGCTGGTGATGAAAGGAAATCCCGGTATTATGAAAAGCATGGAACATATGTATCCGGCTTCATGTACAAAAGGGATATTAAACATCAGAATAGCAAGTTTAAGCAGAATTGCATATATAAGGCATGATGCAGATATAGAAACTGCTATATTCATGAATAGTGTAAAATGATGTTTAATAAGCTTTGTCCTTATAAGATTACCTGTTCCGGCTGCAATGAATGCGAAAAGCATCTCTATAGGACCGCCACCAAGCAGAAATGTGAATCCGCAACATGCAAGAGCGGCGGCAAGTCCAAGCTTGACCGGTGAATACAGGGTATGTATCTGTTCAATTTCATCAAGCCTTTTATGAATCATTTCACCTGTAAGGTGGGCCTCTTCATTAGGGAAATTGTCAACAAACTGTTCCATTCTGTAAAGCTTGGAGGTATTAACACCAGTATTGGCAATGCTTAACGACTGTGATACGCAGTCATTACCATCAAAGCAGTTAAATTCAATAGACATAAGGCCAACATCCACGGTACAGGTTACTCCAAGTTCCTTGGATAGCTTATTCATAGATGTACGGACACGCCATGCACCAGTGCCGCATGATAGCATAATCAGACCTACACGACCGATAACGGAGGCTTTTTCTATAAGGTCTGCATTAGCAATTAATGCATTGCTGTCGGCATCCGTATAGTCGTGCCACGGAATTTCCATATGATTTTTTTCCATAATGTCAATGTAATTAGTCCTTGGCATATATAATCGCCTCTGCTTTCTTAACATGGTGTTCAAGGTTTCGTAAGAATATAGAATTAGGAAGGAAAATTCCAAGTTCATCAAAATGTTCATTGTGTTCAACGAATGAATCCTGACCATAGAATATATATGCCATTGGAAGATTCTTCTCAAGCTCAAGCATAAGATCCCATACAGCACTATAGGCCTCTGCCTCGGTTTCCTTCATTCTTACAGTGTCAGGCAGTTCGCGGATAAGCAGTATACCAGTGCTTCTCTCAAGAATCTGCTGCTCAACTACAGACGGGTCATCACCATATGTGTGACTGTATCTGTAAGCCTCGGCAAGAAACATATTTTTATTATTATCAAGGTTCTTATAAATGTTATAAAAATGCTGATAGTCTTTTTCGTGAACAGAATCAGCAAATTCTGGAAGAAGCATACCTTTATCGTCGGTCATAATTATGGGATTTTGCTTTCCATCAGCGTTGAAGCGGTATGGAATAAGAAATGAATTTCTCAGTAAATCAAACATGGTATTTTGCGTGATAGCCATAAGAAATGCAGATAAGTCTTTATTAGAATAGCAGTTGAATAATGCTTCCGTGAATTGAAGCGGAGAAAGTATTGCTTCAGAATCATCATTGCAAAACAGATTGTTACAGAATGTCTGGAAAAGTTTATTATAAGCCCATGGGTCATTTAGAATTTTATCAAATAAAACCTCAGATTTTTCTTCTCTTGGAAAGATAGTTTTTTCTTTCATAATCATCAGCTCCTTCTTGTTTTTCATTTTCGGCTAGATTATACTATTGTGGCAGAAATAAGTAAAAACTATAATTGATATAAATGCTATAACAATATGATATGTCAGATATTACGGAGCGATAAGTTATGGATGTTAATTTTGAGTATTACAAGATATTTTATTATGTGGCAAGATATAAGAATTTTACGAAAGCCGCACAGGCATTAGGAAGCAGCCAGCCTAATGTTACAAGGGCAATGAACTGTCTGGAACAGCAGATTAATTCAACACTGTTTGTAAGAAATAACCGGGGAATACAGCTTACACCAGAGGGGGAAAAACTGTATATAAGGGTTACAGCGGCTATGACACAGCTTATGGCAGCAGAAGAAGAGCTTGCGGACAGTGCAAGTCTTTCACATGGCAGTATTTCCATAGGGGCAAGTGAGACTGCGCTTAATATATTTCTTCTTGATAAGTTAAAAGCATTTCACATGGTCAATCCAGGAATCCGGCTTAAGATATATAATCATTCAACGCCGGAGGCGGTTGATGCGGTGAAAAATGGACTGGTAGACTTTGCAGTGGTATCATCACCTGTGTACGCAGATTCATCACTAAAGACGGTGGTGCTGCATTCTTTTCAGGAAATACTTGTCGGAGGAACTACATTTACAGCATTGGGAAGTCAGGAATTATCAATAAGAGAATTGACGGATTATCCACTGATATGCCTTGGCAGAGAGACTATGACATTCAGATTCTATAAAGATTTATTTATGTCGCACGGGGTTGAATTAGAGCCTGATACGGAGGCTGCGACAACAGACCAGATACTTCCTCTTGTAAAATGTGAATTAGGACTTGCATTCTTACCAGAGACAATGGCGCAGGAATCGATTGATAAGAAAGAGATTGTGAAGATATCTCTTAAGGATAATATTCCGAAGAGAAATATATGTCTTGTCTATGACAGCAGACACCCGGTGAGTTCGGCGGCAAGAAAGTTGAGAAAAACAATAGGGGAGATTAATTATGGGGAGAATTAAAGTATGTAACTTTGGCAGAATTATGCTGAAAATATTCTGCTGGACGACAGTAATATTAGCAATATATCTTATATTAGGTATTACAGGCTGTTATGAAAAATGGTTTGGCGGTCCGGCAGGAATAGTAAAAACGCCAGTTTACTGGCTTATCCGGGCAGGGATAGGAATTCTTGTGGAAAGCATTATTTTCTGGATAGGAATTATTATGGTGTATGCGACATCTGAGCAGCTTGGAATCAGATGGAGAGTGCTTGGAATCGTGTGCGGATGGATACCTGTTGCACATCTTGTCATGCTTCATATTATTATAAAGACAGTTGGTGAGGAAGTCCGCATGGAGAAAATGCGTGCTAAGAGAAATCTGCAGCGCAAAGAACAGCGGATATGCAGTACTAAATATCCTATTCTTATGGTGCATGGCGTATTTTTCAGGGATTTTGAACATCTTAATTACTGGGGAAGAATACCGGCAGAGCTTGAGGCTAATGGTGCAGTGATTTGTTATGGCAATCATAACAGTGCGGCGGCCGTGCGAGACAGTGCTAAAGAGCTGGCAGAAAGGATTCACCAGATTGTCATTAAGACAGGCTGTGAGAAAGTAAATGTAATTGCCCATTCAAAAGGCGGACTGGACATGAGGGCAGCGATAGCACTTACAGATATTGCACCTTATGTGGCTTCTCTTACAACGATAAATACACCACACAGGGGCTGTCAGTTTGCTGATTATCTTCTTGGAAAAATTCCTGAAAAACAGCAGCAGATGGTTGCAAATGCATATAACGCTGGAGCGGCTAAACTCGGAGATATTAACCCTGATTTTCTTGCTGCCGTATATGACCTTACATCAGAAAAATGCAGTGAATTCAACAATGAAATAAAGGATAATCCAGACATTTATTATCAGTCCGTTGGTTCTAAACTAAACCATCCGGCTTCTGGAAGATTTCCGCTTAATTTTACATATCCACTGGTGAAATATTTTGACGGACCAAATGACGGACTTGTTGGAGAAGAATCCTTTAGATGGGGACAGAACTATCAGTTTCTTACTGTCAGCGGCAAAAGAGGCATATCGCATGGTGATATGATAGATCTTAACAGGGAGAACATTAAAGGATTTGATGTTCGGGAATTTTATGTGCAGGTTGTTGCGGGACTTAAGAAGATGGGATTTTGATTTGAAATATATTGATAAATTTCCAACATTTGTATATACTAGGTATATACAAAGAAGAGAGGTGATTGTATGCAGGCACAAGTAAGAGAATGGGGAAATAGTCAGGGAATCAGATTATCTAAGGATATATTAAAAAGTGCTGGAATAGCATTAAACGAAATGTTAGAAGTTACAGTATCAGATGGAGTGATTACATTAGCAAAAACTTTCAGACATAAAACTTTAGAAGAAAGAGCGGCAGAATATAATGGCAGGTTAATGCTTGATGGTGAATATGATTGGGGAGAACCTGTTGGAAGAGAGGTATGGTGATGGGGATTGCACATCAGGGTGACATTATTAAAGTAGAAAAAATAAAACCGCCAGTATTAGTTGTAAGTAAAGATTTTTTTAACGAAAGTGGAGAAATAATAGGCTGTCCTATTATTGGTGATTCTAATGAAGGACCACTTCACATATGGACATCAACAAAAGAAGTTGAGGGATATGTTCAGTGTGAAAAAATAGCGTTGTTGGATTTATCTGTGCGTGGATATAAAATAATAGATAGCATGCCTCTATCTGAATTGATTAATATATCTGATGCAATACAAGGAATTTTTGAGTATATATGATATTAATTATATAAAATTTAAAGATGGAGGCAAAAATAAGATGAAACTTGATAAATTTATAGGAATGATGACAGGACATTTTGATAACAAATAACAATTTGATATTATGCAGAAGGCAGGAAAAATATATCCTTATGCAGAACACATCAATACTATATGTAATGATAAAATAAAAAACATTCCTAAGGATTTTAACGGAAAATTTGTTGTTGAAGAAAGTTATTATGAAACCAATGGAAAACGCCATGCATCACCACATATTTTCCTTATTATGGAAACTGAGGACGGAATTGTTCTTTCTTCATATGAAATTCCAGCAGGAGAAGACAAGAATACATTTTCATATAATTCTATGAAGAATGTTGATTATGCTGAACTGAAAAAATCTGAAAAGTTTACACCGGCACTTTATCATGAAAAGAATGGAATCTGGGAGGGAGGCAGCATAAGCCAGTTTTCACCGGTAATGACATTTAAGCTTTGGGAAAAGTTTTCTGATAGCTGCCTGGAAGTATCTGAAAGCATGGAAGTTAACGGAAAAAGAACTTTTGGATATGATGAACCAATTATTTATAAGAGGATATAAACAATTGAGAGATGATTCTATGATACGAGAAATTGAGAATAGAAGAAGTATAAGAAAATATAAGCCGGATGAGCTTGATAGAAAGCTAATTGAAGATATTATATACAGTGCTTCTCTTGCACCATCTGCAAAAAACAGGCAGCCTTGGAAATTTATTGTATATCAGGGTGAAGAAAAAGATAAATTGGTTGATGTCATGCGTAATGGTATAAATTCAGAAAAAACAACTCATGAACTAATGCCTGAATGGGCATTTGCCATACCAGATGCTGAGAATACAGTCAGAATCATGAAGGAGGCTCCATGTCTCATAGCAGTGCTTAATACTAATCAGCACACGCCATTTGCAAGTATTGAAAATGAGAAACGAATCGTTGAAATTTGTGATTCGCTGTCCATAGGTGCGGCAATTGAAAATATGATTCTGACAGCAACGGGATATGGATTGGGTACCTTGTGGATTGCCAATACTTGCTTTGCTTATAATGAATTGATGGAATTTATCGGAACAGACATTCAGTTGACAGGAATTGTTGCGGTTGGTTTTGCTGATGAAGCTCCGGTTAAAAGACCAAGGAAACTATTAGAAGAAATCGTTGAGTACAGGTAGATAAATCACAGACGGAACATTAGTTGCGATTACGCATATGATTGCAGAGTCAAGACCAGAAGAAAAAGATATAATGGTGAATTTTGTAATGAAATTTTTGACAATGTAGTTAGTTCGTGAAATTCCCGTTTGCAAAGAGAATGAAACGTTGATGATTTCCTATAAATTAAAAAATAAGCCGTTCATTATAGGTTCATTCTTGCCTTTTGTCTCATGTCACACTATATTTTTAAAGAAAAGTCCTATAAATCACATTAGATTGCATGTCTTTTGGACTTTCGCAAGCCATACTTCCAAATTGGACTTCTTCCGTGCAACACGCCACGCTAAAGTCCAATTTACAAGCGGATTCTCAAATAAAAAAACGAGGGAGAATATAATAATGACTAATATGGGTTATCTGAAGCTTCTTGTTGATGAAATCCACTCAGCGACAGTGGCGATAATCGGGGAAGATGGACATCATCAGACAAGAATCATTGATATTATGTTTGAAAAGAATCCATACATGAAAGGAATATATCCAGGTGATACAATAGTAATGAATTGTGAAAATTATTTTTCACACCAGACGCTTAAAAGCAGTACAGGAGACTTATATGACACAGAGTGAAAGAAGAGAATATTTGATTGAATATCTGCTAAAAGAAGACAGAAAAATATTCAGGCAGAAAATGCCATCTGACAAAGAGGGGCAGGAGAATCTCCTGCATTCACTTATGAATGTCAGGATGCCAAAGCCGGCAAGCGAGGAATTTCTTAAGGTTCAGGATGAATATCTTAAGGAAAGAAATGCAGAACGCGGGATTACAGATATTGCAGATTTGAAGCCTGTTTCATCGGATGAAAGAATATACATCTGGCAGGGAGATATCACCACATTAAAATGTGATGCCATAGTAAATGCCTGTAATTCCCAGATGCTCGGCTGTTTTGCCCCGATGCATGCATGTATTGACAACTTTATTCACACTTATGCCGGAGTTGAGCTCCGTCTTAAAATGTATGAAATTATGCAGAAGCAGGGACATGAAGAAGAGACAGGCAAGGCCAAGATCACATCAGGATATAACCTACCAGCAAAATACATACTTCACACAGTAGGTCCAATAATACAGTGGGAAGTTACCAGAGAAGATGAAGAATTGCTGGCAAGCTGTTATAGGGAATGCCTTAAACTGGCTGACCAACATGGCGTGACTTCTATAGCGTTCTGCTGCTTATCAACAGGTGTATTCCGTTTTCCACAGCAGGAGGCTGCCAGAATCGCAACCCAGACAGTAAAGAAATATTATGAAGACACTGACAGCCAGATGAAAGTAATATTCAATGTGTTCAAGGATGAAGACCTGGAAATATACAGGGAGATATTGGATTAAGGGTATGCCTATGTAGTAAGCTGCAATATTAATTTTAGATATATTTCACAGTAGCGGCCAGCTCTTTTCGTGAATCATGATTAGGCAGAGGACCGGCACCGGCAGCAGGATAGCCAAGATCCAGAAGCATCAGGACTTCTTCATTGTCAGGCAGGCTGAATTCTTTTGCAGCGGCATCCGGATCAAAGAAGTTAATCCAACAGCTGTCAACACCGTTGGCCTTTGCTGCCAGCATCAGATGAGTAGCCACAATAGTCGCATCTTCTACGCCTGAATTGCGTTTTTCACCAGGATATGTGAATACATTATTTTTATCATAAGCTACAACAAGCACAGTGGAAGCACCATAACGGCAAGGAGTGATTTTATCAATCTTTGCAAGTGCATCCTCTGACTGTGCAACATAAATCTTCTGTTCCTGCAAATTTTTTGCAGTCGGTGCAAGTCTGCCTGCCTCAAGAATCTTTTCAAGCTGTTCCTTATCTACAGCGCGTCCGTCGAAATTCTTACATGAATAACGGGCCTTTACTAATTCATTAAATTCCATTATGAGTTCCTCCTTTAATTTTCAATAATTGTAACACATATTGGGCAAAAATGTTCTTACTTATATCTGCAATTATGGAAAATATATTGAACTAAAGTCAGATGAATTATTTAAACAGGCAGTGAATAAGGATGGACAATAGTAGTATCACTGATATGTGCACCGCACTTATGATCAATGATGATTTATATGAATATTAGATTTATATTGCTAACGTGCGTAAGTTATCTGATATTTTGCAAGATGAATTTTCAGGTAAACGAATCGTAGAGAGCATATCTGACCAAGTAAAGTATATATCGGTATACAATCTGATTTAAAAATATTATATTGTGAATATCACAAAAAAGGAGAAGCATTGCAATGGAAGCAAAAGAACTTGGGAAATTTATTGCAAAAACAAGAAAAGAGAATCAGATTACACAGGCGGAGTTAGCAAAAAGACTTAATGTAACTGATAAGGCTGTGAGCCGATGGGAAAGAGGACTTGGATATCCAGATATTAATACATTGGAACCACTTGCAGATGCATTGGGCGTTTCCCTTACAGAATTGATGCAGTGTTCTAAGAATATGAGAGAAAATACTGATAATGAAATTATTGCTAGTATAGAAATTGCAAAAGTTCAAAGAAAGAAGGCTCTAAGACGAATGATAATTGGGGGAATTGGTTGTATTATAGGGGTGTGTATTGTATTATATGCGATTCATTTGTTTATGACACGTTCGTGGTCATTTGTGATTAATCAAAGTGATGGCCCAACAGCAGTTTTTGTGGCAGGAAGAATAGGAAATCTTCCTCCTACGATAATATGTATATTAGGGGTTGTTATTTTATTGTGTGGAATATTTATGGTGATAAAGTCAGGAAATAATGACAAATGAAGCATTCTGGATATTATACTTTTATATAAAATCCGGCATTGAAGTAATATTCGATGCTGGATTTAAAAATGTGAAATTGGACTTCTTCCGTGCAACACGCCGCGCTAATGTAAAATTTAATTATTAATACCACGGATAATAAAGAAAAACAGAAATAATATCGTGCTAAGGGAAAATTGACATTTGACAATTAAAAAAAAGAAAAATATAATAAACCACGAACGAGTAGCGAACTAGCGTAAATCCAGTTTGCTACCCGTTTTTTTTATGCAGAAAAAGGAGGATTATTATGGCGGAAAGTAACAAAATGAAGGATATGCCGGTTAATAAGCTTATGATTCAGATGGGAATACCAATGATATTATCCATGGCTTTGCAGGCAGTTTACAATATTGTGGATAGTGCCTTCGTTGGAAACATGAGACAGGGGAGCGAGGCAGCACTTAATGCACTTACACTGGTATTTCCAGTGCAGATGCTTATGGTTGCGGTTGGTATAGGAACAGGTGTGGGAACTAATGCGCTTCTTGCACTGACACTTGGACAGGAAAATAATAAGAAGGCGGCGAGAGTTGCTGGAAACAGTCTGTTTCTTGGCATGATAATCTATGTGTTATGTCTGCTGTTTGGAATATTTGGAGTAAATACATATATTTCATCTCAGACAGCAGATCCGGAAGTTATTTCATTGGGAACAAGCTACCTTAGAATATGCTGTGTTATTTCATTTGGAATAATATTCTTCTCATTGTTTGAAAAACTTTTGCAGGCAATAGGACGCTCACTGTATTCTACAATCGGTCAGATCGTTGGTGCAGTAGTAAATATTATTCTAGATCCAATTATGATATATGGTATCGGACCTGTTCCGAAGATGGGAGTAAAGGGCGCGGCATATGCAACCGTAATCGGGCAGGTTGCATCGGCTGTATTATTATTCATTTTTCATATGAAGCTTAATAAGGAATTCAGACATGATGTGAAATATATGAAACCTGATGCCAAGATTATTAAAGAGATATATTCAATAGGGCTTCCGGCTATTATTGCACAGGCGCTTATGTCAATTATGGTATATGCAATGAATCTGATACTGAAATTCAATGCATCAGCGCAGACTGCATATGGATTATTCTATAAAGTTCAGCAGTTTGTATTGTTCTTAGCATTTGGTCTTAGAGATGCGATTACACCAATCATAGCATTTGCATATGGAATGGGAAGCAGGAAGAGAATAAATGACGGAATAAAATTCGGGCTGATATACACAGCAGTTCTGATGATAATGGGCATTCTGATTACGGAGATATTCCCGGGAGCATTTGCGTCATTATTTAATGCCGGACAGTCAAGAGCATATTTTATAAGCACGATGAGAATAATCTCTATAAGTTTTATATTTGCCGGAATAAATGTAGCATATCAGGGAATATATCAGGCATTGGGTTGTGGAGTTGAATCACTTGTTATTTCTTTATTAAGACAGCTCATTATCATATTGCCATTAGCAGGTGTCTTCTCGATTTTTGTAAGAAACGGACAGATAGGAGTTTCACTTATATGGTGGGCATTTCCTATAACAGAATTTATTGCATGTCTCGCTGGATATGTATTTTTGAAAAAAATTAGAAAGACTCATGGCCTGAATAAATAATTTTGCAAGAAAAGTACATACATTTTTCTGCCTAAGTTACTTTTTTGTTACTTATGGACACACTCTGTATTATGTGCTACATTGTATTTGATACTTACATTATATTTTAAACTTAAATGCAATTATATTGGCTGAGAACTATATATCAGGAGGTATTAATTATGCTGACTAAAGACGAATTGCCAGAATGTCCGGTTGCAACAACTGTCCAGCTAATCGGAAGCAAATGAAAATTATTGATTTTAAGGAATCTTCTTATGAGACCATGGAGATTTAATGAACTAAAGAAGAGTCTTGACGGAATCAGCCAGAAAGTCCTGACAGATTCGTTAAGATCTATGGAAGATGACGGCATCATTACCCGTACTGTCTATCCGAAAGTTCCGCCACGCGTGGAATATGCCCTGAGCGAGCTTGGCGAAACAATGCGTCCCATACTTGATGCTATGCAGGAATGGGGAGAAAACTATAAGGCTTCTCTTTGATTATAAAATTGTTGCTTATATGTAATGTAAAATTGTTGCTTTCCTATATAAAGATAAAAATGTTTTACCTTATAGGTAAATATTCTTTTTTTTATTAATAGGAAAGCATTTTTTAGATGGATTCAGATAAATTTTCCTATAAAAAGATTGAATACCATATGCTTATAGGTTTATAGAACGACTATCATTGTAGAAATTTTGTTTTTTTACCTATAAGAATTTCAAATATACGACTATCTATAGGTATCATATCTTTCAAAGAAATATATTGTTGACTGATATGTTCTTCAATTTATAAATGAATGTCCGATTTTTTCAATAAATATCCCCAATTTCCAGATATGCAGATTAATAACCATAAGTAACAAAAAAGTAACTTAGGCAGAAAAATATGCGTACTTTCCAGGTTCATCAGCTCTTGTTATTATAATTGTGGAACAAGGCAATGCAATCCAGAGCCAGAAAATATACATCAGGGAGGTCAGGCAGATGGATTTGGCAACACGTTTAAAGAAAATGCAGCTCGTGGGAGTCCTTGCATTTGCAAAATGTCCAGTGAAAGCGGTGGTGAGAAGATGAGAGATAAAGTGACAGAGATAAAGGAAAAGATAGAGCAGGCAGACGCTATAGTGATAGGAGCAGGAGCCGGATTATCAACATCAGCAGGATATACATACAGTGGCGACAGATTTAACACATATTTTGCTGATTTTAAAAGTAAATATGGATTCACGGATATGTATTCAGGCGGTTTCTATCCATATAAGACATTGGAAGAACACTGGGCATACTGGAGCCGGTACATTTATATTAATAGATACACAGATGTACCAAAACCAGTTTACAATCAAATATATAACTTAGTCAAAGACAAGGATTACTTTGTGCTGACAACAAATGTTGACCATTGTTTCCAGAAAGCTGGATTTGACAAGCACAGATTATTCTATACACAGGGAGACTATGGACTGTTCCAGTGCAGCAAGCCTTGCCATAAGGAAACTTACGATAACGAAGAAATCATTAGGAAGATGGTATTAAGTCAGGGCTATGAGATAATAAATGGTGAATTAATCAAGCCGGAAGGCGTAGAATTAAAGCAGGCAGTTCCTGAAGAACTCGTTCCATACTGCCCAAGATGTGGTGAACCAATGAGCATGAATCTCAGGGCAGATGGCACATTTGTAGAAGACAAAGGCTGGCATCAGGCGGCACAGCGTTACGATGAGTATATACAGAGACACAAGAACCTGAAAATAGTGTTTATGGAACTTGGCGTTGGATACAACACGCCAGGCATTATAAAATATCCTTTCTGGCAGATGACAAATGCATATCCGCAGGCATCTTATATATGCTTAAACCAGAGCGAGGCATACGCACCCGCCGAGATAGCTGGCAAATCCATCTGCATGGATACTGATATCAGCATGCTGCTGGGGAAATTATGATGTCGGTTGCACTGATGCTTAGTGTATTATGACATTTTGGCAAGTGCTTTGTATTGGCATAAGCGGGAGACCTACGAAAAAGCACTAATGCAATGGAATAGTAGGTAAGCAGGTATGAATACAGCCAACAGAGTAAGAAAAACAAAAGATGCAATTTGACAAATTCAAACTACACATGTATTATCTAAAAGTTAGCATACGCTAACTATAACAGCCAGTCGAAGGAGATGACATACATGTCTAGTGAATTTGATATATTACGACTTAGGGTATTAGTGAGCTTTCTTAATGAGAAAGACGAATTGTGCACAGTAACAGGACTTGCTAAGATGCTTAATGAAGGCAAGCAGAAGATAAGCAGGCAGCTTACTTCATTAGAGGAAGAGGGGCTGATAGATAAGAGTAATCCAAGACGCCCTAAGCTTACAGATGAGGGAAAGAAGCTGGCAGAGTATTACGAAGAAAGACGGAGTATAGCACTTAACCATATGCTGTACGAAGGTCTTGATATGGATGCAGCGGAGCATGATGCTGATGTCTGGGCGGCATTAAATTCAGAGGAAACAATGCAGATGATAAGAAATTCCGAGCAGATATATCATGCCAAGTATATTCTTCGCAGAAAGACAACAACTTTTAAAGGTGATGAATTCTGCAGCTATCTGTCAGATGGAGATTACACATTTCCATTTCTGTTCTATCGAGAGGGAGTAAAGGATGGAAACAATCTGTCTATGGCAAACAGGGGATTTAAGCATCCGTGCATATTGAGGGTAAAGGATGGAAAAGGAGAGGTGCTGTTAAAGGCAGTCAGTATGTCGGCTGAATCATCAAAGACCGGAAAAGAGATGCAGGGGAAGATACGCAGTCTGGAGTATATGAAAGGAAGTGTGTTTGTAAAGGCAGAGGAGAAGGACGAGGTCATCAGCTTTCCTGCAAATGTATTGGATGTAATCAGCATGGGTGAGGGAATCGGACAAATACTGCACGGAAGCGTGTGTCTTAAGATGCAGTGTTCAGTAGGAACAGCACACATGCCAGAGTCAACAGCAATATTTACCATAATAATGTAAAAGAAATCAGAAATGTGGCAGTCATTGGCAGCACATGGTGTGTCGCCGTGACTGCCGTTTTTGTTGTGGTCTTTTTTGTTGTGACTGTTTTTGTTGCTGTTGTAGTTGCCGTGGCTGCTGTTGCTGCTGTCTTGCGCTGGAAACCTACTAAGGCTGTGCAATTCATAATTTGAGTGGGTCAAAATCCATGAGATTAAACATGAGGAGCGGACAGAAACCCACTAATCAAGCATAAAGCGCGAAGTTAGTAGGTCTTTTTCCAGTAGCAAGCTCTCATAATTGGGTGAAAGACAAGAAAAAGACCTACGAAAAAGCACTAATTCAATGGAATAGTAGGTAAGCAGGCATGAACACAGCCAATAAAGTAAGAAAAACAACCTACACAATTAAGAGAATGGCGCACATTAGTGGGCTTTGGTATATTACTCAACAGCTATTAAAGCATAACAAACATATCCAGATATTATCTTTCAATTGAAAAAATAAAAGTATAATAAAAACATTGAAAATAAATATAATATATGATATACTACAAATATAGTATACTATACAACACGATATAAGAATTGCTGTATATTCATTATAAGCAGCAATTCATCTCTGCTAGCCATATCTGCAGCGAATGTCCGATACACATTCAGGCAGTAATAGCTGGTATCATTGTAATCCCATTAGATTAAAACATAACCATCATCGAATATGTATTGTAAATATCACAGGCCATGTATTATAATGCATATATACGAAAGATGGTGAACAGGAGGGTAATTGAAGGATTCACCAAAGAATATAAAGTGGCATCCTGCGTTCTGCTCGGCCGCCAAGGTTGAGATGCGAGAAGATGCAGAATATCTGACATTAGAGGCGGAACACTATCTAAGCAAGGAGCCAATAAGAATTGATCTGCTAATTATAAAGGATGAGGCATTAAAAAGCGGCATAAAGAATGAGATAGGACACATCATGAGGAAATATAATATCATCGAGTACAAGAGTCCTAAAGACGAGCTGAACATAGATGATTATTACAAGACGGTAGGCTATGCTTGCCTTTATAAGGGATACGGAGAAAATGTTGATATAATTCCGGCAGACGAGCTTACAGTGTCATTATTCAGAGCAAGACATCCACAGAAGCTTATGAATCAGCTAAAAGCAGATGGAAACACAATAGAACAGGTTCGACCAGGAATCTATTATGTAACAGGAAATGTATTATTTCCAACACAGATAGTAGTTACACAGGAGCTTACGCCAGAGCTGCACAGTGCCCTGCGAATTCTGACAGATAGTGCGAAGCGAGAGGATGTAGAACGATTCCTTAACGAGAGCAGAGAATATAAGTCACAGGGAGAAAGAAACGATATAAAATCAGTGCTGGAAGCAAGTGTAGATGCCAATAAACAGCTATATGACGAAATAAGGAGGTGTTCAGGCATGGGAACATTAGATGAATGGCTTGATGAAGCAGAGAGGAAAGGCGAGGTTAGAGGAATATCGCAGGGCATATCACAGGGCGAACTTCAGGGCAAAGAAAAAAAGCAGCGTCAGGTAATATTCAATATGTACAGAGATAACTTCACTCTGCAGCAGATAGCAAGAGTAGTAGACCTGAGTATAGATGCAGTAAAGCAGATACTTAATTCAGACAATAAGATGAAGATATAATTAATACAAGAATAGTTAATAAGCAGGCAGCTTCTACAGAGAAAGTGGAGGCTGTCTGTTGTGTTTAAACAGTATGAATGTCAAAGCTTATGGTAATATTCACTATAAAAATTCGATAACAGAACAAAAAAATGTGCAAAATAGAGAAAACATGCGTATTGTAACAATAACGGACAAGTTATTGAGAAAACATAATCAATAAAAAATAGGAGAAGGAAAAAATGACACCATTTGTAACAAAACGTTACAAATGGATATTTGTGCGTGTAAATAAAATATGCTATATTCTGTGCGTCAAGAAAAAAGGCTTGACGAAGAAACAGATTAGCTATTTGCTAATGCAATTGACATAGAAGTTAGTCGGCAAATATGCCGGCTAATTTTTAAGATATCGGTTAGCGAAAGCTGATTAAAGATAGTTCCGTATAGCGACAGTAAGAAAACGAGGAAAAAGTTAAAATGAAAAAGATAAAGCTTAATAAGCTTAAACGAATCACAGCATTATTCATGGCGGTATACGAAGCTTGATGATGAGAAGGTGAAGTTCGCACTTGAGATTACCAATACTTACAAGCATAAGGACAAGCCTGTTGCGGAGCTGTCAGGCGGACAGAAACAGAGGGTGTGGATTGCAATGGCGCTTGCGCAGGATACTAAGATTCTGTTCCTTGATGAGCCTACAACTTATCTTGACATAAGGTATCAGTTACAGATACTTAAGCTTATAAGAAAGTTAAACCGTGAGTATGGCATGACAATAATCATGTTTCTCAGGACGATGGGCGGTTATTTTTGTGTCTTGGAATCACGCTTACCACAAGCGTAACCAAGACTATAAAAAGTCGCACACAGTGAAAGAACTGCGATTAGGTCACTAATGGTTAGCATAAGCAATCCGTCTCCTCTCTAAAGATTTCCCATATGAGATATAATGAAAATTATTGAAAGGCTGAGATTATATGATGATTAACAAAAGGCTCATAGGCACTGTGAGCGAAAGTAAAAAGTATATTGCAGGCAATGTCGTGGCGCAGTGGTGCTCGCTTGCCGCAAATATCACAATGATGTATGGAATAACGAAGCTGTTTGCAGATGTGTATGAAGGAAATTACACATCTGGCAGGCTGATTACAACGGTTGTTGTGATTGCGGTGGCTGCGGTTGTGCGTTTTATCTGTGCACTTGTATCGTCGAAGATGAGCTTTTTATCATCTAAGACGGTGAAGAAGACGCTCAGGGAGAAGATATACGAAAAGCTTCTTAAGCTTGGCATGTCTTATCGTGAAAATGTGCAGACATCCGAGGTTGTGCAGGTGGCAGTTGAAGGCTGCGACCAGCTCGAGACTTATTTCGGGGCATATCTGCCACAGTTTTTCTATGCCATGTTAGCACCACTCACTCTTTTTGTGGTGCTTATGTTTGTGAGTATCCCAGCGGCGATAGTGCTTCTTGTATGTGTTCCGCTGATTCCCGTGTCAATTGCAGTTGTACAGACATGGGCTAAGAAGCTGCTTTCCAAATACTGGGGACAGTATACAGCACTTGGAGATACATTTTTGGAAAATCTCGAGGGACTGACAACGCTAAAGATATATAAGGCTGACGAATACAAGAATGAGCAGATGAATATTGAGTCAGAGAAATTCAGAAAGATTACTATGAAGGTACTTACAATGCAGCTTAATTCTGTAACTATAATGGACTTAGTTGCGTATGGTGGTGCGGCGCTTGGCGTTATCATGTCTGCCACTCAGTTTAAGGCAGGATATGTGAACCTGTCAGGAGCACTTCTTATTATATTGCTTTCGGCTGATTTCTTTATCCCAATGAGACAGCTCGGCTCATTCTTTCATATCGCTATGAACGGAATGGCGGCGAGTGATAAGATATTCAGACTGCTGGATCTGCCTGACTTTGAAAATGCTATGTCTGTTCATGTCGGTGGTAAAGGAGCTGGCAAGGAAGTCTTATGTCCTTCCGATGCGGATATTATATGCGAGAATTTAACATTTGCATACAAGGATAATCCGGACAATGATACGATTAAAGGTGTAGATATTACATTTGGCAAGGGTAAGCTTACTGCGCTTGTCGGTGAGAGTGGCTGCGGAAAGTCTACTATCTCTGCGATTCTTATGGGAAGAAACAAGGGATACAGAGGTCATATAAATGTAGGCGGGATTGAACTTTCTGATATATCGGAGGAAAGCCTTCTTAAGAATATTACTTATATAAGTCACCAGAGTTTTCTGTTTAAGGGAACTGTGAAGGACAACCTTCTTATGGCTAAGCCGGATGCCACAGATAATGAGCTGTGGGAGGTGCTTGATAAGGTTAATCTTAGTGATTTCTTAAAGAGTGAAAGCGGTCTTGATACAAGGCTTTCAGAAGGAGCAGGCAATTTCTCCGGTGGACAGAGGCAGAGACTTGCCCTTGCGAGGGCACTTCTGCATGATAGTCCTTACTATATATTTGACGAGGCTACATCTAATATTGATGTGGAGAGTGAGGATGTCATCATGGGACAGATTATGAAGCTGTCTAAGGACAGTACAGTGATTCTTATCTCACACAGACTGGCTAATGTCAAGAATGCAGACGCTATCTATGTTCTTGATAAAGGAAATGTGATTGAGAGCGGAACTCATAAGGAGCTGCTTGACAGAAACGGGGCATATGCGAAGCTGTGGAATGCACAGATGAGCCTTGAGAATTATGGGCTTGAAAAGGAGGTAACAGCAGATGAGCAGTAATGTTGAAAATAAAGTGTCGGCTCTGGCGGCTGCGAATACCGGAGCATCTTTAAAGCCGAAAAGAAGCGGTTTTAAGGTTATGCTTGGGCTTATCGGCATGGTAAAGCCTCTGGCAGGGTACATGGTACTTGCCATTATTATGGGAATTATAGGCTTTCTGACAGCTATATTTATTACAGTGTCTGGCGCTGTTGCTATTCTTGATGTGTTAGGAGTGAATACAGGTATTTCGCTTGGTGTTGTGTTTGCGTGTGTCATTGTATTTGCACTGGTAAGAGGATTTCTTAGATATGCAGAGCAGTCGTGCAATCATTTCATTGCATTTAAGCTGCTGGCACTTATAAGGGATAAGGAATTTTTCGCACTCAGGAAGCTGTGTCCTGCCAAGCTTGAAGGCAGGGACAAGGGCGACCTTATATCAGTCATTACATCAGATATAGAGCTGCTTGAGGTGTTCTACGCACATACAATTTCGCCGACTGTGATTGCGTTCATCGTGAGCATTATTATGTGTGTATTTATCGGACAGATTAGCTGGCTTCTTGCGGCTGTGGCACTTGCAGCCTATGTTGTTATTGGGCTTTTCATACCTATGTATATATCTAAGGCGAGCAAAGGGGCGGGTTATACATTCAGAAGCAAGTCGGGCGAGCTCAGCAGCTTCGTGCTTGACAGCTTAAGAGGTCTTCCGGAAATTCTCCAGTACAACTGCGGTAAGGAAAGACTTGCAGAAATGAATGAAAGAACAGACAGCTTATCGGCTGAGGAGGATAAGCTTAAATCTCTTACAGGACTTAATACAGCGATAACTAATACAATTATACTTATATTTGATGTGTTGATGATTATAGTATCATGCACACTTTTTAGTAGCGGTACAATCAGTTTTGCCGGGGCGCTTGTGGCGACGGTTGCGCTGATGAGCTCATTTGGTCCGGTTGTGGCACTGGCTAATCTTGGAAGTACATTGCAGAACACATTTGCAGCAGGAAACAGAGTGCTCGATATTCTTGATGAATCTCCTGTGACAGTTGATGTGACAGGCAGAGAAAATGTAGAGTTTGACGGTGCTGCCACTGAAAATGTCACATTTGCATACGACAGCGAAACTATTCTTAAAAATGTGTCAATACCTATGCCAAAGGGCAGTATTATTGGTATTCAGGGAAGGAGCGGAAGCGGAAAATCAACACTTCTTAAGCTTCTTATGCGATTCTGGAGTACTGATGAGGGAAGTGTGACGGTATCAGGACGCTCGGTTGATGAGATTAATACAGATAATCTGCGTGATATGGAAAGTTTTGTTACGCAGGATACACATTTGTTTAATGATACTATTAAGAACAATATACGCATAGCTAAGCTGGATGCGACTGACGATGAGATTGAGCAGGCTTGCAGAAAGGCTTCAATACATGATTTTATTGCAAAGCTTCCTGATGGATATGATACTAATGTCGGTGAACTTGGCGATATGTTATCAGGCGGTGAAAAGCAGAGAATCGGGCTTGCGAGAGCATTTTTACATGACGCGCCTTTCGTACTTCTGGACGAACCGACCAGCAACTTAGACAGCCTTAATGAGGCGATTATCTTAAAGTCTCTTAAGGAAGAAGGCAAGGGAAGAACGGTTGCACTCGTGTCGCACAGGCAGTCTACTATGAGGATTGCGGACAAGGTGTATTCAATTGAGCATGGACGGGTGAGCTGATGAGTAGTTGTGTTGAATTAAAGAGGCAGCGTGAGAAGGAGACTGTCTCACTTATGATAGGGCTGTACTGCCGGAAGAAGCATCACACGAATGGCTCATTGTGCGAGGAGTGTCAGGCACTTAATGATTATGCCATTATGCGCAGCGACAAATGTCCTTTCATGGAGAGCAAGACTTTCTGCTCGAATTGCAGAGTGCATTGTTATAAGCCGGATATGAGGGAAAGAATCCGCGAGGTTATGAGATTTTCCGGACCACGCATGATTTTTCATCATCCTGTGATGGCGGTCAGACATGTAATTGAGTCTAAGAAAGAGAAGAAAAGACTGGAGAAAGAAGGACAGAAGTAAAAAGATAGGGAGTAAAAGATAAGGAGATATACATGAGGCTAAAGAAAGCATTATTAGTTGTTGTAGGATGCTTAAGTCTTGCACTTGGTGCAATCGGGGCGGTGCTTCCGATTCTGCCAACAGTTCCGTTTCTTATGCTGTCAGCCTTCTGCTTTGCGAAAAGCTCAGAGAAGCTGCACAGCTGGTTCATATCTACGAAGCTTTACAAGAAGAATCTTGAGAGTTTCGTAAAAGGCGAAGGAATGACAGTTAAGACTAAGGTTAAGATAATGAGTACAGTTACGATACTTATGGCGATAGGCTTCATCATGATGTCAAGAGTGCCTGTCGGCAGGGTGATACTTGCTATTGTGTGGGTGTGTCATGTCGTGTATTTTGTGTTCAGGGTGAAGACGCTGAAAGTGGAAAGCTTTCCAGAGAGTGAATAAATGAAAAACGCAGGATATATGGGAGTTAGTCACTATATCCTGCGTTTTGTTTATTCGTTTTTATATATTTTATTATTAATCACTTTAACGATTCCTATAACATTGTAAGTTAAGAAAATGTTGATAGGCAGCTGGATTAGATTTTTGGTAAATCTCATTGTAAGATAAAACATAAATCCTTTTCCGTACATTATGCTGCACCAGTATGTTCCAAGAAGAACATTTACAAGAAGTGTATCAATAGTAAGCGCAAGCACAACTCTAATAAGGAATTTGAAATCTATAATATCTAAAAGGCTGCGTTTTTCACCTGTTACTTTTTTCTTGGAAATTTTGATGTTGCAGTCATAGAAAAATAAACCATAGATAAGACCAGCTAAAGCAGCACTTAATGTCCAGCCCGGAAAATAAGGACCGGTTGGCTTAATGATATACTGGACTATATCACCAAGTCCTCCGCACATGAATCCCATAACAGGACCGAACATGTATCCAATTGCACAATTGGCGAGGAAAGATACTGAAATTCTGAGTGCCGGGGTTACATTAATAGATACAAAAACTGCTAAAACAGTGTGAAGTGCGACGAGAAGTGCCGCAGCAACAATTGACTTGAGACATTTGAATTCTTTTGCTGAAAATGCAAAATTCTTTAATAAAATTGACATAAAAATAACCTCCTTTGCAGTAGTATTCGCACTACATAAGAGGCTGTTGACCAGTATATGTAGCAGCGGGATGCGGATTATGTATCGCAAGAAATCTTTTCGTCCGTATGGCAACTCCCTGTCCATATGGCACTTAACGCACATATTCCTACTCTGCTTATATAATTGATTTGTACAGGCACTATTAAAGCACATATTCATATAAATGTAAAGCATAAAAACGTGTAAAAAACTGAGCAATTTTACATCATTGACTTAACTTCCTTTCAAATATATAATTTTATAACACCTATGGATTCGTTCATTGCTTTGCAATCCACACATTATCATCATATGTAAGGAGCGTTATTATATGAATTCACCTCAGAAGGAGACTATAAAAGCTGGAAGTACCAAAACAATAACCAGCCTTCCACATATATATGCCATTATTTTAATGGGACTGTTTACATTTGTTTTCTTAAGTGTTGAATATATGTTTGTAAGCAGGCTTTCACTTCTTGTGTCACAGCAAAGAGCCACTCTTTCCCAGAATTATGTACTTGGCGTCAGTACAGCAGGTTTTTTATTATATCCTCTGTTTAAGCATTTTTTAAACAACAGGCTTTACAAGCTTTTTATGATTATTACCGGATTACTAACTGTTTTTTTAACAATCAGCACTAGCTGCGGTAAGTCCTTTGAATATATATTTAGCGGCGGAATTATTCTTTTTATACTTCTTGGCCTTGTTGGGGGTAATGTATATTATGTATCTGCTTGTATGATTAGAAACAGACATTTGGCAAAAACTGCCGGCATTTCATATTTCCTGGGTATACTGCTTCAGTTCATCAATCATAATGCCATTCATATAAGGACAATACAGCTTGTTATTTTGTCAGTATCTATGCTGATGCTTTTTATCTTACTGATAGAAAATGAACGTATTCTCAGCCGCTATAGCACTGACAAATATACTGCTAAAACTATAATTGAAAGCTCAGCAAAAGGTAATAAGCATAATATTTTATTATATATTAGCATTATAGTTCTTGTGATACTTATGGCGTGTTTATTCAGCACTCTCGATAGCGCAGTAACACTCGTCCATTCCGACGGTATTGCTGACATAGGACAGGGAGCCAGAATTCTGCTTGCCTTCAGTGGACTTGTTGCTGGCTTTATATTTGATATTAGTAATAGAAAGTATACTGGAATCATCATGTACTGTATAATGATTCTTTCTACCCTGTGTATTGTCCTGCTTGAATTTTCCAAGCCATTCGTGGCTGTGCTTATTGTATTCTATCTGTCTGCTGGATTTTTTGCTGTTTTCTTTACATCAGAATTTATGGAGCTTTCACAGTATGTCAGAATACCTGAGCTTTGGGCTGGAATGGGGCGGGCTGTTAACAATATTACTGCCGCTGTTATTGCCAGCTTTGTTTTACAACTGCTTTCCTCTGATAATAATCTTTTAAAAATAATTCTTATACTTGTTTTATTTGTTTTAGTAAGTATTATGTCAGTAATATATACATTTGAAAAATATTATTTTATACAACAGTTTACGCACCATACAGATGAAGTAACAAACGAACAGGATCAGTTACATAAATTAACTACACAATACTCCTTTACAGAAAGAGAAGGAGAAGTGTTTAGCTATCTTGTTACTACTGAAGATAACATCCAGACTATCTCAGAGCATATGCATGTATCAAGACGGACACTTGAACGATACATTTCAGCTATTTATGGAAAAACCGGTGTGAAATCACGAGTTGGACTTATTAATCTGTTTAATAAATGTGTGTGATTAATCTGTTTTCCTTTCCTGTTTAGGGTCTAAAGCAGCGTGGCGGACTTCCGCCACGCTATTTTAGTATATTGGCGGACTTCCCTTATATACTTTATTCATAATGTTATATATATTGATAACAGCTTATATGTATAAGATTTATTATATGGGTCATTTGATTCCGGACAATTATTATTAAGAAACAGGAGGAAAAGATGTATGGTTAAAAACAAAAAATGGCATATTAAAAAAATTGCCGCACTAGCAGGAGCAGTAGTGCTTGCTGTATCCTCAGCAGCTTTATATGCTGCACCACAGGTAAAAGCCGCTAATGGACCATGTGATACTGGTGATTGGGCTTATGCTTATATTAATGTGAAAATTGGAGAAGATAGTACTCTAATATTTTCTTCAAAAGGCACTAATTCCATAGCAGGAATGTCTTATGACAGAGAATCCAATACACTTACATTAAATGATTTTAAAAACAAGGCAGCAGTAATAGTTACTAATATGATGGGTGATGATTTCAAGATTAACCTTATTGGTGATAATGAAATCAGAAGTATAGGTTCATATGGTGATGCATGGGGCGGTTCCATCAATATATGTGGAAATGGTTCTTTAGTTATTAATGCAGACAAGGCAGATGATTATAGTGTAGGCCTCTTAGCGGAGGGAACCAATTCCGTACTTTCAGTTGCAGACACCTGTAATGTCACTATATATTCTGGTACAAAGGCAGCAGTGTATACAAGTGATAATCTCACGGACAAACCAATCAGGGATAATGGAACCTTAAAGGAAAATGTAAGCTATAACGTTTCACACCCACTAGAAATATCAAGGATATGTGCTAAGTATTATGAGTACGATCCTTATACAACTAATACAGTATATAAGAGTGCAACAGATAATACTTCGTTATATTATATTAAGAAACTGACATATGTTGAACCTGTTGAAAAAGTAACTTATACAGTATATAAGTTTACTGCAAAGGCAGCTCTGGGTGATGTATATTACGCAGAAAAGATTGGTGAATATGACAATATACCTGCCGGATACACAGAAACCACATTAGACAAGCCGGTATCATATTATGAGTCAGATGGTGGAAGCGGCGGAACATGTCAGGTTATAATAAATACAGCAACTAAAGAAAAATATGTGTCTGCTTATGCGTATGAAAATAACGAGGCATCTTATAGAATCTGTAAGCTTCTTGAAAAGCTTGGCATATATGAAAAAAGTAATGATGAATTATGGCTTGTTGATTATAACAATCCGGTAGCAACATACCAGCCTGTATGGGGAGATGATAAGCTTCCAGACGGCTACCAGTATGATGGAACAGAAATAGATGCTCTTTATAATGTTGAATGTGTAGCTGATAAGCTTACATTTACTGCGAAATCAGCTGATGATAATACAATAGTAGATGTATCAGATGGCAACACAACTATTAAGGCTGATGAAATCAAAAAGCTTATAGAAGATAACAAAGCAAATGATGTTGTTATCAAATCCAATAATGATGTTACATTTACATTTGCCAAAGGAACTATGTCTGAAGTATCGCAGGTTGAAATCTATGACTTTTCAACAGCAATTACTTCTGATATAAAAGAAGCCGGAAATATGCCGGAAAATGTAACGGAGGATATATTCGTATCCAAGATAGTATACAATTATTCTGGTGCGCTTCCAGCCAGAGCAAGCATCAGATTAAATGTAGGAAAAGCCTATGCAGGTCAGACACTTTACTACAGCCAGCTCTTAGATGATGGCACCATAATCAGCATGATGTCAGCGATAGTTGATAATGATGGTTATATGACAGTAGAGCAGGACCACTGCTCAACATATCTTATAACAAGACAACAGCTTACAGGTAATTCAACAGAAAATGTAACTGAAGCTGCTGATAATAAGGTTGAAACACCACAGACTGGTGATAACAGCAATATTGTAATCTGGCTTACATTATGTATTATTCTTTGCTGTGGTATAACTCTTTATATCTTTGCTGTAAAAGCAAGAAAAATGAATAGATAATTAAATGACTGATTGATAGCTGAAGCTGTTGCAGGAAAGAGAATGACACCTGAAGAGATAGATAAGATTCTTATGGAAAGAAGAAAACAGTGGAAACCTAAACAACGCAAATATAAGAAGGGCGTATTAAGATTATTCAGTGAACTTGCAGCAAGCCCAATGAAGGGTGCTTATCTGGAATACGATAAATAAGAATAGTAAATGTACAAGGGGTGGGAAGATTAGGTTCTTCCCACCCTTTTTAACCAGCGTATTTTTCATGAATTTATAGGAAGATAGTGTGTTTATAGCAGAGTTTGAGAGAAAAGATTTATACAGTTATTATGGTGTTAATGAAGACAATATTAAAAATAAGACGGAAAGGTACTCAGCATTGATAAAAGGAATTGTGTTCTTGACAAATAAAGGTGGTGTGTTATAATTCATTTAACATTTAAGTTAAATGTTAAATGAAGGAGGGATGAATGTGAGCATGCAGGATACGCTTCAGGCGCTTGCTGATCCTACAAGACGCGAGATACTTAATCTGCTTAAGCAGTCCCGAATGTCTGCTGGAGAGATTAGCAATCATTTTTCAATTTCGGGTGCGGCAGTTTCCAGACACCTGTCTGTTTTGAAGGAAGCTGATTTAATTCGAGACGAGCGGGAGGGCAAATATATTTATTATGAGCTTAACGCTACTGTGCTTGAGGAGATTTTATTATGGATTAGTGAATTAAAAGGAGAAAAAGACCATGATTAAACAACATAAAAAAACGTTAATATTAACATCTGTCATAACATTACTTCCAATCTTTATAGGTTTACTTTTATGGAGACAGCTGCCAGCTTCTGTCGCAACACATTTTGGAGTTGACAATCAACCAGATGGGTATTGTTCTAAAGCATTTGCAGTCTTTGGACTTCCGGTAATGATGCTGTTTTTTCATTTTATATGTATAGTTGCAACTAATATTGACCCCAAGAGAAAAAATATAAGCAAAAAGGTATTCCATGTTGTTATGTGGATTTGTCCGGTGATTTCTTTGGTTAATTGCAATATTCTCTATGTATATAATTTGGGATATAAGCTCAATATTGGATTTGTCTGCGGATTGTTCGTTGGAATTTTGTATCTTATTTTAGGAAATTTTATTCCAAAGGTAAAACCAAACTATAGCATTGGTTTTCGCATTCCGTGGGCATTGAATGATTCTGACAACTGGTATCATACACATAGATTTGGCGGAAAATGTATGGTAATTGGGGGAATTGCCATGATTGTAACCTCACCATTTCAAAATGTGTGGATATTTCTTGCTCTAGTCATTGTACCATGCATTCTGCCAGTAGTTTATTCATATATGTTTTATAGGAAAACAATGGGGTAGGTTTATTGTATTTATGGATAGAATCTACTGGCTCACCACGAAAGATTTTGATGCTGCCGGTGTATTTTATCCGGAAGAAAAAGAATCCTGATGATAAAAGAAATACAATTATAAGATTGATTGTGTTGTCATTTGCGGCTGTATCAATCTTTGTACTATTGCTGGGGTCGGGGTTGATTATTATGTATTTTCAGGATTTGTTCAGTTAGTGCGATGAGTGTCTGGGGAGAAGAATGTATAATATGATACAGAAGTCCGATAGGGATAACCATGACTATTTTGTCACCCTAGAGAACAGTATGAATAACATGATACCTATAGGTAGTCGCATTTTTGAAAGTTTTATGGGACAGAAATGATAATGACTATAGAAATAGTTGCGACATTTGCCTATAAAGTTACGGAAAATGAGACATTTATAGGAAAAATCATTAAAAGAAAGTGATTTACACAGGACTTACAGAAGAAAACAGAGAAATTTTACCTATAAAAGTGAGATGTATTATGAATTTATAGGAAGCGGGTATCTGGCACATGAGACTTTAGGTGTAAGGATAGAGCAGGACGGGAGGAAGCCGGAATACAATGGTGTTTTGCCATAATCCAGAAGAAAGTTACAAAAGCCAGAATAAAACTTCGAAGAAATGCACATTTTAACGAATAATAACATTGAAGAAATCTATAAGAGAATAACAGCGTTCAGAGACCGAAGCAGCGGATAGGCTGCGGGGCAGTTTCTGGGCGCTTTTTGCATATTCCGACTGAGAAAAATGTTTTCTTGAAATAACCAGATTTGTCATAAATTAATTGGAATTACATGTGAAAAAGATTATAATATAAACAGCATTTGTCAAGTTTGAAAATAATATAGAAGGAAGGGATATTTATAAGTTTATCAAAAGAATATGTAAAAATGCGAATGGAGCGGAACAAGGAAATAGCTACATCTGCGAATCTGGCTGACAGCCTGACAGAACAGCAGTGTGATGTACTTGAATGGGCCTCTGACATGAGGCATGTAATGCATAAGAACAGTGAAGCATTATATGATGTTAATGCACCTAAGCATAAGGAAATTAAAGCATTTATAAGTGATACACATTATTCACAGAATCCGAATAACCTTAATAAAAGATTAAAAGATGCTGGATTACCGCTTATCAAGTGGTCATTTGATGATACAAGGATTCCGACAAATGAGCTGGCAATGATTCTTGATAACAGAAGACTTGAGAAGAGCAGAAAAAGGCAGTGTATCAGAACATTAGAAAAAGCGAATGCTGATATTGAGAATTATTTTGCACAAATTGATGCCAAATACCTCACATTTTATTGTCCATCAGGAAATAAGAGAGTTTTTAGTAATCAAAGTAAAGGGGTTAGTGTGGAATCACGGAATGCTACTATTGCAGAAGGCTATACAATTAAGGGAGTTGAGAGTCTTAAGAATAATATAGCTTATCTGCTTCATGTGTACGCTGGTCAGATTAGTGTTGAAGATATTGTTGCATATGTCAATGAAGATATAGAAAACAGAATTTATCATATGGATGCTTCAATGGCACCACAAAGTGTTCATAAAGCGACTAATGCCCTGGTTGAAACCGGATATATAAAACCTGATACTAAAGAACTTATTTATATTAATCTTACTAAAAGAGGCGACGCATTTGTAGGAAGCTACTGTGGGACGCTTAACAAGATAGCAGCTTCGTTGTCCATACTGCCATTTAATAAGGCACACAAGAATGATATTGTTTATTATAGCTATCTGATTGGATGGCAGCGTGCTAAAAGAGAGCTAAAGCCACTGATTCCTAAAACTGTCGATTTTATTAGTAACAAGATAAAAGAGAAGCAGGAGATGATGTATACCGGTGACGATAGTAATTATGCTGTGGAGATGGAGCAGACAATTATCCAGAGCATGAATATTAATAGTTTGCCGGTTGTATATGAGGTTAAGAAGAGTACATATGTAATAGCGGAGATAACGACATTATTTGGAAAGATTAATGTAAGTATTATTAATTCTTTGTTTGTCGGAAGTGCATATACATTAACAATTCCGCAATATCAGTATACTGCAATAATCCATATGGCAGATAATATTGATTATGGAAAGATTCCTTATGAGGTACAGAAACAATTGAAGGCGGTTGTTCCTGAACTTATGAAGCTTTTACAGTGAGAGGGGAGGCAGGGGCAATGACCAATATATACAAGAATATTTATCTGAGAAAAGAAGAAGAAGTTTTATATAATATTAGAAAAAATGTGGATGAAACAGTGGAGACACCAACCATATCAAAGATAATAGATTATGTTCTGGCTGATCCATATGAACATATTATATATATGGATGTTAAGCTTAAGATGGTAACAAGTTATGATGCAACCAATGTATTTGTTGATACCGGTTATAAAAATATGTCAGGAGAACCATTATTTCTGTCGCTTGTGTTAAAGGACGATGTATTTACCGGCAAATATGTGGGAACGATTGATCAGCTTGGCAATGCAATTCTTACCATTGTAAAGATGAGAGTCAATGAACAGGAAATATATGATAACATGGAATTTCTTAAGAACAATTATGGCAATTATAAGCAGTTTGTTGATGACTGGGATCTCAAGGCTGGAGAGAGAGAAAAAGATAATAATCTAGGGGATATGAGTACTTTGTTTGAAGGAATTGATATATCAGAATTCCCAGAGACAGCAGAAGAAATTCCTTCAAATGAGGATACAGTAGCTGCGTCAGAATCAGATTTTTATGAAGAAGATATGGATGCTGAATCAGAAAATGGGCAGGAATTATTGTTAGAAGAGATTAAGAATGATAAAATGCATGTGTATGACTATATTCCCGATAAATTGTATCTTGTTGAATGTCACACAATGCTAGGAACTATCAACTTCTCACTTGTTAATAATTATATGGATGTATTCGGGGACAAAATACCTCTATACAGCCTGTTTATTGTTCAATACAATCAGGGTACAAGCCTTGGACAGCTGTTACAGGATGTAGATTTAAGACAGTATAATCTGCAGATTCCAGATAAGATTATTGATGAAATAAGTGATGCTGTGAATTATATCAGGGGGTATATGGGGAGAGAATAAAAACGAGAAATTCAAGGAGAAATAAGAGAATGTCAAAGGATGAATATTTAATTACCGATGCGCCCCTTAAAGCACTGACTGTTTTTGCCATGCCCATGATTTTGGGCAGTTTTTTCCAACAGGTATATAATATGGCTGACTCAATTATTGTCGGTCAGTTTGTCGGATCATCTGCACTTGCGGCTGTCGGAGCCTGCGCTGCTCTCACAAATGTATTTATTTGTGTGGCACTTGGTGCCGGGGTAGGTGCCGGAGTGCTTGTGAGCCGTTATTTTGGTGCAAGAAATTATAGTAAAATGAAGACCATTGTATCAACATCATTAATCAGTTTTCTGATTTTAAGTGTATTATTGGGAATCTTTGGTTTCGGGTTATCACATCCAATGATGAGTTTATTGCAGACGCCGGCTGATATACTGGATGAAGCTGTACTGTATCTTCGTGTTTATTTTGTGGGATTTCCGTTTCTGTTTATGTACAACATTCTTTCAACAATGTTTACTTCAATCGGTGAATCAAAGATTCCGTTGGTGCTTCTTATATTTTCTTCTGTCTTAAATATTCTGATGGATCTTTGGATGGTTGCTGGCTTAGGACTTGGCGTGTTTGGTGCAGCTCTTGCAACATTGATTGCACAGGGGATTTCAGCAGTATTTTCATTTATAATATTCTTTTATCGTATGCGTCGGTATAAAAGTCATTTTGACTGGTTTGACAGGAAGGAGTTACGTTCAATGCTTCAGATTGCCATACCATCAATTCTTCAGCAGTCTACAGTATCGATTGGCATGATGATAGTACAGGCAGTTGTAAATCCGTTTGGCACACAGGCGCTCGCAGGTTATGCTGCGACAATGAGAGTAGAAAATGTATTTTCACTTATATTTGTATCCATTGGAAACGCAGTGTCACCTTATGTTTCCCAGAATCTTGGCGCGAAGAAAATTGGGCGTATCAAAAAAGGATATCATGCTGGCCTCGTGTTAGATATATGTTTTGCAGTCCTTGCTTTCATAGTCATTGAGACACTGCATACACACATTTCTTCGCTGTTCCTTGGTAAAGATGGAACAGCTTTGGCATATCAGGTGTCAGGGGATTACATGAAATGGTTAGGTTACTTTTTCATTTTCATGGGTATCAAGATGGCAACAGATGGAGTTCTTCGTGGGCTGGGAATCATGCGGCCATTTCTTATAGCTAATATGGTTAACCTTGCAATCCGCCTGTCAGTTGCTCTGATTTGTGCACCGCGTTTTGGTATAGAGTTTGTCTGGCTTGCTGTACCAGCCGGCTGGTTTGCAAATTTTCTGATTTCCTATGTGGCACTCAGAAAGTCATGGCCGGTTGAAAAAGTTGATTGATGATATAATAAAAGAAAATGACTGGATTGTAGAAGGTTCTCCTAGAAAGGTTCTTAAAGAGAGCTTTGACTGCTGTGATAATGTTATTGTATTAGATGAATACACAATTATAAGATTAGTAAGAGTATTTAAACGATGGATTAGACAAAGGAGAGGAAGAGAGTCTTATAATTCAAGACCAACATGGGATTTTTTATGGTTGAACATTAAATGGGTTTTTGAATTTAATCGAATGAAAAAAGGATTATTGCAGGAACTGAGCACTTATGGGGAGAAGGTTAAAATATTTAAACATTCAAAAGATGCGTATGCATTTGTTATAAAAAGCTATCTGCAAGCTTAGTTCAATAGAGGAAGTTATTATGATAAGAGTAGTACAAAAAGCAGATATAACTAAAGTAGCAGACATATGGCTGGATACTAATATAAAGGCACATAATTTTATATCTGCTCAATACTGGGAAAGTAATTATGAGATGGTAAAAGAAATGCTGTTACAGGCGGAGGTCTATGTGTGTGAGAGTAATGGGGAAATACAGGGATTTATAGGCTTAAACGGTGATTATATTGAAGGAATTTTTGTATGTGATAGATTGCAGTCGCAGGGCATAGGAAAACTTTTGCTGGATTTTGTAAAGGAAAGCAGAAAGCAATTAAGTTTAAATGTGTATCAGAAAAACACAAGAGCGATACATTTTTATCAGAGAGAAGGATTTGAGATTCAGAATGAAGGATTGGACGAAGCTACGGGCGAAAAAGATTATGTAATGACATGGCGGTAATATGTGTATATTCCCTATAATGTATTCAGAGATAAATATTTTGATGTTAAATGTTAATTTTGTTCAAGACAGCAGATGCATTCTGCATAATGGAAAATATGATTTTGCAGGCGACAGAGCTTGGAATTGCTTCGAGTATAGTTTCAAGGGGCTACGAAACATTTGAAAACTGGGATGGGTCAATATTTCCAATAAGCTAGTAGAGAACTCCCCAGGAATATGGTATAACAGTAGTAATCATAATCATGTATGAAAGAGACGGATTATTTTAATGAGAAAGACTATTGCATATTACCATCTTCCGGGGCTGTTTGAATTCTATGAGTTGTATGAAGCATTTTTGCCGGTATATCGCAAGCACAGGGAGTATTTCTATGACTGGTGCGGGATTGGCTCAATATATGGTGCGCCTGCAGACTGTATCTGGGGCGGCGGACGAATCAGTTCCGGTGAACATGGTGTGCAGGAAGTTATGAATCTGATGAGTGAATATGGGATATCGGCAAGGCTGACATTCAGCAATTCACTGCTTCGCGAAGAACATTTAGCTGATGAAAAATGTAATGCGTTATGTAAGGCATTTAATGAAAGCGAAGGTATGAGGAATGCAGTCAGCAATGGCGTGATTGTACATTCAGACCTTCTTGCCGGGTATATGAAGAAGCATTATCCGAATCTTTATCTTGTATCATCGACAACGAAGGTGCTGACGGATTTCAATGATTTTCTGGATGAAGTGGAAAGAGAAGATTTCCAGTATGTAGTGCCGGATTTCCGTCTTAATAAAGCATTTGACAAGCTGGATAAGCTGACAGATAAAGAAAAAGATAAGGTGGAATTCCTGTGTAATGAGTGCTGCTGGTTCGGGTGTTATGACAGAAAGAACTGTTATGAGATTGTGAGCCGTCAGAATCTTGGTGAGGACTGTCCAGACCATGTATGCGTTGCACCGGATTCACAGAGTGGATACCGGTTTTCTAAGGCAATGGAGAATCCGGCATTTATCAGTGTTGATGATATTAGGAATACATATATGCCGATGGGGTTTTCTAATTTTAAGATTGAAGGACGCGGACTTGGAAGTGCGCTGGTGCTGGAATTTCTGTTGTATTATATGACGAAGCCGGAGTATCAGATACATGTGAGAGAAGATATATATCTGGATAATATGCTGGATTTATTCTAAAAAATGGAGAAGAGAGTTGAAGGGGATGATGAAAAATTTGATGGGGAATGTTATGTTAAATAAAAGAATAAAATATTTTGTATGTATGCTGGTATCCTTTGCACTATTATTTATTGGATATAAGTATTTTAAAGCACAATCAATAATTAAAGATGGAGAAGTATTGGCAGGGATGGTCAGGATAGCAGATCAGAAATATGTATATCAAGCATTTATGACGACTGGAAAGAAAAAGAAAATTGCAGAGATTGATAACTGGGATGTATATGAGATAGATGAGGATAAGAGTCATACTTTTTTATTATTAAAATCATTTACAGGGGAACAATATATAGTTAAAGAAAATTATCAAATACCAACTGGGGGAAAAGTCAATTGTGTTTATGTAGATGGACAAAGAATAGAAGATAAAGAAATACTTGAGGCGTTTAATGAAATTTTGACAACGAAATATAATGATGGAACATATTATTATATTTCTAATAACAAAGAAGAGCAGAAAAGATGGAAACATTTTGTACTTGGGTATGAAGATTGCCCTGTGGGTACGGATAATTCTATCTATGGTATAGCTAAGATAGATTCAAAGTGGGTGATTGTGTTTAACCGTGATTTAGGTCAAAAAGATGAGAATGGTTATCAAGCTATTTATTATGAGATTAGTCCTGAATGTGGGAAAATATTTGAAAAAAGTAATATATGGAAATATTGATTTCAGAAATTAATATAGAATATTAAAATATTGTATGAGCGAATAACAAAGATTTTAAAGAACAAAAGGGCATTGTATATCCGGATATGGATTATTTGGAATACAATGTCTTTTTTTATGTTCAAATGCAACTTGGCATGCTTATAATGCAACTTAGTAGTAAGCGTATAGACATGGGGATGGAAAAAGTATATATATGAATATTGCGGTAATGGTAAGCTGGATATGGTATAATGGATTAATAAATACATGAAGTAATTCTCAATAAGGAGGGGCGTATGTCGGATATTATTAAGATAGAACATCTGAATAAATGTTTTGGCGATGTGAAGGCAGTTAATGACTTAAGTTTCCGCGTAAAGAAGGGAGAATTGTTCGCATTTTTAGGTGTAAATGGTGCTGGAAAAAGCACAACGATTTCTATTATATGCGGGCAGTTACGCAAGGACAGTGGAAATGTGTGGATTAAGGATAAAGAAGCAGACAGGGCAGGCAGTGAAACAAAGAGGCTGCTGGGAGTTGTGTTTCAGGACAGTGTTCTTGATAAACCTCTTACGGTTAAGGAGAATCTTAAAAGCAGGGCGGCGTTGTATGGAATTACTGGAAATTCATTCGAAAAAAGACTGGCAGAACTGGTGGAGATACTTGATTTCGGGGATTACATTAACAGACCGGTTGGTAAGCTGTCAGGCGGACAGAGAAGAAGAATTGATATTGCAAGGGCGCTGATTCACAGACCGGAGATACTGATTCTTGATGAGCCGACGACGGGACTTGACCCGCAGACAAGGCTTCTTATATGGAATGTTATTGAGAGACTTCGTACAGAGGAGAACATGACGGTATTCCTTACAACTCATTACATGGAGGAGGCGGCAAGTGCCGGATATGTTGTGATTCTTGATAAGGGAAGCATCGTGGCAGAGGGAACTCCTTTGGAATTAAAGAATGAATATGTTCAAGATACGATATCTTTGTATGGAGTTACAGAGGATGAGATTAAAGCTTTGGAAACAGAGTACAAAGCAATCCGTGATGGTTACAGGATTCAGGTTAAGAACACACTTGAAGCTACGAAAATGATTGTGAAACATCAGGAGATATTCCGTGATTATGAAGTCGTAAAAGGCGGTATGGATGATGTATTTCTTGCTGTGACTGGGAAAATATTGGGAGGTGGTCAGTGATGAAAGAGATAACCGCACTTGTAAGCAGAAACAGAAAACTCTTTTTTAAGGACAAAGGAATGTTGTTTTCATCAATGATAACTCCGGTAATTCTTATTGTTTTGTACGCAACATTTTTAGCAAATGTATACAAAGATTCTTTTGTTTCTGCAACTAAGGACATGATTGATTTACCAGACAAAATAATTAACGGCACAGTGGCAGCACAGTTAGCTGCGGCACTTCTTGCAGTAAGCTGTGTAACTGTTACATTCTGCGTCAATCTTACGATGGTTCAGGACAGAGCCAGCGGAGCAAGAAAAGATTTTGATGTTTCGCCTGTAAGCAAAACAAAGATTTATATAGGATATTTCTTATCAACAGTACTTAATTCGCTTATGGTTAATGGCACAGCACTTGCATTATGCCTGCTTTACATATTGAAGATGGGCTGGTATATGAGTGCGTCAGATGTAATATTTGTTATATTGGATATGATTCTGCTGGTGTTATTTGGAAGCACGCTTTCAAGCATTGTAAGCTATCCGCTAAAGACGCAGGGGCAGTTGTCGGCGGTTGGAACAATCGTAAGTGCAGGGTATGGATTTGTGTGTGGTGCATACATGCCGATATCTAATTTTAGTTCAGGGCTGCAGAAAGCATTGTCCTACCTTCCGGGTACATATGGAACTTCCCTGGTTAAGAACCACATGCTCAATGGAGTGTATAAAGAGATGGCGGACACAGGGCTTCCGTCAGAAGCGGTCACAGTCATAAGGAACACTCTCGACTGTAATCCTGTATTCAGGGGACATGTTGTTGGCGTGTCACAGATGTATTTAATCATGGCTGGGAGTATAGTTGTATTCGGAGCAGCTTATCTTCTGATTATCATGATTCGGGAGAGATAATAATCTTAATATAATCTTAATATCATATAAAAATGCTTAACCCCTTTTTTAACATAATTCTGGTAGATTTCAATTATGTTAGAAAAGGGGAATTTTTTATGTTTGACAACAGGATAAGAAAACATTTGTCATCATTCCGGGTTATAACAATTGGATTTGGTGGATTAATTATATTAGGAGCATTGCTTCTTATGCTGCCGGTTTCATCAGCCAGTGGTTGTGTAACACCGTTTGGTGATGCATTATTTACATCTACATCAGCGGTATGCGTTACCGGATTAGTAGTACTGGATACAGGAAGCTACTGGTCTTTATTTGGACAGCTTGTAATAATTACGCTTATACAGATAGGAGGGCTTGGCGTAATTACTGTTGCTGTTGCATTTTCTATATTGTCAGGAAAGAAAGTGTCTTTAATGCAAAGAAGCTTTATGCAGGAATCTGTATCAGCACCAGTGGTTGGCGGAATAGTCAGGCTTACCGGATTTATATTAAAAGGAACATTCATTATAGAATTATCAGGAGCATTGCTTATGATGCCGGTATTCTGCAAGGATTATGGATTGAAAGGAATCTGGTTTGCAATATTTCATTCAATATCAGCATTTTGTAATGCAGGATTTGATGTGCTGGGAACAGCGGATAATCAATTTGCTTCAATGACGACATATGCCTGTAATCCTGTTATTAATATTACATTGATGCTTCTTATTGTGATAGGTGGAATTGGATTTGTTACGTGGGAAGATATTAAGAATAATAAGTATCATTTTAAAAGATATAAGATGCAGAGCAAATTAATAATTGTTACAACAGCCGTTCTTATAACAGTACCTGCAATTATATTTATGATAAATGATATGATGACTGGAAGCGAGAGAATGCCTGTATTTAAGGCACTTTTTCAATCAGTGACATTAAGGACTGCTGGATTTAATACGGTTGACCTTAATGCAATGAAACAGGCATCTGTAATGATTATGATAATTCTTATGCTTATAGGTGGTTCACCAGGTTCAACAGCAGGTGGTATGAAAACAACTACATTTGCAGTTCTTATGGGAAACATGGTTGCAACATTTAAGAGAAATAAGAATATTCATTTTTTTGAAAGAAGAATAGATAACGATACAGTTAAAAATGCAGCTACGATAGCTATGATGTACATTACATTATTTGTTACGGGCGCATTTATTATAAATGTCACAGATGGAATTTCATTAGGAAAATGTCTTTTTGAAACAGCATCAGCAGTAGGTACGGTCGGATTGACATTAGGTATTACTCCACAGCTTGGAATATTATCAAGAATTGTTCTTATTATTCTTATGTTTATGGGCAGAGTTGGCGGTCTTACTTTAATATATGCTGCTTTTTCTGGAAATGGAAACAGCTATTCAAAATTTCCTGAAGAAAAGATTAATATAGGATAGGAGTACAATATGAAAAAGAATGTATTACTTATAGGAGCCGGAAGATTTGGAAAACATATGGCTATGCAGCTTAATCAGCTTGGACATCAGGTGATGGCAGTTGATACTGATGAGAACAGAATTAACGATGTTATGAATATAGTCACAAATGCACAGATTGGAGACAGCACGAATGCTGAATTTTTAAAATCATTAGGTGTTGGAAATTTTGATGTGTGTATGGTGACAATTGGTGACAGTTTTCAGAATTCGCTGGAAACAACATCACTGTTAAAGGAACTTGGCGCCAGATATGTGGTATCAAGAGCTGAGCGGGATGTACAGGAAAAATTCCTGCTGCGTAATGGTGCAGATGCGGTTGTATATCCTGAAAAACACGAAGCAAAGTGGGCTGCAGTACGCTACACTGCGGACCATATTCTTGATTTAATACAACTGGATAATACTCATGCAATTCTTGAAGTGGAAGTTCCTGAGTCGTGGTTAGGAAAAAGTATTATTGAACTTGATATAAGAAAAAAATATGGAGTAAACATAATGGCTATAAAGCATAATGACTCAATAAATGTAAATGTTGAACCAGATATTGTACTTACAGAAGATATTACATTACTTGTGTTAGGAGATTATAAAAATCTGAAAAAATGCTTTAAGGTTTAAGATTAGGGGGCATGAGCATGAAGACGGGATTGATTATAATAATACTGATAGTTGTGATATTATTATTTATGGCAGCAGGATGGTATGTTATGAATAAAATAGACGGATTTATGAACAGAACAAGAAGAACCAATGACAAAGATACAATGAATGCTGTATTGAATGAAAGTGATGATAACGAAAAAAAGAGATATTAAATTGAAAATGTGTTATTATATACAAAATAAAATAAGGTGGTAATTATAACGGAAAAGACATTAAAAAAACTTGTAAAAGAATTCTTAATAACAATAGGCCTTTTAAGCATTGCAACAGTAATAGGAATGCTGCTTATATATATTGGATTTACAGAATCAAATGTTATTATGGTATATCTTCTGTGCGTGCTTTTGATTTCGATATTCACTAATGGATATATCTGGAGTGTGGCGGGTTCGCTTGTAAGTGTTGTTCTGATGAATTTCTTCCTGACAGAACCAAGATTTACTTTTCATACATATGACACAGGATATCCGCTCACATGTGTTATTATGCTTGCTGCGTCAATGCTTACAGGAACTCTGGAATCTAAACTGAAAAAACATGTTCGTATGTCAGAACAGGCTGCTTACAGGGAAAAGACACTACAGTTAAGGGCTAATCTTTTAAGGACGATTTCACACGATTTAAGAACACCACTCACATCAATATCAGGTAATGCCAATAATCTTATGTACAATTATGATAAGCTTGATAATGATACGAGAGAGCAGATATTTACAGATATATATGATGATTCAGAATGGTTAATCAGTCTGGTAGAGAATATATTGTTTGTAACAAGGTTTGAGGATGGAACAGTAACTCTTAATATGTCTGACCAGCTGATAGATGAAGTTATTGCTGAAGCGTTAAAACATATCAACAGAAAAAGCTGTGAACATAAAATACATGTGGATTGCGGCAAAGAACTGCTTCTTGTGAGAATGGATGTCAGACTTATAATACAGGTTATTATTAATATAGTTGATAATGCGATAAAGTATACACAGGAAGGCTCTGATATATATATTAAAGCAAGAAAAGAAGGCAGATATGTAATTATATCCGTTGAAGATAATGGCGAGGGAATACCTGATGATATGAAAGAAAATGTATTTGATACATTTTTTACCTGTAACAATGAAATTGCAGATAACAGAAGAAGTCTCGGACTTGGGTTATCTTTATGTAAAACTATTATAAATGCACATGGAAGTGAACTGGAATTAAGGGATAATACACCACATGGATGCATTTTCGAATTCAAACTGCAGTTAAGTGAGGTACATTTAAATGAATAAAACGCAGGTTCTTGTAGTTGAGGATGATTCACCAATAAGAAATCTCATAACAACAACATTAAAAACTAATAATTACAGGTATTTAACTGCTGTAAATGGAGAGAGTGCCATCTCGCAGACTGCATCACATAATCCTGATATAATTCTGCTAGACTTAGGACTTCCTGATATAGATGGGGTGGAAGTTATAAAAAAGATAAGAACATGGACTAATACACCAATAATTGTTATAAGCGCAAGAACTGAAGATGCTGATAAGATAGAAGCACTTGATGCAGGGGCAGACGATTATCTTACAAAGCCATTTTCAGTAGATGAGCTTCTTGCAAGGTTGCGTGTAACAGTAAGAAGACTGTCGCTTATGCAGACAGATATGACTCAGAATACAAGTGTATTTGAGAATGGAGATTTAAAAATTGATTACGCGGCTGGCTGTGCATATCTGAATGGAGAGGAGCTGCATCTTACACCTATTGAATATAAGCTTCTTATATTATTATCAAGAAATGTAGGAAGAGTGCTGACATACACTTATATTACTAAGAATATATGGGGGAGTTCATGGGAAAATGATCTGGCATCACTTAGAGTATTTATGGCAACATTAAGAAAGAAAATTGAAAAAGATGTCAATTCCCCGCAGTATATACAGACGCATATTGGTATAGGATACAGAATGCTGAGAGTATAATTATGTATCCCCAGCACAAATACAATTATAAAATGTTGTTAAAACAGCATAAAACGCTTGTTACTTTGGAACAAATGCTTGTTGTTTGTTATATTGATTGTTATAGTCAGACCATATTAATCAATGCCATTTGATATTTGAATTCAGTGTTAATATCTTAGGCAGGGAAAGAGGTATAATATGGCTGGAAAGAAATTTATTAACGCAAAGTTAAAAGGATATGATGAATTACAGGAAATACTTGTTGAGGACGGGGTATTTAAGGCAATTGCACCACATATAGATGTAGATAGTGATTGTGAAATTGAGGATTTGGGAGGTAAGCTTACACTGCCACCATATGTTGACCCACATATTCATCTTGATTATGTATTCACCGCAAGAAAGCAGGGTGCAACTAACGGAACAGGAACATTATTTGAAGGAATTCAAAGGTGGAGTGAAACTAAATCAGATTTAACAATTGATGAGATAAAGGCAAGAGCAATAAAGGCAGTTAAAATGGAGGTGTCACACGGTGTCCAGTTCATAAGAACACACGCTGATGTAACTGACCCTAACCTCACAGCCTTAAAGGCACTTCTTGAATTAAAGGAAGAATTAAAAGATATTGTAACAATCCAGATTGTATCATTTCCACAGGAAGGAATGTATTCTTACAAAGATGGCGACAAGCTTGTTGAAGAAGGACTTAAAATGGGTGCTGATTGTGTAGGTGGTATTCCACATTTTGAGTATTGCAGGGAATTTGGTGAGAAATCAATTCATAAGGTTGTTGAATTAGCTGTGAAGTATGACAAGCTTATTGATGTACACTGTGATGAGAGTGATGACCCAATGAGCAGGTTTGTGGAGCTTCTTACTGCACTTTCAATTGTTGAAGGAATCGGACCTAAGACAACAGCAAGCCATACCTGTTCATTAGGTTCAGTAGATAACAGCTACGCATTCAGAATGATGAAGAATTTCAAGAAAGCAGGACTTAACTTCATTTCCTGCCCAACAGAGAATATATATCTTCAGGGCAGACAGGATACATATCCTAAGAGAAGAGGTCTTACAAGAGTTAAGGAATTATATGAAAATGGAATAAATGTATGCTTTGCACAGGATTCAATTCAGGATCCCTGGTATCCGGCAGGCAATGGCAATCTTATGAATGTGCTTGATAATGGTATACATATAGCCCAGATGATGTCGTTTGAGGAAATGGATAACTGCCTTGACCTTATAACTGTTAATGGTGCTAAGACCATGAACATATCAGACACATATGGAATTGAGGCAGGCAAGCCAGCTAACTTTATTGTTGTCGATGCCAGGAGTGAATTCGAGGCAGTATGCGAAAGAGCCGATGTTGTTGCAAGTGTCCGTAATGGTGAATATCTGTTTAAGAAAGCACCAGCTGCTTATGAGGCTTTGAGTGAATTTATGGCGTAGATAAAAAGAAAAAAATATAGGAGCAGCAATATGTTTCAATGTAAAGATCTTCTCACTCTCCCCTCAATGGCGAAAGCCAGAATAATAGCAGGAAAGAGTGGTTTGTCTAATAGAATAAGGTGGGTATATAAGCCTGAGAATATGAATTTTGCGAAGTGGGTAAAGGGACAGGAGCTTTTGATTATAAGCACGCCTGTTATACAGAGTAAGGATTTTGATCTGCAAGCAGTTATTAAGAAAGCTAAGAAGCTTGATATGGCAGGTGCATTGCTTCTTGTTGGTGATAAGTACATTGCCAGTATAGACAGTACAATAATATCCTAT